>Ga0268257_1000025_pt1 | contig 542833 bp, 507 predicted proteins | sample AgamicAtPrz_FD_200249 | JGI IMG/M metagenome (GOLD analysis project Ga0268257, IMG submission 200249) | Agave microbial communities from Guanajuato, Mexico - At.P.rz (v2) (version 3) | ecosystem: Host-associated > Plants > Phyllosphere > Phylloplane/Leaf | place: Guanajuato, Mexico | collected... | reverse complement strand
TGTTTGGCCTGGTTTAAGGAGTGAAAAAGATGGCTTTATTACGTCCCGCCTTTCTGCTTTTAATACTGCTGACGTTTATTACCGGCGGGCTTTACCCGCTGCTGACCACCGCCCTTGGGCAGTGGTGTTTTCACGACCAGGCGAACGGCTCGCTGATCGAGCAAGGCGACACGGTGCGCGGCTCCCGCCTGCTGGGCCAGGATTTTACCGCGCCGGGCTATTTTCACGGTCGCCCTTCCGCGACCGCCGATGCGCCCTATAATCCGCTGGCTTCGGGCGGCAGCAATCTGGCGGGCAGCAACCCGGAGCTGGATAAGCAGGTGGCCGAACGCGTGGCGCAGCTGCGCGCGGCCAACCCGCACTCACCCAAAGCGATTCCGGTGGAGCTGTTAACCACCTCCGCCAGCGGGCTGGATGGTCAACTCTCGCCGCAGGCGGCCAGCTGGCAGATCCCGCGCGTGGCGCAAGCGCGCGGCTTGTCGGTGCAGACGGTCAATGATTTGATTAATAAATACACCGAAACACCGCTGGTTAACTTCCTCGGTCAGCCGGTGGTGAATGTGGTTGAACTTAATCTGGCGCTGGATGCGCTGAAGGATAAATAACGCATGAGTGATGAGCCGTTGCGCCCCGACCCGGACCGCCTGCTGGAGCATGCTGCAACGGCACACCGGGGCAAACTGAAGATCTTCTTCGGTGCCTGCGCCGGGGTGGGTAAAACCTTTGCCATGTTGCAGGAAGCGCAGCGGTTGCGGGCGCAGGGGCTGGACGTGCTGCCCGGTGTGGTCGAGACCCACGGGCGCAAAGAGACCGCCGCGCTGATGGCGGGCCTGTCCCTGCAACCCGTGCGGCGCATCGCCCATCGCGGGCGCGTGGTGCAGGAGTTTGATCTGGACGCCGCCCTCGCGCGGCGTCCAGCGCTGATCCTGATGGATGAGCTGGCGCACAGTAACGCTCCTGGCTCGCGTCACCCGAAACGCTGGCAGGATGTGGAAGAGCTACTGGAAGCTGGCATCGACGTTTTTACCACCGTCAATGTGCAGCACCTGGAGAGCCTCAATGATGTGGTAAGCGGCGTGACCGGCATTCAGGTGCGCGAAACGGTGCCCGATCCCTTCTTTGATAGCGCCGATGAGATTGTGCTGGTCGACCTGCCGCCGGACGATCTGCGCCAGCGGCTGCATGAGGGCAAAGTCTATATTGGCGGCCAGGCGGAGCGCGCCATTGAGCACTTCTTTCGCAAAGGCAACCTGATTGCGCTGCGCGAGCTGGCGCTGCGGCGCACCGCCGACCGGGTCGATGATCAGATGCGCGCCTGGCGCGATCGCCTCGGCGAAGAGAAGGTGTGGCATACGCGCGATGCTATTCTGCTCTGCGTCGGTCACGGCGCGGGCAATGAGAAGCTGATCCGCACCGCGGCACGGCTGGCGGCAAAACTCGGCAGCGCCTGGCATGCGGTCTATGTTGAAACCCCTACCCTGCACAAATTACCGGAGTCACAGCGGCGGGCGATCTTAAGCGCCCTGCGGCTGGCCCAGGAGCTGGGCGCAGAGACCGCGACGCTCGCCGATCCGGCGGAAGATCGCGCGATACTGCGCTACGCCCGGGAACATAACCTCGGCAAGATCCTGATTGGCCGCCGCGATAACCGCCGCTGGTGGCACCGCGAATCCTTCGCCGACCGCCTGGCGCGCCGCGCGCCGGATCTCGATCTGGTGATTATTGCCCTGCAAGAGAGCACCCAGCCGCTGCCTGCGCGCAGCGGCGATTCCCGCCCCTTTTTTGACCGCTGGCGCGTGCAGCTTACCGGCTGCGCGGTCGCGCTGGCGCTCTGTGCGGCAATCACCTTTATCGCCTTGCAATGGCTGACGGCGTTTGAGGCCACCAACCTGGTGATGATCTACCTGCTGGGCGTGGTGCTGGTGGCGCTGTTCTATGGCCGCTGGCCATCGGCTTTCGCCACGGTGATTAACGTCATCAGCTTCGATCTCTTTTTTATCTCGCCGCGCGGCACGCTGGCGGTGTCGGATGTGCAGTATCTGCTCACCTTCGGCGTGATGCTGACCGTCGGGCTGGTAATTGGCAACCTCACCGCCGGGGTGCGTTACCAGGCGAGGGTGGCGCGTTACCGTGAGCGGCGCACGCGCCATCTTTATGAGATGTCGAAAGCGCTGGCGGCGGGACGCAATAATCAGGATATCGCCGCTACCAGCGAGACCTTTATTCACTCCACCTTCGAGGCGCGCAGCAAACTGCTCCTGCCGGATAGCGAGGGCAAACTGGCGGCGGTAACGGAAAATCAGGGCATGACGCCGTGGGATGATGCCATCGCCCGCTGGAGTTTCGATAAGGGCCAGCCTGCGGGCGCGGGCACCGATACGCTGCCCGGCGTGCCGTATCAAATTTTGCCGCTGAAAAATGACGACACGGTGTATGGCTTGCTGATTGTCGAGCCAGCGAATCTGCGCCAGTTGATGATCCCCGAACAACAGCGTTTACTGGAGACCTTCACCCTGCTGGTGGCGAATGCGCTTGAGCGCCAGGCGCTGGCGACGCGCGAAGAGCAGGCGCGGCTTGCCAGCGAGCGCGAGAGCCTGCGCAACTCCCTGCTGGCCGCCCTCTCCCACGATCTGCGCACCCCGCTGACGGTGCTGTTTGGTCAGGCAGAGATCCTGACGCTCGACCTCGCCAGCGAAGGGTCGAAACATGCCCCGCAGGCCAACGAGATCCGCCAGCATGTGCTTAACACTACCCGGCTGGTGAATAATCTGCTCGATATGGCGCGTATCCAGTCTGGCGGCTTTAATTTAAAACGTGAATGGCTGACGCTGGAAGAGGTGGTTGGCAGCGCGCTGCGCACCCTTGAGCCAGTGATGGGCGGGCGGCACATTGAGCTGTCGTTACCCGACCCGCTGATGCTGGTGCATGTTGATGGCCCGCTGTTTGAGCGCGTGTTGATCAATCTGCTGGAAAACGCGGTGAAATATGCCGGATCCGGCGCACAGATTGGTATTGAATCGCACAGCACATCGACCGACTGGACGCTGGAGGTGTGGGATAACGGGCCGGGGATCCCGCCGGGCCAGGAGCACGCCATTTTTGAAAAATTTGCGCGCGGCACCAAAGAGTCGGCCATCCCCGGCGTTGGCCTGGGGCTGGCGATTTGCCAGGCGATTGTCGAGGTGCATGGCGGCACCATCGACGCGCAAAACCGTCCGCAGGGAGGCGCGCGCTTTTATGTTACACTCGCGCGGGAAACGCCCCCGCAACTGGATGAATTACCCGAGGATCTGTGATTAACGTTCTGATTGTCGAAGATGAACAGGCCATCCGCCGCTTTCTGCGCACCGCGCTGGAGGCTGAGGGGCTGCGCGTGCACGAAGCGGAGACGCTGCAGCGCGGGTTAATTGAAGCGGCAACGCGCAAGCCGGATCTGGCGATCCTCGACCTCGGTTTGCCGGACGGTGACGGTCTCGATTTTATTCGCGATGTGCGCCAGTGGAGCCAGATGCCGATTATTGTTCTGTCGGCACGCATCGAAGAGAGCGACAAGATCGCCGCGCTGGATGCCGGCGCGGATGATTACCTCAGTAAACCTTTCGGCATTGGCGAATTACAGGCACGGCTGCGGGTTGCACTGCGCCGCCATGCCGCCAGCACGCCGGGCGAACCGGTGATCACCTTTGGCGATATCCGCGTTGATCTTGCCAGCCGCCGCATCCAGCGCGGCGATGAGGAGATCCACCTGACGCCGATTGAGTTTCGTCTGCTGGCGGTACTGCTCAATAACCACGGCAAAGTGCTGACCCAGCGGCAATTGTTAAGCCAGGTGTGGGGGCCGAATGCCGTTGAGCACAGCCACTATCTGCGAATTTATATGGGGCATTTGCGCCAGAAGCTGGAGAGCGATCCGGCGCGCCCGCGTCATCTGTTGACCGAGACCGGGATTGGGTACCGGTTTATGTTGTGAGGCATGATTTGCACGTCTGATTGCCGGATGGCGCTGCGCTTATCCGGCCTACGGGTTACGTATTCCGCGCGGTTTGATTGCCGGATGGCGCTGCGCTTATACGGCCTACGGGTACGTGTTCTGCGCGGTTTGACTGCCGGATGGCGCTGCGCTTATACGGCCTACGGGTACGTGTTCTGCGCGGTTTGACTGCCGGATGGCGCTACGCTTATCCGGCCTACGGGTACACATGCTTCATGCCGTTGTAGGTCGGATAAGGCGTCAGCCGCCATCCGACACAAAAAAGGCTCCCGAGGGAGCCTTTTTACTGTGCCGCGATTTACGCGTTTTTCAGCACTTCGCTGACAATTTCCACCGCTTCTTTCTCAATCAGCTTACGGTGTTCATCGCCGAGGAAGCTTTCGCAGTAGATTTTGTAGGCGTCTTCGGTGCCGGACGGACGCGCGGCAAACCAGCCGTTGTCGGTCATCACTTTCAGGCCACCAATCGACGCGCCGTTGCCCGGTGCCGCGGTCAGGCGAGCAGTGATTGCATCGCCTGCCAGCGTGCTGGCGCTCACCATTTCAGGCGAGAGTTTGGAGAGCGCCGCTTTCTGTGCAGAAGAGGCCGCAGCCTGCAGACGGTTGTAGCTCGGCGCGCCAAAGCGGGCAGCCAGTTCGTCATAGTGCTGCTGCGGGTTTTTACCGGTCACCGCCGTGATCTCCGCCGCCAGCAGGCACATGATGATGCCATCTTTATCCGTGGACCACGGCGTGCCGTCGAAGCGCAGGAAGGACGCGCCCGCGCTCTCTTCACCACCGAAGCCGAAGCTGCCGTCGTGCAAACCATCCACAAACCATTTAAAGCCTACCGGCACTTCCACCAGCTTACGGCCAAGGTCGTTAACCACGCGGTCGATCATCGCCGAGGAGACCAGCGTCTTACCAACTGCAACATCTTTGCCCCACTGCGGACGATGCTGGAACAGGTAGTTGATCGCTACCGCCAGGTAGTGGTTCGGGTTCATCAGGCCAGCCGGGGTTACGATGCCGTGGCGGTCGTAATCCGGGTCGTTGGCGAAAGCCAGGTCAAACTTATCGCGCAGCGCCAGCAGACCGGCCATTGCACACTCGGAGGAGCAGTCCATGCGGATCGCGCCATCTTTGTCGAGGTGCATAAAGCGGAAAGTCTGGTCGACTTCATCATTCACGATGGTGAGGTCGAGCTTGTAGTGCTCGGCGATACGTTTCCAGTACTCAATGCCGGAGCCGCCCAGCGGATCGACGCCCAGTTTCAGGCCCGCTTTCTGGATCGCCGCCATATCGACGATCTCCGCCAGCCCTTCAATAAATGGCTGAACCAGATCTTTTTCGGTGACGTGACCGGAGGCCATCACTGCATCCAGAGAGATACGTTTCACACCTTTCAGACCGTCGGCCAGCAGCGCGTTAGCGCGATCTTCCACCACTTTCGTGACGTTGGTGTCAGCCGGGCCGCCGTTTGGCGGGTTGTATTTGATGCCGCCATCTTCCGGCGGGTTGTGGGACGGCGTAATCACGATGCCATCCGCCTGCACGCCGCCATTTTTGTTGTGCACAAGGATGGCATTGGAGATGGCAGGCGTCGGCGTAAAGCCGTTATTTTCCTGCACGATGATATCGACGCCGTTGGCAGCCAACACTTCCAGCACGGAGATAAACGCCGGCTCAGAGAGGGCATGGGTGTCTTTACCGACATAGCATGGCCCGGTGATGCCGTTTTTCGCACGCTCTTCGGCAATCGCCTGGGCGATAGCGAGAATATGCGGTTCGTTAAAGCTGTGACGCCATGCGCTACCACGGTGACCTGAGGTACCAAATTTCACCGCATGGTCAGCATTGCCAACTTCCGGTTTCAACACATAGTACTGCGCAGTCAGCTGCGCGACGTTAATCAAATCGCCCTGTTGTGCAGGTTGCCCGGCACGCGGATGGTTTGCCATTGCTTCGTCCTTTTGATGCAAGGATTAAATTGTGCCGCAAACTTTCTCAATCAGCTCCGCCGGGAACTGCATTGATTGCATGATGTGCTCAATCATGCTGCATTTACGACCCGTATTCGTGTTGGTGATGACCCAGTAAGGGGTGTTCGGCACTTGCTTCGGCTTGGTCTGGTTGCCGTTCTGCAGCAGGGTGCGCTCATCAGCGGCAAAGTATACGCGCGTGCGACCGTGCAGAGATTCAGTGGATTCCGTAAACCCTTTGTCATCGAGTGAATAGAGTGTAGACAGGATTAGCAGAAAGCGATTAACCGCTTTTTTCTGCTCGGCATATTCGTCGGAGAGCAGAAGTTCGCGAACAGCGCGGACTTTATCCCGGGTGGTGTTAGCCGGTTTGACCTCTTCGACAACGCTTGTGGCGCGTGTCTCTTTCACCGGCGCGGCGGGCGCTGCAGAGGGAGACGATGATGCGGCGGAGAACTTCAGCATACGCCGTAAAATCTCGGATGCGCTCTCGCCAATGTGCTTGGTATGGCTGGCAATATAACTGTAGAGCTCATCATCAACTTCAATCGTTTTCATCTTAATCCAGTGCTATATAAAATCTGAATACAAGTGTTGGGATTATAAAGCGAAATCCCAACAGCGGATAGGCACACACCAGGGTGGCGGCAAAACTCAGAGTAATGCTTAGCCTTGCAGCCGGGCGGCAGAATGTCCACCATAATAACCTAACCCGTTGGAGTGAAAAAAAGAACTTTGCCATGAAATTGAACACGCGCGCGCAAACTGCACAACATCCGCACAACAATTCCCCGATTGTGCTGGTTCACGGCCTTTTCGGCAGCCTCGATAACCTTGGCGTGCTCGCCCGGGATCTGGTGCAGGATCACGATGTGCTGCAGGTGGATATGCGCAACCACGGCGCATCGCCCCGCTCGCCGGAGATGAACTATGCGGCGATGGCGCAGGATCTGCTTGATACGCTGGATGCCCATCAGATTGAAAAAGCGACCTTTATCGGCCACTCCATGGGCGGCAAAGCGGTGATGGCGCTAACGTCACTGGCGCCAGAACGCATCGATCGCCTGGTGGCGATTGATATGGCGCCTGTGGATTATAAGGTGCGTCGTCATGATGAGATCTTTGCCGCCATCAACGCCGTGAGCGATGCGAACATTTCATCGCGCCAGCAGGCGGCGGCGCTGATGCGCGAGCAGCTTGATGAAGAGGGCGTGGTTCAGTTTTTACTGAAATCCTTCGTCGACGGCGAGTGGCGCTTCAACGTGCCGGTGCTGTGGGCTCAATACACCAATATCGTTGGCTGGGAGACCATTCCGGCGTGGGATAAACCCGCCCTCTTCGTCTGCGGTGGCAACTCCTCTTACGTGACCGATGCCTACCGCGATGCGCTGCTTGCGCAGTTTCCTCAGGCGCGGGCGTATGTCATTGCGGGTGCCGGGCATTGGGTGCATGCAGAAAAACCTGACGCGGTGCTGCGGGCTATCCGCCGCTATCTGGCCGAATAGGGTCAACTGTTTAAAAAGGCGGCGACCGGTCGTTTCAACGCGCCCGGTCGTTGGCGTGCTGGTGCAGGTGTTGTATGATGGCGCGCTATTCAGCCCGGGCAGCGGCCCGATTGCGTGTTTTCCCGTAGTATTCATATCATGGCTAAAGAACAAACGGACCGTACGACACTAGATCTCTTCGCGAATGAGCGTCGCCCGGGACGGCCGAAGACCAACCCGCTCTCGCGCGATGAACAGTTGCGCATTAATAAACGCAATCAGCTCAAACGCGATAAGGTTCGTGGGCTTAAGCGCGTCGAACTGAAGCTGAATGCGGATGCGGTGGAAGCTTTAAATGAGCTGGCCGACGCGCGCGAGATAAGCCGTAGCGAACTTATTGAAGAGATGCTGCTGGCGCAGCTTAAAGCCCTGCGCGGATAGCGATTCTTCTGAATCATCGTCAAATTCCCCTTTTCATGTGGCATACAGTGCAGTCCGCGGCAATAGCTGTTTCCGCGTTCTTCTCTGTTCTGCTATGATTGCCCTTATCTGTGGGCTTAGCGCTCCCCCTATACTCATTAAGATTCAAGAGGTTATTTTACTCATGGCAATTACAGGCATTTTCTTCGGCAGCGACACCGGCAACACCGAAAACATCGCCAAAATGATCCAGAGCCAGCTTGGTAAAGACGTCGCCGATGTTCATGACATTGCCAAGAGCAGTAAGGAAGATATCGAAGGGTATGACATCCTGTTGCTCGGCATTCCGACCTGGTATTACGGTGAAGCGCAGTGCGACTGGGATGACTTCTTCCCGACGCTGGAAGAGATTGATTTTAATGGTAAGTTAGTGGCGCTGTTCGGCTGCGGCGACCAGGAAGATTACGCTGAGTACTTCTGTGATGCGCTGGGCACCATTCGTGACATTATCGAGCCGCGCGGCGCGACCATCGTGGGTCACTGGCCGACTGCCGGTTATCATTTCGAAGCGTCAAAAGGCCTGGCAGATGACGATCACTTCCTGGGTCTGGCGATTGATGAAGACCGTCAGCCAGAACTGACCGCCGAGCGCGTGCAGAAGTGGGTGAAGCAGGTTTCTGAAGAGCTGCATCTGGATGAAATCCTGAATGCCTGATTTTTATGGCGCAATCTGCTGGTTGCGCCGTATCAATAGGTAAAAGCAATCGAAATAATTGCTACATTTTTTTAACTTTCCTACTCATCCCTGTACAATAAGCCCTGCTTAACGCGGTGCCTCCGACCGGGAGTTGTCGGCGATACCACGTTTTAAAAGCTTACTTTACTTGAGGGCTTGCAGTTTTCATTTATACATGGCAGTTCTATAATGATACGCATTCGCCCGGGTGCATTCCTTATAACTTCCGAGAAGGAAGTGAATCGTATAGCAACAGGACAGATTCCGCATGACTGACAACAATACCGCATTAAAGAAGGCCGGCCTGAAAGTCACGCTTCCACGTTTAAAAATTCTGGAAGTGCTTCAGGAGCCGGATAACCATCATGTCAGTGCGGAAGATCTTTATAAGCGTCTGATCGACATGGGTGAAGAGATTGGTCTGGCAACGGTATATCGTGTGCTGAACCAGTTTGATGACGCCGGGATTGTCACCCGTCACAACTTCGAAGGCGGCAAGTCTGTTTTCGAACTGACGCAGCAGCATCACCACGATCACCTTATCTGCCTCGACTGCGGAAAAGTGATCGAATTCAGTGATGATTCTATCGAATTACGCCAGCGCGAAATTGCCGCTCAACACGGTATCCGCCTGACGAACCACAGTCTCTACCTTTATGGCCACTGCGCCGAAGGCGACTGTCGCGAAGATGAACACGCGCACGACGCTAAATAAGTTCTTCTGAACGTTAAAAGCCAACCGTCAGGTTGGCTTTTTTTATGTCTGCCGGATGAGCGGCGCGTTAGGTGGCTGCGCCGCTTGGGCCGAAAAGCAATCAGGCTTTCAGCGTGTCGACGCGGCTGACGCGCTTACCATCCGGACTTGCGCTGCGCACCTCTACTTCCCCGTCGATACGTAAGCGTGCTTTCGCATCATAGCGCCGCCATGTTTTGCCACGATCGAGGGAGTACTCTACGACCAGCCCCGGGAAGCGAGTGTTCACCTCCAGCACACCATCAACGATACGCGCACCCGGCACCGGCAAGCGATACTGGATGCCGGCTTTATCCAGCTTTGCCAGCTCGCGATGCCCTAACAGATTGGCAAAACGCTGCCAGTCGGCCGTCAAGGCCTTCTGATCGACCCACTGCGTTTCGCCGCCTTTATATTCGCGGCCCGCCTGATAATCCAGCTCCCAGCTTGCGCGATGCCATGCCCGCTCCGCAACGGCGACCAGACGGGGATAAATCATATACTCCATCTGCTCATCCGTGCGCACCACTTCGCTCCACAGCTCGGCGGAAAGCCCATAGGCACCCGGCCACGGCTTGTCTGATTTGGCACTGAAGGCGTTGCCGTCACGATCGACCGACGTTTCTGCATTCTGCGGCATGTTGTCCGGCGCAAAGCTGAAGATCTTGCGCTCATCGCTGAAACGCGTCCCCCAGTAGTAGCCGCTTTCCGCCGGGTGAACTTCGCTCGGGAAGTCGAGATAGACATAGTCCGGATTGGAGACCACCACGCGGAAGCCTTTATTCGCCCAGTCGTTGACGGAGTCGAAACCGCCCCAGTAAAGCGCATCCCAGAAGTTAACATTGACGTTTTTGGTGGCAAACACCGAGGCGTCTTTGGCATCTTTCAGCCCATCCTGCCAGGCCTGCATCACATCAATGCCGTGCGCCTTAACCAGCTTACTCACCTCTGCGCCAAAGTAGCTGGAGAGGTGTTCGACATCGCTCACTTTTCCAGCGGCGATCATCGCCTGGCAGACCTCGGATTTGGCCCACGGCTTATCTTGCTTGCTCTGATCGATGATGCCTTTACCCGGCTGCGGATCTTTCACATCCGTATAGCCCGCGCCCAGGTAGATATTTTTTGCCTCATCGCCGCCAAAGTGCCAGGTGTGCAGCGGCAGACCCGCTTCCCTGTGCATCTGCTGAATTTCGCCCATCACCTTATCGACAAAGTTGCGCGAGGAGTCCAGGCACGGATTAAGGTAGCCGGTGCGGTCATAGAACTGTACGCCAGCGGTTACGGAGGTGTCTGTTGGATCGAGCAGGCGGTAGCGGCTCGCCTCACGCTCCTCTTTACCCTCTTTTATCAGGCGATGGTAACGCGCCTCCATCGAGATGACCGCCGCGCGCGCATGGGCGGGCATGTCGATCTCCGGGATCACCTCAATGTGCCGCGCTTTGGCGTATTTGAGGATCTCGATATAGTCGGCACGGGTAAAGTAACCACTGCCGTTATTATCACGATCCGGCCCCGATCCCAGCTGCGGCAGTAGGCACTGCTTCTCGCTCAGATCGTGGCAGCGCTGGCTGCCAATAGCGGTCAGCTCCGGCAGCCCCGGAATTTCAATACGCCACCCTTCATCGTCCGTCAGATGGAAGTGGAATTTATTCAGTTTGTAAGCCGCCATCTGATCCAGCAGGCGCAGCACCGCCGCTTTGCTGTGAAAATTGCGTCCGACATCAAGATGAATACCGCGGTAATCGAAGCGCGGCGCATCTTTCGCCGTCAGGACGGGGAGTGTCATCGTTCCCTGCGCGGGGAGCAGCGAAAGCAGAGATTGCAGGCCATAGAAGACGCCGCTCTGATCAAAACCGGTCACCACTGCCTCTTTGTTGCTGATACGCAGCTGATAGGCACCGTTGATCGCCTCCTCATCCTTGAATGCTTTACGGACAATCTCGGTACGTAGCGGATAACTCCCCTCTTTCACACCGAGCATGGAGAAGCGCGCCTTGATGGCGTTTCGCGCATCAGGCAGCAGCGCTGAAAGGTCGAACTTCACCCCCTGGCTGAGATCGATATCACGGGCGTAAACTTTTACCTCGCGCGGCGTCGGCACAATCTGCCCGCGTAGCGAAGCGATGTTCACGGCTTTAATATCGCTGTTTTGCGCAAAGCGCGCTTCAGCGGTCATCAGGATATTGTTATCCTCCGGCGTCCGCTTCCATTGCTCGCCAAGCGGCGTGACGAACTGGGCGAGATCTTCCGTATTGGTATTGGCGATAGTTTTCGGCGACGCTTCCTCACCCGTGACATACCAGCGCGGCAGCACATCGGTAATAAAGAGTTGCCAGTACTCGTTAACAATTGGAATCTCGACGGACTGCTTCGCCGGAAAACCGGTAAATTGCTCGGTAGGCTCCAGCTTATGCAGGTCGCCCATAATATGGGTCACTTTGAACTGCGGGTTCGCGACTTGCAGAATGGGACGGATGCTGTGGAAGTAGATCGCCCACGCGTTATCGGTTACCGCCTCACCTCTGTTGGTCAGTGTAATCACCGCTTTGTTACAGGAGGCCCAGTCTGCGCCGAGCTTCGCACAATCAACGCCATGCTGTGCGGCAAAGTTATCTTTGACGGCGTAGTTGAGATTGAACTGGCTAATAGCGTCGACCGTGCTCTGGCTTGCCAGTGCCGCGCCGCTGGCAAGCAGCGCAGTGACTGCGCCCGCCAGCAGGCTTAAACGTGCTGTATGCATTCTCTGTTCCTTAAGGTTGCCACTGCCCGGCAACAAATTGATTAGAAAAGGGTAAAAGGCGCGATGACCATAAATTTCACGTCGCGCTCATCCTGGAAAATGTTGCCGTAGCCGCCGGCATAGCTCGGGATAGCGGAGTGGTTGTCATACTGGGTAAAGTGCAGCTTAAACATTGTCCCTTTCGCGCGCCCCTCTTGCAGGGTATAGATGGCGTCCAGACTATAAGCGGACTCTTTCAGGCGATAATCGGCGTTGTACCACCCATCCGGCACGGCCATTTCTGCCGCTTTCGCGCCCCAGGCGTAGGCGTAAGAGGCGCCAATTTGCCAACCGGGCAAGTTGCAGCTCGCCAGATCGTACATCGCGCCGAGGAAGAGCGCTTTTTCGCCATTGGCGTTGAAATCGGAGCGGTTATCCCACCAGATGTCGAGACGACCGTTGGAGGAGGCGTAGGTTGGCGTCATGCGCTGCAAAAAGTAGCCCTGCTGGCCTTCTGCTTTTACCCACGTTCCTTCGAGGCGCAGTGCGAGTGGCCCGACCGTATAACCGAAGGTGAGCGCCTGCAGCCAGGCGGTACCGTCATAGAGATCGTTGATGCTACGATCGCTGACTTTGTCGCGGGCACCATAAAACTGATAGCTGGTGCTGAGCGGTTGATGTGCCACATCAAACTGATAGCTGACTTTTGCAAAGTACTGATCGACATAACCCTGCGCCTGGCCAAATGCTGCTTCCAGCAGCAGAGTGTTTTTGAAGTCATATTTTGCGCCGAGCGAATGGAGATAATCGACCCGCCGTTGTCTGTCGTTTTGCCAGAACTTATCCATCTCGATATGCCAGGGCGCTTTATATCCATTGGCCCACATATAGGAGAGGCTCAGCGCGCCGGCATCGCCATAATCGTTATTAATACCCGCTTCCGCGCCCTGATAGGTGCCCGGCATAAAACTCCAGTGCGGCGCTAATAGCGTCTGTCCGGTGGGCTGAATATAGCCTGCGCGCGCCCAGATCGATCCATATTTAAATTTTGCTGCCGCTTTATAGAGGCTGACACCGCTCTTATCACCGTACCAGCGCTCTTTATAGGCTTTATTACTGACGGAGAAGGCAATTTCATTTGGGTGCGCACTGTCGCCATTTTCCGCCATTTCAACCGCCGTGAAGGCGGCGATATCCAGGCCAAACATATCGGCCGCAAAGCCTGATTGAAAATCCAGATTTGCATTCCACGTGGCGTGAGAGAGGTTAGTTTCATATTTATTATTGAGAATATCTTTACGGTCGCGCTCACGCTGCCAGTAATAGATCCCGCCGGTAAGCGTTGAGTCATCAACAAAACCGCTCTCCTGCGCCTGCGCGGGAAGCGCGAGGCCTGACATGACGGTCACTGCGGCAATAGCCAGCGAAAGCGTACTCCGTTTACCTGCAAACGCACGCATACATTGATTCCTTTTAAATGTAAAAATCCCCGCCGCGGCGGCGATAAAAATAAGCACAGGAAGCCGTTATGGATATTCCCTAAATGAACAACAGCACAAAGCCTATTTTTCGCCTTGCGAATTATCAACGTATTTTTAAGCAAAAATAATGGAGTATGACCAAGTGCACAGAATTAAATGCGGGATAAAAGCTGTTTCATAAATCATGCAAATAGATAACCAATCAGTATTCAGGCGATATTTAATTCTTTTTCAACTCGGGCGTTTACTCACTATTCTGAAGCGTCCCTTTGTAAGGGTGCAGAAATAAAAAAGCAGAACATCAACAGGAGGGAATCTTAATTTTTCACGCGAATAGGTATTAATTGTAATGTACTGGTTAATAAATAAAAAAACGCCGCGGGAAGCGGCGTTTGAAAATAGAGATCTCTGCTTGAGGCTATCAGTCGCCGATTTTTGCCCAGGTATCACGCAGGCCAACCGTGCGGTTGAACACAAGTTTTTCTGCAGTGGCATAGCGGCTATCAAGGCAGAAGTAACCTTCGCGCTCAAACTGATACGCTTTGCCCACCAGTGCCTCTTTCAGCGACGGCTCGGCAAACCCCTGCTTAATGACCAGCGATTCCGGGTTGATAGTGGCGAGGAAATCCTCGGCTGCACCCGGGTTCGGCACGCTGAACAGACGATCATAAAGACGGATTTCAACCGGCAGCGCATGCTGCGCACTGACCCAGTGGATCACGCCTTTAACCTTGCGGCCATCAGCCGGATCTTTACTCAGCGTCTCGGCGTCGTAAGAACAGAAGATGGTGGTGATATTGCCTTCGGCATCTTTCTCAACGCGTTCCGCTTTGATCACATACGCGTTGCGCAGACGCACCTCTTTGCCGAGCACCAGACGCTTGTACTGCTTGTTGGCTTCTTCGCGGAAATCAGCGCGATCGATCCAGATCTCACCGCTAAACGGCACTTCGCGGGTGCCCATCTCCGGCTTGTTCGGATGATTCGGCATGGTGACGATTTCGCTGCTGCCCTGCGGGTAGTTTTCGATAACCAGTTTCACCGGATCGATAACCGCCATCGCGCGCGGCGCGTTTTCGTTGAGATCTTCACGAATGCAGGATTCCAGCGACGCCATTTCAATGGTGTTGTCCTGCTTGGTCACGCCGATGCGTTTGCAGAACTCACGGATAGAAGCCGCGGTATAGCCACGGCGGCGCAGACCAGAGATGGTCGGCATACGCGGATCGTCCCAGCCCTCGACGTGCTTGTCGGTTACCAGCAGGTTGAGTTTGCGCTTGGACATCACGGTGTATTCGAGATTCAGGCGCGAGAATTCGTACTGACGCGGGTGAACCGGGATGGTGATGTTATCCAGCACCCAGTCATACAGGCGACGGTTGTCCTGGAACTCCAGCGTACAGAGGGAGTGGGTGATCCCTTCCAGCGCATCACTGATGCAGTGGGTAAAGTCGTACATCGGGTAGATGCACCACTTGTTGCCGGTCTGGTGGTGTTCAGCAAATTTAATGCGGTAGATAACCGGGTCGCGCATCACGATAAACGGCGAGGCCATATCGATTTTTGCACGCAGACAGGCTTTACCCTCTTCAAAACCACCCGCACGCATCTTTTCAAACAGCGCCAGGTTCTCTTCTACACTGCGATCGCGGTAGGGGCTATTTTTACCCGGCTGCGTCAGCGTACCGCGGTATTCGCGGATTTCCTCGCCGGTCAACTCGTCAACGTAGGCCAGGCCTTTGTTGATCAGCTCAACCGCGTAGCTATAGAGCTTGTCGAAGTAGTCTGAGGAGTAGCAGATGTCGCCAGACCAGTGAAAGCCCAACCACTGCACGTCGTTTTTGATTGACTCAACGTACTCGATATCTTCTTTTGCCGGGTTGGTATCATCGAAACGCAGGTTGCACTGGCCGTTATAGTCCTGTGCGATACCGAAGTTCAGGCAGATGGATTTCGCGTGGCCGATATGCAGGTAGCCATTCGGCTCCGGCGGAAAGCGGGTATGGACGGTGGTGTGTTTACCACTGGCCAGATCTTCATCAATGATCTGGCGGATAAAGTTAGTCGGGCGGGCTTCAGCCTCACTCATCACAGGTTCCTCAAGGCGTAAACAACGTATAACGGCATATGATCTAATAAGAGGACGCAGGAAACAACCTTTACTTATACAAATCACTGATGCTCAGGGGAAAGGTATTCGTCCGCATAGTGTGCCTGCCGACAGCGGAGATCCTGCGTGGTCGGCGTGAGGATCACAGGGCTGACGATCTCATCACCTCTTCCACTGCGAGGAAGATAACCGGGCGCTTCAATACACCAGCCCCAGGAGTAAAAATTGGTGCCGTGAAGAAAGAAGATCATATTTTCCCACTGGGATTTTTTCTCGACATCAATATGGCCCTGCCTGTCGGCGCGGAACTCCTCCGGTGCGGGATAGTATCCCGGTGGGGAACGCCCGGTGCTGACCCACATCATCGCTGTTGGCAGAGGCTCTCCGGCCGGATTGCGCACATCCACTTCATAGTGCGGACGTATGGTTGCGTAACGGGGAATACAGCCGCTGAGCGCCGTCATCATCACCAGCGCGTATAAAATCCTTTTCATTATTCACCTCTGTAAAATAGCGGCAGCAGTATGGCACTCATTAAACGGCAGGTAAAAAAAAGCGGCGGAGGAGAACCCCGCCGCTTAAGGCTAATGTGCCGACTCAGGAGCAATCAGCCTTTAATCTCGTATAGCGGTGTCTGACCCGCAACGACATGCCCTTGCGCCTTAATGACAAGACCACTGAAATCATCAATATTGCTGACGACAACCGGGCTAATCATTGAGCGGGCATTGGCATTGAGGTACGCCAGATCCATTTCGAGGATCGGTTGACCAGCAACCACCTCCGCGCCCTCTTCCACCAGACGGGTAAAGCCCTGACCGCCCAGCGCAACCGTATCAATGCCCATATGGACAACAATTTCTGCGCCTTTTTCCGTCTCCAGGCAGAAGGCATGGTTGGTATTGAAGATTTTCACGATCGTACCGGCCGCTGGGGAGACCACGGTTTTGTCGGTCGGTTTTACCGCCACACCGTCGCCTACCGCTTTGCTGGCAAAGGCTTCGTCCGGGACCTGCTCAAGCGCTACCACTTCACCAGTGACCGGCGACAGAAGTTCGGCGATCACCACAGAGTTCGGCACCGCCTGCGGTTTCGCCGCGGCGGCTGGCGCTGCCTGCACCGGCGCTGCGCCGCTGCTTGCCGCAGCCGGGACATCCCCTGCCGTTTTCATGGCGTTGGCAATTTTCTCAGCCACAAAGCCGACAATAATCTGCACGCTGGTTTTATTAAGACGGATGACACCGGTTGCGCCAAGACGCTTCGCCATCGCTTCATTGACCAGAGAAGAGTCATTTACGTTAAGGCGCAGACGGGTGATGCAGGCATCAATACCGGTCAGATTCGCCGAGCCGCCGACGGCAGCAATATATTGACGCGCCAGGCCGCTGACATCCTGCTCACTATTAGCGCTGATATTGACATCCTGACCATCGGTTTCATCCCCGGCGACAGCCAGTTCACGGCCCGGGGTCAGCATGTTGAATCGCTTAATGGTGAAGCGGAATACCACGTAGTAGATAACAAAGAACACCAGACCCTGCGGGATCAGCATCCACCACTGGGTCGCCAGCGGGTTACGCGACGAGAGCACCATATCGACCAGCCCGGCGCTGAAGCCGAAACCGGCAATCCAGTGCATGCTTGCCGCGATGTAGACGGAGATACCGGTCAGAATGGCGTGAATGACATACAGCACCGGTGCCACGAACATAAAGGAGAATTCCAGCGGCTCGGTGATGCCGGTAAAGAAGGCGGCGAAGGCACCCGCCATCATAATCCCCAGCACTTTGGCTTTATTCTCAGGACGCGCGCACTGATAGATCGCCAGCGCCGCACCCGGCAAGCCGAACATCATGATTGGGAAGAAGCCCGCCTGGTAACGCCCGGTGATCCCCACTGTCGCTTTACCGGCTTCGATAGATTGCGCACCGCCAAGGAAGTTAGGGATATCGTTAATGCCCGCCACGTCGAACCAGAATACCGAGTTCAGGGCATGGTGCAGACCGACCGGGATCAGCAGACGGTTGAAGAAGGCGTAAACACCCGCACCAATTGAACCGAGTTTCTGAATATGTTCACCAAAGCTGACCAGGCCACTAAAGACCACTGGCCAGATAAACATCATGATAAAGGCCACAGCGATCATCACAAACGAGGTGATGATCGGCACCAGACGGCGGCCGCTAAAGAAGGAGAGCGCTTTTGGCAGTTCGACGGTGCTGAAGCGGTTGTAAAGCTCAGCGGCGATGATCCCGACCAGAATACCGACAAACTGGTTTTCAATTTTGCCGAAGGCCGCGGGAACCTGATCCAGCGGAATTTTTTGAATCATCGACACCGCAGCAGGGGAGCAGAGGGTCGTTAACACCAGGAAGCCGACGAAGCCGGCCAGCGCCGCAGCGCCATCTTTATCTTTGGACATCCCATAAGCGACGCCGACCGCGAACAACACGCCCATGTGGTCGATGATCGCTGAACCGGATTTGATAAACAGCGCGGCCAGGGCGTTTTGGCTCCCCCAACCAATAGGGTCGATCCAGTAGCCGACCCCCATCAAAATCGCTGCCGCGGGCAGCGTGGCGACCGGCACCATCAGCGCGCGGCCAACCTTCTGTAAATAGCCTAAAATACTCACTTTATTCCCCCTATGAGCTCAACGTGAGCCCATTGAAACAGTTGTTTTTTATTGTGCAACGAACCCTGAACTGACGCCTGCTTTTCCACTACCTGACGAAGTGTCTGCAAAATTAATTCGCCTCGCAAATTAAACGCGCATTTTCTGTGATTAAAATCACTAACTATCGTCATCGCTACTCCTCAATACTGGCAAACAACAAAAACTTATTTTAAGATCAAAAATATCAGGACGGATTGCTCCCTTCTTATGACAAAACCAGGTTACGCTTAACCCTGAGCCAGAAGGCGCACCGCCAATGCTTTTCATTAAACTTTGAGGTGAACAATGAGACTGATTCCCCTGGCGACAGCTGAACAGGTCGGCAAATGGGCCGCCCGCCATATCGTCAACCGCATTAACGCATTCAACCCCACCGCCGATCGTCCCTTTGTACTTGGCCTGCCGACGGGCGGCACACCGCTTACAGCCTACAAAGCATTAGTTGAAATGCACAAAGCGGGCCAGGTCAGCTTTAAACATGTGGTGACCTTCAACATGGACGAATATGTGGGTCTGCCAAAGGATCATCCGGAGAGCTACCACAGTTTTATGCACCGTAATTTCTTCGATCACGTTGATATTCCTGCTGAAAACATTAACCTGCTCGATGGAAACGCGCCCGATATTGACGCAGAATGCCGTCGTTACGAAGAAAAAATTCGCGCTTACGGCAAAATTCACCTGTTTATGGGCGGCGTAGGCAACGATGGTCATATCGCGTTTAACGAACCGGCATCGTCGCTGGCATCGCGTACCCGTATTAAAACGTTGACCCATGATACCCGCGTAGCGAACTCGCGTTTCTTCGATGGCGACGTCAATCTGGTACCGAAATATGCCCTGACTGTAGGCGTCGGCACGCTGCTTGATGCGGAAGAGGTGATGATTCTGGTGCTGGGCAACGTTAAGGCGCAAGCGCTGCAAGCGGCCGTTGAGGGTAACGTCAACCATATGTGGACCATCAGTTGCCTGCAGCTGCACCCAAAAGCCGTTATCGTCTGCGACGAGCCGTCCACGATGGAACTGAAAGTTAAAACGCTGAAATACTTCAACGAGTTAGAAGCGGAAAATATCAAAGGTCTGTAAGTCTGTTCCCGCTTCGCAGGCGACTGCGGAGCGGCACTCATCGTTAACCGGGGGTTGTTATGTATGCTTTAACCCATTGCCGAATCTTTACCGGCCATGAAATTTTGGATGACCATGCGCTCGTTGTAGCCGATGGCCTGATTGAACGCCTCTGCCCACAGGCTGAGCTGCCAGCGGATATTGAACAACGATCGCTGAATGGCGCCCTCCTCACCCCTGGATTTATTGATGTGCAGCTCAACGGCTGCGGCGGCGTGCAGTTTAACGATACCGCCGAAGCTGTCAGCGTTGAGACGCTGGAGATCATGCAGCGCGCTAACGAGAAATCCGGCTGCACCAGCTATCTGCCAACCCTTATTACCACCAGCGATGACCTGATGAAACAGGGCGTGCAGGTAATGCGCGACTATCTCGCAAAATACCCAAACCAGGCGCTGGGTCTGCATCTGGAAGGGCCATGGCTCAATATCATCAAAAAAGGCACCCACAATCCCAACTTCGTGCGTAAACCGGACGCGGCGCTGGTCGAATTCTTATGTCAAAACGCGGATGTGATCACAAAAATCACCTTAGCCCCTGAAGTGGCGGGCTGCGAGGTAATTCGCAAGCTGGCCGACGCGGGCATTGTGGTTTCTGCCGGGCACTCCAACGCCACGCTGAACGAGGCGAAAGCCGGTTTTCGCGCCGGTATCACCTTCGCCACCCATCTCTATAATGCCATGCCCTACATCACCGGACGCGAGCCAGGTCTGGCGGGCGCCGTGCTCGATGACACAGATGTTTACTGTGGCGTGATTGCCGACGGGTTGCATGTCGACTACGTTAATATTCGCAATGCGAAGCGGCTGAAGGGAGACAAGCTCTGTCTGGTCACCGATGCGACCGCGCCCGCAGGTGCACATATTGATCAGTTCATTTTTGCTGGCAAAACAATATACTACCGAAATGGATTGTGCGTAGATGAAAACGGAACGCTGAGCGGCTCGGCCCTGACGATGATCGAAGGGGTGCGTAACCTGGTCGAGCATGTCGGTATTGCGCTCGATGAAGCGCTGCGTATGGCCACGCTCTACCCGGCTCGCGCCATCGGCGTTGATAAAAAGCTGGGCACTCTCGCCGCAGGCAAGGTGGCGAACCTGACCGCATTTACGCGTGATTATGACATTATCAAGACCATCGTTAATGGTAACGAGGTCGCCACTGCATAAAGAGACGGTATGACATCAGGCGGACAAGCTCAAATTGGTAACGTTGACCTCGTAAAACAGCTTAACAGTGCGGCGGTTTACCGCCTGATTGACCAACACGGCCCCATCTCACGCATACAGATTGCCGAGCAGAGCCAGCTTGCTCCCGCCAGCGTGACAAAAATCACGCGTCAGCTGATTGAACGCGGGTTGATCAAAGAAGTCGATCAGCAGGCCTCCACCGGGGGCCGCCGCGCCATCTCCATCATCACCGAAACCCGCCATTTCCAGGCCATCGGCGTCCGCCTTGGGCGCAACGACACCACCCTTACGCTCTACGATCTGAGCAGCAAGGTGCTGGCGGAAGAGCACTATCCGCTGCCGGAGCGCACCCAGGAGACGCTGGAGCACGCCCTGCTTAACACCATCAGCCAGTTTATCGACGCCAGCCAGCGTAAAATCCGCGAGCTGATCGCCATTTCGGTGATCCTGCCGGGGCTGGTCGATCCCGAGAGCGGCGTGATCCGCTATATGCCGCATATTCAGGTTGAAAACTGGGCGCTGGTTGAGGCACTGGAAAAACGCTTCAAATTAACCTGCTTCGTCGGACACGATATCCGCAGCCTGGCGCTGGCCGAGCACTATTTTGGCGCAAGCCAGGATTGTGAAGACTCCATTCTGGTGCGCGTGCACCGCGGCACCGGTGCCGGCATCATCTCCAGCGGTCGTATCTTTATCGGTCGCAACGGTAATGTCGGCGAAATTGGTCACGTGCAGGTGGAACCCCTCGGCGAGCGCTGCCACTGCGGTAACTTTGGTTGCCTGGAGACGATTGCCGCCAATGCCGCCATTGAGCAGCGAGTCCGCCATCTGTTACAGCAGGGTTATCAGAGCCGCCTGAAAGAGGAGGATTGCTCAATCAAAGCTATCTGCAAAGCCGCCAATAAAGGCGATGCGCTGGCCTGCGAAGTGATTGAGTACGTCGGGCGTCATCTCGGCAAAACCATCGCTATCGCCATTAACCTCTTCAACCCGCAAAAAGTGGTGATTGCCGGCGAGATTGTTGAAGCGGAAAAAATCCTGCTGCCCGCCATTGAAGCCTGTATCAATACGCAGTCACTGAAGGCGTTTCGCAAAAATCTGCCGGTTGTGCCCTCCACCCTCGATCACCGCTCTGCGATTGGCGCCTTCGCGCTGGTGAAACGGGCGATGCTGAACGGTCTGCTGCTCCAGCGGTTGCTGGAAAACTGACAGGGTTTATAGTTAACACTTATTTTTTTATCCGGACACTCCATGACCATTCAGAATGTAATCTGCGATATTGATGGCGTGCTGATGCACGATAACGTTGCCGTTCCCGGCGCTGCCGAGTTTGTGACCCGCATCCTTGAGAAAGAGATGCCGCTGGTATTACTGACTAACTACCCCTCTCAGACCGGTCAGGATCTGGCTAACCGCTTTGCCTCGGCGGGAATTGATGTGCCCGCCAGCGTCTTTTACACCTCGGCGATGGCAACGGCAGACTTCCTCAAGCGCCAGGAGGGGAAAAAAGCCTATGTGGTGGGTGAAGGCGCACTGATTCATGAGCTCTATAAAGCCGGTTTCACCATTACCGACATCAACCCGGACTTCGTGATCGTCGGCGAAACCCGCTCCTACAACTGGGAGATGATGCACCGCGCGGCCTTCTTCGTCGCCAATGGCGCACGTTTTATCGCCACCAACCCGGACACGCACGGTCGCGGTTTCTACCCCGCCTGCGGTGCGCTCTGCGCCGGAATTGAGAAGATCTCCGGCCGCAAGCCCTTTTATGTCGGCAAACCGAGCCCGTGGATCATTCGCGCCGCGCTGAACACCATGCAGGCACACTCGGAGCAGACGGTGATTGTCGGCGATAACCTGCGCACCGATATCTTGGCTGGCTTTCAGGCCGGTCTGGAGACCATCCTGGTGCTCTCTGGCGTCTCGCGGCTGGACGATATCGACAGCATGCCGTTCCGGCCATCGTGGATTTACCCCTCGGTCGCCGAAATTGACGTTATCTGAACGTAACCACGCCTTTGGGCGTGGTTTTTTATTTTTGCCGTCGCAAAAAACCGCTTCGTTTAATAAACACCGCTTAATTTTGAAGAACCATCAATAAACCAGCGCAATACATACGCAATTTTCAGCATTCCTCAATCACCGTTGCACTTTTTCATTTCCTGCCGCTAAAAGGCTTGCGCCCTGCCCGTCTTTTACGGCATTTTGGCTATAAGCACACAACATTACAGCAATGCCCTCAAGGTTAACGGAGAAGTCTATGTGTTCAATTTTTGGCGTACTGGATATCAAAACCGACGCAGGCGAATTACGTAAAAAAGCGCTCGAATTATCCCGTCTGATGCGCCACCGTGGTCCGGACTGGTCCGGCGTTTATGCCAGTGACAAAGCGATTCTCTCCCACGAGCGTCTGTCGATTGTCGACGTCAACGCCGGTGCACAGCCGCTCTATAATGAACAAAAAACACATGCGCTGGCCGTTAACGGTGAAATTTATAACCACCAGGCGCTGCGCGCAGAGTATGGCGACCGTTACGCCTTCCAGACCGGCTCAGACTGCGAAGTGATCCTCGCCCTCTATCAGGAAAAAGGGCCAGCCTTCCTCGACGAATTACAGGGCATGTTTGCCTTTGTGCTTTACGACAGTGAACAGGATGCTTACCTGATTGGTCGCGACCACATCGGCATCATCCCGCTCTATATGGGCCACGATGAGCACGGCAACCTCTATGTCGCCTCTGAAATGAAGGCGCTGGTGCCGGTTTGCCGCACCATTAAAGAGTTCCCGGCGGGCAGCTATCTGTGGAGCAAAGAGGGCGAAATCCGCTCTTACTATCAGCGCGACTGGTTCTCCTATGACGCCGTAAAAGATAACGTTACCGACAAAGACGCGCTGCGCCAGGCGCTGGAAGATGCGGTGAAGAGCCACCTGATGTCCGACGTGCCGTACGGCGTGCTGCTCTCCGGGGGGCTGGACTCCTCGGTTATCTCCGCGATCACCAAAAAATTCGCCGCTCGCCGCGTGGAAGATCAGGAGAAATCAGAAGCCTGGTGGCCGCAACTGCACTCTTTCGCCGTCGGCCTGAAGGGCGCGCCGGATCTGAAAGCGGCGCAGGAAGTGGCGAACCATCTCGGCACGGTGCACCATGAAATTCACTTCACCGTGCAGGAAGGTCTGGATGCGATCCGCGATGTGATCTATCACATTGAAACTTATGACGTAACCACCATTCGCGCCTCGACGCCGATGTACCTGATGTCGCGCAAAATCAAAGCGATGGGTATCAAAATGGTGCTCTCTGGTGAGGGTTCTGACGAGGTCTTCGGCGGCTATCTCTACTTCCATAAAGCGCCGGATGCGAAAGAGCTGCACGAAGAGACGGTGCGTAAACTGCAGGCGCTGCATATGTTTGACTGCGCCCGCGCCAACAAAGCGATGTCTGCCTGGGGCGTGGAGGCGCGCGTACCGTTCCTCGATAAAAACTTCCTTGATGTGGCGATGCGCATTAACCCGCAGGATAAGATGTGCGGCAGCAACGGTAAGATGGAAAAACATATCCTTCGCGAATGTTTTGAATCCTACCTGCCGGCAAGCGTGGCGTGGCGTCAGAAAGAGCAGTTCTCCGACGGCGTGGGCTATAGCTGGATCGACACTTTGAAAGAGGTGGCGGCGCAGCAGGTGACGGATCAGCAACTGGCGACCGCCAGCTACCGCTTCCCGTACAACACACCTTCGTCGAAAGAGGCCTATCTCTACCGTGAAATCTTCGAAGAGCTGTTCCCGGTCGCCAGCGCCGCCGAGTGTGTTCCGGGTGGCCCATCCGTGGCCTGTTCATCGGCGAAAGCGTTCGAATGGGACGAAGCGTTCAAAACTATGAACGATCCATCGGGTCGCGCTATCGGTGTTCATCAGTCAGCGTACTGATGAGCGATGGTTATGCATACAGGCCCTGCGGGGCCTGTTGTTTTTGTGTCGCTGATTTCACGCAGAAAATCGTTTTTTGTTGAATAAAGCAACATGCTGTTCGCAACCTAACCAAACAGTCACATTCCGGCAATTTTCGATGAAAAAGGTGTTGACGCTCTCAGGCTCAATACGCATAATGCGCCCCGCAACGCCGATAAGGTAACGCGAAAAAAAGATGGCTACGTAGCTCAGCTGGTTAGAGCACAGCACTCATAATGCTGGGGTCACAGGTTCGATTCCCGTCGTAGCCACCATCTTTTTTTGCGGGAGTGGCGAAATTGGTAGACGCACCAGATTTAGGTTCTGGCGCCGCAAGGTGTGCGAGTTCAAGTCTCGCCTCCCGCACCATTCCCAAAGACGCGTTGCACGGATGGGGTATCGCCAAGCGGTAAGGCACCGGTTTTTGATACCGGCATTCCCTGGTTCGAATCCAGGTACCCCAGCCATCTCTTCTTCGACTCCTGCGTGTTACGCGTTAGTCGTTGGGGTATCGCCAAGCGGTAAGGCACCGGTTTTTGATACCGGCATTCCCTGGTTCGAATCCAGGTACCCCAGCCAGTCGATGACTGGGTAAGCAGTAAAATTTGGCTACGTAGCTCAGCTGGTTAGAGCACAGCACTCATAATGCTGGGGTCACAGGTTCGATTCCCGTCGTAGCCACCATATTTAAGGCGTAATGCTCAGGCATTAAACCGAAAAAGATTTGTTGGGGTATCGCCAAGCGGTAAGGCAGTGGATTCTGATTCCACCATTCCGAGGTTCGAATCCTCGTACCCCAGCCAACTTCAAAGACGTTTGCTCCGGCAGGCGCACTTTTGGGGTATCGCCAAGCGGTAAGGCAGTGGATTCTGATTCCACCATTCCGAGGTTCGAATCCTCGTACCCCAGCCAATCAAAACAAAAAAGCTCGCTTCGGCGGGCTTTTTTGCTTTCTGCCTCCTGACAATCAGTAGCTGTTAAGCACCTGAATGGCATGCTAATTTGAACCATCTTCCTTCCGTTGGGCGCGCACCATGAATTACCAAACTACAGCTCTGTGGTTTTACTCCCCCTATCACCTGCTGCTGGTCTTCGCGGTTATTGCCGCAACATTTCTCGGGCTGACCGCGCCAATCCTCTATTTTCTGGTTATCGGGCTGCTGTTTCCGGTGCTGGTCTCGATGCGCCTGCATATCCTGAGCGAGAACGGCCAGGCGACATTGATGAAAGAGCGCGAGGAGTGGATGGTCTACGTGCAGGGAATACCGGTGCATGAGAAGCGTGCCTCGCTGAAAAACCCCTGCTTTTCCACGCCTGAGCGGCTGCGCCAGTTTTTTATGCGCGGTTTTATTGCCAGAGCGCTGATCCAACTCGCGGCCATCACTATGTTGCTCGATCAGGCGCGCGCCAATCCGCTGATGAGTTATGAAGGGCTGGCGGCGGGCACCATGCTGGTTCTGCTGCTGATACCGCTCTACCGCACAGCGCGCGCCATCAGCGAGGTGCATGCAGGAAAATGGGCGTTGCAGGAGATTGATGCGGCAACGGGCTATCAGGCCTATTTCGTTGACAACAAACAGGTGAAGACAGCACTCGACAGAATGCTTGCGGTGCCGTAACGCTATGCGCGAGCGAAGTGTCGCTCGCGCTTTCTTACAGGCCTAAGGCGTATTTCAGCGCCTGGCGTTTCAACCCTCCGGCGCGCTCTGCCGCCATCAGGCCAATATTGCGTAACACGCGCAGCGGGCCAAGATCGTTACTGAACCCGGCATAAAAGAGATCCATCCCGCTCTGCATAATGAAGTTATCCGCCCTGCGCCGCGTCTGGTAGCGTTGCAGCACCTCGCGGCTGGCCCAGGCTTCGCCGTAGCTGCGGGCGCGCGACAGCACATCCAGCAGCGCATCAACATCACGATAACCAAGATTGACACCCTGCCCTGCCAGCGGATGAATGGTGTGCGCCGCATCGCCCACCAGCGCCAGCCCCGGCTGCACATATTTCAGCGCATGGCGACGCACCAGCGGGAACGACGCCGCAGAGACCGCTTTAACGCGCCCCAGCCGCGGCGGAAAGTTGCGGGCGATCTCCTGCTCCAGCTGCGTCATGGAGAGAGTCTGTAACTGGCGAATGCGCGCAGGCGTGTCGTACCACACCAGCGACGCCCAGCGATCATAAAGCGGTAAAAAGGCGTGCGGCCCGTTCGGCGTAAAGTGCTGCCAGGTTGACTCGCCCGCCTCCTGCTCGCACTCGACGCTTATCAGCATGCAGGCTTGATCGTACTGCCAGGCGTGAATACCTATGCCCGCAGACTGACGCACCCAGGAGTTGGCGCCATCCGCGCCAATCAGCAGTTGTGCCGTTAACGTATCGCCATTTTCAAAACTTAGGGTTTGGCTACCCTCACGGGCTTCACGCCCGCTCAGCGTCCCGGTGCTCAGTGTCACCTGCGGATGCGCCTGCAACGCTTGCCATAGCGCGTACTGCAGAACGCTGTTTTCCACCATATAGCCGAGCAGCGGCAGCTTCAGCTCGCGGGCGTCAAACAGCACGTGGGCGTTTTCCCACTCCCACGTCTCCAGCTGTCGGTAGGGGTGGCAACGCATCGCCTCAATGCTCTCCCAGACGCCCAATCCGCGCAGCAGTTCGACCGAGGCGGCGCTGATCGCCGAGATGCGCACATCCGGCGGCGCGCTGGCATCGAAGGGGGCGGGGATCTGTTTATCAATTACCGTGACGGCAAAACCCTGTTGCGCCAGCCCTAACGCCAGCGCCCCGCCGACCATACCGCCGCCAACAATGGCGACCTCTGTGGAGTGATTTGTCATGGCGAAGTGTCCTTTTAGATGAATGGCCTAAGTCTACCGGATTTTTGCGCCCTTGCCCCCCGTCAACCGTCATACTGGTCAGGGCGCAACCAAAGCATTACAATACGCGGCCTGCAATCCTGGCTTATACCCGTCATACTCCGGGTATACGAACTTACGCAAGAGCAAGTCGATGACAAAAAAACTCCATATTAAAACCTGGGGCTGTCAGATGAACGAATATGATTCATCAAAGATGGCCGATCTGCTGGATGCCACCCACGGCTATCAACTGACCGAGGTTGCGGAAGAAGCGGATGTGCTGCTGCTCAATACCTGCTCAATCCGCGAAAAAGCCCAGGAGAAAGTTTTCCATCAGCTGGGTCGCTGGAAGCTGCTGAAAGAGAAAAACCCGGAGCTGATTATTGGCGTCGGCGGCTGCGTGGCCTCGCAGGAGGGCGATCACATTCGCCAGCGCGCCCACTATGTCGACATAATTTTCGGGCCGCAGACCCTCCACCGTCTGCCGGAGATGATCAACTCCGTACGCGGCAACCGCAGCCCGGTCGTCGATATCAGCTTTCCGGAAATTGAAAAATTCGATCGCCTGCCGGAACCGCGCGCCGAAGGCCCGACCGCCTTTGTCTCGATCATGGAAGGGTGCAACAAATATTGCACCTACTGCGTGGTGCCCTATACCCGCGGCGAAGAAGTAAGCCGTCCTTCCGACGACATTCTGTTTGAGATCGCCCAACTGGCGGCGCAGGGCGTGCGTGAAGTGAACCTGCTTGGGCAGAACGTTAACGCCTGGCGCGGGGAAAACTATGATGGCACAACCGGCACTTTTGCCGACCTGCTGCGCCTGGTCGCGGCGATTGATGGCATCGACCGTATTCGCTTTACCACCAGCCACCCGATTGAGTTCACCGACGATATCGTTGATGTCTATCGCGATACGCCGGAGCTGGTGAGCTTCCTGCATCTGCCGGTGCAGAGCGGTTCCGACCGCGTGCTGAACCTGATGGGGCGTACCCACACCGCGCTGGAGTATAAAGCGATCATTCGTAAGCTGCGCGCGGCGCGTCCCGATATTCAGATCAGCTCTGACTTTATCGTCGGCTTCCCGGGCGAAACCACCGACGACTTTGAGAAGACCATGAAGCTGATTGCCGACGTCAATTTCGATATGAGCTACAGCTTTATCTTCTCAGCACGTCCAGGTACGCCGGCTGCCGATATGGTTGACGATGTGCCGGATGAGGAGAAGAAGCAGCGTCTCTATATCCTGCAAGATCGTATTAACCAGCAGGCGATGGCCTGGAGCCGCCGCATGCTGGGCACCACGCAGCGTATTCTGGTGGAAGGTACGTCGCGTAAGAGCATCATGGAGTTGTCCGGTCGTACCGAGAACAACCGCGTGGTGAACTTCGAAGGCACGCCGGAGATGATCGGCAAGTTTGTCGACGTCGAGATTGTGGATGTCTACACCAACTCCCTGCGCGGCGTGCTGGTGCGTACCGAAGAGGAGATGGGGCTGCGCGTCGCGGAATCCCCGGCCTCGGTTATCGCCCGTACCCGCAAAGAGAATGAGCTTGGCGTAGGCACTTATCAGCCGTAAAACCTCAGGCCTGCCCTTTCTGGCAGGCCTTGCTTTTCCCCGCGATCACCCCAACATGCTGTCTGATGCTTGCGACTTCTGGCTATGCCGTAAATACTTGCCAGAGAGACGCTATGGCGACACATATCAAAGAGGAACAGTTTGAACATAGATACGCGTGAAATCACCCTTGAGCCAGCGGACAACGCACGTCTGCTAAGTCTGTGCGGCCCGTTTGACGACAACATCAAACAACTGGAGCGGCGACTGGGCATCGAAATCAACCGCCGCGATAATCACTTCAAACTCACCGGACGCGAAATTTGCGTCAACGCGGCTGCCGATATTCTGCGCACGCTGTATGTCGACACTGCGCCGATGCGCGGTCAGACCCAGGATATCGAGCCGAATCAGATCCACCTGGCGATCAAAGAAGCGCGCGTGCTGGAGCAGAGCGCCGAGAGCGTGCCGGAGTACGGTAAAGCGGTCAACATCAAGACCAAGCGCGGCGTTATCAAGCCACGCACGCCGAACCAGGCGCAGTACATCGCTAACGTGCTCGATCATGACATCACCTTCGGCGTTGGCCCGGCGGGTACGGGTAAAACCTACCTCGCAGTCGCAGCCGCCGTGGATGCGCTTGAGCGCCAGGAAGTGCGGCGCATTCTGCTGACCCGCCCGGCGGTGGAAGCGGGTGAAAAACTCGGCTTCCTGCCCGGCGATCTCAGCCAGAAGGTCGACCCTTACCTGCGCCCGCTCTATGACGCGCTGTTTGAGATGCTCGGCTTTGAGCGCGTGGAGAAGCTGATGGAGCGCAACGTCATTGAGGTCGCCCCGCTCGCTTATATGCGCGGTCGCACCCTGAATGATGCTTTTATCATTCTCGATGAGAGCCAGAACACCACCATCGAACAGATGAAGATGTTCCTGACGCGTATTGGCTTCAACTCGAAAGCGGTGATCACCGGCGACGTCACGCAGATTGACCTGCCGCGCAGCACCAAATCGGGTCTGCGCCACGCTATCGAAGTGCTGGCGAATGTCGATGAGATCAGCTTCAACTTCTTCCACAGCGAAGACGTGGTGCGCCACCCGGTGGTAGCACGCATTGTTATCGCTTATGAAGCCTGGGAAGAGGCGGAGCAGAAACGGAAAGCAGAACTGGCCGCCGAGCGTAAGCGCGAAGCCCAGGAGCAGGAGCAGAAATGAGTCAGGTGATCCTCGATTTACAGCTGGCGTGTGAAGATAACGGCGGCCTGCCGGATGAAGCGCAGTTTCAGGCCTGGCTGGACGCGGTGATCCCGCAGTTCCAGCCGGAAGCGGAAGTGACTATTCGTCTGGTCGACAGCGCAGAGAGCCACGAGCTGAACCTGACCTATCGCGGGAAAGATAAACCGACCAACGTGCTCTCTTTCCCGTTCGAAGCGCCGCCCGGCATCGAAATGCCGCTGCTGGGCGACCTGATCATCTGCCGCCAGGTGGTTGAGCAGGAGGCGCTCGAACAGGTTAAACCCCTCGAAGCCCACTGGGCGCATATGGTGATCCACGGCAGCTTACACCTGCTGGGGTATGACCATATCGAGGATGAGGAAGCGGAAGAGATGGAAGGGATCGAGACAGAGATAATGCTTGCTCTGGGCTATGAGGATCCGTACATTTCCGAGAAGGAGTAGTCTGTGCGCCAGTTCGCTGGCGCATTGGCACAAAATGCCGTCCGGCGCTGAGTTTACGCGTGACGAGCGACAATTCAACCAACATGAGAACCCACACGACGCCATGAGCGACGATAACTCACACAGTAGCGACAACACCAACAGCAAAAAGGGATTCTTCTCCCTTTTACTCAGCCAGCTCTTTCACGGCGAACCGAAAAACCGTGATGAATTACTGGCTCTGATCCGAGACTCCGGGCAGAACGAGCTTATCGATGAAGATACGCGCGACATGCTCGAAGGGGTGATGGATATTGCGGACCAGCGCGTACGCGACATCATGATCCCCCGTTCACAAATGATCACCCTGAAACGCAACCAGACGCTGGACGAGTGTCTCGATGTCATTATCGAGTCTGCCCACTCGCGTTTCCCGGTCATTAGCGAAGACAAAGATCACATCGAAGGGATTCTGATGGCGAAGGATCTGCTGCCGTTTATGCGCAGCGATGCCGAAGCATTCAGCATGGAAAAAGTGTTACGCCCGGCAGTGGTGGTACCGGAGAGCAAGCGCGTTGACCGCATGCTCAAAGAGTTCCGTTCCCAGCGCTACCACATGGCTATCGTTATTGATGAGTTTGGTGGTGTCTCCGGTCTGGTCACTATCGAAGATATTCTTGAGCTGATCGTCGGCGAAATCGAAGATGAGTATGACGAAGAAGAGGATATCGATTTCCGCCAGCTGAGCCGTCACACCTGGACGGTGCGCGCGCTGGCGCCGATTGAAGACTTTAACGACACCTTCGGTACCCACTTCAGTGATGAAGAGGTCGATACCATTGGCGGTCTGGTGATGCAGGCGTTTGGTCACCTCCCCGCGCGCGGCGAATCCATCGACATTGATGGTTACCAATTCAAAGTCGCTATGGCAGACAGTCGACGTATTATTCAGGTCCATGTCAGAATGCCGGATGATTCTCCGCAACCGAAACTGGATGAGTAATGTAAATGGTATTTGCCGCCTTGTTTGAGCGCCAGCGCGTCCGTCTGCTGCTGGCGTTACTGTTCGGAGCCAGCGGAACGCTGGCTTTTTCACCTTATGACCTCTGGCCCGCCGCGCTTCTCTCCCTGATGGGCCTGCAGGGCTTAACCCTAAACCGCCGTCCGTTACAGGCCGCCTGGATTGGCTACGCCTGGGGGCTTGGCCTGTTTGGCAGCGGCGTGCACTGGGTCTATGTCAGCATCGCGCAGTTTGGCGGCATGCCTGGCCCCATCAACGTCTTTATCGTCGCGCTGCTGGCGGCTTATCTCTCGCTCTATACCGGCCTGTTTGCCGGCCTGCTGTCGCGCCTGTGGCCGAAAACCAGCTGGCTGCGCGTGGCGGTTGCTGCACCGGTGGTGTGGCAGATCACCGAGTTCCTGCGCGGCTGGGTGCTGACCGGCTTCCCGTGGTTGCAGTTTGGCTACAGCCAGATTGACGGCCCGCTAAAAGGCCTGGCACCGGTGCTCGGCGTCGAGTCGATTAACATCCTGCTGATGGTCGTCAGCGGCCTGCTGGTGCTGGCGCTGGCAACCCGTAACTGGCGTCCGCTGGTGGCGGCGCTTGTGCTCTTCGCCCTCCCCTTACCGCTGCGTTTTATTCAGTGGTATCAGCTGCTGCCGGATCGCACCACCCAGGTAACAATGGTGCAGGGCAATATTCCGCAGTCGATGAAGTGGGACGCGGGTGAACTGCTCAATACGCTGAAGATTTATGCCGGGGCGACAGAGCAGGTGCTGGGCAAGTCGCAGCTGATTATCTGGCCGGAGTCGGCAATCCCGGATCTGGAGATTAATCAGCAGGGCTTTCTCAACGAGATGGATAAAACCCTGCGGGCGAACAATGCCACGCTGATCACCGGTATTGTTGATGCGCGCCTCAATCAACAGAATCGCTATGACACCTACAACACGGCGATTACGCTGGGTACCGGCAGCCCGTACAGCTATCGCTCAACGGATCGCTACAACAAAAACCACCTGGTGCCGTTTGGCGAGTTTGTGCCGCTGGAGTCGATCCTGCGCCCCCTTGCGCCCTTCTTTGATTTGCCAATGTCCTCCTTTAGCCGCGGGCCTTACGTGCAGGCACCGCTTTCGGCTCATGGTTTAAAACTGACGGCGGCGATCTGCTACGAGATTATCCTCGGCGAGCAGGTGCGGGATAACTTCCGCCCGGACACCGACTTCCTGCTGACCATCTCTAACGATGCCTGGTTTGGTAAGTCGATTGGGCCATGGCAGCACTTCCAGATGGCGCGGATGCGTTCGCTGGAGCTGGCGCGCCCGCTGCTACGCAGCACCAACAACGGCATTACCGCCGTGATTGGGCCGCAAGGGGAGATCCAGGCGATGCTGCCGCAGTTCACCCGCGAAGTGCTGACGGCAAAAGTCACCCCCACCAGCGGCTTGACGCCGTATGCGCGGATGGGTAACTGGCCGGTGTGGATTATCACGGTGCTGCTGGGCTTTGGCGCGCTGGTGATGAGCCTGCGTCAGCGCCGCCGTTAGCCTTAAATTGCCGGATGGCGCTGCGCTTATCCGGCCTACAAATGCCTCACTTCCCCTGTAGGCCGGATAAGGCGTAAGCCGCCATCCGGCAGTTGACTCATATCCTTGCCGGATGGCGCTGCGCTTATCCGGCCTACAAACTCCTCACTCTCCCTGTAGGCCGGATAAGGCGTAAGCCGCCATCCGGCAGTTGCCTCATATCCTTGCCGCATGGCGCTGCGCTTATCCGGCCTACAAACTCCTCACTCTCCCTGTAGGTCGGATAAGGCGTAAGCCGCAATCCGGCAGTTGCCTCATATCCTTGCCGCATGGCGCTGCGCTTATCCGGCCTACAAATGCCTCACTTCCCCTGTAGGCCGGATAAGGCGTAAGCCGCCATCCGGCAATTTCTTCTGCATCCGCAAAACTGGCACGCCGCTTGCTTATATCTACCCGGCAACGACCAACTCTGCCCGTGCGTAAACGGGTCGCACCGGCAGGGATCGGTCGCAGCACTATTCTGGTGCAATGTGAGATTTTTGCCTCTAAACGGTGCGGCGCGCCTCGCAAAAATAAACAATACCGCAGCAAATTCTTTACATTAAGCCAGACTAAATGTAACAAACACACACGACACTGCACGAATATGTAGCAGCACATAACAACAACACAACGGGTATCACTGTGCTTTACGCACTGACGATAAAGGAGTCTGGATATGCAATTACGTAAACTGGCCGCCGCCATGCTGGTGATGGGACTGTCCGCCGGTCTGGCACACGCCGAAGAGGCGAAGCCTGCCGACGCAGCGGCTCAGCAATCGACGCTGGATAAAATTGCCAAAAACGGCGTTATCGTCGTCGGTCACCGTGAATCTTCCGTACCGTTCTCCTATTACGACAACGCACAGAAAGTTGTCGGTTATTCACAAGACTACTCCAACGCTATCGTTGAAGCGGTGAAGAAGAAGCTCAACAAGCCGGATCTGGCGGTTAAGCTGATCCCAGTCACCTCGCAGAACCGCATTCCGCTGCTGCAAAACGGCACCTTCGATTTTGAGTGCGGCTCCACAACTAACAACGTCGAGCGTCAGAAACAGGCAGCTTTCTCTGACACCATTTTCGTGGTTGGCACCCGTCTGCTGACCAAAAAAGGCGGCCCGATCAAAGATTTCGCCGACCTGAAAGGCAAAGCCGTGGTTGTCACCTCCGGCACCACCTCCGAGATCCTGCTTAACAAGCTGAACGACGAGAAGAAGATGGATATGCGCATCATCAGCGCGAAAGATCACGGCGACTCCTTCCGAACGCTGGAGAGCGGCCGCGCGGTGGCCTTTATGATGGATGATGCCCTGCTGGCCGGCGAGCGCGCGAAGGCGAAGAAACCGGATAACTGGGAGATCGTCGGCACGCCACAGTCGAAAGAGGCTTACGGCTGTATGCTGCGCAAAAACGATCCGGAATTTAAAAAGCTGATGGATGAGACCATCGCGCAGTACCAGACCTCCGGCGCGGCGGAAAAATCCTTCACCAAGTGGTTTAAAAACCCGATTCCACCGAAAAACATGAACCTGAACTTCGATCTTTCTGATGACATGAAAGCGCTGTTCAAAGAACCGAATGACAAAGCTCTGAACTAATTACAACCATTAGGGGCGGGTTTACCTGCCCTCTCGATTGTCGAAGCTGCACGGACAGACTATGCGTTGAGTGGCCGTTCCCCACTCAGCGTGAACATTCGCACTTCACACAATCTTCGAGGGTAGCGCTGCTACCCTTTTTTTTCTGGAGTAGATTTATGTCCATAGACTGGAACTGGGGGATCTTCCTGCAACAGGCCCCGTTCGGCAACACCACCTATCTTGGCTGGTTATGGAGCGGTTTTCAGGTCACCATCGCCCTGTCGGTGACGGCCTGGATTATCGCTTTCCTGGTCGGCTCTCTGTTTGGCATCCTGCGCACCGTTCCCAACCGCGTCCTCTCCGGGATCGGCACCTTATATGTGGAACTGTTCCGTAACGTGCCGCTGATTGTGCAGTTCTTTACCTGGTATCTCGTGGTGCCTGAATTGCTGCCGGAAGATATCGGCATGTGGTTTAAGGCGGAGCTGGACCCCAATATCCAGTTCTTCGTCTCGTCGATGGTCTGCCTGGGGCTGTTTACTGCCGCGCGCGTCTGTGAGCAGGTGCGCGCCGCTATCCAGTCGCTGCCGCGCGGGCAGAAGAACGCCGGTCTGGCGATGGGCCTGACGCTACCGCAAACCTACCGTTACGTGCTGCTGCCGAATGCCTATCGCGTCATCGTTCCGCCGATGACCTCCGAGATGATGAACCTGGTAAAAAACTCGGCCATCGCCTCGACCATTGGTCTGGTGGATATGGCGGCGCAGGCGGGCAAGCTGCTCGATTACTCCGCCCACGCATGGGAATCTTTTACCGCCATTACCCTCGCTTACGTGGTGATTAACGCCGTGATTATGCTGGTGATGAACCTGGTTGAACGCAAAATCCGCCTGCCGGGCAATATGGGAGGCAAATAACGATGTATGAGTTTGACTGGAGTTCAATCGTCCCTTCGCTGCCCTATCTGTGGGCGGGATTGCTGGTGACGCTGAAAATCACCGCCATCGCCATTGTGTTCGGTATCGTCTGGGGCACGCTGCTGGCAGTGATGCGTCTGTCGACCTTCGCGCCGCTGCGCTGGTTCGCCAAAAGCTACGTTAACGTCTTCCGCTCGATCCCGCTGGTGATGGTGCTGCTGTGGTTCTATCTGATCGTGCCGGGTTTCCTGCAAAACGTGCTGGGCCTGTCGCCGAAGACCGATATCCGGCTGATCTCGGCGATGGTCGCCTTCTCGATGTTTGAGGCGGCGTACTACTCGGAGATTATCCGCGCCGGTATCCAGAGTATCTCCCGCGGGCAGTCGAGCGCGGCGCTGGCGCTCGGCATGACGCACTGGCAGTCGATGAAGCTGATTATTCTGCCGCAGGCGTTTCGCGCCATGGTGCCGCTGCTGCTTACCCAGGGCATCGTCTTATTCCAGGACACCTCGTTAGTGTATGTCCTGAGCCTGGCGGATTTCTTCCGCACGGCCTCCACGATTGGCGAGCGTGACGGTACGCAGGTCGAAATGATCCTGTTTGCTGGCGCTGTCTATTTTGTTATCAGTTTGAGTGCTTCGCTGTTGGTCAGCTGGCTGAAGAAAAGGACCGTCTAATGATTTCCCTGAAAAATGTTTCGAAATGGTATGGCCACTTTCAGGTGTTGACCGACTGCTCCACCGAAGTGAAAAAAGGCGAGGTGGTGGTGGTTTGTGGCCCGTCGGGTTCCGGTAAATCGACGCTGATCAAAACCGTCAATGGCCTTGAGCCGGTGCAGAAGGGCGAGATCCTGGTCAACGGCACCAAAGTGAATGATAAGAAAACCAACCTCGCGGAGCTACGCTCTCACGTCGGGATGGTGTTCCAGCACTTTGAGCTCTTCCCGCACCTGTCGATTATCGAAAACCTGACGCTGGCGCAGGTGAAAGTGCTGAAACGCGACAAAGCGGCCGCGCGCGATAAAGGGCTGAAGCTGCTGGAGCGCGTAGGTCTGACGGCACACGCCAATAAGTTCCCGGCGCAGCTTTCAGGTGGTCAGCAGCAGCGCGTGGCGATTGCCCGTGCGCTCTGCATGGACCCGGTAGCGATGCTGTTTGATGAACCGACATCAGCGCTCGATCCGGAGATGATCAACGAAGTGCTGGACGTGATGGTCGAGCTGGCTAACGAAGGGATGACGATGATGGTGGTGACGCACGAAATGGGCTTCGCCCGTAAAGTGGCGAACCGCGTGATCTTTATGGATGAAGGGAAAATTGTCGAAGATTCTGAGAAAGACGCCTTCTTTAACGATCCGAAATCGGATCGCGCAAAAGACTTCCTCGCCAAGATCCTGCATTAATTTCCTTACGCCTGCCCGCGCGATGTGGGCAGGCGCTGGCTGTTAAGGTTCGAACGGACGGCGCTGGAACTGGTCGTGACCGCATTTCGGGCATAACGGCAGCACATCCGGCGTGTAGACCGCGAGATGGAAATGGCACTTCTCGCACACCAGGTTCCCCAGCCCGACCACCTCCCCGCTGTGATAGACACCGTGATGGTTGAGATCCTGAAACACTTCACGCCACTCCAGTTGGGTTTTATCGGTGATATCTGCCAGCTCTTGCCAGATGCTCTCTTTGATCACCCGCATAAAGACACCGTCGGTGACCTCACTCTGGCTCTCGTTGTAGCTGCGGGCGAACTCTTCCAAATCGCGACGAATGGCGCGCATTAACTCATCCGTCTCAGTTCGCGTTAACTCCCCGGTCTGTGTGACTCTCAGGCGAGCCTGTTCAACCAATGCGTCAATATCGCGATCGCCATTACGCAGGCGCTCGGTCAGTGAAGCGACCAGTTCACGGTAAAATTGCGCAACCTTGTTCATCGTTTCGCCTCCGGTTAAGTGATTCATTTTAATGATAGACGTTAATTTCTCCCGCCTCTGCCGAGCCGCCTGTTGCGTGGTGAAAAAGTGATGTGGCGCAGAGAAGGGCTATTTCGACGGCGCTTTTCGGAAAGGCTGTTTTGAGGCTGGCGTTTGGGCTATGCTATGCCGACTAAAAACCACCTATTAACGCTACATTTGTAGCTGTAGCAAAAACAGGACTACTGGCTGCCATGCAAGAGCAATACCGCCCGGAAGAGATAGAATCCACCGTACAGCGTCACTGGGAAGAAAAGCGCACATTCGAGGTCACCGAAGACGAGAGCAAAGAGAAATACTATTGCCTGTCGATGCTTCCCTATCCTTCTGGCCGACTACACATGGGTCACGTCCGTAACTACACCATTGGCGACGTGATCGCCCGCTATCAGCGCATGCTGGGCAAAAACGTGCTGCAGCCGATCGGCTGGGATGCGTTTGGCCTGCCGGCTGAAGGCGCCGCGGTGAAAAACAAAACCGCTCCCGCGCCGTGGACCTACGACAATATCGCCTACATGAAAAACCAGCTCAAAATGCTGGGCTTCGGCTACGACTGGAGCCGTGAAGTGGCGACCTGCACCCCGGAATATTACCGCTGGGAGCAAAAATTCTTCACCGAGCTCTACAAAAAAGGGCTGGTCTACAAAAAAACCTCCGCGGTCAACTGGTGCCCGAATGACCAGACCGTACTCGCCAACGAACAGGTTATCGATGGCTGCTGCTGGCGCTGCGATACCAAAGTTGAGCGTAAAGAGATCCCGCAGTGGTTTATCAAAATCACCGCCTATGCTGACGAACTGCTGAACGATCTGGATAAGCTGGATCACTGGCCGGATACCGTGAAAACGATGCAGCGCAACTGGATCGGCCGTTCTGAAGGGGTGGAGATCACCTTTGATGTGCAGAACAGCGACGAGAAGCTGACCGTTTACACTACCCGTCCGGATACCTTTATGGGTGTGACCTATCTGGCCGTTGCCGCTGGTCACCCGCTGGCGCAGCAGGCTGCCGAGAACAACCCGGCGCTGGCGAGCTTCATCGACGAATGCCGCAACACCAAAGTCGCAGAAGCCGAGATGGCGACGATGGAGAAAAAAGGCGTCGATACCGGCCTGAAAGCGATTCATCCGCTGACCGGCGAAGCGATTCCGGTCTGGACGGCGAACTTTGTGCTGATGGAGTACGGCACTGGCGCAGTGATGGCCGTTCCGGGTCACGACCAGCGCGACTACGAGTTTGCCAGCAAATATCAGCTGAACATCAAGCCGGTCATCCTGAATGCCGACGGCAGCGAGCCGGATCTCAGCGCCCAGGCGCTGACCGAGAAAGGCGTGCTGTTTAACTCCGGCGAGTTTGACGGTCTCGACTTCAACGCCGCCTTTAACGCCATTGCTGACAAGCTGGCAGAGAAAGGCGTCGGCGAGCGTAAAGTGAACTTCCGTCTGCGCGACTGGGGCGTTTCCCGTCAGCGTTACTGGGGCGCGCCAATCCCGATGGTGACCCTCGAAGATGGCACCGTGATGCCGACCCCGGAAGACCAGCTGCCGGTGATCCTGCCGGAAGATGTGGTGATGGACGGCATTACTAGCCCGATCAAAGCCGATCCAGAGTGGGCGAAAACCACCGTTAACGGCCAGCCTGCGCTGCGCGAAACGGATACTTTCGACACCTTTATGGAGTCCTCCTGGTACTACGCGCGCTACACCTGCCCGCAGTACAACGAAGGGATGCTGGACCCGAACGCGGCGAACTACTGGCTGCCGGTTGATATCTATATCGGCGGTATCGAACACGCCATCATGCACCTGCTCTACTTCCGCTTCTTCCATAAACTGATGCGCGATGCGGGGATGGTCACCTCTGACGAACCGGCTAAACAGCTGCTGTGTCAGGGCATGGTGCTGGCAGACGCTTTCTACTACCTCGGCGAAAGCGGCGAGCGTAACTGGGTGTCGCCGAAAGAGGCGATCGTCGAGCGTGACGAGAAAGGCCGTATCGTGAAGGCAACTGATGCCGCGGGCCATGAGCTGGTTTACACCGGCATGAGCAAGATGTCGAAGTCGAAAAACAACGGCATCGACCCGCAGGAGATGGTAGAGCGTTACGGCGCGGATACCGTGCGTCTGTTTATGATGTTCGCTTCCCCGGCTGATATGACGCTGGAGTGGCAGGAGTCCGGCGTGGAGGGGGCAAACCGCTTCCTGAAACGCGTCTGGAAACTGGTCTACGAACACACCGCCCAGGGTGCCGTTGCGCCGCTGGATCTGGCCGCGCTGAATGACGATCAGCAGGCGCTGCGCCGCGATGTGCATAAAACCATCGCCAAAGTCTCCGATGATATCGGCCGTCGTCAGACCTTCAACACCGCCATCGCGGCGATCATGGAGCTGATGAACAAGCTGGCAAAAGCACCGCAGGAGAGCGAGCAGGATCGCGCTCTGATGCAGGAAGCGCTGCTGGCCGTGGTACGTATGCTCAACCCGTTCACCCCGCATGCCAGCTTCACGCTGTGGCAGGAGCTGGGCGGTGAAGGCGACATCGATAACGCACCGTGGCCGGTTGCCGACGAGAAAGCGATGGTTGAGAACACCACCCTGGTGGTAGTTCAGGTCAACGGCAAAGTGCGCGGTAAAATTACCGTCGCCGTCGATGCGACAGAAGAACAGGTTCGTGAACGCGCAGGCCAGGAGCACCTGGTGGCGAAATATCTTGAGGGCGTTACCGTACGTAAAGTGATTTATGTACCGGGCAAACTGCTCAATCTGGTCGTTGGTTAAGCGCGGGAGGAAGCGTGCGATATCTGGCAACACTGTTCGTAACCCTGGCGGTGCTGGTCACCGCCGGATGCGGCTGGCATCTGCGGAACACAACCCAGGTGCCGCCGGAAATGAAAACGATGATCTTCAACTCCGGCGATCCAAATGGACCACTGAGCCGCGCTATTCGTAGCCAGCTGCGCCTCAACGGCGTGACGCTGCTCGATGACAGCACGCTGCGTCAGGATGTGCCGTCGCTGCGTCTCGGCTCTGTATCAATGGGACGCGATACCGCTTCCGTTTTCCAGAATGGCCAGACCGCAGAGTATCAAATGGTGCTGACCGTACGTGCAAGCGTGCTGATCCCGGGTCACGATATCTACCCGATCAGCACCAAAGTGTACCGGTCGTTCTTTGATAACCCGCAGAAGGCGCTGGCAAAAGCGGCTGAGCAGGAGATTATCGTTCAGGAGATGTACAACAAAGCCGCAGAGCAGCTGATTCGCCAGCTGCCGAGCGTGCGCACGGCGGATGCAAAAAACACGCAAAACAGTGAGGCTTCCTCAAGCGTGCCGTCCGCCCCGGCAACGCCAGGTAGCTGATGCTCAGGCTGTATCCGGAACAACTCCGCGCGCAGCTCAATGAAGGGCTGCGCGCGGCCTATCTGCTGCTCGGTAACGATCCGTTACTGCTGCAAGAGAGCCAGGATGCGGTGCGGCAGGTTGCCGCTACGCAGGGCTTCACTGAACACCACACCTTCTCGCTTGATGCCAGCACCGACTGGGATGCGATCTTCTCTATTTGCCAGGCGCTGAGCCTGTTCGCCAGCCGACAAACCCTGCTGTTACAGCTGCCGGATAACGGCCCGAACGCGGCGATGAACGAACAGCTGGCAAAGCTGGTCGGCCTGCTGCATGCAGATCTGATCCTGATTGTGCGCGGTAATAAGCTTACCAAAGCCCAGGAGAACGCCGCCTGGCTTAGCCAGCTTAACACGCAGGTGGTGCAGGTCAGTTGCCAGACGCCCGAACAGGCGAACCTGCCGCGCTGGGTTGCCGCACGGGCAAAACAGAACAAGCTGGATCTGGACGATGCTGCCAATCAACTCCTCTGCTACTGCTACGAGGGGAACCTGCTGGCACTGGCGCAGGCGCTTGAGCGGCTGGCGCTGCTGTGGCCCGACGGCAAGCTTACCCTGCCCCGCGTCGAGCAGGCGGTTAACGATGCGGCACACTTTACGCCGTTTCACTGGGTCGATGCCCTACTGGCCGGCAAGAGCAAGCGCGCGTTACACATTCTGACCCAGCTGCGGCTGGAGGCGTGCGAGCCGGTGATCCTGCTGCGTACCGTTCAGCGCGAGCTGCTGCTGCTGGTCACGCTGAAACGCCAGATGACGCAGATGCCGCTGCGCGCGCTGTTTGATAAGCACCGGGTGTGGCAAAACCGCCGCGGTACCACCACGGAGGCGCTGAACCGGCTGAGTGCCGATCAGCTGCGTCAGGCCGTGCATCTGCTGAGCCGCATTGAGCTGATCGTCAAGCAGGATTACGGCCAGTCGGTCTGGGCGGAGCTGGAGGGGCTCTCTCTGCTACTCTGTCACAAAGCCCTCGCTGACATCTTTATTGATGGTTGATATGAAACAGTTACAAGCGCTGTTTGGCGGCACCTTCGATCCTGTCCATTACGGTCACCTGAAACCGGTGGAAGCGCTGGCCGGGCTGATTGGCCTGTCGAAGGTGACGATCATGCCCAATAATGTGCCGCCCCATCGCCCGCAGCCGGAGGCGAACAGCCAGCAGCGCAAAACCATGGTCGAGCTGGCAATCGCCGGTAAACCGCTTTTCACCCTTGATGAGCGTGAACTGCTGCGCGATGAACCCTCCTACAGCGCGGATACGCTGCAGGCGTGGCGGCAGGCGTCTGGCGAGCAGGCGCCGCTGGCATTTATTATTGGCCAGGATTCGCTGCTCACCTTCCATAGCTGGTATCGCTACGACACCATTCTTGATAACTGCCACCTGATTGTCTGCCGCCGCCCGGGTTATGCCCTGACGATGCGCGAAGAGGCGCAGCAGCGCTGGCTGGATGCCCACCAGACGACCCGCGTGGAGGATCTGCACACCCTGCCCGCCGGTAAAATTTATCTTGCCGAAACGCCGTGGTTTGATATTTCCGCCACGCAGATTCGCCAGCGGCTGGCTCATAATGAGCCTTGCGACGACCTGCTGCCCGCCGCTGTGCTCGAGTATATCCAGCAGCAGGGCCTCTACCGCTAAACCGCGCAAAGACAGGAGAAGTGCATGCGACTCTGGTTAATACGCCACGGTGAGACCGAAGCGAACGTCGCCGGGCTCTACAGCGGACATGCCCCGACGCCCTTAACGCCAAAAGGCGTCGCACAGGCGCAAACCCTTCACGACCTGCTCCATGCCGTCCCCTTCGATTATGTGCTCTGTAGCGAGCTGGATCGCGCCCGGCAGACCGCGGCGCGGGTGCTGGCATCGCGGGATATCGACACTCACACCACGCCGCTGCTTAATGAGATGTTTTTTGGCGACTGGGAGATGCGCCACCACCGCGATTTAACGCACGACGATCCCGAGCGCTACGCCGCCTGGTGTACGGACTGGCAGCACGCGGTTCCCACCAATGGCGAAGGTTTTCAGGATTTCGCGGCGAGGATCGAGCGTGTGGTGACGCTGTTGCAGGATCTGAAACAGACGCAGAAAAATGTGCTCATTGCCAGCCACCAGGGGGTTATCAGCCTGCTGATTGCCCGGTTATTGAGTATGCCCGCCTCGTCGCTGTGGCATTTCCATATCGACCAGGGGTGCTGGAGCCGGGTGGATCTGCGCGACGATTTTGCCACGCTGCGGGTGCTAAACAGCCGCGCGGTCTGGCATCCAGACGAGAAGTAGCCGCTTTTTTATCCATCTTTTAAGCTGTAGTGATTCGGTGATTGACAGCACCCCGCAGGCTGCTATTCTCCGCGCGCAGAAATTGTTTTACAAAATTGGCGATGCAATCGCGCGGCCAGGGTGGGATGATAGCCCACTTTTCATGTCGCGAAGCCTGGACTTTTGTCCCGACATTCGCCGTCTTTCAGGTATAATGTCAGGCTGTTTATGACCAGTACATTTTTTACTCACCCAGGGGGAACACTTGCAGGGTAAAGCACTCCAGGATTTTGTTATCGACAAAATTGATGACCTGAAAGGTCAGGACATCGTCGCCATTGACGTTCAGGGCAAATCGAGCATCACCGATTGCATGATCGTCTGTACCGGCACTTCAAGCCGTCATGTCGCTTCTATTGCGGATCACGTGGTTCAGGAGTCCCGCGCGGCGGGCATGCTGCCGCTGGGCGTAGAGGGCGAAAGCGCCGCCGATTGGGTGGTGGTGGATCTGGGCGATGTGATGGTCCATGTCATGCAGGAAGAGAGCCGTCGTCTGTACGAGCTGGAAAAACTCTGGGGTTGATGCGTGAAGCTGCAACTCGTCGCCGTCGGCACGAAAATGCCGGACTGGGTACAGACAGGTTTTACCGAGTATCTGCGCCGTTTTCCGAAAGATATGCCGTTTGAGCTGGTGGAAATTCCCGCCGGCAAACGCGGCAAGAACGCGGATATCAAGCGCATCCTCGATAAAGAGGGTGAACTGATGCTGGCCGCCGCCGGCAAAAACCGCATCGTCACCCTTGATATCCCCGGCAAACCGTGGGATACGCCGCAGCTGGCACATGAGCTGGAGCGCTGGAAGCAGGACGGACGCGATGTCAGCCTGCTGATCGGCGGCCCGGAAGGGTTGTCTCCCGCCTGCAAAGCGGCAGCTGAACAAAGTTGGTCGCTCTCTGCGTTGACACTTCCTCACCCGCTGGTGCGTGTGCTGGTGGCCGAAAGCCTGTATCGCGCATGGAGTATCACGACCAACCATCCTTATCACCGTGAGTAACGAGTCTTAGGCGGATTTAGCAGCGGATGAAATTACAGAACTCTTTTCGCGACTATACGGCTGAGTCCGCGCTGTTTGTGCGCCGGGCGGTGGTCGCTTTTACGGGGATATTGCTGCTTTCCGGCGTGCTGATCGCCAACCTTTATAACCTGCAAATCGTCCGCTTTGCGGACTATCAAACCCGCTCCAACGAAAACCGCATAAAACTGGTGCCCATCGCGCCCAGTCGCGGCATTATTTACGATCGCAACGGCACGCCGCTGGCGCTGAACCGCACCATCTACCAGGTGGAGATGATGCCGGAGAAGGTCGATAACGTGCAGCAAACCCTCGATGCGCTGCGCGATGTGGTCGATCTGAACGATGATGATATCGCCAACTTCAAAAAGGAGCGCGCGCGCTCGCACCGCTTCACCTCGATTCCGGTGAAAACCAACCTCACCGAAGTGCAGGTGGCGCGCTTCGCCGTCAACCAGTACCGCTTTCCCGGCGTGGAAGTAAAAGGCTATAAACGTCGCTACTACCCCTACGGCTCTGCGTTGACCCACGTGATCGGCTATGTGTCGAAAATCAACGATAAAGACGTCGAACGGCTGGATAAAGATGGCAAGCTCGCCAACTATGCCGCGACCCACGATATCGGCAAGCTCGGCATCGAGCGCTACTACGAAGATGTGCTGCACGGGCAGACCGGTTATGAAGAAGTGGAAGTGAACAACCGGGGCCGTGTGATCCGCCAGCTGAAAGAGGTGCCGCCGCAGGCGGGACACGATATCTACCTCACGCTCGATCTCAAGCTGCAACAATATATTGAAACCCTGCTCGCCGGCAGCCGCGCGGCGGTCGTGGTGACCGATCCGCGCACTGGCAGTATTCTGGCGCTGGTCTCGACGCCAAGCTACGACCCGAACCTGTTTGTTGATGGGATCTCGAGTAAGGATTACTCCGGGCTGCTCAATGATCCGAACACACCGCTGATTAACCGCGCCACCCAGGGCGTCTACCCGCCGGCCTCGACGGTGAAACCCTATGTCGCGGTTTCTGCGCTCAGCGCCGGGGTGATCACCCGCAATACCAGCCTGTTTGATCCCGGCTGGTGGCAGCTTCCGGGTTCCGAAAAACGGTACCGCGACTGGAAAAAATGGGGTCACGGCCATCTGAATGTCACCAAATCCCTTGAAGAGTCTGCCGATACCTTCTTCTACCAGGTCGCGTATGACATGGGTATTGACAGGCTCTCCGAGTGGATGGGCAAGTTTGGTTACGGCCACTACACCGGCATCGACCTTTCGGAAGAGCGCTCCGGCAACATGCCGACCCGCGAATGGAAACTGAAGCGCTTTAAGAAACCCTGGTATCAGGGCGATACCATCCCGGTCGGCATTGGCCAGGGTTACTGGACCGCGACGCCGATCCAGATGAACAAAGCGATGATGACGCTGATTAACGACGGCATCGTAAAAGTGCCACATCTGTTGATGAGCACCGTTGAGAACGGTAAAAAAGTGCCGTGGAAGCAGCCCACGCAGCCGCCGGTGGGTGATATTCACTCCGGCTACTGGGAGATTGCCAAAGATGGCATGTATGGCGTCGCGAACCGCCCTAACGGTACCGGTCACAAATATTTCGCCAACGCGCCTTACAAAGCGGCGGCGAAATCGGGTACCGCGCAGGTGTTCGGCCTGAAGGCGAACGAAACCTATAACGCCCACCGTATTGCCGAGCGTCTGCGCGACCATAAATTGATGACCGCTTTCGCCCCGTACGACAACCCGCAGGTCGCCGTCGCCATGATTCTGGAAAACGGCGGCGCAGGTCCGGCCGTGGGTACCATCATGCGGCAGATCCTCGACCACATTATGCTTGGCGACAACAACACCGAATTGCCGGCGGAAAACCCCTCCACGGCCGCGGCAGAGGACCAATAATCATGACGGATAATCCGAACAAAAAATCGTTCTGGGATAAGATCCATCTCGACCCAGCGCTGCTGCTGATCATTCTCGCGCTGCTGTTTTACAGTGCGATCGTAATCTGGAGCGCCAGCGGCCAGGATATCGGCATGACCGAGCGTAAAATCGGCCAGATCACCATGGGGCTGGTGGTGATGGTGGTGCTGGCGCAGGTGCCGCCGCGCGTCTACGAAGGCTGGGCGCCCTATCTCTATGTTTTCTGCGTCATTCTGCTGATTGCGGTTGACGCCTTCGGCGCTATCTCCAAAGGCGCGCAGCGCTGGCTCGATCTCGGCGTGGTGCGCTTTCAGCCCTCAGAGATTGCCAAAATCGCCGTACCGCTGATGGTGGCGCGCTTTATCAACCGCGATGTTTGCCCGCCGTCGCTGAAAAATACCGGCATCGCGCTGGTGCTGATCTTCGTCCCTACCCTGCTGGTGGCGGCGCAGCCGGATCTCGGCACCTCGATTCTGGTGGTGCTCTCCGGGCTGTTTGTGCTGTTTCTTTCCGGCCTGAGCTGGCGGCTAATCGGCATTGCCGCGCTGCTTGTCGCGGCCTTTATTCCGATACTGTGGTTCTTCCTGATGCATGATTATCAGCGCCAGCGCGTGATGATGCTGCTCGATCCGGAAACCGATCCGCTCGGCGCGGGCTACCATATTATTCAGTCGAAAATCGCCATTGGTTCCGGGGGCCTCAGCGGCAAAGGCTGGCTGCACGGCACCCAGTCGCAGCTGGAGTTCCTGCCTGAACGCCACACGGACTTTATCTTTGCCGTACTGGCGGAGGAGCTGGGCCTGGTGGGGATTTTGATCCTGCTGGCGCTCTACCTGCTGTTGATCATGCGCGGGCTGTGGATCGCCGCGCGGGCGCAAACCACCTTTGGCCGGGTGATGGCTGGCGGTTTGATGCTGATTCTGTTCGTATATGTGTTCGTAAATATTGGTATGGTAAGCGGTATCTTGCCGGTGGTAGGCGTTCCGCTGCCGCTGATCAGTTACGGGGGTTCCGCCCTCATCGTACTCATGGCCGGGTTTGGTATCGTGATGTCGATCCATACCCACAGAAAAATGTTGTCCAAGAACGTTTAAGAGGTGCGCAATGCATAAGCTTTGGCCTGGGATCTGTATAGCAGCAGGGTTACTGGCGGCCTGTACGAGTAATGATAATCAGCAGCAGACGATGGTTGCGCCACAGCCTGCGGTCTGCAACGGCCCGGTGGTGGAGATCGGCGGCGCGGAGCCGCGCTATGAGACGCCTAACGCTACGGCGAATCAGGATTATGAGCGCGACGGTAAACGCTACACCATCGTGCAGGACCCTTCCCGCTTCAGCCAGGCGGGCTTTGCCGCCATCTATGACGCCGAGCCGGGCAGCAACCTGACCGCCTCTGGTGAAGCGTTCGATCCAATGCAGCTTACCGCCGCACACCCGACGTTGCCAATTCCAAGCTATGCGCGCATTACCAACCTGGCGAACGGGCGCATGATTGTAGTACGCATCAACGACCGTGGCCCGTACGGCAACGACCGCGTTATCTCGCTGTCGCGCGCCTCAGCCGATCGCCTGAACACCTCGAATAACACCAAAGTGCGCATCGATCCGATAATCGTCGCGCAGGATGGATCGCTCTCTGGTCCGGGGATGGCCTGTACCAAAGTGGCGCAACAGACCTATGCCCTGCCCGCGCGTCCGGACTTGAGCGGAGGCGGAATGAGCGCTGCGCCGCAGCCGAACACCGCCCAGCCGATGCAGCCGATTGCCGCGCAGCCAGACAATGCTCAGCCAGCGGAAACACAGGCTAACGTGCAGCCAATCAGTAACGATACGCTGAAAAGCGATGATCCGACCGGTGCCCCGGTGCGCAGCGGTGGTTTCCTCGGCGCGCAAACCCCGCTTGCCTCTGGCGTGCTGGAGAGCAGCGAGGCCGCGCAGCCTGCAATGACCACCCCCACCCAGCCCGCTGCCGCCACGCCGGTTAACCAGAGCGAGCCGGTTACGCAGACGGCTGCGCCTGCAACGCGCAACTCCCCGGTGACGGCACCTGGTTCGGTGCAGGGCACCGTTCACAGCGCAGCGCCGGCCGCCAGTGCGCCTGCCGCCGCCGCAGCGGCCAGCGGAAGCTATGTGGTGCAGGTGGGCGCGGTAAGCGATCAGACCCGCGCCCAGCAGTATCAGCAGCGCCTGGCGCAGCAGTTTTCCGTGCCGGGCCGCGTAACGCAGAATGGCGCGGTGTGGCGTATCCAGTTAGGGCCATTCAGCAATAAGTCTGAAGCCAGCGCGTTGCAGCAGCGTTTGCAGAGCGAAGCGCAGTTACAATCCTTTGTGACGCGCGCCCAGTAGTCAGGAAAGGTGTCTGATTTTGTCAATTTGTGTAAGTATGATTCACACTCTCACGCGCAAAGTCAGATGCCTGCCGGTATAGCTTTTGCTATAGTAAGGCACTTTTTTTAACTCCATCACGGATGTCGTTGTTCGACCATGAAGACCACTTTTTCCGCTCGTTTCGTGCAGCGCCTGGCGCTCACCACGGCGCTGACCGCAGCTGCCCTCTCCGCTGCGCATGCCGATGACCTGAACATTAAAACCATGATCCCAGGCGTTCCGCAGATCGATGCGGAGTCCTATATCCTGATCGATTACAACTCCGGCAAAGTGCTGGCGGAACAGAATGCCGATGCGCGTCGCGATCCGGCGAGCCTGACCAAAATGATGACCAGCTACGTCATCGGCCAGGCGATGAAAGCAGGCAAGTTCAAAGAGAGCGATGTAGTGACCATCGGTAATGATGCCTGGGCAACCGGCAACCCGGTGTTCCGCGGCTCCTCGCTGATGTTCCTGAAACCTGGCATGCAGGTGCCGGTTTCCCAGCTTATCCGTGGTATTAACCTGCAGTCAGGCAATGACGCCTGCGTGGCGATGGCTGACTACGTCGCCGGCAGCCAGGACGCGTTTGTTGGCCTGATGAACAGCTACGTCAATGCGCTGGGCCTGAAAAACAGCCACTTCCAGACCGTACACGGCCTGGACGCCGAAGGCCAGTACAGCTCCGCCCGTGATATGGCGCTGATTGGCCAGGCGCTGATCCGCGATGTGCCGAACGAATACTCCATCTACAAAGAGAAAGAGTTTACCTTCAACGGCATCCGCCAGACTAACCGTAACGGCCTGCTGTGGGATAACAGCCTGAACGTTGACGGCATCAAAACCGGTCACACCGATCGCGCCGGATACAATCTGGTGGCCTCGGCAACCGAAGGTCAGATGCGTTTGATCTCCGCCGTAATGGGTGGGCGTACCTTTAAAGGACGTGAAACCGAGAGCAAAAAACTGCTCACCTGGGGCTTCCGCTTCTTTGAAACCGTCAGCCCGCTGAAAGCCGGGAAAGAGTTCGCCTCTGAGCCCGCCTGGTTCGGTGACAGCGATCGCGCCTCACTGGGCGTGGATAAAGATGTCTACCTGACCATTCCGCGCGGTCGTATGAAAGATCTGAAAGCGAGCTATGTGCTGAACACCAGCGAGCTGCACGCGCCGCTGCAGAAAAACCAGGTGGTGGGCAGCATCAACTTCCAGCTGGATGGCAAAACCATCGAACAACGTCCGCTGGTGGTGCTGCAGGAGATCCCGGAAGGTAACTTCTTCGGCAAAATCATTGATTACATTAAATTGATGTTCCACCACTGGTTTGGCTAAAGAGTGCGCACTTGAAAGTGTGATCTTTGCCCCCATATACTGAACATCTCAAAAAACTCCTGCCCCTGCGGCAGGAGTTGTTATTTTTTACGCCGGAGCTGACATGAAAACCAATCTTAAAGAACTGCTTGAATTCCCGACACCTTTTACTTACAAAGTGATGGGTCTGGCGAAGCCTGAGCTGGTTGATCTGGTGGTTGAAGTGGTACAGCGCCATGCGCCAGGTGATTACTCTCCGCAGGTAAAACCGAGCAGCAAAGGCAACTACCACTCGGTCTCAATTACCATCAACGCGACGCATATTGAACAAGTTGAAACGCTGTACGAAGAGCTTGGCAATATCGAAATTGTTCGCATGGTGCTGTAATAATTAATGACGTTACCCGGAGCCATTCGGGTAACGTTTTCGCTGTGATATACTCCCCGCACTCTTTTCTCCGCCGGAGATGCCGTTTTGTCTCAGGACACCATTCTTATCCGCAATCTTGGTTTACAGCCCTACGCGCCTGTCTCGCAGGAGATGCACGACTTCACCGATCGTCGCGATGACGATACCCCTGATGAGATCTGGCTGGTGGAACACCCGCCTGTTTTTACCCAGGGCCAGGCCGGCAAAGCCGAACATGTGCTTGCCGCGGGTGATATTCCGGTTATTCAGAGCGATCGCGGCGGCCAGGTGACCTACCACGGGCCGGGCCAGCAGGTCATGTATGTGTTAATTAACCTTAAGCGCCGAAAAATTGGCGTGCGCGAACTGGTCACGCTGCTGGAAAACACGGTAATCAATACGCTGGCAGAGCTTAATATTGTGGCGAATGCGCGACCGGATGCGCCGGGCGTCTATGTCGATGGGAAGAAGATCTGCTCGCTCGGTTTGCGCATCCGCAAAGGCTGCTCATTCCATGGCCTGGCGCTCAACATTGATATGGATTTGGCACCCTTTATGCGCATCAACCCGTGCGGTTACGCCGGGATGGAAATGACGCAGGTCAGTAAACTAGTTGAAAACGTGAGCGTGGATAAAATAAGGACGATTCTTATCCAGCACTTTTTAGCGTTACTAAACAATCCGCCTCATCAATATATGAGCGCTTAATGTATGATGTATCACGGCCCGCAATTTGTGCGGGTCGTTATTTATTTGCCCTGTTAACGCTTTACAATAGAAGCCATATTCTCTATTTTCAACCTGCCTGCCTGCTCTGGCTAATATGCATTACCGTACTTCGCCAGACTTCGTACATATGCTTCAGGCCAATTGTTTCCCGACTGCATTGCCCGGCATCGCGATGAAAAATCTACGTAATGATGAGACGAGACAGGACGTTAACTCAGTTTGCTAATGAACAAAAAAAACAAATTCAACTATCATTCATATTGCGAATGAAAACGGAGCACAAGCGTGGATAATAAGAGCCTGCCGGAAAAGCGAATAACAGTGCGTCCCCAGGATGATAAGCCGCAAGTCTTCCGAACCCTGCGCAATATTGATCTCAATTTATTGACCATTTTTGAGGCGGTATATGTCCATAAAGGGATCGTTAACGCCGCGAAAGTGCTGAACCTGACGCCGTCCGCTATTAGCCAGTCTATCCAGAAACTGCGCTCAATATTTCCCGATCCGCTTTTCATTCGCAAAGGCCAGGGCGTCACGCCGACCGCTTATGCAGCCCATCTGCATGAATATATCAGCCAGGGGCTGGAGTCGATTCTTGGCGCACTCGATTTAACCGGCAGCTATGATAAGCAGCGCACAATAACGGTAGGCACCACGCCCTCAATCGGCGCGCTGGTGATCCCGGTGGTCTTTCAGGCGATCAAAGAGAGCGCGCCGCATCTGATGATGCGCAACATCCCGATAAGCGATGCTGAGAGCCAGCTTAGCCAGTTCCAGACCGATCTGATTATCGATACCCATATCGCCAGCTCGCGCACCATCAATCACCACGTGCTCTTTTCCGACCGTCTGATGCTGGTGTGCCGCAAAGATCACCCGTGCCTGAATCAACCGATTAACGAACTGGCTTTGCAGAAGTATGAGCACACGCTGTTGATGCTGGAGGGGCAAAACCTGAGCGCGCTGCGCCAGCGGATGCAGGATCTCTTTCCGGAGCGCCAGGTCTCCTTTAGCAGTTACAATATGTTCACAATCGCCGCACTGATTGGTAACAGCGATCTGCTCGGGCTGATGCCCTACCGTCTGTATGAACTTTTCCGCCACTGCTGGCCGCTGGTCGAGATCCCTTTCCCGCCGGTCAACAATGAGCGCCTGGATATTTCGCTTTACTACAATAAGTTGAGCCTACGCGACCCAGTGCTGGAGAGCGTGGTTGATGTGATCAGACGGGCGTTTTAACGCTCGCTGGCACCAGGAAAAGTGATAAAAGGTCAGCGGACCTTTAGCACAAAACAACAACTATTTCACAATTTGGCAGCGCGTCAGGCTGCTTTATCCCCGCCATAGATGGTATACTGCGCCTACGTTAATTCAAAAATAGTTGATAAATACAACTTCTCCTTGAATTGAAATGCCTTCTTCATCACCCGCAACTGGAACACGCACGCTATGAGTAAACCCATTGTGATGGAACGCGGTGTAAAGTATCGCGACGCCGATAAAATGGCGCTTATCCCGGTAAAAAACGTGGCAACAGAGCGTGAAGCCCTGTTAAGAAAACCGGAATGGATGAAAATCAAACTCCCGGCCGACTCCTCCCGTATCCAGGGTATCAAAGCTGCCATGCGCAAAAACGGGCTGCACTCTGTTTGCGAAGAGGCCTCCTGCCCGAACCTCGCTGAGTGTTTCAACCACGGTACCGCCACGTTTATGATCCTGGGCGCGATCTGTACGCGTCGCTGCCCCTTCTGCGATGTCGCGCACGGCCGTCCTGTGGCACCGGATGCGAACGAACCGCTGAAACTGGCGCAGACCATCGCCGATATGGCGCTGCGTTATGTGGTTATTACCTCCGTTGACCGCGACGATCTGCGCGACGGCGGCGCTCAGCACTTTGCTGACTGCATTACCGCGATTCGTGAGAAGAGCCCGACGATCAAAATCGAAACCCTGGTGCCGGATTTCCGTGGTCGTATGGATCGCGCGCTCGATATTCTCACCGCCACGCCGCCAGATGTGTTCAACCACAACCTGGAAAACGTGCCGCGTATCTACCGCCAGGTGCGTCCGGGCGCGGATTACAACTGGTCGCTGAAACTGCTGGAGCGTTTTAAGGAAGCGCACCCGGAGATCCCAACGAAATCGGGCCTGATGGTCGGTTTAGGCGAAACCAATGCGGAAATCATCGAAGTGATGCGCGATCTGCGTCGCCATGGCGTCACCATGCTGACGCTGGGCCAGTATCTGCAACCGAGCCGTCATCACCTGCCGGTGCAGCGCTATGTCAGCCCGGATGAGTTTGAAGAGATGAAAGAGGAAGCGCTGGCGATGGGCTTTACCCATGCCGCATGCGGTCCGTTCGTCCGCTCCTCCTACCATGCGGATCTGCAGGCCAAAGGGATGGAAGTGAAGTAACACTTACTTACACTCAAAACAGAAAAACCGGCTGATAGCCGGTTTTTTTCGCCTGTCGTGGCGCGATTACTCTTTGTGAGAGAGTTTCTCTGCTGTGACAACGTCTGCGTCTTTCTTCGCGGCGTCATCATCGTTCATGGCTTTTTTGAAGCCCTTGATCGCTGCACCCAGATCGCCGCCCAGTGTACGCAGTTTCTTGGTTCCAAACAGCAGAACCACTAACGCGGCCACGACCAGCAGTTTAGTAATACTAATCTCACCCATAGATACCTTCTTTCATAAAACAGGCTGTAAAAAGCACCGTTGATAACCTGACACCATTAACGGTCATGCAGTGCGCGCACACAATAGCAATCTGTAACGAGATGAATCAAGCACTGATTAAAAAAACATCACAACAATTGAGGATGCGCAAAACGGCGATTACGCAATACGGGGAGTTTCTCCCGCGTTTGCGCCACGCGCTCAGCCGTCACATCGGCAAAAATTAACTGCGCCTCCTCGGATGCCGCGGCAAGCGTAACACCTTGCGGATCGACGATCCGGCTTTTGCCAATATTCTTGTTGCCGCACTCGCCGGCAGCCACCACATAACAGGTGGTATCCAGCGCCCGCGCGGCAAGCAGCGTTGCCCAGTGCATCTCTTTTAGCGGCCCGCGTACCCAGGCGGCGGGCAGCACCAGCAGTTCAGCACCCTGTAACGCCAGCGATAATGCCAGCTCAGGAAAACGCAGGTCGTAACAGGTCATCAGACCGACCTGCATGCCCTCCACCTCAATCAGCGGCGGTAACGCATTTCCGGCATCGACACGCGCGGACTCCTGCATGCTGAACGCATCATAAAGATGCAGCTTGGCATACTGCGCGATGACCTGCCCGCCGCGCAATACCACCAGCGTATTAACCGCCCTGCCCGCTGTTGACGGAACGTGTACGGTCAGCACAGTGGTCATGGTATTACGTCGGCTCTCTTCGCAAAGCAGGCTGATAAAGCCCTCATCAAGCCGCTGTGCGGTTTTCACCGACATATGCGGGTCATTATCATCCCGCGCCAGCAACGCCTCTGGCAGCACCAACAGAGACGCCTGCTGACGCGCGGCCTCAGCCATCAGATCCACACATGTACGGGCGTTAGTTTGCCACACGGGTGTGACAGCAAATTGTCCGGCAGCAACAATCATCACGTTTCTCCTTACAGTATTGCCATAGCCAGTTTCCGGGCACGACGGTAAACTCGTCACATTCACTTATCAGATAGCAGGATATCTCTGTGTTACAACTCCTTTTAGCGGTATTTATCGGCGGAGGCACGGGTAGCGTCGCGCGCTGGATGCTGAGCATGAAACTCAACCCGGTTCATCAAATCATTCCGCTCGGTACGCTGACGGCGAACTTAATTGGCGCATTTATTATTGGTGCCGGGCTGGCGTGGTTTAACCGTATGACGCATATCGATCCGGTATGGAAAGTGCTGATAACTACCGGGTTTTGCGGCGGGTTGACGACCTTCTCTACCTTTTCGGCAGAAGTGGTGTTTTTACTGCAGGAAGGGCGCGCAGGCTGGGCGTTGCTGAATGTCGCGGTTAACCTGTTGGGATCGTTTGCCATGACCGCACTGGCGTTCTGGCTCCTCTCAACCGCTAACGCGAACTGAAGGCAATAAAAAACCCGCCTTGCGGCGGGTTTTGGAATTCTTGCTGTACGCGCTGATTAAACAGGCATTACGTTAGCAGCAGATGGGCCTTTGGCACCGTTAGTGATTTCAAACTCAACGCGCTGGCCTTCAGCCAGGGTTTTGAAACCATTGCTCTGGATTGCAGAGAAGTGTACGAACACATCTTTGCTGCCATCTTCCGGAGTAATGAAACCGAATCCTTTGGATTCATTAAACCACTTAACGTTACCTTTAATCTTAGACATCAAAATTACCTTTACATGAAAAAACGACACAAATGCTGTGTCGGGTATCAGTACAACAATTGTCGCGAGTTTTGTCCAGTCGTTATTCGCGAAAAAGTGATAAATGTCGCGAACTTTTTTTCCAACGCCGCATTATTCCGCGTTTTTAGCGCTGTTTACTCTTTGTTCGCTACAACTCCCGACGCGGCGATCAAAACTGGAACCGCATCCAGGCAAAGTAAACGTTACCGTTGTTGTAGGTACCAGGAATGTAGGTCATCTGGAACGTCGCCGGTCCGTAACCAATGGAAGCCAGCGGCAGTACCAGGGGGATCGGGATGTACTTCCAGTTATCACGCGCGGTAACCCCCGCCGTGTAGCCGAGACCAAGATGGAAGTTTTCATCCGCCAGCGGGCGCCAGGTCTTTTCCCAGCCGTAGCCGCCAATCGGCTCCCACTTGTTAAAGGAGTCTTTAAACGCCATCAGATAGAGCCCGTGCCAGTTGCCCTTCTCATCCCAGCGATCCTGTCCAAAGCCCGCACCCCACGGACGCTCGTTATAGCGATCGGTTTTGTCCTTGTCATAGGCAAAACGTGCATGCCAGGTGATGGCAGGCACATAGAGATCGTAGTTATCCGGCTGCTGCCACGTTTGCTTAACGTTGTCAGCGAAAACGGTGTACCAGGGTTTGTCTGCTGCATGAAGTGTCGAAATCAGTGAAAACTGGCAACACAAAAAAAGAGCGAAACATTTAAATTTTTTAAAAACAGCCACAACACATTTTCCATATAAAAATTCAAATTCTATTTTGCGACACCTTACCTTAATAGTTCCTTAACGAAATTAGTGTTGTTCCTAAACCGACCAGGAAGAGTCCCAATTTCTGGTCGGTTACACAACTTAATAAAGTATCAAGCGCCCCGCTGCCGGGGCGCATATTACGCTCAGCTTTTTCGATGCAGTAAATAATAGAGCGCTGGAATAACCAGCATTGAGAGCAGCGGCGCGGTGAGCATCCCGCCAATCATCGGTGCCGCGATACGGCTCATCACCTCTGCGCCGCTACCGCCGCCCCACATGATCGGCAGCAGCCCGGCCATAATGGTCGCCACCGTCATCACTTTCGGACGCACGCGTAATACCGCCCCCTCATGTATTGCGAGACGCAGTTGCTTATTAGGCATAGCTGATTCAGAGATGCGATATTTCTCAAGCGCATGATTGAGATAGAGCACCATAATAACCCCGAACTCTGCGGCTACACCGGCTAGCGCAATAAAACCGACAGCTCCAGCCACCGATAAGTTATATCCCAGTAGCCAGAGCAACCAGACGCCGCCTATTAATGCGAAGGGCAATGTCCCCATAATTAATAAGACATCAGAGAGGCGTTTGAAGGTAATAAACAGCAGAACAAAGATAATCATCAGCGTCACGGGCAGAACAATTTTCAACTTCGCCGTCGCGCGTTCGAGATACTCAAACTGCCCTGACCAGCTGAGCGTAACGCCCTGCGGTAGCGCCACCTGCTGCGCCACCCGCTGCTGCATCTCCTCCACCGCCGATTTCAAATCACGCCCGCGCAGATCGACATAGATCCAGTTCGACAAGCGCGCGTTTTCGCTCTTCAGCATCGGCGGCCCCTCGGTAATCACTACCTCCGCCAGGTCGCCGAGCGCAATCTGGCTGCCGCTGGCGGTGATCACCGGTAAGGCGCGCAGATCGTCGATGTTCGCCCGAAGATCCCGCGGGTAACGCACGTTGATGGGGAACCGCTCGCGCCCTTGCAGTACCTCGCCAATCTTCTCGCCCCCAACCAGGATTGAGACCAGCGACTGCAACTCCTGCACCGAGACGCCATAGCGCGCGGCCTGCTGGCGATTGATATTGATATCAACATAGCGTCCGCCCGCCAGCCGCTCCGCCAGCGCGGAGGTAACGCCCGGCACGCTTTTCACCACCTGCTCAATCTGCTGCGCCACGCGCTCAATATCGGCAATGTTATTGCCGTTCACCTTAATCCCCACCGGGCTCTTAATGCCGGTCGCCAGCATATCGAGACGGTTACGGATTGGCGGCACCCAGACATTGGCAATGCCCGGCACGCTGACGGTTCTATCCAGTTCGTCGATCAGCTTTTCTGGCGTCATACCGGGCCGCCACTGCGCGCGCGGCTTGAAGCGGATGGTGGTTTCCAGCATGGTCAACGGTGCGGGGTCGGTCGCACTCTCCGCCCTGCCCGCTTTACCAAACACGCTCTCCACCTCCGGTACGCTTTTGATTAAGCGGTCCGTTTGTTGCAGCAAGCGCCCCGCTTCGCGGGCGGAAATACCCGGCAACGTCGACGGCATATAGAGCAGATCGCCCTCATCAAGCGGCGGCATAAATTCACTGCCAAGGCGGCTGAGCGGCCAGGCGGTCGCCAGCAACAGTAGCAGGGCGATGGCGAGCGTCGCTTTCGGCCACGCCAGCACCTTATCCAGCAGCGGTTCATACAGGCGGATCAGCACGCGGTTAATCGGGTTGGCCTTCTCATCAGGGATCTTGCCGCGGATAAAGAGCGCCATCAGCACCGGCACCAGCGTAATGCCGAGCCCGGCAGCGACAGCCATCGCCCAGCTTTTAGTGAATGCCAGCGGCGAGAACATGCGCCCCTCCTGCGCCTCCAGCGAGAAGACGGGAATAAACGACAGGGTGATGATAAGCAGGCTGCAAAAGAGCGCCGGGCCGACCTCCACCGCCGCCTGTTCGGAGAAGCGCCAGTAATCGCCCCGCGCCGGCAGGCGACCAGGGTTATCGTGCCGCCACTGCTCCATCACTTTGTGCATGTTCTCAATCATCACAATCGCCGCATCGACCATCGCGCCGATGGCAATCGCGATGCCGCCCAGTGACATGATATTGGCGTTGATGCCCTGATAGTGCATGACGATAAACGCGCCGAGAATGCCCAACGGCAGTGAGACAATCGCCACCAGCGCCGAGCGAAAGTGAAACAGGAACAGCGTGCAGACCAGCGCAACAACGATAAACTCTTCAGTCAGCTTATGGGTCAGCGTGCCGACGGCGCTCTCAATCAGCGTTGCGCGGTCATAAACCGGCACAATCTCCACGCCAACGGGCAGCGTTTTTTGTATCTCAGCAAGCTTCGCTTTGACCGCCTGAATGGTTTGCAACGCATTCTTGCCGTAGCGCATCACAATCACGCCGCCCGCCACTTCGCCTTCGCCGTTATACTCCGCCACGCCCCGGCGCAGCTCCGGCCCGAGGCGCACGGTCGCGATATCGGAAAGCATCACCGGCACGCCGTCGCGGCTGGCGATCACCGTCTGGCGAAAATCCTCCGGCTGGCGTAAATAGCCGCTGGTGCGCAGCATAAACTCCGCTTCGCCCATCTCCAGCAGCGCGCCGCCGCTCTCCTGATTTGCCGCCTGCACAGCACTGACTAATTGCTGATGAGTGATGTTGAGCGCGCGCATCTTTTGCGGGTCCGGCACAATCTGGTACTGGCGCACCATCCCGCCGACGCTGGCGACCTCGGCGACGTTGGGCACAGTTTTCAGCTCAAACTTCAGCGTCCAGTCCTGCAAGGCGCGCAGATCGGCGAGGTTATGCTGACCGCTGCGATCCACCAGCGCATACTCATAGATCCAGCCGACGCCGGTCGCATCCGGCCCAAGACCCGCCTCCACCCCATCGGGCAGCGATGCCTGAATCTGGCTCAGGCTCTCCAGCACCCGCGAGCGCGCCCAGTAGAGATCGGTGTCATCGTCAAACAGCACATAGACATAAGCATCGCCAAACATTGAGTAGCCGCGCACGGTTTTCGCCCCCGGCACCGAGAGCATGGCGGTGGTCAGCGGATAGGTGACCTGATCCTCAATCAGCTGCGGCGCTTTGCCCGCATAGCTGGCACGAATAATCACCTGCACATCCGAGAGATCGGGCAACGCATCAAGCGGCGCCCGTTGCAACGACCAGATGCCCCAGCCGGTAAGGAGAAGCGCCGCCAGCAGAACCAGCAGGCGGTAGCGTAATGACGCACGAATGACGGCAGCAATCATTTCTTCGCCTCCTGCTGCGGCATCAGATGAGTGATTACCGCGCCCGCCTCATCATCCAGCGTGAAGCTGAACATCACTTTATCGCCCACCTTCACCTGCGGAGCGGGATCTGTAAGCGTAAAGTCCATCGTCATCGCTCCCCAGTTCAGCTCAGGGATCGGTTGATGGCTGAGGGTGATTATGCCGTTATCTACCGCCTGCACCACGCCGCTGGCGCGATATTCCGGTGTTTGTTTGACGGCAGACGATGGCTCTGGCAACGCACTGCGCAGGCTCGCTTCGGAGTCGATCAGGAACTGGCCGGAAGTGACCACCTCATCGCCCTCCTGCAATCCGGAGAGGATCTCCCGCCAGCCCTGCGCCCGCCGCCCGGGCGTCACATTCATCGCGCGGAAATGGCCCTCGCCGGTTGCCAGCAGCACGCGGCTGGCGCGCCCGCTTTCGATCACTGCCTCTTCCGGGATCGCCAGCACCGCGGGTTGTTGTGCTCCTTCCGGCCGGGTGACGGTCAGGAACATGCCGGGTTTCAGCTTCTGCTGTGGGTTCTCCAGCACAATGCGCGCTTGCAGGGTGCGCGTGGCGCTGGCGAGCTGCGGTAACAGTTCGCTGACGCGACCGGGAAAGCGCTCGCCCGGCCAGCTTTCGCTGGTCGCTTCCACCTGGCTGCCAACCCTCAGCGCCTGCGCCTGGCTTTGCGGGTAATCAACTACCAGCCAGACCGGATCGAGGCTTGCTAGTTCAAACAGCGTTTGCGTGGCGGCGACCTGCGCCCCTTCGCGGGTATCGAGTTTGCTGACGTAGCCGTCGCGTGCGGCGCGAATGATCAGCCGGGTCTGCGCTTTGGCGCTGCGCTCCACGGCACGAATCACCTTTTGCGGCATAAACTGCAGCGCCAGCCGTTCGCGGGCGGCGCGCGTCAGTTCGCTGTCGCCGAGTTGGCGCACGGCCAGATACTCCTGCTGCGCGCTGGTCCATTGCGGGATCCAGAGCTGCGCCAGCGCCTCGCCCTTTTTCACCCACTGCTGCGGCGCGCGGACAAACAGTTTCTCCACCACGCCCGCTGCCGGTGACGGCACGATCTGCACTGCACGCTCGTCGGTAGTCACGGTGGCAAACGCGCTGAAAGCGCTGGCGAACGGCCGTCTCTCCACCTTCGCGGTGGTCATACCGAGGTTTTGCTGCTGTTGGGCACTGACGCGCACGCCGCCGTCAACAGGCGCATCATCGGCATATTTCGCCACCAGCGGCATATCCATAAAGGGCGATTTGCCCGGTTTATCGAAGCGCTGATCCGGCACCATCGGGTCGTACCAGTAGAGCACTTTGCGTGCCTGCGACGGCTGGCTGCTTTCAGCGGGCACACGCTGGTGGTGACCCGCAAGGTAACCGGCGCTGGCAGCCACGCAGGCGGCAATCGCCACGGCTAACAGAGTTCTTTTCATCACATCACCTCCTGCGGGATAAGCCAGCGGATCGCCGCCCACTGCTGCGCCATCATTTTTTCGGCCTGATTGAGCGCCAGTTCACCGTCGAGCACGCTGCGGCGCGCCTCAAGCAGCGCCGGGAGATCGGTCTGCCCGGCGCGGTATTGAGCCGCTAACAGCGAAGCACGGCTGCGCAAAAGCGGCAGCACCTCATCCCGCTGGCGCTGCCAGAGGGTTTGCGCGGCGTTGTACTGGGCAATCAGGGTGTGAAGTTCGGCGAGATGCTCTCGCTCGGCGAGCGCCAGTTGGTCATTGGCCTGTAAGGTGCGGGAGATGTCGGCGGCGTGATCTTTATCCTGGCGGCGAGACTGAAACAGCGGCAGGTCGACGGTAAACATAACCCCGGCCATATCTTCATACCCCTCGGCGCGCCGTCCATACCACACCTCCACCTCGACATCAGGCAGTGCGGCAATCGCCGACTCTGCCGAGCGGGCTTTGGCGCTGTTAGCAACACTTGCGGCAGCCAGGATATCGGGATGCTGGCGAATCGCCTCTTCCAGCGTTTTCTCATCGGCGGGCAGGCGCTGATAGCGGGGAAGTTCGCCACTGACGGCGGTGATAGGCTGCCCGGTCAGCTGTATCAGCCGGGTTTGCGCCAGCTGCACATCCCGCTCGGCAAGAGTGACTTTATCGCGCATCGCGCTCAGGCCGATTTGAAAGGCGAGCATGCTGTCCGGCAGGGCATTACCCGTGCCAACGCTGGCGCGTTGCGCGCCCTGTTGACGCTCTGTTTCCGCCACGAGTTGCCGGGCGCTATGCAGCGCCTGCTGCGAAAACGCCAGCTCAAGCCACGCCTGGGCGGTATCGCGCTGGAGCGCCGCGCGCACCACGTGGGATTTGGCCTCGACGCTGCGCGCTTCGGCCAGCAAGGTGTCGGCCTTGCGATCGCGTTTTTCCGCGCTGACATACTGCTGCATCACGCCAATGCGCTGCATGGTCATGCCTTCGCGGGTCAAACGGCGGTCGTTATTGCCCTGTACCGGCACATTCTCAATGCCGAATTTGAGTTTGGGATCGGGCAACTGGCGGGCGGAATCCGCCATCGCATCCAGCGCGTGAGCTTCGTTACGGTTGGCAGAAAGCTCAGCAGAGTAGCGCTCTGCGGCGGCGAGGGTTTGCGTCAGCGTTAGCGACTCCGCCTGCGCGGCGGAGCAGATAAGCGCAAGGCAAACCCCGCCGAGCCGCAGGCTCAGCGAGTATCGTTTCATGGTGACTCCCGCTTACGGTAACGGCGTTACAGAGATAAGGGTGTAACCCCGATCGCTCTGGCTGAAGCTGAAACTGATCTTGTCACCCACCTTCACCTGCGCCAGCGGATGCTCCGGCGTAACCGTAAACTGCATGGTCATCGGTGGCCAGTGCAGCGCGGGAATAGCCTGATGGGCGATAGAGATCGCCTGCGGGGTGATTTTTTTGACACTGCCCTGGCTTTGATAAACCAGGGCCGGCATCGCGTGATGGTGCGCCATGTCGTGCGTTTGCGCATAAGCGCTGAGATGCGGGAACAGCAGGATGCCTGAGAGCAGGCAGAGGAGATAACTACGCATAATAAAACTCCTGTTAAACATTAATGAAATTCAAATCAATGTGTTAACAGGTCTCTATTCGCGAAAACGGCAAAAGCGGATGGTGGCCGGAGGGCCAGCGGCAGGCGGGGTTAATGCCCAGCTGCGCGAAGTGATAGCAGAACAAACGGGTTCGGCAATCGCAATCGTCAGCGTGGCGGGCAGCGCCGCCAGCGAAGGGTGATGAGTCTCTTTTTGCACCAGATCGGGCACGCAGTGCTTTTCGCAGAGCGGCGCTTTCATCGCGTGGGCTTTTGGCGCGTTATCATTCATCGCCAGATGGTGCAGATGCTGCTGCGCCATCGCCTCACCCGCTAGCGGAAGCGCGCAGTCGTGGGAGGCAATCGCCACCTGGCTCTGGATCAGCAGCCAACCCAATGCGATAAGCAGCATTAATAAATGCCGCTTAATAAAACGCAATCGGTAGAGCCAGGCTGCGTGCATAACATCGCCATGGGTGAGTGAAGGTAACGGCGAGTATAAGCAGCCCTGTTTTTATTTTTAAAGGCTTTTTTAGTGAATTTTGCTGTCAAATCAAACTGAAACGAAAAATGCCAAAACAATTAACCAGCTGTTATCACGAATAAAACATAACTACCGAAATTCATTAGCCTGAATTATCGTTTCGCCCGCATTTATTTTTCTGATTTATAACAATTCACGTAATATTGCGCGCAATGCAGCGCTTTGTTGATTTTAATCAGCTATCACGCCGCCGTTATTCGGCACATTGCGGTGCAGCTTTTGATTACTTTACTTTTTTTTTGTCCAACCTCCGGGACCCAATATGATTTCAACCCTGATTGAGCTATTGATCGGCGTCGTGGTAATTGTCGGCGTCGCCCGCTACATCATTAAAGGCTACTCCGCCACCGGCGTGCTGTTTGTCGGCGGGCTGGCCTTATTGATTGTCAGCGCGCTGATGGGCCACGCAATATTACCCTCCAGCGCCACCAGCACCGGTTATCGCGCCACCGATATTGTCGAATATATAAAAATCCTGCTGATGAGCCGCGGCGGCGATCTCGGCATGATGATCATGATGCTGTGCGGTTTTGCTGCCTATATGACGCACATCGGTGCTAACGATATGGTGGTTAAGCTGGCGTCGCGTCCGCTGCGCTTTATCAACTCACCCTATATCCTGATGATTGCCGCCTACTTTGTCGCCTGCCTGATGTCGCTGGCGGTCTCTTCAGCAACCGGCCTCGGCGTGCTGCTGATGGCGACGCTCTTCCCGGTGATGGTTAACGTTGGCATCAGCCGCGGCGCGGCGGCGGCGATTTGCGCCTCCCCAGCGGCGATTATTCTCTCGCCGACCTCCGGTGATGTGGTGCTGGCCGCGAAAGCCGCAGAGATGCCGCTGGTTGATTTCGCCTTCAAAACTACCCTGCCGATCTCTATCGCCGCGATTATCGCCATGGCCATCGCCCACTTCTTCTGGCAGCGCTACCTCGATAAGAAAGAGAACATCGTCAGCGAAATGCTGGATGTGAAAGAGATCACCACCCGCGCGCCCGCGTTTTACGCCATCCTGCCCTTTACGCCAATCATCGGCGTGCTGATTTTTGACGGCAAATGGGGCCCGGAACTGCACATTATTACCATCCTTGTGATCTGTATGTTGATTGCCGCGGTGCTGGAATTTTTGCGCGGCTTTAATACGCAGAATGTCTTCAGCGGGCTGGAAGTGGCCTGGCGCGGCATGGCCGATGCCTTTGCCGGTGTCGTGATGCTGCTGGTTGCTGCGGGCGTCTTCGCCCAGGGGCTGAGCACCATCGGCTTTATCCAGAGCCTGATCTCCATTGCCACCTCGTTCGGCTCCGCGAGCATTATTTTGATGCTGGTGCTGGTGATCCTCACCATGCTGGCGGCAATGACGACGGGTTCCGGTAATGCCCCGTTTTACGCGTTTGTGGAGATGATCCCAAAACTGGCGCGCGAAGCGGGCATCAATCCGGCCTATTTATCGATTCCGATGTTGCAGGCCTCCAACCTCGGTCGCACCATTTCGCCGGTCTCCGGCGTGGTGGTTGCCGTTGCCGGGATGGCAAACATTTCGCCATTTGAAGTGGTAAAACGCACCTCCGTGCCGATTCTGGTTGGCCTGGTGGTGGTGATTGTCGCCACCGAAATCCTTGTGCCTGGCGCAGCGGTTCACTAACCCTGCCGGGTTTCAGAAGTTGAAAAAGCGCCTGCCCGGCGCTTTTTTTATGGTTTAATAACCTATGGCAATTATCTGGACCCATATATCAGGAACTGAAATGTTTAAAAAGGGACTCTTCATCAGCACAGGCATTGCCGCGCTACTCTTCACTTCTGCCTATGCCGCACCGCTGCAACCGAAGCAGTATGGCGATTTTGATCGCTACGTGCTGGCGCTCTCCTGGCAGACCGGTTTTTGCCAGAGCATGCACGACAACGGGCGCGATGAGCCTGACGAGTGTCGCCTGCAAAAATCCCCGGACGACAAAGCCAATAATTTGACGGTGCACGGTTTATGGCCGGGCCTGCCGAAATCGATCGCCGCGCGCGGCGTTGATAATCGCCGCTGGATGCGTTTTGGCTGCGCCACGCGCCCGATCCCCAATATGCCGGAAGCAAAAGCCAGCCAGAAATGCGCGGCGGCGGAGACCGGTCTATCGCTGGAGATGGCAGATAAACTCAACGCCGCCATGCCCGGCTCCGGCGGTAACTCCTGCCTTGAGCGCTACGAATATGCCAAGCACGGCGTCTGTTTCGGCTTCGATCCCGATGACTATTTTGGCGCGATGGTGCGCCTGAATCATGAGATCAAAACCAGCCCGCTCGGGGTATTTCTTGCTAATAACTACGGCAAAGCGATCACCCGCGCCGCCTTTGATTCTGCCGTCGCCGAGGCTTACGGTAAGCAGAACGTGAAAGCGGTGAAACTCACCTGTAACGGCAATCCGGCCTATTTGACCGAGATGCAGGTTGCCATCAAAGCCGAAGCGATTAACGCCCCGCTCTCTGGTCGCTCGCTGCTGCCACAGCCGCACCCCGGCAACTGTGGGGATCACTTTATTCTCGACAGCGCGGGTTACTGATCGCTGCGGAATAATCATAATTAAGGCAAATGTGCGCCTGGTCACTTCACAGCATGGGGCCGGGTTAGTATCATCAGCTTCTGACAAACCCTCGCTGCCCGTCGGCGAGGGTTTTTCTTTGGATCAATCACCTGACACGGAGTAAGAGATGTCCAGACCTGCCATTATCATTAATGAGCGAGACGCTGAGCGCCTCGACCACTTGCTGGAGCAGCCTGCACATGCCAGCCTTGCGGTCGCGGATGCGCTGAATGAGGAGTTGGATCGCGCCAATATGTGCACGCCAGAAGCGATGCCGCATGATGTGGTGACGATGAACAGCACGGTAAAATTCCGCGAGCTGAAAAGCGGTGAAATCCGCGTACGTACGCTGGTCTACCCGGCGCAGATGACAGACAGCGCCACGCAGCTGTCGGTACTGGCCCCGGTGGGCGCGGCGCTGTTAGGTTTACGTGTTGGTGATTCCATTCACTGGACGTTGCCCGGGGGAACCACCACCGACCTTGAAGTGCTGGAGCTGCTTTACCAGCCCGAAGCCGCTGGCGATTTCATGCTCTGATCCCCGCCCTGCTTTGTTTTGCAGAGGATGCGCCCGCATCCTCTTTCCGGCGCCCGCCATTGTTCAGATTTGCCACCCATGCAGCAAAATCCCCCCTCTCTTTGTGCTTCAATTCCCGGGACATAACCCACAGGGAGACGCGTTTATGTACCAGACAATCATTATGCCGGTCGATATTTTCGAAATGGAGTTAAGTGACAAAGCCGTCCGCCACGCAGAGTTCCTCGCCCAGAGCGAAGGTGTTATTCACCTGCTGCATGTGTTACCCGCTTCCGCCAGCCTGAGCCTGCACCGTTTCGCCGCCGATTTACGCCGCTTTGAGGAGCATCTGCATCAGGAGGCGCAAACCCGCCTCGAGAGTATGCGAAGCCATTTCTCCATCGATCCTTCGCGCATTCATACCCACGTTCGCTTCGGCAGCGTGCGCGATATGGTCAATGAGCTTGGCGAAGAGCTGCATGCGGATATGGTGGTGATCGCCTCGCGCAACCCCTCCATCACCACCCATCTGCTCGGCTCCAATGCCTCAAGCGTGGTGCGCCACGCGCATATTCCGGTGTTGGTCGTGCGGTAGAGGGTGATTATTGCCGGATGGCGGCTCCGCCTTATCCGGCCTACAAACGGCGGCGATCTCCGTAGGCCGGATAAGCGCCAGCGCCATCCGGCAAAAAAGAGGCACAACCCCGTAGGCCGGATAAGCGCCAGCGCCATCCGGCAAGAAAGAGGCACCCAACCCCACAGGCCGGATAAGCGCCAGCGCCATCCGGCAAGAAGGAGGCACCCAACCCACACCCCGGCTCCATCCGGGCAAAAAAAAAGCTGCCTTGCGGCAGCTTTTTATATGCAGGTGACTCTTACTCTCTTATTTTTGCTTACGCTTTGGTACGGATCAGGTAATCAAACGCGCTCAGCGACGCTTTGGCACCTTCGCCAGTAGCGATAATGATCTGTTTGTAAGGCACCGTGGTGCAGTCGCCCGCCGCGAAGACGCCTTTCACGCTGGTTTCGCATTTGGCGTCGATGATGATTTCGCCCATGCGGTTACGCTCAATCGCGCCTTCCAGCCAGGTGGTGTTCGGCAGCAGACCGATCTGCACGAAGATCCCCGCCAGCGCAACCTGATGTACATCGCCGCTCACGCGGTCGCGGTACTCAAGGCCGGTCACTTTGGTGCCGTCGCCTTTCACTTCGGTGGTCTGCGCGTTCAGAACGATATCAACGTTCTTCAGGCTGCGAACTTTATCCTGCAACACCTGATCCGCTTTCATCTCCGGAGCAAACTCCAGCAGCGTCACGTGTTCAACAATCCCGGCCAGATCGATAGCCGCTTCCACGCCGGAGTTACCGCCGCCGATCACCGCCACGCGCTTGCCTTTAAACAGCGGGCCGTCGCAGTGCGGGCAGTAGGTCACACCTTTGGTGCGATACTGATCTTCGCCCGGCACGTTCATGTTGCGCCACTTCGCACCGGTCGCAATGATGACGGTACGCGCTTTCAGCACCGCGCCAGACGCGGTTTCAATCTGATGCAGGCCGCCTTCAACCGACGCCGGAACCAGCTTGCTGGCGCTCTGGCTGTCGATCACGTCAACATCATAATCCGCAACGTGCGCTTTCAGAGCACCCGCAAACTGCTGGCCTTCGGTTTTCGGCACGGAGATGTAGTTTTCGATATCAACGGTATCCAGCACCTGGCCGCCGAAGCGTTCGCCCATCAGACCGGTACGAATGCCTTTACGGGCAGAATAAACAGAGGCCGCTGCGCCCGCCGGGCCGGAGCCGACAATCAGCACATCGTAAGCGTCACGTTTGTTCAGCTCTTCCGCCGCACGTTTTTCCGCGCCGGTATCAATTTTCGCCACGATCTCTGTCAGCGTCATACGACCCTGACCAAACTCCTGACCGTTAACGTAGACCGCCGGAACACCCATCACGTTGCGATCGGTGATCTCGTTCTGGAAAGTGCCGCCATCAATCGCCGTGTGCTTGATGCGCGGGTTCAGCACCGACATCAGGTTCAGCGCCTGCACCACGTCCGGGCAGTTGTGGCAGGAGAGCGAGTAGTAAGTCTCGAACTCGAAGTCGCCGTCGATATCGCGGATCTGCTCCAGCAGCGCCTGTGCCTCTTTCGACGGATGACCGCCGGTCCACAGCAGCGCCAGCACCAGCGAAGTAAATTCATGACCCAGCGGGGAGCCAGCAAAGCGCGGGCCAGTATGCGAGCCTGGGTTGGTGATCAGGAAAGAGGGCTTACGCACCGCCAGGGTGTTGTCCTCTTTAAAGGTTACTTTGTCAGAGAGCTCGGCGATTTCGCCCAGCAGCTCTTTAATTTCGGCAGATTTCGCGCTGTCATCCAGCGTCGCGATCAACTCAACAGGCTTGGTCAGTTTCTCAAGATAAGCCTTGAGCTGGGTTTTCATTGTGGTGTCGAGCATGTCGGTATCCTTCTCTTAAAACATCATCATGCAAGCTGCCTCATTGGAGCCGCCTGGATGCAACTTGAATCATGGTGTGTGGAAGAAAAACGGGTGCATTGCACCCGTTTTACGCCGGGTGGCGCTACGCTTACCCGGCCTACGTTTTGCAGACCGGAAGAGACTTTGCGCCGCCGGAAATTTAGATTTTGCCTACTAAATCTAAGGAAGGAGCCAGGGTCGCTTCGCCTTCTTTCCACTTAGCCGGGCAAACTTCGCCTGGGTGAGAAGCAACATACTGAGCCGCTTTGATTTTACGCAGCAGGTCAGATGCGTCACGGCCGATGCCTTCAGCGGTCACTTCGATAGCCTGGATGATGCCCTGCGGGTCAACGATAAAGGTACCGCGGTCTGCCAGACCTTCGTCTTCACGCATGATTTCGAAGTTACGGGTCAGGGCACCAGTCGGGTCGCCGATCATCGCGTATTTGATTTTCGCGATGGTGTCAGAGCTGCTGTGCCATGCTTTGTGCGTGAAGTGGGTGTCGGTGGAAACAGAGTAAACGTCAACGCCCAGTTTCTGCAGTTCTTCGTAGTGGTCAGCCACGTCGCCCAGTTCGGTCGGGCATACGAAGGTGAAGTCAGCCGGGTAGAAGAAGAAGACGCTCCAGCGGCCTTCGGTATCTTTCTCGGTTACTTCGATGAATTCACCGTTTTTGAACGCCTGGTTTTTGAAAGGTTTGATCTTGGTGTTAATTAAGGACATCTATACTTCCTCCGTGTTTTCGTTGGGGCATAAGTTAACGAACTTTGCTTACGACGGCTAATGCGTTTGCATTATCAAATCAATAAGCGTTAGCTAACAAACGCCAACGAACAACTCTGTGAACAGACATTAGCCAAAAGTAAAAAGGCCACCGGTACGGGTGGCCTCAATATCTGAAATACCCGCGGGTGACTTCAGTGCCAGCACGCTGGCTGTGCGATACGCCTGCCATCTGTCGACGGCAAACAGGGTTGATTACACCACTCCCCTGGGAGTTCGACAATCATTATTCCCTGTCTCTTGCCTATGGCTGTGATAGGTTTAGCCTTTCTTACCTTTACCCACTGAATTGATAAGGATTTTTATGCTCAAGCGCCTGTTGATGCTCACCCTGTTGCCGCTGACCCTTCACGCCGAAGATCTGCCCGCGCCGGTTAAAGCTATTGAAAAGCAAGGCATTACCATCATTAAATCCTTTGACGCACCGGGCGGCATGAAGGGCTATCTGGGTAAATATCAGGAGATGGGCGTCACCATCTATGTCACGCCGGACGGCAAACACGCCATCTCGGGCTATATGTATGACGACGCGGGCACCAATCTCAGCGAAAAGCTGTTCAATCAGGAGCTTTATGGCCCGGCCGGGCGCGAACTCTGGCAGCGGATGGAGAAAGCAGACTGGATCCTCGACGGGCAAAAAACCGCGCCGCGCGTGGTGTACGTCTTTGCCGACCCCTACTGCCCCTACTGCAAACAGTTCTGGCAGCAGGCGCGCCCGTGGGTGGAGTCCGGCAAGGTGCAGATCCGCACCTTAATGGTCGGCGTAATCAAACCGGAAAGCCCGGCAGCCGCAGCGGCGATCCTCAGCGCGAAAGATCCGGCCAAAAGCTGGCACGAGTATGAGCAGTCGAACGGCAAAATGACGCTGGCGCTGCCGAAAAATATTCCGCCAGCGATCATGCGCTCGCTCAATCTCAATCAGAAAATCATGGACGATCTCGGGGCCAACGCTACACCCGCTATCTACTATATGAATGAAGAGAACGTACTCCAGCAGGCGGTCGGCCTGCCGGATGCGGAAAAGCTCAAAACGATTATGGGCGAGAAGTAAGCCGTTACAGCGTGCAGAGGCGCTTTGCCGCCGCCAGCAGCGTCGATTCCTGTTTCGCAAAGCAGAGGCGAATCAGCTTATGCGGGAAGGGATCGGCGCAGAACACCGACAGCGGAATAGCCGCCACGCCCACCTCTTTGGTCAGCCACTGGCAAAACGCAACATCATCGAGATCGGAGATAGCGCTGTAATCCGCCAGCAAAAAGTAGGTTCCTTCGCAGGGCAAAATCTCCAGCTTGCTCTCGCGTAATGCATTGACCAGCACGTCACGACGCGCGCGGTAAAACTCCGGCAACTCGCGGTAGTGCTGCGGCTCGGCGCGCAGCATATCAGCCAGCGCCAGCTGCGCCGGGGTGTTCACCGAAAAGGTTAAGTACTGGTGCACTTTGCGCAGCTCGGCGCTGATGGCGGCGGGCGCAATGCAGTACCCCACTTTCCAGCCGGTCATATGGTAGGTTTTGCCAAACGACGACACCGCAACGGCGCGCTCGCGCAGCTGCGGATGCTTCAGCACGCTGGCATGGCCGCCATCGGCAAAGCAGATATGCTCGTAGACTTCATCGCTCAGCACATAGATCTCCCGATCGGCAATCGCCTGCCACAGCGCGGCAAAATCCGCCTCCTGCCACACCGTCGCCGACGGGTTATGCGGCGTATTAACAATCACCAGCCGGGTGCGATCGCTAAGCAGAGCGGTAAAAGCCTGCCAGTCAACGCGAAAGTGCGGCGGTTGCAGGGCAATGCGCTTCAGCACCCCGCCGGAAAGCTCAACCGCAGGCGCGTAGCTGTCGTAACTCGGATCGAAACAGATAACCTCATCGCCCTCGCGCACCAGCGCAGTGATCGCCGCATAGAGCGCTTCCGTCGCCCCGGCGGTGACGGTAATGTCGCTGTTCACATCTGGCTGATGGCCATAAAGCGCCGCCGTTTTCTCGGCAATCGCTTCGCGCAATGCCTGCACGCCGGTCATCGGCGCATATTGATTCGCCCCCTGCGCAACGTGATACGCCAGCCGCTCCTGCAAATAGCGCGGGCCGTCAAAATCCGGGAAGCCTTGTGACAGATTAATCGCCTGATGCTGCTGGGCGAGCGCACTCATTTGCGTGAAGATAGTGGTGCCTAAAGCGGGGAGTTTACTCTCAGGAATCAAAGGGTTATTGCGCATCTTTTCGTGCCTGCTATTGAGACTCAAGTTGCCGCCACTATAACACGATGCTAGTATTTGGCAATCAAGACGCTTAGACGTCTATATCACAACGATATTCCTGATAAGGAAAACGCGATGACCGACAACCTGCAACTCCAGCAACTTGTTTCTGCCTGCCACTGGATCGGCGCCAAAGGGTGGGCACCCGCGACGGGCGGCAATATGTCCCTGCGCCAAAGTGCCGAATGGTGCTGGCTGAGCGAATCCGGGAAAGATAAAGGCAGCCTGACGCCGGAGGATTTTTTGCAGGTCTCCATCGCCGATAACCATGCGCCATCCGGGCGCAAACCCTCCGCCGAGACCGGTCTCCACACCCTGATTTACCGCCTCTACCCTGACGCTAACGCAGTGCTGCATGTCCACACCGTCAACGCTACCGTGCTGTCGCGGGTGGAGAAAAGCGCCGCGCTGCAACTCAGCGGGTATGAGATGCAAAAATCCCTCAGCGGGCAGCAGACGCATCTCGATAGCGTGCCGATTGCCATTTTCGATAACGATCAGGATATCGACGCGCTCGCCGGGCGCATCGCCGCTTATGCCGAATCAAACCCGTTACGTTATGGTTTTCTGCTGCGCGGCCACGGGTTAACCTGCTGGGGGCGCGACGTCGCCGAAGCGCGCCGTCACCTCGAAGGGCTGGAGTTTTTATTTGAATGCGAATTGCAGCGCCGACTGCTGGAGAGATTATGATCCGCGCGATTGTCACCGATATAGAAGGCACCACCAGCGATATCCGCTTTGTGCACAACGTTCTCTTCCCCTACGCCCGCGAGCGTCTGGCGGGTTTTGTCACCGCGCAGCAGTATCAGGAGCCGGTCAGCACCATTCTCGATAATCTGCGGGAAGAGATTGCGCAGCCGAACGCCACCAGCGCCGAGCTTATCGAGGTGCTGTTTTCATTTATGGATGAAGACCGTAAATCGACGGCGTTGAAAGCATTGCAGGGCATTATCTGGCGCGATGGCTACGTGAACGGCGATTTTACCGGCCACCTCTACCCGGACGTGCTGCCCGCGCTGGAGAACTGGAAGGCGCAGGGCATTGATCTCTATGTATATTCCTCTGGCTCCGTTGCTGCGCAAAAACTGTTATTTGGCTACAGCGACGAAGGTGATATTACTCATCTCTTCAGCGGCTATTTCGACACGCTGGTCGGTGCGAAGCGCGAAGTGCAATCCTATCGCAATATCGCCGCACAGCTTGCGCTCCCGCCCTCTTCTATTCTCTTCCTCTCCGACATTCATCAGGAGCTGGACGCTGCCGAAGAGGCTGGTTTTCGCACCACGCAACTGATTCGCGATGATGATGACGCAGCCAGCCATCATCACCAGGTTAACTCATTCAGCACCATCAAGCCGGAGCAGATCCCCTCATGAGCGCACTGACGATTTACACCGACACCGATGCCAGCACGCCGGTATGGCACAGCACCGACGCCGCAGAGATTCAGCAGAAGCTGAATGCGAAAGCGGTGCGCTTTGAGCGCTGGCAAGCCGACCGCGATTTGGGCGCTAACCCAACGCCGGAAACGGTGATCAACGCCTATCAGCACGCTATCGACAAGCTGGTGGAGGAGAAAGGCTACCAGAGCTGGGATGTGATCAGCCTGCGCGCCGACAACCCACAAAAAGAGGCGCTGCGCAGCAAATTCCTCAGCGAACACACCCACGGCGAAGATGAAGTGCGTTTCTTCGTTGAGGGTGCCGGGCTCTTCTGCCTGCATATCGGCAACGAGGTCTACCAGGTGCTGTGCGAGAAGAACGATCTCATTTCCGTTCCCGCCGGCACACCGCACTGGTTTGATATGGGTTCAGAACCGAACTTCACGGCGATCAGGATTTTTGATAATCCCGAGGGGTGGATCGCGCAATTTACCGGTGATGCGATTGCGGATGGGTATCCGAGATTGGCGTAAACAAAAAAGGCTCCGCAGGGAGCCTTTAATCTTTTAATCGACTTTATTCAGTTCACCGCTCTGCCTGAGAATGTACGCATCGTCATCAATATCGAACTGGATATCGCCATTTTTTCGATAACGGACAATCATTAAAATATCTTTATCAAGGCAATTCTTAGGTGCCTTCATATCGTCAAAACAGAGGCGATCCTCTTTGCCTGACTCCTGATAGCCTTCGCCAAAACGGTAGATGTAGTAATTCAAAGCGCGATTATGGATTTGCGTGTCATCTTCGGTGGCGAAGATATTTTTGCTTTCATCCCGCCACCACGTGATTTTCTTCGCATCTGATAGTGGCAACTGGTCAACGACAACAACCGGGGCGTAGTTATCTTTATGGATGGCAATGATTTTTACGGGAACGGTGATAAATACATAGTAAAAAATGAGTAAAGCACCCGCCATAAAGCAGCAAATCGATATTCCCTTTTTCATGCAAAAACTCCATATGGAGCGGCAATGAATCTTGTGTCATGCCATTCACTTAATGATTTTTAGTACGTCTTCCACCGCCAGCCCCACCAACCTAGCCAGATGTACAAACTCAACCACATCCAACCTCCTCTCGCCGCTCTCGATTTTGGCGATGAAGGATTGTGGTCGTCCGAGCGCCTCAGCAAGCTGCATCTGCGTGATGCCCTGCGCTTTACGCGCTTGCTTAAGTGCCGCGATAACGCGTTGGTACTCGTCTGAGTAGACAGATGCCATATATTTACTCTCTGAAAATCTCATTAGTATGAAAATCCATGTCCTACTTATCTATCCTGAAACAGGATAATTCAGCATAGAGTAAACACGTAGAATATGAACACAATAGGCCCGCAAAACGAGCACCGCGATGAGAGTTTCGCAGTTTTATCATTAAGTGTTACTTATTAATATTTCACCAGCACTACACTAACACACCACTTTTTCATCAACGGATGTAGAATATATTTAAATCACCATCTAAAGAATCCAAGATATATTATATAAAGTGGTTTTTACCTTTTATTAGTTATCACTACCCATTGTATTTCATCACTATTCCTCCGCAATCCGCATCCAGATCAAAAAAGGCTTAAAAGACCTCTCTTTTTATAATGTTCTGGCTGAAGGTTTCACTTTAGTCGCCGATAAAAATAGCATCCGCGTTGGATATGGATTGCACCTGAGGCCGTTATGACTATTTTAAGAAAATTAATTATTGTTTTTGCCATCACCTTTATTGCGATGCTTGTGCTGGGCGGATTAAGCATCAGGGCATTAGATAATGCGCAAACCCGTTTTGACTATGTTGTGTCAAATAGTCTGCCGAGCATCAGCAAACTGAGCGAAGCGGTGCAACACCGCGAAGAGGCAAGACGCCAGATCCTGATGTCGCTGCTGGTGACCGATGAAGCGGTGTTTACCAAACATATGGCGCAGGCGAAAGATGAGTTAAATAAAACACGCCAGATCTTTGATGAATACCAGGCCAATTTGGTCAGCGATCCCGTCGACGGTCAATTACTGAAAAAGACGCGAGATATTTTTGATGATTATGTGCAAAAAACCGAGGCGATGTCTGATACCTACCATAACCAGGGAATAGAAGCGGCGCGTCTGATGGTCTCTGACGGCGGTGTTACTGCCAATGCATCAGTGGCATTAAGTGCCGGTTTAAAAGAGATGCTGGCGCACAATTACAGTATTGCGAAAGAGTATGCCGAAAATAACCATACGCAATATATCAATACTTTCTGGCTGTTAGTGGGCACGATTGTCTTTCTGGTTTCGCTGGTCGCGGTCTTCGCTTCGGTTATTCTACGCTATTTAAGTAAAGGCTTAAAAAGTTTGCAGGAGAGCATGGGATTAATCAGCCACTCCCTCGATTTAACCCATAAAGTGGCGCTGAATAATAACGATGAACTCGGCGCGACGGCAGCAAGTTTTAACGCGCTGATGGATAAAATCCGCCACGTATTAGCCAGCGTAAAAGATGCCAGTAACGAAGTGGATACCGCCGCCAGCGAGATCGCAAAAAGCAATGATGACCTCTCTTCGCGCACCGAGTCGCAGGCGTCGTCGCTGGAGCAGACCGCAGCCAGCATGAATGAGCTGTCGGTAACGGTGAAACACAATATGGACAATGCCAAAGAGGCGAATACCTATATCGGTCGTGTGCAGACGATGGTCAATGAGAGCCACCGCGAACTCAGTTCGCTGCAAAAATCGATTGATGACATTTCGGCTTCTTCCGCGAAGATTTCAGAAATTACAGACATCATTGATGGGATTGCTTTCCAGACCAATATCCTGGCACTGAACGCCGCCGTTGAAGCCGCCCGCGCGGGTGAGCAAGGCAAAGGCTTTGCGGTGGTCGCAGGCGAAGTGCGCTCCCTGTCACAACGCTCATCCGTTGCGGCGCGCGATATTCGTGGTCTGATTGATGAAGCGATTAAGAATGTCGGCCAGGGGGTGAATTACGCCGCCAATGTCACCACGCGCATGAACGATGCCCTCGGCGCGGTGGATGAAACCACGATGCTGATAAACCAGGTGAATAACTCATCTACTGAGCAGAGCTACGGCATTGAGCAGGTAAACGTCGCCGTCAGCCAGATGGAAGGCAACCTGCAACAGAACGCCGCGATGGTGGAGGAGATGGCCACCGCCGCCAACTCCCTCAGCCACCAGGCCGGTAAGCTGTTGAACGATGTGAACGCCTTCAGGCTGTAACCTGAAAGCCATTGCCGGATGGCGGCTGACGCCTTATCCGGCCTACGTAATTCCCCGCCGGATGGTGCCGTATATCACTCCGGCATTTTTGTAGGCCCGATAAGCGTGGTGCCATCGGGCAATGTGCTGGATGGCGGCTCGCACCTTATCCGGCCTACGTAATTCCCCGCCGGCTGGTGCCCAACATCACTCCGGCCTATTTGTAGGCCCGATAAGCGCAGCGCCATCGGGCAATGCGCCGGATGGCGGCTAACGCCTCATCCGGCCTACGTTATTTCACCGCATGTACCATTACTTTGCTTCGTCAACTCGCCGACACGTTCGTTGTTCATCCATGTACTTAACTTGCGCATTACCACTCCAGATCCTGTTGATGGATGTTATCGACGCCTGCTTCCTTTTTCTCACGCAAAATTAACGACGTCTCAAGGGACTGGAGAATTTTAAACAGGGTCGTCAGCGTGGTTTTATCGGGGTTATTTTCGAAGTTCGAGATCGTGGCCTGCTTGATACCAATCCGTTGGGCCAGATCATTTTGCGTCCAGCCATTTTTCTGCCGGATAAGCTTCATGGCATTGGCAAGTTGTACCGGGCTGTAGATCGCTGGCGTAGTCATAGGCGTCTCGTTTTTCGCAGATTATCCGCAGTAAGGGATAAACAACCTTTTTTACCCTGGAGGGGATATTGTCAACGTCGCCATTATCCCCACTAAGGGATATTCCCTTCAATATCCCTTAGTGGGGATAAAGGCCTTTTCACCCCGCATGCTGCTGGCGTCGTAGCTGGCTGAGCTTGCGGTATTTCTGCGGCGGCATGCCGACATACTTCTGAAAGGTGCTGTAAAAGCGGCTGCTGGAGCCGAACCCGGCGGTGAGCGCGATATCAAGGATCGTTTTATCGGTATCGCTCAGCAGCGCGCGAACATGGTTGATACGCATGGCGGTGATGTACTGCTTCATGGTCAGCTGCATCACGCGCTGAAAAATACCCATCGCATAGTTGGGATTGAGCTTCACATGCTCGGCGATGGCGTTAATCGTCAGCACCTGATCGTAATTGACCGCAATAAACTCCAGCATCTGGCTGACGTAAAACTGGGCATGGCGCGAGACGCTGTTTTTATGGGTGCGCGAGGTTTTATTGACGAGGATCGGCTGCCAGCCGGAGAGGCTAAAGCGCTTGAGCATCAGGGCGATCTCCTCAATCGCCAGCTGGCGCAACTGCTCGTTGTCGCTGTTGAGCTCATTCTGCCAGCGCTGCACTTCAAACGCGCTCAGCTGCTGGGCGGCGAGGGATTTGATCACCATCCCGTGGGTGACGTGGTTAATCAGTTCACGATCCAGCGGCCAGGAGAGAAACAGGTGCATCGGCAGGTTGAAAATCGCCATCTGCGTACAGTCGCCGGGGCGCGTCAGCTGGTGCGGGGTACAGGCCCAGAACAGGGTGATATACCCCTGTTTGATGCGCACCACTTCGTTATTGATCAGGTACTCGACGTCGCCATCAAACGGCACGTTCACTTCCACCTGGCCGTGCCAGTGGCTGGCGGGCATCGCCAGCGGCGCGCGCAGCTCAATCTCCATGCGCTGGTATTCCGAGTAGAGCGACAGCGGGCCGCGCGTGGTTTTCTCATCCCCGCTGCACATATCTGCTCTGATAAGTTCTTTTGCCATCGATCCTTCCCGCATCATCACTTTCGCGCTTCATCGCACCCTCACCTGTTTTAGTTTAGTGAAAACCGTTGCCATTAACTCTGCTTAAGCGCCCATTTTCTCCCGGAAACTCAGATCGCGCGCGGCGCATTACGCGATCTGAGTTTTCGGGAATCTCCCGCCGGGAAGAAGGCAGATGGCGAAAGACTCCCGTGCCACGCTCAGAACGTACAATCACATCAGGGAGAAAGGTTCATGTCTGCACCAAAAATCACCTTTATCGGCGCCGGTTCCACGGTGTTTGTTAAAAACATCCTCGGCGACGTGTTCCAGCGTCCGGCACTGAAAAACGCACAGGTGGCGCTGATGGATATTGACGCCACGCGCCTTGAAGAGTCGCACATCGTGGTACGCAAACTGATGGATTCGGTCGGCGCTTACGGGAACATCACTTGCCATACGGATCAAAAAACAGCGTTAAAAGAGGCCGATTTTGTGGTCGTCGCGTTCCAGATTGGCGGCTACGAACCCTGCACCGTCACCGATTTTGAGGTGTGTAAACGCCATGGTCTTGAGCAGACCATTGCCGACACCCTCGGCCCCGGCGGCATCATGCGCGCCCTGCGCACTATCCCTCACCTGTGGCAAATTTGTGAGGATATGACCGAGGTCTGCCCGAACGCCACGCTGTTGAACTACGTCAACCCGATGGCGATGAACACCTGGGCGATCTATGCCCGCTACCCGCATATCAAGCAGGTTGGATTGTGCCACTCGGTGCAGGGCACCGCGGAGGAGCTGGCGCGCGATCTCGATCTCGACCCGGCGTTGTTACGCTACCGCTGCGCCGGGATCAACCATATGGCCTTTTACCTGTCGCTGGAGAAAAAGCAGCCGGATGGCAGCTATGTCAGCCTCTATCCCGAACTGTTACAGGCTTATGCCGATAAACGGGCGCCGAAGCCGAACATGCACGGCAACCCGCGCTGCCAGAACATTGTGCGTTATGAGATGTTCAAAAAGCTCGGCTACTTCGTTACCGAATCTTCTGAGCACTTTGCTGAATATACGCCGTGGTTTATCAAGCCGGGGCGCGAGGATTTACTTGAACGCTACCAGGTGCCGCTGGATGAGTACCCGAAACGCTGCGTGGAACAGCTGGCAACCTGGCAGAAGGAGCTGGCGGAGTACAAAACCGCCGATCGCATTGAGGTAAAAGCCTCGCGGGAGTATGCCAGCACCATTATGAACGCCATCTGGACCGGCGAGCCGAGCGTAATCTATGGCAACGTGCGCAACGATGGTCTGATCGACAACCTGCCGGAAGGGTGCTGCGTCGAAGTGCCGTGCCTGGTCGATGCCAACGGCATTCAGCCGACCAAAGCGGGTAAGTTGCCCGCGCATCTTGCGGCGATGATGCAGACCAACATCAATGTGCAGACGCTGCTCACCGAAGCGGTGCTGACCGAGAACCGGGATTATGTCTATTACGCCGCGCTGATGGATCCGCACACCGCGGCGGTGCTTGGTATCGATGAAATCTATGCGCTGGTGGATGACCTGATCGCAAGCCACGGCGAGTGGCTGCCCGCGTGGCTGCATCGCTAACGCATTCGCCGGGCCGCGCGCCCGGCGGTTTTGCAACCCTTCCGACACTGAAAGAGGCAATCGGTACCCTATGAGTATTTCAATGACAACAAAGCTCAGCTACGGATTTGGTGCATTTGGTAAGGATTTTGCGATCGGCATCGTCTACATGTACTTGATGTATTACTACACCGATATTGTCGGCCTGTCGGTCGGCATGGTCGGCACGCTCTTTCTGGTGGCGCGCATTCTCGACGCGCTGGCCGACCCGATCATGGGCTGGATCGTCGACTGCACCCGCACGCGCTGGGGCAAGTTCAAACCGTGGATTTTAGTCGGCACGCTGACCAACTCGCTGGTGCTCTATATGCTCTTCAGCGCCCACCACTTTACCGGCACCACGCAGCTGGTGTGGGTGTGGGCGACCTATCTGCTGTGGGGTTTTACCTACACGATTATGGACGTGCCGTTCTGGTCGCTGGTGCCGACCATCACGCTGGACAAGCGCGAGCGCGAACAGCTGGTGCCCTACCCGCGTTTTTTCGCCAGCCTCGCCGGGTTTGTTACCGCAGGGATCGCGCTGCCGTTTGTGAACGCCGTCGGCGGAGCGGATCGCGGGTTTGGCTTCCAGATGCTGACGCTGGTGCTGATCGCCTTTTTTATCCTCTCGACCATCGTCACTCTGCGCAACGTGCATGAGGTCTACTCCTCAGATAAACAGGGCGGTGAACAGAGCGCGCCGATGAACCTGAAAGCGATGCTGCAACTGATTATTAAGAACGATCAGCTCGCCTGCCTGCTGGTGATGGCGCTTGCCTACAACACCGCCGCTAACGTCATCGAAGGCTTTGCGATCTACTACTTCACCTATGTGATTGGCGATGTCGACCTCTTCCCCTACTACATGTCTTATGCCGGCGTCGCGAACCTGCTGATCCTGATGCTCTTCCCGAAGCTGGTGAAACTCTTCTCACGCCGCGTGCTGTGGGCGGGAGCATCGGTGCTGCCGATTATCAGCGGCGGCGTGCTGCTGTGGATGGCGCTGCTCGGCCAGACTCACGCATGGGTGATTTTGCTGGCGGGCGTGCTGTTCAGCATCGGCAAAGCCTTCTTCTGGGTGTTACAGGTGATTATGGTTGCCGACACCGTCGATTACGGCGAATACAAACTCAATGTGCGCTGTGAGAGCATCGCCTACTCGGTGCAGACGCTGGTGGTGAAAGCGGGCGCGGCCTTTGCGGCTTACTTTATCGCCGTGGTGCTCGGGGTGATTGGTTATGTGCCGAACGTGGCGCAGTCCGCCAGCACTTTAATGGGCATGCAGCTGATTATGCTGGCGCTTCCCGCCTGCTTCTTCCTTATCTCGCTGCTGGTCTATTTCCGCTTCTACAAACTCAATGGCGATATGCTGCGCCGCATTCAAATCCATCTGCTGGATAAGTATCGCCACGTCGGCAATGCCAATGCACCGCAGACGCCGCCGGTGGTGGGCGACCGGGTGCAGGCGTAAGTGCGCGTTATTGCCGGATGGCGGCTAACGCCTTATCCGGCCTACGCACTTAACCGACACACAATACACCTCCCGTAGGCCCGATAAGCGAAGCGCCATCGGGCAAAGCTACCCGGCCCGCGTTTCCTGCGGGTTGTCACTTTTACGCAACAGGTTGTCAGTTGCGCGGGCGCGCGCATCCGCTGCGGTGTGGAAACTAAAACCACACCCTGTGGAGAGCCGAAAATGTTAACGACACCTGCTGAAAAATATCATCCCCATTCCCCGCTGCCGCTGCGCGATCGCCGCTGGCCCGATAACGTCCTGACCCACGCGCCACGGTGGCTGTCGACGGATTTACGCGACGGCAACCAGGCCCTCGCCGAGCCGATGGACGCGGCGCGCAAACTGAAATTCTGGGATCTCCTGCTGGAGTGCGGCTTTAAGGAGATTGAGGTCGCCTTCCCTTCCGCGTCGCAAACGGAGTTTAACTTTGTGCGCCAGCTGATCGAAGAGCAGCGCATCCCTGAAGATGTCACCATTCAGGTGTTAACCCAGGCGCGTGACGATCTGATTCGCCGCACCTTTGAATCCTTGCAGGGCGCGCGCCGCGCGACGGTGCACCTCTACAACGCCACCGCGCCGGTGTTCCGCGAGCAGGTTTTCCGCCAGAGCAAAGAGGAGATCGTCACGCTGGCGGTCAACGCGGCGCGGCAAATCCGCAGGCAGTGCGAAGCCGCACCCGAAACGCAGTGGGTGTTCCAGTATTCACCGGAAACCTTCTGCTTTACCGAAGCGGAGTTCGCGCTGGCGATTTGCGAAGCGGTGGCCGATGTCTGGCAGCCCGATTCCACGCGGCCGATGATCATTAACCTGCCAGCCACCGTTGAAGTGAGCATGCCCAATGTCTATGCCGACCAGATTGAGCTCTTCTGCCGCCACTTCTCGCGCCGTGAGCAGGTGTGCATCAGCGTGCATACCCATAACGATCGCGGCACCGGCATTGCCAGCGCCGAGCTGGCGCTGCTGGCAGGCGCAGAGCGGGTTGAAGGCTGCCTGTTTGGCAACGGCGAGCGCACCGGCAATGCCGATCTGGTGACGCTGGCGCTCAATCTCTACACCCAGGGCATCGCGCCGGGCCTTGCGTTTAGCCAGATGAAAAAGGTGGTGGAGGTGGTCGAAGAGTGTAACCAGTTGCCGGTTGCGCCGCGCCACCCGTACGCCGGTGAGCTAGTGTTTACCGCCTTTTCCGGCTCGCATCAGGACGCGATTAAGAAAGGATTTGCCGCGCGGCAAAACCGCCCGGCGGACGTCTGGCAGGTGCCCTATCTGCCGCTCGACCCGGCGGATATCGGCTGTAGCTACGAAGCAGTTATTCGCGTCAACAGCCAGTCGGGCAAGAGCGGCGCGGCCTGGCTGCTGGAGCAGAACCACGGCCTGACACTGCCGCGTAAGCTTCAGCAGGCGTTCAGCGGGCATGTGCAGCAGGCGGCGGACAGCGCAGGCAAAGAGATGTCGCAAATGGCGATCTGGAATCTGTTTCGCCAGACCTACGGCCTGGTGGAGCAACCACCGCTGGCGTTGATTGAGTATGTCTGCACCAACCAGCCGGGGCAGCGCACCACTCTGCACGCGGAGATCCGCTGGCATAACGAGACGCTGAAGCTGGATGCAACGGGCAACGGTTTTCTCTCGGCAGCGTTAACCGCACTCTGCCGCAGCCTGCGCGTTGAGATCAATATTGAGAGCTACCACGAACACACGCTTGGCAAGCACAGCGACAGCCGCTCGGTGGCCTATGTCTGCTGCGCCAACGCGCGGGGCGAGCGCGCATGGGGCGTCAGTATCGACAGCGATATCACCCGCGCCTCACTGCAGGCGGTGCTTAACGCCGCGCAGCCCTTTATCACTGGGTAAAGTAGTCGCCGGGCGGCACGCCCATCACCCGGCGAAACATGGCGCTAAAGGCGCTGGGGGTGGCATAGCCGCACTCCAGCGCCACCTGCGTCACCGGCTCGCCGTTCGCCAGCCGCGTCAGGGCGATCAGCAACCGCGCACGGCGCACCCACTCGCTAAACTGCAACCCGGTCTGCTGGTAGAAGTGGCGCGCAAGGGTGCGCCCGCTCATATTCACCTGCCGCGCGGCGTGCTCCAGCGTCCACGCCTGCGTCGGCGTTTGCCGTATCGCGTCGCACAGCGGTTTTAAGCGCGCCGACGTCGGCTCCGGCAGGCAAAACGGCAGCGTATTCATCAGCCGGATCTCATCCAGAATCAGCTCATAGATGCGCTCCGCACGGCTGCCGGGCTGGTAACGTTCATCCAGCCGCAGCGCCTCGACCATCAGGGCGCGCAGCAGATCGTTGACGCGCACCACCTGGCACACCACCGGTAAATCAGCCCTCGCCAGCGGCTCGACAAACACCCCGCGCGCCTGCACATCGCCCTCAATAAAGAGCGTGTGCACCACCTGCGCCGGGATCCACACCCCGCGCCCTGGCGGCACGATCCAAATCCCCTGCTCCGTCTCCACGCGGATCACACCGCTCAGGGTGTGGATCAGCTGGTCGCAGGGGTGCGAATGCCACGGCTCATGCTCCCCGTGCCGGTAGTCATGGGCGTAGGGAATCAACGCGCGGTGGGAGAAATCGAGTGCAAATGTCTGTTTCACGGCGTGACCGTCGGCGATTGATCAGGAAGCTTTACCATAATCACCGATGTCCACGCTGTCACCTACTTAACCCGGCAGAGCGGGCAGTTGAGGCAATACTCCACCGGCGTTGAGGCTTTGTAGTAAAAACAGCAGGTGCGGCGAAAACGCACCGCCTCGCCTGCGCCATTGCGCTGCGCCGGGCGGCGAAAACGCTTAAGCGGGTTCCAGTTCAGGCCGAACAGCGCCGGGTCGGCCTCAGCTATCAGCCAGGCGAAATCCGCCTGCTGACGCGCGGCCTGCGCTGCGTTCAGCCCCTCCATGCGCCCTTCGTAGAGCGAGTAGACGCGCACCGCGCAGTTCTCCCAGAGGATTTGCGCAGGCAGGCCGCTCACCGCTGAAAGCGCGTGCCAGAGCGGAGCGATAAAATCGCGAAACAGCCCGCCGACCACCTTTTCGCGCCACGCTTCACGCGCGCCGGGCGCATAGCCGGCTACGGTAAGCGCTGCGGGGAGTGACGAGGTCCACAAACCGTTGTCATGGGCAAACTCCAGATGGCTGGCGTCAAGGGAGAGATGCAGCCCTTTATCAAACACACTCATCCCATAGAGCACATTTCCGGTCAGCAAAAAGGAGAGCCGCTTGGTCAGCAGCGACGCGGCGATGGCGCGATCCGGTGCGCCAATCAGCGGCATGATCGTATCGAGCACGTCGGCACACATGTCGGCATTAAGCATCTCGCCGCTTATCACGCTGCGCGTATCGGCCTCGTCCAGCGCGCGCAGGCGAAACGCCTTACGCAGGTAGGCGAGTTCGTCAGGGTTCAGCATGGTGTTCACCCGGAAACGGAATACACATCGGCGTATGGAAAAAGGGATCGTCAATGATGCGACAGCGCAGGTTAAAGACGTGGCTCACCAGCGCTTCGGTCATGATCTGCTGCGGCGCCCCCTCGGCAACAACCTGCCCTTCGCGGATGGCGACCAGGTGATCGGCGTAGCGGCAGGCGAGATTGAGATCGTGCAGCACCATAATGATGGTTTTCCCCTGCCGCCGGTTGAGATCGCGCAGCAGTTCGAGGATCTCTACCTGGTGCGCCAGATCGAGCCAGGTGGTTGGCTCATCGAGCAGCAGCGTGTCGGTGGCCTGCGCTAAAGTCATCGCAATCCACACCCGCTGGCGCTGGCCGCCGGAAAGGGCTTCCACCGGGCGGTGCTGCAACGCCGTGGTCGCGGTTAAGCGCAGCGCCTCATCAACATGACGATCGTCCTCAACGGACCACTGCCGCAGCCAGTTTTGATAGGGGAAGCGCCCAAGGCTCACCAGCTGGCGCACGGTGATGCCTTCCGGTGCCACCGGCGTTTGCGGCAAAATCGCTAGCTTGCGCGCCACTTTTGCGCTGGCGCTGGCGTGAATATCCATTCCGTCGAGAGTGACCGCACCGGATTGCGGCGTGATTAGGCGCGCCATCGCTTTTAACAGCGTGCTTTTGCCGCAGCCGTTGCTGCCAATCAGCACCGACACTTTGCCCGTCGGCAGGGTTAAATCGAGCCCGTCGATCACCTGCCGCTGCGCGTAGCTGACGCGCAGTTTTTCCGTTATCAGAGACACAATTTCCCCATGGCTTACGAACGCTGCCTTATCAGCAGCCAAAGAAAGAGCGGCGCGCCGGCCAGCGCGACAAAGATCCCGGCAGGCAGATCGGCGGGGCGAAACAGCGTGCGCGCCAGCAGATCGGCGGCCACCACCATACTGCCGCCGCTGCACACCGCGACATACGCCTGGCTGAAGATCCCCTGCGCCACCACCAGGCGAGCAAGATGCGGTGCCACCAGCCCGACAAAGGCCATCGCCCCGACCTGCGCCACCGCGCTGCCGGAGAGCATCACGCAGGCCAGCAACAGCAGAAGGCGAATGGCATTCACCCGCACGCCCAGCCCGGTTGCCAGCGCATCCTCAAGCTGCAACGCCTTCAGGTAACGCAGCAGAACGATTAAGAGCGGGATCGCCCACAAGTAGAAGAGAAGCAAGTGCAGCACCTTCGGCCAACTGGCGGCATAGACGCTGCCGCTCAGCCACACCCACGCGGAAAAGGTGGTGGTCAACGGGCTGAAGACGAGGATCAGCGTCACCACCGCGCCTGCCAGCGCCGAGACGCCAACCCCGGTCAAAATCATGCGCAGCGGCGTTAACCCGCGCCGCGCGCTTAACAGAAAAATCAGCCCGACGGCGCAGGCCGCGCCGCCCATCGCTGCATACGGCATGCCCGCGCTGCCGTAACGCAGGCTAAAGAAGGTGAGCCACAGCAGCGCACCGGCACTGGCACCGGCGGTGACGCCAAGGGTGTCCGGCGAGGCGAGCGGGTTGCGCACGAGGGTTTGCAAAATCAACCCGGCAAGCCCCAGCCCGCCGCCCGCCAGCAGCGCCAGCGCCACGCGCGGCAGGCGCAGCTCATGCAGAATAAAATGCTCTGCGCTGTTATCAGTCAGCACCAGTAAGCGAAGGGTGTGCAGCAACGGGATCGGCACATCGCCGACGCTCAGTGCAATAAGCACAATCAGCGCGGCGATCAGCGTGCAGCTCATAAGGATCAGCAACTGACGGCGCGAGTAGAGCCGGGCAAACGCGCCGCAGCGAAAGAGTTGGCTATCCGGCATGCTGCCCCCGGCGCTGCGCCAGCAGGATAAAAAAGGGTGCGCCGAGCAGTGCGGTCATCACCCCGACCGGCACTTCCTGCGGCAGGATCACCACCCGCGCGGCGATATCCGCCGCCAGCAGCAGTAACGCCCCCAGTAGCGCACAGGCGGGGAGCAGGGTGCGCACATCGCTGCCGAAAAGTTGCCGGGCGATGTGCGGCACAATCAGCCCGACAAAACCGATATTGCCCGCCAGCGCCACCGCACAGCCCGCCAGCCCGACCACCAGCACACTCGCCAGCAGACGCACGCGGGCGATGTTCTGCCCGAGACCGCGGGCAATCTCTTCACCTGCGTTGAGTACCCCCATCTGCCCGCCGCAGAGCATGGCGACAATCAGCAGCAGCCCGCCCGGCAGCAGCATCGGGTAGAGATGTGCAAGATCGTTGCCCGCAAGGCTCCCTGCCAGCCAGAAGAGCATGGTGTCGAGGCTCTCCTGATCCATCACCAGAATCGCCTGGGTAAAGGCGTTGCACAGCGCAGTGATCGCCACGCCCGCCAGCACCAGCCGCAGCGGGTTAAGCTGACCGCTGCTTCTCTGGCTGGCGAACCACACCAGCGACCCGGTGATGCACGCCCCGGTAAATGCCAGCAGCAGCGTGACCCACGCCTCGCCAATGCTGAACAAGGCACCTGCCAGCACAATCAGCAGCGCCGCGCCCGCATTGACGCCAAACAGCCCCGGCGAGGCGAGCGGATTACGTGTTAGTGCCTGCATCAGCGCCCCCGCCACCGCGAGGAAAGCACCGACAGCCGCCGCCAGCAGCGTGCGTGGTAAGCGCGAGGTGTGAATAATCACATCACGCGCGAGAGCGGCATCCGGCTGCCACAGCGCGCGCGCAATCTCGCCCGGTGTGTAAATTTGCGTGCCGACCATTACGCTGAGTGCCGCCATTACCAGCAGCAGCGCAAAGCAGAGCAGAAAGCGCCCCTTCATGCCCCCTCCCCGCGCAGCGCGGCGTCAACATCATCAAGCATGTGATTGGCACCAAGAATGCCGCCGGACAAACTCCACGGCACGCTGTCCACCGACCAGAGCCGCTGCGCCTTCACCGCCCGCAACTGCTGCCAGAGCGGGTGCGCGGTCAGCGCCTGATAGTGGCGCATGATTGCCGCGCTCTCGGTGCGCAGCAAAATGAAGAAGAGATCGGCATCGAGCAGCGGGATATTCTCAAAGCCGGAGAAGCGCAGCGAGGTGCTGCGCGCCTGTTGCGCCGCGCTGTTCCAGCCAAAGCCCAGTTCGCTCATCACCGAGCCGGGAAAACTGGCGGCGACGTAGCTGCGAATATGGTCGGGGCGCACTTCGATAACCGACACCGTCGGCGGTGCGGCAAAGCGCTGCGCAATGCGCCCGCGCAGGGTTGCCACCCGGCTCTGCCACTGGTGCAGCAGCGCGTTGGCACTGTCGGCAAGACCAAGCCTGTCACCAACCACGCTGAGCGTTTTTTTAAATTCAAACACATCATCGAGCAGCGCCACCGGGGCGATTTTCGCCATCAGCGGCGCGACATCCTGGTGGCGAAAACGCGAGGCGAAGATGATATCGGGCTTCAGCAGCACCATCTTTTCCAGCTGCGGCTGCGTCTCCAGCCCGAGCTGCGGCACCTTTGAGAAGCGCGGGCGCAGGTAGCGATAGACCGGCTTTTCCGCCCACGACTCCACCATGCCGCAGGGCGTCACGCCGAGGGCGGCCAGGCTGTCCGTCGCCCCCTGAAAGAGTGAGATGGCGCGCGGCAAGGCGGGCGGCGCGGCAAACAGGCCAGGGGCGATGCCATAAAGCAGCATCGCTTGCAGGCCGCGCCGCCGGGAAAGTGAGATATTCAGGCTATTCATCCGTTACGTTGCCGCTCCCGCGAGGGGAGCGGTGACCATCAGAAGTTGAGGCTGTAACCGAGTGTGGCCGTGCGGCCCCGCCCGGCAAAGTAGCGATCCGGATCGACGGAGGCGCTTTGCGAGTAGTAGGTGACATACTGCTTGTTGAGCAGGTTGGAGATGCCCAGGCTCAGCTGGCCGTAAGGCAGCTTGTAGCCCACCGCCGCATCGACAATCGCATAGCCGGAGAAGTCCTTCTCCTCGTCATCGAATTTTTTACTCAGCGCCCAGTTAGCCTGCAAGAAGGTGCTCAGTTCGGTGTTCCAGTTCGCCGACCAGCTGGCGATGATGCGATCCGGGGCGATATTAAGCCCGTCGAGTTTGGCATCGAGGCTGCCATTGTCATCGCTGTCGTAGCGGCCGCGCATATGCGACCACGCCAGCGTCAATTTGTGGTCAGCGTTCGGCGCGTAGCCCGCGCTTACTTCAACGCCATCGATCTCGGTCTTCTCACGTCGCGCGACAAAGGCGTCGTTTTGCAACTCGACGCGGCTGCCCAGTTTAGAGGTGGATTTGTAGTAGCTGGCCTCAAAATCGAACGGCGCCTGCTGGACGCGGAAGCCCACTTCGCTGTTTTTGGTAATGATCGGTTGCAGACTGTTGTAATCACTCAGCTTCACCCCCGGCGTGTCGATGCCGCGCAGTACGCGGCCGACATCCGGCACGGTAAAACCTTCGCTGTAGCTGGCAAACAGGCTCAGCGGCGTCACCGGCGTCCAGACAACCCCGGCGTTGTAGAGGGTTTCATCAAACGACGGCGTGCCCCCTTCGACCGTGACGCGATCGTTGGCCCACACCGTCTGATAGCTGTCGATCTTCAGGCGCGCATATTCGTAGCGAATGCCGCCGCTCAGTTTGACCGACTCCACCGGCGCGTACTCCAGTTGCAGGAAAGGCGAGAGATCGGTGTAGTTGATCTCCGGCACATAGGTACGCCCGGTGCTCCACAGATCCTGTTTCGAGTTATCAAACAGCGTGTCGAAGCCCACCGTCGCCTTAATGCGATCGTCCCAGATATCATCTTTCGTCAGGGCGATTTTGCTGCCGTACTTATCAGTGTAAGCGCGGCTCTGATCGTAGAGCGTACCAATTGGCGCAATTAGCGGGTCCTGGAAGGAGGAGGAGTTGGTGGCCCCGAACAGCGCTTCGTAGCGCTGATAGTAGGCCAGCGCGGTCAGTTTCATGCCGGCGAGATTGTAGTTGTCGTAGGTGGTGCCCACGGTCCAGACATCGTTATGCGGCGCGGTGCCTTCCGGCGTGCCTTTGCGTGAGGTGGTCAACCTGCCCGCGTCGCGATCGCCGGTAACGCTGACATAGTTATCCTTATTTTTCAGCCGGTAGCGGTTAAGGCTTAATTGCACGCGCTGGTCGTTATCGAGCCAGTAACCCACTTTCGCCAGCAGATCCCACGCGCGGGAGTCCATCAAATCACCCTGGGTGTTATCGACGCCAATGGCGTGATTATTCGCATCTTTGAACAACCCCTGATCTTCATAGCTGAGGGCGAAGAGGTAGTCGAGATACTCCTCGCTGCCATTGATGCTGTAGTTGGTTTTGTAGGCCAGCGTATCGTGATTAAGTTCAGAGGTCGGCGTGGTGGTTTCGATGCTGAAGTGCTGGTTGGCGGTGCCCGGCTTCGCCCGTTTAGTGATGATGTTGATCACCCCGCCGGTCGCGCCCACGCCGTTACTGGTGTTGGCCCCTTTGATCACCTCAATGCGCTCAATCATCGAGGCATCGACGGTGTGCATTTCACGCCCGGTTGGGCGCAGGGGGTTAGATTGCGGAATACCGTCAATCATCACCAGCGGCGTACGCCCGCGCAGGGTCTCGCCGCTGCCGGACATCTTCTGCCGCGACGGCGAAAACGACGGCAGCAGGTTACTTAAGATCTGCGAAGTATCAGAGGTGAGCTGACGCTGTTGGGCAATCTCCTTTTCAGTGATCACTTTGATCACCTGCGGGGAGTCATTGCGCGAGCCGTCGGTACGCGTCGCGGTGACAACCACATCTTCTTCACTGCTTGTCGCATCCTGCGCATAAAGCGGCGACGCGATGACTAGAGTAAGCGCGCCGTAGAAAGGGGAAAATCGCATGCAAACAACCCTCAATGTAATATCTCGCCGCACAGGCGAAGATCATCCGTAACAACATCAAATAAGAACAATAAGAAACAATTTGAGACCGATTATCATTATCAATAACTCAATGTAAAGTGAATATTCCCGTCTCGAAACTTATAACTATGCAGAATGCGTTATGGCGCACAACGCTGCTAACAAACCGCCGTTTCACATTATTTTGTCTACCCTTTATCAGGCACGTTCTGTGGCTTGAGTCGTGGTCACTTCCCGATCCCCCGTTTACTAAGGAAGACCAATGCAAACTACCTCCGGACCATCGCGGGTCGCCATTGCGCTCTATGAACTGTTAAACCCCCTGCCGCTCGGCTTTTTCACCGCCGCGTGGATCTTCGATATTCTCTACCTCAAATCCTTTCAGATGATGTGGACCGACGCGGCAAGCTGGCTTATCGCCATCGGGCTGGTGCTGGCGATTGTGCCGCGGCTAATAAACCTGGTGCAGGTGTGGTTCACCCAACGCCCGCTGGCGACGGCGGCGGTAAAAATCCACTTCTGGCTCTGGCTGCTGGCCATTGTGCTGGCGATTTTTAATGCCTTTGTCCACAGCCGCGACGCCTACGCCGTGGTGCCGCTGGGGGTGATCCTCTCCACCGCCGTGGTGGCGCTGCTGCTGATTGCTAACGTCCAGCTTGCCCTTCGTACCCGCAAAGGAGTGATCGCATGAGAATCCACCGCAAAACACTCCTCGCCTTTACGCTCACCGCGCTGCTGGCCGGCTGCGATCAGGGCGCCAGCCTCGATCCGGCTAAACAAGTGGGGCCAAACCCTGAACTGCCGAAAGCACAAAACTTCCTGATGCCGCCGATGCAGGTGCCGGAAGGGGTAGCGTGGAAAGAGGGCGAGATGCCAAAAGTGGCGCAGGGGCTGAAGATTGAGAAAGTCGCCGATGGCCTGCAACACCCGCGTCAGGTCTATGTGCTGCCAAATAACGATGTACTGGTGGCGGAAGCCAACGGTCCGGCGAAGCCAACCACGCGCCCGAAACAGCTGATCATGGGCGTGGTGCAGAAAGCCTCCGGCAAAGGCGGCCCCGGCGGCAATCGTATTACCCTGCTGCGCAATGTCGACGGCAAATGGCAGAAGCACACCTTTATTGAAAACCTGCACTCGCCGTTCGGTATCCAGCTGATTGGCAACACCCTGTGGGTGGCGAATGCCGACAGCCTGGTGAAATTCCCCTATCAGGAGGGGCAAACCACCATCACCGCGCCGGGCGAAGTGGTTACCGAGCTGCCGGGCGGGCCGATTAACCACCACTGGACCAAATCCCTGCTTGCCAGCCCTGATGGCAGCAAGCTCTATGTCGGTGTTGGCTCCAACAGCAACATCACCGAGAACGGGATCGGCGCGGAGTACCGCCGTGCGGCAGTGCTGGAGGTGGATGCCGCGACCGGGGCGAGCCGCATTTTCGCCAGCGGCCTGCGCAACCCGACTGGGTTGCAGTGGGAGCCAGAGAGCGGCGCGCTGTGGGCGATCGTCAACGAACGTGATGAGATTGGCTCCGATCTGGTGCCGGATTACATGACCTCGGTGCAGGATAAAGGCTTCTACGGCTGGCCTTACAGCTATTTTGGTCAGCATGTGGATGAGCGCGTCCAGCCGCCGCGCCCGGATCTGGTGAAGCAAGCGATTAAGCCCGATTACGCACTCAGTTCCCACGTCGCCCCGCTCGGCCTGCTCTTCTACACCGGCGAGAATATGCCGCAATACCGCGGCGGCGCGTTTGTCAGCGAGCACGGCAGCTGGAACCGCAAGCCGCTCAACGGTTACCAGGTGGTGTGGGTGAAGTTTGAAAACGGCAAACCGGTCGGGCAACCGCAGCCGGTGGTGAGCGGTTTTCTTACCGATGACGAGAAGCAGGTACGCGGTCTGCCGGTTGGCCTGGCGATGGATAAGCAGGGCGGCGTCCTGATTGCCGACGATGCGGGCAACACCATCTGGCGGGTCAGCGCGCGCTAAGCTTGTGGCTGCCTGCCGCCTCGCTTATAACATAACCTCAACATTTTTACGGAGAGGCGAATGGAGAGCAGGTTGCAGGCAGCGATTGCGCTGCGTAAAGCGGGCGAGCATGAGCAGAGCCGCGAGGCGTTAAAGGCACTTGCCGATGAACCGGCGCTGCGCGCACAGGCGCTGCTCAATATCGCCTGGTCGTTTGATAACCAGGGCCATGAGCGGGATGCCGAAGGGTATTACCTGGCGGCGATTGAGGCTGGCCTTAGCGATGAGGATGAGTTTGAAGCGCGCTTTGGCCTTGCCTCAACCTGGCGCTGCCTGGGGAAATACCCGCAGGCGAAAGCGCAGTTTGCGGAGATTATCGCCCGCTGGCCGCAGGCAAGCGAAGTGCCGCCCTTCTATGCCCTCTGCCTGCACAACCTCGGCGAGCACGACGCCGCGCTTGCCGTGCTGCTGGAATCGATTGTGCACAACCCCGATGCCCGTACGGCACCCTACGCCGACGTTCTGCGCAACTACGCGCAGAACCCGCATCAGCGCTGGTGAGCTGGCGATGCGGCGGCTTACACTCAGCTTAAACCGTCAATAATCACCTGTTTCATTCCCTGCGAGCAGGGCTCGACCCGCCCGCGTACGCCGTACACCTCCGCCAGCGTGTCTGGGGTGATCACCTCCCCCGGATCGCCGTCGGCCACCAGCTGCCCCTTCTTCAGGATCAGCACATGGTCGCCGTGGCGCAGCGCGATATTGATATCGTGCACCACTACCACGGTAACGATGTTGCGGCGCTGGGTTTCGCGTTTTACCAGATCCATTACGTGAAATTGATAATTAAGATCCAGCGCACTGAGCGGCTCATCGAGCAGCAGCAGCGAGGGCTTGCGGATCAGCGACTGCGCCAGACCGACCAGCTGTTTCTGCCCGCCGGAGAGCTGATCGAGATAGTGCAGCGCCAGGTGCTCAATGCCCAACTGGCGCAACAGCGTCATCACCTGCGCCTGCTGCTCGGCGCTGTGCAGCCCGCCGGACGCGCGCTGCGCGACGATAATCGACTCCAGCACGTGCAGATGCACGCCCGCCGGCAGCGACTGCGGCAGGTAAACCACCTGCTCGGCGCGCCTGGCGAAGGGCTGGGTGAGCAGATCCTCACCGTCGAGGCACAGTTCGCCCTCGGCTCTGCTGAGCCCGGCCATCGCGCGCAGCAGCGTCGATTTCCCGCTACCGTTCGGCCCGAGCAGAATCGTCACTTTGCCGCGCGGCAGAGCGTCAATCGCCAGATCCTCAATAATCGGCTGCTTATGGTAGCCCGCGCTGAAGCCACGCAGGGATAAACCAGACTGCGGGTTCATACACTCCCCCGGTGGCGCACAATAATGGTGATAAAGAACGGCACGCCGACCAGCGAGGTGACGATGCCGACCGGGATGATGACGCCATCGATCATGTTTTTAGAAACAATCGACGCCAGCGACAGCACCAGCGCGCCCGTCAACGCACTGCCCGGCAGATAGAAGCGGTGATCTTCGCCAAACAGCATGCGGGCAATGTGCGGAGCCACAAGGCCAATAAAGCCAATCGGCCCGACAAACGCCACCGACAGCGCCGACAAAATACTGATGCGCAGCAGCGTTGCCAACCGCAGACGGCGCACGTTGATGCCAAAGCTGATGGCGCGATCTTCGCCCAGACGCAACGAGGTGAGCTTCCACGAGCTGAGCAGCGACAGCGGCATAATTACCCCCAGCGCCAGCAGCAGAATGCCGAGCTTATCCCACGAGGCACGGGCAATGCTGCCCATCGTCCAGAAGACCAGCCCCTGCAACGTATCCTCATTGGCGATAAATTGCAGCATCGACACCAGCGCGTTAAAGGTGAAGACCAGCGCAATCCCAAACAGCACCACGCCGGAGGTTGCCACCTGCGTCCAGCGGGTGATGCCATCCAGCATCAGCGCCGCCAGCAGCGCAAAGATAAAGGCGTTAGCCGAGATAAACCACTGTGCCGGGATGCCAGGAATGCCGATGCCGAGCACAATCGCCAGCGCCGCGCCAAAGGCCGCCGCCGAGGAGACGCCGAGGGTAAACGGGCTGGCGAGCGGGTTATTGAGGATGGTCTGCATCTCGGCACCCGCAAGCCCCAGCGTCAGGCCGACGACAATCGCCATCAGCGCGTAAGGCATGCGGATATCCCAGACAATCACCCGTGTACCAGCATCCACGCTCTGCGGATGCAGCAGCGTCTGCCACAGCACATCAAGCGAGAGCCCTGAGGGGCCGAGGGTAAAATCGAGCAGCATGGAGGCGATAATCAACCCCGCCAGCAGTGCCAGCAGACCGACGCGACGGCGGACTATCGCGCGGTAGTTATCCATCAATGCGCCCGCGTCAAGAGTGGTGCTCATTCTGTTTATTTGCCCTGTTGCCAGCTGTAAACAAAGCCGTCATCCGGCAATTTGGTGAAGTTTTTAATGATGTGATGGTAAGTCGCATCGGGATCGAGATCGGTAAACGCCTGCGGATAGATATCCTTCGCCAGATACTCCATACCAACGATGTTGTAAGGGTGGTTATAGAAGTGGTGATAGATACCGTACACGTGCTTTTGCGCCACCGCCGGGATCTGGTTGACGCCGGTGCGGCTCAGCAGCACCTGCGCCTGTTTGTTCACCTCTTCCGGCGAGGCATTCAGCCCGAGCGGCAGCACCTGGCCGTTGCCGCGTTTTGAGCCGGTCATGATATAGACATCCGGGTTGGCGCTGATGAGCTTCTCAAGGGAGATAAAGCCGGTGGCACCCGGCAGCAGCTCGGAGCCGAGGTTGGTTGCGCCGACCGCTTCCACCAGACCGCCCCAGCCGCTGTGGCCGTGGGTAAAGCAGCAGCTGTCGGCTCTGCCCGCCAGCGCTTCAACAAACACTTTTGGCTTCGGCGTAATGGCGGCAGTTTTCTGCGTAATCGCCTGCTGATGCTGGCGATAGTAGGTGGTATAGGCTTCGGCGTTGCTTTCGCGGTTAAGCACTTTGCCCAGCAGATCGATGCTCGGCGCGGTATCTTTGGCCGGGTTCACATTATAATCGACAAACACTACAGGGATTTTCAGCGCCGTCAGCTTGTCGAGCACGCCGCTGTCCGTCAGCGACGGTTTTGCGCGCAGCTGAGCAATCATCAGGTCCGGCTGCTTTGCCAGCACGCTTTCAAGTTCGACATTCCCTTTATCGCTAAAGCCCATATCGAGGATAGTGGCCGCTTCCGGCCAGCGGGTTTTCAGCATCTTCCAGCTTTCGATATCCTGCTTTTTCGCCAGGTTATTCCACGCCACCAGCCGCTTAAACGGGTTATCGCGATCCAGCAGCGCGAGGGTCATGATGTCGCGACCATCCTGTAAAATCACGCGCTGAGGCTCGTGATCCAGCGTCACTTTGCGACCGCTGAAATCGGTCACCGTAAGGGGGTATTGCGTGGCCTGCGCGAGGACGGGCAGCGTGAGAAGCGCGCCAAGAAGCAGCGTAGTGCGGATTTTTCCATGCATAGAAAGAGGTGTCCTGATGGTAATGAGAATTTTATACTTTTGATAATTATTATCATGTTTACCTCAACAAAACCTATACGGTTTCAACAAATACACCCTTTTCTTAACATTCTGATTCTCTTTATCTTTTTCTGAAATGTTTTCTTACGGGTTTATACGCGGCGATGCTTTACCCTCATACTTTGCGTGATGCCGGACCTGCTGCCATGAAATACACCCTCTTCCTGCTATTAATGTTTATTGCCACGGCCCGCGCCGACGATGCGGTGCGGCTGAACTGCCCGACGCGCGGCGCGCTGACCGTCTCCTTTTTCGACTACAGCCTGACGACCATGAAGTGGGGCGACCATTTTCAAATCGCGGCGGGCAAAGAGCGGTCGCATACCAAAGCGGGCGTGCCCTTCTGGAGCACCACCTTTCGCAACGGCGACAGCCTGGCGTTCTTCCCGGATTCGAACCAGTACTATCTCTTTTATGCCGGTAATGAAGACCCGGAGCAGTGCAGCGAAGTCGGCAGCTTTGCCTACCCGGCGATCACCCCGCCGCGGTACGAAAAGGGGCACGATGACGTTGCGACGCAGGTGCAGGCCAACAGAGAAGAGAGTGAAGTGATTTTGCAGCACCCGTTCGCGTGATGCGGGTTTTTGCCGGATGGCGCTGGCGCTTATCCGGCCTACGCCGTTTCAGCGGCTCCCTACCCGTAGGCCGGATAAGCGTTTACGCGCCATCCGGCGATGATGTATCAGCGGCTCCCTACCCGTAGGCCGGATAAGCGTTTGCGCGCCATCCGGCAATGATGTTTCAGCGGCTGCTCACCCGTAGGCCGGATAAGCGTTTACGCGCCATCCGGCAATGATGTTTCAGCGGCTCCCTACCCGTAGGCCGGATAAGCGTTTACGCGCCATCCGGCAATGTTCTATGCACTGTGCATAAAAAGATCCGCGGCCTTCGTTACCACACCGCTGTCGAGCACCCAACCGCTGATAAGCGTGGCGGGCGTAACATCAAACGCCGGGTTATAGACCTGCGCATCTTCTGGCGCCCACTGCACCGCGCCAAAACTCCCCGCCACGCCGGTCACCTCCGTGGCGGCGCGCTGCTCAATCGGGATCGCCTCGCCGTTCGGGCAATGGGGATCGAGAGTGGTTTGCGGCGCGGCGACATAAAACGGCACGTTGTGGAACTTCGCCAGCACCGCCAGCGAATAGGTGCCAATCTTGTTCGCCACATCGCCATTGCCGGCAATCCTGTCCGCGCCGACCCACACCGCATCCACCTCCCCTTTCGCCATCAGGCTGGCGGCCATCGAATCGGTAATCAATTGATACGGCACGCCCAGCTCGCCCAGCTCCCAGGCGGTAAGCCGCCCGCCCTGCAACAGCGGGCGCGTCTCGTCCACCCACACATTGCTGATATTGCCCTGTTGATGCGCCAGCGCAATCACGCCGAGCGCCGTGCCGACGCCCGCCGTTGCCAGCCCGCCGGTGTTGCAGTGGGTCAAAATGCGGCTGCCGGGTCTAATCAGCGCGGCACCCGCCTGGGCGATGTTGTCGCAGAGCTGTTTATCCTCTTCCACCAGCCGCAGCGCTTCCGTCATCAGCGCATCGGCACAGTTCTCCTGCACCAGCGCCTGCTTCATGCGGTCGAGATTGTTCATCAGATTCACCGCCGTCGGACGCGCCGCGCGCAGGGTCTCCAGCGCCTGTGCCAGCTGTTCACGGCTCTCACCGCGCGCGGCCAGCAGCGCCAGCAGCAGGCTGGCAGAGAGGCCAATCAGCGGCGCACCGCGCACGCGCAGCGCGTGAATATGGCCGACAAGCGCCTCTACCGAATCGGCAGCAAGCCAGCGTTTCTCCTGCGGTAACGCCTGTTGATCGAGAATAAATAAACGATTTTCAGCGATGCGCAGGCTGGTGGTCTGTAATGACGGCATATCGTTAAATCCCTGTTGCGTTAATGTGGCGTATTGTGTCAGGATGCAAAGCGGATGTATAGACGTCTAAATGGCTTAAATCGCAAAAAGAGGATCGAGGCAATGTCGCAATACCGTACCTTTTCCGCCCGTGATGCCGTGGCGTATGCACAACAATTTGGCGGTCTTTCCGATCCCGGCGAACTGGTTGACGCGCAGGAAGTGGGCGATGGTAACCTCAATCTGGTCTTTAAAATTTTCGACCGCAGCGGTACCAGCCGCGTCATCGTTAAACAGGCACTGCCCTATGTGCGCTGCGTCGGTGAATCCTGGCCGCTGACGCTCGATCGCGCGCGTCTCGAAGCGCAAACGCTGGTTGAGCACTATCAGCACTGCCCGCAGCATACGGTCAATATTCTTCATTTCGACCCGGAGCTGGCGGTGATGGTGATGGAAGATCTCTCCGATCACCGCATCTGGCGCGGCGAACTGATTCGTAATGTCTATTATCCGCAGGCAGCGACGCAGTTAGGTGAATACCTGGCGCAGACGCTGTTTCACACCAGCGATTTTTACCTCCACCCGCATGTGAAAAAAGCGCAGGTGGCGAAATTTATTAACCCGGCGATGTGCGAGATCACCGAAGATCTCTTCTTCAACGATCCCTACCAGATCCACGAGCGCAATAACTACCCGGCCGAGCTGGAAGCGGACGTCGCCGCCCTGCGCGATGACGCGCAGCTAAAATTAGCCGTCGCGTCGCTCAAGCACCGCTTCTTCTCTCACGCTGAAGCCTTGCTGCACGGCGATATTCACAGCGGCTCTATTTTTGTTGCCGACGGCAGCCTGAAGGCGATTGACGCCGAGTTCGGCTATTTCGGCCCGATTGGCTTTGATATCGGCACCGCCATCGGCAACCTGCTGCTGAACTACTGCGGCCTGCCGGGTCACCTCGGCATCCGCGATGCCGCGGCGGCGCGCGAGCAGCGGCTGATCGACATTCAAACCCTGTGGGCAACCTTTGCCGAGCGCTTCCAGGCGCTGGCAACAGAGAAGACGCAGGACGCGGCGCTGGCGCAGCCGGGCTACGCCTCGGCATATCTGAAAAAAGTGTGGACCGATGCGATTGGTTTTTGCGGCACTGAGCTTATCCGCCGTAGCGTCGGCCTCTCGCACGTGGCGGATATCGACACCATCAAAGATGAGGAGATGCGCCACGCCTGCCTGCGCCATGCCCTCTCCCTTGGCAAAGCGCTGATTGTGATTGCCGATCGCATTGATAGCGTCGATGAGTTAATTGCCCGCGTGCGGCAATACTCGTAATCCCGATAGCGAAGCGCCCTCAGGCGCTTCACTCACCTCAGATACTCAATAATCGACAACCCGCCGTTGTAGTCGGTGCTGTAGATGATCCCCTGCGCATCAACAAACACATCACAGGACTGGATCACCCGCGGGCGACCGGGGCGAGTATCCATCATTTTTTCCGGCGCGGCAGGCACCAGTGCGCCAGTCTCAACCGGGCGATAGGGGTTAGAGATATCGTAGGCGCGCACGCCGGCATTCTGGTAGGTGGCGAAAATCAACGTTGAGCTGACAAAGCTGCCCGGGCGGTTCTCATGCAGGTTGTGCGGGCCAAAGTGCGCCCCTTTCGCCACATAATCGATCTCATCCGGCTGTGGGAAGGTGGCGATGCTGACCGGGTTAGCGGGCTCGCGAATATCGAACAGCCAGATCAGCTTCTCGCCATCCTCCTGATTGTCGAGCACCGCTTCATCCAGCACCACCAGCAGATCGCGATCCGGCAGCGGCAGCGCGGTATGGGTGCCGCCGCCAAACGGCGGGCTCCAGTTGCGGTGGCTGATAAGCGTCGGCTGAGTGCGATCTTTCACATCCAGCAGCGTCAGGCCGCCGTCGCGCCAGCTGCCGTAGGCGGTATCACCGGCAATAATCGCGTGGTGCAACGCGTAGCGTTTGCCCTCTTCCCAGCCCGGCGTTTCGCCTGCGGCCTGGTTCATGCCTGGCAGCCACCAACGCCCGGCCACCTCAGGTTTGCGCGGGTCTTTGAGATCGATGGTCAGGAAGATGTAATCCGTAAAGCCGTCGATCAACGCCGAGACATAGGCCCAGCGCCCGCCGACGTACCAGATGCGGTGAATGCCGATACCCTCAAGCGAGAGAAAGCTGATTTCGCGCGGCTTATCCGGCGTGGAGATATCGAAAATGCGCAGCCCGGCGCTCCAGCCCTTATCCTGCACATCGCTTACGGTCTCGCCGACAGAGCGGGTGTAGTAAACCTTTTCATCGGCAAAGCGGGCGTCGGCAAAGAGATCGCGGGCGTTGATCACCAGCAGCAGATCGTCGTGAGCTTGCAGATGCACATTCCAGGTGCCGGGTGGCGCGGCGATATAGCCCGCAGGTTTCGGGTTCTTCGGGTCGCGGACATCCACAATTGAGAAGCCCTGCGACACCATATGGCCGATATAGGCAAAGCCGCGGTGCACCATCAGCTGGACACCGTCCGGGCGACCGCCCTGGTCGCTGTGCCCGATCAAGCGCATATTGCGGCTGTAGTCCGGGCGTGGAAGTTGAGTTGCCATGATTTATCCTTGTTAAAGATCGGCGCACTGCCGGATGGCGGCGTTGCCTTATCCGGCAATCAATGCCGCACCAGCGCACCGCCGGATGGCGGCGTTGCCTTATCCGGCCTACGGGTTCGCCGCGATTGCATATTGCGATACGCTGTTGTAGGCCGGATAAGCGAAGCGCCATCCGGCAATCAATGCCGCACCGGCGCACTGCCGGATGGCGGCATTGCCTTATCCGGCAAACGGGTTCGCCGCAATTGCATATTGCGATACGCTGTTGTAGGCCGGATAAGCGTTAGCGCCATCCGGCAATCAATGCCGCACCGGCCGACAAAACCGGCTTGTGTTGCAAACTACTTATTCTTCGCTTCCAGCGTCGCAAACCATGGCGCGATAAAGTCCTGCGTCTGGCCCCAGCCGGGAATGATCTTGCCAAGCGACGCCACATTCACCGCGCCAGGCTGGCTGGCGAGCAGCGCCTGCGGAATGGCGGCGGCTTTAAAATCGTAGGTCGCAGGCGTCGGTTCACCGGCAATCTTATTGGCGATCAGGCGCACATTGGTGGCACCAATCAGTTTCGGGTCCACCGCCACGCTCACCTTCCACGGGCTGCCCGCTTCGCGCATCAGTTGCAGATCCTGATTCGAGACATCAATGCTATAGAGCTTAATCTCGGTGCGGCCATTCTCTTTCAGCGCTTTATAGGCCCCCTGGCTGAAGGCATCCCACGTGCCCCAGATGGCATCAATCTGCCCTTTCGGATATTTCGCCAGCACCGCGCCCACTTTATTAGCGGTGTCGCCCTGCACATCGGATGAAACGGCACCAATCGACTCCAGCTCTTTAATCCCCGGATTTGCTTTCAGCAGTTCGGCATAGGCCGCCTGGCGGCGCTCCATCGGCGGGAAACCGGCGACCCACAGTTTGATAATGTTGGCTTTGCCGTTGAAATCTTTCACCAGCTCGCCGAAGGAGAGTTTGGTCAGCGAGGCGTCATCCTGCTGTGTCACAGTCACGCCCGGAATTTCGCCCTGCACGGCGGTATCAAACACCGCCACTTTGATCCCGGCGGCGACCGCTTTTTTGATCAGATCCGTCGAGTAGGGATCGCGCCCCTGCGAGAGGATAATGCCGTCATACTTCTGGCTGATCGCCTGGTTAACAAAGTCCTGGAATTTGGCGTCATCACCGTTGCTTAAAAAGGTGCTGATTTTAAAGCCAAGTTTTTTACCCTGCTGCAAAGCACCGGCGACAAACTGGGTGGTATTGTCATCAGAACCGAGGTTACGGATCAGCGCAATACGCACCGGGCCGTTATGGTTGGCGATGGCCTCCGGAACCGGCGCAGGCGTGGCGGCGTGGCCCGGCAGCGCATTCAGTAATCCCAGCGCCAGCAGTGAAAGTGCAATTTTTTTCATCTCTGTTTTCCCCTGAAAAGTTAACGACGCTGGAAATAAGTCAACGCAAGAGCACCGGCCAGCACCAGCCCCTTAATAATGTCCATGGCGTAATAGGGCACCGACAGCATCACCAGCCCGTTCGAGAGCACGCCGAGAATTACCGCTCCGACCAGCGTACCGAGCGCGTTCGGTTTCCCCGAGCCCGCCAGTGAGAAGCCGATCCACGCCGCAGCGACCGCATCCATCAGATACCCGCCGCCCGCATTCACCTGCGAGGAGCCAATGCGCGAGGCGAGCAAAATCCCGCCAAGCCCCGCCAGCAGCGAGGCAATCACATACGCCGCCACTTTGTAGCGCGTGGTGCGAATGCCGGAGAGGCGCGCCGCTTCCGGGTTGCCGCCAATGGCGTACATCCGGCGGCCGTGGGTGGTCAGTGAGAGGCCAAGCTGCGCCACCACGGTAACCACCAGCATAATGATGACGATGGTCGGCACCTGGCCGAGCAGCGAAAACGCCGCCGGAAGGGTCCCTTCTGCCATATCGCCGCTCGGCAGCACCATGTTTTCGGTAATCGATCCGCCATAGCTGTAGGTCATCGCCACGCCCTGAATAACAAACAGACTGCCGAGCGTCGCCAGCATGTCGGGAATGCGCAGCACCACGATCAGAAAAGCGTTAAACAGGCCGACCAGCGTACAGAGCGCCAGCGTCACGAGGATCGCCTCCGTCGTATCGAAGCCGTGCCAGACAAAGAGCGAGATCACCAGCGCGTTGGCCAATGACGCGGTGGAACCGACGGAGAGATCAAACCCGCCAATGGTCAGCGAGATCGAGACGCCAACGGCAATCACCGTCACGATGGCAATCGAGCGCAGGATATTGATGATGTTATTGGGATCGAGGAAGTTGTCCGAGGCGATGCCAAAAATGGCTACCAGCGCCACCACGGTGAGCAACATGCCCCACTTATAAAGGAAATCGAAAAATTGCTGCCGCGGAGATGCCGCCGCACTGACTGAAAGGGCCTTACTCACGGGCCGTTCCTCCGGTGGAATAGTAAAGGAGTGTCTCTTCGCGGGCATCCTCGCCCTGCACTTCTGCCACAATGCGCCCATCCCACAGCACACAAATCCGGTCGCACAAACCCACCAGCTCGGCGAATTCACCCGACGCGTAAATCACGCCTTTGCCCTCGCGCGCCAGCCCGTCGATCAGCTGGAAGAGGTCGGTTTTCGCCTTCACATCGACGCCTTTGGTCGGCTCGTCAAAAATCACCACGTTCGCCTGGCCGCGCAGCCACTTGCCAATCGCCACCTTCTGCTGATTGCCGCCCGAGAGGCGGCGCAGCATCTGGCCTGGGCCACTGGCGCGCACGCCAACGCGGGCAATCACCTCTTGCGCCCAGCGCCACGCCTGGTGATGGGCAAAGATCCCCCAGCGCGAAAAGGTGCGATCGGCACTGACGGCGAGGTTCATGCTGACCGACTCATCAATAAAGATCCCCTCTTTGCGCCGCTCTTCCGGCACCAGCGCCATACCGCGTGTCACCGAATCGACCGGATCGCGCGGGCGCCACGGCTGATGGTTCAGCTCGCCGCGCGTCACGCGGCTTTTGCTCGCGCCAAACAGGGCTTTGCACAGCTCGGTTTTGCCCGCGCCCGCCAGACCGGCAATGCCAAGAATTTCGCCCTTGCGCAGCCGCAGCGAGATATCTTTCAACACTCCTTCGTCGTGCAGGCCATCAATGCTGAGCAGCAGTTCGTCGCTGTGCGGCGGGCGCGCGGGCGGGTAGATATCGCTCAGTTCATGACCGAGCATCTTCTCGACAATCTCTTCGCCGCTGAGCGCCGTCATCGGCCCGGACTCCACCAGCTTGCCGTCGCGCAGCACCGTCAGGGTGTCGCAAATCGCTTTCACCTCATGAATGCGATGAGAGATAAACACCACGCCAATCCCCTGCTGTTGCAGGCGTCTGACCACCGTAAACAGGCGTTCGCTCTCGTGCTGATCGAGCGGTGCGGTTGGCTCGTCGAGGATCAAAAAGCGGCAGTGATGGGAGAGCGCCCGTGCCAGCAAGATGTGCTGTTTTTCCGCCAGCGTGCAGCTGTCGATGGCGCGGGTGACGTCAAACGCGACATCGAGCTGTGCCAGCGCGTCACGCGCCTGGCGGCGGATCTCGCCCCAGCGAAAGCGGTGCCCGCCCTCAGCCAGCTTATCCAGCATGATGTTCTCAGCGATGCTCAGCCCCGGCACCAGCGCAACATCCACCTCCTGCTGCACGAGATGAATGCCGAGCTGTTTCGCATCGCGCGGGGAGCGGATCGACACCACCTGGTGGTTAATGGCGATCTCACCTTCGTAATGATCATAAGTGCCGCACAGCACCGCCATCAGGGTCGATTTGCCTGCGCCATTTGCGCCGGTTAAGGCATGGACTGAACCGCCCCGCAAAGTGAAGTCGACATTCGACAGTGCGTTGAAGCCGCCAAAGGCGAGGCGCATGCCACGCATTTCGAGGAGGTTGCTTCCCATAGCGCGTGAATACCTGCGATTAATAGATTGATTTAACGAATTTTTCACAGCCTCGCTTGACTGGCAACGACAGAAAAGGCATAAGTTAAAGCGAAATAATATTAGCCATCCGGATGTCCAGACATAACATCGGGTTAGCGATCACCTTTAAGGACACCTTATATGAGCAGCACCGATATCCGCGTTGTACCCGGCCCCGCCAACTACTACTCCCACGCAGGCAGCCTTGCGCGGCTGGAGGATTTTTACTCCGCCGAACAGCTTTCCCGCGCGGTGTGGATCTATGGTGAGCGCGCCTTTGCCGCCGCAAAACCGTTTCTGCCACAAGGATTTAACGCACCCGGCGCCACGCATCTGCTGTTTAAAGGCCACTGCAGTGAGCGAGATGTGGCTGAGTTGGTTCAGCAGGCGGGGGCAGATCGCAGCGTGGTAATCGGCGTTGGCGGCGGCGCACTGCTGGATACGGCAAAAGCGGTGGCGCGCCGGCTCGGCTTGCCGGTGGTGGCGATCCCGACCATTGCCGCTACCTGCGCGGCGTGGACGCCGCTGTCGGTCTGGTATAACGACGCCGGTCAGGCGCTCCATTTTGAGATCTTTGATGACGCTAACTTTCTGGTGCTGGTCGAGCCGCAGCTCATCCTTAATGCCCCGGTGGAATACCTGCTGGCGGGTATCGGCGATACGCTGGCGAAGTGGTATGAAGCGGTCGTGCTGGCGCCGCAGCCGGAAAACTTACCGCTGACGGTGCGTCTTGGCATTAACAACGCACTGGCGATCCGCGATGTGTTGCTGGAGAGCAGTGAAGCGGCGCTGGCCGACCAACAGCGCGGGGAAGTGACGCAGGCGTTTCGCGATGTGGTGGATGCCATTATCGCCGGTGGCGGCATGGTCGGCGGGCTTGGCGAGCGCTATACCCGCGTGGCGGCGGCGCATGCGGTGCACAACGGGCTGACGGTGCTGCCGCAAACGGAGAAGTTCCTGCACGGCACGAAAGTGGCCTACGGCATTCTGGTGCAGAGCGCCCTGCTCGGCCAGGATGAGGTGCTGGCGCAGCTTGTGGCGGCCTATCAGCGTTTCAACCTGCCGACTACGCTTGCGGAGTTGGAGGTGGATATTCACAACCGCGCCGAACTGGATAAGGTGATCGCCCATACCCTGCGCCCGGTGGAGTCGATCCATGCTCTGCCGGTGGCTGTCACCGCCGAGAAGCTCTATGCGGCGTTTGAGAAGGTGGAGACTTTCGCGCGGTAAATTGCAAAAACGCGCCAATCACCCAGGCCGGATCAGCGGTACGCGTCATCCGGCATTATCACCGATTGCCGGATGGCGGCTCCGCCTTATCCGGCCTACCAAAACGGAGCCCGCTGAAACGGCGTAGGCCGGAGAAGCGCCAGCGCCATCCGGCAATGCGCATGGCATGTTGGATTGGTGGAATTATTCCGTTCACTACGCGTTCTGGAGTTCCATTAATCTCATATGCGGTGAACGGGACAAGGGAAGCTGCCGCGCTCCCCTTGTCAATCCCCGCGGCCCCGCGAGGAAATCGGTGCTGCGCACTGCGCTCACCTCCCGCGTGCCTGACTGCAGCCGGCTCGACTCGACTTACTCGTCCCATTCTGGAACGAGTCCCTGTCTCGGTTCGCCTCTGTCCGCCATCCATGGCGTCCAGACCTTGTCATTCACGCTTCGGTTCGCCGATTTCAGCGGGGACACAACCCCTCGTTGTGAAACCGCAGATAAAAGCTACACCGGTGTTGCTGTAGGCGCGTTTTGGTAGGCCGGATAAGCGTGTAACGCGCCATCCGGCAGGAGAACATCGTGAGAGAGCTGACTCGCGGCAATTAGTGGCTTAACTCCTGCAGCAATCGGGTATTGAGGTAGAGCTTTTCGCGACCCACGCTCATCTCCTCCAGCACGCCTATTTCTGCCAGCTGCTTAAGATAGAGCGATGCAGTCTGGCGCTTAGCCACTTGCCCTTTTACAAGGTTATCTATCCGACAGTAGGGCTGTGCAAAAAGTATTTGCATCAACTCATGAGTATAGATTTTTGGCAGTCGTTCACGCACAAATTGTGTCGTTTCCACCATCAGTTCACGAATGATAGCGATTTTTTTCTTGGTCCAGCGCGCCGTGTTTTCTATCGCTTCCAGCATAAATAAAATCCACGCCTCCCAGCGGCCTTCGGCGGTCACGTCACGCAGGAGCGTGTAATAGCGATCGCGCCTTTCCAGGATAAACCGGGAGAGGTAAAGGATGGGCAGCGAGAGCAATTCACTCTGGATCAGGTACAAAATATTCAGGATTCGGCCTGTTCTGCCATTCCCGTCCGGAAAGGGGTGAATACACTCAAATTGGTAGTGTGAAATCGCCATTTTTATCAGCGGATCCAGGTCATCATCGGCATGGATGAAACGTTCCCAATTCCCCAGCAGATCGCGAATAGCCGCTTCACCTACCGGCGGGGTGTAAACCACGTCACTCTTCTGATCGCGCAATACCGTTCCGGGGGTTTTACGAATATCCGTTTCTACGCCGCGCAGCGTGGTGCAAATGGCGATCGCAGTGTTAGTACATAACGGGTAGCTGCTCAGGTAAGTAAAGCCATCGTGCAACGCAGTCCGGTAACGTAACGCCTCTTTTGTTGCGGGATCGGCGTTCTCGGCCTGATCGGCATACTGGAAGAGCTGATCGCTGGTGGTGACGATATTTTCGATGCGCGAGGAGTCCTTTGCTTCAAGGAGAGGAAGGAGGTTAATCAATAATCCTTGATCGGGAATTAACTCCCCTGCCGTTTTCAACTCTGCCAGAGCGGCACGTGCAGTTATACAGGCCTTAAGCACCTTGCGGGTTTCAATCTCCTCCACGTTGGGCGGCAGCATCGGTAAAGCGTTAAAGGGTATGGTCGGGTCCCAGCTCATATGTTTACAAAATCCATTTTTATCGACATATGCTGATAATATGTCGATGCAATCGACCTGTCACGATGACATGTTTAATAAATGTGATTTTATCGACGTATTTAACATTTTTGGCAGCATACGCACTTTCGCGCTATTCGGAAATGTAGCCGGGATCACTGTAGGCGCGTTTTGGTAGGCCGGATAAGGCGAAGCCGCCATCCGGCAATTGTGCCGCGGAGATAATGCCGGATGGCGCTCACGCTTATCCGGCCTACAACTCACCCGTTTTATTCCGTTGGCCACAGCCCCATCGCCATGCGGGCGATACCGAGCAGCGTTTCGCGGCTGGCGCCGTCGCGCGCCTGGATCGACATCCCCTGCTGGATGCTGGTGTAAAGCCGGGTCAGCGCATCAATATCGGTATCAGCGGGCAGTTCGCCCTGCGCTTGTGCCTGCGCCAGACGCGCTTTCAGTAACGCCATCCCGCCGTTGCGCATAGCCTGCACGCGTTGACCCAAGCGATCGTTGCCTTCGCTGGCGACAGCGGAGAGCGTCACCATACAGCCGTGCGGCAGATCGCAGCGCGTCAGCATGTCGGCTGAGCGTTCAAGCCAGCTTGCGACAGCGCGTTTTGGCGAGGGCTCCTGCTCCATATCGCCCCAAATCAGCGGCGCTACGCACTGCTCGTAGTGCTGCAACACCTCATCGTAGAGATTCTCTTTACTGCCAAACGCCGCATAGAGGCTCGGCGACTTGATGCCCATCGCCTCATAGAGATCGCTCATCGAGGTGGCGGTAAACCCCTTGCGCCAGAAGAGCAACATCGCCTTGTTCAGCGCTTCTGTTCGATCAAACTCGCGCGGTCTTCCCCGGCTCATCATCAGCTCCTCACATTTTGTGCTGATCGGTATATTAATAATATTGACGAATAGATGGAAGCCTGATTATTTTAATTATGTATCAATCGACACATAATCCAGGAGTCATCATGTCATATTCACTGTCAGGTAAACGCGCGCTGGTCACTGGCGCAAGCCGGGGTATCGGTAAAGCCATCGCTTTAACGCTGGCGCGCGCCGGGGCGGATGTCGCCATCACTTATGAAAAATCGGCCCAGAAAGCCGAAGCGGTTGCCGAAGAGATCCGCGCGCTTGGGCGCAACGGCGTCGCTATTCAGGCGGACAGCGCCGATCCGCAGGCGGCGCAGGACTCCGTCACCCAGGCGGTGGCGCAACTGGGCGGGCTGGATATTCTGGTCAATAACGCCGGAATTGCGCGCGGCGGGTCGCTGGAGTCGATGTCGCAGGTGGATATCGACGCGCTGATTAACGTCAATATTCGCGGCGTGATCTATACCACCCAGGCGGCGCTGGCACACCTGCCGGATGGCGCGCGCATCATTAACATCGGCAGTAACCTCTCCGACCAGGTGCCGTTTAAAGGCGTCACGATTTATTCCATGACCAAATCGGCGCTTAACTCCCTGACGCGCGGGCTGGCGCGGGATCTGGGCGCGCGCGGCATCACGGTCAATATGGTGAAACCCGGCTCGACGGACAGCGATATGAACCCGGCAGATGGCGCGCAGGCAGACGAGCAGCGCAGTTTTACGGCGTTAGGCCACTACGGCGAGCCGCAGGATATTGCCGAAGCGGTGGCGTTTCTTGCCAGCCCGGCGGCGAAGCACATTACCGGCGCGGATATTGTGGTGGATGGCGGGACTAACGCCTGATAAGAAGCAAAAAAAGCGGCACAGTGTGCCGCCTTTTGTCGTTAACAGCAGCGCGCGCCGCCTTTGCCGCCGTAGCGCGCATCCTGGCGCTCACGGAAGAACTCCTCGTAGGTCATCGGCGTCTGATCCGGGTGAGTGACGCGCATATGCTCAACGTAGTTGTCATAATCCGGCACGCCAATCATCATTTTTGCCGCCTGGCCTAAATATTTTCCCGCTTTTGAGAGCGTATCGAACATATCTGCTCCTTCACTTAGTGCGCGTTTTTGGCGCGCGCCACAACCTGATCAACGTTGTCCGGCATCGCTTCATACGGCGTCTCTTGCGCCGTCGGATGATCCGCTTTCAGCGCCGCCAGCACGGTCTTCAGCGAGTAGAAGGCGAGAACCACCACCACAACCATAAAGAAGAGGGTCAACCCGGCATCGAGGCGGTTGTTAAACACCAGCTGCGCCAGCTGAGACTGGGTATACTGCGCCGGAATATTGCCGCTGTCGATCATTGCCTGGAACTTATTGGCAATCGCCAGGAAGCCCACTTTGTTGTCCGGGCTGAAGGTCTTTTGCCAACCGGCGGTCAGCGTACAGACCAGCAGCCAGGCCGTCGGCACTAACGCCACCCACGCATAGCGCTGGCGCTTCATCTTAAACAGCACCACCGCGCAGAGCATCAGCGCCATACCGGCCAGCATCTGGTTGGCGATACCAAACAGCGGCCACAGCGTATTGATACCGCCCAGCGGATCAACCACCCCCTGATGCAGGAAGTAACCCCACGCCAGCACGCAGAGCGCGGTGGCAAGCAGGTTGGCGGGCAGCGATTCAGTGCGTTTCAATGAGGGCGAGATAACCCCCAGCAGATCCTGCAACATAAAGCGCGCCGCGCGGGTTCCGGCATCCACCGCCGTCAGAATAAACAGCGCCTCAAACAGAATCGCAAAGTGATACCAGAAGGAGACATCCATCAGGCCGCCGAGCGCGCCGTGCAGAATATAGGCCATGCCGACCGCCAGCGTCGGTGCCCCGCCCGCCCGCGAGATGATCGACTGCTCACCCACTTCATCGGCAATCTGCCGCAGCGCATCCGGCGTAATGGTAAAGCCCCAGTTGCTCACCACCTGCGCCGCAGACGCCACCACATCGGTGGTGCCCGCCGGTGCCAGCACCGCCATCGGGCTGTTCATCGCAAAGTAGACGCCCGGGTCGATAATGCACGCGGAGACCAACGCCATGATCGCCACAAACGACTCCATCAACATACCGCCGTAGCCGATAAAGCAGGCCTGCCCTTCGCTGGCGAGCATCTTCGGCGTGGTGCCCGAGGAAATCAGCGCGTGGAAGCCAGAGACCGCGCCGCAGGCGATGGTGATAAAGAGGAACGGGAAGAGATTACCGGTCCACACCGGGCCGGTGCCATCGACAAATTTGGTCAGGGCGGGCATCGTCAGCGTCGGGCGCATAATCAGAATGCCAATCGCCAGGCCAATAATGGTGCCGATTTTCAGGAAGGTGGAGAGGTAATCGCGCGGGGCCAGCAGCAGCCACACCGGCAGCACCGAGGCGACAAAACCGTAGCCGACCAGCATCCAGGTGAGCTGCACGCCGGTGTAATCAAACCACGGTGCCCAGGTCGGGCTTTCGGCGACCCAGCCGCCGGAGATAATGGCAAACACCAGCAGCACCAGGCCAATCACCGACACTTCGCCAATGCGCCCCGGGCGCAGGTAGCGAATATAGATGCCCATAAACACCGCCAGCGGAATGGTGAAGGCCACGGTATAGGTGCCCCACGGGCTGTGGGTCAGCGCTTTGACGACAATCATCGCCAGCACCGCGAGGATAATCACCATGATCATAAAGGTCGCCACCAGCGCGATCACGCCGACGGTCGGCCCCATCTCTGCCTTCACCATCTCGCCAAGGGAGCGCCCGTCGCGGCGGGTGGAGATAAAGAGCACCATAAAATCCTGCACCGCACCGGCTAACACTACGCCTGCGAGGATCCAGATCATGCCGGGCAGATAACCCATCTGCGCCGCCAGCACCGGGCCAACCAGCGGGCCTGCGCCAGCAATCGCTGCAAAATGGTGACCGAACAGCACTTTTTTATCTGTCGGCACATAGTCGAGGCCGTCGTTGTAGCGCACCGCCGGGGTCATGCGCGTCGGGTCAACCTGCAGCACATTTTTGGCGATATAGAGACCATAAAAACGGTAAGCAATGAGGTAAATACAGACGGCTGCGACCACGATCCAGAGTGCGTTGATCGATTCGCCGCGATTCAGAGCGATATAGCCGAGGGCAAACGCGCCAACAAGCGAGAGCGCGCCCCAAACAAGGTATTTCCCTGGGTTGTTCATAGCGGTTATCCGTTTGAGAGACAGAGAGATGTTACATTTTGTTTCTATATCAACTCAAAGAACTTAACAACTTTGAAACACAGGAAAGGCGGCCTGCCGCACGGCATTTGGTTGATTGTGTTAACGGGATCGCAAGAATGCCCTCCTGAGCCGGAGGGCGAAGGGTTAGCCGAGCACTGCAGTGCTGAGGCGACAGGTTGCACAGCGCCGCCCCTGTTCATCAAACACTACGATCTCCCAGCTCTGATTCTGGCGGCCAAGATGCAGCGGCTGGCAAACACCGCGCACTTTGCCGTGCGCCACCGCGCGGTGATGGGTGGCGTTCAGCTCGGTGCCGACCACGCACTGACCGTCGCTGGTCATCATAAAACCCGCCATCGACCCCAACGTTTCCGCCAGCGCCGCCGACGCGCCGCCGTGCAGCAGGCCAAACGGCTGATGCGTGCGGCTATCGACCGGCATCTCCGCTTCGAGAAAATCATCCCCGATGCGGGTGTAGGTAATCGCCAGCTGTTCGATCAGGGTGTTATCACTGGTGGCATTCAGCGCCTCCAGCGTTAAGTGACGTTTCCAGATCATCAGGCCCCCAGAGTCGAGCCGCCATCCACCACGATATCCTGTAGCGTAATGTGGCTGGCGAGATCGGAGGCGAGGAATAAAATGGTGTTCGCCACCTCCTGCGGACGGGCGATTTTCCCCAGCGGAATGCCGAGCTTGAACTGCTCGCCGAAGCCGCGAATGCGCTGCTGCTCCGCATCGTCGCTCACCCACAGCGTGCGCTGCATCTCGGTATCCGTCGAACCGGGCGAAACGATATTACAGCGCACATGGCTGGCGGCCAGTTCAAGACCGACTGTCAGAGCGAGGCTTTTCAGCGCCGCTTTCGAGGCGCCGTAAGCGCTCATGCCAATGCGCGGCGTATGCGCGGCATCAGAGCAGACGGTGACAATCGCGCCGCGCTGCTGGCGGCGAAAGTGCGCCATCGTCTGGCGAAAGAGGTTAAAGGCACCGCCGACGTTAACAGTGAACGTCTGCTGCCACTCTTTGTCAGAGAGCGCATCCGTTGCGCCCATATGCAAAATGCCCGCGGCATTGACCAGTACATCCAGCGGCGCGTTGTTTGCCAGCAGGCGCTCGCAGACGGCGGCGACCTGCGCGGCGTCGGCGATATCCAGCGTTTCACAGGCGAACGGGTAAACGTCGCCGTTAAAGGCGAGATCAAAGCCGGTCACCTGCGCGCCCGCCTCGGCGAAGGCCAGCGCAGTGGCATAGCCGATCCCCTTCCCTGCCCCGCTCACCCAGACGCTGCGTCCGCTGAAATCGAGGCTCGCCATTACTGCACCCCGCGCGCGAGCAGCGCCCACCAGGCATCGATGGTCGGGTTTTTCGCCAGCATGACAAAATCGATATCGCCGTACACTTTGCGCCAGCGGGCGGCGAGCGCCATCATGCGCACCGAGTCGAGGCCGTAATCAATCAGGTTTTCGTCATCCAGCGGCTCGTCGGACTCATCCAGCAGCGGCAGGATGATTTCACGCAGCGCCGCTTTGCTTGCCGGTAGCGGCAGCAGCTCTTGCGTCAGCACCACGCGACCAGAACGCCCGGCGACATAGTTGAGCGACATTAAGTGCTCTTCGCGGCTGAAATCCGCCAGCGCATCGGCCACCATAAACGGCTTGATATCGCGCATAAAGGCGTCGGTGGCGGTGGTCATACAGCCGATATGCGAGTAGACGCCGGTGATCAGCAGCTGATTGCGGCCGGTCTCTTTCAGCATCTGCTCCAGCGGCGAGCGGTGAAACGCGCTGTAGCGCCACTTCACCAGCACGGTGTCGGCCTCGTCCGGTGCCAGTTCGCTGACGATCTGCTGCTGCTCCGGCGAGCGGGTTAAACCTGGCCCCCACATGTCGTTCAGCAGCGCGCGATCTTCATCGCTCTGCTCTTTCGGCTGCGCGGTGTAGTAGACCGGAATATTGTGCTGCTTGCAGAAGTCACGCAGCGCGGCGATGTTCGCCACCACTTGCTGCATCATCGGACAGTTATCGCCCCAGAAATTAACAAAATAGTCCTGCATATCATGGATCAACAGCGCCGCACGGGCGGGCTCAAACGACCAGTTCACTTTGTTGTCCGGGATATCAGCCGCTGCGGGCAGCGCGTAGCCCTGTAGTTTTGGGATTGCCATCTTCTCTCCTTTACGCCGGGGTGCGTTGTGCTAACCACTGGCGTAACTGTTTCTTGTCAACTTTTCCTACCGGCGTCAGCGGCAGCGCTTCAAGGCACTCGACGCGATCCGGCAGCTTAAATTCCGCCACGCCCTGCTCGCGCAAGAAGCGGCGGATCGCCACCGCGCGCAGCGGGGTTTTCACCACCAGATACGCGCAGCTCTTCTCGCCGAGCAGGCTGTCCTCCATGCTCACAAGCGCGGCGTGGATCACCGCGTCATGGCGCAGCAGCAGGTTTTCGATCTCCTCGGCGGCAATCTTCTCGCCGCCGCGGTTGATCTGATCTTTTTCCCGTCCCTGCACGGTGATGTTGCCCTGCTCATCAATGGCGATGAGATCGCCCGAGCAGTAGAAGCCCTCAGCATCAAAGGCGCTGGCGTTATGTTGCGGGCTGTTGAAGTAGCCACGGAACGTATACGGGCCGCGCGTCATCAGGCGGCCGGTCTGGCCTGCGGGCAGCGGGTTGCCGTTCTCATCCGCAACCCACACTTCATCATCCGGCGACATCGGGCGGCCCTGAGTGTTGATGATGCGCTCCAGCGGATCGTCGAGGCGGGTGTAGTTCACCAGCCCCTCGGCCATGCCAAACACCTGCTGGAGCTGGCAGCCGATCTCCGCCGGAATACGCGCCGCCAGCGTCGCTGAGAGCCGTGCACCGCCCACCTGAAGCAATTTCAACGACGCCAGCTGGGCACTGCTGCCCCACTCGGCTATCGCCTGTAACCAGAGGCTGACCGCCGGGGGCACCAGCGCGGTAACGTTAATCTGATGCTTCTCAATCAGCGGGAAACAGAGTGTGGCGCTGGGATCGTTCGCCAGCACCACACACCCGCCGGCGAGGAAGACGCCGAGCGCACCGGGCGAGCTCAACGGGTAGTTGTGTGCTGCCGGTAAAGCGCAGAGGTAGCGGGTTTGCGCCGTGAAATGGCAAATCTCATTACTGCGCACAATGCTGTAGAGGTAGTCATTATGCGTGCGCGGGATCAGCTTCGGCGTGCCGGTGCTGCCGCCGGAGAGCTGGAAGAAGGCCACTTCATCCGCCGGAGTTGGCGCAGCGGTAAAGTTATCTGCCGGGCGGGCAATCGCCTGCTCCAGCGACTCGCGGCGCAGCAGGATAGCGCGCAGCGACGGGTGATCGTTTTTCAACGCGCTGAGGAAAGCGTCATCGGCAAACAGCCCATGGGCGCGATCGGCAATCAGCAGCGCGGGTTTGATTTGCGCCGCGTAAGCGTTGAGCTCGCTGCGCTGATGGCTGAAGAGCGCGTTCACCGGCGCGACGCCGATTTTCAGCAGGGCAAAAAAGGTAATGTAAAACTCGGCGACATTGCCCAGTTGCACCAGCGCGGTATCGCCGCGCGTAATGCCCATCGACTGTAATGCGCAGGCGAGATTGTCCGAGGCGGCATGCAGCTGGCGGTAGCTTAACTCGCGATCGCCGTCGATCACCGCAATCGCTTCGCTGGCGGCGTGACGGGTCAGAATGTCGATCAGCGGCAGATCCTGCCAGTAGCCCTTTTCACGGTAACGACGGGCAAACTCTTGCGGCCAGCGGCTAAAAGGAATGGTCACTGTGGCTCCTTAATGCAAACCGAAGGCGTTTAACATGGTGGTCAGTTTGACGCCGGTTTCGCGCCATTCAGCGAGCGGCGACGACGCAGGGACAATCCCGGCTCCGGCAAACAGGCGGACGTTGTTGTCGCGGATGCGCGCGCAGCGGATGGTAACCACCCACTCGCCGTTTCCTTCCGCATCGCACCAGCCGACAATGCCGCCGAAGAGTTCGCGATTAAACGGCTCAAGCTCGGCGATAATTTTCTTTGCGATCTGGTGCGGGAAGCCGCTCAGCGCAGGCGTCGGGTGCAACAGGCAAGCGAGCGTCAGGGCGTTTTCGCCCTCTTTTGCCGTACCCTCAATCGGCGTTGCCAGGTGCCACAGCGTCGGCGTATTCACCAGCTGCGGCGACGACGGCAGGGTCAACATGCGGCTGCGCGGTTGCAGCACTTTTTTCATCGCCTGCGTCACCAGTTCGTGTTCATGGCGATCTTTTTCTGAGGCCAGCAGTTTGTTGCCCGCTTCGCGATCGAGCATGTCATCGGGCTGACGGCGGGCCGAACCGGCCAGCGGTAGGGAGCTGAAGTGTTCGCCCTCTTTACGCAGCAGCAGCTCGGGGCTGGCGCCCAGCAGCGCGCCGCCATCGGGCAGCGGAACGTGGAAGTTGAAGCTGGCGGGGTTCTGCGCAATTAAGCGCTCAAGCAGCACGCCGCTGTCGACCGGGCGGTCAGTGGCGATCTCAATCAGACGTGAGAGCACCACTTTGTCCACTTCCGGCGTTGCGGTGCGCGCGGAGGCATTCGCCACCATCTCCATAAACAGATCCTGCTCCGGCACCGCTGTCTGCGTTTTCACATTCGGCATCGCGCCGCTGTTGAAGTAGCGCGCAGCGCGCTGTTTTTCCGGGCGGGAGAAGCTCTGCCAGCGTTGAGGGATAAAGAGCGCCGAAGGCTGCGTGGTATCAAACGGGATAGCGCCCACCATGATCGGCCGGGCGATGCCCTGCGCTTTGGCGTCGGCAAAGGCCTGCGCCAGTTTTTGCTGGAAGGCGCTCTCTGGCGCATCGCCCCCCGCTGCCGGCTCTGAGAAACGCGCAACACACCCCGACGTGGTGAAACTGCGGTACGGCGACATAAAGAAAAATTGATCGGCGGCCAGTGTCGTTGCAGACAGCTGGATCTCTTCAGCCAATGACGTATCCATATCATCCTCCGGCAATGATAAATGTATTAAGAATGATTATCATTTTTGTTTGGTGCAGTAAGATAAAAAGTTATTGCCGGTGATGTCAACAGCAGAATCTCCTCTCACAGGGTCATAACTTGCATCCATGGCGCGCAACGATGAAAATGAGAAGCATTAACTCCAACAGAAACAGGACTCACGTTGTGAATTTTCTTAGCTGGTGTCGTAAACACGCTCTGTTAGTGGGCGTTTTCGTTTTAGGACTTAACTCAGCCTGCGCCGCCGACTGGCCGCGCCAGATAACCGACAGCCGCGGCGTACATCAGCTTGCCAGCGCGCCGCAGCGCATAGTTTCCACAAGCGTAACCCTCACCGGCTCGCTGCTGGCGATTGATGCGCCAGTGGTCGCCAGCGGTGCCACGACGCCAAATAACCGTTTTGCCGACGATCAGGGCTTTTTGCGCCAGTGGGGCGACATCGCCAAACAGCGCAACGTCGCGCGTCTCTACATCGGCGAAGCGAATGCCGAAGCCGTTGCCGCGCAGATGCCGGATCTGATTTTGATCAGCGCTACCGGCGGCGACTCCGCGCTGGCGCTCTACGATCAGCTCTCGACTATCGCCCCGACGCTTATCATCAATTACGACGATAAGAGCTGGCAGGCGCTGCTTACCCAGCTTGGCGAGATCACTGGCCACGAGAAGCAGGCCGCCGCGCGCATTACTGAATTCAACCAGCAGCTTGCAGCGGCAAAAACGCGCATGAAACTGCCGCCGCAGCCGGTGAGCGCGCTGGTTTACACGCCCGCCGCACACAGCGCGAACCTCTGGACCCGTGACTCCGCGCAGGGCCAGTTAATGCAGCAGCTCGGTTTTACCCTCGCGCCGCTACCGGCAGGCATTCAGGCGAGCCAGAGCCAGGGTAAGCGCCATGACATCGTGCAACTGGGCGGTGAAAACCTCGCTGCCGGACTGAATGGCGAAGCGCTGTTCCTCTTCGCAGGCGATCAAAAAGAGGCCGACGACCTGAGCGCTAACCCGCTGCTGGCGCACCTTCCCGCGGTGCGCAATAAGCGGGTTTATGCGCTCGGTGCCGAGACCTTCCGGCTTGATTACTACAGCGCAACCCGCGTGTTGCAGCGCTTGTCTGCGCTGTTTGGCTGAGGTTGACGCACGCTTTATTGCCGGATGGCGCTGCGCTTATCCGGCCTACAAAAATCCTCCGCACTGCCGGATGGCGCTAACGCTTATCCGGCCTATAAAACCCAATCCATCACCACTCTTTGCCGGATGGCGCTGGCGCTTATCCGGCCTACAAAACCCAATCCATCACCACTCTTTGCCAGATGGCGCTGGCGCTTATCCGGCCTACGCCCCACACTTTGCCGGATTAAGTGCGTGACTTATCCGGCCCGTAAAGGCATCCCGTTTGGAATAAGGGGTGATCAGATCGCCGTAACGCTGAAGCACCGGTGACGTTAACGCCACCGGTGCGTTTTATGCGCCGGACTGAACCTGTCGGAAACGGCGCAGCTCGCCGAGTATAAGAACCAGCACTAAGCCAACAATCGCTAACGCCAGCCCGCTGAAGCTCGCCGAGGCGGCGGGGGTCAGCATCGATCCCATCGCGCCCAGCAGCGCCGCACCGATGGCGTCGCCGGTGACGTTTTGCGCCGTCCATAAGCCGTTAATGCGCCCGAGCATCGCTTCCGGGGTCTGGGTTTGCAGCAGGGTGTATTGCAGGAGCGAACTCACCGCCGTCAGCCAACCGCAGAGCGCCAGGAAGAGCACGCCGAGCGGCCAGACGGGCATCAGGCTAAAGAGCGCAATGGCGATAAACGCGCCGACGCTGGTCAGCAGCATGATGATACCGGGCCGCTCGCTGTGCGCCAGCCTGCCGCTGGTCAACGCGCCGATGGCCGCCCCGAGCGGCAGTGCGGCGTAAAGCACACCAATCTCCGCCGCCGACATCTGCCAGCTCATCGCCAGCGCCGGATAGAGCACGCGCACGGCGCTGGCCATCGTCAGCAGACCGCCGAGCAGCGCAATGCCGCCCACTAACGGGTTATGCAGCAGAAAGCGCAGCGCGGTAATAAGGGATTTAAGCGGGTGTTCGCGCGCTTGCGGCGGGGGGGGAAGCACGGGCAGCGTCAGCAGCGGCAACAGCGTGATAAAGGTGCCCGTCGCCGCCAGACCGTAGTTCCACGCCACGCCGCCGGTGGCGAGCAGCAGGCCGCCGACCATCGGCGAAATCACCGAGCCGACGCGCACGGTGAGCATGGTGATCGCCCCCGCCTGCATCAGGTTTTCCCGCCCGACCAGCGCAGGCGTTGCCGCCAGCAGCGCCGTCACGCCGAGCGCGCCGAAAAAGCCATCCCACACGCCAAGCAGATAGATCGCCGCCAGTGACGGCGCAGGTAATAGTGCATTGAGAAAGAGGCCGATAAAGCCAATACCGCAGGTGGATCGCGCCAGCAGAATCAACTTTTTACGTTCAAAGCGATCCGCCATTACGCCACCGAGCATCAGGCCGACAAACATCGCGCCGCCGGTCAGCGTCACGGCAAGACCTACCTGCCAGCTGGAGTGGGTCATCGCCTGGATCTGCACCGGCACAGCCACGCCCAGTAAGCCCAGCGATAAGATGGAGATAAAACGCGCGAGGAAAACGGCGCGATAAGCCGGATGTGTCCGCAGCAGGCTGAGATTCAGCAGCCAGGAGTGTTGCTTCATTACAAGACCTTGTATTCCATACTTTCTGTGTTCAATCTCAGGCTGCGCATGGTAACATAACAAAACGGGATCGATAACGATAATTACTATCATTATCAAAATTGGGATTTTTATGTCGTTTTCTGCTGCCCCGGCGCGCGTACTGGTTCTCGTCGGGCTATTGATACTGCTTATATTTGCTGCGGCACTGAGCCTGTTTATTGGCGCAAAACCGATGCCTGCCGCGGTCATCTCCGACGCTCTTTTTGGCGCTTGTCACAGCGCAGATTGCACCATCATTCGCGATGCGCGCCTGCCGCGTACGCTGGCAGGCTTACTCGCCGGCGGCGCGCTTGGCCTTGCCGGTGCGCTGATGCAAACCCTGACGCGCAACCCGCTGGCCGACCCGGGTCTTTTAGGCGTCAATGCGGGCGCCAGTTTCGCCATTGTGCTCGGCGCCGCGCTGCTGGGCGCGACCACGCCAACGGAGCAGCTGCTGTTCGCCTTTTGCGGCGCATTCGCCGCCTCGCTGCTGGTGGCGTTTACCGGCAGCCAGGGCGGCGGTCAGCTTAGCCCGGTCCGCTTAACGCTGGCGGGCGTAGCGCTCACCGCCGTGCTTGACGGTCTCTCCAGCGGCATTTCGCTGCTCAATGCTGACGTCTACGATCAGCTGCGTTTCTGGCAGGCTGGTTCCCTTGATATTCGCACGCTGGCAACCCTGCGCGTAGTGCTGATCCCGGTGCTGCTGGCGGCGGGCGTCGCCTTGATGCTGAGCCGCGCACTTAACAGCCTGAGCCTCGGCAGCGACACGGCGACGGCGCTCGGCAGCAGAGTGGCGCGCACCCAGCTGCTGGGTCTGCTGGCGATCACCGTGCTCTGCGGCAGCGCTACGGCAGTCGTCGGGCCCATCGCCTTTATCGGCCTGATGATGCCCCACCTGGCGCGCGGGCTGGTTGGGGCCGATCACCGCTGGTCGCTTCCCGTCACGCTGATTGCCACCCCTGCTCTGCTGCTGTTTGCCGATATCATTGGCCGCGTGATTGTGCCGGGCGAGCTGCGCGTTTCGGTAGTGAGCGCCTTTATCGGCGCGCCGATGCTGATCCTGCTGGTGCGCCGCGCGCGCGGAGGCGGCTTATGATCGCCCCCTCCCGCCGTTTAGTGGCCAGCTGCCTGCTGCTGGTGGTTGCCGCCCTGCTCTTCGCCGTCTGGGGATTACGCAGCGGCACGGTGATGCTCACTTTTACCCAGGTATTTGACGCGATAAGCGGTACTGCGCCGCGCGCGATGCAGCTGGTGGTGGTGGAGTGGCGCTTGCCGCGAGTGTTAATGGCGCTGGTGGTTGGCGCGGCGCTTGGCGTCAGCGGCGCGATTTTCCAGTCGCTGATGCGTAACCCGCTCGGCAGCCCGGATGTGATGGGGTTTAACACCGGGGCGTGGAGCGGCGTGCTGGTAGCGATGGTGCTGTTTGGTCAGCATCTGACGGCAATTGCGCTGGCAGCGATGGCGGGCGGCATGCTTACGTCGCTGGTGGTGTGGCTGCTCGCCTGGCGCAACGGCATTGAAACCTTCCGCCTGATTATTGTCGGCATTGGCGTACGCGCGATGCTGGTGGCTTTCAACACCTGGCTGCTGCTGAAAGCGTCGCTTGAAACGGCGCTCTCCGCCGGGCTGTGGAACGCCGGATCGCTCAACGGCCTGACGTGGGCGAAAACGCTGCCGTCGGTGCCGATTATGCTGGTGATGTTTGTCTGCGCTGCGCTACTGGCGCGGCGCATGCGGCTGCTGGAGATGGGCGATGACAGCGCCTGCGCGCTGGGCGTTAACGTTGAGCGCTCGCGTTTACTGCTGATGCTGGTAGCGGTGGCTTTGACCGCAGCCGCCACGGCGCTTGCCGGGCCGATCTCCTTTATCGCGCTGGTGGCACCGCATATTGCCCGCCGCCTGAGCGGCACGGCGCGCTGGGGGCTAACCCAGTCGGCACTCTGCGGCGCGCTGCTGCTGCTGCTGGCAGATATGATTGCCCAGCGCGGCTTTACGCCTTATCAGTTACCGGTTGGCGTGGTCACCGTCAGCCTCGGCGGTATTTACCTTATCGCCTTGTTAATTCAGGAGTCCCGCAAGAAATGAGCGCGTTATCTCCCCGTCTGCGCGGCGAAGCGTTAACCCTGGGCTACGGCAAAAAAGTGATTGCCGAGCAACTGAACGTCGACATTCCTGATGGCCATTTCACCGCCATCATCGGCCCGAATGGCTGCGGAAAGTCGACTCTTTTACGCACCCTCAGCCGCCTGATGACGCCCAGCGAAGGGCATGTCTACCTTGATGGCGAGCAGATCCAGCGTTTTGCCAGCAAAGAGGTGGCGCGGCGCATTGGGCTGCTGGCGCAAAACGCCACCACGCCTGGCGACATTACGGTGCAGGAGCTGGTAGCGCGCGGGCGTTACCCGCATCAGCCGCTCTTTACCCGCTGGCGCAAAGAGGATGACGAGGCGGTGAAGCGCGCCATGAAAGCCACGGGTGTGGAGAGCCTGGCGCAACAGAGCGTCGACACGCTCTCCGGTGGCCAGCGCCAGCGGGCGTGGATCGCCATGGTGCTGGCGCAGGAGACGGCGATTATGCTGCTTGATGAGCCGACCACCTGGCTTGATATCAGCTACCAGATTGATCTGCTGGAGCTGCTCAGCGCGCTGAACCGCGAGCAGGGGTATACGCTCGCGGCGGTGCTGCATGATTTGAATCAGGCCTGCCGTTACGCCACCCATTTAATTGCGCTGCGCGACGGGAAGATTGTGGCTCAGGGCGCGCCGAAAGAGATTGTCACCGCCGGGTTGATCGAGGAGGTGTATGGGCTGCGCTGCATGATCATTGACGATCCGGTCGCGCATACACCATTGGTGGTGCCGCTGGGGCGCAGCGGTTGAACGTTGTTGGCAAATCCCATCGCCGGATGGCGCGTTACACGCTTATCCGGCCTACAAAACCCCATGGCAAGATAAACGTTTACGCGCCATCCGGCATGATCCCCTCACATATTCACCCAGAAAACAGAGCCACTGAAACCGCGTAGGCCGAATAAGCGTCAGCGCCATCCGGCATTATCTCCGCGGTAGCATTGCCGGATGGCGGCTGCGCCTTATCCGGCCTACCAAAACGAGCCTACAGCAACACCGATATTGCTTTTATCCAAGATTTTACAGCGAGGGGTTGTGTCCCCGCTGAAATCGGCGAACCGAAGCGGGAATGACAAGGTCTGGACGCCATGGATGGCGGACAGAGGCGAACCGAGACAGGACAAAATTGCCGGGAGCAATTTTGAACAGCGCTTGCGCTGGCCCCGAAGGGGCGAGTCCCATGGATGGGACGAGTAAACCGAGTCCCGGAACGGGCGAGCAAGTCGAGTCGAGCCGGCCGCAGTCAGGCACGCGGGAGGTGAGCGCAGTGCGCAGCACCGATTTCCTCGCGGGGCCGCGGGGATTGACAAGGGGAGCGCGGCCGCTTCCCTTGTCCCGTTCACCGCACCGGTGAGAAAAACATTCCGCCACACGCCTGGTGAACGGAACCATTCCACCGAGGTAATCCCATCGCCGGATGGCGCGTAAACGCTTATCCGGCCTACAACGTTTTACCTCTCCAATAACTTCCTCAAAACCGGCCCGATCTGCCCGAACGCTTGCGGGGAGATGATATCGACATGGGCGCAATCCTGACGGTACACCGCCAGCTCGCGCACCCACGGGGCCCAGGCGCGTTGCGGATCGGTGCCGGGCGGCAGGGTGCGCTCGGCGACAAACAGCGTGGCTTTGCCATCAAACGGCACGCTGCGGGCGGTGGTCAACAGCCGCACCGCATCAGCGTAATTCCCCTCAATCTGCGAGAAGAGTTCACTGGAGGCCTGCCCCTGCTGCGCGGCAAGAAACGCCTGCCGCTCGCGCTCAATCTCCGCCAGCACCGCAGGATCGAGACCATTCGCCTCTTTCTCTGCCCAGTTTTGCGTCTCCGGCGGCCAGGTATCGAGCAGCCCGAGGAACGCTACCTCTTCGCCGCGCTGGCGCAGCCGCGCCGCAATGCCGTGCGCCAGCGTCCCGCCAAGGGAGTAACCGAACAGGTAGTAAGGCCCGTGCGGCTGCTGCGCCAGTAGCGTCGCTAACTGTTGATCGCAGGCCTCATCCAGCGTTGCTGCCTGCTGTAGCGGGCCATCCGGGCGCGGAGACTGAATGCCGGTAATCGACCAGCGCGGCGCAAGATAGCGCGCCAGCACGCTAAACTGCCAGGCAAAACCGGAGGCGGGATGGAAGCAGAAGAGCGTCGGCCCCGCGCTTTCGCGCAGCGGCAGCACCGCTTCCAGCCCGAGCCGCCCGGCCTGCTCACTTGAGAGCGGTTTATCCAGCAGCGCCGCCAGCTTCTCTACCGTCGGCGCGACCATAATCTGCCCTGGCGTTACCTGACGATCGCACTGGCGACTCAGCTGCGCGGCAAGCCGCATCGCCAGCAGCGAGTGGCCGCCAAGGGCGAAGAAATCTGCCTGCGCATCATTCACCTCACAGCCCAGCAGTGCGGCAAAAGCCTGCGCCACCTGCGTCTCCATCCCGGCATTGAGCGGGCGACCACCCTGCTCTGCTTGTAACGCGGGCAGCGGCAGCGCTTTGCGATCGAGCTTACCGTTCGCACTGAGCGGCAGCGCGCTCACCTGCATTAACAGCACCGGCACCATGTGCGCCGGTAACTGCGCGCGCAGCTGCTCCAGCAGTGCAGCCGTATCCAGCGGCAGACCGGAAGCGGAGACCAGGTAGCCAACCAGCTGGCGGGCATCCCCCCCGCTCGCCGCCGCCTGATTAAAGACGCAGGCATGGGCCACCGCCTGAGCGATATCCGGCAGTGCCAGCATTGCCCGGTCAATCTCGCCCAGTTCAATGCGCTGACCGCGAATTTTCAGCTGATCGTCGCTGCGCCCCAGATACTCTACCGCGCCATTCTCCAGCCAGCGGGCAACATCGCCGGTGCGGTACATGCGCTCGCCCGGCGCAAAGGGATCGGCAATAAAGCGGCTGGCGGTCAGATCCGGTCGACCGAGATATCCTTGCGCCAGCTGAATGCCGGTGAGATAGAGATCGCCCGCCACGCCGAACGGCACCGGGCGCATCATCGCATCCAGAATGCGCAGACCCGTGTTCCACACCGGGTAACCAATCGGCACACTGTTGCCGCGCACCTGCGCCAGCGTCTCGCCATACGCCGGATAGAAACTGACATCCACCGCCGCTTCCGTCGGGCCATAGAGGTTATGCAGCGCCACGCCGGTTAAGGCTTCCCACTCGCGGCAGAGATCGGCGGGCAGCGCTTCGCCGCTACAGAAGACCTGCTTCAGCGTGCGGCAGCTCTGCCGGGCGCTCTCCGGCGTCAGCGAGGCGACAAAGGCCGCCAGCATCGACGGTACAAAGTGGGTCGTCGTCACTCCCGCTTCAGCAAAGAAGGCCTGGAGCGCCTGCGGATCGCGGTGCGCCTCCGGCTCGGCCATCACCAGGCTGGCGCCGGCGATAAAGGGCCACCAGAACTCCCAAACGGAGACATCAAAACTGCACGGCGTTTTCTGCGCCACCACATCGTCAGCGCTAAGGGGATAGGCCGCCTGCATCCACAGCAGGCGGTTGACGATGGCAGTATGCCCGACCATCACCCCTTTTGGTCGCCCGGTGGAGCCGGAAGTGAAGATGATATAGGCCGTCTGTTCCGGGCGCGCGAGGTTAAGCGGCTCAGCGCCATCTGTCTCCAGCGGCGCGTCATAGCAGAAGTGCGCGAGCCCAGGAATATCGGCAAAGCGCGCATGCTGATCGTCGGTGGTGATTAACAGGCGCGGGCGGGCATCCTCCAGCATCATGCGCAGGCGATCGTCAGGGTAGCCGGTATCGAGCGGCAGCCAGGCGGCACCCGCTTCAACAATGCCATGCAGCGCGAGCGTCAGGAAAACCGAGCGCGGCAGCGCGACCGCCACACTGTCACCAGGCTGCACGCCCAGCGCGCGTAGCCGGTTCGCCAGCGCGACGACCTGCTCGCGCATCTCCCGATAGCTGAAGCGCCAGCGGGCATCGGATAACGCCGGGGCATCGGGGGTTTTCGCCGCCTGCTGCGCCACCAGCCCGCTCAGGGTGGTCATTGGCAGCGACACGGCGGTGGCGTTGATCTGTGTGAGTTTTTCCGCCTCTCTCGCGGTTAAGAGTTCCGCATCGCCACAGCGCAGCGCCGGGTTGTCGGCAAACTGCTGCAACAGCTGCGCAAGGCGCGCAACGTGGGTATTGAGCGTCGCCTCGTCATAGCGGCTGCGGTTCGCCAGCACCTCCAGCGACAGCCCGCCCGCCTCATCCGGGAAGATCGCGATCTCCAGATCGTTGACCGGCCCGGTGGCTAAGGTGTGGGTAATGCCCTGGATGCCGTCGAGCCTGAGCTGGTAATCAAACAGTTTGACGTTCAGCACCGGGCCAAACAGCGGCTCATCCCCCGCCACGCGCCCGGCGTCGCGCACGATCTGCTCCGCGTCGTAGCGCTGATGGCGGCGCATCGCTTTCAACGTTTGGGCAAGGTCGCTTGCCAGCTCCGGCAGAGTTTGCGTGCCATCAAGATGAATACCCATCGGCAGCACATTAAGCACCGGGCCGGTGGCGGTGAGCGCGGCCGATCCCATGCGGCGCATAAAGATAAACCCGGCGGCATAATCGGTGCGTCCGCATAGCCGACCCAGCCAGAGCGCCACTAACGCCAGCGCCAGATCGGCGGGGGGAGTGTTTCCCATCGCCTGGCTCAGACGGCGAAACGCCGCGCTCTCCATGGTCACATTGAGGCGCAGAATATCGGTAGTTGCCGCGCGTCCCGGCAGCGGCTCGCTGGAGAGCGACACCGGCGGAGGGAGGGCGCGCCGCTGCTCTGCCCAGAAAGCGCCGTCGCGCGTAAAGGCATCGCTGCCCTGATAGCGTTGATACTCTTCCACGACCTCAGCAAAAGGGGTAAACGGCGAGGCGGGCGTCGGCTCACCACGTCGCCATGCGGTATAAATAGCGGCAATCTGGCGGGTTATGGCGGGGAAACTGAAACCATCGACCAGCAAATGGTGATAACGCTGATACCAGTACCAGCGCTGCTCGCCGACGCGCATTAGCTGGTGGTACACCAGCGGTTTGCCGCTCTCCACGCGCAGGGTTTGCGCCAGATCGGCCTGCATTAGCGCCAGCGCAGCGCTGTGTGCATCATCCTGCTGGCGCAGATCGGTAATCGCGGGCGTGGCAAAGCGCATCGTCTCATCGACCCACTGCCACACTTCGCCGTTATCTTCGGTGAAACGCATGCGCAACGTGTCGGCCTGCATCAGGCCGGTGGCAATCGCCTCGCTGAGTTGTGCGGCGTCGATATCCCCCTCCAGCTCAACATAGTGCGCCACGCTCCAGGCATTGGGCAGCGAGGAGAGTTTTTCTGCCATCCAGATCCCCGGCTGGGCGGCGACCAGCGGTAAACGTTCGCTCATCTTCCGCTCCTTATTGCGCGTCAGGGCGCGCATAGTGCGCCGGGGTTAAGCTCTGCCAGTGTGCAGCCAGCCAGTCGTTGCAGGCCGACGGCGGTTGCGGCTCGCAGAGGATGTGCCAGCCTGCGGGCAGCGCGCACTGCGCGGACCACAAACTGCACTGCTGTGCGCTGTTTTGCAGAATATAAAACCGCCCTTGCGGATGATCGAAGGGGTTAGTGAACTCCATAGCAAACTCCTGTCGTGGAAAAGCGCCTTAGCGTGCCAGCGGCTGCCAGAGGGTGATTAGCCCCGCCGTCAGCCCGCCGCGCCAGCAAAGCGCATCATGTCCGCCGTCAACCTGACGCCAGAAAACCGGCTGCTGTGTTTGTTGTAAAAGGGATAAAAGGGTCTGGTTGGTACGAAAAATCAGCGGCTCACGCACCCCGGCTTCAAGCACGATGCGCAGCCCCTGCGGGCCTATTTCACCCTGTTTGAGGTGTTGGATAAGCAGCCCTTCACCCTCGCCGCCGCGATGGGGCCACCAGTAAGAGCCGGACTGGCTCAGCACGCAGCCAAAGCGCGTCGGCCAGTGCAGAGCGGCATAGAGCGCCGAAAGACCGCCGAAACTCTGCCCCGCCACCACCGTGCGATCGGCGCAATCGCTAAAAGGTGCAATTTCGCGCACCTGCGGCAGGAGCTCCTCCTGCACCGCCAGCCAGAAATCGGCATTACAGGGCAGCTCCCGGCTGCGCTGGGCATTATCGATGGCGTCAATCAGCACATAGACCGCGGGCGGCAACTGGCGGGCGTGAGTCAGCGCGGCCAGCGCAGGCCACACCGGCATGCTTTCGGCCCAGAACTGGCCGTCGAGCAGGATCGCCAGCGGGCGTTCAGCATCCTGCGCTTCGCCGGTGGCATAAACCCAGACGCGGCGGCGGTTTTGCAACCGCGGGCTCTGCCAGTGCAGCAGCTGAGGAGGGGGAGAAGCGGTATCGGTTGCCTGCCAGCCGGGCTGTGGCGGGGCGTCGGGCATCTCCAGCGCCGAGACCGGATGACCGCGCCCGCCGCGCCAGCTCTGCGCATTGAGCGGGTCGGCAACCGCGCGCGGCAGCAGTTTGCGCCACCCTTCGCGCAGCGCTGCGCGATCCGGCGGCACGCTGGCAAATACGGTTTCAGCGAAATCATTATCCTGTTCGGAAGGGATCAGGCAGTAGCTGCCGCGCCAGCCCGCTTCAAGGGTGGTTTTCCAGCACCAGACATCGCTTCCGGCGATGCGTGTCAGCGATTGCGGCTGCGCCTGTTGATGGTGATCGGTCACGCCGGTGATGTAGATCCAGACCCGGCGCAGGCGCGAAGTCTGCTCTGTACCGGCCGGATCGCGCCACCAGAAGGTCACTTCATAGCGTCCGTCGTCGGTTTTAACCCACTCTGGCCCCTGTTTTGACGCCCACCAGGCATCGCTTCCCGTCGTTGACGTCACGGTTTAACCCCAAATCGCTGCGGACTTCTATTTATCGATCAAATTTATAGATAATATTATTGATAACTATTCTTATTTGCAATAGCGTATTGGCGCGCTGTGGGAAGCGCGTCTTTCACCTAACTCTGTCTGCCGCAGGCCTTTTTTCTCAGGGCTGAGAGAATCGCCGTGCGCAGACTTCATCACTGCCGTCTCCTCTCCCCTGGGAATGGAGAGTTACGGGGATACGGCAAAGGAACGCAGGTAACATAATGAATAAGAAGATGAAATCCCTGACCTTGCTGGTCAACCTCGGGATCTACGGCGCGGCAATGCCCGTGATGGCGGCGGAGGAGAAAAGCAGCGACGCCAGCAGCGCGGACACCATCGTCGTCACGGCGGCACAGCAGAACCTCCAGGCACCCGGCGTGTCGACCATCACCGCCGATCAGATTCGTAAAAACCCGCCAGCCCGTGATGTGTCGGAAATTATCCGCAAGATGCCGGGCGTTAACTTAACCGGCAACGCCACCAGCGGCCAGCGCGGCAATAACCGCCAGATCGACATTCGCGGTATGGGCCCGGAAAACACCCTGATCCTGGTCGATGGCAAACCGGTCACCAGCCGTAACTCGGTGCGCTTGGGCTGGCGCGGCGAGCGCGATAGTCGCGGCGACACCAGTTGGGTGCCGGCAGAGATGATTGAGCGTATCGAAGTGATCCGCGGCCCTGCCGCAGTGCGTTACGGTAACGGCGCGGCCGGCGGTGTGGTGAATATCATCACCAAAAAAGATAACGCCGATGAATGGCATGGGTCATGGAACGCCTACGTCAACGCGCCGGAGCATAAAGCGGAAGGTGCCACCAAACGTACCGACTTTAGCCTCAGCGGCCCGCTGGGCGATGATGTCAGTTTCCGCCTCTATGGCAACCTGGCGAAAACCCAGGCCGATGCGTGGGATATCAACCGCGATCACCAGTCTGAACGCACCGGGATTTACGCCAATACCCTTGCCGCCGGGCGCGAAGGCTCAATCAATAAAGATATTAACGGCGTGGTGCGCTGGGATTTCGCGCCAATGCAGTCGCTGGAGTTCCAGGCGGGCTACAGCCGCCAGGGCAACCTCTATGCGGGCGATACGCAAAACACCAATAACGACAGCAGCAGTAATAACTACGTGCGCGAGAACTACGGCAAAGAGACCAACCGTCTCTATCGCCAGAACTACTCCGTCACCTGGAATGGTGGCTGGGATAACGGTATCACTACCAGCAACTGGATCCAGTATGAGCACACGCGCAACTCGCGTCTGGGCGAAGGACTGGCGGGGGGGCTGGAAGGGCTGTTTAACAGTAACAAATTCACCGATATCGACCTCTCCGATGTGATGCTGCACAACGAGGTGAACCTGCCGCTGGATCTGCTGGTTAATCAGACGCTGACGCTGGGCACCGAGTGGAACCAGCAGCGGATGAAAGATCTCGCCTCCAATACTCAGGCCTTCCAGGGCGGTGCGATTAGCGGGCTGAGCAGCACCAACCGTAGCCCCTACTCGAGCGCCGATATCTACTCCATTTTCGCCGAAGATAATATGGAGCTAACCGACAGCACCATGCTGACGCCGGCGCTGCGTTTCGATCACCACACCATTGTTGGCGATAACTGGAGCCCGTCGCTCAACCTCTCGCAGGGCTTAGGTGACGATTTCACCCTGAAAATGGGCATTGGCCGCGCCTATAAAGCGCCGAGCCTCTACCAGACCAACCCGAACTACATTCTCTACAGCAAGGGCCAGGGGTGCTACGCCAGCGGTACCGGCGTCGGTTGTTACATGATGGGTAACGATGATCTGAAAGCGGAGACCAGTATCAATAAAGAGATCGGCCTTGAGTTCAAACATGATGACTGGCTGGCTGGTGTGACCTGGTTCCGTAACGATTACCGCAATAAGATTGAAGCGGGTTACTCACCGCTGGCGCAAACGGCGGCGGGGGCGACCAAAACCGACATTTACCAGTGGGAAAATGTGCCGAAAGCCGTGGTTGAGGGGCTGGAAGGTACGCTGAATGTGCCGGTTTCTGAGAGTGTGGCCTGGAGCAACAACTTCACCTATATGCTGCAAAGTAAGAACAAAACTACCGGCGAGCGGCTCTCCATCATTCCGGCCTATACGCTTAACTCAACGCTGAGCTGGCAGGTGACACAGGATGTCTCTTTGCAGTCGACCTTTACCTGGTACGGCAAGCAGCAGCCGAAGAAGTATGACTACAAAGGCCAGCGCGTGACCGGCTCTGCAACGAACGAAGTGAGCCCGTACAGCATTGTCGGCCTTAGCGGCACCTGGGACGTGAACAAAAACGTCAGCCTGACTGCCGGTGTCGATAACGTGTTTGATAAGCGACACTGGCGCGCGGGTAATGCCCAAAGCACCGGCGGCACGACCGGCTATATGTATGGCGCGGGCGCAGAGACCTATAACGAATCGGGCCGCACCTGGTTTATGGGCATCAATACCCATTTCTGATGACAGCCTGAACTGCTAAAAAGAAAAGGCCCCGCCATGGTTGACGGGGCCTTTTATTACTGATTACCTGGGTGTTGAATATCTGACACTGTTATACCCCTCCCGGCGCTTATCTCCGGCACTCACTCTGAGGTGGCGTTAGCTCTTTTCTGGGGTGAAATCACAATAAGCCATCGGAAAATTCCTAACAAGAGAAAAATAATACCGATGCGTGAATATATGATTTCGATCATACTTTCTGGCTGCTGTTCATAAACCGGCGTGATGGCGGTCACGTTTAATTTTTACCCAGCCGTCAACCGCTAAACAGGAGTGAAAATGAAAACGCAGGTAAAGAGTCACTTTGCCCATCTCTCAGCACGATCGGCGCAAGTGTGCTTATTTTTTGCTTGAGTTGCCTGGAAATGCAGCAGCAGATACCATTTCGCACTGCGGAATTTGACTTAAATTCTGCGGGCGTTTACAAAAGATACCGCCTTTCCCCTGTCCGACTTGCGTCTTTGTGGTTTTCGTCCAGGCTTCCCTTTCAGGCTCTGGAAAAATGGCAAGGGGCCGCCCGGTTCAGGTTTGCGCGCTACCGACGTTTCTATAATTTGCAGGCATCTGTGAGTGGAGTATCGAATGTTCTCTTTTGTCGCCCGCCAGGCGATTTTTGATGCAAATATGAACACAGTCGGCTACGAGTTGTTGTTCAGGGACAGTATGACTAACCGGTTTCCTGACGTCACACCGGAGTATGCGACTGCGCAAATTATTGTTGAACAGTTTCTTGGCGCGCCACTGGGGCGGTTAAAAGAGTACAGTGCAATTTTCGTCAACTTCCCCTACGAACTCCTGGTGCAGGGAATGGCGGAAACGCTGCCAAAAGATCGGGTGATCGTTGAGATCCTCGAAACCGCCGAGCCGACGCCGCTGCTGTTAGACAGCATCAAAAAACTCTGCGCGCAGGGTTTTCGCATCGCGCTGGATGATTTCGCACTCGGCGATACCTGGAATGAGTTCCTGCCCTTTATCCACATTATTAAATTCGACGTGCGCAATAATACGCCGGAGGAGATCGGCGGTTATATTCAGGGGAAAGCACATTTGCTGCGTGACACGCTTTTTCTCGCCGAAAAGGTGGAGACCCAGCAGGAGTACGAGTGCTACAAAAACCTCGGCTGCACCCTGTTTCAGGGCCACTTCTTCAGCCGCCCGGTGATCCATGCGGCGAATAAACTGATCCAGAACCAGGCAATCACCCTGAGATTGATGAAAGAGGTAAATGCCGATAAGCCCGATTTTGCCCGCATCGAGGCGCTGTTAAAGCAGGATCTCGCCCTCTCTTTCAAGCTGATGCGCTATGCGCAAAATATTGTCTTTAACGCGCGCGGAATTAAAAACGTCCGCAGCCAGTCGTTAAAAGATATTATTTTTTACCTTGGTGCCAATGAGCTACGCCGCTTCGTGCTGGTCTCCTGCCTGACCTCGGTAAATAAAGAGGAGATTGGCGAGATCTATCAGCAGAGCCTGATCCGCGCCAGATTTTGCGAGCTGGCGTCGTCACACTCGATTACGCGCCACTCGGCGGATGATGCCTTTATCGTCGGTCTCTTTTCGCAACTCGACAGCATTTTTGAAATGCCGATGGCCGACCTCATAAGCCAGATCGACATTTCCGACAATGTGATGATGGCGCTGAAAGCGCAAAAAGGGCCGCTCTACCCCTATTTGCAGCTGATTGAGCTGTATGAAAAGCATCAGTGGGAAGAGGTCAGCGCGCTGGGTCATCGCCTCGGTTTTCATCGCGGCACGGTGGCGGAGCTGGTTAAAACCGCGACCGAATGGACGCAGGCGATCCCGTCAAACCGCCGCTAATTTTAGTTTCTGCGTCAAAAGGCCGATGTAATTAGCAGAACGCATCCCTTTGGACGAACACGATGGAATCACTCTCGGTATATGGCTACCGCCTCGGCAACGATCATGAGGTGGAATATCTGCCGTTTAAAAAACGCCTGATTAACTACGCGTCGCCGGGCAAGGCCGACTATTTGCGCGCGACCATGGCAAATCTGCTTACCTTCCTGCTGACGCACGCCGTGGGCCGCGTGGTGGCAGACAGAACGCTGCAAACGCAGGTGTGGGAAAACAACGGCTTAAGCTGCTCCAGCCAGCGGCTGTGGCAGGTGATGAATAACCTGAAGCGCAAACTGGCAGCGTTTGATCTGCCTGACGATTTTATTCTGCGCGTAGAGGGCAAAGGCTATCTGATCCCCGAAGAGCGGGTGCTGCAACTCTACTGCCGCCAGACCTTTTTTGCCGCCGGTGAACACGCCCCGTGCGCGGGCGCTATGCGTTAAGGGTGATGAAGCCCCCTATTTTTATCCGCCTTATCCGACCATTTATGCTAACGTTGTGCCGCCGCAGGCGATGCGGCGCTCTCCCCCTCCCCCTGTTGCAAAATTGAATGAGGCTTTATGAGAATTGGTATCGCGTTTCCCGTGCTGGTATTTATTGTCGCCGTGGTATTTCTGACCTGGTTTATCGCCGGCGGCTACGCTACGCCGGGCGTGTAATATGAAGAGGCCTCCCGGCTATTTCATTCAATACATCGCATTACGTACCGCTCAACCACTTTAATTTGTGATCCTGCTCTCCTTTTGACGGGTGTAGAATGCCCGGCACGCAAGTTCACCGGAGCGGTTAATGAATATCATCGAAATCATCATGTCGGCGGGTCGGGTATCCGTGGATGTCGCCCTCTATACCCTGCTGCCGATCATGGTGGTGATGCTCATCATTATGAAGTACCTCGAGGAGAAGGGGGTGCTGGACGCGATTGTCCGCCTTACCTCCCCGGCCCTCAAACCTTTTGGTATCAGCGGGATGGGCATTTTTGCCCTTATTCAGCTTAACTTTGTCAGCTTTGCTGCTCCGCTCGCTGCGCTGGCGATTATGGAGCGACGCGGAACCTCCGATCGTCATCTCGCCGCGACGCTGGCCATGGTGTTTGCCATGGGCCAGGCGAATGTCTTCTATCCTCTCACTCCCTTCGGCCTGCACTGGGGCGCCGCGATTGGCATTTCGCTGATTGGCGGGCTGGCGGCCTCGTCGTTTACCTATTACCTTGCCGGGCGCAAGCTCTCCAGCGCCACGCTGCGCGACGAAGAGGGTGAGCTGTCGCAGGAGAAGCCGCGCGCCGGGCTGATTGCAGTGATTAACGGCGCGGGCGCAGATGCGATTCGCCTGTCGCTCGGCTCGTTGCCGATGCTGCTGTTGTCGCTGACGGTGGTCGGGATATTAAAAGCGGCGGGCGTGGTGGAGGCGTTAACCGCCCTGCTGACGCCGCTGATGTCTCTCTTTGACATCTCGCCGGTCTACGTATTGCTGACGCTGACCAAATGCCTGGCCGGCGGCACCGCCTATTTTGGCGTTGCGTCGGAAATGGCGCAGCACGGGCAACTGACGGCGGCGCAGATTAACGCCTCGGCAGGCTTTCTGGTACAAACTCTGGATCTGCCGGGGATCGGTATTTTCCTCGGTATCGCCAGCCGCTTTGTCCGCCTCTTCCGCTTCGCGCTCGCAGGCGCGATTGTCGGCATTCTGCTGCGTACGCTGCTGCACGCGCTGCTGTTTTAGGAGGCCAGCGCCTCGTCGCTGCGCATCGCGCTATAGAGCGAGCAGAGCGCCTGCAGGCTTTTAGTGCCGGTGCGTTTCATCAGGCTGTTACGCTGCACGCTGATGGTGGTCGGGCTGACGCCGCGGATACGGGCAATGTCGTCAAGGGAGTAACCGCCGAGGATCAGCCGCATAATTTGCTGCTCGGCGCGGGTAAATCTGAAGCTGTCGTGGCGATAGCCGGGCGGATTATTCTGCCTGGCGAGCATGTTCATGACGCTCAGGGCCTGACGCAGTTCCTCAACGCACACGCTCTCTGCCAGGCAGAGTTTAACCAGGCCTGGAAAGAGTAACGTCAGGGATTCAAAATGGCGCTCGGCGGAGATAATAATCGCGTAGTGCGTTGGCGGACGGGAGAAAAAGAGCCCATACATCTCCACAATATCCATCCCGGCGGTAACATATATCGCCACTTCGCGAATCCGGTATGGCTCGCCTCTCTCTTTATGCAATTGCCGGATGATGTGCTCAATGCCCAGGATAAAAAGGCGATCTTTGCCGTAGATTGTCATAGTGCAGCTCCAGAGGTAATTATTTTATTTTCCTGCGAAGCACGCAGGGTATTTTTTTCCTGAGTGTTAGGGATGTCCTGAATCAACGCAATATAGCTTTTTCACTTAGTTTAGGCTTTGTTTAAGTTTGCGGAGTGTGAATCCTGACGCTATTTTTCCCGTATCGCAGAGAATCCATGCCAGGAATAAATTTATTCTCTTTGCGCACGTTCATTAATCCCCGCAAAAGAAAAATGCCTAAAAATATTTACAACATATTGTTTTGAATGCCTTTTTAAAGCCCAGGATTATCTTTAAAAGAACCAAAAAATTAAAATAAACCTCTATATCAAATGTTCGATCACAGTCTCAAAACACTATTTCAAATTGTGTAAAAGTGCATTCCATGAATTATTCATTAGAAAGTAAGTTTTCGGTAATCTGCTATGAAGATCGCAAACACTTTTTAACACCGTATTTTGTGTGGTGAATCCCCCTCAGCGGCGGGGTCATGCTGATATGCGTTCACGCTCAGTAACGTTTCATTTTTATGGACGGATTGGGGTATTGGCTCCCAATTCACCGGGAGGCACCCGGCACCACACACCACTTAATGGTGAACGGGATGGCGCATTTTATGCGGTAATCATCAATGCATCATTATATTAAAAAACATTATTAAGCTTGCTAATAATCCCGGCTTGCACCCGGCCGTTTTACGCGAACCATGTTTATTAAAACCGTCTGCGTTAATGCAGAGAACATCTTGTACCTTTGAGAAAAATAATAGGGGATTGTATGTTGCGCACATTATTAATAGCCACATTGCCTTTTATCACTCTTGCTAGCCACGCCGTCACCTTTGATTACCGCCACGAGATGAATGACAGCGGAGGAAATAATCACAAAGACCGCTTGTTAATGTCTCATCGCTTCGCTAACGGCTTTGGCCTGTCGCTGGAAGGAAAATGGAAAGGCTCGCAAGATAAAGACAAGGCTTACCATGAGACCCTCAGTAACGGTACCGAAGTGGTGGCCAGCTATGTCTACAAGATCAACCCCACCTTTCAGATTGAGCCGGGTTTCTCGCTGGACAGCAGCTCATCGGCGAACAACTATCGCCCCTACCTGCGCGGCAAGGTGAACTTCGACAGCGATGTGAGCGCGACCCTGCGCTATCGCCCCTACTTCAAGCGTAACTCCAATAATATCGGCACCAATAAGCAGACCAGCGAGAATGGCTACAACCTGACGGCGGCGATCTCCTGGAAGCTGTTTAAAGATTATCAACTCGATTATGAACTCGACTATAAACATGCCACTTCTGCGGGTGTGTTAATCGCGGATAACGAGAATTACGACTGGACGCACGATGTCAAACTCACCTATAAGCTGGATAAAAACTGGTCGCCTTACGCCGCCATTGGTAATGTCTCTGGCAGTAAATATACCGATGAGCGCCAGACGCGATATCGCGTCGGGGTGAAATATAATTTCTGATAGCCGCATCGTTAAATAAGGGTTTCGTTGAAACCTTTATTTTATAAGGAACAGCCTAATGATGAAAAAGAGCAGTGCAGCGCTTGCGGTTAGCCTCGCGGCGTTACTCTCCACACACGCGATGGCGCAAGAGAGTGTACGGCTGGAGAGTGTAAAAGCCTTCGCCGATGCGGTTATTGCTAAAGCCAGCGATAAGCAACACCCGAATGTCCCTCTGCTGGCCGATGGGGTCGATCCGCGAACCGGCAAGCAGCTGGAGTGGATCTTTCCGGATGGCAGAAAGGCGGTATTGTCGAACTTCTCCGCGCAGCAAAATTTTATGCGCGTGCTGGTTGGGTTGAGCGAGTTGACCGGAGATGCCAAGTATAAGAAGCGCGCGGAGGATAACGTTCGTTACTACTTCCAGCATTATCAGGATGAGAGCGGATTACTGCTGTGGGGCGGGCACCGCTTTATCAATCTCACCACCCTGCAATCTGAAGGGCCGAGCGAAAAAGAGCAGGTGCATGAGCTGAAAAATGCCTATCCCTTCTATGCGCTGATGTTCTCTGTCGACAAGGCGGCAACGGCACGTTTTATACGCGCCTTCTGGAATGCCCATCTCTATGACTGGAAAACACTCGAAACCAGTCGCCACGGCGAATATGGCAAACCCATGGGCAAATTATGGGCCAGCGAGTTCGAACAGCAGCCGCCCTTTTTCGCCACCAAAGGGCTCAGTTTCCTCAATGCCGGTAATGACCTGATCTATTCCGCCGCTCTGCTCTATCAATATGAGGGCGAAGAGGGCGCGCTGACCTGGGCAAAAAGGCTGGCAGAGCAGTATGTGCTGCCGCGCGATAAAAAGACCGGGCTTGGCGTTTATCAATTCACCCAGGCGCTGAAACGCGCTGAAACCACCGATGACAGCGACACCAACTCGAAGTACGGTGACCGCGCACAGCGTCAGTTTGGCCCGGAGTTTGGCGCTGCGGCGCTGGAGGGCAACATGATGCTGAAAGGCAGAACCAGCACCCTCTACTCGGAGAATGCGTTAATGCAGCTGGCGCTGGCAAAGTCGCTGGGCAATAAAGGGGATGATCTCAAAAAGTGGACGCTGGATGGTCTGAAGGCATTTGCCCATTACGCCTACGATGAGAAATCCAATACGTTGCGGCCAATGTTAGCAAACGGCACCGATCTCTCGGGTTATCATCTGAAACGTGACGGCTATTACGGTAAAAAGGGCACCGAGCTGAAGCCCTACCCGGCGGGCAACGAATTTCTGCTCTCTTATGCTCGCGCCTGGACGCTGGCGCAGGATGATGAGATCTGGAATGTGGCGCGCGGCATTGCGCGGGGTCAGGGGCTTGGCGATATTGGTCAACCGGGCGGTAAAAACAGCCAGCTTAATCTGCAAACGCAAAATAGCGAGCCGTACACTCTTTTTGCGCTGATTGATTTGTCGCAGGCAACCGGCGATCAACGCTATCTCACGCTGGCGGATAAAGTCGCCGACAATATTTTAGCCAGCAAAAGGCTGAATAACTTTTTCATCGACGATCGCCGCTATGTTTACGCCAACATCGACAACATTGCCCCTTATGCCCTGCTGGCGCTCGAAGCGGCTCATCGCGGTAAACCTGATGCCGTTGCCCCCTTTATCAATGGCGCGGGTTTCACTGAAGGCGCCTATCTGATGGCGGACGGCAGCGTGCGGTACTCCACGCGTGATGATGAGCTGTTCAAGCTGCAGGCAGGCGAGCAACTGAAGCCGAACGGTAAAAAGTAACCAGACTGACTCCTTTCCCCCTGCCAGGCGGCTGGCTACAAATGAAGCAGGTTGTGCTATTTTTGGGAGGGGCAAGAAGGGAGGACAGGGTATGAGGTTCAATGATGAGCATACGGGACTCATTGGATTAGCCATTGGTGCAGCGGTGATTGGCCTGGTTGCGGCGCGTGAGCCTCTCAATCGGGACAATATTGTGCGTGAAATTGAGCGGCAAGGACGTGACCGGGGAGATGGCGTTGAGGAAGAGGTGTTTCTCAAAGCCGCGGAGCTGGTCAGTAAAGGCGTGTAGCCACGCCCATTAATCACACCAGGCGAGTTTGTCATAGCGGCAAACTCGCCTGTTTATTGCTATTTCACCGTCCCTTTCACACCGTGCGGCTCCGCACGCTGATACTGCGGCGCAATATTGACGGCACCGCCCAGTTTTGCGGCAGCGTGCCACGGCCAGCGCGGGTCATAAAGCATGCCGCGCGCCAGCGCTACCAGATCCGCCTCGCCTTGCTGCAGAACCGCTTCCGCCTGCTCCGCTTCAGTGATAAGCCCCACGGCGATAACCGGCATTTTTGTACGTTCACGCAGTGCCTTAGCAAACGGCACCTGATAACCCGCTTTGACGCTGATCTGCTGTAACGGCGAAAGCCCGCCGCTGGAGACGTGAACATAGTCCCCGCCGGCTGCTTCGATCTGCTCGGTGAGCGCTGCGGATTGCTCGATATCCCAGCCGCCCTCGACCCAGTCAGTGGCCGACAGGCGCAGCCCCACCACAACGGAAGCCGGGACTGCTTCACGCACCGCGCGGAACACTTCTACGGTGTAACGCAGACGGTTTTCGAGGCTGCCGCCATACTCATCGTCGCGCTCATTAGAGAGCGGAGAGAGGAACTGATGCAGTAAATAGCCATGCGCCGCATGGATCTCGATCACTTCAATGCCAAGCTTCACCGCGCGCAGGGCGCTGTCGACGAAACGCTGCTTCACGCGCGCCAGATCCGCTTTACTCATCGCGTGCGGTGGACGTTCTGTTTCATCGTAGGCCTGAGCAGAGGCGGAGAGCGTTTCCCACCCGCCTTCGTCCAGCGAGAGCTGCTTGCCGCCCAGCCACGGCGCGCTGGTGGAGGCTTTACGCCCGGCGTGACCGAGCTGAATACCGATTTTGATTGGCGAATAGCGGCGAATATCCTCCAGCACCACGTGCAGGGCCTCTTCGGTAGCATCGTCCCACAACCCAAGATCCTCGGGTGAGATGCGCCCTTCCGGCTCCACGGCGGTCGCTTCAATAATCAGCAGCCCTGCGCCGGAGAGCGCCAGGTTGCCAAGGTGAATACGGTGCCAGGCGGTTGCTTTGCCTTCATCGGCCGAATACTGACACATCGGGGCGATTACAATACGGTTATCCAGCGTCACACGCCCAAGCGTCACTTCTGAAAATAGTTTGCTCATATCTCATCCTTTTCCGGCTTCGTTCACTGCGTAACGGAAAGCACCCGCGCACAGTAAAGAGAAGAAACTGTCAGCCAATTACCATAGCTTGTCTTTGGCGGGATGTGCCGTTAGCGGCGGGTTGAACGATATTCAGGCAATCAATGAGTTGGTTAACGTTCTGAAAGCTAAGTTGAAAATAATTTTTCATTTTGAGATAAAAATCGACGAATATCGCGACGCGCGGATGGAGGATAACCTGCCGCGGAGGAGGTTATTATTGCGGTGAGCCGTTTTGTCGCCGTCAGCGTAACGCAGAAGATAAAGTCAAATTTTCTCAGCCTTAGCCCAGCCATACAGAAATCTTTATTGCAATGATGATGAAAAGGCGGCGAGCAAATATCTTTACCGTGGCCGCAAAATCGAATAGCGCTGACTATTGCGCATTAACCTCGGATGTTTCTCAGCGAAGAATGATCTGAAAGTGAGATTTTGTCGCTAACTGAGAATATTCTCAGTTATGACCGATATAAGTGAAACTTTCTGTCGCTTATTGTGACGTCGTTGAACAAAGCGCATACGCAATGTTTAAGTAAAGTTACAGCGCCGCTGAAATCGCTCGTCTTCTAGCCCATAAGCTATTTTCTTAATAGTGCTTAAGCTTCAACCAGGGCTTACGTTAAAAATAACCCTTAAATGACCCGGCCTTTATCACGGCGCAATCTTACTAAATTTCTTAGCGCAACAGAGATACCCAACATCAAGGGTTGCAATTTCCTCACGCTATTTGATAAAACACATAATCCCAAGTTGATTTTTATCTCTTTATCACTAAAAATTAATTCCGATCGATTTTCATTTACCCGCACACGGAGTGACATCATGTCAGAAGCACTTAAATCGTTAAATAACATTCGCACCCTGCGAGTACAGGCGCGTGAAGTTACGCTCGAAACGCTGGAAGAAATGCTTGAAAAATTGTCCGTGGTTGTAGAAGAACGCCGCGAAGAAGAATCTTCTTTACGTAAAGAGCAGGAAGAGAAAGAAGCTAAGCTGGCGGCATTCCGTCAGAAGTTGCTGGATGAAGGTATCGATCCGACCGAACTTTTATCCTCACTGAAAGGTCAGGCGACTAAAACCAAATCCGTTCGTGCGCCGCGTCCTGCTAAATATAAGTATATTGACGAAGACGGCACTGAAAAAAGCTGGACCGGCCAGGGCCGTACGCCGAAAGTCATCGCTAAGGCGCTGGAAGAGGGCAAAAAGCTGGAAGACTTCTCCATCTAAAAGACAGGGCGATAATAATATCGCCCTCTTTTTTATCTGCGTTGCAACATGTTCATTTCCTTTGCAAATAGTGCATTACGCCTGTTCTAATCAGGGTTATTGAAAAATAATACCTGCGTCGATACGGCCTTCTCCCTGTTGCTAAAACGTTATATCGCTAATGCTGAGCTTCTCTCACCGCTGCGCGAGCGGGGCTTTTCACTGACATCCAGCGTGCGCCAGGCCTCGCTATTGGTGATGATAATGGGCGTTACCGTGTCATAACCTTCAGCAGCAATAGCCAGCAGGTTAAATGTCATTAACAGTTGCCCCTGTTTTACCGCCTCTCCCGTTTTTACCTCGACGCAAAAATAGTTCCCGGCCAGCTGCACAGTATTAATCCCGACGTGAATCAGGATCTCCGCACCGGCGTTGGAGCAGATGCCGATTGCATGTCCACTGGCATATGTGCTGGCGATATAACCATCCACCGGAGAATAAACGCGTCCCTCATCAGGAATAATCGCAAAACCGGGCCCAACGCTGCCGGTAGAAAAGACGCCATCATTGACCTGGGCAAGGGAGATGACTTCACCTGATACCGGGGCGATTATTTGCTCCGTAATATCTGAAACCGGTTTCGGTACAGGTGGAAGAGGCCTTACTGCTATATTTTCCCCGCCCGAGGTTTGCGCCTGACTCACCCGTTGCGTACTCTCTTCAAACCCGGTTAGCAGGATTAATCCCAGAGTGCCAACGAATGCGAGGCTGCACGCAAGAATAAAGGTGATAAACCCCTCACCATAAAAAACTGGAAATGTCAGCAGACCGGGCATGGCCACTGCGATAGCGAAACTTTTTCCATAGCCAACCAATGCGCCGCTAAAAGCAGCGACAAGCACAACCCATAAAAACATTTTCTTACGTTTTAACGTTACGCCATAAATAGCCGGTTCGCTGAGACCGAAAAGTGAGGGAATAATTGCGTTGCCGGTCATCGATTTCAATTTACTGTCACCGGTACGCAGATTGACCGCCAGCAACATGGCGGAGCAGGCAAATATTGCCGGGCCGCATGCCGCCAGTAAAAAACTCTGTCCCATTACTGACATATCATTAATAAAAAGCACTATAAATGCCTGGTGAAGGCCGCGCATCAGCAGCACCGGCCAGGCAGCCGCCATTAGCGCGCAGGTAAAAATGGGGCTGAAGCTATAAAGCGCCCTGAATAGCGCGCTAATTCCCTGACTTAGACTCACACCCACAGGAAACAGGAGCAGCAAGATGAGCGGCACGACCAGAAGAAGCAATATACAGGGCGTCACGATGGCGCGTTTTGCCGCGTCTAAATAACGTTCGAGAGCGTGCTCACTGCGCGACAGTAACCAGACACCAATGATGACCGGAATTACCGCACCGCTATGACTTATTATCCTGAACGGCAGCCCCGGAAACGCTTCCTGTTGCCCGCCTGTCGGCAGCCCCATCTCCAGCGGCGAAAAAGAGGCGCCCGCCATCGCGACGGCAATAAAGAGATTGGCCTTAAATTTACGTGCGCAGAGGATAGCGAGAAAAATGGGCAGGAAATTAAAAGGGCTTTCAGCGATGGCAAACAGGGTGGCGGCGCCAGGCCTGTCAGGGTTCAGCCAACCGGCATCCACACACATGAGAAGAAGACCTTTCAGGATGCCCGCGGCCATCATAACGCCCATAAGCGGCATCGTTATATCAGCAAGATCGTCGAGCCACGTTATCAGCTGTGACCAGCCCACGTTTTCAGGCTGTCTGCGCTGTTTTTCATCGCGGATTAAACCGCAGCGCACGCTGAGCGCATGGAAGACTTTCTCCACGCGGTTGCCAATCACCACCTGTAACCGATCATCCTCGCTCACCACGGTGAGCACACCATCCAGCGCCCCGAGCTCCGCCAGTTTCGCTTTACGCTTATCGATCAGGGTAAAGCGCAAGCGCGTCGCGCAGTGGATCACCGATACGACGTTACGCTCGCCCCCCACCAGCCGCAGAATATTGTCTGCGAGAACCGTGCAATTCATTCTTCTTCTTCCGTGTTATCAAACAACCTGAAACGTCGTTTATCGCCGCCGTCCGTTGGCGAGTGAGCAAAAGGGCCATCGCAGTGTGGCGATGACCGTTTTTAGCGTAACAGGAGCGACTTAAATCGGTTCGCTCAGTGTGCCGCCGTTGCTGTGGATCACATCGCGATACCAGTAGAAGCTCTTCTTGCGCTGACGCGCCAGGGTGCCGTTACCGCCATCGTCACGATCGACATAGATAAAGCCGTAGCGTTTTGCCATCTGCCCCGTTCCGGCGCTGACCAGATCTATCGGCCCCCAGCTGGTGTAACCGAGCAGCTCAACGCCATCTTCAATCGCTTCGCGAACCTCGACCAGGTGAGCGTGAAGATAGTGAATGCGATAGTCGTCCTGAATCGAACCATCCAGTTCAGGTACATCTTTCGCCCCCAGGCCGTTTTCCGCGATAAAAAGGGGCTTACGGTAGCGATCGTAGAGTTCGTTGAGCAGGAAACGCAGCCCCTTTGGGTCGATCTGCCAGCCCCACTCCGACGCGGAGAGAAAGGGGTTGGGGATCATATTGAGGAGCGTGCCGTGGCCGCGCTGATAGAGGTCGGGCCGTGCTGCCGCACAGCCGCTCATGTAATAGCTGAAAGAGATAAAATCGACGGTCGCTTTGAGATCTTCTCTGTCTTGTGGCGTCACGCAGAGCGTAATGCCATTTTCACGAAAATAGCGTGCAATCCATGCCGGATACTCCCCTCTCGCCTGCACATCGCCGAAGAAGAGCCACTCGCGGTTCTCCTGCTGCGCTTGCAGGAGATCCTCCGGTTTACAGCTGATCGGGTAGCGTACCGCCCCCAACAGCATGCAGCCGATGCGGGCGTCCTCAATAATGTCATGACACGCTTTGACGGCTCGCGCACTGGCAACCAGTTGATGATGCAGCGCCTGATAAATCTCCTGCTTGCTGCGCTCGCCCATCAACCCTACGCCGGTAAAGGGCGCATGCAGCGCCATATTGATCTCGTTAAAGGTGAGCCAGTATTTCACTTTATGACGGTAACGGGTAAACACCGTGCGCGCGTAACGTTCAAAAAGATCGATAACCTGCCGGCTGCTCCAGCCGTCATACTTTCTCACCAGACCAAAAGGCATTTCGTAATGTGAGAGGGTGATGAGCGGCTGAATCCCGTGCTGCGCCATCTCATCGAAAAGGCGATCGTAGAACGCCAGTCCTGCCTCATTCGGCTCGGTTTCGTCACCATTCGGGTAAATTCGCGCCCAGGCAATAGAGGTGCGCAGGATGGTAAATCCCATTTCAGCGAAGAGTTTGATGTCCTGCGGATAGCGGTGGTAAAAATCGATGGCGATATCTTTGAGGTTGCCGTTTGTCCCCGGACGCACCGCAATTTCGCCATCGATTCCCCTGGGTTGCAGATCGGCGATCGAGACGCCTTTTCCTCCCTGATTCCATGCGCCTTCGATCTGGTTGGCGGCGACCGATCCGCCCCATAAAAACCCGTCGGGAAATACCATTTTCATCGTTTCTCTCTCCTTGTGGTCATAGCGCCTCGTCGCGGAACGCCGAACGACAGGCAAAAAAAAACCTGATTCCCTTCGCGCCCGGCAGGCGGTAAGGGAATCAGGTTTCGCTCGGTTTAATGATGACGACCCGGGTGGACTCTTATAACGAATCCCATTATTTGGCTCAAGCGCTCAAAACGTGAAATGTGATGATAATCAAGGATGACGGGGAGAGGGAAATCGCAATAAATTGATGAAGTCGCCCATTCGGGCTGCTTCATCAATGCGGGGGTAAAACGTTACTCTGCTTCTAACGCATCCTGGATGGCATCGGCAAGCGTAGCGACCTCTTGCGAGACATTGCGCAAATCCATCTGGCTGCGAATACCGGCATTTGCGGTCGTTGCAGAGACAGCCGCTTTCGAAATCTCCAGTGCTGCCTGTACGGCTAATAACCGTTTTCTGTTCTCCAGCGCGTCATTACCGGTCGCGCCGTCCAGATCAAAATATCCTTCTAACACTGTTTGCTCCTCAAATTACATGTCCAGTGGTCGGATATAACACCATCAGGTGCCGCAGGATGCAATCACATCCCTGTAAGATGTGCATAAAAACGCCGCAAATCGGCTAAAAAGATAAAAAAAAAGCCGCTCGGGCAGAGCGGCGCAGAAACATTATCAGGGTTAATAGGGGTTAATGATGATAGCTATCTAAATCATAGCGTTATATTAAAAACCCTGTGCAATATTGGGATTTATCCTGGCGGCGTCTGCGCGGCTAAATTATCAGTGAAGTTAATGATATCGAGCTATGCGCAGCAGAATCGTGTATGGTTGCCGGCCATTCATCAGGAAAAAATCTATGTCACAACGCAAAGATGCCAAAAGCCGCCGTAACTACCTCGTAAAATGTTCCTGCCCTCACTGCTCACAACATTCCGAACACAGTTTCTCCCGCGTCCAGAAAGGGTCAATGTTAATGTGCCCGCACTGCAGCAAAATTTTCCATCAAGATAAAAACGTCCTCGCTCAGGCGACGAACTGAGTCTTCTCTCACCTTTGGTGAAAGAAATAAGGCCCGCGCGGGCGGGCCTTAACGTCTTAATAAGAACCATTATGGCTGGTGCTCAATCACCTTCTGACTATTCTCAATCGTGATTTTGCGTGGTTTTTCACTCTCCGGGATCTCCTGATAAATGGAGACCGCTAAAATACCGCTCTCTAACTTCGCATTGCTCACTTTGGCATGGTCGGGCAGCGAGAAGCTGAGGCGGAAATCCGCGCGCCGTATGCCTTTATAGATCCAGCCCTGCTCCTCCTCTGAGGCCTCTTCACTGCGCTTGCCGGAAATATGCAGGTTGCCCCCTACCGTCTCGATCTCCAGCTCCTCCTCTTTCCAGCCAGGCACGCTGACATGCAACAGGTAGTTGTTGGCATCGACTTTTTTCAGATCGTAGGCAGGCGTGGCCGCCACGGGCGTGTTGCCGGTGAGCTGGCTAAAAAGCGAATCAATCCGATTAAAACGATCGGCAAAAAGCGAATCTGAAAAGCCAGGGAGTGCTGACAAGGTTCTGAGTGCCATAAGTTAACCTCCTGAATAATCAATTCAAAAGTTCAAGTTACAGGCAAGCCTTGCTTGTCCGCTAATAAAAATAATGTCGCAGGCACGTTTTTCAAGAGTGGATAAAAAAATTTTTTTGCGCCTGTGCGCTATGCAGAAAAACTCAGGAGAAACAGCACGCGGGAGCGGCGGGAAGATGGTACGCCCTACAGGGTTCGAACCTGTGACCTACGGCTTAGAAGAACGTAGGGCATGATTTAACTTATTGTTATCACGCAAATAAAACCGCGCTCGCAACCGGTTTGTGTCACTGCGTGTCATCCAGTTACGTATCGCACACTCTCTCGCCTTCGAGGTGTGACACAAATGCGACACACAGAAAGCAAACCAATGCCTAAGGCATCGGCTTGCCCTCTCCATCACATCACAGGGTTATCGTCGAACTCGCCGGTGCGCGCGTCGTTGATGATGTACGTGATCACCCCTTTGAAAACCAGCCGGCCTTCGAAGTCATCACTCGTCATTGGGTAGGTGATTTCCGGTCTGTCCAGTTCTTCCAGCCTCGGGCGAGGATGAAGCCGCAGCCGCAGCATACGCATCTGCTCATCCAGGTGACACATCACAATGGATCCATCGACCGGTGTGGCCGACATATCCAGAATCAACAAAGCACCTTTCTTTATCGCCTCACGCCTGGACTCTGTGCCGGCGCGCAGGAAGTAAGTTGCGGAAGGTACACGGATCAGCTCGTGGTCGAGCGATATCTTTTCATCCATGTAGTCAGCTGCTGGCGAAGGGAATCCCATCACAGGCCTCCGTTCGGGTTGTACATCATGAAGGTGCGGAGTTCTCCCTCTTGCTGAGAGATATCTTTGAACGTGCTGACGTGGCCCTCAATCCACTGGTTAGCCTCGCGCGGCGTCCAGTCCCAGTTAAACGTGAGCAAAATCTTCACAAAATCTGCCGTAGTAACCGTGCGTCGCCCGCTGGGCTCCATAAATATGGCCTGCCTGAATGCTGTCTCGATATCGTCTCTTCTGGGCATAATGTGCACCTCCTCAACACTGTTTTTATATACAGTATTTTGAATTTCAGAGCTTATCAAGACGAAGCGGCAAGAAGATTTGTCAACGGCTTGAACAGCCGAATATTTTTCTTAAGTTAAATCATCTTTCGACTAAAATTAATGCAGTCCCGTAGCCTGCAGCAGACATGCACGGAATGTAACTGCCCCGTCGCCGGGGCTTTTTTTATCTCCAGATAAAGTTTTGATTATTTGCTCTCACTGGCCGGTGTATCAGGAACCAGACTGTAGCTGCCTGATAATTTCCTGAAGTTCAGCGATTTGTTTTTGCTGAACCTGAACCGCCATGGTCAGCTTCATGGAAATGGCGTCAGGATTGAGGGAAAAGGCCGTATAAGGATTTACCCCGTCGTAGCTTTCATCAAGCCCTGTACCGCTGACGCACTCCGGGCTTACTTCCACCAGGTCATTTGCGATAATACCCAGCCGGGTGTCGGACTCAGGAATCAGCTCGCCCCGTGCCCTGAATTTGTAAGTGGCCGGCTTCCACTGCATAACTTCCCGCAGCGCTTTTTCAGCGTCAGCCTCATCAAGATATGAGATATCTTTTTTTAACGCGCGGTCAGAAACAGCGGTCGTGGAAAGATTTCCAATCAGGGAAGTATCGATATACAGCTGAGTCTGCCCACCGCTGAAATCAAAGTTGTAGTAATTGTTCCGGGAAACACCGGTTAATCCTGCCCGACAGGCATAGCCCCCCTCAACCCTGAAACGGAGGACGCCGCTTCCGGCCTGGGCATTAAGAGTGCCCGCCGCCGTTTCGATAAGGCGCGAGGTATAAGAAGAGGCCACGCCCCAGTAAAAAGACACATTAGGCAGCGTGTTCGCATACAGTTCGATTGAGCCGGCGCCGAGATAAGTGCGCGGGCCAGCGGGGTCGCCGGATGCAGGTGTGCTCGTCGTGCCGCCGCGTATGATCCCACCGGTCTTTCCATCAACAGTGCCGAAGCGCGGGTCATTACCTGCCGCAACGGTTCCAGGGTCGGATCCGACCTCCAGTACAGCAGCGCCACCCAATCCAAAAGCTTTGCGGGCGCCGGCCGCATCTTTTTCACCCGTCCCGCCCTGCCCGATGCTGAGAGGTGTTGACAGTCCAGTAAGTGATGTTATGTCGGAGTTAGCCCCCTTCTTCGCCAGCGATTTCTGACCGGGCACGGTAACGGGCTGACCGTTAATGGTGATGGTCACATCTCCGCTGCCGTTCATCACGTCAGCAAAGCCGCCCATGTACCGCTGGTACATGCTGAACGTTTCGGCGATATCCTGTGCCAGGCCATCCACGCTCAGGCTGTCGCTCAGCAGGATGGCGAACTTTGTGCCGGCGGGAACCGCAGGGCTGGCAGCCGGGGTCACTGTGAGGCTGGTCGCGCTGTCGACTGAGGTGATCTGGAAAGCCTGCGCCGGGCTGGTCAGTGCCAGCACCGTGCAGCCGGCACGAATGAGGGAGCCTGCTGCGGTGAAATTCGTGCCGGTGCCGGTCAGCGTGTTGCCGCTGACTGCAATAGAGCCAGTTGTGTAAATCATGTTTTCTCCGGGAATGGCGTCAGAATACGGCGCGCGTATAAACGATCGATAAAGTCGATCAATCAGGAAATATTGATCTGTTTAATCTATTTAGCGCCTGACCAGGCGGCCAATAGAATGGATTCACATCCATACTGTTCAGGGAATAAAGATGAAAATAATTAACGCTGCGGCGGTTGTGCTGGTTTCGTTAATGGCATCAGGCTGCGCCAGCAACACGCCCCCGCTGTGCTATAACGGGGCGGTGGTAATGAAAAACCGGGTGTCGGTGCCGGTATTCGGCATAAGAAAACCGGTCAGCACCACCGAATATCTCTCCGGCGGCAGCTTCGGTTATCAGTGGGTTGAGCGGAGTGCTTTTACGGATACCTCTACCTGCGACAGGCTGCCGCTGACGGAGTAATAATATCAGGCCAGGCCAAGGGCATATCTGTAATACTGGTCATAGAACCGGGTGTCGATATACCCGACACCGCCGCATGCCCACCCTCTCATCCTCCTTCCTTCATCGGGGTTGCTGATATAGGTGCTCTGGAATACCTTCCCGACCTGCACTTTATACGTCGCCCCGTCTTTTCCCGCTGATGCACACATGAAATTGCTGTATCCCGTGGGATATGCCGGGTCCTGAGGCACGAAGATATGTGATGTGACACTCGATGACACCGCCAGCGGCGTGGCGCTGGTGATATCCCCGTTAGTCAGGGGAATGACCTGCAGCGGGAGGCAGTTACTGTGCCAGACCATCTGTCCGTCCCGGTAGAGGAAGAAGCCATAGTCAGGGATATTCGCGAGAATATTCGAAAAAACATACACCCGGCACCCGGTCTGGTTACTGCCCGCTGTGGGGAACTGCAGTGCGTGATACCCGCTGGCCGTGACGGGCTTCCACCAGCACAAATCCATCGCCTCACCGGTGTGACGGTGAAAACACATTACCGGGTTACCCGCCGGAACCTGCGTCTGCACGGTCCGCGCGCCGGCCGGCACATCTATAATCTGGCGCAGGCACAGCGGCACATAATTCGGGGCCAGCTTGACCGTCCTGACCCCGTTTATGTACTGGAACAGCTGAAAGCCGAAGTAGTCACTCTGCGTGCCCGCTACCGGACTGCCGTACACAATAAGGGTGACGGCATTATTGACGTTCCACGACACGGTTAATCCGCTGACACTGACGCTGTAGGTCGCACCCGTTAACTGCCCTCCCATAAAATCATTCACAATGGCGTATGTCAGCGACACACCGGAAAGGGAGTAGGTCTTGCTCCCTGTGCCGGTAATGGTGATGACGTCCAGAACGTAGCTTGCCGCCATAGAGTTGATGGCGTCAAAGCTGGTCCCTGCAATAAACATCTGCATTATAAGCGCTGCCCCATAACGGCTGCCGGCCGGTTTTGCGCATCGTAAGAGATGATGCGGTTATTCGTTATCTGCATGCGTCCCTGGCCTGATACCGCACCGTTGACCTCAAACGTCCCGTCCGCCTTCATGATGGTACCGGTCTGCCCGGCCACGTAATTTGCTGAATACCAGGAGCCCACGCGAGCGAGGGTTATCGACGCGTAATTGATGAAGGCCTCGTTGATGAATGTCTGCCCGTTCTGCACCAGGAACGGCAGGCTCACCGTCCCGCCCGCCTGTGTCATCACGGCGAAACGGTCGGCCAGAAAGAGGACCTGCGACTGCATGCCCGCCGGGGTGTTCTGCACGCCGATCCCCATACCTGCGGCGTACTGGCGCCCGTTAGCATCCACACCCACCTTGATGCTGTACATCGCATTGAGGTTGTTGTTGATATCGGCCGAAACCTGAGCATTCTGGACGATTGCCGCCTGCTGACCGTTTACCGTCACTGACAGGGAGTTGATTTTTGTCGCGGAGACCTGCGAGAAGTCAGCCATGGTTTTCGCAAAGTCGGTGGTGTTTGCCGTGCCGGCGCCGGAACTGGCATCCATCGACCTGAGCGACTCCGCGACAGCCTGGCTGGCATCGGCCATCACGTTATCAACACGCTCAATTCCCGCCTTGTTGTCACCGTACTGCACGCTGAGGCGTGTGCGATCATTAACCTGCGCCAGCGTGGTGGTGATCAGCGCGATGGAGTTGCTCTGTATTCCCCCTCTGATGTCACTGCCATCTATGCCCGCGATCTCTGCCGATATCTCCTCAAAGCGCGAGGCGGTCGAGGAGTCCAGATCCGTCACGGTCTGCGTCAGCGCTGTGACACTGGCTCTGTTCTCTTCCGTCTGCGCGGTAAGCTGATCGACAGCTGTCGCCCGGGCCTCGGTTTCGTTTGCCAGCGCCTGGCGCACTTCGGTGATGCCGGCGGCGTTCTGGTCCGTCTTTGCCTCCAGGCGGATCACATCCGTAACGCGCGCCTCGGTTTCGGTGGCGATAACTTCGCGCAGTTGTTCGAACCGCGCCGAGTTAGCGCCCTGCTGGGCTGACTGGCGCACGACGACATCCGCGATCGCCAGGGCATTGCCAATAATGGCTTCTGCTGTCTGGCGATTTGCGCCTGCAGCCGCAGCCAGACCTGCCGCATTCTCCCGCACCGCTTCAGCCAGTTCCGCAACCTTCGCGCTGCTTTCAACAGCATTTTCGATGAGATCCTTGAACAGTTCGGTATCCTTGATCTGCTCAAGCACTGCCTCTGTAATGTCCGTGACATCGGTGCTGGACTGGCCGCGTACCCAGTCGGTATACCCGGATTCGTTGCCGGTACGGTCCACCAGCTGCGCGCGGTACCAGAAAACCTGTCCGGCCTTGAGTCCCATCTGCTGATACCTGCGAAGCGGATAAGGCACGTCGGCCAGCAGCATGGCGTCGTCGGCACTGTCGGTCAGGCTGTACTGAATTTCCGTTTTCAGCGTGTCGTCCGTGCCCGCCGGGAAGCCCCAGTTCAGTTCAATACCAAACACCACATTTTCGGAGGCGGTAAAGCCCAGCGGTTTCGGGGGATTGCCCACTTTCCCGGTGAGCGTGACCTCGGCAGATGTCGCCCATATCGACGACACATCGCTGGCGTTCACCGCCCGCACCCGCACCAGATAACGCCCGGCGTAGATGCCCGGCACCTCGAATCCCTGAGAGGAGGTGCGGGGCACGCTCACCCAGTTGCCGCTGTCGCGTCGCCACTCGGCTTCGTAGGCAATTGCCCCTTTAACAGAATCCCAGGCAACACGCATGGTGGTGATCGCTATGTTCTGGCTGACCGTCGAATAGCTGTCGATGACGATGTTTTCCGGCGGTGCCTGCACGCCGGGCGGAATGACGCTGACCGGCCTTTCATCGAGCCGCGCGCCGGTATCGACCGCGGCATAAATATCCGGGCTGTACGTCGCGCCGGTCACCTCAAACGTGCCGTCGTCGTTGTCGCGGGTGCCGGTTACGCGAAAGAGCGCGATAAACAGATCGTCAGCATCCACACCCCAGCAGCACTCCGCTTCAGGCGTTTCACTGTAGGCCGTGGTGACGGTGACGATATTGCCGTTAACCGCCTGCACGGTCCGTGCCTGCGCCACACCTGAAGGCAGGTTGAGAAAGAGCCGGTTGCCTGCTTTGACATCCGCAGCACGATCGAGCGTGATATTACGACCGCTTACCGCGCTGACCCTGCCGCCAATCACCCTTCCGGCCAGTTCGTTCGCGGCCACGCCGATCACCTCACCAACTGGGGGAACATCCATACCCGTGTTGAAGGTCACCACCTCACCGATACCGTTGGTAAGCAGCGCCCAGCGCCCGCGGCGGTTAGCCTCTGACTGCCGGGTGCAGCCGATGGCCGTCATTTCGAGCTGGCTGTAATCGAAGCGCATCGCCAGGTCTTTGTCATAAACGACTTCAGGTGTGTCTTTGTAGTGATTGGCCGGATCGGACCAGTTCACCAGTGCGGCGGTGTTGCGCGTGGTTTCGCTCGGATCGGCGAAGGTAAACTTACCGTCGACCACACTGGCGTGGTTGTAGATGTGTGCCACATCGCGCGGCATATCGGCCAGCACATACAGCTTATTGTCGCCCCAGTAGGTCATACCCCGGAAGATGCCCGCCAGGTCGCGCAGCACCGTCCAGGCGTCATTGCGCTCCTGGATGTAGACATTACACCGGAAGCGCGGCTCTTTACCGTTGCCGCCCTTGCCATCCGGTACCGGCTGATCGCAGTACTGCGCGATGCGGTACAGCTCCCATTTATCAATCTGGGTCGCATCAATCCGCTGACCAAGCCCGAACCGCTCGTTCAGCACGATGTCGTAATAAATCCACGCCGGGTTATCGGTCCACGCCCATTTAAACCCGCCCTCCCATGTGCCGGAATAGGTGCGCGTTTCCGGATCGTAGGTATCAGGCACGCGGATAATGCGCCCCTTCGGATTGCACACCACCTGCGGAATGCCGTTGGGGAACTGCTTCGCATCGAATTCTATGTAGAGCAACGCCGTGTTGGGGTAACGCAGCTTCGCATCGATGATTTCGGTGACCGCCTCGACGCGCATACTGTCCACAACATTCACCGTCGTTGAATCCGGTGTAATCCGTCGCACGCGCAGCTGCCAGCCGGTGGTGGCTTTCGGCAGGTCGATACGGTGACTGCGCTCATAGAGAGTGGTGGTCTTGTCATCGACAGCGCCTTTAACCACGGGCGCGTATGCACCACCGTCGACCGACAGCTCGATCGCATACTCAACGCGCGTACCCACTTTATCGCCGTTATCTTTCTGGTTTAACAGTGTGGGCCAGCCGAGGCGGATGCGCAGTGCTGAAAGCTGGGTATTGGAGACGGAACGGACATACGGCACAGCAGCTTTAAGCTCATAGGCGACCTGCAGCTCATTCTCAACGCCGGGAAAGCCCTGAATGTAGCTCTGATCCTGGGTGCCGGAACGGAATTCATATTTGACGTTGTTGAAGTTGTAACTGCCGTCGGCATTCTGCAGCGGGGTATACGATGACGCATCGCCGAGATAAATACTGCGCCCGTCCAGCCCGCCGGCGAACTCCCCTTCGCCGAGCGCGACAAGAATTTTGGCTCTGGCTATGGACTGAATACTGTCCGGGGCTTCCACCGGCGTGCGGGTCTTGTTACCACCGCCCTTGCGCCCTTTAATCGCTGTGTTCGTCATATCGCGCCCATAAAAAAACCGCCCGCGGGCGGCATAAAGTAATCACGTACCGACTTACTGCTGATCTTCCGCATATATGCCGGCTGAAATGATGGCCCCCCCGATCTCACGCTGGCCGTAGAGCAAGGGGACGGGGTTGCCGCTGGCGGTGGTGTTGACCGGGCCGCCGAAAGCATAGCTTGGCTTGTTGTCCGGATCCTGACGCATCCTCATCCCTGCCACCTGCGGTGACAGCAGCTGCACCACGCCGCCCAGCGCCATGGATGCGCCGACCAGCGCAACATTCAGCGCGACCCCTTTACCGATGAGCCCGGCTCCGGCAGGGCCAAGGGCGATACCCCCGGCAATCAGGGCAGCTCCGAGCACCGCCTGGAAGATGCCGGCACGCTTGCTGCCGCGGATCACCGGAATAATGCGCAGCTCATCGCCGGGGCCGAGAAGCGAAAACTCTTCCTGACCGATGTTGCGGCGATCGCGGAAGATGACGAAATCAAGCCCCCTGGCGCGCGCCTCGCGGAGATAATCCTCAAAGCCGTCCACCGTGCTGGACAGCGCCCTGAAAACCTCGCTGGCAGAAGACAGCGCCCGGCGGTGCGTGCGCCCGAAACGCTGCGCCATCGACCCGCTCAGCTTGATAACGGTTCGTTTTTCCATTACATCAGATCCTTGTACCGTAAAACTTTAATGGTGCGATCACGGTAATAGCCGCCATAGGGAATGCGCTGGCTGAGCTGCCCGTACAGGTGGTGCAGCAGCATGTTGCCCTCCAGCAGGACGCCGGCATGATTCGGCACGCTGGCCTGCACCTGCATGATGACCATATCGCCGGGCCGCGGGGGACCGTCGAACTCCCTGAAACCGCAGTCGTACCAGTTATCCATATAGAGGTTTTCGCCCTCCTCCCACCAGTGGCGATCGACGCTGTAGTCGGGCAGCGCGATACCGTGTTCAGTGCGGAAGTAATCCCGGATAAGGGACCAGCAGTCAGCGTGCCCGAGAACAAACTGACGCCCGGTCAGCGGGCGATCGCCGCGCGGCATGATGGTGCGGATATCGCCTTCAGGCCATGAAGCGATCACCCACGGCACTTCGGTCGCGTCGCACATCAGCATGTCGAGTTCACTCGGCTGCGTCGTGGCGCCGTCGCCGGGGTGGCTGTGCACCACAGCAACCACCGTGCCCTGCTCTTCTGCTGCAGCGTAATCTTCCGGCGAGAGTTCAAACTGCTCTTCCGGGGAGGTGGCCAGATTCCGGCAGGCGACATACTTCTCAACCCGTCCCTTCTGGATCACCACACCGCAGCATTCAGACGGGAACGCCTGGGCCGCATGCGCCAGAATCGCGCTGATTGTCTTGTCCCGCATGTTACCCCCTCAGAAGTGACGCCCCCGGAAAGCCGCCATAGTCGAGTTCATTGTTGGCGCCGAACCGGGGTTTACACCCGGTCGACAAGAGGCCTGAGCACACGTCCTTCGAAGGATCATCCACCCGGTTGCCGTCCTTATCGAACCAGCCATTCTGCCCGGCATAGGTACAGCCATTTCCGGTTTTGTACCAGCCGCGCATGCACCAGGTGCACATGGGCTGGATTTGCCTCGTGGGGATGAGCTGTCCCCGCAAATCTGCCGGGCTGGACAGTTCAAACTCCACGGTTTCATCGTCAGAACCCGACTTACGGTCGATGTAATAGACCTGTTTGCGCTCCTCATTCGGGTTGGCACCCGGATTGCCGCCGGCGAAATTACGGGCATCAAGGTAATGAGCGAAGGTCTCATGGATAATCACTTTTGCCTTTGCCATTCCCTGAAAGCGACGACAGAGCGCGCCAATCGTGCCGGAGATATTTGCCACTGTCAGAGTCGGGCGGGCGCTCTGCCCGTCGCTGCTGACTGAAATGCCGGTCAGTTCAAAGGGCCATGCACCGTACTCCAGACCCTGCCACCAGACAGACTTCGGCGGAAGCTTTGACTCATCGCCGCCCGCAGCAATAATTTCTGCTTCAGTGTGAGCGATTGTTTCGTTGTGGAAACGCAGAATGCCGGCACCGAACGCCTGGCCGTCGACCTCAATAAGGCGGACGCGGCTGCCCGGCTCCAGCTTCTGGACGTCAGAGGAAATGCTCATGGATGATATGCCCGAATAAAAGTGGTGCTGAGGGTGTAGTTATCTGCGCCGTGAGTGGCTATCTGAAGGGATTCAGACCGCCATAAACCCGCGGGCTCCAGCGGCGGTTTCCAGATGAAGGACTTCGCCCCCGCGTGCCGGGTCAGAAAGGCTTTTATAGCCCCGACATAATCCTCATCGCCGGTAAAACTCACGCTCCATTGCGGCGTAACCGGGTTGATACCGTCGCCGGCCACCTGGGTATAACCATCGCCAAACTGAGCTTTACGGGTGCGGAAGCTGGTATCGCTCTGAGCACCAACGCGCGGGGACCAGGAGAAGGTCTCAACTGCCATGATTACGCTCCTTTCAAAAGCCGCCACAATGGCGATCCGGGCATGTTGGCCTGCTCATTAATCACCGTCACGATTGCATCCTTAAGCTGCCTGCCGGCAGATGCTGCAGCCCCCTGACCTGCCGTGGACTGCCCACCGCCCTGGATGTTGATATCGCCGAATGACACAGACGGGCCGCCGCCGGAAGACTGCGGCATCCCTACTGCGTGAACAGCAAGATCACCATTAGGTGCCCGCGTGAGCGGCATAATTGCCTCCGGCCCGGCCTCGCCCATCAGACCGGCACCTTTGGCGAAGGCGAACATGGTTGGACTGTTCACAATGCCGTTGCTGAATTTACTCAGGTCGGAAGATTCATAAACGCCGCCTTTGGCATTGAATGTGAAGTTCGACGCAGCTTCCTGAATGGCAGTTCCGCTGCTGGCGGTGGCCGCAGACGCTGCACCGAAGCTGAACAATGAGCCAAGGGAACTGATCCCTTTCGCCATCGCCATATTAACGAGCACATTCTGGATAATTTTGAGCACACTGACGCCCCAGTCTTTCCAGCTTGCTTTGCTGCCGTTGAGCATATTCACCAGATTACTGTTGATGCCGGATAATGCTGACTGCACGGCACTGGCCGCCTGCAGGGAGTAATTGGATGCATCATCCACCCAGTTTGCCAGGCCATCCCGCGCGCCAGAAATCCAGTCGGCATCAAGACTGTCGATCTGCTGGTAATAATCGGCGTAATCGTTTAGTCGCCGGGACTGAGCCTTCTCAAGCTCACTGGTATAGCGATCGAATTCTTCCTGGCTTTTAATATCCCCGCGCTGATAGCGCTGTTCCAGATCGGCCCGTTTTTCATTGAACTCGCGCTCCACGTCAAGCCGCTGGCGCATACGCTCTCGCGCCTTGTCACCAAGACCAGCGCCAACAATGTCGGCATTCAGTGAAGCGGCGCTGTTGGCGTTTTCACGCTGCAGATTCGCGACATACTCTGCAACTTTGAGATTTTCTTCGTTGGCCTTTTTGACGGCATTAAGCCGATCAACTTCCGTTGCCAGTTGCTCGAGGCGCTGCCGCTGCGTGTCGTTCAGCCCCAGAAGTTTCCCGTCAACAACATCGAACTGAAGCTTTTGCAGTTCGGTAACTTCTGCGCTTTTCTTACCTGTGGTATCGATAAGCGCTATCTGGCGCAGGTAAGCCGTCTCGGCGGATTTGAAAGCGTTCTCCAGTTTTTTTCCGGCGCTATCGGTTTTTGCTTTTCCGTTTGTTTCATTTTTGCCGAGCTGAAATCCGGCAGAAGTGGAGGTGCTTACTTTTGCCGCAGTGACGGGAAGACTTGTCTGGAAATTTTTAACGTCATTCAGTCGGGCATAAAGCTCTTTCAGTTCCTGCCGCCTGGAATCGGTATCCATGCCAATACGGTTTACGCCAGCAAGGAACCCCTTATCATTGAGATCCGCTTCAAGGTTTTTTATCCGGCGCTCAATTTCAACGCGAGAAGCATTGGCCGCAACTCTCTGCCCGCCCTGAAAGTTTTCTATCAGCCTCCCTAATTCCGAAGCAGCTTTACCGAGCCCACCGGCGAGGGATGCAACACCGCCCACGAGTTCTGAAAGCCCCTGTAAAACAGCCGGATCGGTGAAAGTTTTTTTCAGGTCATCAAGCCCTTTTTGAAGCGGCGAGATATCCACTTTCGCCAGGCCTGCGGCGATCTCCATTTTGAGGCCGCTCGCCTGCGCTTCCAGATCCTGAAATATCTCGTTTACCCTGAGAAGGTCATCAATAGATTTCGGATCCGGCGCTACACCGTAATCCTTTGCGAGCTGGATAAATTGAAGGAGCTTTTGATTGTTATTATCAAAAAGGGGCAACAGCCTTGATAAGTCATTGCCGAGGCTTTCTAAAATTGTTGTCTTTTCAGCATTGGTATTTATTTTCCCCAGCGCTTCACCGATCGCGAGAAGCTGTTTATCAGGGGTAACTTTAGAAAGTTTTTCAGCTGAAAGCCCAAGCGAATTAAGTGCATCAACAGCTTCACCTGATTTATTGAGTACAGCGTCACCGATTTTGTCACCGATATCTTTAAAGATATCCGCAATCTGATCCCCTGAAATACCGGCCTTCTCAGCAGCAAATTGCCAGGCCATGAGTTCCTGCGTGGATACACTCAATGACTTCGCCCAGCGATCAGTTTCGGTAATCTGCTCAGAAGTCGATTTGAGCAAAGCAATTCCTGCGGAGGACACAGCTACAGCTGCGCCCGCAGCGGCAGTACCTATAGTCGCAATTGCAGCGCCGGCTGCCTTAACATCCGACTGTACCTTTCGGCGCCATTTTTCAGAAGATCGCTCAGCCTTATCCATGCCGGCAACAAAACCACCAACCTTAGCGATCAAGTCTATTGTAAGCGTGCCCAGAGATTTACCAGCCATATACTCTCCATGGAACATCTCGCCTTGAGATTAAAATAAAATTGACTAGCAAATTAAGCCCATGATTTTATTGCATCTTTCAAGGAAATCGGAGGCTCTTTAATGTGAGGCGCAAAATCACTAATTCTGAAAGCGGGCGTATCAGTACCTTTATTAACGTTTGCAAGCACTGAGGCCACCAGCGCAGAACCCCATTCCGTGCGCATCATTGGGTTCAGTGACCCGTACTGGTTGCGGTACTTAACCCATAACTGAAACTCACGGAAGCTCAGACGTTCCATTGCCTCCGCTATTGTGCGTCCGCCGATGCCGTTGAGGACGAGTTCGCACCAGATTTCTTCTTCTCCGGTGAGCTCGTCTTTCCCAGATCGTTAACCTCCTGGATAGCCAGCAGCAGCGCGAGGGTCAGCTGGCCATCAAGCGCACCGCGTTCCGGATCGGCTTCGCCGGTAATATCAGCCACCGTCAGAACCGGCTTTCCTTCTTCATCACAGACAGACGAAGCAATACGCCCTGCCACACCATCAAGGCGGCCGTTCGCTGCCATCACATCCGTCATGGCGGTGTGATAGCCCAGAGGGCGGATATACACCGTCGCCGTTAACTCTTCATCGCCCTGCTTCCAGGTGATCTCTTTTGCGACAGGGCGACCGGTGAATGCGCCGGCCTGTTTAAGTGAATCAAGGGTGAGTTTCATTTTTTATCCTGTTGGTAAAGAACATGGCGGGACAGATGCCCCGCCGTTGATCAGCTGCCAGCCTGTGCTTTAGGTACCCACACAGCGGGCCCGGAACGCTGGACAGAAGCAGCGGTAGAAACGACGGTGTTAGCCGCAAAGTCGAAAGGAAAATCGGACACGTATCCCTTGAACACAAACCAGGTGCGATCAGACGGCAGGGACAGGCCGTCGACAGCATCCGCTGTGCCGGAAGCTGCTGCAGTCGGCGCGGACTCCCCGTCAGACCAGCCGATAGCAAAAGTCAGATCCTGATCTGCTTCATCATCGGAGATAGACAGGTTGTAGAGCATGAGGTGACTGGCGTTTTTGGGATCGGCATTCAGCGTCAGCGAAGCCTGTCCCGGCGTGCGAAGGCCGCGCTTGTATGTGCGGTCGGTCTTCTCAGAGAGACAGGTGTCTTCAATCTGATCTGCGGGATTGCTTCCGGGCGAGAACGCCGTGATGCACTCCACTTCACTCACTGTGCCTTTTGCGAGCACAAAGAGCTGCGTGCCTTGCGTTAATACAGACATTGTTTATCTCCGGTCATAAAAAAAACCGGCTCAGGGCCGGCGGGTTAAAGCGCGAGGGTTTATCGGAGGACTATCCAGTCAACATCGAATGAATAGCGGTACCGTTTTGTTTCGGGGTCTTTTTCCTGAGTGCCCCAGCGTGAGATATAAGCGTGGGGTTCAATGGCGTCACGCAGAGCCATGGCGACAGCGATCACCTCATCCACCGTATCGGCATAGGCATCAACCTGCATGGTGAACGAATCGACATCGGGCCGTTGCGCGAGATAGTTCTCTGGTGAGCCGCTGATGTTCTGCCAGACCACGTAGGGGTAAACGACAGCATCATCCTGCAGCCCGAAGGGATACAGGCGCAGCGGGTCGGTGCCCAGCAGCGCAGTAACCGCCGGACTGGCTGCACAGACGGAAAACACAGGCGCAATCATGGCGGAACACCCTTCTTCTGCGCGCGCTTAATGGCGCGATCTATTGCTTTCTCATACTCGCTGGCGAACACGTCCACCACCTCGCCGATGCTGCTTTCTGCCGCCGGGCGCATGATGGGCTGTGCGCGCATCTTTTCGGTACCGAACTCAATCAGTCGCCAGTGCGGTGTCGGGGCATTCTCCCGCAGATCGGGATGATTTTTCAGCACCGCGCCATGCAGCACGCCGATACGAAAACCCAGGTTACCGGTCGTTTTAAACAGCCGCCCGTTCCAGCGCATCGCAATATTAGCGGCAATGCTGCGCCCGGTATGCGGATCGTCAATACGGCTGGCGTTCTCCCTGGCCTTGTTCACTATCACGTTGCCGGCGCGCCTCAGTGCCGCCCGGCCGCCGCGGCGGCGCAGGTCATCGCTGATGCTGTCCAGCTTGCCCAGCAGCGAGTCGATCCCGATAATGCTGAAATCAATGCCATCAGCCATCATTAACCCCCCGTGAGCACGGCAACGTCAGATATTCCCGGCCACTTTTGTCGTCTTCAAGCACACCCTGAATGTCGTAGACTCGACCGCGATAGAGGATGCGGTGCCTGTCAGTGACACCCTCCCGCCAGCGAATGGTGATCCGCGTCGTGACCTCGTTCTGGGCAGCCTTCGCAGCCACAAAGTCGCGCGCTGAAAGGTCTGTTACATTCGCCCATACCTCGGCGACATCCGCCCAGCCATCAACAAGGCCGCCGGTGACCGGGCTCTGCGTTTTGACGGGTTTCTGCAACTTTACCCTCTTGTTAAGCTTCCCGGCCTGCATACTTACCCCCTGGGTTTTCCGTTGAGGTACGTTTTTACAGGGGAATCAAGCGTGGTCGTTTCGATGTCATCAGCCAGGGACTGATACAGCAGAGCCACCAGCGCTTCATTTGACTCCGCCAGGCGGTTCATTGCGGCTGTCTGATCGCTCATGGCTTTCAGCAGTGCGTTTACCTGATGCTCGTTCATAGGCAATTTTCATCCAGTTTTTCAGCCACTCACGACGAGCGGCACAACCATTACAGGCCATTCATCCCCCTATACACCATAGATTCGGTAGGGCTGGAGAAGCGCCTCGACAGCCAGCGGCAATTCTGCCGGCGCATTACCGCTTACCACTGCCTCCCGGTTTGCGTACCAGTGCCCGATAAGCAACAGCATCGCCGTGCGCACATCGTCATTGAGAAGCAGACGATCTTCATCATCAGCAAAGCCCGGATCATCATTGGTTTTGTAGAGCTTTCTCCGTGTCCAGGTTTCAACATAGCGTGCCGCCGCACCGGTGTAGATCTCAAGCAGGTTGTCATCATCTGTAAAATCATCATCGATACGGCAATGGCTTCGGACTAAAGACGGTTCAAGAAACGCCATGGATTAGCCTCAGAATGGCGGCCCGCAGGCCGCCGTGATGTTTAGCTACCGGCACCCGTCAGGGCACCGAACACGAACGCTTCCGGACGATATACCGCCAGCGCCACACGCTCTTCGCAGCGAATGGAGATCATGTTCTTCTCGAAGTCGTCGGCGTTCTCGGTTGAGATCACAACGTTGGCATCTTCGCGATCGAACAACTGCGCGCCGGAGTTAAATGCGCCGGTCAGGAATTTACCCAGGAACTGAACAGCTTCAGTCGCAACCACGGGCAGGCCCCACAGTGTCGGCGTGGTGAGCTGCGCCGGGTTCGCCAGGATATAGCGGCCCAGCTCGTCTTTAGTCAGCTCGATGCGTGCCCAGTCGGTAAAGTGCAGGACGTGGCCAGACGCCGGGAAGCGCGCTAGCTGCGCCTGCAGCATTGCCAGACGGAGCACATCGATACCGGACTGTTTTTCCACAGCAAACGCCGGGTTAAACGCAACAGCCTGCGGGATAATCCCCTTCAGGTGCGCGCCGGTACCGTCACCGAACAGAATTTCCTGCTCTTCGACGTACTTGAGGCCGTAGCGCATCTCGGCATCCACCGTTGACTGCAGCTGTGCAAAGTCATCCAGGATCTGCTTGGATGCCTTGAACATGTGGGCGATGGTGCGCACCGGCGTCGTCTCTTCAGCGAACTGGATATCGCTGTAAGGCTTGGTGGTGTTTTCCGGCACAACTGCGGCGTTGTTGGTGAAGCCCGTCTGCTTCACGTAGTAGATGGTATTCGACTGGGTGCGACCCGGTGCAATCAGATCACGAATGAAAAGACGCTGTTTCGGCGTCTGATCGATACCAGGCAGACGCGTCGGCGCGATAATCTGCCCCGGAACGTCAACGGTGGTGATCGCCGCCTGTACCGGCACGCTCAGGCGCTTGCCGCCTTCCATGCTGGAGCGGATGTCCTTCATCACTTCCGCCGACACCAGCTGCTGGCCAACGGACTGAATGCCTTCTTTCGCCGCGTTGAGCGGCATGCTGGCAACGTGCTGCTCCAGATCGCCTACTGACGCTTTCAGCGTTTTCAGGGATTCGTTAAGCACGTTATGCTCGAGCGCGATTTTATCTACCGATTCTTTGGTTTCAGCAGAAAGCGTGCCTGAATTGCGAGCTTCAGCGAGCGCTGCTTCCGCCTTTTTGCTGAAATCAGAGGAAACCTCCTCCAGTTTGGCCGTTACCTTCTGCAGGAGTTCGTTTACTTGAGACATGTTTTTTCCTTATTCGCCGAGCGATGCCAGCGCAGATTTGAGGGAGTTAAGTACTTCAGGGCTTACTTCATCGACAGCGCCCGGCTTGTCGTTTTCTTCGGCAGCAGCGCCCGGCGTGCTGCCCAAAGCTTTCAGGTGCTTCCGGCGCTCAGAGCGGGGCATGCCGCCCTTTGCCAGAAAAGCATCAATTTTGCGGATAGCCGCTGCAGGGCTTTCTTCATCGCTGGTAATTTCATCGGAGGAGAGCAGCGCGTCGGCCAGGCCTCTGGTCACTGAGTCGCTGCCGCCGATAAAGGACTCCTTGTCCATCAGCGACTGAATTTCTTCGACTGGCATGCCGGAACGGGCGGCATAGATGTCTGCCATTGCCTTATCGAACGGCTCGAGGTAGTCAGCGTATTCACGGAAATCATTCCGGTTGCCGGCGGCCATGATCCAGGCGTTATGGATCATGAAAAACGCGCCGCGGCCTATCTGGACCTCATCCCCCGCCATTGCGATGATCGATGCAGCTGACGCAGCGAGGCCCAGCACTTTCACGGTGACTTTCCCCTGGTATTCACGGAAAAGGTTATAAATGGCGAGACCTTCGAACATATCCCCGCCAGGGGAGTTGATGTGGACTGTCACATCCTCGCCACCAAGCGAGCGGAGCGCTGCTGCAATCCGGTTAGCGCTCACGCCGTCACCCCACCAGTCCTCTCCGATCACATCGAAGATGGTGATGGTGTTCTCACCCGACTGCGCCGCAGCGCGAATGCTGCCGTCCCAGCGTTCAATAGCTGCTGCAGGCAGATCGCGTTTTCCGGACGCAGAAATCCGCCCCTCCGGCGCCGCCGGAAGAGTGCTCATCTTCTTCATTGGTTCTCCTAAGCCGCTTTTTTAAGCGGTGACTGCTCCGGCGGAATGTCCGGGAAAAGGAAGGCGTGAAGCTTCATAATGTTGCTGGCCTGCGCCCCGACGTTGTTCTCACGCAGCTGATCAAGCGGCGTCAGGTTCAGCTGGACTGTGTAAATATCGCCACCATCAATCGGTGGCAGGTTTTCAAGCCGGCGCACGTCATTCCGGGACATCCAGCCATTCTGCAGCGCTGTGGTGTAGTAGGCGGAACGCCCTGCGCTGTCGGCGCGCAACAGGCCTTCAACAGAGAATTCGGCGAAAAGCTCATCATCACTGTCCAGGAGGCAACGTGAAATTTCCTGCTCAATATTTACCAGCAGCGGGCGCAGCGTGTTGGTCAGGAACTGCAGGTTCATGCCTTCTACACTGGATGCCCAGCTGCTCTGTTTGTCGGCATGGCCGACCATAAACGGCGGCACGCGGAACCAGCGACAGATCTCTTCAATACTGAAGCTGCGGCTCTCCAGCATCTGCGCGTCTTCAGGGTTCATCGTGACACCCTGGTACTTCATGCCGCCCTCAAGCACCATGATCTTTCCCGCATTCTTCGAGCTGGTGAACGCCTGCATATAACTGCGCAGACGCGCGCGCTGATCGTCACTGAGCGCTGCATCGGAAGTGAGAAACCCCGAGCTCTGAATGCCATTTTCGAAGATTTTTGCGGCCGACTGCTCCACCGCCAGCGCCGCACCAATCACATCGCGACCGGTCATCATGGGCATCATCCCGCAAACCCCGTCGAGGCCGAATCCCCGGATGTGCATGATGTTTTTTACCGGAATGACGCGCTTTGCTTTGTTCTCGGTATAGGTGTATTCCAGCGCACCGCTGTCGAGCCGCTTAACCACCATGTTCTGCGGCAATAAAGGCACCAGCGATACCAGCTTCTGCCCGATGTACTTCTTTTCGACGAAGGCATTACCGCGCAGGCAGATGCTGGCGACCACCATCAGCATGAAGCGCGATGGCGTCATTTCCGCATTTGGCCGGCGGCAAAGTACCGAATAGGCCGGATGGTTCGTTGCCGCCTTGCGGGAACCGTCCGCCTGCCGCTCGTAAATCTTCAGCGGCAGGGTAGAAACCGACTCGCTAAGCAGCCTGACGCAGGCCCACACCGCTGAAAGCCGCATGGCTTTGTCAGCAGTGACGACCTGCCCGCTGCTGCTGGTACCAAACCATTCCTCCCAGAAGGTTCCGGTGGTCAGGCTGATGGGCACACCCAGCCAGTTGAGCAGAGCGCTTTTCACCCTGCCCGGCTGCTTATTTTTATTCATCAGAAACCTACCATGATGGGGTTATCGAAGAAGCCACTCAGATCCTGCCGTGTATCAGGCAGCATGGCGCGACCGATATTCATAATCAGGGCAGTTGCCCCGTCAATTTTGTTTTCGTTGTGCTCCTTGATGGGGCGCACAACATCATCATTACCAGGCAGGTGTTTACCGACGACATTGGAAATACACCAGGTGAGGATGGGATGACCATCATGATGGAAGCGCCCGGCCTCTATCGCCGCCTCGAGTTCCTTCATTGGGTCTGACATGTTGGTGTAGTTCTGCACTATCGTTATCGGGCTCAGACCTTCATCGGCCAGATGATGTGAAAGGTTTGTGGCTCCATGCGGGTCTATCGCGGATTCTTCTACCGGGTTTTGGCGGTTGACTGCTTTCGCCTCCTCAAGGATCACCCGGTAGTCGATTTCTGCGCCATCCGTTAACTGCAGGTGACCGCTGTTCACCCACTTCTGGAATCGCTCAGCGGTACGCTGCTGATCCGTATCGGTGCTGTAAACCGTGTCGTATGGCACCCAAAAGCGTGGCGCCACGCAGTAGTAATGCCGTTTACCGTCAATGTCGCGGGTGAAAATCCTCACCATGCTGTTCATATCGAGCTTACGCGCAAGGTCAAAAGACAGATAACAGGGCTGCCCCTCAAACTGCTCGAGCGAGAGCGTTTCATCCTCACAGTTGCGCCAGCTGACCAGGTTGAAGAAAGCCGCGCGGGCTGAAACCCATATATTCAGGTGCTTAGTCTTGAATACGTTGGCCTGACGGGCGTTGTTCATCGCCCTTTTTTGCTGGCTGAGAAGAAAATCGCTGTACACCGATACCCCCATGTTGGGGTTTGCCTTGCGGAGTACCGCCGGGTCGGTCCAGTCATCGCCTTCGTCAACGGTGTATATCACGCCGAAAAGCTCTTCGTTCGGTACCGTGCCGTTAAGCATCTCGATCACTTCCCGGCGCTTGTCGTAGCATGGTCCCTCGATGTTGTAGCCTGCCGTGGTGATTGCCCACATCAGGGGCTGGCGCCGTGCACCCATACCGGTCAGCATCGTGGTATAAAGCGCATCGGTATCGTGCTCATGGTATTCATCCACTACCGCGCAGCTTGGAGACGAACCGTCACCGGGATTGCCGATCAGGGGTTCAAAACGGGCTCCATCCTCCGGCCGGTTCATGTTCGACGCGTTCACCTCAACGCCAAAAGCATCACACAGCGCTGGCGTGCGTTTGCACATCAGCCGGGCCGGGCGGAAAACCTCCCAGGCCTGCTTTTCTGTTGTGGCACCGGAATAGACTTCAGCACCAAACTCGTCGTCACAGGTGAAGCAGTAAAGCGCCACACCAGCGGAAATCGCCGACTTGCCATTTTTACGGGGGATCTCGGTGTAGACCTCACGGAACCGGCGAAGCTTAGTCCCCTTCTGTACCCAGCCGAATGCACAGCACACGATAAAAAGCTGCCATGGCTCCAGCGTGATCGGCATCCGCTTAAATGCCCATTCACCCTTAGTGTGGGGTAGCAGCTGGATAAACTTGGCTGCCTTTTCAGCCAGATCCTTGTCAAAGCGGTACCGGAATTTCTTTGTTTTCTCTTTCGCCAGATCATCAAGATGGCGCTGGCACGCATCAACGACATACCTGCAGGCCACAGTCCTTCCCCGCACGATGTCGCGGGCATACTGATTTGCGGCGTTCACGTTCGGATAGGATTTACGGGTCATAGGTTTTTGAATGGGTTATCAGACTGTTTTTTGTTTGCGCCCATCAGGCGCTGCCTGCTGCTGGGATCCAGCCCGAGCATGCCGCCGAAGGAGGCCATCTGCCGCATGGCTTCATTAAGTACCGTCAACGCCGGGTTTTTGATCACACCGCCCATTGCGCCAGTCACGGTTATACCGTTGTCAGCAACGTGCACCTGCGCAGCGCGGGCGTTGGCGTAGGCCACACAAAACATTTCGAGGTTGTGTAAATCTGTCGCGCATAAGACCTCCTGCGCGCACAGCTCCTTAGAGACCATCTTCCACATTGTCGCAGCGTCTTCGCTGAGCCATTCCGGCGGGTCAACGCCGGTAATGGGGGTGAAGGAAGGCTCTTCTTTATTGAGGGCGCGCTTACCCGGATTACCGGCCAGCAACTTCCGGGCGGTCGGCTTGGCGCGGCGTCCGGATCGGCCCGTCGCTCCAGCCATAGACGCTCCAGTTAAATTTTATATTTCGCGGGTGTAAAAATCTGACTGAGGCGGCGGTCCTTTAGGCCTAAGGCCCTGAACTTTTACCCCGCCCCTCCCTCAAATGGCGCCCTAATCGATAATCATTATCATTCAAGGCATTATAGTTTCATTTGCAACTATATTGATGATATTGATTCTCATTTGAGCCTTTCATGGGCCGTTTTGCGTTTATGGCATGGCCAGCATAGGGCTTCGAGGTTGCTGTCCTCATCGGTACCGCCATGTGCTTTGGGTTTGATGTGGTCAACAGTGGATGCTGGTGCGGGTCTGCCGTTCGCCAGGCATTGCTGGCAGATGTGCCGATCACGCTTCAGAATGCGGGCTCGGATAATGTCCCACTTACTGCCATAGCCGCGTTGGTGGCGGTTAAGTCCGCGCTGATGTTGCTGCCACCCTTCGTTGCGGTGCGCCTCGCAGTAACCAGAGCGGTCTGTTGTAGTGGCCGGACACCCGCGCTTACGACAAGCCCGAGGGATAGCAGATGGCATGATGAGGTTCCAATAAAAAAGCCACCAGCGAAGGCCAGTGGCTTGGAAGGGTTGTGGTGTATGAGCTGGCACTGGTGTACCGCTCAAAGTCTATTAGCCATCAATATGGTGCACTCTTCTCACCGCTTAAGAAGATTTTCCAATTCACCCTTAGCTAGCAAAATGAGATCGTCCCTTGTGGTGAAGAGAGTAAAAAAGCCTAAAGACTTATCATTGGAGTGAAGCTCAAGGCTGCTGCCGGGTTCAAGGTTTCGAAAAACAAGATTGCTAATATCTGATGCTTTTATCTCAATAAACTCAACATTCGCTTCTTCATCAAAATATCTTTCTGCATGCATAGGGGGCATATTGCTCCCTATTATTTTTACTACAAGGCTTTCCATAAATGCTCCTCAGGTTAGTAGTTCACTCTAAGATTAGCATTATTTAAAGGCTTCACAATCAATAAGTTAGGTGACGACATCGTCAGTCACCCTTCAAGAGAAGCTATTTCAGGCATTGCTCGCGCACATACTCCTGAAGGCCTGTTAGCTGTTTCGTGGCGGTTTCGATTCGCTCTCTGAGGGTGAAATAATTGCGTTGAGCGGAGTCAGTAAGTCGGGGGCTGGTTGCATCATCCATTGCGGTGGTGCTGGGCGTTCCACTCTTTCCGCACGTTGCGCTGAGCTGCAGCCGACGCTTGCCAGCAGCAACATCGCGCTCAAGCTGATTGATATTTGCTTTTGCATCTTCCAGTTCCTGTGTGTACTTCGCATCCAGCGCCGCAACGTCACGCTGGCGCTTCTGCATGTCTACGATTTCATCTTTAGCCAGATTTAATTCACGATTAACTTTGGTTAATGATGAGCGGGTTTCTGTGAGCTGGCCGTGGTAATAGTTCGCCAGTTTACCGGCAACCACCAGACCCACCACCAGCAAGCCAGCGAGCATGGTTTTCCAGCTAAAGGTCATCTTTGCCCTCCGCCAGGCACATGGAGCGCTCCATCTCCCGCCGGTTCTGCAATCCCTTCCACTTCATCCCGCCAGCGTAAACCCAGCGGCGCATTTCTTCGCACGCACCTTCCTGATCGCCCCGGTTCAGCTTTTTCAGGAGAGTAGATTTAGAGAAGGCATCGGAGCCGACGTTAAAGACGAAGCTGTAAAGTGCGGCACGCTGGTACTCACCCAGGGGCACTTTCACCAGGCTGTCGACTGTGCGCTTGGCTGGCTGCAGGTCTTTCCACAGCAGACGATCGCATTCCTGATCGGTGTAGGTTTTACCCCGGATGATGTCGGCACCGGTGTGACCATCGCAGACAGTCCACACCCCGGCGACGTCTTTGTAGGCCTCATACTTCCTGCCTTCAACGCCGTCTTTACCGCCGATAAAAATGGTTGCTATCGCAAGCGCGCCAGCTCCGGCAGCGCCGACCAGCTTTCTGCGAAGTGGAGTTGAAAAGGGCATTACTCCTCCTTAAAAGCTGCGGGGTTAGGCCAGCGACGGTAAGACTCAATCTGCGCCAGAGTGGTTTTGCGTTTGTAATACCAGTTGATGCCAAATGTCAGAAGTGCCACAACAATGCCGGCTATTACGCCAACGGCACTCCATTCATCAGGGCTTAGCCGGGTCAGTACGCCATTGGCTACCGTCCCGGCTGATGCGCCATAGGCAGCGCCAGAAGCTAATTTGCTCATGTTGGACATTTCTCTCACCTCCGATTAAGTCGGGGTGCTGTGAGTAAGTAAAAGGGTCAGGCTCTCGGGCTGCATTTAACAACGAAGCCATCTGAAGTTGATTCCCGGAGCCTGATAATAAAAAACCCGCACAAGGCGGGAATATGAGGGTGTGGCAATGTCGGCTCTGTGTCCGAAGATACCCTGGCTGGGTTAGGCTCGCCTGGCTGGATTCGAACCAGCGACCAACCGCTTAGAAGGCGGTTGCTCTTTCCTCTGAGCTACAGGCAAATTTGGTGGGCCGTGAAGGATTCGAACCTGTCTACCCTTCCCTTATGAGGGGACCGCTCATACCAAATGAGCTTCCGGCCCTGAAACGAAAAAGCCCCGCACGAAGGCGAGGCTCTTAATTTTTGTCGACCTGTAAAGCTATGGCGACGATATCAGATTTACACGAAATATAAGCTTATTAATCCAGTTTTGCAAGACTTAGTGCAGAATTTGTCGCCTTTTGTTGTGAACGTGATCGTGTTACCTGCAATAATGCCTCGCTGTCCAGTCTCAGAAAGGTACGCCTCATATCCATCCAGCGCTCTGTGAACGTCTCAGACCAGTTCTTTGCCGTAACGCCAACCAGCTGCGCCAGCTTCTGGTATTCGTAAGTCTCGCGCCCTGCAAGCTCTGCTTTAACGTCCTGCGCAGCCAGCCAGATAAGCGCCTGCAGACGGTTCATTGTCTTGCCGGCGACCTTGCGCGCGCCGAGATTCGCTTTGAACTCATCCCATGCCCACTGAGTGATCGCCACCTGGTATTCGAACCGGAGGTTTTCGCTGTAGCTCCACATCAGCCAGGCCATCTGGTGCTCATCGAGCGACATAAGCGCGCGCCGCCATGATGCGGTGCCGAACTCAACCGGGCTGACCAGGGCGATAGACGTACCTTTAGCGCGGGACTGCTGGCCGGGGATCGGCGGGCTAGACGGGTTAACCATGCGTCCGGTTGCTGGGTCAGTGATTTTCTTACGCCCACGACTGCGCGCCGTCGCTGTGAATTGCGCGTTCTCCGCGAATACCACCAGTTGCCCTTTCGTCGCCCCGCTCAGATCGGCGGTTGCCACCATGAGCTGTTCACGCACGTACTGCAAATATTGATGGTTCATGCTGCTGCTCCTGCTGGCTGTTTGGACTTTGCCTTGCGGCGCTCACTGTTACGGATGATGGTCTGTGCTGTGTTGTCGCCCGGCTTGCCCCGAGGGTGCCGGTACTGGCCTTCGGCACGCAGCAGGCTATCGCGCTCATAGTTATCGAATGGCTCTCTGCTCACGCTGCGCCCCCCAGCTCTGTTATCGTCAGCTCCAGCTTCCCGCCTTTGTGCAGGGGCATCTTCAGCACGCGATAATCGACAACCTGTGAGTCATCAAGCCAGAATCCGGCCTTAGTCAGAGCGTCGAAGGCTGCTTTTTGCAGGTTGTCGAGGTCGCGGCGGCGGCGATCCGGCATGTGGCATTCGATGCGCACTCGCAGCGGCGAGGCGGTTTGAATGTCCAGTAAGCCAGCCCGTATGATCTGCATCACGGCGTTGCGGTAAGCTGTGCCCTCAGCGCTGATGTGCGTGCGACCTCTGTTGTGCCGGTAGTAACGGTTGTTGCTCGGCGGCCACGGGAGACTGATGCGATATTCATTCATGATTTAACAAGCCCCTCTTTCAGCCAGATAACCTGCGTGCGGGCCATGCCTTCCAGCGCGCACTCTTTTGCATACTCCGCATCAACCAAGTGAGTGCGGCGATCAATCTCATCGTGACAGCTGCTGCATGCGATGGTGGCGATCAGGTCTGGCGGCTTAATTCCGGTGCCGCACAGGCCAGCCAGCCGGATGTGGGCCAGCACTGAGGTTTCAGGGTTGCCATTACAGATTCCGGGGATTCGCACCTGGCATTCACGACCGAGCGCGGCCTTGCGTAAATCAGCCATGCTTCCTCCTTGCTGCCAGGCGCAGCCATTTCTGATCGACGAGACGGGCGGTGTAGCCCTTGAGGGTTGGGCTTTCAGAAGGTGCCGGGGCAGCCCGGCGGCGGCGCGCGGGCATGCGGAAGATTGCGCGCTCGATGACTTTAGCGAGAGGACTATGCATCATGCCTCCTGCTTATCGCGAAGCTGCTGGAACTCGCAGCCGGACGGGATAGTCACTGCCAGACCGAACTGGGCGCACCAGGCTTCAACTTTGCACATGAAGATATGCATCTCACCGGTGTCGAGGCGCGAGGTATGCCGAGGTTCCCAGGTGGTCTCTTTGGTGCCGGTGATGAAGTCGGTATAGGTGACTTCTTCGCATCCGAGGTATGTCTTTTTGAGGTTACGCTTAACCCATTCAGGCGTTGCGTCGGTGCGCCCGGAGTTAATCAGGTATTCGCTGATTTCTCCCATCCACATGTGAAAGAGTGCGTTCTGAGAGAGGCTGCGCTTTTCGCGCCACGGCTTTACCTGAAGGCGGAAGCACTGGCCGGCATCCAGTAGCGGCTGTATCTGCTGCCCGATGGCTGCGAAGTTGCCGCGATGAAGTTTGATGCCGTCTGATGGCAGGTTCATACGGCCTCCTTAACGGAAACCGCAGAATGCAGAAAATCGCAGGTGCATTTCTGCATCTGTGACAAGGTGATTTGCTCGTTGTGTGTGCGCATAAACGTCCCCGTTTAGCGCAAAGGTACCGCCGGGGCTCAATCCGGCGGCATTGATATTATGGCGGGTTGATAATGCTAAATCAAATGTTGCTTGACGTTTAGTTTCACGGCGTCGAATGGGTTAGGCATCGATATTCACATTTATTGCGAATACGTTGACCGGATCGGGGCCGAAGTGAGGGTGAGTGATGGACTGCAATTTGTACCCTTGATATGGGACATCAATCCGACGACTGGAATCATCAGCTCGCGGATAGCCGCGGGTTATAATCAGCCGGTCATATTCCCGATTAACCAGGCGCTTGCGCCAGTAATCATTGAGCAGTCGATACTCAAACTTCTTCTCGCCTCTCCTCATCTGGTCGAAGTATTCGCCATTTACAGCCAGTTGCAGATTAGCCACCTCACACCTCCTGGTCAGGCGCTGCCGGTGCTGCGGCGAGAAGCGCCGACCATATATCCTTCAGTGTGATTGCTCTGTAGGCATCAGCATCGTTCAGCATGGCTTCTGTCGGGTCAACCGGAACAAGCTTCCAGCCATCTGGCACCGTAGCCGCCGTTACAGGCCCGGCCTTGAGCATGGCGGCGCGACCTTGCCAGACAATCCAGGCGACAATCATATCCCATGCAAAATATCCCTGATCGCCGTTCAACACGCGCTTACGGTCGATGCTGTCTTTGAATTTTTCTTCCATAAACGCTTCGAAAGCTTCACGCTCATCAGGCACAGCCACCGGCGCTGGCGGTGCCGTGAACACAACGCTTTGCACCCAATGCGCGCCATCTTCATTGCAGTGACATTTTGACTCTAGCGGCTCGTCGAGGCCTTCCGCACCGCAGCCAGTGCATGTGAATAGTTTCCGACTTTTCGCGTCCATTCCCGCCAGCAGCATGCGGATCATCGTTTCTTCTTCGGAATCCCCGCCGTGTTTGATGTGCTCAAGCAGTTTCTCTTCCAGACGCTCCCGGCTAAGTTGTGCTGTCATACGGCCTCCCGTTTAATTGTTTTAATAACATCACCATCGTTCGGCGATACTGGACGCCATATTTCCATGCCGCAGTAATGGCAGATAAGATGAGCCCCGTTGCATCTAATCAGCAGCGTCTCGAATTTATGCCCTTTTATGAGGCATCGGATTGTGGATAGCGGAGATAGCTGCATACCTACTCCCCCACTTCCAGTTTGATGCCAGCGCGGTCGCACAAGTTACGCAGGTCGCGGAGTGAAACAACCTCAGCATTACTGACGAAATCACCAGCCTCCCCCACGCTTGTTTCCGGCAACTTAACGCTCACCGTACGGGCTTCCAGCTCAGCGATGCGCTTCTTGTCGGCGTCACGCTCTGCCAGCAGGGCGAGGATGGGGTCGGTGGCGGGGGTTTCTATGCGGAAGTAAAGCGCATCGCCATCTTCGAAATTACCCGGGTCATCTACCAGGTTTTCGTGCTCGTCGGCGCAGTAGACCTCCTGCCGAATGAGACCGCACTTCAGCGCTAATTCCTGAATATCTGAACCATCGGCAGAACCCCCTTGCCATGCGATAGCGAGCATCGCTTCGACAAATGAATCCATACCGACATTCTCAGCCACCACATCGTAAAGCGCGCTGGTCGACTTCAGCGTTTCATCACGCAATTGTTGGTTGGCATCGGTCAGCTGCTTAACCTGCGCTTCCCGTGCACTCCACCCTTCCCACATTGCAGCCATCATCATGAACCAGACATTCCCGCAGCCATCTTTTTTGTGGTCGAAGAACCAGTTCACAAATTCGATTGCCATGCCGTTTTCAGATGCTAATTTTTCGCGTTGATTCATGCCTGTGTTCTCCCGTAAACCGCCAGTACCCGCTTCATCGCCTCGCTGTTGCGACACTCCTGAAAAATCCGGTTGGTGCTCACCTTTCCTGATCGCTCCGCTTCATCAGGCATCCGGTACCAGACCGTTCGCCATACTTTCTTGTCGACTACCAGCTCACCGGCGCGGAACATCCTGTTTGCTGCCTGGCTGATTGCAGTCACCGACTGACCGGTGGCAGATGCAATTTCGGCAAAGCAGAATGTTTCGTGGGTCTTCAGGTACTCGGCGATCGCCTCTTTAGCCTTCATGATTTGCTCCTGTAGCTGTCCCAGGTGAAGGCCAGCGTGCAGCCGCCGCCGTCACTCATTCGGTCAATAACTCGCTCACCGATGAATGCGGCCAGTTCGTCTTTGCTCTGGTTGCTTATCAGGATGGTGGGCTTCATTTTTTCGTAACGGGTGTTGATGATTTCGAACATGATCAGCTTTTCAGCGTCACTGCCGAACTGCACACCAACCTCATCGATGATCAGCAGGTCGGGCCGGGTGAATTGCTTGATCACTTCGTCTTCGGTACGCGTCGATGATTTCGACCAGGTGGATTTAAACTCCCTGGCGATTTTCAGAGCGGTCGTAAAGGCGGCCGTCGAAAGGTGCTCCTCGATGACGCGCTTGGCGATCGCCAGCGCCAGGTGGTTTTTACCGGTACCCGGTTTGCCGCACATCACCATCCCGCCACCGCGGCGCAGACGCTCCGGCCACTTGCTGGCGTATGCCTGGCAGACGCGCAGCGCGCGGGCCGCTTCATCGCACACCGTCTCGTAGTTATCCAGGGTGCAATCAGCGAAGCGCTCGGGGATATGCAGCTCGCCTTTGAGGCGCTCGATCGTCCGCACGCGGGCCTGCTTGTCCTGCTGGTCACGTTCGCGGATCAGCATTTTCAGCTCTTCGCGCATGCACTGCGGGCATTCACTCGGCCTGGTAGGGATCCGCACTGGTCCGGTTGAGATGCGGTTGCGCTGCTCGTACTCCCCGTGCTCTTCACAGATACCGGTCGAGAACTCAACTTTCGAGTGCGGGATATTCAGCGGAGGCTGCCCGAGCTCGGCCAGTTTTTTCTCCAGGCCGGAAATCTTCTCGTTGATATCCATGCTCACTCCTGCGCCCACGATGGGATTTCAGTCTCGCCATAGTCTTTACCGGCGAAGTTCTCAGCAGGCCGGGCCGGAACGCGGGAGGTCTGTCGGGCGCCCTTGGGCTCAAACAAACCCTGCCAGCCGTTAGCGATGCTCTGGTTGATAATTTCTTCAGGCTGGTAGCCGTTGCTCTTGCAGCGCTCAAGCAGGTTGATGGCCTGCGTTACCGTCTGTTTCGACTTGATGGCCTTCTTCAGGTCGCGACGGTAATCAACCCATGACTTCCAGACCGCCGGGGAGAGCCATTCAGGAAGTTCGACAGCGCATGGATCGAACGAAGCCGTTTTGGGGGATTTAGGGGGTTTATTAATATTGTCTTTAGTTGTCTTTAAAGAATGTCTTTTGTGTGTCTCTGGATTAGAGACTTGCTTTGTCTCTAACTTAAAGACACCTTTTGTCTCTGGTTTAGAGACTAAGTTACTAACTTGGAGACACTTGCTGAATCGCCATGAAGAAACCTCCTTGTTCACGCCGATCTGATAGCCGTCCATAAAAAGGCAATTCATTGAAAGCAGCTCTTTTTTCGCCTTGTTTACGTTCTGCCTGGACAGCCCTGTAAGCAACGCAATTTGCTCATCAGCAATGCGATCTGTTTTCTTGTTGAAGCCGTACGTTTTACGGACGTAGGCCAGCATTAATTTCAACTGGCGGGCGGTCAAATCTGCACTTGCAATGGCCTCCAGCAGCTCGTTAGCGATGCGGGTATATCCATCGTCGAGATCTGCCACGCGCGGCTCCTTAAGTGCCACGTCAGGCACAGGGAAATTGATTACTTCGGCAGTGTTTGCCATAATTGCTCCTGTGAATTGATCCAGTTAATTCCACCTGAAAGCCGTTGGTGTTCGAGCACCGCGGCTTTCGCCATTTCAGAGCAGTCCAGGCTGCTGCACGCGCTTAACACGCTTCTTTTCGAACTTGTCTGACGGAACCTGCTGCTTCTCCGCCCAAAGCTTTGCGTGTCGTAACACGTCATCGAAAATCTTCCCCTTACGACTTGCCTGTGACATACGCTTGTACATATCGACGGCCTGAAATGCCCCCCCCTGAGCCACCGCTACGGTGAATCCCTGCTTAATCAGTTCATCGCGCACATGCTTCTCGATAAATTCGATGTGGTTCATGGTGTTTAGGCCTCCATCTGACCCTTTTCCCCTTCACGGTTAGAAATCAGAATTGCCAACAGCAGAGACATGTTCGGCACCAGGTTCTCCCGCCACCGACTCACGGTCGATTTGTTGACGCCAAGCAGTTCTGCGATGCGCGTTGCGCCCAGCTCTGCAATCTGGCTGTGTAACCAGCTCTCTATCCGCCGCGCCTCCGCTTTGTTGCGTGTTGTTGAACTTTCCATTTGCGATACTTCCTTTGTGATTAGTTGATTCGGCTGACGAATCAGCCGGTTTAAATTTGAGTTTTGATTGTTAAAGAGCGGTACGGCTTAAGCTGCAGGGCGCTGTGGAAACAACGCCGGCAAATCAGGGCGAATCTGGTGCGCTTCAATCTCGCCTCCAGTTGCGGCAACAATGCTGTTCACATGCTCAGGGGACACCTTCGCTTTGTTGTGCAGCCACTTGTAAACCGCCTGCTGCGATACATCGCAGGCGTCGCCCAGCTTCTTTTGAGAACCGACGATATCGATCGCGGTTTTAATAACTGGGTTCATAACAACCTCCGTGGTTAACATGAAGGAAGAATAAAACCATAGTTGTATTTAGTCAACAACCATTTTCATTTGCTGACTAAAAACCGTGGTTGTAAATTATGAAAATGAAAACACTTGCTGAACGACTTAAATACGCGCGCAAACACCGGGGATTGACTCAGTCAGCTCTGGCAGAACTCATTGGGGTCAGCCAAGCCGCAATTCAGAAAATTGAGAGCGGTAAGGCCTACCAGACAACAAAGCTGGTCGACCTTGCCAATGCGCTTAAGGTGAAACCGGAGTGGTTGGGTTCTGGAGAAGGAGAGATGCTTCTTTCAGCCCAAGGCGAGGCTTTGCCTCCCGAGTCTGAATGGGGCACCGTTGACGCCTGGGACAAAAATACACCGCTCCCGGATGATGAGGTGGAAGTGCCGTTTCTTAAGGATATTGAGTTTGCCTGTGGTGACGGGCGCGTTCATAACGAGGATCACAACGGATTCAAACTGAGGTTCTCCAAGGCAACGCTTCGTCGCGTCGGGGCCAACACAGACGGCTCTGGCGTGCTTTGCTTCCCTGCAACCGGTGACAGCATGGAGCCAATTATCCCGGATGGCACGACAGTGGCTGTAGATACAAACAATAAACGTATAGTCGACGGCAAGCTTTACGCTATTGGTCAAGCCGATGGCGGCACCGGACAACTCAAGCGGATTAAGCAGCTATATCGCAAGCCGGGTGGCTTACTGACGATTCGCAGCTTTAACCGGGATGATGAAGAAGCCAGAGAAGATGAAGTCGAAATCATAGGCCGCGTGTTCTGGTACTCGGTGTTGCTATAGAGACTAAGCTGCGGCTTGTGTAGAAAAACTATTGCACATCAAGGATCTTCCAAGCTGTTGATGCTTTCAAAACAAGCCAACTGTATACGACGTTTGAAGAATGTCATGTATGGGTTGAAGGCAGCATATCGTGACCGACCATAGCTACATTTGATGGTCTTTTAAATTTCAAAAATCTAACATAAATTATTTCATAAAATGGACGATAATGTTCATGGCTATTGAAAACATGGAGCAACAAATGAACCCTAAAGATATAACCCTTAAGCCGACTTATATGACAGCCACATCTGTCATAGTCACTCCAGATAAAGCTAATGCGATAGTTACTTGCTATGCGCATGAATTTACACATGCTCTTTCGGATGGTGAAGTTGGAAAAGATGGTTTTCAGGTTCGCGTTGATTTGATACCTCAAAATGCTATCGCGCTTAGTCCCGATCAGGCAGTAGCATTGTGCAAGTCATTGCAAGCAGCACTCAAAGATAACGGATTATGGAAGGAATAGCTTCTCAACCATTTGACAGGGTAGTAACTCCTTCATCGTCTAAAGGTACGGCTATGCCTGCACTGGTGATGAGTGCTACACTGGCAGCGACAACGCTCCATCCGTATGGTATGGATCATTATGCTTTGTCTGCCCAAGAGTCTGTACTAATAAGTGAAAACCATGCATCAGGTCTTGAAAAAGACAAGCATATTCATACTTATTCGAGTAACACGGCACAAGGCAATGATGGCTTACTGGAGGTTAATGTGAGCACAGTTAGTCGAGAGGAGCTGACGGCAAAGCTAGCTCAAAACAAGGCTGAGGTTGAGTCAGTTGCTTCTTCTATGCGAACTGAAATGGCAAACTTTAGGACGGCATATGTCGAAAGTTTTGCTGATATATCAAAAGCACTGAATAGAATTGAGTCTCGAGCGGATGCAACAGAGAAGAGACTTACACAAGCACAGTGGATCGTTTCTTTGGTGATAAGTATTTGCGCGGTTACTCTTTCCGCCGTGATATTTTTTTCCAATAAAACAGCCATTAAGCCTACCCAGCAACCAACTATTGTTGTAAATTCTGCCCCTTCTCAGCAAGCACCAAATCCCCATCAAAATAGCGAAAGTAAATAATTAACCCGGCCATCGCGCCGGGTTTTATTTGTCTGCCGATCCCCGCCTGGAGAACACCCAACATAATTTTTAAGTGATTGAATAGTATCGGATACTGCTATAAGCTTCACCCATCTATGACCAGTGGGTAATCACCTCGATCCCCCCTTAAACCGCCTTGCTACCCTTCCGCACTATCTCAGCTGCATCCCTGTTTACGCCCTTCCCTATCACGTTCCCGGTATCTCTGCGGAACTGCTCCAGCTTGTCGATGATCGATTGCTGAGTAATCGGCTGGTCGGCCAGCGCCAGCTCCATCACCGCACGGCCCATCGCGTACACCATCATGTTCACTTTCTCTTCGTCAGCATCCATCGCAAAGCCCTTTCTGATGTTTTTCTGAGCATATCATCGTAAATAGATAAAAATAAATAACCAGCAAAAACAACCAAATAAAACCATATCAACAATTAATACAACTATTGTTGTTGACTGCAAAACAACTATGGTTTTTAATCAACCCATCGCGACAACACAGCGATGCGGCCACCGGAAGTTAAGCCGCGGCAGACATGAGTCAGCCTGCACATTAACAACTTATTCATTGCACCTGATGTTGAGCGAAGAGATTCGCATAACTCAGTTCCCCGCTATCTCCAGACCTTAAGGGGTCATGGCATACCGGGCGCGCGGCGGACAATGTCGGGTGCACAAAACGGAATGTTTTGTAGTGGGGTGTGGCTGGGCCTGCATGGACTGATCACCCATGAAAACTTCGGTTCGAATCCGGAGCACTCCACCACAAAGCATTTCTCACACCCACAAGGGCAATACTTCTAGTGGCTAGCCGCTGCCAACCATCACACACGCGGCGATTGGCATCGGAGGATTTATGTGACAGGCAACAGCGACGGCTGAAAACGACAACGCCGGGCTTGTCCCGGCTATATCGAAGTGCTTTCTAATGCAGTGAATTGCAGCCGCACGACGGCAACCGGGAGATAAGCATCCGGCGCTGCATTACAAAGAATTTCTCCCGCGTCAGCGGGTAACTACAGAGGGTAAGGCGATGGCAATCACAGCGCTGAAATACGCAGCTGAATGTGGCGATGATTACAAGCGCTACCGGGTCAAATGCAAAAGTACGGTGAAGGGTGATGGCTTCCACGATTTGTGGGTAAAGCTGGCATGGATGAATCGCCGCAATGCACGCGAATGGACAAATCAGGCCGCCTAACCAGCGGCTTTTTTCATACCTCAGTCGCTTCACCGAGGCGACTCAGTTATGACAACCACAGGCGGCCATCCACCGCCTTTTTTTATGCGCAAAGGTTAATAGCTCTGACGCCGGGAAAGTCCGGGAGGAAATTATGCAGCAAATCGTCACTCACAAAGGCACGCAGTACTCAGTAACCAAGCTTGGCTGCGGTTATATCTGGCGGCTGTCACAAGTGGACTGCCCGCGCAACGCTTTTACCATGAATCGTGAAAACATGATTCTTGCTGGCTTCGGTCATGTAGAGGGGGTCAAGCGATGATCGCACATTACGGCACTACCCCACTCATCCGCCAGTGTCTTAAGCCTGGCATGATGGCGATGTTCGGCGGTCGCACCTACCGCGTTTCAGCAGTCATTCACCAGCGCTGCTGGGTGTACCTGCACACCGACGCTGAAGTCCTTCGCATTAACGACTGCGTTATCGACGTGTTGCTCGATGGCCGCGGTGAGCCGCTGATCCACTGAGGTAGATATGGAAATCAAAACTCCTGCTAACCCAAGCAGAAAGGCCACTGCCAGAGTAAAGAATCCATTGCCAGCGCCCTTGGCATGTCGCTTGTGTGGCGGCAATGTGCGAATAGGTACGCATCAAGAGCTGTATGGACGTGATTTTAGCGACTGGCCTTACGTCTACCTCTGCGAATGTTGCGGTGCTTATGTTGGACTTCACCCTTTCACAGCTATACCACTCGGCACCCTGGCAGATAAGCAAACTCGCGATGCCCGCAAAAACTGCAAACTTCCGTTCGAGCGGATCTGGAAGTCTGGCGATATGACTCGCACCGAAGCTTATCAGTGGCTGGCTGAAAAAATGGGCATTCCCACCCAAGAATGCCACTTCGGATGGTTTACGGTCAAACAGTGCCACGCTGCGATGGATATTTGTAACGAGTGGCATAAACGCTGATCCACTGATTCCCCTTTATCAACCGACTGGCTGGCTTCACGCAGCCGGGCGACGCACAACCAAATTTCAGGAGATGCCATGAGCGAAGTAACGGATTTAGTCGTCATTGAAAAGCAGAACGCGATGGCCGTGTTCACCACAAAGGAGCAGCTCGATCCGATTATTGAGCAAATCGAGAAAGAGGCCCGCAGCCTGGTGCCGGACGTATCAACCCGCAAGGGCCGCGACGCTATCGCTTCTATGGCGCACAAGGTAGCGCGCTCGAAAACTTACATCGACAACGCCGGCAAAGACCTTGTGGCTGAGCTTAAGGCGCTGCCGAAGCAGATCGACGAAAGCCGCCGCGTTGTACGTGAGCGTCTCGATGCCCTGAAAGATGAGGTGCGCCGCCCACTCACCGAGTGGGAAGCCGAGCAGGAGCGCATCAAGGCAGAAGAAGCCATGAACGCGCTGCACGTCGAAGCGCTGGAGATGAACGACGAGTTCGATCGCCAGCTCGCCGCAAGCATCGCTGCCGACCATGAAATGGCTTTGCTCATGAACGATGCTTTCGACCGCGACCGCGAAGAGCAGCGCCGCCAGGCAGAACAGGCACAGCGCGAGCGTGATGAGCAACTGCAACGCGAAGCCGCCGAGAAGGCTCAGCGCGAAGCAGAAGAGCGCCACCGTGCAGAGATTGAAGCAGCAGCCCGCCGGGAAGCTGAAGAGAAAGCCCGCGCAGAAGCCGCCGAGCGCCAGCGCATTGAAGCCGAGCAGCGTGCGCAACGTGAAGCCGAAGAGGCCCGACTGCGCGCTGAGCGTGAAAAGCAGGCCGCTATCGCCGCCGAGCAGCGCAAAGCACAGGAAGAAGCCGATCGCATCAAGCGCGAAGCAGAAGCCAAAGAAGCTGCCCGCCTGGCTGAAGAGCAGCGCATTGCAGACGAAACAGCGAAACGCGAAGCAGACGTTAAGCACCGCAAAACTGTCGGTACCGAAATCGTTAACGCCCTTCTGGCGAATACCTCCCTAACCCGCGAACAGGCCATTGAAGTGCTGACGGCGCTGAAAGATGGCTTGGTACCGCGCGCAAAAATTCACTACTGAGGTGCCTATGAGCGCATATCTCACCCACGACCGTATCGAGGCGCAGGCCTGGACACGACATTACCATCAGGTCGCCCGCGAAGAGAAAGAAAACGACTTGGCTGATGATCTGGAAAAAGGTCTCGGGCTTGGACATTTCGAGTCGCTGTGCATTGACCAGTTGCAACGTTGTGGCGCCAGCGCCAAGGCCATCATGCGCGCTTTTGAAGATGACGTTGATTTTCAGGAGCGCATGGCAGCCCACGCACGTTATATGGCTGAAGTTATCGCTAGGCACCAGATTAATATCGACGAGGAGCAATAATGGCTTCGCAAATTATCAACCAGGTCTTTGATCTGGTTAACCCTCTGAAAGCAGAGTTCGAGCAGGTTTGCTCTGAGCCTTCAATTAATTTCAAACGAGAATCCGAGTTCGCGATGCAGATCTTCGCGAATAACGATTTTCTGGCGAAGGTCGCCATTTCCAACCCGGTAAGCACCCGCAGCGCAGTAATGAACGTAGCGGGCATTGGTATATCTCTTAACCCTGCGCAGAAGCTGGCATATCTGGTACCGCGCAAGGGCGCTATCTGCCTCGACATCAGTTATATGGGTCTCATGCATATTGCCCAGCAGTCGGGGGCGATTAAGTGGTGCCAGTCTGCAATCGTCCGTAAGAATGATCAGTTCCGACGCGAAGGACTCGATAAGCCGCCGATCCATATTTATAACGACTTCGACACCGCTGAACAGCGCGGCGACATCGTAGGCGCTTATGTCGTCATCAAGACAGACGATGGCGACTACCTGACCCATACCATGCGCATTGATGCCATTTTCGCTATCCGAGACCGGTCAGAAGCATGGAAGAAGTATAAATCTGACAACAGCAAAAAATGCCCGTGGGTTACGGATGAGGAGCAGATGATCCTCAAGACGGTAGTTAAGCAGGCCGCGAAATACTGGCCGCGTCGTGAGCGACTGGATGCCGCTATCGACCACGTTAACACTGAGGGCGAAGAAGGTATCAACTTTGCAGCAGAGCGTCAGCCAGAGCGCGATATAACGCCGCTTAGCGAAATCACGCAGAAACAGATTAACGACCTGCTCGTCTCGCTGGATAAGACATGGGACGAGCATCTTCTCCCGCTCTGCTCACGCATCTTCAAACGACCTATTTCGCAGCCCGCCGACCTGACAGAACCGGAAGGCGTTAAGGCTCTCGGGTTCCTCAGGCAGAAGGCAGCAGCATGACACCAGAAATCATCCTCGCGCGTACCGGTATTGACGTAACCACCATCGAGCAGGGTGACGCGGCGTGGCACAAGCTGCGCCTCGGCGTTATCACTGCCTCTGAAGTGCACAACGTCATTTCAAAGCCGCGATCCGGTAAGAAGTGGACAGATATGAAAATGTCTTACTTCCACACGCTCCTGGCAGAGGTCTGTACGGGTGTGTCTCCTGAAGTTAATGCCAAGGCGCTGGCCTGGGGAAAGCAGTATGAAGAAGATGCGCGCGCGCTATTCGAATTTACTACGGGCGTGACCGTCATTGAGTCGCCGATCCTGTTTCGTGACGAGAGCATGCGCACTGCGTGCTCACCTGACGGCCTATGCAGTAACGATTTCGGCCTCGAATTGAAATGCCCATTCACCTCACGCGACTTTATGAAATTCCGTCTCGGCGGCTTCGAAGCCATCAAATCTGCCTACATGGCGCAGGTGCAGTACAGCATGTGGGTTACAGGCAAGAACGCCTGGTTCTTTGCCAACTACGACCCGCGCATGAAGCGCGAAGGCATTCATCACGTTGTCGTCGAACGTGATCCGCAGTTTATGGCTGATTTCGACGAGATGGTGCCGGATTTCATCCAAAAGATGGATGAGGCGCTGGCGGAGATCGGATTCACTTTCGGAGAGCAATGGCGATGAAGCACGCACACGACAACATCCGAGTAGGCCGAATAACTCTCATCTACTCGGTAATGCAAAGAGGCTGGGTATATCCCGGCCTCTCTCCTGTCAGGAACCCATTTAAAGCGCAGCGACTGGCTGAAGAGTTGAATAAGCGGGAGAGCCTATGACCGGAAAATATTCGCTCATCTACGCCGACCCACCCTGGTCTTACGGCAACACTATCAGCAACGGCGCCGCAGCCGATCACTACTCCACCATGAAGCTAATCGACATCAAGCGTCTGCCGGTGTGGGAGCTTGCAGCCGAAAACGCGGTGCTGGCGATGTGGTACACCGGCACGCATAACCAGGAGGCGATAGAACTGGCCGAGGCGTGGGGCTTCACAGTTCGCACGATGAAAGGCTTTACCTGGGTGAAGCTGAATCAGAATGCCGAGCTGCGCATCAACAAGGCGCTGGCCGAGGGTGAGGTCAGCGACTTTTATGACTTCCTCGATCTGCTTAACGCCGAGACACGGATGAACGGCGGCAACCACACCCGTGCCAATACCGAAGATCTGCTGATTGCCACCCGCGGCTGCGGGCTGGAGCGAAAGCACGCCGGGATTAAGCAAGTGGTATACAGCCCGCTCGGCGCGCACAGCGAAAAACCGTGGGAAGTGCGCCACCGCCTTGAATTGCTTTACGGGGATGTCCCTCGGATTGAGCTATTCAGTCGTAGCGCGGCGGCAGGTTGGCAGCACTGGGGAAATCAGTGCGCCACCGCTGCGGTTGAATTGCTACCCGGCTGCGCCATCGACGTTGTGAAGACGGAGGCAGCATGACACCAGCAGCTTACTACAACGAAATCGACCCATTTGCAGCTCAATGGCTGCGCAACCTGATCGCCGGCGGTCATATCGCCCCGGGCGAAGTCGATGAAAGGAGTATTGAAGATGTCACACCTGATGACCTCCGTGGATTTAACCAGTGCCACTTCTTTGCCGGGATCGGCGTCTGGTCCCATTCCCTCCGCCTCGCCGGATGGCCTGACAATAAACCAGTCTGGACTGGTTCCTGCCCGTGCCAGCCTTTCAGCGCGGCAGGCAAAGGCGATGGGTTTAGAGACGAGCGGCACCTTTGGCCAGCCTTCTTCCACCTCATCAGCGAGTGCCGACCTCAGCATGTCTTTGGCGAACAGGTTGCAGCAGGTAACGCAAACGCATGGTTCGACCTTGTACAAGCAGATCTGGAAGGAATGGAATACGCCTTCGGGCTTGTGCCGTTTACGTCAGCGGGCATCGGTGCTCCGCACATCAGAGAGCGGGCTTACTGGGTGGCCGAGTCCGCTGGCGAGCAACGTCAAAAACTGTTACCAGGATTGGGTAAAGGTAATGGCGAGGAAGGAAGCTGGTCGTCAACCAAACTTACAGGACTTTGCAGTGTTGGCGGCATGGGTAACCCCAACGTCACGCGACTGGAAGGACTCATCGGGGATGACAGCGCAGAGGGACGGAAAGGAGCGACTGGACCAGTTGCCGAGGCAGGCGTTCATGATGGGCTGGCCAACGCCGACAACGAGCAACACTCGATCGCCATCGGTGGATGCGGCAATGAACATGTATCGGCAGGACGGCAGCAAGACCCAGCAACGTTTGCAGGACTTCGCAGGGATTACCGGACCCTTGAGGTTAACGGTTTTTGGCGAGATGCGGACTGGCTCTTATGTCGAGATGGCAAATGGCGTCCAGTTGAACCCGGCACATTCCCGCTGGTTGATGGGGCTGCCGCGCGCCTGGGACGAGTGCAGCCCACAGTGGCTCGAATGGCAAGCAGCAACCGCGTCGGCAGATTAAAGGGCTACGGCAACGCCATCAATGCCCAGGCGGCGGCTTACTTCATCAGGGCATATAGAGAAACGCAGAGGCCGTAACGATGACACCAGAAATCGAAAACGCCATCCGCGCGCAGGGCCGTAAATGCGTGTACGAAATCCGCCAGGCAATGAAAGCCCGGCCAAAGCCGAAATGGAATTCAGTGGTGCCGCCGATCCTCAAAAAGCATCACGCAAAGATAGAGCCGATGGGCGTCAGCCTAGTGGCATTCGTTAGCAGAATTGGGCGCATGAATGGGCGCTATGGAGTGGAATCATGAGCGAGAAAATTAATGTCATGAAAGCGTACCATGTCCAGGGTGAAGAATATGGTGTTATCCGCTTTGCTACCAGCAATGTAGCGGCTCGTCGTGAGGGTGCGCAAGAACTGGACGAGGAGTTTAATTGCGTAACCTGCAAGCGGATGCCCGGAGCAGACAAATACGCCTCGCAGGGAAGCGTTCCAGTTCGAGTTGTGGTTGAGGAGTTTGGTTGGTGGACGGAGTGTGGCTATTGCAGTCATCACGTCTATAGCGACACGGAAGAAAGAGTGTGGGACGGAGATACTGCTTACTGCTCAAACCACTGCAATGCTCTGCGCATAGACCGTGATCGAGATTACCAAATTGAGCGCAAGCGAAAAGAAGATGCTGAATGCTCTGCTGTTACAGCAGCAATGGTGAAATTCCCTGGCATTAGCGAGGTCACCGCAAATCATAACTGGAAGGGCGAGATTAGCGTTCATTTCAGCTTCCCTGGTGGAGAGAATCGCGTTTCCTGGGTGCTGGATTCGAAATCAGTCTATCCGGCCGCGCATGACGTTGATGCATTCAAATCATACCTCTCATCACTGGAAAAAGGCAGTGCCGCATGAAAGCAAAAATCACCAGGTCGCTAAAGCGGCCTTTTTTATTGCTGGCGTTCACCTTCAACCGTATTAACCAACAGTTCCGGGAGCACCCATGAAACGAATATCCATCGCATTGGCTGTCATGGCTTCGGTTAAATCGTGGAGCATCGCCACCCTGACCCCTTCCCTTTATGCCGGGTTTAGCTATCCGGTGAGCGGTGGAAAGACTGGCATCGCAGCAGCGCGCCGGGCCGCCAAGAAACGCAGGAAGCACGCAATGGCTGACATCATCGATAACGCATCAGAGATTGAAGAACTTCAGCGTAACGCTGCCCTTTCCGCTCACCGCATCGACCGCAACGCCGTATCGGCTGAGCATTGCGAAGAGTGCGGGGAGAAAATTCCCGCACCGCGGCGCGCTGCCGTTCCGGGTTGCCAAACATGCACCAGTTGTCAGGCTGATTTGGAGCTTATGCGTAAGCAGAGGGGGATGTGATGGAGTGGATTTTGTGTAGTGAACGAATGCCAGAGGATGGCGAATACGTAATCGTTGCGACTGATGATACAACTTGGGTAGACACTCACTTCATTGAGTACGACCATCTTTCAGACGAAGTAATGTGGTTCTCTGCAAATGCTGAAGCAGAACCTAAGCCGCTTAATTATTTCACGCACTGGCAACTGCTACCCGAACCGCCAATCGCCTGACGCAACTTACAGGCGATTCACTGAGTCGCCTGTTGGGTGCTGAGCACCGATAAGACCTATCTATCATCCCTTGATGTTTGCCGCCTGCGGGCGGCTTCTTTTTGCCTGGAGTAAACCATGGTTTCTGAAAAGCCAATCACCGCACAGCAGGCGGCGGAATTCCTGATCGTGTCTCCTCGCACCATTTACCGGCTGATTGATTCCGGTCAGTTGGCCGGGCAGAAGATCGGGAACAAATACCGCACAACCGATGCGGCCTGTATTGCGTATTTACACGCCCGGCGCGATCCTGTTGCAGCGAGCGCGGGTGAACATAAAGGAGAGTTTTTATGTCAATCACCCTCAGGGGCGGCGTCTGGCACTGTCATTTCGTTACGCCGTCAGGGAAAAGAATTAGACGATCTCTTGGTACGGGGGACAAAAAGCAAGCGCAGGAACTGCACGACAAGTTAAAAGCTGAAGCGTGGCGGGTGGATCAGATTGGTGATTTACCGGCGAGGACGTTTGAGGAGTGCTGCATCAGATGGCTGCGCGAGAAGGAAGATAAGCGGTCACTGGACGATGACCGGACAAAGATCGAGTTTTTCCTGCAGCACTTCGCCGGGCGCGACATCTCCACCATTACCGCCGAACAGGTTAATGATGCGGTCTCGAAGATGATCAACCGCCGACATCTTCGCATCTGGCAAACGCGACGTGATTCTGCGGTGCGGAAAGGAAAGGAGCCGCCTCCATACGTAGCAAAGCCCGTGAGCCAGGCAACAAAGAGCCAGCACCTCTCCTTCATGCGCGGATTGCTGCGTGCTGTGGCGAATGACTGGGGCTGGATTAAGACAGCTCCGGTCATCAAGACAAAGAAGCCTGTCAGTAAACGCATACGCTGGCTCACGCGAGATGAGGCCGAAAGGCTGATTGAGTGCATGCCGGAAAGCATAAAACCGGTGGTTATCTTCGCCCTGGCTACCGGCCTGCGCCGCTCCAACATTCTTGATCTGGAGTGGCAGCAGGTCGATATGCAGAGAAAGGTTGCATGGGTTAATCCAGAGAACGCAAAAGCGGGCAAGGCTATCGGCGTCGCTCTGAATGATACCGCATGCAGGGTGTTAAGGGATCAGATAGGGAAGAGTTCGCGGTGGGTTTTCGTTCACACTAAGCCCAAGCACCGGCCAGACGGAACGATAACACCGGCAGTGAGGAAAATGCGCGTTGACGATAACCAGGCATGGTATATCGGGCTGAGGAAGGCCGGGATTGAAGACTTCCGCTTTCACGACCTCCGGCACACCTGGGCGAGTTGGCTGATACAGTCCGGTGTCCCGCTGTCCGTTCTTCAGGAAATGGGCGGATGGGAGTCGATCGAAATGGTACGTCGTTATGCTCACCTGGCGCCGAACCATTTAAGCGAACATGCCCGGAAAATTGACGCCATTTTTGGCAGCGATGACACAAACATGACACAAGGAGGAAATCAGGCTGGATTAAAATTAGCGTAACTTGCTGATTTTAAATGGTACGCCCTACAGGGTTCGAACCTGTGACCTACGGCTTAGAAGGCCGTTGCTCTATCCAGCTGAGCTAAGGGCGCATTGCGCGGATGCCACCACCTTTACGGTGGAAACGCCTGGAATTATACGGTGAGCACCAGGTGAGTCAATGTATTTTAGGCTGGTTGGCCGCGAAGTGAACGCACCTGCGCGTTTTCCCGGCGATCCGCCAGTTTATGCGCCATTCCGCCTACGCCCCTGCCTTACCCCTGCCCCACTTCTTGGGAAATGTCCCAGATGGCTTTAAGTATCTGTACCTGTTTCTGCATGAATCAGATTGTAAAAATGTTGCTCTTAACAGGGCATAAAACAGGACATGCAGCGTGTGTTTGCTGCTGGCAAAGCCTGAATGGACAGGGCGTTTTAGCCGAAAAATAAAATACGTTGGCGAGGGAAAAATGCGAAAACGTATCCGTAGAGAAAAACATCGCAGCGATAAACCGACACATCGGGTTCTACCTTACCGGGGCGCAACGCCTCCCCTTTTTGATACGCTGGAACAGCTCGTCCAGCAGCTCAATTTCGCACTGCCGGAATATATGATTAGCCAGACGCTAATCTCCACCGATCACTACTTGAGTTATGCCTGGCGCAGTTGCCTCTTCTCCGGCAAACGAAATGCGGTCTTTCCATCGCTTGAGTTGGCAAATCATCAGCTTTGCGAACCCTATCTGTCGCACTTAATTGTCGATATGGAGACGCTGACAACCTCCCGTCTGGAGGCGCTGGAAACCCTGCGGCAGCCCAATTTAAGTAACCGCGGCCTGCACATCTACCTCTTAACCTCTAAAGACGATCCGGCGCAAATGAGCTTTCTGCGTGCAGCGGGCCCTTTTCATGTTATTGCCCGTGACCTCTCCGTTGTTCCGTTTCGCCAGGCGCTGTTGGTACCCCCTGAAAGAAGTCTTCACGCTCCGCTCTTTCCGGCAACAGAGTGGAAAATTCTCTCTTCTCTGGCACGAGGATTAACCATGAAACGCATTGCCCGACAGCTTAACCTCCCTTATCATCGCGTTGTTTACCGACTCAACACCCAACTTAAGCTGCTTGGCCTCCCCGATCGACAAAGTCTTATTCATCTCCTGCATCGTCTGACCCTCAACAGGCATCACCAGATGCTATGAATGAAGTCACTCTTCATCTTGCCTTATGGGTAAAAAGAGCGAGAAAAGCGCGCCTGGTCAGATTTCTTTCACAAGACGATAACAATTCACACTTATCCTGGAACCAGAGAGGGCACCTGCCTTTCTCTGGTATCCGCTGACCACAATGCTTTGCTCACGCTGGCTGGCGATAAGAACTCATTCACATTCTTAACAGACCGAAAACAAATAGCCTGTTATTTTGTTTTGCTTGTCGTAAAAAAGATAACTCACTAAAACAAGAAAAATTGATAACAGATAGATTCAAATCTCTTTTATGCCCTTTTACTCTTCAGGATTTCCTGCCGGTAAATAAATCACGCTAACTCATAAGACCTCTCGATACATACTTACCAGGTATAATTGATCTAGCGCATTAACGCGCACGCACTCTCTCTTGCGTTAATACGGAATAGATTATTTCTCCCCTTCGCAGTCTGCGAGGGGAAATAGTCTGACAGACTCAAGGAAGCCACCGGTTTTCCCATGAAAATTATCTTCGTCACAGAAAACGTCAACGGCAACTACTCTTCTTAACGTCTGTGGCACACCTGCGTAGACGAGGCATAAAAAAACAATCAGAGGCTAAAAAAAGATGAAACCGGCTTCCGTCATTATTATGGATGAGCATCCTATCGTCAGGATGTCGATAGAAGTTCTGTTGCAGAAAAGCCAGAATGTAAAAGTCGTTCTGAAAACAGATGACAGTCGCAGCGCGCTTGATTTCATTCGCGCCAATAAGGTGGATCTGGTTATTCTGGACATTGAGTTACCGAAGACCGACGGCTTTACTTTATTAAGAAAAATCAAAGCAGTACGTGAAGACGTCAACGTGCTTTTTCTCTCTTCAAAATCAGAGTCGTTTTATGCCGCACGTGCGATCCGCGCAGGCGCAAATGGGTTTGTCAGCAAAAGAAAAGATCTCAATGATATTTATAATGCCGTAAAGATGATTCTTGCCGGCTACTCTTTCTTTCCTTCCGAAACGCTCAATTACATTAACCACCCAGGTAAGCGTAAAGGGGAGACGCGGGATATGCCGCTCTCTAATCGCGAAGTCACGGTATTACGCTATCTGGCAAACGGTTTTTCAAACAAAGAGATTGCGGAACAATTGATACTCAGTAACAAAACCATCAGTGCCCATAAATCCAATATCTTCTCTAAGCTGGGTGTGCATACCATCGTTGAGTTGATTGATTATGCCAAGGCGCATGAGCTGTTATAAAAAAAGGCCGCACAGATCGCGGCCTTTTTTAAACAGTCGTTTTAAAAGAGAACTTAATAATAATTAATGGTAAAGGTTACATCTGATTTGGCAATACCTGGCTCTGGGTTATTCACCAGAGCAATGTAATTGGCGAAGAACTGCAAAAGTGAATTGCCATTACCCTCCACCATTACGACCTGACTGGGCGTTTCAAGATCTAAGGGCGACAGATCGTGGTCGCGCAGTTGGATCGCCACCTGATGCGCCATTTTACTGTCGCTCAGCGCCAGCCACGCAGGATTACTGGCCGCTTTTCCCGAAAAGGTTATCGACACACTTCCCGGCGGACACCCCTTCAATCGCAACGAAAAGGCAACCGGTGTGGTGACATTTCCCGCCAGCTGTAACTGCCGGACCGGCCAGCGCCCTAGCGAGACCGTTTTGTGGCTATCGCTGCTTTCCACCGCACATCCGGCGTGAATGACCACGCCACGCAGCTCAAGATTGGTTTGCGCGTCGGTGGCGCTCACTGCGCAAGCGAGCAGCAAGATGAGGCATATAAAGCGAGGCATTGCAGCTCCTTAATGATATTCCACGCGCAAAAAACCGCGGGCGCTAAAAGGCCCATCCGCCGGTTTATTGCCGGTAACGCTGACGGGCCAGGCACGAATGCCGAAGCGTGCGGCGGCGCTCTTATCAAGCTGAAGCGGGATCAGGCTGAAAATATTGTTGGGCGTTAAGGGCTCGCCCGCCTCATTGGCGACGACAAAGCCCAGATCCGGATTATCGGAGAGCAAAATGTGACGGGCCGACTTCTCCGCTTCGAGCCGCACCGAGAGATAGGCGCGGGCGTGAACATTCGTACAGTTAACAGAAACCGTCCGACTTTGCGGCGTCACGCCACGCGGGCGATTTCCCGCTCCGGCCTCGCTAAACAGGGCGGCGCGAATATCACCAAAATCAAACTCAATCACCTGCCCGGCATTCACCTCACAGCGCTGTGGCACTTCCACCACGCCGCCGAGGCTAATGGTGTAGACCGGGGTGATCAGCGGATCGTTTGCGCCGGTGGTGACATACACGCTAAAGAGGGTCTGCTGCGGGAGGTTCACCCGGTTCATAAAGCGCTGGGTCAACCGCAGCTTAAGGATCAGTTGCGAATCCATCACCCCAAACGGCTGCTGCTTATCCACATTCTCGTTGTGCCCCATGCGCAGAGCGTTGATGGGTGGATAAAACGCCCCGGCGAAGTTATCCGTAATGCGCATGGCCACCTGCATATAGGGGTTAATTTGCAAATAGTGGTAGCCCTGGGCGCTAAACTCCACCGGATAGTGCGTCACATAGCTGCGGTAAGTATGGGTCTGACGAGTCCCCGCAGGACAGATGGCCTGCACGCCGATCCACGCCGATTTCTCCGATCGGGTCATCACTTTATTGAGCTGGTTACTGCTGCCATCAAAGCTGTTCGACAAATCATAAGTAACATCGGTGGGAGTGCCTTTGGCGTTGTAACAATTGGCGGCGAAGGCCTGCGTTGCCGCAAGCCATAACACGCCGGCAAAAATCGATCGCATCGCATTATCCTTTACTGACACAGTTTGCACTGGCGAGGGTGATGGGCTGCTGCAGGCTGGCTTGCGGTAAGGTGTACGGAGCGATGCAGCGTTGATGCTCGCGCTCTCCCCACTGCACAAGTAGCTCTCCCCGCAGCGGTAATCCACTTAAAAAGAGCTGCCCCTCCTCGCCCACCATGCTGCTGACGCCGCTGCCGCGCTCGCTCACCAGCGATCCAAAAGGCACCGCGCGATCGCCGCGCATGACGGTAAGCAGCGCACGCACGCCGATGCGGGTCGTGAAGCTGGCACGCACCAGCGCGCCCTCGGTGGGGACGACACTGCCGACATTACTCACAATATCGGTGTGATCGTTGAGCGTTGCCGTATCAAGCGCCACGCGATTGTGGCGATAGACGGTGGCATACGGGACGACGGCGTAACCGCGCCAGTCGGTGGTAATTGCGGGCTGATTCTCGATACGTACCCCCTGCGCGCCCGGTGCTTTAACCAGCACATTGGTGTCGCCAAGCGGCTGGGCAAAGGTGAAGCCATCAGCATGGGCCACCGCCCCGCCGGCGAACTGCCAGTTATAGTCGCGCTGCTGTTTATCGTAGTTGTAGCCAAGGTTGAGCCTGCCCCACGCGGCCTGCCACTGCGCAGCGGCACTGCCGTTATAACCGCGGGTATCACTGCTCCCCTGGCTGAGGCTGTAACCAAGGTTGCCGCCTTCCAGCAGTGTCCCGCCAATACCGGTCTGCCAGCTGGCGTGCCCGTTGCTGCTGCGGTTGAAGTTGGCGCTGGCGTAGACGTTTTGCCCCCCACCGCCACGCGATGCCAAACCCAGCGCGCTAAAAGGAACGGAGATATTGAGCGCAGCGATACGTTCCGCCCGCCTGTCGCCGGAGGCATAGCTCAACGACCAAGACAGGGCATAGCTCATCCCTCGCCAGCCATCAGCGTAGCCAAGCTGCAACCAGCGTCGGCTCTGTGCTTCATCCCAATATGTCTGCTGAGAGCCTAAGAGATAGAGCGACCCGTAATCGGTGAAGTTATGCGTAATATTGGCCTGCACGCGCCGTTTTTTATTCGCGCTCTCCTCTCCCGATCTTCCCTTGTCGCTACCCGCCTTTTTGCTGACCGCATAAGCCACCTCGTCCAGCGTATGAAAGCCACGCGTGGAGTAGCGCAGCGCCATAAGCTGAAAGTGTGTACCGAGCTGATTGAGAGATTTGGCATACATCACGCGCAGAGACTCGCCCTGCTGTTTGTGCGCTGTGGCAGGGCGGCTGCGTGCATGGGTAAGATCAAATGAGATCGCCCCCAGATCGCCGAGATTCACCCCTGCTCCGCTGGCGAAAGCCGCGTAATTCCCGGCAAGCTGCGTACCGCCGTAAACGGTATAGCCCTCCGCGAGGCCGGCCACGATCGTACCCTGGGTGAACAGGGGCGAAGCGTAGTGGTGATTACCGCTGCGATAGCGCCCGGCCACCACATCATATTTAATGCGTCCTTCACGTTGCAGCAGCGGCAACGTCGAATAGGGCACGCTATAACGCTGTTCGCTGCCCGCTTTCTCCTCCAGCACAACATCAAGATCGCCGCTGGAGGAGGTGGGATTGAGATCGGTGATGGTAAAGGGCCCGGCGGCCACCGTACTTTGGTAGATGACGTAGCCATTCTGGCGAATGGTGAGCCTCGCCGGTGAGCGCGCAATGCCGCGTACGGTCGGCGCATAGCCCTGCTGGCTATCGGGATACATGGCGTCTGCCGAAAAGAGGCGCAGCCCGCGAAAGCCAATGCTGTCAAACAGCGCATTCTGCGTATTGCTGTCGCCCATCACCAGCTCGCTTTTCAGCGGTACGACCGTCCGCTGCAGCCAGCTGGCAATGGTTTGCCGACGTTGCGTACCTGTGCTGCGCCAGGCACTACTGTTTCGCAGCCGCCAGGGGCCATAATTCAGCCCGCTCTGCAGGGTAAAAAAAGCGCTATCGCTCTGCGTGCCGTGGTGACCGCTAAAGCTGTAATTAAACAGCGCGGCAGGAATGCCTTCATCCCATGATTCGGGCGGGATAGCATCGCGGGCGTGAAGATGCATCGATGCCTGCGGCAAGCCGATATCGAGCCGCAGGGTGGCAAAGGTAAAGTTGGTTTGTGCCCCAGGTATTGACTGGCTGATATCAATACAGTCGCGCGCTGGCTGTAGCCCGATCGCAGGAAACGCAGCGATATTGACGCCGAGGCGCGCTAATTGCTTTTCTGAAAAACAGGGCGTTAAGCCACCTGATGCCTCACCGGCAGCACGCTTCGCCCCCCGCGCGAAGCGGATATCTTCTGTAGCAATAAACTCATCGTTGCGCCAGATATCGACGCGGTAGCTGCCCGGTCGCTGAAACCCTTTTTCCAGCAGCGACAAATCCGCGACGGAGCCGGGATCGTCCGCCAGAAAAGCGGGATTGAAATAGCGTTCAGCATTGAGTTCCAGCGGACATAGCGCGGCCAACAGTGAGAGTGCGAACCGGCGCGGAGAAGATTGTATGGTCATAATGTTTACCACTCGCCTGTCTAACGCAGGCTAACCGTTCTGACTGCCGTGACGGCACCGTAGTCATTGACCGTCTGAAAAGTGAGATCGCCCCGGGCATCGGATGGCAGCGCCACCTGCGTACTGCTTTTTGGCGCAACCATGACGTTGTTTAATTTCTGCTGGTTGATATGCACATTCACCAGTGAGAGATAAAAGGGCGACGCGTTGGCGATCTTCAGGCTGCTCCCCTCGCGCGTCACGTTCAGTGCCGCCGGCGCCTCATGCACCGGGTCGGTAAGCGTTGAGGGGCGTACGAAGAGCTTGATGCGTGACAAGATCGCCAGATGAAGCACGTTTTTGCCCACCAGATTCTCTTTTTCCACCGAGGGGATCGCTTTTACATTGAGCCAGAAGAGCGACTCCCGGTCAGTGGGCAGCGGTGGACCGACATAAATAATACGCAGTGTATTTTCACTGTTCGGTTCACTGACAAATAATGGCGGGGTGACAGCAAATGTTTTTACTTTCTGCCCCTGCGCATCCTCAACCCATGAATTAATTAAAAACCGGGATTTATTATCGCTATTATTTACCGCAAGCGAAGTCTGTTTCGCCTCGCCAGGGTAAATAACCCGGGTGGCACCTAAAGATATTCCTCCTTCAGCATTGACGGCACAGGAAATTAAAAAAGCAGCCGCAATACCCATTCGTAATAAATTCTGCATGGTCAACTTTCTTGTAATAAGAATATTCAAGACAAAAAATACGGATGTCCACAAGAACTCATCCCTGAGAGTGTAGCCTCCTGTCCCCCATTTCTTATTCGTACTTCATAACAAACATCGTGTCAGCGTTAGCCGAACCTGGCGTCACCTCCGCCGCCGTCGCTTTATAGCGGGCGGCAAAATGTAACGTGTTATTTCCATTCGCCAGGGCTCGGGCAGCGGAGAAGGTTGCGCCGTCAGGCTTCAGCGTTTCGGCATTACTGTCGAGGATCTCAATCGCCACCCCTTTTGCACTGGTGTCACTGTCGCCCGCCGTCAGCGCTAACAACGTCGGATTGGCATCATCCGCTTTTCCCGCAAATGCGACAGAGGCCTGTGTAGCCACGCTGCGATCGCAATCATTCACCGTCAGGGTGAACGGCACCGGAGGCGTCATATCACCGACATTGCTAAACAACGTCGTATGATATTTGCCCATGGTCACGGTCTGGCTGCCCGACTGCACGCTAATCGCGCAGGCAATCTGTACCAGTTCGCCTTCAAAATGAATATTGCCGCCCGGAATAACGACCGGTCCGCGAGCCTGCGCCACACCAGAAAAAAGCAGCAGATTCGCGGCAAGCGGAATAATTATAGATCTGACTTTCATGTTATTTCCTTATAATTCGCCCAGCGATTTCATCATCCTTTTTAATATCGCTGATGACTGAAGGCATTTAATGCCCGAAAGAGATTCTCTTCCGTGAAGATAGTAACGAAATAGTCCTCATTTCGTGTGCCTCCCAGGTCAAGTAAAACGAATTAAAGTTATTTAATTATCATTATTACTTGCTGCCCTTTTAAATTAGGCCTGACGCAAATTTAAAACCAGACACAAATACTGCATTTCCCCTAAGTGGTTGCCTAAAAATACCTAAGAAATGGCCCTGCCATATTTGATTAATGGCACCCGAAATGGCGGCGCACCCCGCACAGCGGCAAGCTTAACCTTGAGTTTCCTGGGGGTGATGAGTTGTTGCTTTTTTGTTAATTAAAGCAGAGATCGTTCACCTCCTCCCGCACCGCAAGTGAAATCCGCAAACGGTAACTGACAGCGCGGCGTGCTTCTGACAGAATAGCGCGCATCCCCTTTAGTCAATTTAACAGATGGAATCCTCTCTCTGATGGCAGCAAAAATAATTGATGGTAAAACGATTGCGCAGCAGGTGCGCTCTGAGGTTGCTGAAAAAGTTCGTGCCCGCGTAGCGGCCGGTTTTCGCGCTCCGGGCCTGGCCGTCGTTCTGGTTGGCAGCAACCCCGCCTCGCAAATTTATGTCGGCAGTAAACGCAAAGCGTGCGAAGAGGTGGGTTTCATCTCCCGCTCTTACGATCTGCCGGAAACCACCAGCGAAGCCGAGCTGTTGGGGCTGATTGACGAGCTCAACGCCGACAGCGCAATCGATGGCATTCTGGTGCAGCTGCCGCTGCCCGCAGGCATCGATAACGTCAAAGTGCTGGAGCGCATCGCGCCCGATAAAGACGTGGACGGCTTTCACCCTTACAATGTCGGGCGTCTGTGTCAGCGCGCACCGCGTCTGCGTCCCTGCACACCGCGCGGGATCGTTACTCTGCTTGAGCGTTACAACATCGACACCTTCGGTCTCAATGCCGTGGTGATTGGGGCGTCGAACATCGTTGGCCGCCCGATGAGCATGGAGCTGCTGCTGGCCGGCTGTACTACCACCGTAACGCACCGCTTTACGAAAAATCTGCGCCATCATGTCGAGAACGCCGACCTGTTGATCGTCGCGGTGGGCAAACCGGGCTTTATTCCCGGCGAGTGGATTAAAGAGGGCGCGATTGTTGTCGATGTCGGGATCAACCGGCTGGAAAACGGCAAAGTGGTCGGCGATGTGGTGTTTGAAGAGGCCGCCGCGCGCGCCGCTTATATCACGCCCGTGCCCGGCGGCGTCGGTCCAATGACCGTGGCAACCCTGATCCAGAACACGCTACAGGCGTGTGAAGAATATCACGATGTAAAAGGCAATTAAGATGGCAACATTTTCCCTTGGTAAACACCCGCACGTTGAACTGTGCGATCTGCTGAAACTGGAAGGCTGGAGTGAAAGCGGCGCGCAGGCGAAGATCGTTATCGCCGACGGTTACGTGAAAGTTGATGGCGTGGTTGAAACGCGTAAGCGTTGCAAAATTGTCGCCGGTCAAACCGTCACCTTCGACGGGCAGAGCGTCACCGTCACCGCCTGACCCCTCTGCGGTAATGCTGCCCGATGGCGCTTTGCTTATCGGGCCTACACCATCCCCCGTTTTCCCGCTGCGGCGCGCCTGCCCGATGGCGCTACGCTTATCGGGCCTGCAATCTCCTATGATCATCCGATCCGCGTAGGCCGGATAAGGCGCAGCCGCCATCCGGCAATCCCCATCTCATGCCCTCTCACCGATAACGGTTATTTACCGATCAACCTCAAAGAATCACCAATTCCTCTGGCTGAACGCCAAATTTCTGTTGCGGCGTTTTAAGAGTTATCTCACGATGAGTAGAACGTTCTACTAAAACGTTCTACTAACAAAAATAACGCGCAAAATGCGCATCTTCGGGGGAAATCAGCATGAGTCTGATATCAGGGTTAGTTAAATCGCTCTCTAAATTGTCGATGATTGGTCGCGCCTTAATGCTGCCTATCTCGCTGCTACCCGCTGCGGGCCTGTTACTGGCCTTCGGTGATAAATTCCACCTGCCGTTAATGATGAATGCCGGTGGCGTCATCTTTGACAACCTGCCCATGCTCTTCGCCATCGGCTCTGCGGTCGGGCTGGCCTCTGAATCGGGCATTGCTGCGCTGTCGGCGGCGGTCTCGGTCTTCATTACCAACATGACTATCGGCACCATGCTCGGCATTACGCCGGAGATGGCCTCCCAGGGCGGCAAATACGCGATGGTGGTCGGCATTCCGACCTTACAGATGGGCGTCTTTGGCGGGCTTATCTGCGGTATCCTCGCGGCGTGGTGTTATAACCGCTTCCACACTTTGCAATTGCCGGAGTTTCTCGGCTTCTTCTCTGGTAAGCGTTTTGTCGCCATCGCCACCGCCTTTCTCTCGTTCTTACTCGGCCTGCTGCTGCCCTATGTCTGGCAACATATTCAGGCCGGTATTGATGCGCTGTCGGTGGTGGTCAACGGTGATAACCAGGCGGCATCGACCTTTATCTTTGGTCTGGTCGAACGCGCGCTGATCCCGCTGGGTCTGCACCACATCTGGTACCCGTCGTTCTGGTACTCATTTGGTGATTACACCACCCAGGCAGGCCAGGTGATCCACGGCGATCAGACAATCTGGTTCAAAATGCTGGAAGAGGGTGTGAAATCCTTCAGCAGCGCCAGCTACCACGACGCCGGTAAGTTTATGCAGGGCGAGTTCCCGCTGATGCTGTTTGCACTGCCGGCGGCCTGTCTGGCGATGTACCACGAAGCGCATACGCGCAACAAAAAGATCGCCTTCGGTATTCTCTTCTCCGCGGCGCTGACCTGCTTCCTGACGGGCATTACCGAGCCGGTTGAATTCACCTTTATCTTTGTGGCCCCGATCCTCTATGTCTTTAACGCCATCATGGCGGGTCTGGCCTATATGTCGATGTACCTGCTGCATGCGCACATCGCCAAATCCTTCTCCGCCGGCTTTATCGACTATCTGTCGTTCGGCATCCTGCCGTCGTTTAACGGCTATCAAACCAACTACCTGAATGCGGTGATTGTCGGTATCCCAATGGCGGTGATTTACTACTTCACCTTCCGCTTTGTGATCCGTCGTTTTGATGTCAAAACCCCAGGGCGCACGGACGTGACGGCGACAGCAGATGATAAAACCGACAGCGAACTGGCCGGCGAAATCATTGGCCTGCTGGGCGGCGAGCAGAATATCGCCTCCGTCGGCGCCTGCATCACCCGTCTGCGCCTGGAGGTGGCAGATAGCCAGAAAGTGGATAAAGATGGCCTGAATAACCTTGGCGCGCGCGGCGTGGTGTTTGTCGGCGACAGCGGCATCCAGGTCATTTTTGGCGCAAGGGCACAATTTATTGCCCAGAGCATGTCCACGCAGATCGGCAAAGCATAAGATAACGGCCTGGCACGCACAGGCGTGTCAGGCCCGGCTGAGCAGCGTAAACGACAGGGAGCAGCGTTGAAGAAAGTCAGCATTATTGATGTGGCAAAGCATGCGGGCGTCTCCGTATCCACGGTCTCGCTGGTGCTGCGCCAGAAAGGGAAAATCTCCGACGCAACCATCGAAAAAGTGCAGGTAGCGATTGCCGCGCTCGGGTATGTGCATAACGTCGCGGCGGCGAACCTGCGCGCTAACACCTCCAACCTTATCGGTCTTATCCTGCGCGACTTCAGCGACAGCTTCTCAATCAAAGTGATGGCCAGCATCGTGCAGGAGCTGGAAAAGCACGGCTTTATGGTTTTCCTCGGCCAGCCGCTGAATGATGGCGAGCACCTCGAGCGCAGCCTGCTCTCCTTTCAACAGCAGGGCGTGGCGGGCGTGATTTACCTCTCGTGTGATACGCGGTCACTCACCCTGCCCCCGCAGCTGCAACAGTGCGCGCTGCCGCTGGTGGTGGTCTCGCAGTCGCTGCTTGAGGAGCCCTGCGATCTGGTGATGCGCGATAACCGCCAGGCCGCCGCGCTGGCGACCCGTTACCTGATTGAACGCGGCCATCGCAATATTGCCTATATTGGCGGTATTGAGGGGGATGTGATCCGCCAGCAGCGGCTGCTCGGTTTCCGCCACGCGATGGCGCAGCACGGCCTGGTATTGCGCGACGGTGCGACGCCCGCCTGCCACGGCGACACCGAAGCCGCCAGCCACACCACTCGCCAGTTGCTTGAGCAGCACAACACCATCACCGCCCTGCTCTGCCACTCCCCCGACGCGATGATTGGCTCGATAAGCGGCATTCACCACACCGGGCGCACCGTCGGGAAAGATCTCTTTTTGACCCAGCAGGTGGCGCTGGTCGGCTTCGAAGATATGCTGCACATCAATCTCACCTCGCCAGCGTTTACCTATGTCTCCTCCGCCAGTGAAGAGAGCGGTCGCCAGGCCGCCGGGCTGATGATGCGCAAGCTTAAGGAGCCGCAGTTACAGACGCAGCGCATTACCCTCTCCGGGCAGCTTATCGTGCGTGAATCCGCCTGACGCAGGCGGCAGGTAAAAATAAAGCCAGTAAATAACTGAGGCCGGATAAAGCGAAGCCGCCATCCGGCACAGCGCGGATGGCGGCTTCGATCAGCGGACAGCGCGAGCGCCGGTCCGCTTTAGAGATTACTTACGACGCCAGGTGGTGCCCTGCGGACCATCTTCCAGCACGATGCCCATCTCGTTCAGGCGATCGCGCGCGGCATCGGCCGCCGCCCAGTCCTTCGCTTTACGCGCATCCAGACGCTGCTGAATAAGCTGCTCAATCTCTGCGACTTCGCCATCATCGGCCTGCGCACCGCTTTGCAGGAAGAGATCCGGGTTCTGCTCCAGCAGACCCAGCACGCCCGCGAGTTTACGCATATGCGATGCCAGCGCGTTAGCTGAATGAGTATCTTCCGTTTTCAGGCGGTTCACTTCACGCGCCATATCAAACAGCACCGAGTAGGCTTCCGGCGTGTTGAAGTCATCATCCATCGCTTCAATAAAGCGCGCTTCAAAGGCTTCGCCACCCTCAGGTGCAACCGAAGCATCGGTTCCGCGCAGCGCGGTGTAGAGACGCTCCAGCGCCGAGCGGGCCTGCTTGAGGTTCTCTTCGCTGTAGTTGAGCTGGCTGCGGTAGTGGCCGGACATCAGGAAGTAGCGAATGGTTTCCGCATCGTAATACTTCAACACGTCGCGCACGGTAAAGAAGTTACCCAGCGATTTGGACATCTTCTCGCGGTCAACCATCACCATGCCGGAGTGCATCCAGTAGTTAACGTACTCGCCATCGTGTGCACAGGTCGACTGGGCGATTTCGTTTTCATGGTGCGGGAACATCAGATCCGATCCACCGCCGTGAATATCAAAATGCGATCCCAGCTGTTTGCAGTTCATGGCCGAACACTCAATGTGCCAGCCCGGACGCCCTTCGCCCCACGGCGACGGCCAGCTTGGCTCGCCAGGCTTGGACATCTTCCACAGCACGAAATCCATCGGGTTGCGTTTGATATCTGCCACTTCGACGCGCGCGCCCGCCTGCAGCTGATCGAGATCCTGGCGCGAAAGCTGGCCGTAGTTTGGATCGCTTGGCACGGAGAACATGACATCGCCGTTATCCGCAACATAGGCGTGACCGCGCGCCAGCAGGCTCTCGGTGATCTCAATAATTTCGTGGATATGGTGCGTCGCGCGCGGTTCGTTATCCGGGCGCAGAATATTGAGGGCGTCAAAATCGGTGTGCATCTCGGCGATCATGCGATCGACCAGCGCCACGAAATCTTCGCCGTTCTCATTGGCACGTTTGATGATCTTGTCGTCGATATCGGTGATATTGCGCACGTACTTCAGCTTATAGCCGAGGAAGCGCAGGTAGCGGGCGACGACGTCAAAGGCGACGAAGGTACGGCCATGACCGATGTGACAGAGATCGTAAACAGTGATACCACACACGTACATGCCGACTTCCCCGGCATGGATAGGTTTGAATTCCTCTTTTTGGCGCGTCAGTGTATTAAAAATTTTTAACATCGAAGATTCCATGTAGACGTGTGTGGGCGTGAAAACCGTATATATTACCTGTAATTCAAACCCGAAGCAGCTCACTTTGCAAGGTGATCCAGCCTCGCGCTTATGCTATAACAAGCCACTATCTCTGACCCACATCCGGGTCGACGCACCACACTATCAGAACAGGATGCAATAATGGTTACTTTCCACACTAATCACGGCGATATCGTAATCAAAACCTTTGATGACAAAGCGCCTGAAACAGTTAAAAACTTCCTGGACTACTGCCGTGAAGGTTTCTACAACAACACCATTTTCCACCGTGTGATCAACGGCTTTATGATTCAGGGCGGCGGTTTCGAACCGGGCATGAACCAGAAAGTCACGAAAGATGCGATCAAAAACGAAGCCAACAACGGCCTGAAAAACACCCGTGGCACGCTGGCAATGGCGCGTACCCAGGCTCCGCACTCCGCCACCGCACAGTTCTTCATCAACGTTGCGGACAACGACTTCCTGAACTTCAGCGGTGAAAACCTGCAGGGTTGGGGCTACTGCGTCTTCGCAGAAGTGGTTGAAGGCATGGACGTGGTCGACAAAATCAAAGCGGTCTCTACCGGTCGCAGCGGCATGCACCAGGACGTTCCGAAAGAAGATGTGATCATCGAAAGCGTGGACGTCAGCGAGTAATTCGTGGCAACACTCTTTATCGCAGATCTCCATCTGCACACTGAAGAACCGGCGATCACCGCCGGTTTTCTCCATTTTTTAAACGGCGTTGCCCGTGAGGCTGACGCGCTCTACATTCTGGGCGATCTCTTTGAAGCCTGGATCGGCGACGACGATCCCAACCCGCTGCACCAGCGCGTCGCAAGCGCCATCCGCGCGCTCGTTGACAGCGGCGTCCCCTGCTATTTCATTCACGGTAACCGTGATTTTCTGCTCGGCAAACGCTTTGCCCGTGAAAGCGGCATGCAGCTTCTCCCGCAGGAAAAGGTGCTCGAGCTGTACGGGCGTAAGGTGCTGATTATGCACGGCGACACGCTTTGTACCGACGATGCGGGCTACCAGGCCTTTCGCGCCAAAGTACATCAGCCGTGGCTGCAAACGCTGTTTCTCGCCCTGCCGCTGTTTATTCGCCACCGCGTGGCGGCAAAAATGCGCGCCGGCAGCCGTGCGGCCAACAGCAGCAAATCGCTGGCGATCATGGACGTCAATCAGCAGGCCGTTATTGAGGCGATGGAAAAGCATCGCGTTCAGTGGCTGATCCACGGTCACACGCACCGCCCTGCCGTTCATCAACTGACCGCGAATGATGCGCCCGCCTGGCGCGCCGTACTCGGTGCCTGGCACAGCGAAGGCTCAATGATCCGTGTCAGCAAAAGCGACGTAGAGCTGGTGCAATTCCCCTTCTGAAACACCTTCTGCTCTCCCCTCGGATCAAGCAAACTTCAGTGCGCAACCGTTTTCCTTGCCTTTTTTCCATGCTATTCTCTCTGCCCTCTGAAGTAGTCTGAAGCACACCCACAGGAGTTTTGAGACGCATGTCTTTAAGCAACCAACCGGCGCGCATCGCCATTGTTATGGGTTCTAAAAGCGATTGGGCCACCATGCAATTCGCCGCAGAAATCCTTGATACCCTGAATGTCCCGCACCACGTTGAAATCGTCTCTGCCCACCGTACGCCCGACAAACTGTTCAGTTTTGCCGAACAGGCGGAGCAAAACGGCTTTCAGGTGATTATTGCCGGGGCCGGCGGCGCGGCGCATCTGCCGGGCATGATTGCCGCCAAAACGCTGGTGCCGGTGCTGGGTGTGCCGGTACAAACCGCAGCGTTAAGCGGCGTCGACAGCCTCTACTCCATCGTGCAGATGCCGCGCGGCATTCCCGTCGGTACGCTGGCAATTGGTAAAGCGGGCGCGTCAAACGCGGCGCTGCTGGCGGCGCAGATCCTCGCCCAGCATGATGCCGCGCTGCATCAGCGCCTGGCCGACTGGCGCCAGGGGCAGACGGACGACGTGCTGGACAACCCGGACCCACGGGGTGCGGCATGAAACAGGTCTGCATATTAGGCAACGGCCAGCTTGGGCGCATGCTGCGCCAGGCGGGTGAGCCGTTAAGCATTGCCGTCTGGCCGGTCGGCCTGGACGACGCGCCGGAAGCGGTGCCGTTTCAGCAGAGCGTGATCACCGCTGAGATTGAGCGCTGGCCGGAGACCGCGTTAACCCGCGAGCTGGCGCGCCACCCGGCGTTTGTGAACCGCGACGTTTTCCCGGTGATCGCCGATCGCTTCACGCAGAAACAGCTGTTTGACAAACTCAACCTCGCCACCGCGCCGTGGCAGCTGCTGGCGGATAAAAGCGAGTGGCCAGGCGTGTTCGGGCGTCTGGGCGAGCTTGCTATCGTGAAGCGCCGCGTTGGCGGTTACGACGGTCGCGGTCAGTGGCGTTTACGCGCAGCCGATATCGATCAACTGCCGGAGGAGTGTTACGGCGAGTGCATCGTTGAACAGGGGATCAACTTCTCCGGCGAAGTGTCGCTGGTCGGTGCCCGCGCCCACGATGGCAGCACCGTCTTTTATCCGTTGACCCACAACCTGCATCAGGATGGCATTCTGCGCACCAGCGTGGTCTTCCCGCAGCCGAATGCCAAACAGCAGCAGCAGGCAGAAGCAATGCTGTCGGCGATTATGCATGAGCTGAACTATGTCGGCGTGATGGCGATGGAGTGTTTCGTTACGCCTGGCGGGCTGCTAATCAATGAGCTGGCACCGCGCGTACACAATAGCGGTCACTGGACGCAAAACGGTGCATCCATCAGCCAGTTTGAGCTGCATCTGCGCGCGATTGTCGATTTGCCCCTGCCGCCGCCGGTGGTTAACAGCCCGTCGGTGATGATCAACCTGATCGGCAGCGATCTCAATTACGACTGGCTGAAGCTGCCGCTGGTGCATCTGCACTGGTATGACAAAGAGGTACGCGCCGGACGCAAAGTGGGTCATCTCAATCTGAATGACAGCGATACCGGCCGCCTCAGCGCCACGCTGGAAGCGCTGGTGCCGTTACTGCCACCCGAATATGCCAGCGGCATTGCCTGGGCGCAGTCAAAGCTGTAAGGGTCACAGGTGCCGGATGGCGGCTTGCGCCTTATCCGGCCTACATTGCATGATGCCGATGGTTTTGTAGGCCTGATAAGCGAAGCGCCATCAGGCATTTGCCGCACCGCACTTGATTGCCGGATGGCGGCTCACGCCTTATCCGGCCTACATTGCATGATACCGACGGGTTTTGTAGGCCGGATAAGCGAAGCGCCATCCGGCAAAAATCCCCCACACCCGACACATTCCGGCGTAAAATCGGCACCAGTTTTTGCAGAAGGACGCCCGATGAACGACGCCACGGATTATCTCGCCATCCTGCGGGATAACACCCCTCTTATTGATGTTCGTGCCCCGGTTGAATTCGCCAAAGGCGCGCTGCCCGCCGCCATCAACCTGCCGCTGATGAACGACAGCGAGCGCGCTGCCGTCGGCACCTGCTATAAACGCGACGGTGCAGAAGCCGCGTTGCGGCTCGGCCACAAACTGGTTAATGGCGACACCCGCGAGCAGCGAATTGCGGCGTGGCTAGCAGCCCATAAAGCCGCGCCACAAGCCCTGCTCTGCTGCGCGCGCGGCGGCCAGCGCTCGCATATTGTGCAGCAGTGGTTGCGCGAGCGGCAGATTAACCTGCCGCTGGTCGCAGGCGGCTATAAAGCGCTGCGCCAGGCAGCAATTGACGCGACGCAGGATCGCATTCAGCGCCCGCTACTGCTGGTGGGCGGCTGTACCGGCAGCGGCAAAACCCTGCTGGTGCGCGAGCACCGTAACGGAATCGATCTGGAGGGGCTTGCCCGCCATCGCGGTTCGTCGTTTGGCCGCACTACCCAGGCGCAGCACGCCCAGGCGACGTTTGAAAACCACCTGGCGGCCGCGCTGCTAAAAGTATCGCCGCCGTTCTGGCTGCTGGAAGACGAAGGCCGGGCGATTGGCGCAAACCATCTGCCCGAAGCTCTGCGCGAACGTATGGCACAATCGCCGCTGGTGATTGTCGACGATCCGTTTGAGCTGCGCCTTGAGCGGCTGCGCGAGGAGTATTTTGTACAGACCCTGCAGGCTTACCTTGACCGTGACGGTGAAGAGGCGGGATGGGAGGCTTATGCGGAGTATCTGCGCCACGGGCTGTTTGCCATTCGCCGCCGGCTCGGGTTACAGCGCTATGAGCAACTGACCGTGCATCTGGAAGCGGCGCTTTCTGAGCAACGGCGTAGCGGCACCACAGAGGCGCATTTCACCTGGCTCGCCCCGTTGCTGGAGGTCTATTACGATCCGATGTATCGCTACCAGCTGGAGAAACGCGCGCCGATCGTCCATTTTCGCGGCACGTTTGAAGAGGTTTCTGCCTGGCTGGCAACGCAGTAAAACGTGTCGGATGGCGGCGATGCCTTATCCGGCCTACATTCCGTGATGCCGATGGCTTTTGCAGGCCTGATAAGCGAAGCGCCATCAGGCGTTTGCCGCACCGTGCCCGATTGCCGGATGGCGGCGATGCCTATCCGGCCTACCTTGCATGATGCCGATGGTTCTGTAGGCCTGATAAGCGAAGCGCCATCAGGCGTTTGCCGCACCGTGCCCGATTGCCGGATGGCGGCGATGCCTTATCCGGCCTACCTTGCATGATGCCGATGGTTCTGTAGGCCTGATAAGCGAAGCGCCATCAGGCAGGTCTTAATGTCGGTCGCGTTTATCGGCGCGTTTTGCCAGCCAGTCGCCAACGACCTGTACAATCTGCACCAGAATAATCAGCGCCACCACCGTGACGATCATTACCTGGGTTTCATACCGGTAATAACCGAAGCGGATCGCAAGATCGCCGACACCGCCGCCGCCGACAATCCCCGCCATCGCCGAATAGCCAATCAGGCTGACCAGCGTAATGGTTAAGCCGCGCAGCAGCCCGGCGCTCGCTTCCGGCAGCAGCACGGTGCAGATAATGCGCAGCGGGCTGGCGCCAAAGGCTTCCGCCGCCTCAATAATCCCCTTGTCCACTTCACGCAGCGCGCTGTCCACCAGCCGCGCATAAAAGGCGATAGCTGCCACGGATAATGGCACCGACGCCGCGATAGGCCCGATGGTGTTACCGAGCAGCCACTGCGTCAGCGGCAGGAGCAGCACCAGCAGAATGACAAACGGCACCGAACGAATAATGTTCACCAGAATCGAACTCAACAGATAGACCGCGCGGTTTTGCCAGAACAGATGCCTGTCGGTGACAAAAATCAGGAAACCGAGCGGCAGGCCGCCAACAATCGCCAGCACCGTTGAGATGCTGAGCATCTGGAACGTTTCGCCAAACGCGAGGCTCAAATCAGCCAGTAAATCATCCACGGATCACCTCCACCTGCGCCGTCCGGCTGCGAATGTACGCCACGGCATCGCTGACCGCCTGCGGATTTTCCGCCGTCAGCTGTACCACTAAAATACCCAGCGCGCGCTCGCCGATATACTCGATTTTGCCGTGCAGAATATTGACCGCCACGCCGAATTTCACCGCCGCGTCCGAAAGCACCGGCTGCTCGGCGGAGTCGCCAATAAACAGCACCTTCAGCAGCTGGCCGGGTAAGTGTTCGCGCAGACGTGCGGGCAGCGTCAGGTTAAGGGTGTGCGACACCAGTTGCTGCGTAAACGGGTGCTGCGGATGGGCAAAAATATCGAACACCTCGCCCTCTTCCACCACTTTGCCCGCCGACATCACCGCCACGCGATCGCAGATAGTTTTGATGACATTCATCTCATGGGTGATCAGTACAATGGTGATCCCCATCCGCGCGTTAATCTCTTTAAGCAGCGCCAGAATGGTGGCAGAGGTTTCCAGATCCAGCGCGGAAGTCGGCTCATCGCAGAGCAGTACATCCGGGTGGTTGGCGATGGCGCGCGCAATGCCGACGCGCTGCTTCTGCCCGCCGCTAAGCTGCACCGGGTAGCGATTCGCTTTATCGCTTAAGCCCACCAGGGCGAGGATCTCCGCCACACGTGGCGCAATTTTACTCCGCACCCAGCCCGCAGCCTTCAGGCTGAAGGCGACGTTTTGCGCCACCGTGCGGGTGTGCATCAGGTTGAAGTGCTGGAAAATCATGCCAATGCGCTGGCGCGCCTGGCGCAGCGTCGCGCCCTCTAAATCAGAAATGGTGACGCCGTTAATATTGACTCGCCCTTCGCTTGGGCGTTGCAGAGCATTGAGCGTGCGCAGCAGGGTACTTTTCCCCGCGCCGCTGGTCCCAACAATGCCGAAAATCTCTCCGGCGGCAATGCGCAGCGAGACCATTTCGACGGCGCGCGTCGCGCCGCTGCCACCGCGCCCGGCCGGAAAATCGACGCAAACGTTATCTAGTTCAATCATGCCAACCTCAAACGGCAAAAAACAAAAGGCAGGCCGTAGCCTGCCTGGTCACGTATCCGCTGTTATTGTTTATCCGCGCTCTGCATCCAGTCAGGTTTCTGGAAAGCGGCAAAGATATTTTTCGGATCGTCGATCACCGCGCGGTAAGCCGGGGATTTCACCGCCGTCACGATATCTTTCGCGAAGGGCTTGTCGGCATCCTCACTGCGTACAGCAATGATGTTTTTCAGGTTCTCGTCGAGCTTCTCCTGCTTGATCGCCGAAGAGAGATCCATCCCGGCGGCGACCGCAAAGTTGCCGTTTACCAGCGAGGCGGTGACGCCATCCAGCGTGCGCGGCAGCTGCGCGGCTTCGAGCGGTTTAAATACCAGCCCTTTCGGGTTGCTGGCGATATCACGCTCGGAGGCTTTGGTCGGATCGATAGCGTCTTTGAGGGTAATCAGCCCCAGCGATTGCAGGAAACGCAGCCCGCGCGCCAGGTTAGTGGGATCGTTTGAGAGGGTGATGATATCGCCCTTCTTCAGCTCATCGAGGCTTTTGATTTTGTGTGAGTAAAAGCCCATCCCGGCGGTCGGCACGGCGATCAGCTTGCTGAGTTTGAGGCCTTTATCGGCGGTGAATTTGTCAAAATAGAGGCTGTGCTGGAAGAGGTTGGCGTCGATGCTGCCGTTAGCCAGCGCCATGTTTGGCTGCACGTAATCGCTGAACTCGCGCACCACGACTTTGTAACCCTTCTCTTTTAGCGAAGGGGCAATCGCCTGTTTCACCATATCGCCATACGGGCCCGGTGCGACGCCGAAAACGATGGTGTGCGGATCGCTGTTAGCCTGCGCGAAAGGCAGACCGCAAACCAGAAGTAGTGCGCCAAAAAGCGCGCGTAAACCGAGACGAGGTCCCATACATTCTCCCTGATGGTAATGATGTGCTGTGTGACGCGGCGTGCAGTGCGTCGCGTTCAGTGTGCGCCTTGTTGATAAGGCCGGGGAATAAGATGGCACAAAGCCAGCGCAGCGGTAATTGAAAAAAATTCAACTTGTCAGCGGGAGTGAGGAGAAATGCCGGATGGCGGCGATGCCTTATCCGGCCTACGTGGGTATATTTCCGTAGGCCTGATAAGCGAAGCGCCATCAGGCACTTGCGGCAACCGTGCACAATGCCAGACCGATTGCCGGATGGCGGCGATGCCTTATCCGGCCTACGCTGGCACATTTCCGTAGGCCTGATAAGCGAAGCGCCATCAGGCATTTGCGGCCTGCGTATCAGGCAGGCCGCACAGGTGTCGATTAAAAATCGTAACGCAGACGAACCAGGTTCATATCGCCCAGGTTGTCGGTGCTGGAGGTGAAGACGTGTTCGTAATCGACACGGAAACCATAATCCAGCTGCACGGTTACACCCACGCCATTATCGATACGCTGATAATTACGGCCGCTGGTGAACTCGAGACGGTCACCCATCACGTACGGCTGAATGTATTTCACTGCGTACTGTGCGATCGGGAATTTATACCCGGCAAAGTACTCAACGCCCCATGCATCGCCCGCGAAGTAGTTATGCACATCCTTCTTCTTGGTCAGCATGAAGTTTTGATACCAGCCGCCGCCCAGGGAGAAGGTCCAGTTATCCGGGGTCCAGCTCAGCGCGGTGCCAAGGATGTTCTGATCGTAGGTTTTGCTGTCGCCGGTAGAAGGCTGACGCATATCGGCACGGGTGTAGTTCCACGCCGCGCCCCAGGTCAGATCGTCGGTCAGGTGATAATCGAGACCCAGGGAACCGCCGCTCTTACGTTTGTAACGGTTGCCGTCGGTCGCCAGGTAATCATCGCTGAACAGATAAGAAGCATAGATGTCCGCATCACCCTCGGTTTTCTTATATTTCAGCATCTTGCGTGAACGATAGGAGCCGTCGTAATCGCCTTTGATGCCGTTACCCGGTGCCTGCGCCAGCATGTCGTAGTCCCAGATATCGGTTTTCGCGCCAACCACGTCGTAATAAACGCTGTTCTGCTGACCGAAGGTTAAGGTGCCCCAGGTCTGGCTTTTCAGGCCGGTGTAGAGCATACGGCGCGTGGTGTTGTGCGCGGTTTCCGCGTAGTGGTTATCCCAGTCGAACAGTTTCGGGATATCAACGCCCAGCTCGTAGTAGCTGACCCAACTGATGTCATCGAACAGGTAGTAATCTGCCGCGAAACGGAAGCGGGAGCCGCCGTCAAAACCGTTACGTTTAAAGGCGTTTTTGCCATCGTTACCGGTCATATTCTGGAACTGCGGACGAATAGAACCGCCGACGGTGAAGTTCAGGCGGCTAAGGGGATCGCCCGCTTGCGGGTTTTGTTTCAGAACAGTAATTTCTGCTTGTGCTGTGAAAGACGCCAACGCCACTGCTGCGCCAATGGCTGTCGCCAGGGCGCTTGTTTTTATTTTCATTGTTTTTCCTTGGGAATAGATACAACTAACTGTTAATTAGCGCGGGCATAATATCCCTTATAAGATTCTGGTGGGAGAGGTTTTTTTAATGTTTCGTGCTACTAAACAGCTGTCGGTTGATTGTTTACACGTCGAAACAGAGCGACACCGATTGAATTATCGGTGCCGCTTTTTCAGGCAGGATTAACCACTAAATTGACGAAACAGCGCTTTGCCTTTTAATAACCGACTACCTAACCACCCGCCGCACAGGGAGAGCAGTAGTGCCCCGCAGAGCGGCAGCGTGATCCACAGCCGCCAGTCGGGCTGCCACGGGAAGTCAAACACGCGGGTTTGCAGCAGCGCCAGCGCCGTTTCCGCGCCGATGGCGGCGACCAGCCCGGAGACCAGCCCCAGCAGCGCAAACTCACACCACAAGGTGGTGCGCAGTAGCCGTTTGCCCGCCCCCAGCGTGCGGTAGACCACCAGCTCCTGGTGACGCTGACGCATGCCGACCTGCACCTGCGCCAGTAGCAGCAACACGCCGCAGGCGGTCACCAGCACCACCATCACCTCCAGCGCCCGGCTCACCTGCTCCAGCACCTGGCCGACCTGTTTTAAAATCGCGCCAATATCGAGCAGGCTGATGGTCGGGAAGGCGCGGTTAAGCTGCGTTAACATGCCGTTGTTCCCCTCCAGCCGGAAGCTGGTGAGCCAGCTCTGCGGCTGCCCGTCGAGCGCGCCCGGCGGGAAGATAAAGAAGAAGTTGGGCCGCAGGCTCTCCCAGTCCACCTTGCGCAGGCTGGAGATTTTTGCGCTGAACGCCTGCGTATCGCCGGTAAAAGTCACCGTGTCGCCCAGCTTCAGACCAAGCCGCTCAGCCAGCCCCTCCTCCACCGAAACCTCGCCCGCTTTTGGCGGCCAGTTGCCTGCGGTCAGCGGGTTGTGATCCGGCCGCTGCTGCTGCCAGGTGAGGTTAAGTTCGCGGTTCAGCGCCTCGTCGGCGTTGCCCTCGGTAGACTGGCCGTTAATCTGCGTCATCCTCGCCCGCACAATCGGGTAGAACGCCGCCGGGATCACCTGATGCTCAGCAAGGAAGGTTTTCAGCGGCGCGATCTGCTCCGGGGCGATATTAATCAGAAAGTAGTTCGGACTTTCAGCCGGTAACTGCTGCTGCCAGCGGTCAAGCAGGTCGCCGCGCAGCACCAGCAGCATCGCCAGTAACATAAATGAGAGGGAGAAGGCCGACAGCTGGCTGAGCGTCGACCAGGGCTGGCGCAGCAGGCGATTCACCGCCAGGCGCAGCGGCAGCGCTTTCAGGGTCAGGCGTTTCAGCACATTGAGCAGCAGCCAGCCGACCACGCCGCAGAGCAGCGCCAGCACTACCGCCCCCGCCAGCACCGCCCACAGCAGCAGGCTGCCGCCCATCAGCCAGGCGAGCAGCAGCACGGTGATAATCGCTACCGCCGGAAGATAGAGCTTAAGCGGCCAGACATTTGCCACAGCGTCGCGGCGCAGTACCCGCAGCGGCTGCGTCGCCAGCAGCAAACGATAGGGACGCAGCCCCACCAGCAGCGAGATCACCACAATCGCGCCGATGGCCCACAGCCACGGCCAGTAACTTGCGGGCGGCAGCGCGGCGGGCAACACCGGTTTGAGAAGGAGCATCAGCACCTTTTCAAACAGCAGCCCCAGCGCGCCGCCGGTGATCACTGCCAGCCCAAGCAGCAGCGCCCACTGGCCGACAATCAGCTTTTGCAGCTGCGCGCGACCGGCACCGAGGGTTTTCAGTATCGCCACCAGATCGTAGCGGCTGCGGCAGTAGTGGCTCATCGCCACCGCCACAGCGGCAACCGCCAGCAGCAGTGTCAACAGTGCCGACAGCAGCAAGAACTGCTGCGAACGCTGTAAGGATTTACCCAGCGCGCCGTCATCCTGCTCCAGCCCATACCAGCGCTGATCTGCGTCAAGCTGCGGCAGCAGCCACGTCTCATACTTCTCTAACTGCCCGGGCGTACCGGCAAACTTCACCCGCCAGCTGACGCGGCTGCCTGGCAACACGGCGCCGGTTTTGGCCACATCAGCGCTGTTCATCAGCAGGCGCGGTGCCATCTGGAAGGGGTTAAAGCCGGAATCAGGCTCCTGCGTCACTTCGCCAGCGATGCGCAGCGAGGCGTCGCCCACCTCAATCGTGTCGCCCGGTTTCACATTCAGTAAAGCCATCAAGCGCGGAGCGAGCAGCGCCGTGCCAGGCTGCGGCTTCAGCCCGGCGGGCTGCGTCTCCAGCTCGCCATAGAGCGGGTAGCGATTATCCACCGCTTTAACACTCGCCAGCTGCGGCGTGTCGCCAGCAAACGTCATGGTGCTGAAGCTCACCTGCTCACTCACTTGCAGGCCGTTTTTACGCGCCTCCTCCAGCCAGCCAGGGGGAATTTCACGCGAGCTGCGCAGGGCGCGATCGCCCGCCATAAAATCACGGCTCTGCTGGCTTAAGCCCTTCTCCATGCGATCGCCGATGGTGCCGAGCGCCAGCACGCAGGCCACCGCGAGGCTCAGCGCCATCCAGACAATCAGCAGCGACGGCGAGCGCCATTCTCGCCAGAACCAGCGGGCAATCATGCTTCCTCCCGTAGTTCGCCGTTGACCAGCCGCAGGCGTCTGTCGCAGCGCGCCGCCAGCTGCGCATCATGGGTCACCAGCAGCAGCGTGGTGCCGTAGTGTTGATTCATGGAGAAGAGCAGATCGGCGATTTTGTCCCCCGTTTGCCGATCGAGATTGCCGGTCGGCTCATCGGCGAAGAGCACCGCCGGGCGACCATTGAAGGCACGGGCCAGCGCCACCCGCTGCTGCTCGCCACCGGAGAGCTGTGCCGGAAGGTGGTCGAGGCGTTTGCCCAGCCCCAGCTCCTCGAGCAACGCTTTGGCGCTACTGCGGCTTTCGCTGCTCTTCTCGCCACGCAACAGCGCGGGCAGTTCCACGTTTTCCAGCGCGTTAAGGGTCGGGATCAGCATGAAGGATTGAAAAACAAAACCGACATTTTGCGCACGTAATTGCGCACGCGCCTCTTCGTCCATTTTATGTAACGGCTTGCCGAGCAGATGCACTTCGCCGCTGCTGCCATCATCGAGCCCGGCGAGAATGGCGAGCAGCGTCGACTTGCCGGAACCGGACTCGCCAATCAGCGCGATGGTTTCAGCTGGTTTGACAACCAGCTCAACTCCGGTAAGGATTGAAAGCTCCTGCTCCCCCTGACCGACGGACTTCTTAAGACGATGAACTTCAACAATGTTTTCCGCTGGCATTTGCCCTTCCTGTTTTTGCTTTTGTTAACCTTTCGCGCCGCGGCGGCGGACACGCTACTGATTCTTGGCGACAGCCTGAGTGCGGGCTATCGGATGGCGGCAACGGCGGCCTGGCCTGCGCTGCTCAATAACAAGTGGCAGCAACAGCCTGTGGTGGTGAACGCCAGCATCAGCGGCGACACCTCGCAGCAGGGCCTGGCGCGCCTGCCCGCGCTGTTAAAAGAGCATAAACCGCGCTGGGTGCTGGTCGAACTTGGCGGCAACGATGGCCTGCGCGGTTTTCCGCCCCAGCAGACGGAGCAGACGCTGCGCCAGATTATCCAGACGGTAAAGAGCGCTGATGCGAAGCCGCTGCTGATGCAAATACGGCTGCCCGCCAACTACGGTCGTCGTTATACTGAGGCCTTTGGTGCCATTTACCCGAAGCTTGCTAACGAGCTGGATGTTCCCCTGCTGCCCTTTTTTATGGAAGAAGTCTATCTGAAACCGCAGTGGATGCAGGATGATGGTATTCACCCCAATCGCGATGCCCAGCCGTTTATTGCCGACTGGATGGCCACGCGACTGGCTCCTTTAGTTAATCACGCCTCCTGAATATTCAGGCGCGTCCCCAGGTAAAGTTATGCAAAAAACGGTCTTAATTACAGGATGTTCCAGCGGTATTGGTCTGGAGAGCGCCCGCGAGCTAAAGCGTCAGGGGTTTCGCGTGCTGGCCGCCTGCCGTAAAACCGACGATGTGGCACGCATGGAGCAAGAGGGATTCACCGGCGTGTTGCTCGATCTTGATGACGCGGCGAGCGTGGATCGCGCAGCGGATGAAGTGATCGCCCTGACCGGTAATCGCCTCTATGGCCTCTTCAATAACGCCGGTTACGGCGTCTATGGCTCCCTTGACTCCATCAGCCGTGAACAGCTGGAGCAGCAGTTTTCCAGCAACTTTTTCGGCACTCATCAGCTTACGCTGCGTCTGCTTCCGGCCATGCTGCCCCACGGCGAAGGGCGTATTGTGATGACCTCGTCGGTGATGGGCCTGATCTCCACGCCCGGTCGCGGTGCCTATGCCGCAAGTAAATATGCGCTGGAAGCCTGGTCCGACGCATTGCGCATGGAGCTGCGTCACACCGGCATTAAAGTGAGCCTGATTGAGCCAGGTCCTATCCGCACGCGTTTTACCGACAACGTTAACCAGACGCAGCGCGATAAACCGGTCGAAAACCCCGGCATCGCCGCGCGCTTTACCCTCGGCCCGGAGGCGGTGGTCGCCAAAGTGCGCCATGCTTTTGAGAGTAAACGGCCGAAATTGCGCTACCCCGTCACGCTGGTGACCTGGGCGGTCAGCCTGCTGAAACGGCTACTCCCCGCGCGCATGATGGATAAAATTTTGCACGGATGAGTTGAAGGCGCGTGTCGCGTCCCCATCTCATTCTTACTTGTTTAAACAGAGAAATTGCCATGTCCGTACAGAATATCGTCAATATTACCGAAGCGAACCTGCAACAGGTGCTGGAACAGTCCGTTGCGACCCCGGTGCTGTTCTATTTCTGGTCCGAGCGCAGCCAACACTGTCTGCAATTGACACCGGTCCTGGAAACGCTGGCCGCGCAGTACAACGGGCAGTTTATTCTGGCGAAAGTGGATTGCGATGCCGAGCAGATGGTCGCTTCGCAGTTTGGCCTGCGCGCCATTCCAACGGTCTATCTCTTCAAGAACGGTCAGCCGGTCGACGGTTTCCAGGGCCCGCAGCCGGAAGAGGCGATCCGCGCCCTGCTCGACAAAGTGCTGCCGCGTGAAGAGGAGTTGAAAGCGCAGCAGGCGATGGAGCTGATGCAGGATGGCAAGCACAGCGACGCACTGCCGCTGCTGAAAGAGGCGTGGCAGCTCTCCAACCAGCAGAGCGAAATCGGCTTCCTGCTGGCGGAAACGCTGATTGTGTTAAACCGCGCCGACGAAGCGGAAGCGGTGCTGAAAGTGGTGCCATTGCAGGATCAGGATACCCGCTATCAGGGGCTGATCGCGCAGATCGACCTGCTGCGCAAAGCGGCCGATACGCCGGAAATCCAGCAGTTGCAACAGCAGGTTGCTGATAACCCGGAGAATGCGGCGCTGGCAACCCAACTGGCGTTGCAGCTGCATCAGGTTGGGCGCAACGAAGAGGCGCTGGAGCTGCTGTTTAACCACCTGCGTAAAGATCTGGGTGCAGCCAACGGCGACGCGCGCAAAACGCTGCAAGAGATCCTCGCCGCGCTCGGCACCGGCGATGCGCTGGCGTCGAAATACCGTCGTCAGCTCTACTCGCTGCTTTACTGATCACCCTGCTAAATTTGGCGATCGGGCTGCTTTCGTCGCCAATTCGGGCTAAGATGGCATCAAATTAAACAGGAGGTTTTTTTTGATGCCAATCGTCATTATCGTTCTTATCGTCGTCGCGCTGGTTATTGTCTTTTCCGGTGTAAAAATTGTCCCCCAGGGCTTCCAGTGGACCGTGGAACGCTTTGGCCGCTTTACCCGCACACTGCAACCGGGTCTTAGCCTTGTCGTGCCGTTTATGGATCGCATTGGTCGCAAGATCAATATGATGGAGCAGGTGCTCGACATCCCTTCCCAGGAGATCATCTCCAAAGATAACGCCAACGTCACCATTGACGCCGTCTGCTTTATTCAGGTTATCGACGCGCCGCGCGCCGCCTATGAGGTGAGCAATCTGGAGCTGGCGATCGTCAACCTGACCATGACCAACATCCGTACCGTGCTCGGCTCGATGGAGCTGGACGAGATGCTCTCGCAGCGTGACAGCATCAACACCCGCCTGCTGCACATTGTCGATGAAGCCACTAACCCGTGGGGTATCAAGGTGACGCGTATCGAGATCCGCGATGTGCGCCCGCCGGCGGAGCTGGTCTCCTCCATGAACGCGCAGATGAAAGCGGAACGTACTAAACGCGCCTACATCCTTGAAGCTGAAGGGATCCGCCAGGCGGAGATCCTGAAAGCCGAAGGGGATAAACAGTCGCAGATCCTCAAAGCTGAAGGTGAGCGTCAGTCGGCCTTCCTGCAGGCAGAAGCGCGTGAGCGTTCGGCGGAAGCGGAAGCCCGCGCCACGCAGATGGTCTCTGAAGCGATCGCCTCGGGTGATATCCAGGCGGTGAACTACTTTGTGGCGCAGAAATATACCGAAGCGCTGCAACAGATTGGCTCCGCCAACAACAGCAAAGTGGTGATGATGCCGCTGGATGCCAGCAGCCTGCTGGGAGCCATCGGCGGTATTGCTGAACTGGTGAAAGATAGCGCCAACGAGCGTAAAAAATGATCGCCGAACTGCTGCTTGAACATACCTACCTCGCCTGGCTGACGCTGGGCGGGCTGCTGCTCGCCGCCGAAATGCTCGGCGGCAACGGCTATCTGTTATGGAGCGGCATCGCGGCGGTTGCCACCGGTTTGCTGGCGTGGGTCATCCCGTTTGGCTGGGAGTGGCAGGGGGTGCTGTTTGCCCTGCTGACGCTGCTGGCCGCCTGGCTCTGGTGGCTGTGGCTGGCAAAGCGGGTGAAACAGCAAAACCCGGCCGACGCCTCGCTCAACCTGCGCGGGCAACAGCTGCTCGGTCGCCGTTTCACACTGGAGAACGCGCTGGTCAACGGCCGCGGACATATGCGCGTGGGCGACAGCTCATGGCCGGTCAGCGCCGATGCCGATCTCGCCGCCGGTACACGCGTCGAGGTTATCGCCATTGAAGGTATTACGCTGCGTATCACCCCCGTAAGCGACTAACTTAACCCAAGGATCCCGGCTATGGGCCCGCAAAAACAGCTCGCGCTGGGCATCCTGCTCGCGCTTGGCGCCAGCGCATCCGCGCTGGCCTCTTCCGATATTGATGATTGCACGTGGGGCAGCCCCGGCTGCTACCTCTCTACGCCGCCGGTTATCGCTATTCACGCCGATACCCGCGATAACCTGCTGCGCCTGCTGGGCGAAAGCAAAGGTCTCTATCCGCTGCGCCAGCCAATGCCAACGGATATTACCCGCAGCCGCAACGTTTACTTCGGCGTGCATCATGATGACGCGCCGCCTGCCGCCGCGACAGAAGCTTCCCCGCTTGCCGCCACGCTGCGCCAGCAGATGAACGCGCTGGGCGTCGCAAGCGACAACACGCTGCCGCCCGCCCTGCTGCGCCTGATTGCCGACGGCAATGACGCGCAAACCGCAACAGCGGTTGATGACGCGGGCAACGATGGCGAAACCCGTTTTGTCTCACAAAACAATGAGACGCTCTCGGCCTTTTTCGCCGCCCTGCTTGAGGATAAATCTCTCACCCCGCCGCAGCGCCAGGCGCTGGCGACCGCGCGCATCGCGGCTAATGAATCTTCGCAGAGTATAGCGGCGATCAGCGCCCTCGCCTTCCCGGAGAATTCAGCGGCGGCGGGTTTTCGCACCTATCTTCAGGCCGCTAACAGCTTCTATGCCGGTGATTATGCCGCCGCCGAACCGCTTTTCACTTCGCTGACAAAGAGCACGCAGCCGTGGCTTGCCGAGACGGCGAGTTACATGCTGATGCGCAATGCGCTCAACGCCAGCAGCGAAAATGCCAACGGCGAATATGGCGATTTTGACGTTGCGAAAATTGATAAGCCTCACGCTGAACAGGCGCGAAGCGCGGCGGAGAGTTACCTCAAGCAGTGGCCGCAGGGACGCTATGCCGCCTCGACGCAGGGGATGCTGCGCCGCATCGACTGGTATCTTCAGCAGTGGGACAGCCTCGCGGTGCGCTATGAAAACGCGCTCTCTGCCGCAACCAGCGGCGATGCGCTGGTGACGCTTATCAACGAGAGCGACAACAAGCTGCTGAGTAAGGATGTGAGCTGGGGAGGCGAGGCGTTTGTCAGTGCGCCGAATGCCTCGCTGATGACCTTTATTGCCGCTCTGCGCTGGATGCGCGAATCGCCCTGCCGTGAAAATATGCCCTGTATCGATAAGGCCTGGCTTGAGAGCCATAAAGCGGAGTTCGACAACAATCAGCGCGGCGCGCTGTGGAACTATCTTCGTCTGCAACTGGCTTACAGCTCGCAGGATTACGCCACGGTGGTCAGCGGTATCACCCCGGTAAAAGCGCTGGCGGAGCATGACGTTCTCGCCTTTAGCGAACAGGTGCTGTATGGCGATGCGCTGATGGCGCAAAAAGCCTGGCCGGAAGCGCAAAGCCACTGGCTGCACCTGCTCGATTTGAGCCATGACGTCGAACAGCAGCAGTTGTTGCAGGCCAAACTGGCGGCCACGCTGGTGGCGAGTGAGAAGGTCGATGAGATTTTCGCAGCGAAGAGCCGGGTCACTAACCTGCGCTTTCGCTCGCTGGTGCTGAAAACCAAAGCCTCGCGCCCGCTGCTGCTTGCGCAGGCACAAAACGGACCAAATAGCGAAGAGCGCACGATCGCCCTGCACACCTTGCTGATGCGCGATTTGACCGCCGGAAACTATGCCGACTGGTTACAGGATAAAAAGCCGATTGCCGCCATTACGCCGCCGGTAAAAGATGAGGCTTTCTCGGATGTCGATCTGAATATCTTTAACTGGCAAGGCAGCGATGAGGCGAGCCGCTATACCTGTGCTCCGCTGGAGAAGACCGTCACGACGCTGAGCAAAACGCCAACGGATGGGCATGCGCTGAACTGTCTCGGCGAATTTTTCCGCACCACCCAGGCGAGCGTCTCGCTGGGCGTCGAACGCGGCGGCAATGATGCCCTCGACGGTGCTACCACCACTAAAGCGCTGCCCGGCGTGCCACAGCGTCTGGCTGCCTATCAGCAGGTGATCAACAACCCGAAAGCGGAGCCGGAAGATAAGAGCTATGCCCTCTACCGCGCGGTGATGTGTTATGCCCCCTCGGGCTATAACGATTGCGGCGGCGAGGACGTAGAGAAATCGGTGCGCAAAGCCTGGTTCCAGCAACTGAAGAGCCGTTACCCCGGAAGCGTATGGGCCAACGAACTCCGCTACTACTGGTAGTCGCGCTTGCTGCCCTGCTCGCTTCATTAAGCCCTGCGAAGGGGCAGGAGCAGGCGTTCTGGCTCTGGTCCGGCGTGCGCCCCGGCGATGCGCTGCGCCAGGCCGATGTGGTCTATCTCCATCAGGGTGAAGTGGTGATCCACGGCGGTAACGCGGTGTTTGAGCGCAAAGGGTTGCCCGTTAACCGGCTGGTCTTTCCGCGCATCTGGTTGACGGTGCGCTTTGCCACCCTTGACGTGCCGGACAGGATGCTGCTGCGCCTCAACAGCCTGCTGGCGCGCTGGCAGGCGGCGGGAAATGAGGTCGTTGGCCTGCAGATCGATTTCGATGCCGCCACCTGGCGGCTGGATGAGTATGCCCGCTTTCTGCAACGGCTACGGCACACGCTGCCCGCGCACTATGCGCTGGGGGTAACCGGGCTGCTGGACTGGGCGAAAACCGGCAGCGTTGCCACGCTGAATGCCTTGCCGGTGGATGAACTGGTGGTGCAGAGCTATCAGGGGCGCCGTACGGTGGCGAACTTTACCGATTATCTGCCTGCGCTCGCTGGCCTGCGCATTCCGTTTAAACTGGGCGTCGTGCCGGGCGGGATTTGCGATGAGCGCGCGATTGCGAAGCTTGCAGACTCGCGCTGGTATCGCGGCACGGTGACCTTTCTGCTTAACCCTTCACGCGGTGATGACAGCAGCCCGAAAGGTTGTCGATAATCGGGCAGTCAGCCCCTTCGTCACCTGGGCAGGCCTCCGCCAGTGTCAACAACTGAGTGCGCATCGCCTGCAATTCGCTGATATGGCGTTCAATCTCAGCCACCTTCTGTAGCGTGCGGGCTTTCACATCAGCGCTGTGACGGGCGGGATTGTTAAACAGATTAACCAGTTCGCCGCACTCTTCGAGATTAAATCCTACCTGGCGCGCCTGGCGCAGCAGCGTCAGCTCATTGAGATGCTGCTGGTTGTAGCTGCGATAGCCGTTTTCCCCGCGCAAAGGCGGCGTCACCAGCCCTTTCTGCTCATAAAAACGGATCGCTTTACTGGTTAAACCGGTCTTTTTTGCCACATCGCTGATATTCATCATCTTCCCCATCATTTATGCAGGCTCAGAGGGCGGCAAATAGTGCGACGCCTGTTATGAGGCCGGAAAATAATATTAATCCCCTAAATCGTGCAAAACAAATAGATGTTGTTATAAATTTTTCTATTTAATCACCAGCGCAAAGCATCGCATTGGCGAAATTAAACCACTGTTTATTAAGAAATTACTTACATTACCGAAGTAAATTATCGGACTCAGACAACGACATACCTTCAGAGCATTGTCCATAGCTGCGCGTGCGGCAGTGAGAAAGATGATTTCGTGCTGAAGTAGGATGATGTTGAAGTTAGCAAGACAGTCAATGCTTGGTTTCTTCATTGATAAGAAAAGCGGGACCTGGCTTAGCGATTAAAATCTAATATATCAAGTAGTCGTGAAAATCACCTCTGGTGCGTAAGAAAGGAGACATATCTTTAATTAAAATGAAGGACACGCTGGATTTATAAATTTGCTGCAAATATTAGGATGCTTAAATCAGAGATAGTGAATAGAGATACAATATCCGATAAGTTATAATGTAAGATGTATAAAAAATAATAACCCAAGAAATAGTTGCGCAACAAAACCATTCGCACACTAACATATGCTAAGTGAGGAATACTTTGAAATTTCATATCAAGGACATGCCAGAAGAGCTTGCCATCAATACAAAAATTAAAAGAAAGCTTTTTTTTTACATAATACTCTCTTTTATAATCATCTCGGGTTTGTACTTTGAACGTTTTTTTCCAGAGCCGTATAAGTACATATTTATAAGTCCCTCCCTTTATAATTTTCCATACCTTAGCTGGACGACAGGAGTGTGGGGCAGCTTTTTAGGGATACATGGAACTATTGCGGCACTGTCTATAACGTTTATGGGAATGTTTGTCGGTCAAGTCTCCACCGCCTCAGAATATGGCTTCGAATCTATATCAAAGACTTTGCTTTTAAGGAACTACCGATTTCTCGAGTTCAGCATACAATCTGTTAGCAGCCTCCTGTTTGGATTATTTTTGCTGCTATCCGGCAGCGGAGTTTTAGGTTATTGTATCTCATCAATTTTTTCTCTGTATTTTATTATCAATTACGGAGTTATGTATTTCAAATTATATAACCTTACTGAAAAACCCGGAATCATTAATAGCGTATTACTTAATGCAATTCAGAAAACAGGAGAAAAGCATAAAGAGATAAACACTGGGAAGCAACAACTCAATGAAGCATTCTATCAGTTAATCGCTAATGATGAAGCCTTCACTAATGAGCACAAAATAGCACATTGGAATGACAATGCTGTACGAATTAATATCACTACAAACAATCCCGAGCTCGTTATTTCTGGATTTGAACCCAAAATATTAAATGCATTATCATCTAAAATAAGAGAGGCGAACCCACGAAATCAGTTCATTGTATATTTTTCAATATCTTTTATTGAACCCTTAACCAATTCTGTAATAAAAATCATTCCTACTGGCAATACAAAATTGGAAGATACATTTATTGAGGAAATCGGTGAGATATTAGATAAATGTTTTCTTTTCACTCCACCCCCATATATATATGAAGAATTCAAACAGTTTGAGGAAGCACTGATTAATAATATAAGAAATAGTTTACTCAAGGGAGATGAGTGGTCGTTAGATTTCGGCGTAAAAACCTTTCATGAATTGACATCACATTATAATTACCTATACACTTTAAAAAACATAGATCTATCAATATCGTCATCAAATAAAAAAGACATTATAGAAACTTCATTATTTGCAACGTTTTTTGAGAAAATGATCATTGAAAAAACTAGTCATGACAATTTTGAAAAAAAAGCAAACATTATGAGGTCATTAATAGGGCTAGCCCGGTATATATATAGCAAAAACAATTTCTTTGAATTTTATAAGAAAATTTTTGTTATCCTTGAGTACAAAGTTCGTTATCGCTCTGATAAAACCAACTATATTTTCTTGGATTTATACATATCCAATGTAATAACTAATTTCGTATATAGCGATTATCAAGCATTCGACCTTGACACGAACTTTATCACAAAAAAATTGAAGTACTTAGATCTGGATGATACAAGTGATCATGATTCCCTTAATGAAATGCAACGTAAAATATTGAAGTGCCTGTTTGAAGTGACTACATTACTAATAATGCGCATTGAACACGTAATGAAAAAAAAATCAGACTCTCATGCTGAACTTGAAAAGCTGAAACAATACCTCAGGGACTGGATTAATGCTAAATTTCTAAACGATTTATACTTTAAAAAAGAAGTTTATGATTTGTTATTTACAATACCACATGATTACTCTTTATTAAATGCAGAAACTACATTACGCGAAATACCTTATGGCGAAGCGACATGGAGGTCCATCGCAAATGATACATATAAAATGATTGCTTTTATTCTTACGCAAAATTCTTTTAATGGGAATAAACTAGATCTATTATTTTCTGGCATCGGCTATAGATTCAAAAAGAACACAGGCATAAGAACACATGAATTAAACTCACTAATCTCATACTTAAAAGATCAATCATTTCTTGATTTATTAATTTTCACTAGTGATGAACAAGAAGTCAAATCAAACAAAGATCAGGTTATAGCAAAGTTAGAATCTATGGCTTCAGGATTAAATTCTTTAATATTACAAGATGTAATTCAATCAGAATTAGATCCAAACCTAGTTAAAGAATACACTAATGAAATAAGAATTTCCGTAGTAAAATACTTTGATTTAATACTGCGTATCAATGATATCCCCTTAGATAAGGGGGTTCACAGTAAGGACGTTTTTCTTTTAATCAATAAAAGAGAAATAATCCCGTCAATCGATGGCGTTTCATACGAGATGAATATACATAATCATAGTCAATATTTAATTTATGATTGGATTCGAAACACTCTTAATAATCTTCAACAGAAACAAATAGAAGTTATCGATATAGATTCATTACAGGACTTAAAAACGGAGAAATTAATAACAATAGAGTATAAGATCAATAATAGAGTTAACATCTATAAGTACTCAAAGGGTTTAAAAATAGATGATAAAGAAGGTCATCTAAAATTAAACGACTCCGGCATGTATTACCTAGATTTACATGAAAACTTTTCGTTAAAAAGAGCCGAAAATACTTTAAGCGTAGATATATCAAAAATAACCAAAGAAAATATAGAAGTAGTAAAAGAGAAGTATAACTTCGGGGATGAAAACCCATATCTATACTCAACTTTAAAGGCCACGTTAAAAGTATCTGCAGTACCTAAAGAAAGTTGCATATTATATTTTTTATCAGAAGAAAAGTGTAAATCAATGAATGAAAGGCAGGAGAGAGAAATGGAGCAGCTATATAATAACCGTAGCACAGAAGACTTTGGCGACCATATTATAAACTGATTAAAAGTCATGCATAAAAATTCATCCTTACATACCATGTCAAAAACATAGGTGCATGTCATTGATTATTAATCGGTCATAGTGTTATTTCGAATTTTATATTTTGTACAAAAACATTTATCCCTCAACGAAGTTGAATGAGTTTCAAAGCCTTGTCACTGCAAAATTTACTTTAAAAAACTTGAACCAGCGTGAAATTTTAATTTTAAAACAACATTGGATTCATTGAGTTAAAATCTTGACCTTCCCCTCGCGGGAAGGTTTAAGCTTATTGCGTGTTATCAAACGTCTCATCCCTGAGGAGATTGCGTATGTCTCAAACCATAGAGCTAAACCTGGATGGCCTCTCCTGCGGCCATTGCGTTAAACGTGTGAAAGAGAGCCTGGAAAAACGCCCCGACGTTGAGGCGGCCGATGTCACCATCGAGCATGCCCAGGTGACCGGCAGCGCCAGCGCCGAATCGCTGATTGCGACGATTGAAGAGGCCGGATACGGCGCGAGCGTCAGCCACCCAAAGGCTAAACCGCTGGCAGAGTCATCACTCCCGTCGGAAGCACTGACAGCGGCCACTCCAGAGCTTCCGGCAGCAGACGCGCTTGATGACAGCCAGCAGCTGTTGATCAACGGCATGAGCTGCGCCAGCTGTGTCTCCCGGGTACAAAAAGCCTTACAGGCGGTTCCGGGCGTCACGCAGGCACGGGTAAACCTGGCGGAGCGCACTGCGCTGGTGATGGGCAGCGCGCCCGCCGCAGAATTAGTCAGCGCCGTTGAGCAGGCAGGCTACGGCGCGGAAGCGATTGAAGATGATATTAAGCGGCGCGAGCGCCAGCAGGAGACGGCGCTCGCCACCCTGAAGCGCTTTCGCTGGCAGGCGATTGTCGCCCTGCTGGTCGGCGTGCCGATCATGCTGTGGGGGATGATCGGCGACAATATGATGGTTACCGAGGCCAACCGCTCGCTATGGCTTGGCATCGGCGTGCTTACTCTGGCAGTGATGGTGTTTGCCGGGGGTCACTTCTACACCAGCGCGTGGAAAAGCCTGCGTAATGGTACCGCGACGATGGATACGCTGGTTGCCCTTGGCACCGGCGTGGCCTGGCTCTACTCGATGAGCGTCAACCTCTGGCCGCAGTGGTTCCCGATGGAGGCTCGCCACCTCTATTACGAAGCCAGCGCGATGATTATCGGTCTGATAAATCTCGGTCATATGCTGGAAGCGCGCGCCCGCCAGCGTTCGTCAAAAGCGCTGGAGCGGCTGCTCGATCTCACCCCACCAACGGCGCGGGTGATTACCCCTGAGGGCGAAAAAAATGTTCCGCTGGCCGAAGTGCAGCCGGGCATGACGCTGCGTCTGACCACCGGCGATCGCGTGCCAGTGGATGGTGAGATCCGCGACGGCGAAGGGTGGTTTGATGAAGCGATGCTGACCGGCGAGCCGGTACCGCAGCAAAAAGGCGCGGGCGAGACGATCCATGCCGGCACCGTGGTGCAGGATGGTAGCGTCCTCTTTACCGCCAGCGCCGTGGGCAGCCACACCACGCTGTCGCGCATTATCCGCATGGTGCGCCAGGCGCAGAGCAGCAAACCGGAGATTGGTCAGCTTGCGGACCGCATTTCAGCGGTGTTCGTTCCGGTGGTCGTCGCCATCGCCCTGCTGAGCGGCGCCATCTGGTACCTCTTCGGCCCGGCACCGCAGATTGTCTATACGCTGGTGATCGCCACCACGGTGCTGATTATCGCCTGCCCCTGCGCGCTCGGGCTGGCGACGCCGATGTCGATTATCTCCGGCGTCGGGCGTGCGGCGGAGTTTGGCGTGCTGGTGCGCGATGCCGATGCGCTGCAACGCGCCAGCACCCTCGATACGCTGGTGTTTGATAAAACCGGCACCCTGACGCGCGGCAAACCGGAAGTGGTGAGCATCACCGCACTGGAGGGGGATGAAACGAGCGCCCTGCGCCTGGCGGCGGCGCTTGAGCAGGGCTCCAGCCACCCGCTGGCGCACGCCATTCTGGAAAAAGCCGCAACGGAGGCGCTGCCGGCAGTGAAGCAGTTCCGCACCCTGCGCGGGCTGGGAGTTAGCGGCGAGATTGACGGGCAGCACGTGCTGCTCGGCAACCAGGCGCTGCTGGCGGAACAGCAGATCGATACGCGCGCGCTGGATGAGGAGATTGCCGCCCAGGCCAGCCGTGGCGCGACGCCGGTGCTGCTGGCGGTTGAGGGCAAAGCGCGGGCGCTGTTCGCCATTCGCGATCCGCTACGTGACGACAGCGTGCAGGCTCTGCAACGTCTGCACCGCGCCGGTTACCGGCTGGTAATGCTGACCGGCGATAACCCGACCACCGCAAACGCCATTGCCAAAGAGGCGGGCATCGATGAGGTGATTGCCGGTGTCCTGCCGGATGGCAAAGCTGAGGCGATCAAACAGCTCCAGCAGCAGGGTCGCCAGGTGGCGATGATCGGGGACGGCATCAATGATGCTCCGGCGCTGGCGCAGGCCGATGTCGGCATTGCGATGGGCGGTGGCAGCGACGTGGCGATTGAAACGGCGGCGATCACATTGATGCGCCATAGCTTGATGGGTGTGGCCGATGCGCTGGCGATTGCCAACGCCACGCTGCGCAATATGAAGCAGAACCTGCTCGGGGCGTTTATCTATAACTCGCTTGGCATCCCGATTGCCGCCGGGATTCTCTGGCCGCTCACCGGCACACTGCTTAACCCGGTGGTGGCTGGAGCAGCAATGGCGCTCTCCTCGATTACCGTGGTGAGTAACGCCAACCGTCTGCTGCGCTTTACCCCGCGCGACTAAGCCCCGCCCCGCCGCCATCTGCGGCGGGGTTTACACCCTCCCGCTTCGCGCGTTAGCATGCCTTTTTACTCTCAGGAAGCGCGTATGAGCCTGTTTCAACGATTGAAAGCTTTTCTTCTCGCGCTTCGTCAGCGCCGCTACCCCTGGCCTGCATTAGACGTGGAGTTGCCTGGCAACCGGCACCTCCACCTGGTCGGCAGCATTCATATGGGCACCCACGGCATGGCGCCGCTGCCCACAGCACTGCTGCAAAAGGTGCGCGAGGCCGATGCGCTGATTGTCGAAGCGGATATCGCCGGTTCCGACTCGCCGTTTGCTAACCTTCCTGACGCCGCCCCGCTCGACACCCGCCTCAGCCCGGCGCTGCTCGCTTCGTTAGAGAGCACGCTGGAGAGCCTGTCGTTAAGCCGTGCGCCGTTTGAGACGCGCCCGGCCTGGCACATCGCGCTGGTGCTACAGGCGACGCAGGCGCAGCGGCTCGGGCTGCGATCCGACTACGGCATCGACTATCAGCTTTTGCAGGCCGCGCAGCGTTTTAACGTGGCGATCATGGAACTGGAGGGCACCACCAGCCAGCTCGATATTTTGCGCCAGTTGCCGGACGACGGTAGCGAACTGTTGCAGGACACCCTCACTCACTGGCATGAGAATGCGCGCCTGCTACAGGTGATGATGAGCTGGTGGCTGGAGAGCCCGCCGCGCGACGAAAACCTCAGTCTCCCCTCAACCTTTAGCCAGCCGCTGCACGATGTGCTGATGCATCAGCGTAACCGCGCGTGGTGCGACTATCTGTTCCGTCTGCCGCCGGGGCGCTATGTGGTGGCCGCAGGCGCGCTGCATCTCTATGGCGACGGCAATCTTCCCGCGCTGTTAGCGGAAAAAATGGCACATTAGCGCAAGATGCTACTATTTTCCCGGGCGGTTGCAGGCGTATGCTTACGGCGTGAAAACGCTTGATAAGAAGGATTGTTATGACGCCCGCCGTAAAGTTACTGGAAAAAAATGGCATCGCTTTTCAACTCCACAGCTACGATCACGACCCTAACGAGACCAACTTCGGCGATGAAGTGGTGCGCAAGCTGGGGCTGGATGCCGACAGGGTTTATAAAACGTTGCTGGTGGCGGTCAATGGCGATATGAAGCAGCTGGCCGTGGCGGTGACGCCGGTAGCCGGGATGCTCGATTTGAAAAAGGTTGCTAAAGCGCTGGGCGCGAAAAAGGTCGATATGGCAGATCCGATGGTGGCGCAGCGCACCACCGGCTATCTGGTGGGCGGCATCAGTCCGCTCGGGCAGAAAAAACGCCTGCCGACGCTGATCGATGCGCCCGCACAAACCTTCGACACCATCTATATCTCCGGCGGTAAGCGCGGGCTGGATATTGAACTGGCGGCGGGCGATCTGGCGAAACTGCTGGGTGCGCAATTTGCTGATATCGCCCGCCGCGAGTGAGGCGTTATTGCCAGCTCACTTCGCCTTTCGGTTCGTAAGCATTCACATCCAGCGGTGAGTTGTTCTGGATGAACTCTTTCAGCACTTCAGCATCGATAAAGCCGGTGTTCACATACCCGGCTTTATCGTCCAGACGCGGGTAGCCATCGCCGCCGGTGGCGTTGAAGCTCAGGGTCGCCAGACGGTAGCTTTTTGCCTCATCCAGCGGTTCGCCTTTGATCTTCACATCGCTCAGCTGGCCGCCCTTCGCCACAAAACTGACGTTGGCAAACTGCGGGTAGGCGCCGGAATCGGGCTTCATCTGCGCCACCGCCGTCAGGTAATCCAGCAGCTCTTTACCCGTAAGATTAACGTAGGCGACGGTGTTACCAAACGGCTGCACTTTCAGCACATCTTTATAGGTAATATCGCCCGCTTCGATGCTGTCACGCACGCCGCCACCGCTCATCACCGCCAGATCCGCGCCGGTGCGCGCCATCTGTGCGGCGAGAAGGACCCGCGCCAGGTTGGTCTGCACAAAGCGCACTTTGCTGCGATCACCTTCAAGACGGCCAGTGGTGCTGCCAATCTTCACGCCCAGCTGCGCTTTGCCTTTGTTCTGGAACGGCGTCAGCAGCGAGAGCATCTGCGCGTTTTCGGCAATTTCCGGCGTGTAGAGTACGCGTTCGCTCTTGCCGTTGTCGTAGGTCACTTTCTTCTTCAGGTTGACCGGGATGAGCTGGTAGCGCACCAGTTTCATCTCGCCGTTACGGAACTGGAAATCCGCGCGACCAACGTATTTACCCCACTCATGGGCCTGCACAATCCAGGTGCCGTTTTGCTGATCCGGTGCGCACGGTGTGCCGGGCACATAATCGGCCTGTTTTTTATTCTCGGAGGCCATGCAGACCGGATCCTGTGAGTGACCGCCCACAATCAGCGCCAGCGCCCCTTTCGGCAGGCTGCGCGCCATTTCGACGTCGCCCGGCGCGTTGGAGCCATGCTCGCCGTTGTCGTAATGCCCCATATGGGTGGTGGCGATAATCACATCCGGTTTTTCATTTTGGTTCAGTTCATCGATCACCAGCTTCGCTTCAGCGGCAGGTTGACGGAACTCGATGTCGGTGAAGAATTCCGGGTTGCCGATTTTGGCCGTATCGTCGGTGGTCAGGCCGATAACGGCAATTTTCAGCCCTTGACGGTTGAAGATCATCCACGGTTTGAAGAGGCGCTGATTAGTGCTCTTCTGGTAGATATTGGCGGAGAGGAAGGGGAACTTCGCCCACTTCTCCTGCTGGCGCAGGACGCTCATCGGGTTGTCGAACTCGTGGTTACCGACCGCCATTGCGTCGTAACCGATAAGGTTCATGCCGCGAAAATCGGGCTCGGCGTCCTGTAAATCGGACTCCGGTACGCCGGTATTGATGTCACCGCCTGAAAGCAGCAGCACGCTGCCGCCCTGCGCCGCCACCTCTTTACGAATGCCGTCCACCAGCGTCTTCTGCGCTGAGAGGCCATATTCGCCATACTCGCTGCGCCAGAAGTGACCGTGATGGTCGTTCGTGTGCAGGATGGTGATGTTATAGGTTTTATCCTGCTCGTAAGCCTGCGCCGGCAGGCTCAATGCGCCCAGCGCCGCCAGCAGGCTCACCGTAATGCTCTTCTTTAACACGCTCATGCTTCTCTCCCTGACCCCATTGGTGAAAGGAGAAAATACAGCGCTCGTCAATAATAGACAAATAAGTTCTGGCGACGCTGCCAGGCAAGTTTTGCTGCGCGCCATTTTTATTCCGCGCCTACCGCGTCACTCTTCAAAAAAGGGGGAATTCGCAATCTTGTGAACGCGTGAGCGCAACAAGCGTAGCGATGCGTGGTTGCATCAAATGAGTAGACCAAAGCGACGCTTCCCCCGGTTTGTACCGGATGATTACCATATTCGATCACCATTACGCTGACTTCCGCGCCTTTCTACCTCGTGAAAGCCCTGCTTTTCAGTATTGCTCATCCTTTAAAACTGCGTCAGAGCCCTTAAATATGTTATGGCAGGGCCGGTTGGCGATTTTTTTCGTCCAGATTGCTGTTTTCTTCATAATTCAACAATTATTCACAAACGCGACCGGCAAAATTGTCATAAACTGTAACTCAGCTATCGGTCGACGACCGTGGGGTCCACGCATCAACGAAAGGAGACGGAATGCATCACGCCACACCGCTTATTACCACCATTGTCGGCGGGCTTGTGCTCGCTTTTATCCTCGGCATGATTGCCAACAAACTGCGCATTTCCCCTCTGGTGGGTTACTTATTAGCGGGCGTGTTATCGGGGCCGTTTACGCCGGGTTTTGTGGCGGACACCAAACTGGCACCTGAACTCGCAGAGCTGGGCGTGATCCTGCTGATGTTTGGCGTCGGCCTGCACTTCTCCCTGAAGGATTTGATGGCGGTAAAGGCCATCGCCATTCCCGGCGCGATCGCACAGATAGCCGTCGCGACGCTGCTGGGTATGGCGCTCTCCGCCGGGCTTGGCTGGTCGTTGATGACCGGCATCGTCTTTGGTCTCTGTCTCTCCACCGCCAGTACCGTGGTGCTGCTGCGTGCGCTTGAGGAGCGACAGCTGGTGGATAGCCAGCGCGGGCAGATTGCTATCGGCTGGCTGATCGTTGAAGACCTGGTGATGGTGTTAACGCTGGTGCTGCTGCCAGCGGTAGCGGGCATGATGGAAAAAGGAAACGTTGGCCTTGCCTCGCTGGCGGTGGATATGGGGATCACCATCGGTAAAGTGGTGGCCTTTATCGCCATTATGATGCTGGTTGGCCGCCGCCTGGTGCCGTGGATCATGGCGCGCAGCGCCGCGACCGGCTCCCGCGAGCTGTTTACCCTTTCGGTGCTGGCGCTGGCGCTCGGTATCGCCTTCGGCGCGGTTGAGCTGTTTGATGTCTCCTTTGCCCTCGGCGCCTTCTTCGCCGGCATGGTGCTTAATGAGTCCGAGCTGAGCCACCGCGCGGCGCACGACACGCTGCCGCTGCGCGACGCTTTTGCCGTGCTCTTCTTCGTCTCTGTCGGCATGCTTTTCGATCCGATGATCCTGCTCGATCAGCCGCTGGCGGTGCTGGCAACGCTGGCAATCATTGTCTTTGGTAAATCGGCGGCGGCTTTCCTGCTGGTGCGCATGTTTGGTCACTCGCCGCGTACCGCATTAACCATCGCCGCCAGCCTCGCGCAGATTGGTGAGTTCGCCTTTATTCTTGCCGGACTAGGCATGGCGCTGGATCTGCTGCCGCAAGAGGGGCAAAACCTGGTGCTCGCCGGGGCGATCCTGTCGATTATGCTCAACCCGATCCTGTTTACGGTTCTGGAGAAGTATCTCGATAAGACCGAGACGCTGGAGGAGCAGACGCTGGAAGAGGCGACGGAAGATGAGAAGCAGATCCCGGTCGATATCTGCAACCATGCGCTGCTGGTCGGCTTTGGCCGCGTCGGCAGCCTGCTCGGCGAGAAACTGATTGCTCAGGGCATTCCGCTGGTGGTGATTGAAACCTCCCGTACGCGGGTGGATGAGCTGCGCGAGCGTGGTGTCCGCGCGGTGCTGGGTAATGCGGCGAATGAAGAGATTATGAATCTGGCGCATCTGGATTGCGCCCGCTGGCTGCTGTTGACCATTCCGAACGGCTATGAAGCGGGTGAGATTGTCGCCACCGCGCGCGAGAAGTGCCCGAACATTGAGATTATCGCCCGCGCCCATTATGACGATGAGGTGGATTACATCAGCGAACGCGGTGCAAATCAGGTGGTGATGGGCGAGCGCGAGATCGCCAACACGATGTTGAATATTTTGGCGAGTACGCCAGCAGGAAATGATACCCCTGAAACCGCGTAGGCCGGATAAGCGTGCAACGCGCCATCCGGCATTATTACCGCGGCATCATTGCCGGATGGCGGCTTCGCCTTATCCGGCCTACAGAAACGCGCTTTCATCGACACCGGCTTTGTTTTTATCTGCGATATGACAGCGGGGGGTTGTGTCCCCGCTGAAATCGGCGAACCGAAGCGGGAATGACAAGGTCTGGACGCCATGGATGGCGGACAGAGGCGAACCGAGACAGGACAAAATTGCCGGGAGCAATTTTGAACAGCGCTTGCGCTGGCCCCGGAGGGGCGAGTCCCATGGAGGGGACGAGTAAGTCGAGTCGAGCCGGCCGCAGTCAGGCACGCGGGAGGTGAGCGCAGTGCGCAGCACCGATTTCCTCGCGGGGCCGCGGGGATTGACAAGGGGGGAGCGGTTCCCCCTTGTCCCGTTCACCGCATAAGAGGTCAATGAACCCCCACCACGTATGGTGAACGGAACCCTTCCACCGAGGCAACATGCCGCCCCCATTGCCGGATGGCGCTGGCGCTTATCCGGCCTACGCCGTTTCAGCAACATGGGTACAATTACGCGGCTTCGTTGCTGGCCTTTCCTTAACGCTCCCAGTACGCCTCTTCGAGGCTATCTTCCCGCTCCGGCAGGCCGCGGGTTAAGCGCGGGGAGTGCTGGTTCAGCACCTGGTAACTGACGCGGTTGGCGTATTTGCACACCTGCGCCAGCGACGAGTAGGTCAGCCAGCTGAAGTTATGCTTACTGGAGTTTGGCACGTTGTTACGGTGATAGTTATTAGCGGTAATATCATGCAGCAGCGCCGCCAGCGCGCCATCGCCTGCGCCGTTGGTATTCATGATCTTCTCCGGCCCGCCCATATAGGGGGCGATATGGGAGTAGATGCGCAGCGGATGCTCGCAATCCTTATGGCGGATCGCACGGCTAAACTCATACTGGTTAAATTCGGCAATCGCCCCCGGCAGCAGCGGGTGCTGGGTTTTGCGCTTCGCCTCATCTTCGGTAAAGCCCGCCATATATAAGCCGACAGGCCCGGCGGTGCAGAGCACCAGATCGACCCAGTCCAGTGCTTTATCTGCCGCCATCAGCGGATCGCTCTCACCGGTCAGGGCGTGTCCCTCCTCTTCATTCATCGCCAGAATCGAGACGTTCTCTTTGAGGAAGTCGCGCCACCACGGCACGTTATCAGCGATAACGTATTTGGTACCCAGCGTCAGCACCACCGGCACATTGTGCTTTTTGGCATAGGCTACCGCCTGCATGGTCGCCTCCGGCATCGGCTCGCCGGGTTTACAGCGCACTAAATAGGAGGAGAGTACCAGTGCGGACGCGCCGGCAATCACCTCTTCGGGAATACTTTCCGGGCGCAGCTGGTTCATATGACCGGGGCTGATGGCGAAGGTGCGCTCACCGCTGTCGCTGACCAGCGTAAAGCAGCGGCCAATCGCTCCCTCAACACCCTGCAGGTAGTTGAGATCGGTACGGCTTGAGGTGTTGCAGAGGTAACGGTAAGCGTAACTGCCGATCTGCACGTTGTCGCACATCACGCCCAGCAAAACCGAGCGGTCATCAGCCAGCACCGAGTAGTTATGCAGCGTATTGCCGATGGTGCCGCCGGCAAACTGGTGGGTAATCAGGTTATTGCTCACCAGCTCCTGATAGAGCGCTTCGGCGACATCATCGGCGATCACCAGCGAATGACCGGCACTGAGGCCGAAACGTGCGATAAACGCATCATCCACTTTCGCTTCGATATCCACCAGCGTCTGGTCGATACCGACCACCCAGCTGGTGCCGGTTTCGCTCTCAGGCTGGATTTGCTGCAGTAAGGGGTCGCGGGCGTTGACGGGGAAATAGTGTTTGGACTTACGTTTACCGGGAAATTTCATCTTTGTGCTACGTGCAATACATTCGGGCCGTGCATGGTATCACACTCGGCCCGCGCAGCGATCAGCGATATTTGGCGGTTAAGTTGACCATCATCTCAATATGCTCCGGTGAATCATTCAGCGCAGGAATGTATTCATACTTTTCGCCCCCGGCTTCGAGGAAGAATTCGCGGTTCTGCACGGCGATCTCCTCCAGCGTCTCCAGGCAGTCGGCGGCAAAGCCCGGTGACATCACCTGAATGTGTTTCACGCCCTTCTCACCGAGCATTTTCAGCGTCTCATCGGTGTAGGGCGTCAGCCACGGTTCGCGGCCGAAGCGCGACTGGAAGGTCATCATCACCTTCTCCGGCGGCAGGTCGAGAGCAGAAACCAGCTCGCGCGTGGTGTCGCGGCAGCGCTGCGGGTAGTCATCCCCCTGCGCGGCGTAACGCTGCGGAATACCGTGATAAGAGAGCAGAAGCAGATCCGGTTCGCCATGCTGCGCAAACGAGGCGCGCACGCTGTTTGCTAACGCCGCGATGTAGTCTGCGTTATCGGCGTAGTCGCGAATAAAGGAGATGCCGGGAATAAAGCGTTTTTTGCCGAGAATACGCGCCAGCTCATCCCAGACGGCGGCAACCGTCGAGCAGGAGTATTGTGGGTAGAGCGTAAGCACAACGATATGTTCAACGCCCTGCGCCATCAGCGCCTCGACCGCGCTCTCCAGCGACGGTGAACCGTAGCTCATGCCGAGCGCGACAGGGACATCCGGCAAGCGGGCGGCTAAGGCTTTTTCCTGCCTGCGGCTGTAGACCATTAAGGGTGAGCCCTCTTCCATCCAGACGGATTTATAGAGTTTCGCCACGCGGGGAGAACGAATAGGCAGGATCACGCCGCGTAACAGCGGCCACCACAGCAAGCGGGGCGCATCGACCACGCGTCTGTCGCTTAAGAACTGCCGCAGATACCGTTTAACGGCCTGGGGGGTAGGTGCATCGGGGGTGCCGAGATTGGCCAACAAAATGCCCGTTTTTGCCTGACTCATTCGCGCCTCTTAACCATTTAACTGGTTGATTATTGTAGCCGAAAAGCGGGTAAACGGAACCAATTGCTGTGATTGATAGTTTCCCCCGACACATAGCCGGGGGAAATGGAAATTACCCGAGGATTTTTTCCAGTTCAGCGCGTACGTCGCTAACCGCTTTGGTGCCGTCAACTTTAACGTACTGGGTGTTACCCGCTTCCGCTTCTTTCTGATAGTAGCCGATCAGCGGCGCTGTCAGCTGATGGTATTCGACCAGGCGCTTACGCACGGTCTCTTCCTGATCGTCTTTACGGATGGTCAGCTCGTCACCGGTCACATCATCTTTCCCTTCCTCTTTCGGCGGGTTGTATTTGATGTGGTAAACGCGGCCAGAGGCGGCGTGAACGCGACGACCGACGATGCGGTCAACAATCAGCTCGTCCGGGACGGCGAACTCCAGCACGAAATCGACATTGATGCCGGCTTCTTTCATCGCATCCGCCTGCGGAATGGTGCGCGGGAAACCGTCCAGCAGGAAGCCGTTGCGGCAATCTTCCTGAGCGATACGCTCTTTCACCAGCGCAATAACCAGCTCGTCGGTGACCAGCTTGCCGGCGTCCATGATATCTTTCGCCTGTTTACCCAGCTCGCTGCCAGATTTCACTGCGGCACGCAGCATGTCACCCGTAGAGATTTGCGGAATACCGTATTTCTCCATGATGAACTGCGCCTGAGTTCCTTTACCTGCGCCCGGAGCGCCCAGCAGAATAATACGCATTGCGAAAATCCCCTCAAATGTTGGTTCAATTTTTCAAAAGCGCTAAAAGATACCATCAAGAGGAGGCAGGCTCAAGAAAGGCGCGGACGCTGAAACGGTAATGCTACCTTTTTCTTAAGCGGCAAAAGCGGGAATAAAAAAGGGAGGCGCGGTGGCCTCCCTGGTGCTGCTTACGAAACCAGCAGCTGGTTCATGCGGCGAATAAACTGGTTTGGATCTTCCAGCGTACCGCGTTCGGCAAACAGCGCCTGGTCCAGCAGCAGCTCAACCCACTGGTTAAACTGCCCTTCGTCCTGGGTATCCGCCGCGCGTTTCACCAGCGCGTGATCCGGGTTCAGTTCGAAGATGTATTTCACTTCCGGCGCGCTCTGACCGGCCGCGGCAAACAGCTTCGCCATCTGCGTGCTCATCTCATCCGCATCGGTCACCACAACTGCCGGCGTGTCGGTCAGACGGTGAGTCAGACGCACCTCTTTCACGCGCTCGCCAAGCAGGGTTTTCACGCGCTCAACAAACGGCTCCAGCGCTTTTTCCGCTTCCTTGGTGGACTCATCCACTTCGTCAGCCAGCTTATCCAGCGAGGCATCGGCTTTCGCCACAGACTGGAACGGCTTACCGTCGAACTCGGTCAGGTAGCTCATCATCCACTCATCAATGCGGTCGGAAAGCAGCAGCACTTCAATGCCTTTCTTACGCAGCAGCTCGAGGTGCGGGCTGCTCTTCGCCGCGGCGTAGCTGTCGGCGGTGATGAAGTAGATCTTCTCCTGACCCTCTTTCATGCGCGAGACGTACTCTTCCAGCGACACGGTCTGCGCAGAGGAGTCGTTGTGCGTGGAGGCAAAACGCAGCAGTTTGGCGATAGTCTCCAGGTTGCCGCTGTCTTCGCCGGTCCCCTCTTTCAGCACCAGGCCGAACTGCTGCCAGAAGGTCTGGTATTTTTCCGCATCATCTTTCGCCAGTTTTTCCAGCATCTGCAGCACGCGTTTGGTCAACGCGGTGCGCAGGCTGCGGGTGACGCTGCTGTCCTGCAGAATTTCACGGGAGACGTTAAGCGGCAGATCGTTGGAGTCGACCAGCCCGCGCACGAAACGCAGGTAGTTCGGCATAAACTGCTCGGCTTCGTCCATGATAAACACGCGCTGCACGTAGAGTTTCAGGCCGTGCTTGTGATCGCGGTTCCACATATCCCACGGTGCCTGCGACGGGATATAAAGCAGGCTGGTGTACTCCTGTTTCCCTTCAACGCGGTTATGGCTCCAGATCAGCGGATCGCTGTAATCATGGGAGATATGTTTGTAGAACTCGTTGTACTCGTCATCTTTGATTTCAGACTTATTACGCGTCCACAGCGCCTGCGCCTTGTTGATCTTCTCCCAGCTGACAACGGTTTCGCCGTCTTTCTCTTCCTGTTTTTCGATCTCAACCGGCAGCGCGATATGGTCGGAGTATTTGCTGATGATGGAGCGCACGCGCCAGTCATTGAGGAAATCATCTTCCCCTTCGCGCAGATGCAGGGTGATCTCAGTACCGCGATCGGCTTTGGTGATATCGGCCACGGTGTATTCGCCCGCGCCTTCCGATTCCCAGAAGACACCATTTTCGGCGCTTTCGCCCGCCGCGCGGGTGCGCACGGTCACTTTATCGGCCACGATAAACGCCGAGTAGAAACCAACGCCGAACTGGCCGATCAGCTGGCTATCTTTCGCCTGATCGGAGCCCATCGATTCGAGGAAGGCTTTGGTGCCGGATTTGGCAATCGTCCCCAGATGGTCGATCACTTCATCGCGGTTCATGCCGATACCGTTATCGGCGATGGTCAGGGTACGTTTCTCTTTGTCGAAGGAGACGCGCACGCGCAGGTCGCCGTCGCCTTCATAGAGATCGGGTTTGGAGAGCGCGCGGAAACGCAGTTTATCCGCCGCATCCGAGGCGTTGGAGATAAGCTCACGCAGGAAGATTTCTTTGTTGGAATAAAGAGAGTGGATCATCAAATGCAGAAGCTGTTTTACTTCTGACTGGAAGCCACGTGTTTCTTGTCCTTTCATTGGGAAAACCTCAACAATGCCATTTACAAGGTGGAAAAAGCGTTGAGGGAGAAGTGGGGATAACGACGGGGAATTTCAAGCGGAGGCAAAAATTTCTGCCCCCGTCTGGTTAAAAACGAATCTTGTGACGCCCGGCGAGAGAGTGGGAAAGCGTAGTGCCATCCACCATCTCCAGCTCGCCGCCCACCGGCACGCCGTGGGCGATACGGCTGGCTTCCACGCCATATTGCCCGCACAGCTCGGCAATATAGTTGGCGGTCGCCTCCCCTTCCACCGTCGGGTTGGTGGCGAGGATCACCTCCTGAATCTTTTCAGATTCGAGGCGCTGCTCGAGCCGGTCGAGCCCGATATCATCCGGCCCGATACCGTCCAGCGGCGACAGGTGGCCCATCAGCACAAAGTAGCGCCCGGAAAACTGACCGGTTTGCTCAATGGCGTAGATGTCCGCCGGGCTTTCCACCACGCAGATTTGACCGTTCTCCTGACGTCGCGGGTTGGTGCAGATGTTGCACACCTCCTGCTCGGTGAAGGTGCGGCAATCCGCGCAGTGACCAATCTCCGACATCGCCCGGGTGAGCGCCTGCGCGAGGCGCATGCCGCCGCTGCGATCCCGCTGCAGCAGCGTAAATGCCATGCGCTGCGCCGACTTCGGGCCAACGCCCGGCAGACAGCGCAACGCTTCCATAAGCTGCGTTAACAGCGGACTGGTTTGCATCAGAACGGCATCTTAAAGCCTGGCGGCAGGGACATACCGGAAGAGACAGAGGCCATCTTCTCTTTCTGCGTCTCTTCAATGCGGCGTGCAGCATCGTTGAATGCAGCGGCGACCAGATCTTCCAGCATCTCTTTGTCGTCTTCGAGCAGGCTCGGATCGATCTCCACGCGACGGCAGTTATGCGCGCCGTTAATGGTCACTTTCACCAGACCCGCACCAGATTCGCCGGTCACTTCCAGCTGCGCGATCTCTTCCTGCACTTTCTGCATCTTTTCTTGCATCTGCTGGGCCTGTTTCATCAGGTTACCCAGACCGCCTTTTCCAAACATAGGCTTCTCTCTTTAGCTGTGGTGACTGACCAGGGTGATAAGTCACATTCAGGGTTGAAAACGGGAAGTATCGCTCTTCCTGTCAAAGGGGGCGGATACTCTCTTCATCCAGATCTGCATCGAAAAAGCGCTGCAGGGTCTGGATATTGTTATCCGCAATAATCGACTCGCGCGCCTGCGCGAGCTTCTCTTCATAGATGGCCTGACGCCACTCCAGCGGCGTACGCACCGCCGGATTATCATCTTCAATAATAGTCAGTTCAACCGTCGAACCGTGCAATTCGCCGAGCGCCTCGCCGAGCGTCTTCACCGCGCCGGGCGAATGGAGATGGCGCTGGGCGCTGCGAAGGTGCAGGCAGATGCGCGCGCCATCCTGCTCTTTCCAGGCATTCAGCGCCACCTGCTCGACCAGTTTAGGCAATTTCAGCAGACTCACCTCTTTTGCCCACGCGTCGAGCTCGATCGCCTCTTCTGCCAGCTTCTTCGCCAGCTCCGGCGTTTTCTCGTGCTCAAGCGCCTTTTTCAGCGCTTTTGGCGTGGCGATGACCTCTTTTACCGTCTCAACGACGGTCGTCGCTTTCCAGCGATAGGCCTCTTTTTTCACCGGCTTTTTATCGGCCGTTGCCGCCGCCGGGCGGGACTGTACGCGCTCGGTGACAGAGGCGAGCCTCTCCAGCGCAGCGTTACTCACCGGCCGCGCGCGGGTTGCGGCTGCCGGTTCACTCTTTTTTGCTTTGTCTGCTCCCTGCGCCTGCTGCAGCTGTCTGCGCGCCGCCAGCACCTGGCTGGTAGAAGGCGGCAGCGGAACATCCTGCTGGGGCGCGGGCTGCGCCTGCGGTGCAGGAGCCACCTGCTGCGGCGACATCACCGCTGTCGGTGCGACCGGCGCAAACGAGGCTTGCTGCACCTCTGGCGCAGGCAGCGGCGCGCGCGGGTGGAACGCCAGCGCGCGCAGTAGGGTCATCTCCACGCCCATCCGTCTGTCGGGGGCGAAGGGTAACTCTTTGCGGCCAATCAGCAGCGTCTGGTAGTAGAGCTGAATATCGGCAGGCGGCACGGTGCGGGCGAGTTCGCGCAGGCGGTGCTCCACCGACGCCATATCGCTGCCCAATGCCGCCGGCGTAAGCTGAACCATGGCGATGCGGTGCAGTAGGCTCTGCATCTCCAGCAGCAGCGCGTCCCACTCGACGCCGCGCGAGGCGGCGTCATGGACCAGCGCCATGGCACGTTCGCCGTTGGCGGCAATTATCGCCTCGACCAGTGAGAGCGCCTGATCGTCATTCAGCGTGCCGAGCATCGCGCTGACTACCGCCGCTGAAAGCTGACCGTTGCCGCTGGCGATCGCCTGATCGGTCAGGCTCAGGGCATCACGCAGGCTGCCGTCGGCGGCGCGCGCCAGCAGTTGCAGCGCACGCGGCTCGGATTCGATCTTCTCGTCAGCGAGAATGTGCTCAAGCTGGGTGCGGATCTGGTCAACATCCAGCGCTTTAAGATGGAACTGCAGACAGCGGGAAAGGATCGTCACCGGCAGTTTCTGCGGATCGGTGGTCGCCAGCAGGAATTTGACGTGCGCGGGCGGCTCTTCAAGGGTTTTCAACAACGCGTTGAAGCTGTGACGCGAGAGCATGTGCACTTCGTCAATCAGATAGACTTTGAAGCGGCCACGCGCCGGCGCGTACTGGACGTTGTCCAGCAGATCGCGGGTATCTTCCACTTTGGTGCGCGAGGCGGCGTCGATCTCAATCAGATCGACAAAGCGGCCCTGCTCGATTTCACGGCAGTTATCGCAGACACCGCACGGTGTCGCCGTAATACCGGTTTCGCAGTTAAGCCCCTTCGCCAGCAAACGGGCAATAGAGGTTTTTCCGACGCCGCGGGTGCCGGAGAACAGATACGCATGGTGAATGCGTCCTGATGTTAAGCCGTTCGCCAGTGCGGTCAGCACATGCTCCTGGCCGACGACGTCAGCAAAAGTTTGCGGTCGCCATTTTCGGGCTAAGACCTGATAACTCATTGGCAGGCTCTGAAACGCTGGAAGGTGGATTCACGAGGGGTAATGCTAACACAGCATCGGCTGAGAATGCACTTCATCCCTCAGGCGTGAGGGATGAAGATACGCGGGATCAATGCCCCGGGAACGAGACCAGGCTGTAGCTAGTAACACCCTGTTTTTTCAGGCGCTCTTCGCCGCCCAGGTCGAACAGATTAATAATGAACGCCGCGTCGGTGACGTCGCCACCCAGACGGCGGATCAGTTTCACTGTCGCTTCGATAGTACCGCCGGTTGCCAGCAGATCGTCGACCACCAGCACGGTGTCGCCAGCCTGGATCGCATCGACATGGATCTCTAACTGATCGGTGCCGTACTCCAGTTCATAACTCTCACTGATGGTTTCACGCGGCAATTTACGCGGCTTACGCACCGGCACAAAGCCAACGCCGAGGCCTAACGCCACCGGCGCGCCGAACAGGAAGCCACGCGCTTCGGTACCAACAACTTTAGTGATCCCGGCGTTTTTGTAACGCTCAACCAGCAGTTCAATGCTGAGGGCGTACGCCTTCGGGTCTTCCAGCAAACTGGTGACATCACGGAACAGGATGCCCGGCTTCGGGTAATCCTGAATGCTTTTGATGCTGTTTTTGAGAAATTCAAGCTGCTGCGCAGTCGCTGTCATGGATATTTGCCTGATAGAAACGGTATTACTCACGGGACGGATGAGAAAGGCTCAATTGGCCCCTGGTTAAGCTTTAACCAGTCGACCCCGTGCTCGAAAACGCTCGAATTTACTGGCAGTGAGCGAGAATTGCAACTGCCATCGCAGCGCATTAGGGTTTTTGTTGCTTTGCATCAACCACCGGTATCCGCCACAGGAAAATCAGCAGACACGCGAGGATGATCAATAGCAAAACGCGCACCCACATCATCTTCACAAAATAGAGTGAGACTGCGAAGGTCAAAAGCGTAATGACAATCGCGCGCGGCTTTGCGCCGGGCGGCATGGCGCGATACTGCTGCCAGTGCCGCAGATAGCCGCCAAACCAGGAGCGATAGAGCAGCCAGTGATGAAAACGCGGCGACGAGCGGGCAAAACACCAGGCGGCCAGCAGAATAAAAGGTGTAGTCGGTAAAACGGGCAGAACGACACCCAGGGTGCCGAGCACTACCGCCAGCCAGCCAATGATGATTAAAATAGTGCGTTGCATAGTGCTAATCGTTGCCGGAATAAGCGGCTAATGTACCATAATCGCCGTGAAAAAGAGGGAATGAGAGATGAAAAGCGACGCGCTTCTAGAGAGGCTGGAGCAGCAACTTGCCCGGTTACGCCAGCAGGCCGCGCCGCTGGCCGATCACTTCACCGTCAGCGCCCGTTTTGATCGCCATCTTTTTCAGACAAAAGATACGCGTATGCGTGCTTATCTTAATGAGACCGATAAAAACCTGGCGGCGCTGCGCGAGACGGTAGCGCGCAATCATTTGCCGCAGGCGCTCTGGCTTGCGGAGCATTTAACCGCGCAAATCGCCGCGCTGACGCGGGAGAGCGCCGTCTGGCCGCTGCGCCAGTGGGATCACGCCTCGCCCGGCATTACGCGCTGGCAGCGGCGGCGCTTGCAGCATCAGGAGTATGAGCGCCGCCTGCAGGCGATGAAAAACGAGCGTAACGTACGTTTAGCGTCGGTCACTACGCTCGCCGAGCAGCAGAAGCTGCATAAAGAGGTGGAAGCACTGGATGTCCGGCTCGGCCGCTGTCGCAAAGCGCTGGAGAATATTGAACGCGTGCTGGCGCGTTTAACCCGTTAACCAAGGAGAGAAGATGTCGCTGGAAAATGCCCCGGATGAGGTCAAGCTGGCGGTCGATCTGATTATGCTGCTTGAACAGCATGAGATCGCCCCCGATCTGGTGTTAAAAGCGCTGGAGATCGTCAAACGGGATTTTGAACAGAAGCAGTTACAGCTGACCGCCCCCCTTCCCTGAGGAAGAGGGGCTAACCATTACGGCGCTTCAGGGGTCGGATCGTCGCCCTTTATCTCGCGCTTCACTTCCGTTAACTCATCGCCCTTCTCATTGCGCAGGTGCACTTCGAGCTGATTGAAGGCGATATTGATGTCGTTTTCCCGGCACATGCGATCGATGGTGCGGTTAAGCTCATCCACCGTATAGCTGCGATCGCGCAGTTCACGCACATAGAGACGCAGCTCATGATCCAGCGTGCTCGGTCCGAAGGTAGTAAAGAAGACCGCCGGTTCCGGATCGTGCATCACTTTCGGGTGATCCATCGCCGCTTTCAGCAGCACCTTCTTCACTTTATCCAGATCGGAGCCGTAGGCCACGCCGATACGGATCACCACGCGAGTGATGGTGTCGGAGAGCGACCAGTTGATCAGCCGTTCGGTCACAAAGGCCTTGTTCGGGATAATCACCTCTTTGCGATCGAAGTCGGTGATGGTTGTCGCACGAATGCGGATCTTGCTTACCGTGCCGGAGAAGGTACCGATGGTGACGGTATCGCCGATACGCACCGGACGCTCAAACAGGATAATCAGGCCGGAGACAAAGTTACCGAAAATCTCCTGCAACCCGAAGCCGAGACCGACCGACAATGCCGCTGCCAGCCACTGCAACTTATCCCACGAGACGCCGAGCGATCCGAAGACCGTTAGCGCTCCGACCGCGATAATGACGTAGTTCAGAATAGTGGTGACGGCGTAGGAGGAGCCCTGGCGCATATTGAGCCGCGACAGAACTAACACCTCCAGCAGGCCCGGCAAGTTGCGGATCAGTGCCCAGGCCACCACAAAGGCGATGATCGCAAACAGCAGGCTGCCGAGGGTGACACTTTTGGTTACCGCCGCCCCCGCTTCGGTGCCGTTGTAGTGCCACAGCGTAATGCTGTCGAGGTAGGCGAAGACGGTGATCAAATCTGACCAGATCGCCCAGAAGACGACGCCAAACAGCGCCACCATCACCAGCATGGTGATACGCAGCGTCTGCTGGTTAACCTGCTCCAGCGCAATGGTCGGCTCTTCCGGCGGCTCGGCGCCTTCCGCGCCCTCTTTCACCATATTCTGCCGACGCGCCAGCGCGCGGCGATAGGCGATACGCCGCGCCGCCACGCTCAGCCCGCGCAGCACCGTCTGGTAGAGCAGGTTCCAGATAATCACCAGGTAGACGGTTTCAATCCAGCGCCCGGCAAGGCGCAGCGTGGTGTAGAAGTAGCCGGTGGCGGTGAGCACCATTAAGGCAATCGGCACAATCGCCAGCACCGTAACGGTGACCAGGCGCAGCGCATGGGACTCTTTATCGTGCCAGCTTTCGCGGAACATCGGCCACACCAGCGCAGTGATCACCAGCAGGTTCAGCAGAATGACAAACTGCCCGAGCACATCATCCATCAGATGCAGCGGCGACAGTTCAGAGACCACCGACCAGAAGTGGAGCGGCAGCAGGGCGAGGCTGATGCGCACAATCTGCCGCCGCCAGTGGCTGGTCAGCTGCGCCGGCATGCCAAAGTGGTTAACAGCAACGCCCTCTTTCTCCAGCACTTTCCAGCACAGGCCAAAGACCAGCCAGAAGAGCGCCAGCTTCTTACTGAATGCCCACAGCAGTTCGCTGATGTTGAGCTGCATGGTAAGCAGAATCAGCCCCGCCGCCAGAATCAGCAGGCAGACCGGCAAGGCGCGGATCAGATCGATGAGGATCGCTTTTGGCGTATGCAGTTGGCTGTCGCTGCGTAGCTGCCCAACCTGCTCCGCCAGCTTCGCCTGGTACTTTTTCAGCCAGCGCAAACGCCAGCGGATAAGCCCGGCAATCAGCAGCAGCGGCAGCCCGGCGAGAAACGCGATCGCCACCGCCGGCAACGCTTTTTCCCAGTTAACGGTAATATGGGTGCCTTTGATCTCATCGCGCAGGGTCTGCGGGAAGGCTTTGATCCACTCCCAGTCCATCGGCTTGTTGCTGTTTACCCAGAAGATTTGCTGGGTCAGGATCTCCTGCAGGCTTTTCGACACGCTCATCAACTGCTGCTGATTGACCTGCAGGTTAATGGCCATCATCAGCTGGTTGCCGAGCTGCTTGTTCAACTGATCGAGCAGCTCACGGCGCATATCGATAACCTGCAGCAGCGCGTCGTGCACTTCATCGTTAACTTCGCTCTGGTGGCCCTCTTCCAGTTTGGCGACGAAGTTCTCGTTCTGGAACAGTGCGTCACGCTGCTGGTTGATGTCGAACTGCTCCAGACGCAGGTCCGCAATGCGGTTGGTCATATCCTCCAGCTCATCGGCTGAGGGCAGCGTCTGCTGTTGCTGATAGAGGATGCGCGACAGCAGCAGGCTCCCCTTCAGCACCGAAATTTGTTCTTTAATATTGCGCTCGGATTGCAGTGCGCGGTCGAGCCAGTTCTTCACTTTGATATTCTGCTGCACCAGCGCGTTGCCGCTTTCGGTGGCTTCAATCAGCTTCTGGCTCAGCTGGTGGTTAATCTCCAGCTCCTGGCTTACCAGCGGGTTCGCCTGAATGCGCGCGGTATCATCCGGCGTCACCGCTTCTTGCGCCGTTTTTTCTGTCAGCGTCAGACGCTTGCTGTTGACCGCTTCCTGCAATAACTGCAGCTGGTGTTCGAGGCGGTTACTGTTTGCGGTGACGTAATCCCGCTGCTTCTGCAGCGTATCCTGCAAGGTGGTATTGCCTTCGAGGCTTTTGCGCAGCTGCTCAATCTGCGCATTAAGAAGCGTCTGCTGAGCCTGTAACAGCGTTTGCTGCGTCGGGCGCAATGCGCCTTCACCGGCGACCGTGCCATTCAGGCGGTTGCGGATCTCCTGCAACTGCTGCGAGGCGCTGTACATCGCGTTCTGCACGCGCTCCGGCTGCGTCTGCAACGATACCAGTTGGCTGTTGTAGTTCGAGAGGTCGTTCTGCGCGGTTTGCAGATCTTCAAGCACCTGGGAAACACGCGACTCCAGCTGGCGCAACGAGAGCGTGGCAAGGGTTTTGCGCGTCTCCTCATCGCTGTCTTTATCATTCAGCGCGTTAAGGGCATCGGTTGCCTGACGCAGCTGTTCCGGTGCCTGCGCCACTTTCTGCTTCAGCAGTGCTGTCTCCTGCTTGACGCGGTCGATCTTATCCAGCGTATCCAGGGTCTCATTGAGATCCTGAATAACCAGCTTCTCCTGCGCGGAGTGATCTTTTTGTTTATTGAGTGCGTCGAGCTGATTCTGCACTTCGCTGCGCGAAGGTAAATCACTGCCGCTCTGCGCGGACGCCGCCAGGCTTGAGAAGCTGATAAAAATAAGAAACAGTGCGGCGGCAAATGCTGCGAACGGGTTGGGTATGCGATTGGTGTGCAACATAATTTGAGCGATCGTTGTCTGTTCGGGAAAGCGGCCGGGATAGCCACGCGCGAAGAATATCACGCACGCAGACAACTACCTAGAAGAGTGAGCGGCCTCCAGGAGAAATCCTGGCGACCGGCTTATGCTTTGAGCGTGGGCGTCTCGTCACGCAACGTTGGGCAGAACTGGCACATCTCCAGCAGGATGGCGACGTAGGCGCGCGCCTCTTTTTTCAGATCGAAAGATTGCGGCGCAAAGAGCCAGTTTTCCATAATCCCGGAGACATAAGCGCGCATCAGCACCGCCACGCGGCGCGTTAAAAGGTTAGCGGGAAGCAATTTTGCCTGAATACATTCGGTGAGCGTGGTTTCGATGCGATCGTAACTCTCCAGGCATAAATCGCGCTGCGCCTCCTGCACCACCGCCATTTCGCCGACAAACTCGCATTTATGGAAGATGATCTCCATCATCAGGCGACGTCGCTCTTCAACAACTGTGGCTTCGAGGATATAAACCAATATTTCTCTTAATACTGAGAGTGGATCGCCGGGGAATTTTGCCCGATACTCAGTTTCAAGATCTCCAATACTGGATTCCGACAGTTCCCAAATTTCACTAAACAAATCTGACTTGTTTTTGAAATGCCAGTAAATCGCGCCGCGAGTTACTCCTGCCGCCTGCGCAATTTCAGCCAGCGAAGTTGATGAAACGCCCTGACGGGAAAACAGCCGCATGGCGACATCAAGAATGTGTTGTCGCGTCTCAAGCGCCTGTTGTTTGGTTTTTCGTGCCATATGTCGGTGAATTTACAGGAGTCAGATTTACATACATTTGTGAATGTTTGTACCATAGCACGACCATAATATAAACGCAGCAATGGGTTTTTGGGCCTTTGATCCATTGATCAATTTGAAATCGGACACTCGAGGTTTACTTATGAACATAAACAGAGGGCTAACGCCTCTGGCGGTCGTTCTGATGCTTTCGGGCAGCTTAGCGCTTACAGGATGTGACGATAAACCTGCGCAACAGCAGCAGGGAGCCGGCCAGGCGCCGGAAGTCGGCGTGGTAACGGTGAAAGCGGAACCTCTGCAGATCACCACCGAACTGCCGGGTCGCACGACTGCTTATCGCATCGCTGAAGTCCGTCCGCAGGTTAGCGGCATTATTTTGAAGCGCAACTTCACCGAAGGCAGTGACGTCGAAGCGGGTGTCTCGCTCTATCAAATTGATCCAGCGACCTATCAGGCCGCCTATGACAGCGCGAAAGGCGATTTAGCCAAAGCGCAGGCGGCGGCGAATATCGCCCAGATGACCCTGAACCGTTATAAGAAACTGCTGGGCACTAAGTACATCAGCCAACAGGATTACGATACGGCGCAGGCGGACGCGCAGCAGGCAAACGCCTCGGTTATCGCCGCGAAAGCAGCGGTCGAGAACGCGCGCATCAACCTGGCTTACACCAAAGTCACCTCCCCGATTAGCGGCCGCACCGGTACCTCTACCGTTACTGAAGGCGCGCTGGTGCAGAGCGGGCAAACCACGGCGCTGACGACCGTCCAGCAGCTTGACCCGATCTACGTCGATGTCACCCAGTCCAGCAACGATTTCCTGCGCCTTAAGCAGGAGATGGCTAACGGTTCTCTGAAGCAGGATAACGGCAAAGCGAAAGTGGAGCTGGTGACCAACGACGGCGTCAAGTATGACCAGTCCGGTACCCTTGAGTTCTCTGGTGTAACCGTCGATCAGACCACCGGTTCTATCACCCTGCGCGCCGTGTTCCCGAACCCGGACCACACGCTGCTGCCGGGGATGTTCGTGCGCGCCAAGCTGGAAGAAGGGGTTAACCCGAACGCCCTGCTGGTTCCGCAACAGGGTGTGACCCGTACGCCGCGCGGTGACGCAACGGCGATGGTGGTGGGCGAAGGCGACAAAGTTGAAATCCGCAATATCACCGCGACCCAGGCCATTGGCGACAAGTGGCTGGTTACCGATGGCCTGAAAAGCGGCGATCGCGTGATCATCGAAGGGTTACAAAAAGTCAAACCTGGCGTGCAGGTCAAGGCCCAGGAAGTGACATCTGACAAGAAAGAGCAAGCCCAGGCCAACGGCCAGTCAGAGCAACCGAAGTCTTAACTTAAACAGGAGCCGTTAAGACATGGCTAAGTTTTTTATCGATCGCCCCATATTTGCGTGGGTTATCGCGATTATCATCATGCTGGCGGGGGCGCTTTCGATCCTCAAATTGCCGGTGGCGCAGTATCCAACGATTGCGCCACCTGCGGTTCAGATCACCGCTTCTTACCCAGGTGCTGATGCGAAAACGGTGCAGGATACCGTAACGCAGGTTATCGAACAGAACATGAACGGTATCGATAACCTGCTCTACATGTCCTCTACCAGTGACTCCTCTGGTACGGTCCAGATCACCATCACCTTTGATTCCGGTACCGATGCGGATATCGCGCAGGTTCAGGTGCAGAACAAGCTGCAGCTGGCGATGCCGCTTCTGCCGCAGGAAGTGCAGCAACAGGGCGTGAGCGTTGAGAAATCGTCCAGTAGCTTCCTGATGGTGCTCGGTATGATCAGTACCGACGGCTCAATGACGCAGGAAGATATTGCTGACTATGTGGGCGCGACCATTAAAGATCCGGTCAGCCGCACCACCGGCGTGGGTGACGTTCAGCTGTTCGGCGCGCAGTATGCGATGCGTATCTGGATGGACCCGAACAAGCTCAATAACTTCCAGCTGACGCCAGTCGACGTGATTGCGGCTATTAAAGCGCAGAACGCCCAGGTGGCGGCCGGGCAGTTGGGCGGTACGCCGCCGGTGAAAGGGCAGCAGTTGAACGCCTCGATCATCGCGCAGACCCGTCTCACCTCGACCGACGAGTTCGGCAAAATCCTGCTGAAAGTGAACAGCGACGGTTCGCAGGTCCGCCTGCGCGACGTGGCGAAGATTGAGCTGGGCGGCGAAAGCTACGACGTTGTCGCACGCTACAACGGTCAGCCTGCGGCGGGCTTAGGTATCAAACTGGCGACCGGTGCGAACGCGCTGGATACCGCCGAAGCGGTCCGCGCCACCATTGCCGGCCTTGAGCCCTTCTTCCCGCATGGTTTGAAAGTGGTGTACCCGTACGACACCACGCCGTTCGTTAAGATCTCGATTAACGAAGTGGTAAAAACGCTGGTTGAAGCGATCGTGCTGGTCTTCCTGGTGATGTATCTGTTCCTGCAGAACTTCCGCGCGACGCTGATCCCGACCATTGCGGTGCCGGTGGTGCTATTGGGCACCTTCGCCATCCTTAACGCCTTCGGCTACTCGATAAACACCCTCACCATGTTCGGTATGGTGCTGGCGATAGGCCTGTTGGTGGATGACGCCATCGTGGTGGTGGAGAACGTCGAACGTGTGATGATGGAAGAGGGTCTGCCGCCAAAAGAGGCGACCCGGCGTTCGATGGATCAGATTCAGGGCGCGCTGGTCGGTATTGCGCTGGTGCTGTCGGCGGTATTTATTCCGATGGCCTTCTTCGGCGGCTCTACCGGCGCAATCTATCGTCAGTTCTCCATTACCATTGTTTCCGCGATGGTGCTGTCGGTGATTGTCGCGCTGATCCTGACGCCGGCACTCTGTGCCACCATGCTGAAACCGGTCGCTAAAGGCGATCACGGCGAGCATAAAAAAGGCTTCTTCGGCTGGTTTAACCGCATGTTCGATAAGAGCACGCACCACTACACCGACAGCGTGGGCAATATCCTGCGCAGCACCGGTCGTTATCTGCTGCTCTATATCGTTATCGTTGCGGGCATGGCGGTGCTGTTTGTCCGTCTGCCGAGTTCGTTCCTGCCTGATGAAGACCAGGGCGTGTTTCTGACCATGGCCCAGCTGCCTGCCGGCGCGACGCAAGAGCGTACGCAGAAGGTGCTGGACGAAGTGACGAAATACTATCTGGAGAATGAGAAGGCCAACGTTAACTCGGTCTTTACCGTTAACGGCTTCGGCTTCTCGGGCCGCGGGCAGAACACCGGTCTGGCGTTCGTCTCGCTGAAAAACTGGGATGAGCGTGCGGGTGAAGAGAACAAAGTCCCGGCGATTGCAGGTCGTGCCAGCGCGCACTTCTCGCAGATTAAAGATGCGATGGTCTTCGCCTTTAACCTGCCGGCGATTGTTGAACTGGGTACCGCGACCGGCTTCGACTTCCAGCTGATTGACCAGGCCAACCTCGGCCACGATAAGCTAACGCAGGCGCGTAACCAGCTGTTTGGCGAGATTGCGCAGCATCCGGATCTGTTGGTGGGTGTCCGCCCGAACGGTCTGGAAGATACGCCGCAGTTCAAGATCGATATCGATCAGGAGAAAGCGCAGGCGCTGGGCGTGTCGATTAGCGACATCAACACCACGCTGGGCGCAGCCTGGGGCGGCAGCTACGTGAACGACTTCATCGACCGCGGTCGCGTGAAGAAGGTTTACGTTATGTCGCAGGCGAAATACCGCATGCTGCCAAATGATATCGGCAACTGGTATGTCCGCGCGACGGACGGCCAGATGGTGCCCTTCTCCGCGTTCTCAACTACGCACTGGGAGTATGGTTCACCGCGTCTGGAGCGCTACAACGGTCTACCGTCAATGGAGCTGTTGGGCCAGGCTGCACCGGGCCGCAGTACCGGTGAAGCGATGGATATGATGGAGCAGCTGGCGAGTAAATTGCCAACCGGTATCGGTTTCGACTGGACCGGCATGTCCTATCAGGAACGTCTCTCCGGCAACCAGGCACCGGCGCTGTATGCCATCTCGCTTATCGTCGTCTTCCTCTGTCTGGCGGCGCTGTATGAGAGCTGGTCGATTCCGTTCTCGGTCATGCTGGTGGTTCCGCTCGGTGTTATCGGTGCCCTGCTCGCGGCGACCTTCCGCGGCCTTGGTAACGACGTTTACTTCCAGGTGGGCCTGCTGACAACCATTGGCTTGTCGGCGAAGAACGCGATACTTATCGTCGAATTCGCCAAAGATCTGATGGATAAAGAGGGCAAAGGGCTGATTGAAGCGACGCTGGAAGCGGTTCGTATGCGTCTGCGTCCGATTCTGATGACCTCGCTGGCATTTATCCTTGGGGTACTGCCGCTGGTAATCAGTTCCGGCGCAGGCTCCGGCGCGCAGAATGCCGTAGGTACTGGCGTAATGGGCGGGATGATCACCGCAACCGTGCTGGCTATCTTCTTTGTTCCGGTGTTCTTTGTGGTGGTTCGCCGCCGCTTCAGCCGCCGCAACGACGATGTGGAACACAGCCACAAGGTTGAACAGCACTGATCCTCTCTGCTGATATAAGAAAAGGCCGCGCATAGCGGCCTTTTTCATTTTTTATCGTTGTACTTTCTAACTCATCGGATCATTAAACACGTTATTGTTTATCTGATTAATTTATGGGGTACCCATAAGGCATATAATCACTGTGTATTTACGAAGCCGCGATATTTTCCAGTAATAATCTTAAATTCTCTTAATATTACTTTAAGTCAGAAAAATCCTGGCAGAAAAATATTCTTATTCGAGGAATAATCCGTACTATGCTAACTTAATGAAATGTAAGGCAGTCCGGCGACTTACTCAGCCCATTGAGACGTTTCGCAACGTTACTTTTCTCTGTGCCGTGCCGCTTTTCCCGCAGGAAAAGATATTATTTGTAATTTTTCGTGATAGCTCAATGAAATCCTATTCATAGTGGCTTATAGTTATATCAACGAACATAAATCAGCATATGTCTCTGGTCAGAGCAGAAGTTCCCATCCTGAATCAGCCTTTGGTTAGTAAAAAAATTACCACTCAGAAGGGGATGCGTTATGGACGAATACTCGCCGAAAAGGCATGATATTGCGCAGCTTAAATTTCTCTGCGAATCGTTGCATCAAGACTGCATTGCCAATCTTGAAGAGAGCCATCATGGGTGGGTTAACGATCCAACATCAGCCATCAACCTGCAGTTAAATGAGCTGATTGAGCATATCGCAACGTTCGCGCTAAATTATAAAATTAAGCACGATGAAGATAATAAGCTGATTGAATTGATCGACGAATACCTTGATGACACGTTTATGTTGTTTAGCAGTTACGGTATTAATACACACGACTTACAGAAATGGCGTAAAACAGGCAGCAAGCTGTTTCGCAGTTTCGTCAATGTAAGCAAGGCTAATCCAGTGAGTCACTCTTGTTAATTTTTCAACACTAAGGTGAAGACATGTCCGAAAAACCATTAACAAAAATTGATTATTTGATGCGTTTAAGGCGCTGCCAATCAATTGACACGCTTGAACGCGTTATTGAAAAAAATAAATACGAACTGAACGACGATGAGCTTACGGTGTTTTATTCAGCAGCCGATCATCGTCTGGCCGAACTGACCATGAATAAGCTTTATGACAAAATCCCCTCGTCGGTATGGAAATTTGTTCGCTAATTCTTCTCAATGTTAAGAGATGTTATTTCTGCCACAGTCAATCGTTCAACCTCCGTACCAGGTACACTCTAAAAAATGAATGATGAAAAACAGAAAATGATCGCCGGTCTCCCCTACCGGGCGGGCGACGACACTCTGCGCGCCGATCGGCTGCGCGCGCGGCAGCTGCTGCACCGTTACAATCACTCCAGCCCGGATGAAAAAGCAGAGCGTAAAGCGATTCTTGCCGAGCTGCTCGGGCAGAGTGAAGGGGCCTATATCGAACCCTCTTTCCGCTGCGACTACGGTTACAATATTTTCCTTGGCGAAAGCTTTTACGCTAATTTCGACTGCGTGATGCTGGATGTCTGCCCGATTCATATTGGCGACAACTGCATGCTGGCGCCGGGCGTTCATATCTATACCGCCACGCACCCGCTTGATGCTGTCGAGCGAAACAGCGGCGTGGAATATGGTAAGCCCGTTAACATTGGTCACAATGTGTGGATTGGCGGGCGGGCGGTAATTAATCCGGGCGTCACCATCGGCGATAACGCAGTGATTGCTTCCGGCGCGGTTGTGGTAAAAGATGTGCCTGCCAATGTGGTGGTCGGCGGTAACCCTGCACGCATCATCAAACATCTGGCTGAAGCAACCGTACAGTAACTGTTATCTTTTTTTGTGGCAAAACTGTTACTTTTTTCACACTGGACGGCAACTTAAAATAGCGTGTCCACCTGCAAATCAGTATCAATAAAGGCCCAAGATGACAGAAATACAGCGGCTGCTCACCGAAACGATTGAAGAGATCAACCAGCGCGAGAAACGGGACAACCGACCGCGCTTCAGCATCAGTTTTATTCGCAACCATCCGGGTCTGTTTATCGGCATGTATCTGGCCTTCTTTGCGACCCTGGCGGTGATGCTGCTATCCGACACCCTTATCGGCTCCGTCTGGCTGCTGGTGGTGCTTTTCATCGTCCTGAACGGTTTCTTCTTCTTTGATGTTTACCCGCGTTATCGCTTTGAAGATATCGATGTGCTCGACTTCCGCGTCTGCTACAACGGCGAGTGGTATAACACCCGCTTTGTGCCGCAAAGCCTGATCGAGGCCATTATGCAGTCGCCGAAAGTGAACGCTGAAGAGAAAGCCCAGCTGGAAAAGATGATTACGCGTAAGGGCGATCTGTCGTTTTACGACATTTACACCCTCACCCGCCCGGCATCAGCGCGGCCCACCGCGTCTGTTGCTCAGCACTCTGCCGGTTAAGCCGGCATGCTGCCGCGCGTAACAGCGCGGCACGCTCCTCCCTCTTTTCAGTAATATCTCTCCTTTGCGATTTGTGGTCTGATAAAAACCGACCGCCACCCGCCTTCTCAAGGAGAAACAATGACTCAGCTGAATCAATATCAACAACCTGTCGGCGAGGCCCTGCCCGACTGGCAGCCGCGCCCTTTTCCGCAACGTCTCACTTTTGAAGGTCATTTCTGCCGCCTCGAACCACTCAGCGTCGATCATGCTGCCGCGCTGTTTCAGGCGCACCAGCAGGCGCCGGATAACCGAAGCTGGGCCTGGCTCACCCGCGAGCCGGAACAAAACGAAGCGGAGTATCGTCACTGGGTTGAGAGCAACGGTACGCTACGCGATCCCATCCATTTTGCGGTGATCGATCTGTGCACGGGCAAACCGGTCGGCAGCCTGGCGCTGATGCGTATTGATACTGAGAATGGAGTAATGGAGGTGGGTCACGTGCATTTTTCTCCGCTGCTCAGCCGCACGCCAGCCTCAACAGAAGCGCACTGGCTGTTGATGCGTTACGCCTTTAGTACGCTCGGCTATCGTCGCTACGAGTGGAAGTGCCACAGCCTGAATGAACCGTCGCGCCAGGCGGCGCTGCGGTTAGGTTTTCAGTTTGAGGGGCGTTTTCGCCAGGCGATGGTGCGTAAGGGGCATAACCGCGACACGGACTGGTTTTCGATTATTGATGGCGAGTGGCCCGCCGTTGACCAGGCGCTGCAACGCTGGCTTGCCGCCGATAACTTTACCGCCGACGGCAAGCAGCGCGCTTCGCTGGCAGCGCTTCGCGCTTAACGTCTCTTCTTCTTACCCTGCACCGCTTTAAAGCGCGGGTTCGATTTGCAAATCACATAGATACGCCCCTTGCGCCGGACAATCTGGCAGTCAGGGTGGCGTTGCTTTGCGCTGCGTAATGAATTGAGTACCTGCATGGTTTACGCCTTCTTATCGTTAAAGAACCGGCCATAGCGCTGCTGGAACCGCGCCGCGCTGCCCTCACTGGAGATCACTTTCTGCTTACCGGTGTAGTAAGGGTGCGACGCAGACGAGACCTCAATGGTGATATAGGGATATTTCACCCCTTCAAGCTCAATTTCCCGATCCGTTCGGATCGTCGAACCCACTTTGAAGTATTCGTTAGCGCTGGTGTCGTGAAACACCACGGTGCGGTAATGGGGATGGATATCGGGTCGCATAATTCACTCATCTGTTTTGTTATAACATAACAAAAGTCTAGCGGAGATGTGTCGCCATTTCAAGCAGGGCGCGTTATGCGTTTTTCGCAAAAGCACATGAACCTGCGCGGTCATAAATTAGAAAAGAAGGTTATTGGTTCAATTTTCTCGCCTGAGGCAAGCTGAGTAAAACCCGCTAACAGGAGACGATCATGCGTTGTTGTTGCCGCCCAACCCCGAACCTGACACATCCCCCTTTATCGACTATTTGCGGAGAAAACAGTGAACGCAGCCACCTTACCGGTTCTCGATCTCGCCCGTTACGCCAGCAGCGCTGATCGCGATGCCTTCCTCGCCGACCTGCGCCACGCCGCACGCGACATCGGCTTTTTCTACCTGATTAACCACGGCGTCGACGACGCTTTACAGCATGCCGTGCAGCGTGAAGCCCGCCGCTTTTTTGCCCTCACCGAAGCGCAAAAAGAGCAAGTGGCGATGATCCACTCGCCCCACTTTCGCGGCTACAACCGCGCCGCATCGGAGATCACCCGCGGCCAGCCGGACTGGCGTGAACAGTTCGATATCGGTGCCGAGCGCCCGGCGCTGTTACTGAGCGACAGCGATCCGCGCTGGCGACGGCTACAGGGGCCAAATTTATGGCCAGAGGCCTTACCGACGCTGAAGCCCGCCCTGCTCGACTGGCAGCGCGCCATGACATCGATGGCGCTGCGCCTGCTGCGCGCCTTTGCCGAAGCGCTGCAACTCCCCGCCGATGCATTCGACGCGCTGTATGGCAGCAAGCCCAACGAGCACATCAAACTGATCCGCTATCCCGGCCAACACGCCACGCAGAGCGCGCAGGGCGTCGGCGCGCATAAAGATTCCGGTTTCCTCAGCTTCCTGTTGCAGGATGAGCAAAAAGGATTGCAGGTGGAGGTTGCCCCCGATCGCTGGATCGACGCCGCGCCGCGAGCTGGCAGTTTCGTGGTCAATATCGGTGAACTGCTGGAGCTGGCGACCAATGGTTATCTGCGCGCCACCGTGCACCGGGTTGTTTCCCCGCCAGCGGATCGCGAGCGGCTCTCCATCGCCTTTTTCCTCGGCGCGCAGCTGGAAGCCAATGTGCCGCTCTACACCCTTCCCCCTCACCTGGCAGAGGAGGCGCGCGGGCCGGAGAGCGATCCGCTCAACCCGCTGCTGCGTGATGTGGGCTGGAACTACCTGAAAGGCCGCCTGCGTTCCCACCCGGACGTAGCGGAACGTTACTACCGCGATGTGCTGCGCAGCCGCACAGAACAGCTGATTGCCTGACGCTAACTACAAGGAAAAGACCATGAAATATGTCGCATTGACGCTGGCAGGTGCCGCGCTGTCTCTCTCGCTGGCGGGCTTCGCCGCACAGGCCGCTCCCTTACGTATCGCTGCCGACCCGGTACCGCACGCCGAGATCCTTAACTACATCAAAACTCTCGATCCAAAACTGGATTTACAGGTGGTGGAGTTGAGCAACGGGGCCAATGCCAACGAGCTGCTGGCAAATGGCGACGTCGATGCCAACTACTTCCAGCACCTGCCCTACCTGAAAGATCAGGAGAAGGTGCTGGGCAAGCCGTTTGCCGTGGCGGCGACGGTGCATATCGAGCCGCTGGGCATCTACTCGCGTAAATACAAAAACTTTACCTCGCTGCCGGATAACGCCACCGTTGCCGTGCCCAATAACCCCACCAATCTCAGCCGCGCGCTGTTTCTGCTGCAAAGCCAGGGGCTGATAAAACTCGACGCTAAATTTACCGATCCCGCCACCACTCAGGCGACGCCAAAAAACATTGCTGAAAATCCGAAGCACCTGAAGATCCTTGAGATCGAATCACCGCAGATACCGCGCTCGCTGGATGATGTCGATTTGGCCGTGATCAACGGCAACTATGCACTGGAAGCGGGGCTGACGCCGGCAAAAGATGCGCTGGGGCTGGAGCGCGCGGACCATAACCCCTACGCCAATATTCTGGTCACCACGCCACAGCTTGCCAACGATCCGCGCATCAAAGCGCTGGCTAAAGATCTCACCTCACCGCAGGTGGCCGAGTTTATTGGCAAGCGTTATCACGGTTCGGTGATCCCGGTCGCGCCGCAGTCATGATTGCCATCGAGGGGCTGAGTAAAATCTATGCCGGAACAGGCCGACCGGCATTAAAGGATCTCTCCCTGCACGTACCGAAGGGGGCGATCTACGGCATTCTTGGGCGCAGCGGTGCGGGAAAAAGCACGCTGATCCGCTGCCTTAACCTGCTGGAGCGGCCCACGGCGGGCCGCATTATCGTCGACGGCTGCGACATAACGCAGCTTGATAACGCCGGGCTGCGCACGCACCGCCTGCGTACCGGCATGATCTTCCAGCACTTCAATCTTCTTCATGCCCGCACGGTGGCGCAAAACGTCGCCGTGCCGCTGGAGATTGCCGGCGTACCGAAAGCGCAGCGCCAGGCTCGCATCGACGAGTTGCTGTGGCTGGTGGGGTTGAGTGATAAAGCGCAGGCTTACCCCTCGCAGCTTTCCGGCGGGCAGAAGCAGCGCGTTGGCATCGCCCGCGCGCTGGCTACCCGGCCGCAGGTGCTGCTGTGCGATGAAGCGACCAGTGCCCTCGACCCGCATACCACCGCCTCGGTGCTGTCGCTGCTGGCGGACATCAACCAGAAGCTAAACCTGACGATTGTGCTGATCACCCATGAGCTGGAGGTGGTGAAAACCCTCTGCGATCACGCGGCGCTGCTGGAGGATGGCGAGCTGATTGAGCATGGCAAAATCGCCGATCTGCTGATGACACCACGGTCAAAACTGCGCCAGTCGCTGTTACACGATCCGCAAAGCGAGCAGGCGTTTCTCGCTCGCCACGGTTTTAGCGGGAGGCCATTATGCGTGGTGGCATGAGCTGGGACGAACTCTGGCCGCTGCTGGTGAACGGCACGCTGGAGACACTCTATATGGTCGGGCTGGCGGCGCTCTTTACCGTGCTGATTGGCCTGCCGCTTGGCGTGCTGTTATTTATCTCGCGCCGCAATGGCCTGGCACCGATGCCGACGCTGAATGCCCTGCTCGGCAGCATCGTCAATGTCGGCCGCTCCCTGCCCTTTATTGTGCTGCTGATTGCGCTGATCCCCTTCACCCGCCTGCTGATCGGCACCACGCTGGGCAGCACCGCGGCGATTGTGCCGATCACCATCGGCGCCTTTCCCTTCTTTGCGCGCTTAACGGAAAACGCCCTTGATGAGGTGGAGTATGGGCGTATCGAAGCGATCCTCTCGATGGGCGGCAACCTGTGGCATGTGATTGGCAAAGCGCTGCTGCCCGAAGCGCTCCCCTCGCTGCTGGCGAGCATTACGCTGACGGTGGTGATGCTGATTGGTTTCTCGTCGATGGCCGGCGTCATTGGCGGCGGCGGGCTCGGCGATCTTGCCATCCGCTATGGTTATCAACGCTTTAACGACCAAGTGATGGTCGGAACGGTGGTGATCCTGGTGGTGCTGGTACAGGGCGTACAGATGGCAGGAGAGAGGCTGGTGCGCCGCCTGGCGCACCGACGTTAAGCTACTGTTTCGCCTCTTTCGCCAGCAGCAGCGTGGTGAGCGCAAAGGAGAGCACCAGCGCAATCGCCACGCCGGAGAGCGCAAAGATAAAGTAGGGGCCAATGTAGGCTGGCAGGCTGAAGATGCTCGACAAAATATAGCCGTAGAGCCGCACGCCGAAGAAGGCGATAAACGCCGAGGCCAGCGAGCTGGCAACGGTGGCGGCGATAAAGGCTTTTTTGTAGCGCGTTAAGACACCAAACAGCGCCGGTTCGGTAATGCCGAGCAGCGCTGAAATGGCTGCCGACAAGCTGACGCTCTTCTCCTGGCGATCTTTACTCAAGCGCCAGATGGCAAAGGTTGAACCGGCAATTGCCATATTGGCCATAAACATCATCGGCATCAGCATGTCATACCCGCGATCGCTGAAGTTTTGCAGCGCAATCGGCGTCATGGCGTGGTGCATGCCGGTGAGGATCGCCACCGGGCGAATCGCCCCCACCACCAGCCCGGCGAAGCTTGCCGAGATACTGAACAGCCCTTCAATAAACAGCGCCAGCCCTTTGCCAAGCCAGATGCCGATGGGGCCAATCACCACCAGCGCCGCCAGCGCGCCGAGGAACAGCGTCAATGTTGGCGTAAAGACGGTCTTCAACACCTCCGGCATAATGCTGTCCACCCAGCGATGGATATAGCTGAGTGCCAGCACCGAGAAGATCACCGGGATCACGCTTGCCGAGTAGTTAAAGACGGAAACCGGGATGGCGTTAAGCAGCCAGAAGGCGCTGACCGCCCCCTCCTGATGCGCCGCCAGCGCTTTCGCCGCCTCGATAAGCGAGGGGTACATCAGGCAGGCCGCAACCGCTGCCGCCAGGTATTCATTGGTCTTGAATATTTTTGCCGCCGACACCGCGAGGAAAAAGGGCAGGAAGTAGAAGACGCCGCTGGCAATCAGATCGATGACAATCACCGTATCGCTTTTCGCCGAGATGACGTTAAGAGCAATCAGCCCGGCCAGCAGCCCTTTGATCATCCCCGCACCGGCGATGGCGGGCACAATCGGCCCAAAGACGCCGGAGACCGTATCCATAAACAGCGACACGAGGCTTTTGCGCCCCTTCTCTTTTGTGGTCGGCGCTGCGGGCGTGTCGCCCAGCGCGGCGAGAAGTTGCTCGTACCAGCTGTTGACCTGCGGGCCAATCACGATCTGGAACTGATCGCTTTGCAGCTGCGCGCCCAGCACGCCGGGCACTTTTTTAATCTCCGCCTGCTCCACTTTATTGTCATCCACCAGCGAGAAGCGCAGGCGCGTCATACAGTGCCAGACGTTATGAATATTATCCCGCCCGCCCACCAGGCGAATAATATTGGTGATGGCTTCTTGCGTGCCCATAAAAACTCCTGCCGGATGTGTTGTTGTTTTAGTGATTGCTACCAAGGGTAGAGAAATGCCGGGATCAAAACAAACCAATAAAATATGAAATTCGTCACACTTTGCCACCAGAGAGCACTCAATAACGCAACAAAGCGCAAATTGGTCTGGTTTTTAATTACATTAACAGGCGAAAGCTGACCAAAATATTTATTCGAAAAAAGCGTTTACCTCGCGGCGAAATTAGGGTGAAGATAGTGACCATTCCCCGCTTATATTTCGCTGTAAAGGAGTTCCCGTGACGCCAACGCTTATCCAGAGTATCGACTGTTTTATTACCCGCCCCGACAGGCATAACCTGGTGGTGGTGCGAGTAACAACCGATAAAGGTGTCATCGGCCACGGCTGCGCGACCTTTCAGCAGCGCCCACTGGCGGTCAAAACGGTGGTGGATGAGTACCTGAAACCGCTGCTGACTGGACGCGACGCCAATAACATTGAAGATCTGTGGCAGATGATGAACGTTAATGCCTACTGGCGTAACGGCCCGATCCTCAACAATGCCATCTCCGGCGTCGATATGGCACTGTGGGATATCAAAGGCCAGCTGGCCGGGATGCCGCTCTATCAGCTATTGGGTGGGAAGTCCCGCGATGCCATCGCTGCCTACAGCCACGCCAGCGGCGAGACCCTCGACGAACTCTTCGACTCGGTCGATAAGCTTGTGGCGCAGGGATATCGGCATGTGCGCTGTCAGCTCGGTTTTTACGGCGGTACGCCTTCGCAGCTGCAAACGCCGGAAAACCCGACGCCGGGCGCCTATTTCGACCAGCAGGAGTATATGCGCAACACCGTTGCCATGTTTAAAGCGCTGCGCGAGAAGTATGGCGACAGCTTGCATATCCTGCATGACGTGCACGAGCGCCTCTTCCCGCAGCAGGCGGTGCAGCTGGCGAAGCAGCTTGAGCCTTATCAGCCCTACTTTATTGAAGATATACTGCCGCCCGCGCAGAGCGGCTGGCTCAACCAGGTGCGCCAGCACAGCAGCGCGCCGCTGGCGATGGGCGAGCTGTTTAACAACCCGGCGGAGTGGCACGATCTGATTGTGAACCGCCGCATCGACTTTATCCGCTGCCATATTTCACAGCTTGGCGGTATTACCCCGGCGCTGAAGCTGGCGGTGCTCTGTCAGGCCTTCGGCGTGCGTCTGGCCTGGCACGGGCCGGGCGATATGACGCCCATTGCGGTGGCGGTCAACACCCATCTCAATATTCATCTGCATAACGCCGCGATTCAGGAGTACATTCCGCGCTCCGCCACCACGGATGCGGTTTTCCCCGGCGCGCCGCAGGTGAAAGCCGGTTTTGTCTATGCGCCGGAGAAACCGGGCATCGGCGTTGGGTTTAATGAAGAGGAGGCGCGCGCCTGGCCCGTCACCTACCGCCCGCATGAGTGGACGCAGAGCCGCCTCACCGACGGCACCCTGCACACGCCGTAATTTAGCCGCCCCCCTGGCGGAAGGTCAGGTTTTCACGGTTATGCGGGATGACATAGGTACAGCTGTAGTTGATATCGATAATGTCGCTGATCTCGTAGACCTGGCCGCCTTCGAGAATGCCGCGGTTGCTGATATGCATCGCCGGGCTGCCCTTTTTACAGCCGAGCAGCGCGGCCTGTTCGCGGCTGACGTTCACCGCCCGGTAGGTGGTGAGCAGGTGGGAAATTTGATACCCCTTGCTTAATACATACTGTTGCAATGAGCGCTCAATCACCTGCTGATTGAGATCGGCAAACCCCTCCACCGGCATACGTGAAATCTCAATCTGCACCGCCTGTTCATCAACAAAACGCAGGCGGCAAAACTGCCAGATAAAGCTCTCATCGCTCAGGCCAAAGATCTGCTGCTCATCGCGGTTCGGCCGCTTCTTATGCAGGCTTACCATGCGAAAGCGGATCTGATCAAAACGCTTCTCGGTGATCGAGTTGTAGACCAGCGGGTTGTTACGCGCCTGCTCATTAATCCAGATGCCGGAACCCTGCACAATGCGCACCACGCCAATGCTGGCAAGCTTCTCCAGCGCCTGACGGATGGTGAAGCGTGACACGCCATACTCCTGTGCCAGCTGCCGCTCCGGGGGGAGTTTGCGCGGGCCTGGCGCACTGTTCTGGTAAATTTTGCTGAGCAGATCCTGCGTGACGAACTCTTTTTTCTTCATCCACCCTTCCCACCGGCGCATGTTATAGCCTCAGACGGGTAAAGATACCCGATGTCGTGCGGGAACAACATGCCCGGCGCGAAGCCGGTCTATGTCTGCTGCCAGCTCAGGCGATAACGCACCCGCTCCTGCTGCAAAATAAACTCCGGCGAGACGCTCGGGCTCCAGGAGTCATCCCCGCCGACGCCCATATGGAAGGCGTCAAGGTGCAACCAGCAGCCCGCCTCTTCGCGCAGCAGATGGTGGTGCGTCGTCTCCCGCAGTTGGGTATCGCTGTAGCAGCCGAGGGAGAAGTGGAACTGCCCCGCCAGCTGATGGGCGCCACACTGTAACAGCCGGGTGTCGCAGCGCAGACCATTCTCGCCGGGGAAGATATAGGGCGTATGCAGCGCTGCCAGCGGCTGCGTCCAGCGCCCCTGGCAGGCAGCGAGTTTACGGTCCGGGTAGTTTTCATGGGGGCCAAGACCGAGCCAGCTCACCTCTGCCGGGCGCTCAACAAGCTGGCACACCAGCCCGATGCGCGCCGGCGGCGGAATATCGTTTGCCACCTGCACTTCAATATCAGCCTGCAGGCTGCCCGTGGTGTCGATACGCCAGTTCTTCTCGCTGATAAAGGCGCTTTTCCCGGCACCGATCCAGCGGTGAATCGTACGCAGCGTCACCTGTTGTGCGCTCTCCTGCACCTCAAAGCTCAACAGCTCGGCGTGCAGATCGTACATCCCCGCCGCTTTCCAGCGCTCCACCCAGGCATTGGGATCGATGCGCGTCACTTCACTGACGCCGATATCGTTATCGAGCGGTGCGCGGGTAAAACAGTCGGTCACCGATGTCAGCAGTGTCTCCTGCCCGTCGCGCCACCACTGCATTAAATTCCCGCTTTGGCGGCAGAAGGCCCAGCGCTGGTTGCCCTGGGTAACGGTGTAGGTTTCATTACTGACCTCAAGCGTCGGGCGCTCGCCCTGCTCTTCTGGCAACGCAAAATAGAGCGGTGCGGGCAAGCGCCACTGATCCCAGGCGCAGCGATGCCAGGCCGCAGACCAGGCCGTCGCCTCGCGCTGGTAAACCTCGACGTTGAGCCACACTTCACCCGGCGCGGCAGTCAGTTCCGGCAGATCCAGCGCGATCTGCACCGTACCCTGCGGTGCAATGACCAGCGCGGTTTCGCCCTGCGCCAGCACCTCGCCGTCGCGCTCGACGCGCCAGCGCAGCACTTCATTATCGCTGGTGCGGAACAGGTATTCACTGGTCACTTCCATGGTCAGCGGTGAAGCGCTGAGCAGAGAGAACTGGAAAAACTGCTGCGCGCGCTGCGCTTCGAACAGCGCCGGATGCGGGGTGCGATCCGGGAAAACCAGCCCGTTCATGCAGAACTGCCGGTCGTTCGGCGTATCGCCAAAATCACCGCCGTAGGCCCAGAACGGCTGCCCGTCTGCGCCCGTTTTTGTCAGCGCCTGATCAACCCAGTCCCAGACAAAGCCGCCTTGTAAACGCGGCGCGGCGCGAAACGCCTGCCAGTATTTGGCGAAACCGCCAAAGCTGTTGCCCATCGCATGGGCATATTCACAGAGGATCAGCGGCCGGGTCTCATTGGGCATGCCGATCCACTTCTTAATCGACCACTTCGGCACCGCCGGGAAGGGCTGATCCTGGTCGACGCGGGAATACATCGGGCAGATGATATCCGTCGCTGCGCTGTTCGCCCCGCCCCCTTCGTACTGCACCGGGCGCGTTGGATCGGTGCTCTTCAGCCAGCGGTACAGCGCATCGTGATTCGCGCCATGCCCGGACTCATTACCCAGCGACCAGATGATGATCGACGGATGGTTGCGGTCACGCTGCACCATGCGCGTCACGCGCTCGCTCATCGCGGGCAGCCAGCGCGGATCGTCCGCCAGGCGGCTCATCGGCACCATGCCGTGCGTTTCAATATTGGCCTCATCCACCACGTAGAGACCGTAGCGATCGCAGAGGCGGTACCAGAGCGGGTGATTAGGGTAGTGGGAGCAGCGCACGGCGTTAAAGTTGTGCTGCTTCATCAGTTCAATATCGCGCCGCATGGTCGCTTCATCGACCGCCTGGCCGTGCTCCGGGTGGTGCTCGTGGCGGTTGACGCCGCGGATCAGCAGCGGCTGGCCATTGAGTTTCAATAACCCCTGATGGATCTCAACGTGGCGGAAACCCACGTCGCAGGCTTCCACTTCCACGCAGTTGCCCTGCGCATCGTAAAGGGTCAGCGTCAGGCGATAGAGGTTCGGCGTCTCCGCGCTCCAGAGCAGCGGCGACTCAACCGGCAGCGCCAGGCTCAGGCGCTCCGCCCAGTTTCCGCGTTCATCCACCACCGCGCTGCCTGGCGTCTGTTCGCCTGAGGCGATCTTTTCGCCATTGCGCCACAGCACCGCCGCCAGGCGCGATCCGGCAAACTCCCCGGCCAGTTCCACCGCCACCTGCAAGGTTGCGCGCGTAAACTCCGCGTTGAGCGCGGTGGTGTAGTGGTAATCGGCAATGTGCAGCGCCGGTTTATGTTGCAGTGAGACGTCGCGGAAGATGCCGCTCATGCGCCACATATCCTGATCTTCGAGATAGCTGCCATCGCACCAGCGCAGCACCATCACCGCCAGGCGGTTCTCGCCTGCGCGCAGCACGGCGCTGAGATCGAACTCCGCCGGCAGGCGGCTATCCTGCGAGTAACCAACCCACTGCCCGTTGCACCAGAGATGAAAAGCTGAATTGACGCCGTCAAACACAATCCGCGTCTGCCCCTCGGCGATTGCCTCTGCCGCCACCTCAAATGTGAGCGAGTAACAACCGGTTGGGTTCTGATGTGGAACGAACGGCGGGTTAACGGGGATCGGGTAGGTCACGTTGATGTAGATTGGCGTATCAAAACCCTGCATCTGCCAGTTGGAGGGCACCGGCATCGCCACGGCGTCGGCGCAATCCTCATCCAGCCAGCTCTCCGGCACCGCTTCCGGCGAGGCGAAAAAGTTAAATCGCCACTGTCCGTTTAGCGAGCGGTAAGCTGGAGAGTCCGCTTCATCCCGCGCGGCGGTTTCATCGCGCCAGCTGCGCATTGGGGCATGGGCCGCCAGTCGATGCCACTGGGTAACAACCGGATTTTCCCAGTCGCGGCGGGAGAGTAATGAAGCAAGGGTAGATGGCATAACAACCTCTTTTGCGAAGCGCTCACAATTTTCAGCACAATGGCGCAAACCGGGCCGCAGGTAAAGGCGCAGATCGGCTGAAAGCGAAGAGGATCACAAAAGCTTAGCGGCGATGGAGTAAAGCCACCTGCTCCGCCAGCTGTTGCAGGCGCCGGGCCAGCGCTTCACCGCTCTCTTTTTGCTGTGACAGCGGCGCGCTGGAGTGGCGCTCGACCAGGTTGACCGGCAGGCGCATCCGGCAAAGATCTTCGCCCTGCGTCTGGCTATTCAGCAGCCACTCCACGCTGCGCGCGCCCGCCTCTTTGAAGGCCTGGCGCACGGTGGTGAGCGGCGGCGAAAACCAGGCGCTGTCGTCGGTATCGTCATAACCGACCACCGAGATCTGCTCCGGCACGGCGATGCCTTTCGCCGCACAGGCGCGCAGTACGCCAAGCGCCATCTGATCGTTTGCCACCAGCACCGCCTGCGGCAGCTGCGGCCCGGCCAGTAAGCGCTGCGCCTTTTCAAACCCGGAGGCGGCGCTCCACTCTCCGTGCGCGCAGGCGAAGGGAGCGAGCTCTGCTTCCTCCAGCGCCGCCAGCCAGCCGCTAAACCGCGCGCGCGCCGAAATCGAGCTCTCCGGCCCACCGAGCAGCGCAATGCGCTGGTGCCCCAATGCGCGCAGGTGTTCAACCCCAAGACGTGCGCCCTGAAGGGCGTCAAACACCAGGCTATTAACCGACGCCGTGTCGCTGACATCAAGAAACAGCACCGGCACCGGTGCGGCCTGCGTCGCCAGCTGCTGCGCCAGCGCGTCGTCGAGCGGAACGTTAATCAGCACGCCCTCGACCCGTTGCGCCAGCAGCTCCTGCAACGCCGCCGCGCAGCTTTGCGCATCGTGCTGTTCGACCATTGAAATCATCACGCTGGCCCCCGCCTGCCCGGCGCGGCTCTTGACCGCCGAGGCGATTTGCGACGGTGCATGCAGCGCCAGATCGGTGGTCACTAAGCCAAGGGTTTTGCTGCGTTTGCCCGCCAGCTGCTGCGCGCCGCGGTTGGGCACGTAGTGCAGCGCCGCCATCGCCGCCTGCACCTTTTCACGGGTACGCGCAGAGACATGGGCCGCATCGTTGATCACGCGGGAGACGGTCTGGTAAGAGACGCCGGCATGGCGGGCGACATCATAGAGAGTGATGGTTTTCATAAGCTTCCGGGCCACTGCGAATGTTATGCAGTATACCCACTTCATCGCGCGTTGCCTGTGCGCAGTTGCAGGAAGCCAAAAGAAATAACGACGAGCCACAAACGGCTCGCCGTAAACATCATCCTTAATGCTTTATTGAGATGGTTGCTCTTATTATTTGAACCATCATCACACTTTTAATTGCAATTAAAATGATGGTTTCATGACAAGTGTGTTACTGCTGGCGGGGTATGGGGAATCCTTTCAGTGAAATAATAAAGCTATTCCCTTCTTTTTTAATTTTAGCGCCAGCGTCACACCAGTCCGATGCTATGCGAAAGAACTCATCTGTGCCAATATTCCAGTCCAGACGAACTTGTTTGACGAACCCCGAGCGTAGCATCTCGCACGCTTCACGGTAGTTGTGGGCGATGGAAAGCAGTTGTCGATTCATTTTCTCTTCTTCAGAAGTTTGCGTAGTGCTTTGATTTCTTTGCTTGTAAGTGGCGTTGCGCTCTCTTCTTCCGTGTGCTGGCTATCGATCTCTTCCTCCGATACGCTCTCCTCTTCCACTGCCTCAAACGCCAGCAGGAGAAGCTTTTGCGTCGCCGAGCCTAAATTCTCATTGTTGACTTCGGCATAATGGCGAAGTTTCTCTTTTAACGCTTCATCAATTCTCACGTTTAATACAGCACTGGTCATGATTATCCCTTCTGGTGTGAATAAACACGCTAATTAATACACGAACTTAGATAGCCGATCCACAAATATATTTCAGAAATATAACAAGGCGAAATACCCTACAAATAATTTGCACGAGAAAGATGACATAAATATTAAATTAATATTTCACTATTATGACAATATTAATATATGCGTGAGAAAGCACTTAGAAGAGATAAATAATTGACAGCCCGGACGGGCTGTCGGAGCAGGCATCAGCCATGCAGGCGGTTCCACACGTCGCGGGTGATCTCCCACAACTCGGTCTCTAATTCGCCTGCCACATAGTGCCCTGCCTGGCGGCGAACCAGCTGCATACCGCTGCTGTGCGAGATCTTTCTCGACCGCTCGTTGGCCACCGCTTTCGGCGCGCGCAGCACCTCACGGTTCAGACCATTAAACCAGTAATCGGTCACCGCATGGCACGCTTCGCGCATATAGCCCTGCCCTTGCCACTCCGGTGCCAGCCAGAAACCGCGGTTGTTATCCGGGGTGTTCATCAGGCAGATTACGCCCATTAACTCACGCTCATCCTCTTTGCGCCGCAGCGTCCAGAACCAGCCTTCACCGGCGCGGCTCGCCGCCAGCGCGACGTTATCGACATAGTGCTGCGCGGCACCTTCCGGGTAGGGCCACGGCACGCTGGCAATCAGGTAACGCACGATCTCCCAGCGCGGAAAAATGCGCTGGATCTGCTCAGCATCGGCAGAGACCAGCGGTAGCAGGCGTAATCTTTCGGTCTCCAGAATGGGGGTGGTCATAGGCTCTCTCCCTTCAGGCCGAAAGCGTCGGCCTGTGATAGCCCAGCATCCCTTAACTTCATCTGCCTGTAAACCTGACAGAAATGGCTAGGCGGCCGGTTTTACTTCTGCGACGGGAACGGGGCGCGGTGCGAAGCGAAACCACGGCAGGCAGAGCTGGATCAGCGGGCCGATGGTGAGGGCATAGAGCACCGTGCCGACGCCGAGCGTACCGCCCAGCAGCCAGCCAATCAGCAGCACCGACAGCTCAATCACGGTACGGATGCTGCGCACCGACCAGCCGGTGCGCGCATGCACGCCGGTCATCAGCCCGTCGCGTGGGCCAGAGCCAAACCCGGCCCCGATATACATTGCGGTGGCAATCGCATTGACCACGATGGCACCCGCCAGTAACGCGCTGCGGGGCAGGAGGTCACTCAGCGTCGGGATGACGGAGAGTGCGGCATCGGCTGCGAGGCCCAACACCACCACGTTACTGATGGTGCCAAGCCCAGGGCGCTGGCGCAGCGGGATCCACAGCAGCAGCACCAGCGCGCCGGTGGCGATCATCACCGTGCCGATATCGAGCGCCAGCAGTTTCGCCACGCCCAGGTGAAAGACATTCCACGGATCGGCACCGAGATCGGCGCGCACAAACATGGCGGTAGAGAGGCCGTAAAGGGATAACCCGAAATAGAGTTGCAGTAATCGACGCAGCATAGATCTTCTCCGCTTGAACAGGCTTCCATCTTCCCCGGAAATGGACTTATGATTAATGTCCAGTTTTCAGATAGTGGACTGCTCATGTCATCCCGTCGCTTTGGTAGCCAGTCGTTGCTGCGCCTGTTAGGCCACTGGCAACAATCCTCGTCCCGCACCCCGCTCTGGCGTCAGCTTGCCGATGCGCTGCGCCTGTTGATCCTCGACGGCAGGCTGGCGCTGGATACCCGTCTGCCCGGAGAGCGGGAGCTGGCGACCACGCTTTCGGTGAGCCGCACGACGATTGCCAGCGCGCTGGCGCACCTGCGCGAGGAGGGCTATCTGGAGAGCCGTCACGGCAGCGGCTCGCGGGTGATCCTGCCCGATAACCGCGCCATACCGACGCGCAGCACCGCTGGCGCGGCGCTCGACCTCTCAACTGCGGCCCTCAGCGCCGGGCCGGAGATTCACCAGGCGTACAGCCACGCCTTAACAGCGATCGCTCCCTATCTTTCACGCACCGGGTATGGGCAACTGGGCGTGCTGGCGCTGCGCGAAGCGATTGCCGCACGCTATACCGCGCGCGGTTTACCGACCCATGCCGATGAAGTGATGGTGGTGAACGGCGCACTGAGCGGGCTGGCGCTGGTGTTGCGTATGCTGACCGGCCCTGGCGATCGCGTGGTGGTTGACCATCCTACCTACCCGCTGGCGATTGCCGCGATTCAGGGGGCGTCATGCAGGCCGGTTGGCGTCTCGCTGCCGCAGCGCGGCTGGGACACCGACGGTTTTGCCGCCACGCTGGCGCAGACCGCGCCGCGCCTTGCCTACCTGATGCCCGATTATCACAATCCGACCGGGCGCTGCATGGATAGCGCGACGCGGGAAGCGATCGCCGCCATTGCCGCGCGCACGCGCACCACGCTGGTGGTGGATGAGACGATGGTCGATCTCTGGTACGAAAACGCCCCGCCGCCGCCGCTCGCTGCATTTGATAAGCACGACACGGTGATCACGCTCGGCTCGGCGGGGAAAACCTTCTGGGGTGGGTTGCGGCTGGGGTGGGTTCGCGCCTCTGCGCGTACCATCGCCCACCTCGCGCAGACGCGCGACTCGCTGGAGCTCGGCTCGCCGCTGCTGGAACAGCTGGCGACGCAGTGGCTGATGGCGAATGAAAGTGCCTTTCTGCCCGCGCGCAGAGCGATGCTACAGGCGCGCCGTGACCGCTGCGGCGCGCTCATGGCGGATCTTTTCCCCGCGTGGCAGTTTCAGCCGCCGGAGGGCGGGCTGTCTTACTGGGTCGAACTGCCAGACCGGCTGGCAACGGCCTTTGCCGCACGCGCCGAAACCGAGGGCATTCATCTCGGTGCCGGCACGCGTTTCGGCCTCGACGGCGCGTTCGAGCGCTATCTGCGTATCCCCTTCGCGCTGGAATCTGCGGTGCTGGAGGATGCGCTGCTGCGCATAAAACCGCTGTGGAACGCGCTCAATCCGGCGGCACCGTCGTTTAAGCGCAGCGTGGTGTAAGCGTCAGGAAGCGGGCGGCGTCAGCGGGGCGAGCGCCGCGCTCTTCACCCAGCCAGTGGTGCTTTTGCCCTCGTCGCTGAGGTACTCGACCTGCGTCCACTCCCCCTGCGTTTGCAGAACGCCGACCACATCATCCTGCACGATAAACGCTTTGCGTCGCGTCTTCTCTTCAGGCTGGCGGTAGAAGTAGAGCCGTTCGGCGCGCACCTGCGCCAGCGACTGCCAGGCAGTGTCGCGGGTTTTACTCAGTTCCAGCCCGTCATTGATCAACGGCGGCATCACACTGCTACAACCATCATGATTCTGCCCGCCGGGCACGCTGAGCGTCACGCCATCGGCGGTCGCCACCAGCTGGCCCGGCATAACCTCAGAAGACCAGGAGGCGATTTTTGCATCGCCCTTTGCCGATACCTCTCCCGCCAGCGAAAAGGCGCAGGTACGTGTCACGCCCACACCGAGGGTTTCGCTGTAGTAACCGGTGATCTTGCCCTGCGGCGAGACGGCGAGCTGTAGCTCTTCATAAATACCGGAGTGCAGCGTGGCGGCCATCCCGGATGTGGAAACAAGCAGGGTAAACAGAATCAAAGCATTGCGCATAGTGCAGAGCCTCAGGGCGATAGGTGCAGGGATTCTACACGCCATTGAGATCCTTCCGGTATCACCAAAAAAGGCTATGGTTGAGAGTATCGTTACGGGCTGGAGAGATGAGATGAGTGAGAAAAAACGGGCGCAGTGCCACTGCGGTGCGGTGGTATTTAACGTGACGCTGCTCGACGGCTTTAACAACGCACGGCGCTGCAACTGCTCCTACTGCCGGATGCGCGGCGCGGTGGCGGTCACCGCGCCGCTGTCAGGGATTGATATTATTCAGGGCAGAGAGAAGCTTACCGAGTACCGCTTTAACACCGGCGTCGCTCTCCACTTCTTCTGCTCGGTGTGCGGCATTTACACCTTCCACCAGCGCCGCTCCAACCCCGATCAATATGGTGTTAACGCGGCCTGCATTGAGGGCGTATCGCCGTTCGATTTCGCCGAACTCCCGGTCTCCGAAGGGGTGAATCACCCGTCGGACGGGGGCGATACCCGCGGCGTCGCCGGGTATCTGCGCTACACACCCGCCGGGCAATAAACCGCTAACTTACTCCCGCAGCCACCAGCCACACTCATAAGGTCTGAGCGTGCCGGTGGCCGGCAGCTGCGCGCCGTCCGGGTAGTTACCGTAGAGCAGACGCCAGCCCGTCTCATTCGGCAAACACGCCTCGCCCAGCGCCAGCGGCTCGCCGCTGAGGTTAGCAATCACCCGCAGGGTTTGCTCCTCATCGCTCCGCTGGTAACACCAGCAGGCGGGCGAATCAGGATCGAGATCCTGATAGTCACCAAAGGTGAGCACCGGCAGGCTTTTACGCAGCGCGATCAGATCCCGGTAGGTGTGCAGCACCGAATCGCTATCGGCCTGCTCGCTGACCACGTTGATCTGCTGATAGTTATCCGCCACGTCAATCCAGCTTTCACCATGACTAAAGCCGGCGTTCTGGCTGGCGTCCCACTGTACCGGCGTTCTGCCATTATCGCGGGACTTGTGCGCCAGCACCGCCAGCACATCCTTTTCATCCTGATGCAGACGCAGGATTTTGAACATATTCAGGCTTTCGACATCGCGGTATTGATCGATGCGGCTGAAGTGCGGATTGGTCATGCCAATCTCTTCGCCCTGGAAAATATAGGGCGTCCCCTGCATGCCGTGCAGCACCATCGCCAGCATTTTTGCCGACACGGTGCGCAGTGGGCCATCATCCCCCAGCCGGGAAACGATGCGCGGCTGATCGTGGTTACACCAGAAGAGCGCGTTCCATGCCAGTTTGTGCATCCCGCGCTGCCATTCGGCGAAGATACGCTTCAGGGCAACGCGATCCGGCTGTGCGAGCCGCCACTTCTCCCCCTGCGGATAGTCGATTTTCAGATGGTGAAAGTTGAAGGTCATCGACAGCTCTTTGCCATCCAGCCGCGCATAGCGCTGGCAGTGCTCAAGCCGGGTGGAGGACATTTCGCCCACCGTCATTAACCCGCGCGGCTGAAAGACGTCGCGGCTCATCTCTTCGAGAAAGTCGTGAATGGCCGGGCCGTCGGTGTAGAAACGGCGACCGTCACCCTCATCATCATCCGGCAAATCGGGGTGCTTGGAGACCAGGTTGATGACATCGAGCCGCAGCCCGTCAACGCCCTTATCTGCCCAGAAGTGGCAGACCGCTTTCAGGGCGTTGCGCACCTCCGGGTTCTCCCAGTTAAGATCCGCCTGCTGGGCAGAGAAGGAGTGCAGATAGTACTGCTGCGTCTCCTCATGCCAGCACCAGGCGCTGCCGCCAAACTTGGAGTGCCAGTTATTGGGCAGCCGCCCCTCTTTACCGTCGCGCCAGATATAGAAGTTGCGCCACGGGCTGTTACGGTCGCGGGCGGCGGCTTTAAACCACGCATGTTCCGTGGAGGTATGGTTGAAGACCATATCCATTACCACCTTGATGCCGCGCTGGTGGGCGGCGTCGACCAGCGCCTCAAAATCGGCCATGGTGCCAAACAGCGGATCGATGGCGTAGTAATCCGCCACGTCATAGCCGTTATCGACCTGCGGCGAGAGGTAAACCGGCGTCAGCCAGATGGCGCTCACGCCCAGCCACTGGAGATAATCAAGGCGACGGATAATGCCCTGCAGATCGCCAATGCCATTGCCGGTGCTGTCCTGAAAACTGCGCGGGTAGATCTGGTAAATCACGCCGTTTTGCCACCACGGAACATTACGTTTGATCATTGTCTCTATCCCTTTCTCACACCACCAGCAGCTTGCCCGCTGCCTGCTTGCGTTTATAGATAACCGTGGTCAGCACGAGCGGGATCACAATTGCCACCAGCATCGCCAGACCATAAATCGCCCAGTATTGCGTTTTCACCGAGAGGATCGCCGGTAAGCCGCCGACGCCAATGCCGTTCGCCATGACGCCGCTCAGCCCGCAAATCAGCCCGGCGCAGGCACCGCCGACCATGCCGCAGAGCATCGGGAAGCGATACTTCATGTTGATGCCGTACATCGCCGGTTCCGTCACGCCGAGATAGGCCGAGATGGCGGCAGGCACCGAGATTTCCCGTTCATTGACCTTCTTGCTCACCAGGATGATGCCAACCACCGCAGAACCCTGCGCAATGTTGGAGAGTGCAATAATCGGCCAGACCGGCGTACCGCCGAGGTTCTGGATCAGTTGCAGGTCGACCGCCAGCGTGGTCTGGTGCACACCGGTGATCACCAGCGGCGCATAGAGGAAGCCAAACAGCGCGGAGCCAATCGGCGCAAATGGCCCGGTCATCAGATGGCTGACGCCCCAGGCGATGCCGTTACCGACAACACGCCCGAACGGCCCGATGATGGTGTGCGCAAGGAATACCGCAATCAGCAGCGAAAGCACCGGCACCACCACCAGCGTCAGGTAATCCGGCACGATGCGTTTAAGCTTCAGCTCAATCCACGCCAGCGTCAGGCCGGCCAGAATCGACGGAATAACCTGCGACTGGTAGCCCACTTTATCGATGGAGAACCAGCCGAAGTCCCACACTTCCGGCGTCTGCTGCCCGAGCAGATAGGCGTTCATCAGCTGCGGAGAGACCAGCGTAATCCCCAGCACAATGCCGAGGATCGGCGTGCCGCCCATCTTTTTCACCACCGACCAGCAGATACCGACCGGGATGTAGAAGAAGATCGCCTCGCCAATCAGCCATAAGAAGTCGTAGATGCTTTTCCACACCGGCGACGCTTCGGTGAGCGGCGCGTCGTTAAACAGCGGCAGATCGCCAATCAGGTTGCGGAAACCGAGGATCAGACCGCCGCTGATAAGCGCCGGCAACAGCGGAAAGAAGATCTCCGCAAAGTGGGAGATCAGGCTTTCGTGCCACTTCATATTTTGCCGCGCCACGCGCTTGGCGCTCTCTTTATCGGTGCCGCTCACCTGCGTATGCTGCAACAGCAGTTGATACCAGTCGCCGACATCGGTACCAATCACCACCTGGAACTGCCCGGCGTTGGTAAAGCAGCCCTTCACCATCGGCAGTTTTTCTATCTCTGCGGGTTTGGCTTTTTTGGGATCGTTAAGGACAAAACGTAAACGGGTAATACAGTGACTAACGGTGGCGACGTTCTCTTTGCCGCCAACCAATTCAATAAGTTTATCAATATCCTGGGGGTTACTTTTTATCGCCATCTTTTCTCTTCCAGCAGGTTTGATGAGTGAGCCTTTGTTACAGCATTTGTAAAAAACTCTGACTTTGTTTCGAGCGATAGAGACCATAGCGGCAACCCATAAATCAAACCAGTTGGAACGTTCCAATTTTAGCAGGCGATCACAAAATAAGCAGTGAAACGCAGCGGCAGAGAGAGGTGCCTTAGGGGAATCATTAATGCTAGTATCGCCGGGTCCGATCTTCAGGAGGCCCGTGCGGGAATGAATGATAAAAAGCTAACGTTAAACGACATCGCAAAACTGTGCGGCGTCGGAAAGTCCACGGTCTCGCTGGTGATCAACAATAGCGATAAAGTGAAAAAAGCGACCCGTGAACGCGTTGAAGCGATTATCAAAGAGCAGGGGTATACGCCATCGAAAGCCGCCCAGGCGCTGCGCTCGCAGCGGGAAAAGATCATCGGCGTGATCGTCACGCGTCTCGATTCCGCCTCGGAGAATCAGGCCATTCGCGCCATCCTTCCGCAGATCTACCAGCACGAGTACGATGCGATTTTGATGGAGAGCCTGCTCGATCCCACTCTGCTTGCCTCGCACCTCAACGTGCTGGCGCAGCGCAATGTCGAAGGGGTGATTCTGTTCGGCTTTTCCGGCGTCGATAAGAGCCTGGTGAAGGGCTGGAAAGATAAGCTGGTGCTCATCTCAAGCGCCCTGCCGGAGGTCGCGTCGGTGGTCTACGATAACGTCGGCGCGGTCAATGTGTTGATGGAGAAGATGCGCGCCGCGGGCCATCGCAGCGTCTCCTATATCGGTGTCACCACTAACGATCCGACCACCGGGAATATCCGTTACCAGACCTACCTTGAGCGGTGCGGAGCGTTCGGCATGACGCCGCACGCGGCGCTCGGCGATCTGAGCTATCAGAGCGGTTACGACCTGGCTAAGGGGCTGCTTACCGCCGAAAGCGGCGCGCTGATTTGCGCCTCTGACACCATCGCCATGGGCGCGATTAAATACATTCAGCAGCAGGGGTGGAAGATTAAAGTCGGCAGTATCGGCAGCACGCCGCTGATGACCTTCCTGCAACCCGATGTGTTGAGCGTCAAAATGGGCTATCAACAGGCGGGACTGAAAGCCTCGCAGCTGCTGCTTGATATGCTGCACGGCACCAGTACGCAGGAGCACATTGTTATCCCCTGCACCTTCCAGTAACGCGCGATGGAAATGACGCTTCCGTCAGACGAAAGCGTCAATCGCCCGCTCTTAACGGTAGACCAGCCCGCCATCAATCAGGATTGCCTGACCGGTTACGTAGTCGGAATCCGGCCCCGCCAGGTAGGCGACCAGCCCGGCCACATCATCCGGCGTCTCCGCGCGCCCCAGCGCAATGCCCTCAACATATTTCTTGTAGGTTTCACCCAGCGGTGCGCCGGTGATATCGGAGAAGCGGCGGTCAATCTCCTCCCACATGCCGGTGCCGACAATGCCCGGGCAGTAAGCGTTAACGGTAATGCCGCGGCTGGCATACTCTTTTGCCGCCGTCTGGGTTAAGGCGCGAACGGCGAATTTGGTTGCCGAGTAGACGCCCAGCATCGCGAAACCATCATGCCCGGCAATCGAGCAGGCGTTGATGATCTTCCCCTTCTGCTGACGGTCGATAAACTTCTTCGCCGCTGCCTGGATGCCCCACAATGTCCCCTGCACATTGATGCGCATAATGCGATCCACCTCTTCCGGTGTGACATCGGCAAGCGGCTGCACCTGCGCGATACCGGCGTTATTGACGATAATGTCAAAGCCGCCCAGCGCCTCTTCGGCGTGATCGATCGCCGCGTAGACCTGATCGCGCTGCGAAATATCGGCGACAAAGGTTGCCACTTTACGTCCCAGCGCCTGCACCTCTTTCGCCACGGCTTCAAGGTTAGCGGCGTTCATATCCACCAGCATCAGCGACGCCCCCTCTTTCGCAAGGCGAAGCGCAATCCCACGTCCAATTCCCTGGCCTGCGCCGGTGACCAGCGCCACTTTATTATCAATCGTCATGCTTTCTCTCTTATGGTTTGAGTTACAACTGCGCCGCAACAGGCTGTCGCGGCAAACTTCACTACATATTTATTGGTGCAGCGCGCGCCCGTCGGCGGCGAGGATCGCTTCATGCATCGCTTCAGAAAGGGTCGGATGGGCAAAGATCACCTGGTGCAGGCTCTCCTCCGTCGCCTCCAGCGTATGGGCAATGCCAAATCCCTGAATCTGCTCCGTCACGTCGCTGCCCACCATATGCGCACCGAGCAACTCCCCGCTCTGCGCATCAAACAGAGTTTTGACAAAGCCCTGCGGTTCGCCAAGCGCCAGCGCTTTGCCGTTGGCCTGATAGGGGAAAACGCCGACGCGGATCTCACGCCCATCGGCACGTGCGCGCGCTTCGGTTAAACCGAGGCTGGCCACCTGCGGGCGGGTGTAGGTGCAGCGGGGAATAAAATCAGGGCTGACGGGTGTCGCGACGGACAGTCCGGCGAGCGCCTCGACGCAGCGCACGCCCTGATAACTCGCTTTGTGCGCAAGGCAGGGTGCGCCCGCGACATCGCCGATGGCGTAGAGGCCGAAGACGTTAGTGCGGCCGCGATCGTCGGCCTGAATAAAGCCGCGCGCCATCTCAACGCCCAGCCCTTCGAGGCCCAGATTTTCGATATTCGGCTGAATACCGGCGGCGCAGAGCACGCGTTCCACCTCCAGCGTCTGCTCGCCGTCGGCACTTTTCAGCAGGCAACTGACGCGATCGCCATTGACCGTCGCCGAGCGGATCTGCGCCCCAGTGAAAATCTGCATTCCGCGTTTCGCAAACTGCTGCTGCACCAGCGATGAGACATCGCGATCCTCCAGCGGCAGGATCTGATCCGCCAGCTCCACCAGCGTCACGTCACAACCGAGATCGTTATAGAGGCTGGCGAACTCCGCGCCGATGGCACCGGAGCCGATCACCAGCAGCGAGCGCGGCAGCGCGGCGGGGTTGAGCGCCTCGAAGTAGGTCCAGATATGTCTTTTGTCCGGCTCGATGCCCGGCAGTGCGCGCGGGCGCGCGCCGGTGGCGAGAATGATGTGATCGGCGCGATACTCCTGCTCGCCGCCGTCAATACCGCGCACCGCCACCCGCCCCTTCTCCAGCAGGCGGCCTTCGCCGTTGATCACCGTGACGTTATGCTTTTTCAGCAGGAAGGCGACGCCGTCGGTCAGCCGCTGCGACACCGAGCGGCTGTACTCCACCAGACGGCGGATCTCAAAAGCGACCTCGCCGACGCTAAACCCCAGCCGATCGGCATGGCGCATGGCATGCCCGACTTCGGCACCGTGCAGCATCGCTTTGGTCGGAATACAGCCCCAGTTAAGGCAGATGCCGCCAAGGTGCCTCTTCTCCACCAGCGCAGTGCGCAGGCCTAACTGCCCGGCGCGAATGGCGGCGACGTAGCCGCCCGGCCCGCCGCCGATAATCAGCACATCAAAGCTGTTATTCACCGCGCGCCTCCTCGACCAGCATCAGCGAAGGGGTTTCGATGGCGCGTTGCAGATGTTGCATAAAGGTCGCGCCGACCGCGCCATCAATCACCCGGTGATCGCACGACAGCGAGAGCGTCAGCCGCTCGCGCGCCACAATCTGCCCTTCATGCACCACCGCGCGGGACTCCGCCGCGCCCACCGCCAGAATCGCGCACTGCGGCGGGTTGATAATGGCGTCGAACTGCCGAATGCCAAACATGCCGAGATTGGAGATGCAGAAGGTGCCGCCCTGAAAATCCTCCGCTTTCAGCGTGCCCGCTTTGGTGCGCGTCACCAGCTCATGCAGTTGCCGGGAGATGGCCCCCACCGTTTTGCGGTTCGCCTCGCGCAGAATCGGCGTATAGAGCCCGCCGGGTAGCGCCACGGCGATGGCGATATCGGCGGTGTGAAAACGGCGAATAGTCTGCGAGGCCTCGTCATACTGCACGTTCATCTCCGGCACGCTCATCAGCGCCTGGGCACAGGCTTTCACCAGCAGATCGTTGAGCGTTACTTTTAGCGACGGCAGCGCGCTGTTTACTTCCCGGCGCAGCGCCTGAAGGCGCGTCAGATCGACCTCGCTGACGAGGCGAAAATGGGGCGCGTTGCGTTTGGACTCCTGCAGACGGCTGGCAATAGTGCGGCGCATGGCGGAGAGCGGCTGGCTGTCGTACGTCGCGCGCTCCTCAGCCGGTTCTGCTGTTCGGGCCACGCTCTGTTCACCGCTGCCTCGCAGCGCGGCTAACGCTTCCACATCGGCCCGGCTGACGCGCCCGGCCGAGCCTGAGCGGCGGCAGTCATGCAGATTAATCCCCAACTGGCTTGCCAGACGGCGCGCGATGGGCGTTGCCGGGATCTGGCTATCATCCTGGGTGGCGTGGCGCGGTTTTGCTTTTACCGCCGCGCGCGGCTGCAACTCGGCGCTGCCACCGCCTGCGGTAATCGCTGCCTGCAGATCGGCAACGGAGATGCGACCTTCGCGACCAGAGCCGCTCACCTTACTCAGGTCGATGCCCTGCTTTTTCGCCAGACGCAGAGCGTGCGGCGTGGCGTTAACCTGCGTCTCATCATTTTCGCCGCGCAGCGCCGCCGGGATCGCATCCTGCGCAGCGGGTTTTGCTGGCGCTGAAGGTTCGGGCGAGATTGGCGCGGGTGTCGATGGCGCGGTTTCTGCCGCAGGCTGCGGCGCGCCGCTGTTAAGCGTGGCGGCAAAAGCATCAAGTTCGCTGTCGCTTATCTGCTCATCAGCCACCAGCGCCAGCACCGCGCCAACCGGTAGCGTATCGCCCGGCTGAGCCAGCACCCGGCGCAGTACGCCGTCCCACGGCGCTTCCAGCACGTTGGTTATCTTGCTGGTTTCAATTTCACAAATATCCTGCCCCTGGCTGAAGGCGCTCCCCTCTTTAATCAGCCACTGAGCCAGCGTTCCCTCTTCCATCGACAGCCCCCATTTGGGGATCTCCAGCGTGCGGATTGTGCTCATGGTTACGCCTCCATCAGTTGTCGAACGGCGGCCTCAATGCGATCCACATCAGGGATCCAGAGTTTTTCCAGCGCGGGCGAGAAGGGAACCGGGGTGTGCGGCGGGGTAATTAACACTATTGGCGCTTTCAGGAAGTGGAACGCCTGCGAGGCGATCAGCGCCGCCACATCATGGGCGAAGCCGAAGCGGGCAGCGGACTCATCGACAATCACCACCCGGCCAGTGGAGGCGACGGATTCGAGAATGCCCTCCTCATCCAGCGGCGAGACGGTGCGCGGATCGACCACCTCCACGGAGATGCCCTCTTTCAGCAGTTTGTCCGCCACCTGGTTGGCTTTATGCACCATCGCCGAGAGGGCAATAATGGTGACATCCTCCCCTTCGCGGGTGTAGTTGGCCTGGCCCAGCGGCACGGTATAGCTCTCGTCGGGCACTTCGCCTTTCATGTCGTAGAGCATCTTGTGTTCGCAGAAGACCACCGGATCGTCGTCGCGAATCGACTGGATCAGCAGCCCTTTGGCGTCATAGGGCGATGAGGGCACCACCACTTTCAGCCCCGGCGTGGTGGCAAAAATATTGTAGGGGGACTGGGAATGCTGCGCGGCAGCGGAGAAACCGGCCCCGATCATGCCGCGCACCACCAGCGGCGCTTTCGCCTTGCCGCCGAACATATAGCGGAATTTCGCCGCCTGGTTGTAGAGCGCATCGTGGCTGACGCCGAAGAAATCCATAAACATCAGCTCTGCCACCGGGCGTAAGCCGGTCACTGCCGCACCGGCAGCCATACCGATAATCGCCGACTCGGTGATTGGCGTATCGATCACCCGTTGCGAGCCAAACTGGGTCCACAGCCCTTTGGTAACGCCGAGCACGCCGCCGAAGGCCTCCACTTTCGCCTCTTCCGGCGCGTTGCCGCCGTGGCCGCCGCGCAGATCTTCACCGATCAGCACCACGCTTTCATCGCGCGCCATCTCTTGCGCCAGCGCGTCGCGGATCGCTTCACGGTAAGTTTTGATTGTCATGACGGGCTCCTCAGTAAGAGACGTAAACGTCGGTCAGCAGGCTTTCCGCCACCGGATAACCCGCAGCGCGGGCTTTGATCACCGCATCGTCGACCTGCGCTTTCACTTCGGCGTCAATCGCCTCCAGCGCCTCGCGCGTCAGCGTTCCTGCCGTTTTGCTGGTGAAAATCTTCAGCGGATCGTGATCGGCGCGCAGGCGCTCGATCTCCCCTTCCCCGCGGTAAAGCCCTGGATCGCCCTCAAAGTGGCCGTGCCAGCGGAACGCTTTCGCCTCAATCACGCTCGGCCCGCCCCCTTCACGGGCGCGCTTCACTGCTTCGGCCGTCGCTTCGTAAACGGCAAAGAAATCAGTCCCGTCCACGGTGACGGCAGGCAGACCAAACCCGGCGGCGCGCCCGGCGATATCGCGGCCACCAACGGCGTAGTTATGGCCGGTCGCTTCACCGTAGCCGTTGTTTTCAAAGACGAAGATAGCGGGCAGTTGCAGCACCACCGCCATGTTGATGGCTTCAAACACCAGCCCCTGGTTGGAGCCGCCGTCGCCGGTAAATGAGACGGCAACGCCGCCGTTATTACGGGTTTTCGCCGTCAGCGCCGCGCCAATCACCAGCGGCGGTGCGCCGCCGACAATCGCATTCGCGCCGAGCATCCCTTTCGAGAGATCGGCAATGTGCATCGAGCCGCCTTTCCCACGGCAGAGACCGGCGTCTTTGCCGAAGATCTCCGCCATCATCGCGTGGATATCGCACCCTTTGGCGATGCAGTGGCCGTGCCCGCGGTGGGTGGAGCCGATGTAATCCGTCTGCTGTAAGTTCTCGCAGACGCCGACGGCAATCGCCTCTTCGCCGGTATACAGGTGGATGAATCCGGGAATGTCACCGCTGGTGTTTTCAGTGTGCAGGCGCTCCTCGAATTCACGTATTTCACGCATTTTGCGATAAGCCTTTAACAGCTGTTGTGTGTTCAGCTCCATAGCTCCGTCCTCAGGTTGTATACCCGCGAGCGCCAGCACGGCGACCGGCAGGGGTTGCGGAAGTGGGGTTACTCTATAAGCGGGTCTTAAGGGGGGATAACCCCCCAATTGGGGGGGAGAGCGGGACTAAAAGAGATAAATGCGATAAGGGTCAAGTTCTGGCAGGTTACAGGCGGGTGTCAGTTACTTACACTTAGCAGCGACTTTCGTGAACAGGGGCAGGCTCGTATGAAATCGTTGACCTCAACAGACTCTCTGCTTGCGGCCAGCTATCGCGAGGAACCTTTCCGCTTCACGCGCCGGCTGCCGCTGATCCTCACCAAATTAACCCCACCCCGCTCGCCGGGCGTGCTGCTTGAGCGTGACCGCCTGCTGGCCAGGCTGGATGAGGCCGCCGACGGTGCGCTGACGCTTATCTGCGCCGCGGCCGGTTCCGGGAAAACAACATTGCTGGCGCAGTGGTATCGCCAACGCCGAGAGCAAGGTGACGCCATCGGCTGGCTGAGCCTGGAGGAGGATGAGAACGATCCGGCGCAGTTTGCCCGCTACCTGGTCACCGCGCTGAAGCCGCTCTACAGCGGCTGGGGCGAGGCGCTCGAACCCTTTTTACAGGGCGATATGACGCCGGATCTCTCAGTGCTGCTGGCGGAGTTGACCAACCAGCTGCACTGCTGCGCGCACCCGGTGTGGCTGATCCTTGATGATTACCACGCCCTGACCCACCCCGCGCTGCACGAGGGCATAAGCTGGCTTATCAACCACGCACCCGCTTCGCTGCACCTGATCATTGGCAGCCGTTTTCGCCCGCCGCTGGCGCTGAGCCGCCTGGCATTACAGGATGCGCTCAACGAACTGCACGATGAGGATCTGCGTTTCACCCTCGCCGAAGCGCAGGACTACCTCAGCGACGCCGCGCGCACCGCACTCCCTGGCGCACAGGATGTTCAGCGGCTGATGCTGGCTACAGAGGGGTGGGTGGCCGGGATCAAGATCGCCGCACTGGCACCGGACTGGCACCACGATCCGCAGCGCTTTCTGGCGCGTATTCCCTCCGGCTCGCGCACGCTGGCACGCTATCTCGACGAGGTGATCTTTACCCCGCTGCCGGAGGCGGTGGTCGATTTTCTGCTACAAACCGCGATCCTTAACCGCCTCACTCCGGCGCTGTGCGATGCGCTGACCGGGCGCGAGGACGGCGAAGCGATGCTTGGCTGGGTCCAGCAACATAATCTGTTTATCACCGCTCTGGATGAGCACGGCGGCTGGTTTCGCTACCACCACCTGATGCGCGACGCGCTGCTGGCCCGCTTGCAGCAGAGCGAACCGGCGCGCGTGCGGCAGCTGCACGAGCGCGCCAGCAACTGGTTTGCCGGGCAGCAACTCTGGGCCGAGGCGGTGCGCCACGCACTGGCGGCAGGGAAAAGCGGCGCACGACATGCCGAAGCCAGCGCACAGTCTCTCGCCGAAGAGGGGGATATCGACACGCTGGTGCGCTGGATGCACTTTCTGCCGCTGACGCCCGATCCGTCGCGCATTGATTTGCAGCTCAATCTCGCCTGGGCGCTGGCGCACCACTTCCGCTTTCAGGCCTCGCGCGAACTCCTCGACGGCATTGAGGCGATGGCGCACGACGCCGCGCTGTCGCACAGCGTGCGCGTCAAGCTACGGGTGGTGCGGGCGATTTGTGAAGCCTTTGCCGAGAATATTGAACGCAGCGTTGCGCTGGTGGAGCCGTTACTGGCAGAGATCCCCTGCGGCGACCGCTGGGTAGATGGGCTGGTGTGCAACATTCTCAGCTACTGCCACCTCGTCAATGCCCGGCCGGGGCATGCGCTGGCGGTGCAGAGCCGGTTGCCGGAGCTGAAGGTGGCGAACCGCAATCTGTTTGTTGATGTCTGGCGCGCCTTTGTCATCGCCCAGGCCCATTTACGCCAGGGGAATCTGGCCGATGCGCAGCGGGTGGCGGCGCAGACGCTACAGGCCGCCGAGGCGCAAACCGGCAGCAACTCCAGCAGCGGCGCGACGCTGGCACCGATTCTGGCGGAGGTTGCCTGGGAGCGCGACGAGCGGCAGGATATTGATGCCCTGCTGGCGCTGCGCCTGGAGATGATCGAGACCTTTTGCCCCCCGGAGGGGCTAAGCCGCTGCTTTATCGTGCTCTCACGCCAGGCGGCGCTTAACGGCCAGCTTGCGGAGGCGAAACGGCTTCTCACCTATGGCGGCGAGCTGACGCGCCAGCGCCACTGGCTGCGCGCGCAGGCGGCGCTACTGGCGGAAACGGTTGAACTGTATCTGCGTGATAGGGCGCTCTCCCCTGCGCTGGAGGCGCTGGACGTGCTCCGGCAGTTAGACAGTGAACATGCTGAAATCGAGGCGCTCGGCTTTTACCGGCGGGTCAGCGAAAGCCGCATCGCTCTTGCTGAAGGCCATGCCCATCAGGCTGCCGCTGCCTTTGCGGCGCTGGCCGACGAGCAGCAGCAGCGCGGCGAAGCGCGCTCTGCCCTGCGCTTGCATCTGGCGCAGGCCGCCGCCCTCTGGCATGCCGGGGCGTATGAACAGGCGGGTATGGTTTTCACCTCGCCGCTGCAACAGGCGCTGGAGCAAGGTTTACTGCGTAGCCTGCTCGACCTCGGCCCGGTACTGGTCGGGCTGCTTGACGATCTGCTCGCCCGCCAGGCCACGCCACAGGCGCTCCGGCAACAGGCTGCACCCCTGCGACAGCAGGCAGTCGAACGGTTTGGTTTACCGCCGAAACGGCACGATGAGGCAGAAGAGACGCGCTATCTCACCGAGCGCGAGCAGCAGACGCTTGAGCTTATCGCCAGCGGTCACTCGAACAAAGAGATTGCCCGCGTGCTGGGGATTTCGGCAGAGACGGTCAAATGGCACTTAAAACAGATGTATGAGAAGTTGCAGGTCAGCAGCCGAATGCAGGCGGTAAACCAGGCGCGGGAGTGGAAGTTATTGAAAGTGGAGTAGTGCGGCGCGCTGCGTCACAGCGGCTGAAATGGGTGGGGGCCCTGCCAGCTACATCCCGGCACACACGTCCTTTGCCCTGGCTGCTTCCTTCCGGACCTGACCTGGTGAACAAAGTAGCATTGCGGGAGAACCAACAGGGCCCCCATTGAGAGCGAAGGTTGATAACCAACGCGCTGGCGCATTATCCCCATCCGGCAGGGCAATTGCAACCCATAGGCTGACGGATGCTGGTTTCTTGCGCAATCGCTACTTCACAGCGGGTAAACTGCTGTTTATGCTGCCCCCTTCTCTGCTCAGGAGCGAGTGATGGATACGCAAGACTCTTTTCCCCGCCGGGTGTGGCAGATCGTCGCCGCCATTCCGGAGGGTTATGTCACCACCTATGGCGAGGTGGCGAAACTGGCGGGCTCGCCACGCGCGGCACGCCAGGTCGGCGGCGTGTTAAAGCGCTTACCCGAAGGCAGCACGCTGCCGTGGCACCGGGTGGTCAATCGTTATGGCGCGATTTCACTCAGCGGGCCGGATTTGCAGCGGCAGCGTCAGGCACTGCTGGCAGAAGGTGTGGTGGTGTCGGGAAGTGGCGAGATTGATTTGAACAAGTATCGCTGGCGCTATGAGTAGCTCCTCCCCCGCAGGAGAGGAGCACAACACACGCGGATTAGTACTGGGTCGGTGCCGGTGTGGCGTTAGACGGGGTGACCTGCGTTGGTGAGGTCGACGGTACGGTGTTCGGCGTACCACCGCTCTGCTGCAGCGGAACCGCGGTCTGCTGGACCGGAACCAGCGTCAGGTCGACTTTGGTGCCGCCCTGGTTGATAACCGGCTTAACCGAGTCGGTGATAAACACCATCTTGTTATCAACGGTGATCGCTGCACTCAGCAGGATACGCGCGTTCGGCTGGATGTCGGCCGGGTTAAACGGCAGGACATAGCTGTACGGCGGCTGTTTGCCATCGGTGCGCACCGCTTTCTGTGCCAGCACTTTCGACGGCGCGTTGGCCTGGGTGGCATCAGAAACGGTCACGGTTAACACCGCATCCGGCGGCAGCGCCACTTTCTGGCGGATCCAGACCGTACCGGTCACGCTTGGCTGAGCAATCGCCGCTTTATGAGTGGCGGACGGCGCATTGGGATTAGGTGCCGGCGTTGGAATATCGCCGCCTTTTTGGGCGCACGCCGATAACGCGACTGCGACTGCTAAACCACTTAACATGGGCACGAGTTTCATTGATCTCTCCTTATCTTCAATGCACCTGCAGGCGCAGCGCCTGCCAGATGTGTGTGGCTAAACCTTCGTAACCTGAACAAGTGTGGCACATATACCCGATATATTCCTGTAAACACCTATTCATTCAGATTATTGCACCCATCGGACCACTCCATTTTCCAGGTTATACTCAGGCAATATTCGCTACGTCAGCCGCTATCTATTTGAGGAGTTGTATGAGTCAGGCGCTATCTAATCTGCTGGCATTATTGAATCTGGAAAAAATTGAAGAGGGGCTGTTCCGTGGGCAGAGCGAAGATTTAGGTCTGCGCCAGGTCTTTGGCGGCCAGGTCGTCGGGCAGGCGCTGTACGCGGCGAAAGAGACCGTTCCGGCAGACCGCCTGGTACACTCTTTCCACAGCTACTTTTTGCGCCCCGGCGATAGCCAGAAACCGATTGTTTATGACGTGGAAGTGCTGCGCGACGGCAACAGCTTCAGCGCTCGTCGCGTGGCGGCGGTACAGAACGGCAAACCGATTTTCTATATGACCGCCTCTTTCCAGGCACCGGAGCCGGGTTATGAGCATCAAAAAACGATGCCCGCCGCGCCCGCGCCGGATTCGCTCAAATCGGAAACGGAGATCGCCCGCGATCTCTCACACCTGCTGCCGCCCGGCGTGAAAGAGAAGTTCCTCAGCGACAAGCCGCTGGAAATCCGCCCGGTCGAGTTCCATAACCCGCTGAAGGGCCATGTGGCCGATCCGGTGCGCCAGGTGTGGATCCGCGCCAACGGCGTGCTGGATGAAGATTTCCGCATCCACCAATATCTGCTTGGTTACGCCTCGGACTTTAACTTCCTGCCGGTGGCGTTGCAGCCGCACGGTGTTGGCTTCCTTGAGCGCGGTATGCAGGTGGCAACTATCGACCACTCGATGTGGTTCCACCGCCCGTTCAATATGAACGACTGGCTGCTCTACAGCGTGGAGAGCACCTCCGCCTCGAGCGCGCGCGGCTTTGTGCGCGGCGAATTCTATACCCAGGATGGCGTGCTGGTCGCCTCCAGCGTGCAGGAAGGGGTAATGCGTAACCGCAACTGAGCCGGTGGCGTTATCGCCAAAAGAAAAGCCTCCGCGTGCGGAGGCTTTTTTATGCTCAGGAGATACTCAACTTATCAGGCGTTGTAGGCGTTTTCGCCGTGGCTGTTGACGTCCAGCCCTTCGCGCTCTTGCTCTTCCGGTACGCGCAGGCCAACCGTCATATCCGCCAGTTTATAGCCGATAAAAGCGACCACCGCAGACCAGACAATGGTGATGCCCACGCTCTCCAGCTGCACCAGCACCTGGTGACCCATGGTGACGCCGGAGGCGAAGCCCACGCCGCCAAGGGAGGTGGAGGCGAAGATGCCCGTCAGGATACAGCCGATAATGCCGCACACGCCGTGAACGCCGAAGACATCGCACGGGTCATCGACGCGCAGCATACGTTTCAGCGCCGTCACGCCCCACAGACCCGCCAGACCGCACACCAGACCGACAATCAGCGCGCCGCCGACACCGACATAACCACACGCCGGGGTGATACCCACCAGACCAGCAATCGCACCGGAGCAGGCACCGAGCAGCGAAGGTTTGCCGCGCATTGCCCACTCGCCAAACACCCAGGAGAGGATCGCGGCTGCTGTAGCGACCACGGTGTTAACAAAGGCCAGCGCGGCAATTTCGTTCGCGCTGCTCGCCGAACCGGCGTTGAAGCCAAACCAGCCAACATAGAGGATCGCGGTCCCGATAAAAACCATCGGCAGGTTGTGCGGTTTAAACGCCTCTTTACCGAAGCCGACGCGTTTGCCAATCAGGTACGCACCCACGAGGCCTGCAATCGCGGCGTTAATGTGCACCACTGTACCGCCCGCAAAGTCGAGCGCGCCATGGGTTGCCAGCAGACCACCACCCCATACCATGTGTGCAATCGGCACATAGGAGAGCGTCATCCACACCACCACAAAGATCAGCACTGCAGAGAAGCGAATACGCTCGGCAAGCGCGCCGACGATAAGCCCGACGGTGATGCAGGCGAAGGAGCCCTGGAAGGCGACATGGATATATTGATAGATGCTGCCCATCACATCGGTGAGGGCGATATTTTTCAGCATCACCCAGTTGAAGCTGCCAAAGAAGCTGTTGCCTTCACTGAAGGCGAGCGAGTAGCCATAAACTACCCAGAGAATGCAGACCAGCGCGAAGGTGACCGCCACCTGGGTCAGCATGGAGAGCACGTTTTTGCCCCGAATCAGGCCGCCGTAAAAGAGCGCGATGCCCGGAATGGACATAAACAGCACCAGCGCGGTGCAAATCATCATAAAACCGTTATCTGCTTTATCCGCAACGGCCGGCGCGGCAAGCGCCAGACCCGGCAGTAAAGCCAGCGAGGCAAGGGTTGCTTTTACTGTTTTCATTGTCATTTTTCCGATCCCTATCACTGTGTGTCAGCTATTACAGCGCCGCTTCGTCGGCTTCGCCGGTACGAATACGGATCACGCGTTCGAGTTCGGCAACGAAAATTTTGCCGTCGCCAATTTTTCCGGTGTAGGCCGCTTTGCTGATGATATCGATCACCTCATCAAGCTGGTCGTCGGCAATCGCCACGTCGATTTTCACTTTTGGCAGGAAGTTGACGCTGTATTCCGCACCGCGGTAAAGCTCGGCATGCCCCTTCTGACGACCAAACCCTTTAACTTCCGTCACGGTCAGCCCCTGAATACCAATCGAAGAGAGCGCTTCACGCACATCTTCAAGTTTGAATGGCTTAATCACCACGGTTACCAGCTTCATAGATTCCCCTCACTCGACATTCGCAAATGGACGCAGCCAACATGAGGAAGGTATTGCAAGGGGTGTGCCAGAAATGTGAAGGCGCGCGTTTTCGTTCAAGAAAGAGTCAAAGCCAGAGGCGGTGATGGGCAGCGCAAGCGCACAGCCGGGACAGGCGCGACGGGAAAACGAAAAACGCACCATGAGAGTGCATGGTGCGTTACATTTTTGCACCACCAGGCGCAGGCGCGCCCCGGGTGCATAATTTTGGTGCATCAGGCGCTGAGGGACTCCTCCCGCGCGCTTGCCGCCAGCTCTTCACCGGCTAACTGCAACTGGTACATCTGATAGTAGCGCCCTTTCGCCGCCAGCAGTTGCTGATGGGTACCGCGCTCAACCGCCTGGCCGCGGTGCAGCACCAGAATGGTTTCCGCCTCGACAATGGTTGATAAGCGGTGGGCAATCACCACCAGCGTGGTCTTCTCGCGGATCGCCGCCAGCGCCTGCTGGATCGCCTGCTCAGTGCCGGAGTCGATATTTGCCGTCGCTTCATCCAGGATCAGGATCTGCGGGGCATCTACCAGCACGCGCGCCAGCGCCAGCAGCTGTTTCTGCCCGACGGAGAGATTATTCCCCTGCTCGCCGAGTCGGGTGTAGATCCCTTCACTCATGGTGCGCGCCAGATCGGCGAGCTGGACGATCTCCAGCGCCTGCCAGACGCGCTCTTCGCTGATATCCCGCCCAAGGGTGACGTTGGCGAAGAAGCTGTCGGCCAGCACTACCGGGTCTTGCTGCACCATCGCGACGCCTTTACGCAGCGCGCTGTGGCCGAGGGTGGCGAGCGGGCGACCGTCGAGGCGGATCTCCCCTTTGGTTAACGGGTAGTAGCCCATCAGCAGGCTGGCGAGGGTACTTTTACCGCTGCCGGTATGGCCGACCAGCGCGACAAAGCTGCGCGGTTCAACGTGCAGGGAGATATCCTGCAATACCAATTGATCTTCGCGGTAGGCGAAGGAGAGGTTTTCAATGTCGATCGCCCCGCTGTGCAGCGGCGTCTCGTCGTCGCCGTAATTCTGCCGCGGCCGGTCCATCAGTTCAAAGACGCGCTCACCGGCGACCACCGCCTGTTGCAGCATCGACTGCTGCGTCGTCAGCTCGATCAGCGGCTCGTTAAGTCGGCCAAGGTAGCTGATAAAGGCGTACAGCACCCCAACCTCCACCGTGCCGACGGTCGAGAAACCAAACAGCATCAGCAGGCCGCAGAGCACCAGTGCCGAAAAGAGGCTCAGCAGCGGGCGCAGCAGGAAGCCATCGAGGCGCAGGGTTTGCATCCGCGCGAGGTAGTGCGAGCGGCTGGCGTCGCTCATGCGCTCACCGAAGCGCGCCTGCTGGCGGAACTGCTGGATCACGCTCATGCCGTTGATGATTTCGTTAAAGCCGTCGTTGATGTCGGCAAGGTAGGCGCGCATGCGCCGCACAATCGGCGTGCTGAAACGCTGATAGATCAGCATCACGATAATCACCGCCGGGAAGATGCCCATCGCCACCAGCGCCATGCGCCAGTCGAGGCTGAACATCGCCACCAGCATCGCGCCAATCAGCGCCGCGCTGCGCAACACGGTGGCGACCACCGTCACGTAGAGATCGCGGATCACTTCGGTATCGTTGGTTACGCGCGAAATAATCTGCCCTACCGGCTGAGTGTCGAAGGCGCTGAGCGGCTGGCGCAGCGCGGCATCCATCACATCGGTGCGCAGCTGTTGCACCACACCGACCGCCGCCTGGTTAAAGAGCAGCGCCTGGGCGTAGTGCAGCCCCGCCGCCAGCAGTTGCAGGCCGACATAAGCCGCTGCCAGACCGGCGATCAGCGCGAGCGGCAGGTAGCTCTTCGCCACCATATTATCGATAAAGTAGCTGATCAGCGCCGGGCCGGAGACCTCGGCAATTGCCGCGACCCACAGCATCAGCACTGCTTTACTGAGCGGCTTGCGCCACGGTTTACCGTAGACCAGCAGACGTTTCAGCGTCGGCCACTGGCGGGAGAAGTTACGCATCCTGGACCTCCTGCGGATGGTCGTCCAGCGCCGCTTCCAGCTGCTGATACCGGTACATGTCGCGATACCAGCCTGGCTGGCGCGCGAGCTGCTCATGTTGGCCGCGCTGGGCGATATGGCCATGTTGCATAACGATAATCTCACTGGCTTCCGTCAGCGCCGACAGGCGATGCGCGCTGATAATCACGGTGCGCCCTTCGCCCCACTGGCGCAGGTTGTGCAAAATCTGGTGTTCGGTGCGCCCATCCACCGCAGAGAGGGCATCATCAAGGATAAGGATTTCGGCATTCAGCAGCAGCGCGCGGGCGATGGAGATGCGCTGTTTCTGCCCGCCGGAGAGCATCACGCCGCGCTCGCCCACTTCGGTGTCGTACCCCTGCGGCAGGCGCAGAATGTCATCATGCACGCTGGCAAGCTTCGCCACATGCTCAATCTCCTCCTGTGTCGCGCCGGGTCTGCCAAGGGCGATGTTATTGCCGATGGTGTCGGAGAAGAGAAACGGCGTCTGATTGACGACAGCAAGACGGCCGCGCCAGCTATCCAGCTTCAGCTGCGTGAGCGGCATATCGTGGAAGCGAATATCGCCCGCGTCGACGTCAAAATGGCGCTGAATCAACGCCAGCAGCGTACTTTTTCCCGCGCCGGTCGGGCCGCAGATGCCGAGCATCTGGCCCGGCTCAAGGGTCGCGCTCACATTTGTCAGCGCCGCGCCGTCGGTTTGCGGATAGTGAAACTCGCGGATAGAGAGCGTTAAAGTGCCGCGCTCGGCGGGCACGGTTTCGGTGCCGTCGTTCACCACCGGCGCTTCTGCCAGCATATCGCGAATGCGGCTATAGGCCGCGCTGCCGCGCTCGACGATGTTGAACATCCACGCCAGTGCCAGCATCGGCCAGATCATCAGCCCAAGATACATGGCAAAACTGGTCAGTTCACCAAGGGTCAAGGAGCCATGCACCACCATCCAGCTGCCACCGCCGATCGCCAGCATATTTGCCATCCCGATGGCAATATAGATGGTCGGGTCGAAGCGCGCATCAACGCGCGCCACGCGCATGTTTTTCGCGCCGGTATCCGCCGCTTCGCTGCCAAAGAGCGCCGACTGGCGATCTTCGAGGCCAAAGGCTTTGATCATGCGGATGCTGGTCATGCTCTCCTGGGTGCGATCGTTTAACGCAGAGAAGGCCGCCTGCGCCGCTTTGAAACGGCTGTGCAGCTGATCGCCGTAGCGCTTGATCACCAGCGCCATAATCGGCATCGGCAATAACGACAGCAGGGTTAACTGCCAGCTGATTTGCGTTGCCATCACGATCAGCACCACGCAGCCCATCACCAGCGAATCGACCAGCGTTAACACCCCTTCCCCGGCGGCAAACACCACGCGATCGACGTCATTGGTGGCGCGCGCCATTAAATCGCCGGTGCGGTGGCGCAGGTAAAATTCCGGGTGCTGGCGGCTGAGCTGGCGGTAAAAATCCTCGCGCAGTTCAACGGCGAGCTGATAGGAGGCACCGAAGAGCCAGACGCGCCAGACATAGCGCAGCAGATAGGTGACAACGGCAATCGCCACCAACGCCGCTACCCACATCCACACCTGCTGATGAGTAAATTGCTTCTGGGTGACGCCATCCACCACAATCCCCACCACTTTTGGCGGGATCAGCTGCAGGATAGCAATAATGATAAGTAAGGCGACAGCGCCGAGGTAGCGCTGCCACTCCCGACGAAAATACCAGCCTAACTGAGCAAATAATCGCACGCGGTTACATCCTGAACGTGAATTGCCGACGGTCGGTTAACCGCCGGAAGGGTTATTCAATGGGCAAAGCCGTGGTGTATTTTATCTGTTCCATGGCGAAGCTGGAGGTGACATCCGAAAGCCCCGGCACACTGTTGACCAGCTTCTTATAGAAGTCATCATAGCGTTTCATATCCGCCACCTGGACGCGCAGCAGGTAATCGTACTCGCCAGCCATACGCCAAAAGCCTAGCACTTCCGGGAGCTGTGTCACTTCGCTGACGAAGCGGTTATACCAGTCGCTGCTGTGATGCTGGGTTTTGATCAGCACAAATGCCGTCAGCCCCAGCCCGAGTTTTTCCGCATCCAGCACCGCCACGCGGCGCAGTAAGATACCGTCATCTTCCAGCTTTTTCAGCCGTTTCCAGCACGGAGTGGTCGTCAGATTAACGGCATCAGCCAGCGCCTGCAAAGAGAGTGAACAATCCTGCTGCAGTAACGCCAGCAGCTTGCGGTCAATTTTATCTAACATCCCCTACTCCGTTAGAAAATTTTTCTCTAAATAGTCTATCTCAAAGGCGAAATGGCAACCTTTTTTTCTTCGCCTTTCGCTAGACTGGGCACAAAATGACAAACGGAACAGCATCATGAACAACAGCTGGGTCAAATACGCGATTAATGAAATCAATGCCGACGCGCAGCGCTCTGCGGATACCCACCTTATCCGCCTGACGCTGACGGGTTTTCCGGGTATCAACCTCTATTTAAAAGATGAAAGCACGCACCCCACTGGCAGCCTGAAGCACCGCCTTGCGCGTTCGCTGTTTCTCTACGGCTTGTGCAACGGCTGGATCAAGGAAGGCACGACGATTATTGAAGCCTCCTCCGGCTCGACCGCCATCTCCGAGGCCTGGTTTGCGCGTCTGCTCGGGCTGCCCTTTATCGCGGTGATGCCTTACTGCACGGCGAAACGCAAAGTGGAGCAGATCGAGTTTTACGGCGGCCGCTGCCACTTTGTCGACAGCGCCTGCGAGATCTACGCCGAATCAGAGCGGCTGGCGAAAGAGCTGAACGGTCACTATATGGATCAGTTTACCTTCGCCGAGCGCGCGACGGACTGGCGCGGCAATAACAACATTGCCGACAGCATTTTCCGCCAGATGAAGAATGAGCCGCATCCGGTGCCGGAGGCGATTGTGATGAGCGCCGGAACGGGCGGCACCTCGGCAACCATTGGCCGCTATATTCGCTGCCAGGGCTACGACACGCGCCTGGTGGTGGTTGACCCGGAGAACTCCGTCTTCTTTGACTACTGGCAGAAGCGTGACAGTACGCTGCGCAGCCCGATCGGCAGCAAAATCGAAGGCATTGGCCGCCCGCGCGTCGAGCCGTCATTTATTGCCGATGTGGTCGACGAGATGCTGCGCGTGCCGGATGCCGCCAGCGTCGCCACCGCCCAGTGGCTGGAGACGCAGCTTGGCCGCAAAGTGGGTGCCTCTACCGGTACTAATATGTGGGGCGCTCTGCAGCTTGCGGCGCAGATGCGCAGTGAGGGGCGCCATGGCTCGATCGTTACCCTGCTGTGCGACAGCGGCGAGCGCTATCTTGAAACCTACTACGACCCGCAATGGGTCGCGGCGAACCTCGGCGATATCGAACCGTGGAGAGCGCAGATCGCCCTGCTTACCTCAGCGCAATAGCGCGAAGGCAATGGTGACGGACAAAAAAAAGCCGGGTTTAATAAAACCCGGCTCGCTGGCAATATCTTTTCATTCGGGGGAATAAGGAAGATGTGGAGTGTCCAGCCAGTGTGTCAAAAAGTGCGACACCGCCTGATTACGGCAGTGCCCGATAACCGGTAAATGCGGCAGCGCCGCGCGCAGTTGCGGCATGGCGTTGCCCATGATCATGCCGTAGCCGACGCGCTCTAACATCTCCTTGTCATTCATCGCATCGCCAAACGCCATACACTCTTGCATCGTCAGCCCCAACGACGTGCTGAGTACCCCAAGCGCTGCGCCTTTGTTGCAGCCGACCGGCAGAACCTCAAGACAGTCCATCGCCGCAAAGCAGATGTGCGCCTGCGCGCCAATCTGCTCATCAAGCTGCACCTGCAAGCGGCAGAGATCGTCGTGATCGCCGACAAAGCTTATCTTGGCAACGTCACTGGCGGGCAAGCGTTTAAGATCGGTAATCTGATAGCTAAAATCGCTGAAGAGATGCGCCTGTAGCGCCTCTGGCATCGGCTTATCGGTCAGCCAGCCGGAATCATTAAACACGTGCAGCGAAGCGTTGGTCTCCCAGCGGCCGTGCAGCACATGTTCCACCACCTGCGGGGAGAGATCCTGCCGATGGAGTAACTCGCCCTCTAAGGAGTGGATGCGCGTGCCGTTGCCGGTGATGAGAAAGGCATCGAGGCCGATATGTTGCACAACGCGCTGCATCTCCAGCGCGTGCCGACCGGTGGCGAAAGCCAGCGTAATCTCCCGCTCGTGTAAGCGCCGCAGCGCCGCCAGCGTTTGATCGCCTAAACGATGGTCGGGCATAAGCAGGGTGCCATCCATATCAAAAGCGGCCAGACGCGCCATGATCTACTCTCCAGTTCTGATGCCGTTAGGTTGTGTTTCAGTATTGCGTGAGATATACGGAAGTAATAGTGAATAGATAGGAATTATTGTTCCGGGTTATGAGATTACTCAACCGCCTTAATCAGTTTCAGCGTCTCTGGACGCCCTCTGCCGGTGAGAGTCAGGCGGTGAGCATTAGCGAGCTGGCTCTGCGCTGCTACTGTAGCGAACGCCATATGCGCACCCTGCTGCGCCAGATGCAGGCCGCCGGTTGGTTAACGTGGCGGGCGCAATCCGGGCGCGGTAAACGCGGCGCGCTGCATTTCTGCGTGACGCCGGAGCGGCTGCGGCGCGAGATGCTGGAGCAGGCGCTGACGGCCGGGCAGCAGCACAACGCGCTGGCGCTCGCTGAACTTGATCCTGCGGATCTGCGCGCGCTGCTCAACCCCTATCTCGGCGGATTGTGGCAAAACGAGACGCCGACCCTGCGTATTCCCTACTACCGCCCGCTGGAACCTTTGTTACCAGGCTTTCTCGCTGGCCGCGCGGAGCAGCACCTTGCCGGGCAGATCTTTAGCGGGCTGACGCGCTTTATCAGCCGTAGCGCGTTGCCGCAGAGCGACCTCGCCCACCACTGGGAGAGCAGCGAAGATGGCCTGTGCTGGCGTTTTCACCTTCACGCCACCCTGCACTGGCACAATGGCGATGCGGTCACCGCCGCGCAGCTGCATCAACAGCTTGTCGCCCTGCTTGAGTTGCCCGCGTTACGGACGCTTTTCGCCAGCGTCGAGCGCATTATACTCACCCATCCGTGGTGCATTACTTTTCAACTCCATCGCCCCGATTACTGGCTGGCACACCGGCTGGCGAGCTATAGCAGCCGGCTGGCGCACCCGGCACATCCGCAGGTTGGCACCGGGCCGTTTCGTCTTGTCGCCTTCAGTGATGAACTGGTGCGCCTTGAGAGCCACGACCACTACCATTTAAGCCACCCGCTGCTGAAAGCGGTTGAGTACTGGATTGCGCCGCAGCTGTTTGATGAGGATTTAGGCACCAGTTGCCGCCATCCGGTGCAGATTGCCATCGGCGAGCCGGAGGAGTTGCGCCATCTGCAACCGGTCAGTAACAGCATCAGCCTCGGCTTTTGTTATCTCGCCCTGCGCCCCGGCGCGCGGCTGAACCCGGCGCAGGCGCGCCGTCTGGTGCAGATTATTCATCACACCTCGCTTTTGCAGACGTTACCGCTGGATGAGGGGCTGATAACCCCCAGCCGGGAATTACTGCCCGGCTGGCACATTCCCGGCTGGCGCGAAGAAAACGTCGCCCTGCCGGCGAAACTGACGCTTATCTACCATTTGCCGGTTGAGTTGCACACCATGGCGCAGCAGCTTAAAGCCTCTCTTGCCGCGCTCGGCTGCGAGCTGACGGTGATCTTTCATGACGGTAAACGCTGGGAAGGGTGCCGAGAACTGGCGGCAGCGGATCTGGTGATGGGCGACAGGCTGATTGGCGAAGCGCCGGAGTACACCCTTGAGCAGTGGCTGCGCTGCGATCCCCTGTGGCCAAACCTGCTTGGCAGCGCGCAGTTCGCCCATTTGCAGGCGACGCTGGACGCGGTGCAGCGTCAGGCCGACGAGCAGGCACGTATCGCGGCGTTGAAAGCGCTCTTTGACAGGTTGATGGACGAGGCGCTGCTGACGCCGCTCTTTAATTACCATTACCGCATTAGCGCGCCGCCGGGCGTCGAAGGGATCGAGGTTAACCGCCGCGGCTGGTTTGAGTTTACCGAGGCCTGGCTTCCGGCCCCGTCGCCGTGAAGAAGCTGGTCGCTGGATGGCTCACGCGCTACCATACCTTTTTTGTGTAAATGTCAGGAACAATTATGAAACGTGCCGTTGTCGTCTTCAGTGGCGGACAAGACTCCACGACCTGTCTGGTGCAGGCGTTACAGCAGTATGATGAAGTCCATTGCGTGACGTTTGATTATGGGCAGCGCCATCGCGCTGAGATCGACGTTGCACGCGAACTGGCGCAAAAGCTGGGCGCACGGGCGCATAAAGTGTTGGATGTGACGCTGCTTAACGAACTGGCCGTGAGCAGCCTGACGCGCGACAGCATTCCGGTGCCGGATTATGAAGAGAGCGCAGACGGCATTCCGAATACCTTTGTTCCCGGGCGCAATATCCTCTTTCTGACGCTGGCGGCGGTGTACGCTTACCAGGTGCAGGCAGAAGCGGTGATCACCGGTGTATGCGAGACCGATTTTTCCGGCTACCCCGACTGCCGCGATGAGTTTGTGAAGGCGCTTAACCACGCGGTTAGCCTCGGTCTGGCGAAGGATATCCGTTTTGAAACGCCGCTGATGTGGATCGATAAAGCACAGACCTGGGCGCTGGCGGATTACTGGGGCGCGCTTGAGATGGTGCGCAGCGAAACCCTGACCTGTTACAACGGCATTAAAGGCGATGGTTGCGGCCACTGCGCGGCGTGTCATTTACGCGCCAACGGTTTGCAGCAGTACGTTGCTGATAAAGCGGCAGTGATGAGCGCCATGAAAGCGAAAACCGGCTTGAAATAACCCCGGCCAACAAACCCGCATCAATCCCGTAGGCCGGATAAGCGGTACGCGCCATCCGGCATTATCCCCGTGACACCATTGCCGGATGGCGGCTTCGCCTTATCCGGCCTACAAAAACAGAGCCCGCTGGAACGGCGTAGGCCGGATAAGCGGTACGCGCCATCCGGCATTACCTCCGCGGCACAATTGCCGGATGGCGGCTTCGCCTTATCCGGCCTACAAAAACAGAGCCCGCTGGAACGGCGTAGGCCGGATAAGCGCCAGTGCCATCCGGCATTACCTCCGCGGCACAATTGCCGGATGGCGGCTTCGCCTTATCCGGCCTACAAAAACAGAGCCCGCTGGAACGGCGTAGGCCGGATAAGCGCCAGTGCCATCCGGCATTAACCCCGCGACACCCTTGCCGGATGGCGGCTTCGCCTTATCCGGCCTACAAAAGCGAGCCCACAGCGATACCGTCTTTGCTTTTATCTGCGGTCTCACAGCGGCGGTGTTGACCCCCGCTGAAATCGGTGAACCGAAGCGGGAATGACAAGGTCTGGACGCCATGGATGGCGGACAGAGGCGAACCGAGACAGGACAAAATTGCCGGGTGCAATTTTGAACAGCGCTTGCGCTGGCCCCGAGGGAGCGCGTCCCATGGATGGAACGAGTAAACCGAGTCGAGCCGGCCGCAGTCAGGCACGCGGGAGGTGAGCGCAGTGCGCAGCACCGATTTCCTCGCGGGGCCGCGGGGATTGATAAGGGGGGCGCGGCCGCTCCCCTTATCCCGTTCACCGCATAAGAGATTAATGAAACTCCCGCACGCATGGTGGAACGGAACAATACCACCAAAGCCACATGCAAACCCCATTGCCGGATGGCGGCTACGCCTTATCCGGCCTACGCCTGACAATTCGGCATGGGCGCAGCGAAACATGCCGGATGGCGCATAAATGCTTATCCGGCCTACGCGGTTTCAGCGGTTCCAGCGCACCTAATCCCGCTCCCCAATCATTAACTCCAGCTTCTCCCGCAACTCCCCCTCCAGCGCCAGCGCTTTCTGGGTCTTCAGATCGATACAGACAAACGTCACCAGCGCATCGGCAACCACCTGCCCTTCCGGCTCTAATGTCACCACCTGGCTTAAGACCCCGCTCTTGCCGTTAATCTGCTGGACATGGCTGGTGACCGTAAGCAGATCGCCGAGCACCGCCGGGCGGCGATAGTTGATATTGATGTTAACCACCACAAACGCGATGTTATGGGCGGTCATCCATTGAAAGCTCTCGTTATGCTCCAGCCCATCCCAGCGCGCTTCCTCAAGAAACTCGAGATAGCGGGCATTGTTTACATGCTGGTAGACATCAAGGTGGAATCCACGAACTTTTATTTGGGTCTGCATAGCGCGTTAACCTTTACCGTTTATAGTTATAGAGACAGAGGCCATACTGGTATGACCTCCTAATTCTGGCAAAAATTAGCCACTACGCAAGCAACTTACAGTTTCAGGTTCGCCAGATTACGCTCTACCAGCTTGCCTCCCATGCCCGGCACCTGTTTTAAATCGTCGACGCTCTTAAACGGCCCATACTCTTCGCGATAGCTGACGATCGCCTGCGCTTTTTTCAGGCCAACGCCCTTCAGCGCCTTTGATAGCTCTTCCGCCGTCGCGCTGTTGATGCTGACTTTCACGCCGCCCTCCTCTTCCTGCGCGGGCTTTGCCGCCTCGTGCCCTTTGGTGTGAGAAGCGGGTGCAGCGGAGTGCGTGGCGGGTGGTTTTGCACCGCTTGCGGGCGCGGCAAGCGTGGCAGAACTGAACGTTGCACACACAAACGCCAGGGGCAGTAAAAGGGCTTTGACTCCATGTTTCATGCTGTTATCTCCGTTGTGTTAACTCGCAGCGGAGCATAACCAGGGCGGAAAAGGTCGACAAATGGCAAACAGCAGAAATGGAAAAGGCCGCGAAAGCGGCCTTTATGTATTGCAGAGCGTTACCTTTTTTTGGGAGAGAGTTCCCGTTACTGCTGCTGTTCTGAGGTATCGCCGAGTTTGATTTTGGCTTCTTTACGCAGGTTGCTCATCAGCGCTTCGAAGGCGATCTGTGCGTTATTCTGCGTCACGCCCTGCATCATCGCTCTCTTCTGCGCGTCCGGCATCTCGCCCGCTTTCACTTCATCCAGCGCCATGATCACAACATTACGCTGCTGATCGGTGGTGCTACCGTAGGAGGGTTTATCCTTCGCCGGCAGTGGCAGGTTGAAGGCTGCGGTTGCAACCGGGTCTTGTCCGAGGCGTGCCAGAGTTTTCGCTTCGCCGAAGCTCAGACCAGCGGCTTTCATCGCCTCGTCGCCTTTGCCCGCTTTCAGCGCTTCAACCAGTTTGTCAGCATCCATCTTCGCCTGCTGCTCAGCCTTATCATGCTTAACGATGTCCGTGACCTGCGCTTTCACTTCCGCCAGCGGCTTAATCGCTTCCGCTTTATGGTCGGTAACACGCAGCACGAACGCGCGATCGCCGTCAACGGTGATGATATCGGAGTTGTTGCCCGGCGAGCCGTTCTGACCTACCAGACCGCCGTTGAAAATGGCATCGCTGACCGGTTTGAAGTTCAGCTCTTCCGGCAGATTGTCGCGGGTAAACCACTCCGTCTGCACCGCTTTGGTACCAGAAACCTGTTCAGCACCCGCCAGGGATTCATTATCGTTGGTTGCCGCTTCACTCACTTTACGCTGCAGCGCGAACCAGGCATCGAGCGCATTTTCATGCTTCACCTTCGCCGCCAGTTCATCGCGTACTTCGTTCAGCGGTTTGACGACGGCAGGCTGAATGTCATCCAGACGCGCCACCAGGTAGCCGACGGAAGATTTGATCGGGCCTGAGAGCTGGCCTTTCTCTTTCAGACCGGCGTTTTTCAACTCATCCGGCGTGGTGCCCTCTTCCAGCCAGCCCATGTCGCCGCCGTTACGGGCAGAGATAATGTCAGCAGATTTCGCCTTCGCCAGGGCAGCAAAGTCAGCCCCTTTTTTCAGCTCGTCGATGACCGCTTTCGCTTCATCTTCGGTTTTGGTCTGAATGACGCTGTAACGATTACGCTGCGGCTGAGTGAACTGATCCTTATGCTGGTCGTAGTAAGCCTGAATCTGTGCGTCGGTGGCGTTTTCCTGCATCGCTGCCGCATCAAGCTTGATGTAGCTTACGCGGAACTGCTCCGGCGCAATAAAACGGCTCTTGTTCTGGTCGTAATAGCTGGCGATCTCATCATCGCTGACGGTCTGTTTTGCCGCCAGCGCGTTCACGTCAATCACTGCCTGGCGCACGACGCGCTGCTGGGATACCAGCGCCGCCAGCTCGTCGGTCTCGCCTTTGAGCATAAAATCGGTGCCGGCGACGGCATTGATCAGCTGCTGGGAGATAAGCTGGCTACGCAGCGCCTGCGCATATTGATCGGCGCTCATGCCCATACGGTTAACGAGGGCGTTGAAACGGTTATTATCGAATTTGCCGTCAGAGTGGAAAGCATCGGTGGCGAAGATAGCGTTTTTAACCTGCTCATCGCTGATATCGAGGCCTAGCTTCTTCGCGTATTGATCCAGCAGGGCTTCGTCAATCATGCGATTGAGCACCTGCTGACGTACGGATTTCATGTAGTTCTCATTTGCGGCCAGCTCTGAGAACTGGTCACCCAGCTTCTCCGCCATACGGTTGCGTTCGCTGGTTACCGCATTTTCAAACTGCGCGCGGCCAATTTCCTGGCCATTAACTTTTGCGGCGTAATTATTGTTACCGCCAATCAGGTAGTTACCCACGCCAGTCAAAATGAATGACACGATAATCAAACCCAGAATGATCTTGAGCACGACGTGATTCGCCGCCGCGCGTAAATTGTCCATCATGGTGTAACAACACTCCGCTGTAGGTGACTGTAGATCTCAGGCAGCGTACGAGGCCCGCTGCATGTAAGCGCGTATTTTGACAAGAAAACGGCGCAATTGTTAGCCCGCATCGCGCATAAACTCGCAGAAAGTGATTTTGCGAAAATAAAAAAGGCACACCTCGCGATGTGCCCTTGTATGTTGCCACCCTCCCCGCGTGGGGAAAGTCCTTAGTTCACGGCGTCTTTCAGCGCTTTACCTGCGCGGAAGCCAGGGACTTTGGCAGCAGCAATAGTAATCTCTTTGCCGGTTTGCGGGTTGCGGCCAGTACGGGCAGCGCGCTCTTTAACCGCAAAAGTACCGAAACCAACCAGTGCTACGTCGTCCCCGGATTGCAAAGATTCAGTAACAGAAGCAATTAACGCATCTAACGCGCGTCCGGCGGCAGCTTTAGAAATGTCAGCGCCAGCGGCAATCTTGTCTATCAGTTGAGATTTATTCACTCTTCTCTTCCTCTCTTTATATTTTATATCGCACCACATCCTTCGCAGTGCGACCGCGCAGCAGTTATAACAGGCCTCTCATGCCCTTACAACATCAGTTGATGATGACACAGGCGACCAGCAATCTAAATTAGCTATACAAAAAAAGACTGGCAAGTGCGAAATCACTCACCAGCCTTATATTTCTCTACGCACTTTGCGCGAGGTCACTATTTTGCAGTGGCTACCTGCATGCCGAACGGCGCATTCTGCAAGGCAAGCGTCAGCACTTCTTCAATACGTTTCACCGGATGGATATCCAGATCGGCAATGACGTTTTCCGGAATTTCTTCCAAATCGCGTTTATTTTCGTAAGGAATCAGCACGGTTTTGATGCCGCCACGATGCGCTGCCAGCAGTTTCTCTTTCAGACCGCCAATTGGCAGCACCTGGCCGCGCAGGGTGATCTCACCCGTCATCGCAACGTCGGCGCGAACCGGATTACCGGTCAGGCAGGAGACCAGCGCGGTGCACATGGCGATACCGGCGCTCGGGCCATCTTTCGGCGTCGCACCTTCCGGCACGTGGACGTGGATGTCGCGTTTTTCGTAGAAGTCGCCGTTGATACCCAGCTTCTCTGCGCGCGCGCGCACCACGGTCAATGCAGCCTGGATAGACTCCTGCATCACTTCACCCAACGAACCGGTGTAAGTGAGCTTGCCTTTACCCGGTACGCAGGCGGTTTCAATGGTCAACAGATCGCCGCCCACTTCAGTCCACGCCAGACCGGTCACCTGGCCTACACGGTTTTCATCATCCGCACGACCGTAGTCGTAGCGCTGAACGCCGAGGTAGTCATTCAGGTTGTCGCCGTTGATCTCGATATGCTTCAGGGACGGATCCAGCAACAGCTGTTTCACCGCTTTACGGCACAGTTTCGAGATTTCACGCTCCAGGCCACGCACGCCCGCTTCGCGAGTGTAGTAGCGAATAATGCCGACGATTGCACTGTCGTCAACCGTCAGTTCGTTCGGTTTCAGCGCGTTACGCTCAATCTGCTTGGTCAGCAGGTGGCGTTTGGCGATGTTCAGCTTCTCATCTTCGGTGTAACCGGAGAGGCGAATCACTTCCATACGATCCAGCAGCGGTGCCGGAATGTTCATGGAGTTGGAGGTGGCGACAAACATCACGTCGCTGAGATCGTAATCCACTTCCAGGTAGTGATCGCTGAACGCCACATTCTGCTCAGGATCGAGCACTTCCAGCAGCGCAGACGCGGGATCGCCACGCATATCCGAGGACATTTTGTCGATCTCATCCAGCAGGAAAAGTGGGTTTTTAACGCCGACTTTTGCCATTTTCTGGATCAGTTTACCCGGCATAGAACCGATGTAAGTGCGGCGGTGACCACGGATTTCCGCTTCATCACGCACGCCGCCCAGCGCCATACGGATGTATTTACGGCCCGTCGCTTTCGCGATGGACTGACCGAGCGAGGTTTTACCTACCCCCGGCGGCCCAACCAGGCAGAGAATCGGCCCTTTGAGTTTGTTCATACGGCTTTGAACCGCAAGATACTCAAGGATACGGTCTTTAACGCGCTCTAAGCCGTAGTGGTCGGTATCCAGCACTTCCTGCGCCTGACGAAGATCTTTTTTGACCTTGCTGCGCGCATTCCACGGAACCTGCACCATCCACTCGATATAGCCGCGCACTACGGTGGCTTCCGCAGACATCGGCGACATCATTTTCAGCTTCTGCAGCTCAGACTCGGCCTTCTCTTTGGCCTCTTTCGGCATTTTTGCCGCGTCGATTTTACGCTTCAGCGCTTCGTTTTCGTCCGGCGCGTCATCCATCTCGCCGAGCTCTTTCTGGATGGCCTTCATCTGCTCATTCAGATAGTACTCGCGCTGGGATTTCTCCATCTGCTTCTTGACGCGGTTGCGAATGCGTTTCTCAACCTGCAGCAGGTCGATCTCCGACTCCATCATCGCCATCAGATACTCGAGACGCTCGTTGATGTCGGACATCTCCAGCACCGACTGCTTGTCAGCCAGCTTCAGCGGCATATGCGCAGCGATGGTGTCAGCCAGACGTGCAGGATCGTCGATGCTGTTCAGTGACGTCAGCACTTCCGGCGGAATTTTTTTGTTGAGCTTGATATAGCCTTCGAACTGGCTGATCGCGGTACGTACCAGCACTTCCTGCTCGCGCTCATCAATGGCCGGCGAGTCAAGGTACTCCGCTTTCGCAGAGAAGTGCTCGCCGTTATCGGCAAGCGAAGTAATGCGCGCGCGCTGAAGCCCCTCGACAAGCACTTTTACAGTGCCATCAGGCAGTTTCAACATCTGCAGAATAGACGCCACGGTCCCGACGGTGAAAAGATCGTTTACACCCGGCTCATCCGTTGACGCTTCTTTCTGCGCAACCAGCATGATTTTTTTATCATGATCCATGGCTGCTTCAAGACAACGGATTGATTTTTCCCGCCCCACAAATAACGGGATGACCATGTGCGGATAAACCACCACATCGCGCAACGGCAATACGGGGATTTCAATGCGTTCAGAACGCTCAGGATTCATAGAGCTCTCTCTTAGTTTAAAGTCCGCCAGGTAATCAAGGTGACGTGACTGTGCCACACGCACCATTAACATGTAATGGAGTATATGGGGATGTTTCCCACACATTCAACGCCGGGAAGTCGGAAAAATAAAAGGGGAGATAAAATCCCCCCTTTTTGATTAACTGACTGTATGAATTGACGAATTATTCGCCAGATGCCTGCTGCGCTTCCGGCTTGCCGTAAATGAGCAGCGGCTTGGTTTGCCCGTCGATTACTGACTCATCAATCACCACTTTCTCGACGTCTTCCAGAGACGGCAGATCGTACATGGTGTCGAGCAGCGCGGCTTCTACGATAGAGCGCAGACCACGCGCGCCGGTTTTGCGGCTCATCGCTTTCTTGGCAATAGCATTCAGCGCTTCGTCGCGGAACTCCAGATCGACGCCTTCCAGATTAAACAGCGCCTGATACTGCTTGGTCAGGGCGTTTTTCGGCTCTTTCAGGATCTGGATCAGCGCTTCTTCGCTCAGCTCGTTCAGCGTAGCGACAACCGGCAGACGACCGATGAACTCCGGGATCAGACCAAACTTGATCAAATCTTCCGGCTCAACCTGCGCCAGCAGCTCGCCCTCTTTCGCTTTTTCGGATTTTCCTTTCACCGTTGCGCCAAAACCGATGCCGGAGCCGGTTTCCACACGGTGAGAGATCACCTTATCGAGGCCGGCGAAAGCACCACCACAGATAAAGAGGATTTTGGAGGTATCAACCTGCAAAAACTCCTGCTGCGGATGCTTACGGCCGCCCTGCGGCGGAACGGCAGCAACGGTACCTTCAATCAGCTTCAGCAGTGCCTGCTGTACGCCTTCGCCCGATACGTCACGGGTGATGGAAGGGTTGTCTGACTTACGAGAGATCTTATCGATCTCATCAATGTAGACGATGCCGCGCTGCGCTTTCTGCACGTCGTAGTCACACTTCTGCAGCAGCTTCTGAATGATGTTTTCCACATCTTCACCGACGTAGCCCGCTTCGGTAAGCGTGGTGGCATCCGCCATGGTGAACGGTACATCAAGCAGGCGCGCCAGCGTTTCCGCCAGCAGCGTTTTACCGGAACCGGTCGGCCCAATCAGCAGAATGTTACTTTTGCCTAATTCAACGCCGTTGCTGGTGTCGCCGTTACGCAGACGTTTGTAGTGGTTGTAGACCGCCACCGCCAGCACCTTTTTCGCCTGCTCCTGACCGATCACATAGTCATCGAGATGGTGGCGGATTTCATGCGGCGTCGGCAGCGCGCTGCGCTCGCGGTGCGGCGCAACTTCTTTAATCTCTTCGCGAATAATGTCGTTACACAGATCCACACATTCGTCGCAGATATACACGGACGGCCCGGCGATAAGTTTACGCACTTCATGCTGGCTTTTGCCGCAAAAAGAGCAGTACAACAGTTTGCCCGAACCATCTTTGCGTTTATCTGTCATGAGTAAAACCTCTTTTCTGTTCTTTGCGCCACACGACGACGCAAATGCCATTCCAGGCGCAAAACGTTACTCAGGCATTACGCCGCTTGCACTGGAAAGTATAGCGGCCAATGCGGACTGAGCATTAGTTACGATGGGTCAAAATTGAGTCAACCAGCCCATAATCAACTGCTTCTTGCGCGGCAAGGAAGCGGTCACGTTCGGTATCGCGCTCAATTTGTTCTAAGGATTGACCCGTGTGATGCGCCATAAGTTCATTCATGCGCCCTTTCACTTTCAGGATCTCACGCGCGTGGATTTCGATATCCGTCGCCTGACCCTGATAGCCGCCCAGCGGCTGGTGGATCATCACGCGTGAATTCGGCAGGCAGAAGCGCTTGCCTTTTGCGCCAGCCGTCAGCAGGAATGCGCCCATTGACGCGGCCTGGCCCATACAGATGGTGCTGACGTCCGGTTTAATAAATTGCATGGTGTCGTAAATAGACATACCTGCCGTGATCACGCCGCCCGGAGAGTTAATGTAGAGATAGATATCTTTTTCCGGGTTCTCTGCTTCGAGAAACAGCATTTGCGCCACGATCAGGTTGGCCATATGGTCTTCGACCTGACCGGTCAGGAAAATTACGCGTTCCTTGAGAAGACGGGAGTAGATATCGAAAGAGCGCTCACCGCGGGAGGTCTGTTCAATAACCATTGGCACCAGGGCCATATGGGGTGCAAAGTTGTCTCGTTCGCCGCTGTATGACATTTCCGTCTCCTGGATAAAAAATTAACAAACTTGCTGCACTGATTGTACTTGAGTGAAAGAGGTCTGACTACGACCCCTCACGGACGGATTATCAGCCAGAGTCTTTCCTGCCACCCTCTTTAGTGGGGATGACCACGCATGTTTTCAAGCATAACAATCTTTTGCTGTTACGCTAACCCTGAAACACGCTTTTAGCACAGTTCTGATAAAGCCAATACGATAAAAAAAGCCCGCCACCAGCAAGCAGGTGACGGGCTTATTACTTTGAGCTATCGCAGAAAACGATTAAGCCTGTTGGTTCATCAGCTCGCTGAAGGAGGTTGCTTTCTCCGTCACTTTCGCTTTTTCCAGAACCGCTTCAACCGCTTGTTCTTCCAGCGCGACGTTACGCATGTTGTCCATCAGCTCTTTGTTTTTGCTGTAGAACTCGATCACTTCTTTCGGATCTTCATACGCAGAAGCCATCTCTTCGATCAGGCCTTTCACGCGCTCTTCGTCAGCTTTCAGCTCGTGGGTACGAATCACTTCGCCCAGCAGCAGACCAACAACAACGCGGCGTTTAGCCTGCTCTTCGAACAGCTCGCGCGGCAGTTCCAGAGCCTGTTTCTCGTTGCCACCGAAACGCTGAGCAGCCTGACGACGCAGAACGTCGATTTCGCTGTCGATCAGTGCAGCCGGTACATCGATGTTGTTGGCGTTAACCAGACCGTCGATCGCCTGAGATTTAACACGGTTACGCACGGCGCCTTTCAGCTCGCGCTCCATGTTTTTACGTACTTCTGCGCGCAGACCGTCCATAGAACCATCTTCAACGCCGAAACGCTTGATGAACTCTTCGGTCAGTTCCGGCAGCTCACGCTCTTCTACTTTCTTCAGGTTAATGACGAATTTCGCCGCTTTACCTTTCAGATTTTCCGCGTGGTACTCTTCCGGGAAGGTCACGTCGATGGTGAACTCTTCGCCCGCTTTGTGGCCTTTGATGCCCTCTTCAAAGCCCGGGATCATACGACCCTGGCCCATCGCCAGTACGAAATCGGTCGCTTTGCCGCCTTCGAACTCTTCACCATCAACAGAACCGGTGAAGTCGACAGTTACGCGGTCTTCCGCGTCGGCAGCGCCATCTTTCTCTTTCCAGTCTGCCTGCTGCTTACGCAGGGTATCCAGCATGGTGTCAACGTCAGCGTCGGTCACTTCAACGATCGGTTTTTCAACTTCGATGGTGTCCAGCGCTTTCAGTTCAACTTCCGGATAGACTTCGAATTCAACAGAGTAGGTGAAGTCTTCGCCCAGTTTGTATTCGCCCGGAACATAGTTCGGTGCGCCAGCCGGGTTGATTTTTTCCTGGATGATCGCGTCGATGAAGTTGCGGCTCATCAGGTCGCCCAGCACATCCTGGCGAACAGAGGCGCCGTAACGCTGAGCAACAACGGTCATCGGGACTTTGCCCTTACGGAAACCGTCAATACGTACTTTCTTCGCTACGTTGACCAGCTCGCTCTTCACAGCGGTCTCGATGCTGTCAGCAGCGATTGTAATCGTTACACGGCGCCCAAGGCCCTGAGTGGTCTCAACTGAAACTTGCATCTTGTTACCTCAAAAAATCACAGTGCTCGGTCAACTCTACCCTGCGAAGCAAACCTTTCGCTTTGCAGAACCGGGATGCTCTCTCTAATCAGATATACATTCCCTGTCGTCAGAATCACCCCGAAGACATTCCGAAAAATAAGACGCCGCATTATAGCGGCATCGCAGATATGAGTCGAGAACGGTAATAGCGCAACGGTGCGTCATTTTTCACACTTCTGAAGCAATTTTGCTCACAAAGGGGCGCTTCTCGCTCAAATTTCAGACAAAACAAAACGGCCCGCAGGCCGTTTTGACATTAACTGCATGCAACATACTGGAAAAGTTCAGCCTGTTGCAACCCGGTTTTCTAGGCGAGAGTCCCTGCGCCGCGGCAGGCAGGAGAGGTCAACAAGGTATCCTGTAGCCCTTCCCACTCTTTCAGGGTGTAGGTGTGCAGCGCGAGCGCATGAATTTTCGTCGCCAGCTCATCTGCCAGGGTACCGTAAATCATGCGGTGGCGGTTGAGGAAACGTTCACCGGTGAAGCAGTCGCTCACCAGTACCACTTTAAAATGGCTTTCCGAGCCCGCGGGAACGTTGTGACGGTAACTTTCATCCACAACGTCGAGAAAAACAGGCTCAAATGCCGCCTTCAGTTTTGATTCTATTTGATCACGCATCATCATGGTACGCCTCCGACAACGCTGAGATACCAGCTATCCCTTTAAATGTTAGCCGCTTTTACCGTCTCCGTTACAATAAGACAACAAAAATTTAGCCTTCGTCGCGCTTTTGCGCTCAACGGCATAATCTTCAGGGAAAACCTGGCCATTTGGAGCGAGGATAGCGTTTGAAGATGTTCTGCGCGCTGAAAAAAACCACAACACGATGAATTTACATGCGTTGAGGACTTCCTCTTAACAACGGCAATGTTATGATGGCGACAATTTTTCCCAGAAGCTTAGAGCCTTGAGAGCCTGAACATGATTAAGAAACTTCTCTTCCCGTTGGTTGCTTTATTTATGCTGGCTGGCTGCGCAACACCGCCGACCACCCTTGACGTCACACCGAAAATTACCCTTCCACAACAAGATCCGAGCCTGATGGGCGTAACGGTCAGCATTAACGGTGCCGATCAGCGTCCGGATCAAGCGTTGGCGAAAGTCACCCGTGATAACCAGCTGGTCACCCTCACCGCATCGCGCGATCTGCGCTTCCTGCTGCAGGAAGTGCTTGAGAAGCAGATGACCGCGCGCGGTTATATGATTGGGCCGAATGGCGCGGTTAACCTGCAGATCATTGTTAACCAGCTCTATGCTGACGTTTCTCAGGGCAACGTGCGTTACAACATCGCCACCAAAGCGGATATCGCGATCATCGCCACCGCTGCCAATGGCAACAAGTTAACGAAAAACTACCGTGCCAGCTATAACGTGGAAGGCGCTTTCCAGGCGACCAACGAAAAGATCACCAATGCGGTTAACAGCGTGTTGACCGACACCATCGCGGATATGTCTCAGGACACCACCATCCACGATTTCATCAAGCAGAACGCGCGTTAATCTCTCTGCACTGGCCCGGTTCTGCCGGGCCAGCTGAGCCGCTATGTCCAGCCACTACTTACGCATTTTCACGCAGCCCAAATCAGCGATTTTGCTGATGCTCGGCTTTGCCTCCGGTTTGCCTCTTGCCCTCACCAGCGGCACATTACAGGCGTGGATAACCGTCGCAGGCGTTGATGTCAAAACCATCGGTTTCTTCTCGCTGGTCGGCCAGGCCTACGTCTTTAAGTTTCTCTGGTCACCGGCGATGGATCGCTACACCCCCTCCTTTTTGGGACGTCGCCGCGGCTGGCTGCTGCTGACGCAGGTTGCGCTCCTGATCGCCATTGCCGCGATGGGCTTTCTGCAGCCTGCCAGCGATCTGCGCTGGATGGCTGCGCTGGCGGTAGTTATCGCCTTCTGCTCCGCGTCGCAGGACATTGTTTTCGATGCCTGGAAAACGGATGTGCTCTCGGCCGAAGAGCGCGGGGCGGGCGCGGCAATAAGCGTGCTCGGTTACCGCCTGGCGATGCTGGTCTCTGGCGGTTTAGCGCTGTGGCTGGCGGATCGCTGGCTGGGCTGGCAAGGGATGTACTGGCTGATGGCGGCGCTGATGATCCCCTGCATTATCGCCACGCTGCGCGCACCTGAGCCGGTGGGTACCCTTCCCGCACCGCGATCTCTTGAGGAAGCGGTGGTTGCGCCGCTGCGCGATTTCTTCGGGCGCAACAACGCCTGGCTGATCCTGCTACTGATTGTCCTTTATAAGCTCGGCGACGCTTTTGCCATGAGCCTGACCACCCTCTTCCTGATTCGCGGTGTCGGCTTCGACCCGGGCGATGTCGGGATGGTGAATAAAAGCTTAGGACTGGTGGCGACGATTATCGGTGCGCTGTGGGGCGGCGTGTTGATGCAGCGCTTAACGCTGTTCCGCGCCCTGCTGATCTTTGGCGTGTTACAGGCGATCTCGAATGCCGGTTACTGGCTGCTCTCGATTACCGATAAAGACATTGTGACAATGGGCGCGGCGGTCTTTTTCGAAAACCTCTGCGGCGGCATGGGGACAGCGGCGTTTGTCGCCCTGCTGATGACGCTCTGTAATAGCGCCTTTTCCGCCACACAGTTCGCACTGCTCTCGGCGCTATCCGCGGTGGGTCGCGTCTATGTCGGGCCGCTGGCGGGCTGGTTTGTCGCCAGCTATGACTGGCCGACCTTCTATCTCTTTTCGATCTTTGCGGCGATCCCGGGGCTGGCGCTGCTGCTGCTGTGTAAACGCACGCTGGAGTATACGCAGCGCACGGAAGCCTTTATGCCGCGCACCGAGTTCACGGCGCTGTATCGGCTGGCGCTGCGCATCCTCGGCGTGGGCGCGCTGTTCCTTGCCGCAGGCCTGCTGGTGCTTGCCAGCAATGCGCTGGGCCTGACGCAGTGGTCGGTCGATGGTCTGCTGCTGGAGGGCGGCGCGCTGCTGGCGCTGGTGGGCATCCTCTTCGGTGGCGGGCTGGATCTGGTGGCGCTGCGCAAAACCGCCCTGCTCTAGCGGGCGTGGAACGGGCGTCAGAGGATGCGATATATTTTACATAGTGTAAGTTAAGGTTATTTTTTAGAGAATAAACTCTTTAAAATCAGCTATTAAAAATAAAAAAAGCGAAAAAATAAATTTAGCGCCGTTATTATTTCGTTCATTAAACAGGCGTATTTTTGTTTTTTGTCCGATCGCCCTGAGCGGGCAAAAAATAAAAAATCTTAATTAATTTGTGCCTTATAAAATAAGGTCTATCCTATAACGATTCAGCACGGTTATTAATTGTTGGGTTTCATATTCGTTCCAATGATGTTTAATAGTTGCTGGATAATTGTTAATTATTTGTTTATTTGAACGATTGGTTATACCAATTTACCCTCAACGCAGATTGTAATGTCAGTTTTTCGTTATAATCGCTCTCTCTGGCTGTGCGAACGCCCGGTTTTACAGATTGTTGCATTCTGTGTGACATATGCGGCAGAACCCAGTAACACCTTACTGACACAAAGCCAATCATGTTTACAGTAACGTAACCTTTCCGTAAAATGCCCGCACACTTTAAGCGCCACCAGATCCCGTGGAATTGAGGTCGTTAAATGAGACTCAGGAAATACAATAAAAGTTTGGGATGGATGTCCTTAATCGCCGGCACTGTATTACTCAGTGGCTGCGATTCTGCGCTTCTTGACCCCAAAGGACAGATTGGTATGGAGCAACGTTCACTCATCCTGACGGCTTTTGGCCTGATGATGATTGTCGTGGTGCCTGCCATCTTAATGGCCGTAGGTTTTGCCTGGAAGTATCGTGCGAGCAATAAAGATGCGAAGTATAGCCCGAACTGGTCACACTCCAATAAAGTGGAAGCTGTGGTCTGGACCGTGCCGATTCTGATCATCCTGTTCCTTGCCGTGCTGACGTGGAAAACCACCCACTCGCTCGAGCCGAGCAGACCACTGGTACATGACGAACGCCCGATTACGATTGAAGTGGTCGCCATGGACTGGAAATGGTTCTTTATCTATCCGGAACAGGGCATCGCTACCGTGAATGAAATCGCCTTCCCGGCGAACACTCCGGTGGAATTCAAAGTGACTTCCAACTCCGTGATGAACTCGTTCTTTATTCCGCGTCTGGGCAGCCAGATCTACGCGATGGCCGGTATGCAGACCAAACTGCATCTGATTGCCAACGAAGCAGGTACGTATGATGGCATCTCTGCCAGCTACAGCGGCCCGGGCTTCTCAGGCATGAAGTTTAAAGCCATTGCAACGCCGGACCGCGCCGCATTTGACCAGTGGGTCGCCAAAGCGAAACAGTCTTCGACTACAGTGCCTGATATGGCGACGTACGAGAAAATTGCCGCACCAAGCGAATACAACAAGGTTGAATACTTCTCCAGCGTGAAACCCGATTTGTTTAAAGACGTTATTAACAAATTTATGGGCCACGGCAAGAGCATGGACATGACCCAACCGGAAGGTGAGCACAAGTCACACGAAGGTATGGAAGGCATGGACATGAGCCACGCGGAAACCTCTCACTAAGGGGCCGAGGAAAACGATGTTCGGAAAACTTACACTGGATGCAGTGCCGTACCATGAACCGATTATCATGGTTACGATCGCTGCGATTGCCGTCGGTGGTCTGGCGGTAGTCGGCCTGCTCTCTTACTTCGGTAAGTGGAAATGGCTATGGAATGAGTGGTTGACCTCGGTTGACCATAAACGTCTTGGCATCATGTATGTCCTCGTCGCGGTTGTTATGCTGCTGCGTGGCTTTGCTGACGCCGTTATGATGCGCAGTCAACAAGCGATTTCGTCGATGGGCGAAGCGGGCTTCCTGCCGCCTCACCACTACGATCAGATCTTCACCGCCCACGGCGTGATTATGATCTTCTTCGTGGCGATGCCGTTTGTTATCGGTCTGATGAACCTGGTGGTTCCGCTGCAGATCGGCGCGCGCGACGTTGCCTTCCCGTTCCTTAACAACCTGAGCTTCTGGTTCACGGTTGTGGGCGTGATTCTGGTTAACATCTCTCTGGGCGTCGGTGAGTTCGCGCAGACAGGTTGGCTGGCTTATCCGCCGCTCTCGGGAATAGAGTACAGCCCTGGTGTCGGGGTCGATTACTGGATCTGGAGTCTCCAGCTCTCTGGTATCGGTACGACGCTGACCGGTATTAACTTCTTCGTGACCATCCTGCGCATGCGTGCGCCAGGCATGACCATGTTCAAAATGCCGGTCTTCACCTGGGCCTCTCTGTGCGCGAACGTGCTGATTATCGCTTCGTTCCCAATTCTGACGGTTACTATCGCGTTGCTTACCCTGGATCGCTATCTGGGCACCCATTTCTTTACCAACGATATGGGCGGCAACATGATGATGTACATCAACCTGATTTGGGCGTGGGGTCACCCGGAAGTGTACATTCTGGTGCTGCCGGTGTTCGGGGTCTTCTCCGAAATTACCGCCACCTTCTCGCGTAAACGCCTGTTTGGCTACACCTCGCTGGTGTGGGCGACCGTGTGTATTACCATCCTGTCGTTCATCGTTTGGCTGCACCACTTCTTCACCATGGGTGCCGGCGCGAACGTAAACGCCTTCTTCGGTATTACCACGATGATTATCGCCATCCCGACCGGGGTGAAGATCTTCAACTGGCTGTTCACCATGTACCAGGGCCGTATCGTATTCCACTCCTCTATGCTGTGGACTATCGGCTTTATCGTCACCTTCTCCGTAGGTGGGATGACCGGCGTGCTGCTGGCAGTTCCGGGCGCAGACTTCGTACTGCACAACAGCCTGTTCCTGATTGCGCACTTCCATAACGTCATCATCGGCGGCGTGGTATTTGGTTGCTTCGCAGGTATGACCTACTGGTGGCCGAAAGCGTTTGGTTACACCCTGAACGAAACCTGGGGTAAACGCGCATTCTGGTTCTGGATTATCGGCTTCTTCGTTGCGTTTATGCCGCTGTACGTACTGGGCTTCATGGGTATGACCCGTCGTCTCAGCCAGCATATCGACCCGCAGTTCCACAGCATGCTGATTGTTGCAGCTTGTGGTGCCGCGCTGATCGCACTGGGTATCCTGTGTCTGCTGATTCAGATCTACGTCTCTGTTCGTGACCGCGACCAGAACCGCGACCTGACCGGTGACCCATGGGGTGGCCGTACGCTGGAGTGGGCAACCTCCTCTCCACCGCCGTTCTATAACTTTGCCGTTGTTCCGGAAATTCACGAACGTGATGCTTTCTGGGAGATGAAAGAGAAAGGCGAAGCGTACAAGCAACCTGCCCACTATGAAGAGATTCATATGCCGAAAAACAGCGGCGCCGGGATTGTGATTGCCGCGTTCGCAACGGTATTCGGTTTTGCCATGATCTGGCATATCTGGTGGATGGCGATTGCCAGCTTCGCAGGCATCATCATCAGCTGGATTGTGAAAAGCTTCGACGAAGACGTGGACTACTACGTACCGGTTGCAGAAATCGAGAAACTGGAAAAACAGCATTTCGATGAGATCAACAAAGCAGGGCTGACAAATGGCAACTGATACTTTGACCAACGCGCACGCCCATGCGCACGAACACGGGCACCACGATGCAGGGCCGAATAAAGTATTCGGTTTCTGGATCTACCTGATGAGCGACTGCATTCTGTTCAGCTGTCTGTTCGCGACCTATGCCGTTCTGGTGAACGGCACAGCGGGCGGCCCGACCGGCAAGGACATTTTTGAACTGCCGTTCGTTCTGGTAGAGACATTCCTGCTGCTGTTCAGCTCCATCACCTACGGCATGGCGGCGATCGCCATGCACAAGGGCAACAAGAGCCAGGTTATCTCCTGGCTTGCGCTGACCTTCCTGTTTGGTGCGGGCTTTATCGGCATGGAGATCTATGAGTTCCATCATCTGATTGCAGAAGGTATGGGTCCGGATCGTAGCGGCTTCCTGTCAGCGTTCTTTGCGCTGGTTGGTACCCACGGTCTGCACGTCACTTCTGGCCTGATCTGGATGGCGGTTCTGATGTTCCAGATCTCCCGTCGCGGCCTGACCAGCACAAACCGTACCCGCATTATGTGCCTGAGCCTCTTCTGGCACTTCCTTGATGTGGTATGGATCTGTGTGTTCTCTGTTGTTTATCTGATGGGGGCGATGTAATGAGTCATTCAACCGATCACAGCGGCGCATCCCACGGTAGCGTAAAAACCTACATGACAGGTTTTATCCTGTCAGTCATCCTGACGGTCATTCCGTTCTGGATGGTGATGAGCGGTACCGCGTCACACGCCGCAATTCTGGGGACCGTACTGGTCACCGCAGTGGTACAGATTTTGGTTCATCTGGTCTGCTTCCTGCACATGAACACCTCTTCTGAGGAGCGCTGGAACCTGACCGCCTTTGTCTTTACCGTGATTATCATCGCTATCCTGGTAGTGGGCTCCATCTGGATTATGTGGAACCTGAACTACAACATGATGGTTCACTAAGAGCGGCGAGTATGTTCAAGCAATACCTGCAAGTAACGAAACCGGGCATTATTTTTGGCAATTTGATCTCCGTGATTGGGGGGTTCCTGCTGGCCTCTAAAGGCCAGATTGATTACCCCCTGTTCCTCTACACGCTGGTTGGCGTGTCGTTGGTGGTCGCCTCTGGTTGTGTTTTTAACAACTACATCGACCGTGACATCGATAAAAAGATGGAGCGGACGAAAAACAGGGTGCTGGTCAGAGGGCTGATCTCGCCAAAAGTCTCGCTGGTGTACGCCGCCTTGTTGGGTATTGCTGGCTTTATGCTGCTGTGGTTCGGCGCGAATCCGCTGGCCTGCTGGCTCGGGGTGATGGGGTTTGTGGTTTATGTTGGGGTTTATAGCCTCTATATGAAACGCCACTCCGTCTACGGTACGCTGATTGGCTCTCTCTCCGGCGCAGCGCCGCCGGTGATTGGCTACTGCGCCGTGACCAACGAGTTTGACAGCGGCGCGGCGATCCTGCTGGCGATTTTCAGCCTGTGGCAGATGCCCCACTCGTATGCCATCGCGATTTTCCGCTTTAAGGATTATCAGGCAGCGAACATCCCGGTTCTGCCGGTGGTGAAAGGCATCTCCGTGGCGAAAAACCACATCACGCTCTATATCGTGGCGTTTGCTGTCGCCACCCTGATGCTCTCGCTGGGCGGCTATGCAGGTTACAAATACCTGGTGGTTGCTGCCGCGGTGAGTCTCTGGTGGCTGGGCATGGCGCTGCGCGGATATAAAGTGGCGGATGACAAAGTGTGGGCACGCAAACTGTTCGTCTTCTCGATTGTCGCCATCACTTCGTTGAGCGTGATGATGTCCGTGGACTTTATGGTGCCGGATTCACATAGCCTGCTGACTTACGTCTGGTGATCCAGACCGTCATATAAAGGGTGCTCCGGCACCCTTTTTTTATGCCCGCAATCCCATTCATGCAGGTAATATTTGTTAATTATCCTGGTGTTTACCCCGCCCTGCCCCCGCACTACACTATGTCCGGTTTTCAACATGAGGTGGTAATGAACGATTACAAGATGACGCCAGGCGAGTTGCGCGCCACCTGGGGTTTAGGGACTGTATTCTCCCTGCGCATGCTCGGCATGTTTATGGTCCTGCCCGTTCTGACCACGTACGGTATGGCGCTGCAGGGCGCCAGTGAAGCATTAATCGGTCTGGCAATTGGTATTTACGGTCTCGCTCAGGCCATCTTTCAAATTCCCTTCGGCCTGCTCTCGGATCGCATCGGCCGCAAGCCGCTGATCGTCGGCGGGCTGGTGATTTTTGTCGCCGGCAGCGTGATTGCCGCCCTCTCCCACTCTATCTGGGGCATTATTCTCGGCCGCGCGCTGCAAGGCTCCGGGGCGATTGCCGCCGCTGTCATGGCGCTGCTCTCCGATTTAACCCGCGAGCAGAACCGCACCAAAGCGATGGCCTTTATCGGCGTCAGTTTTGGCGTCACTTTCGCCATCGCCATGGTTCTCGGCCCAATCATCACCCATAAACTGGGTCTGCATGCGCTCTTCTGGATGATCGCCGGCCTTGCCACGCTCGGTATCGCGCTGACGCTGTGGGTCGTGCCAAATAGCACCCAGCACGTGCGCAACCGTGAATCGGGGATGGTGAAAGGCTGTTTTAGCCTGGTGATGGCGAACCCGAAGCTGCTCAAGCTCAACTTCGGCATTATGTGCCTGCATATGCTGCTGATGTCGACCTTTGTCGCTCTGCCGGGCCAGCTCGAAGCCGCCGGGTTTGCTGCGGCGCAGCACTGGAAAATCTACCTTGTCACCATGCTGGTGTCGTTTGTCTCCGTTGTGCCGTTCATTATCTATGCCGAAGTGAAGCGCAAAATGAAGCGCGTCTTCCTGCTCTGCGTCGCCCTGCTGGTGATCGCGGAGATTGTGCTGTGGGGCGCGGGCCCGCACTTCTGGGAGATTGTGATTGGCGTGCAGATCTTCTTCCTCGCCTTTAACCTGATGGAAGCGCTGCTGCCGTCGCTTATCAGTAAAGAAGCGCCCGCCGGCTATAAAGGCACGGCGATGGGCATCTACTCCACCAGCCAGTTCCTTGGCGTGGCGATTGGCGGTTCGCTCGGCGGTTGGGTCGATGGCTTTTTCGACTCCCAGACGGTCTTCCTCGCCGGTGCGCTGCTGGCGGTAGTCTGGCTGTTAGTCGCCAGCACCATGCAGGAGCCGCCCTACGTCAGCAGTTTGCGCATCGCTATTCCTGAGGATGTTGCGGTAGATAGTGCGCTGCAGCAGCGACTGCTGGCAATGGACGGGGTGAGCGAAGCGATGGTAGTGCCCGAAGAGCGCAGCGTCTATGTGAAGATAGACAGCAAGGTAACCAATCGCTTTGAAGTAGAACAGGTAGTTGCGGGTTAAATGTGAAGCGCCCTCCCCCGCACGGGAGAGGGCACGCGATTAATCGCGGAAGTTCTTAAACTGGAACGGCTGGCCTAAATTACCGCCGCGTACCAGCGCCATGGCGGCCTGCAGGTCGTCACGGGCTTTACCGGTCACGCGGATCTCTTCACCCTGAATCTGTGCCTGCACCTTCAGTTTGCTCTCTTTGATCAGCTTAATGATCTTCTTCGCCGTTGCGGCATCAATCCCCTGCTTGAGTTTGGCTTCAACAAACCAGGTTTTACCGCTATGAACAAACTCTTCCGGTACTTCCAGCGAAGTGCCCTCAATGCCGCGCTTTAACAGCTTGGCGCGCAGAATGTCGAGCAGCTGGTTGACCTGGAAGTCAGACTCGCTCAGCACTTTGATGGTTTTATTGGTTTCGTTTAATTCAAACGTCGCTTCAATGTTGCGAAAGTCGAAACGCGTGGCCAGTTCACGGGTCGCATTCTCAACGCCGTTTTGCACTTCGCGCAGATCAATTTCGGAAACAATATCGAAAGATGGCATCTTTTCTCTCCCTCTGTAATTTCAGCGATGCATAATACCCGCACTGTGTATTAACACAATCTTGAATACTGGAAGCTTAGCTGACAGCGCTATACTTATCGCTGTAACACCTGGCGCAGTTGCAGGTGAGGAGGAATAATGAGAATTACCGTACTGGGATGCGGCGCCTTAGGGCAACTGTGGTTAACGGCACTGTGCAAGCAGGGGCATGAGGTACAGGGCTGGTTACGTATCCCGCAACCTTATTGCAGTGTGAACCTGGTTGAAGACGACGGCACGATTTTTAACGAGTCCCTGACGGCTAACGACCCCGACTTCCTGGCCCGCAGCGATCTGCTGCTGGTCACGCTCAAAGCCTGGCAGGTCTCCGATGCGGTTAAAGGGCTGGCTTCCTCGCTCTCGCCCACCACGCCGGTGCTGTTACTCCACAACGGCATGGGCACCGTAGAGGAGCTTAAATCCCTGCCTAATCCGCTGCTGATGGGCACCACCACCCATGCCGCGCGCCGCGATGGCAATGTGATTATTCATGTCGCCAGCGGCATTACCCATATTGGCCCGGCTCGCGCGCAGGATGGCGAGTTCAGCTATCTCGCCGACACGCTGCAAATGGCGCTGCCGGACGTCGCCTGGCACAACACCATTCGCCCCGCGCTCTGGCGCAAGCTGGCGGTGAACTGCGTCATCAACCCGCTGACGGCGCTGCGCGACTGCAAGAATGGCGATCTGCGCGACGCGCCGGAAGAAATAGAGCAAATCGCCCGCGAAGTGGCGGCGGTGATCGAGCGTGAAGGCCACCATATCTCCGCCGACGATCTGATCGCCTATGTCCACCAAGTGATTGAGAGCACGGCGGAGAATATCTCATCGATGCTGCAGGATGTGCGCGCGATGCGCCATACCGAGTGCGATTACATTACCGGCTACCTGCTCAGACGCGCCCGCGCGCACGGTATCGCGGTGCCTGAGAATGCCCGGCTGTTCGACCTGATTAAACGTAAGGAGAGTGAATATGAGCGCATCAGCTCTGATATGTCTCGCCCCTGGTAGTGAAGAGATGGAGGCGGTCACCACTATCGATCTGCTGGTGCGCGGCGGGATCGCAATGACCACCGCCAGCGTGGCCAGCGACGGCGAACTCGCCATCGTCTGCTCGCGCGGTGTAAAACTGCTGGCGGACGCGCCGCTGGTTGAAGTGGCAGACGGTGATTACGACGTTATCGTGCTGCCCGGCGGGCTGAAGGGCGCAGAGTGCATGCGGGATAACCCGCTGCTGGTAGAGACCGTGCGCCAGTTTCACCTCTCCGGTCGCATCGTTGCGGCGATCTGCGCCGCTGCCGGCACCGTGCTGGTGCCCCATGAGATCTTCCCGATCGGCAATATGACCGGTTTCCCGGGGCTGAAGGAGACGATCCCGGAAGCGCAGTGGCAGGATAAGCGCGTAGTGTGGGACCCGCGCGTTAATCTGTTAACCAGCCAGGGGCCGGGCACGGCGATTGATTTTGGTTTGAAGATTATCGATCTGCTGGTCGGGCGCGAAAAAGCCCACGAAGTGGCGTCACAGCTGGTGATGGCGGCAGGGATTTATAATTACTACGAAGCGTAAGCTTTGGCACTTTTTGCCGGATGGCGGCTTCGCCTTATCCGGCCTACGGATATGTGCGGTCTGTTTGCCGGATGGCGCTGACGCTTATCCGGCCTACGGGTATGTGCGGTCTGTTTGCCGGATGACGCTGGCGCTTATCCGGCCTACGGGTGGGTGCGGTTTGTTTGCCGGCTGGCGCTGACGCTTATCCGGCCTACGGGCATGTGCGGTCTGTTTACCGGCTGGCGCTGGCACTTATCCGGCATACGGGTATGTGCGGTTTGTTTGAATGCTATGCGGCAAACGAATCATGGCATGCTGCACCGCGTAGGCCGGATAAGGCGAAGCCGCCATCCGGCACAATCCACGGTGCTGTCCATGGCACAACGCAAAACTACGGGCGATAAACCTTCACGTTGGTAAAGCCCTGCTCACGCAGATAGAGCGCCTGCAGGCGGCTCATCACACCACGCTCACACCACAGCAGCCAGGTTTTGCTCTGATCAAGATCGCCAAACTTGGTGCTCAGCTTATAGAACGGCAGCGACACCACATCCACGCCTTCCAGTTGCAGCGGCTTGTCATCCTGCTCATCAATGGAGCGGATATCGAGGATCGCGTCATTCTCGCCGAAGCCGGTTACCGTCTCGACTTCTACTACCTCTTCCGAGGTCTGCTGCGCGATTTCACGAATATCGATATTGCTCGCTTCCGCGACCACTTTCTCAAGGATCGCGAAATCGAAGTTCGCCTCTTCCGCTTCAATCTTCCCTTTAACCGCTTTTACCGTCGGTTTTTTGGAGATCACGCCGCAATACTCCGGCATGGTGCGGGCAAAATCTTCGGTACCGATTTTGCGCGCCAGATCGATGATGTGCTCTTTATCGTGAGAGATAAGCGGGCGCAGGATCAGCGTATCGGAGACGTTATCAATCAAACGCAGGTTGGTCAGCGTCTGGCTGGAGACCTGGCCCAGCGCTTCGCCGGTCACCAGTGCCTGCACGCCGTAGCGCTCGGCTACCTGAGAGGCTGCACGGACCATCATGCGTTTCAGCACCACGCCCATCTGGCCGTCGTCGACTTTCTCGAGGATCTCGCCCACCACCGGCTCAAAGTTGATCGCCACAAAGCGCACGCGATGGGAACTGCCAAAGCGGTTCCACAAATAGTGCGCCACCTGGCGTACGCCGATTTCATGCGCCGCGCCGCCGAGGTTAAAGAAGCAGTAGTGTACGCGGCAGCCGCGACGCATCAGCATATAGCTGGAGACGCCGGAGTCGAACCCGCCGGAGATCAGCGACAGCACATCTTCCTGCGTGCCGATCGGGAAGCCGCCAATACCTTCATAACGGCCCTTCACCAGCAGCAGGCGATCGTCTTCAATCTCCAGATGCACGGTCACATCCGGGTGGGTCAATTTGACCTTTGCCGACGCAACGTGTTGATTAAGGCCGCCGCCGATGTAGCGTTCTGCTTCGATCGAGCTAAACTCATGTTGCCCGCGGCGTTTTACCCGCACGCAGAACGTTTTGCCCTCGATCGCGTCGCGATACTGCGCCAGCGCTTTCTCAAAGATGTCATGCAGAGAGGTAAAGGGAACATCCTCTACTTCCAGCACATGGTGAATGCCCGGCACGCGGGTCAGCGCATCGCGGATCGCCAGACGCTGATTTTCGTCTTTGGCGCGCACTTCAATATGGTCCCAGTGGCGCACAACGGCGAGCGCCTCATCGTAGTGCTTCAGAACGTTACGAATGTTCCCGGTCAGAATTTTAATAAAGCGCAAACGCACAGATTGGCTTTTGATGGTGATTTCCGGGAACAATTTAATGATAAACTTCATGGCGGCAATGGTTCGTTGGCAAGCCTGCAAAGGCCTGTAGAGGAAAATTTACAGCAGCCCCTACCCGCGGCTGCATCCAGGCGCGGAAGTATACCACCATCGCGAAGATCATGTGCAACGCATTACCATTGAGCGTTATTTGCTATGTGCCCCGACTTCGCTACCATAACGTAGTCGGAATAATAGAAGAGTCAGACATTCACTATGCCAAAGAAAAACGACGCACCCGCCAGTTTCGAAACCGCACTGAGCGAACTGGAACAGATTGTCACTCGTCTTGAAAGCGGCGAGCTTCCGCTTGAAGAGGCCCTGAACGAATTCGAACGCGGCGTCCAGCTGGCCCGCCAGGGACAGGTTAAGCTTCAGCAGGCGGAGCAGCGCGTACAGATCCTGCTCTCCGATACCGAAGAGGCGCCGTTAACCCCTTTCGCTCCGGATGCTGAATAGATGGATTTCAATCAACAACTGCAGGCCTGCGTTGAACAGGCCAACGACGCGCTGCGCCGTTTCATCGATCCCCTGCCCTTTCAGAACACTCCGCTGGTTGAGGCGATGCAGTATGGCGCACTCTTAGGCGGCAAACGCCTGCGCCCGTTTTTGGTTTACGCCACCGGCCGCATGTTCGGCGTCAGCCAGCAGACGCTGGACGCGCCCGCCGCGGCGGTGGAGTGTATTCATGCTTACTCATTAATGCATGACGATCTGCCGGCGATGGACGACGACGATCTGCGTCGCGGTCTGCCCACCTGCCATATTAAATTTGGCGAAGCCAATGCCATTCTCGCGGGCGATGCCTTGCAGACGCTGGCTTTCTCGATCCTGACGGAAGCGCCGATGACGGATGTCGCCGCAGAAGATCAGTTGGCGATGGTCGCCACGCTGGCAAACGCCAGCGGCGTTGCCGGCATGTGCGGCGGGCAGGCGCTGGATCTGGCAGCGGAGAATGAGCAGGTTTCTCTTGAAGGGCTGGAGCAGATCCATCGTCATAAAACCGGGGCGCTGATCTGCGCGGCGGTAAAAATGGGTGCCCTGAGCGCGGGTCAACGCGGTCGCGACGCGCTGCCGCTGCTCGAACGTTACGCGCAGTGTGTCGGCCTGGCGTTTCAGGTTCAGGATGACATCCTCGATGTGGTCGGCGATACTGCCACCCTTGGCAAACGCCAGGGTGCTGACCAGCAACTGGGTAAAAGCACCTACCCCGCACTACTGGGCCTTGAGCAAGCCCGCACGAAAGCCCGCGATCTGATTGACGATGCCCGCCAGGCGCTGAGCCTGCTGTCGGCGCAATCGCTGGATACGACGGCACTGGAAGCACTGGCGAATTACATAATCCAGCGTGATAAATAACGATATAACACGATGAGTCCGAGTCTCTGATGAGTTTTGATACAGCCAAATACCCGACGCTGGCGCTGGTTGATACCACGCAAGAGTTGCGCCTGCTGCCGAAAGAGAGTTTGCCGAAACTGTGCGACGAACTGCGTCGCTACCTTCTCGACAGCGTAAGCCGCTCCAGTGGACACTTCGCCTCCGGGCTTGGCACGGTTGAACTGACCGTGGCGCTGCATTACGTCTATAACACGCCCTTCGATCAGTTAATCTGGGACGTCGGCCACCAGGCCTATCCGCACAAAATCCTCACCGGCCGCCGCGACAAAATCGGCACCATCCGGCAGAAAAACGGCCTGCACCCCTTCCCGTGGCGCGGCGAGAGTGAATATGACGTGCTGAGCGTCGGCCACTCCTCCACCTCCATCAGCGCCGGGATCGGCGTGGCCGTGGCGGCAGCGAAAGAGAATAAGCAGCGTCGTACCGTCTGCGTGATTGGCGATGGCGCCATCACCGCAGGCATGGCGTTTGAAGCGATGAACCACGCCGGGGATATTCGCCCCGATATGCTAGTGGTTCTCAACGACAACGAGATGTCGATCTCCGAGAATGTTGGCGCGCTGAATAACCATCTGGCGAAGCTGCTCTCCGGCAAGCTCTACTCCACCCTGCGCGAAGGCGGGAAAAAAGTGCTCTCCGGCGTGCCGCCGATCAAAGAGCTGCTGAAACGCACCGAAGAACATATCAAAGGCATGGTTGTGCCGGGCACGCTGTTTGAAGAGCTGGGCTTTAACTATATCGGCCCGGTGGACGGTCACGATGTGCTGGGCCTGGTGCAGACGCTGCGCAATATGCGCGATCTGAAAGGCCCGCAGTTCCTGCATATCATGACCAAAAAAGGGCGCGGCTATGAGCCGGCCGAGAAAGATCCCATCACTTTCCACGCGGTGCCGAAGTTCGATCCGACCAGCGGCACTCTGCCGAAAAGCAGCGGCGGTATGCCGAGCTATTCGAAAATCTTCGGCGACTGGCTGTGTGAAACCGCCGCGAAAGATAACAAGTTAATGGCCGTTACCCCGGCGATGCGTGAAGGCTCCGGCATGGTTGAGTTCTCGCGCAAATACCCGGGGCAATATTTCGATGTCGCCATTGCCGAGCAGCACGCGGTCACTTTTGCCGCCGGGCTGGCAATCGGCGGCTACAAACCGGTGGTGGCAATCTACTCTACCTTCCTGCAGCGCGCCTACGATCAGGTGATCCACGACGTGGCGATCCAGAAGCTGCCGGTGCTGTTTGCTATCGATCGCGCCGGGATTGTTGGCGCGGACGGCCAGACCCACCAGGGCGCGTTTGATATCTCCTATCTGCGCTGCATCCCGGATATGGTGGTGATGACGCCGAGCGATGAGAACGAGTGCCGCCAGATGCTCTTTACCGGCTACCACTACGCGGATGGCCCGAGCGCCGTGCGCTACCCGCGCGGTAACGCGGTCGGCGTGACGCTGGAGCCGCTGGCGAAACTGCCTATCGGTAAAGGCGTGGTGAAACGCAAAGGCGAGAAGGTGGCGATCCTCAACTTCGGTACTTTGCTGCCGGAAGCGGCAAAAGCCGCCGAGGCGCTCAACGCGACGCTTATCGATATGCGTTTTGCCAAGCCGCTCGATGAAGCGCTGATCCTTCAGGCGGCTTCGCAGCACGACGTGCTGGTGACGCTGGAAGAGAACGCAATTGCGGGCGGTGCCGGCAGCGGCGTTAACGAAGTGCTGATGGCGAAGCGCAAACCGGTGCCGGTGCTCAACCTCGGCCTGCCGGACTTCTTTATTCCGCAGGGGACGCAGGATGAAGCGCGCGCCGAGATTGGTCTCGACGCGGCCGGTATCGAATCGCGCATCAAAAACTGGCTCGCCTGATTCCTCCTTTTTCCGCTCCTGCTATGCTTAAGCCTAATTCGTGAACAGCAGGAGTGGAACCATGCAATACAACACATTAGGGAAAACCGACCTCAAGGTCTCCCGCCTTTGCCTTGGCTGTATGACCTTTGGCGAGCCGGACCGGGGTAAGCATGCCTGGACGCTGCCGGAAGAGAGCAGCCGCCCGATCATTCAACGCGCGCTGGAAGGCGGGATTAACTTCTTTGATACCGCTAACAGCTACTCCGACGGCAGCAGTGAAGAGATCGTTGGCCGTGCGCTGCGCGATTTCGCCCGCCGCGACGAGGTGGTTGTTGCTACTAAGGTTTACCATCAGGTCGGCGATCTGACTGAAGGCCTCTCCCGCGCGCAGATCCTGCGCTCCATTGATGACAGCCTGCAGCGCCTCGGCATGGAGTATGTCGATCTATTGCAAATCCACCGCTGGGACTACAACACACCGATTGAAGAGACGCTGGAAGCGCTGAACGATGTGGTGAAAGCGGGCAAAGCGCGCTATATCGGCGCGTCTTCCATGCACGCCAGCCAGTTTGCGCAGGCGCTCGCCTTGCAGGAGCAGCACGGCTGGGCGCGCTTTGTCACCATGCAGAATCACTACAACCTTATCTATCGTGAAGAAGAGCGCGAGATGCTGCCGCTCTGCTACAAAGAGGGCGTGGCGATTATTCCGTGGAGTCCGCTGGCGCGCGGACGTTTGACTCGCCCGTGGGGGGAAACCACCGCCCGCCTGGTCTCCGATGAGTTTGGCAAAACGTTGTATAGCGAAACGGATGCCAACGATGCGCAGATCGCTGAACGTCTGGCGAGCGTAGCAGAGGAGCTGGGCGCGTCGCGTGCGCAGGTGGCGCTGGCATGGTTATTGAGTAAGCCAGGCGTTGCCGCACCGATTATTGGCGCGTCCCGTGGTGATCAGCTGGAAGAGTTGTTAGGCGCGGTAGCGTTAACGCTGAAGCCGGAGCAGATTGCCGAGCTGGAGATGCCCTACAAACAGCACCCGGTGGTGGGGTTTAAGTAGCCTGCAGAGCGGATAGTTTGCCGGATGGCGGCTCGCGCCTTATCCGGCCTACGCCCAGATGCCAGTCCGGTGTTGTAGGCCTGATAAGCGTAGCGCCATCAGGCATTTCGCCGCATTTACATGCATACACGGAATCGTAGGCCTGATAAGCGCAGCGCCATCAGGCATTTTCCACCGCATTCACATGCAAACCCGGAATCGTAGGCCTGATAAGCGTAGCGCCATCAGGCATTTCGCCGCATTTACATGCATACACGGAATCGTAGGCCTGATAAGCGCAGCGCCATCAGGCATTTTCCACCGCATTCACATGCAAACCCGGAATCGTAGGCCTGATAAGCGCAGCGCCATCAGACATTTCGCCGCATTTACATGCATACCCGGAATCGTAGGCCTGATAAGCGTAGCGCCATCAGGCATTTTCCACCGCATTCACATGCAAACCCGGAATCGTAGACCTGATAAGCGCAGCGCCATCAGGCATTTTCCACCGCATTCACATGCATACCCGGAATCGTAGGCCTGCTAAGCGCAGCGCCATCAGGCATTTTCCACCGCATTCACATGCAAACCCGGAATCGTAGACCTGATAAGCGCAGCGCCATCAGGCATTTTCCACCGCATTCACATGCAACCCCGGAATCGTAGGCCTGATAAGCGCAGCGCCATCAGGCATTTTCCACCGCATTCACATGCATCCCCGGAACCGTAGGCCTGATAAGCGTAGCGCCATCAGGCATTTCGCCGCAGCCTGATATCGCTAAATCAGCCCAATCGGCCAGTGGTGACCAATCCAGTAAAGCAGCCCGGCGGCGACAATCCCGGCGACGATATCGTCGACCATAATCCCCATGCCGCCATGCACGTTGCGATCGAACCAGCGGATCGGCCACGGTTTCCAGATATCAAAAATGCGAAACAGCACAAACCCAACGGCGACCCACTGCCAGTCGTTAGTGGGTAGCGCCATCAGGGTGATCCACATGCCGATAAACTCATCCCAGACGATACTGCCGTGATCGTGCACACCCATATCTTTTGCCGTTTGATGGCAGAGATAGACGCCGAGCGAGATCCCCAGCATCACCAGCAGCGAATAGAGCTGCCAGGGCAGGAAGGTCATCAGCCACCAGAAGGGGATCGCCGCAATCGAGCCCATGGTGCCGGGCATAAATGGAATCAAACCGCTGCCAAACCCGGTCGCCAGCAGGTGCCAGGGGTTACGCAGATTGAGACGGCTTTTGGCGATATCTTTATCTTTAGTGCGCGGCAAAATGGTCATATCCTTTCCAGTCGAGGGTGACGGCTTTCCCCTCGCGAGTGAAGTAGAGTCCCTCCCCGTCCGCGCCCATCTGCCCGATGCAGGTAAACGGCGCGCCCAGCTGACCAATCGCCACATCCAGCGCGCCGCGGTTCAGCTCAGGTACGGTAAAGCAGAGTTCATAATCCTCTCCGCCGGACAACGCCCAGCGCAGCGCCTGATCCGGCTCGACGTGCCGACGCATGGCATCCGATAACGGGATCGCATCAAGATCGATCCGCGCACCAAAGCCGCTCGCTTTCAGAATATGACCCAGATCGGAGATCAGACCATCAGAGAGATCAATCGCCGAACTTGCCAGGTTACGCAGCGCCTGCCCCTGCAGCACGCGCGCCGTTGGGCGCAGGTGGCGCTTTTTCAGGTAAGCGGCATCATCGCCGTCGCTGACCGATAAACGGTTTTGCAAAATCGCCAGCCCCGCGGCGCTGTCGCCCGGCGTACCGGTGACATAGATCCAGTCACCCGGCTTCGCGCCGGAGCGCTTCATCGCGCGGCCTGCCGGCACGTAACCGTGAATCCCAATGGTCATCGACAGCGGCCCGCGGGTGGTATCACCGCCGATAAGCTGCATATCGTAGTAGCTGATTTGCTCAAACAGACTGTCGCTGAAGGCCTGCAGCCACGCTTCGTCCGCTTCAGGCAGCGTTAACGCCAGCGTCAGCCAGGCAGGATCGGCCCCCATCGCCGCCAAATCGCTGAGATTAGAGGCCATCGCTTTCCAGGCCAGATCGGCAGGATCGATATCGGGGAGAAAATGGTTACCCGCCACCAGCGTGTCGACGCTGATCGCCAGGGTCTGTTTTTCGGGGACATTGAGCAGCGCACAATCGTCACCGATACCGGTTTCGACGTCGCGACGTGAAGTGCGTACGCGGTCAAAATAACGGGCAATCAGGGAGAATTCACCGCATGCCATACGTTATTCCTCTGTAGAAAAAAGAAAAAGCCGGGACCGGCGCGCTGAAAGCATCGCCCGTCACCGGCTTGCGGATCACTTCTTGTGGGGACGGATCGCAGGTGCGGCTTTATCCAGCACGCCGTTCACAAACTTATGGCTGTCTTCAGCGCCAAAGGTTTTAGCCAGTTCGATAGCTTCGTTGATCGCCACTTTATAGGGCACATCATCACGTTTTGAGAGTTCGAACAGCGCGATACGCAATACCGCTTTCTCAACCTGACCCAGCTCTTCGAGCAGACGGGAGAGGTATGGCTTCATCAGGCCATCGAGATATGCGCTATTAGTCGCCACTCCGTTCAACAGTTCACGGAAGTACACGACGTCAACATCTTTCACGTCCTGTTCCGCCAGGAACTGGTATTCAACATCAGTGATGTCGTTCTGGGACAACTGCCAGGAGTAAAGCGCCTGAACGGCACACTCACGGGCGCGGCGACGAGCAGCAGGTTTCACGTAATTCCCCTTACAAAATTCAAGCCTTGATGGCTTTCAATACATTAATCATTTCAAGCGCGGTCAGTGCGGCTTCCGCACCTTTATTACCGGCTTTGGTGCCAGCGCGTTCGATGGCCTGTTCAATACTTTCTGTGGTCAGCACGCCAAAAGCGACCGGAATGGCGCTCTCCTGCGCGACATGCGCCAGGCCGTTGCTTGCGCCGCCTGCCACATACTCAAAGTGCGCAGTGCCGCCGCGGATCACGGTGCCGAGCGCAATAACGGCGTCATATTTGCCGGTTTTCGCCAGCTCGCCTGCGGCCAGCGGCAGCTCGTAAGCGCCCGGAACCCACACGACGGTGATGTTATCGTCCTGCACCTGACCAATACGTTTCAGGGCATCGACCGCGCCTTCCAGCAGACTGTCATTGATAAAGTTGTTGAAACGCGCAATGGTGATGGCGACGCGAGCGTCCGGAGCAGCAACGTTGGCTTCAATAATGTTCATACACTTCCTTCACAGGTTCAGTTCGGACCCCGCAGGGGGGGCGGATTTTAGCATACTATTTAACGCGCTGCTTCCCTTTTACAGCAGGCTTCACGCGTTGGTGAGGTGCAGGCAAACATCAGGGCCAACCTGCCGTATCTCACTGAAATTAAAGCGCGGCGCATCGGCAAGCGCCGTTAACCCCGGCAGCTGGCACAGCCCGCGCGCATCGCTGCCTAACAGTTTAGGCGCAAGATAGACCACCAGCTCATCCACCAGGCCCGCGTTCAGCAAGGCGCCTGCAAGCTCTGCGCCCGCCTCAACCCAGATGCTGTTGATCTGCTGTTTACCGAGCATCATCATCAGCATCACCAGATCGGCATGGCCGTTATGCTCGGGCACGATGATTTCGCGCACGCTCTCAGGCCATACGTGCGAATCGGCTTTGGTGCGCGCAAACCAGGTCTCCCCCGGCTGGCTGACGACGTTATGCTGCGGCGTCACGCGGTTCTGGCTGTCGATAATAATGCGCAGCGGCTGGCGCAGATCCGCTTCGGGATAGAGCGCCTGGCTATCGCCATTTAATTCGTTCCAGCGCACGGTCAGCGACGGATCGTCCGCCAGCACCGTGGCGCTGCTGCTGAGAATGGCATGGCTCTGCGCGCGCAGTTGCTGCACGTCGCGGCGCGCCTGTGGGGATGTGATCCACTGGCTTTCGCCGCTCGCCATTGCCGTGCGCCCGTCGAGCGACGCGCCGAGCTTCAGCTGAAGGTAGGGGAAACCGGTGCGCATACGCTTGAGAAAGCCTTTATTCAGCGCTTCGGCCTCGCTCATCATCAGGCCGTGGCTCACCTCAATCCCGGCCTGCTGTAAGCGATATAATCCGCGCCCGGCAACCTGCGGATTGGGGTCCTGCATGGCGGCAACCACCCGCCTTACCCCGGCGGCAATCAGCGCATCGCAGCAGGGCGGCGTGCGCCCGTGGTGGCTGCAGGGCTCCAGCGTAACATAGGCAGTGCCACCGCGCGCGCGTTCGCCCGCCATACGCAGAGCATGCACTTCCGCATGCGGCTCGCCGGCGCGGTAGTGAAACCCTTCGCCGACGATTTCGCCATCGTTAACAATCACGCAGCCGACGCGCGGATTCGGATGGGTGGTAAAGCGACCGCGCTGCGCCAGTTTCAGCGCGCGCGCCATGTAGATTTCATCCTGCATGATCAATCCTGTAGACGGGCGATCTCTTCGCCAAATTCGCGGATATCCTCGAAACTGCGGTAGACGGAGGCAAAGCGCACATAGGCCACTTTATCGAGCTTTTTCAGCTGCTCCATCACCAGATTGCCGATCATCTTACTCGGCACTTCGCGTTCGCCGGTTGCGCGAAGTTGCGATTTAATATGGTTTAACGCCATTTCTACGTCATCGGCGCTTACCGGGCGCTTCTCCAGCGCTTTCAACATGCCGCTGCGCAGCTTCTCTTCATTAAAGGGTTCACGCACATCATTGCTTTTCACTACGCGCGGCATCACAAGCTCTGCCACTTCAAAGGTGGTGAAACGCTCATTGCAAACCAGACACTGCCGGCGGCGGCGAACGGATGAACCTTCTCCCACCAGGCGAGAATCGATGACTTTGGTGTCCACGGCGAAACAGAATGGGCAATGCATACGGGGTCCTGACGTGAGAGTTAACTGAAATCTATTTTAACCTGAAGTGGCATGACAACAAAGGCAGACCCTTTTTGAGACAATGGATCGATGGCAAGGCCGCGGTTGCGATCTACCATTACAACGATCCTCCCCTTCAAGGAAACAGACGCAATGACAAGACGTTACCTAAGAACACTGTTGCTGGGAAGCCTTTTTACCCTCAGCGCCTGCGCCCCGCAAAGCGAAGTCCGTCAGCTCCACCAAAGCGTCAGCACGCTCAATAAAGAGATGAGCAAGCTGAACCAGGAGACGGTCAAAATCACACAGCAAAACAGCCTTAATGCCAAATCCGGCAGCGGTGCCTACCTGCTGCCCGGTGCCAATACGCCTGCGCTGCTGAAGAGCCAGATCGGCACACTGCGTATGTCGCTGAAAGATATGGCACCAAACGCCGCCGGAACGCGCGTTGTGCTGCACATTCAGGGCCAGTCCAACGATCCGCTGCCCGCCTTTAGCGGCACCATTGAGTATGGTCAGCTTCAGGGCACCACCGAGAACTATCAGGAAGTGAATGTGCAGAATCAGCTGATCAACGCCCCGGCCAGCACGCTGGCACCGAGCGATGTCGACATTCCGCTGCAGCTGAATGGCATCACACCTGAGCAACTCGGCTTTGTGCGCATTCACGATATCCAGCCGGTTAACGTTCAGTAACGACTCCTCTGCGGGCGAACCTCTCGCCCGCCCTTTCGCCACTGCGTTTTTGCTCTCCCTGCAACGTTGATATTCATCAATTGGCATTATCAATAAATGTCAGTACAATCGCCGCCGTTTAATGCACGCAAACGTGAACGCAATCGATTACGTAAATGTCAATAATGTGAAACACCACATATTTTTGTGAGCGCGGATACTTATAATAGGCGCGCAGAAATATGAAACATTTAGCAATTTAATGCGTGCTTACTTTCACTCCCGTCTGGGATCTTAATCAGTGGCGTAATGATGAAAAAAACTCTCCTCGCAGCCGGTGCCGCACTGGCGCTTACCGCTTCTTTCTCTGCCAGCGCAGCGGAAACCAGCAAACCTGAATTTGTCTCCGACTGGTGGCATCAGAGCGTGAACGTGGTGGGCAGCTATCACACCCGTTTCGGGGCTATTCCGCGCAACGATACCTATCTGGAATATGAAGCCTTCGCCAAGAAAGATTGGTTCGACTTCTACGGCTACCTGGATGCGCCGGTCTTCTTCGGCGGTAACTCCGGCGCGAAAGGGATCTGGAACCACGGCTCTCCGCTGTTTATGGAGATCGAACCGCGCTTCTCCATTGATAAGCTGACCAACACCGATCTGAGCTTCGGACCATTCAAAGAGTGGTACTTCGCCAACAACTACATCTACGACATGGGCCGTAACGCCGGTGGTCGTCAGAGCACCTGGTACATGGGTCTTGGCACCGATATCGACACCGGTTTGCCGATGAGCCTCTCCCTGAACGTCTACGCAAAATACCAGTGGCAGAACTACGGTGCGCCAAACGAAAACGAGTGGGACGGCTATCGCTTCAAAGTGAAATACTTTGTGCCGATTACGCCACTGTGGGGCGGCCAGCTGAGCTATATCGGCTTCACTAACTTTGACTGGGGCTCCGATCTCGGCGATCGCCGCTATTACAACAATGGCCAGCAGCAGCGTACCAGCAACTCGATCGCCTCAAGCCACATCCTCGCGCTCAGCTACGATCACTGGCACTACTCCGTTGTCGCCCGTTACTGGCACAACGGCGGCCAGACCAAAGATGATGCGATCCTGAACTACGGCGCGGGCGATTTCAGCGCCCGCACTACCGGTTGGGGTGGCTACCTGGTGGTTGGCTACAACTTCTGATTCTGCTCTTTGCAAAAGCCGACCCTGGGTCGGCTTTTTTTATTGCCTGAACACCGCCGAAAAAAAATCTGAAAACAGACCTTTCCAGTACATTAGTACCAATCCTCCCCATCCAATGCTTAACGCCATGCTTTAGAATCCGCTCCTGAGAGGAATTTACTCTAAGGAAAAGAGAACCATGTGGGCCGTAGAAATGGAGGGCATCAGTAAGAAATATTTACTGGGCCAGGTGTGGGTAGATGCCCTTAAAGACGTCACGCTCAACATTGCAGCAAATCGCTTTACCGTCCTGTCCGGGCAATCCGGCAGCGGCAAAACAACCCTACTCAATTTAATCGGTGGCATCGATCGGCCCGACAGCGGGTATCTGACGATTGCCGGCCAGCCGATGGCGGAGCTGGATGACGACCAGTGCAGCGATTTTCGCGCCCGCCACCTCGGTTTTATCTTCCAGAATTTCAACCTTATCCCGGTGCTGACCGTGCGCGAGAACGTCGAAGTTCCGCTGCTGATACAGCACAAAAACCCGGCGTATCGCCAGCAGCGCATCAATGAGATGCTCGACAATGTCGGTCTGGCACATAAGGCCGATTCGCTGCCCAACCAGCTCTCCGGCGGTCAGCGCCAGCGCGTTGCCATCGCCCGCGCGCTGATCCACCGTCCCGCGCTGATTGTCGCCGACGAACCCACCGCCAACCTCGACAGCAAAACCGGCGCCGCCATTTTGCAGCTGCTGCGCCATTTACAGCGTGAATACGCCGTAACGGTGGTTTTCTCCTCCCACGATCCGCAAGTGATTGCCGCCGCGGACGATCTCTATGTGGTGCATGACGGCAGCGTCACACGCCCGGCAACGGTATAAGGAGGGAAAAATGCAAACCACAACGCTGATGAAACATGCGCTGCGCAACTTACTGCGCAGCCGCCGACGTACGCTCTCAACCCTCTGCGCGATTGTCGTCGGGGCAATAGGCATCCTGCTGTTCGCGGGCTATAACCAGTCGATTGAGTACAGCCTGCAAACCACTTTCGTGCGCGATAAAGGCCATCTGCAGATCCAGCAGCGGGACTATCTTCTGCACGGCACCAGCAACCCTGCGCTTTACAGCATTCATAACTATCAACAAATCGTCGATATCCTCATCCGCGACCCGGTGCTGAAAAAGATGATCGCCGTGACGACCCCAGTTCTCTCCATGACCGGCCTCGCGGGCCACTATGCGGTCGGCACCTCGCGTCCGGTCTTGATCTACGGCACGGAAGCCGTCGGGCAAGCGCAGCTCGATAAGTGGGATGAGTATCAGATCGGGGAAGACTTAGTCGAGCGCAAACCGCTGACCGGCACCCAACCGGAAGCGGCGCTGATTGGCCGCGGGCTGGCACGTCTGCTGCTGCTGTGTGATTTTGTAAAAGATCAGCCCTGCGCGCCGCCGCCGCCGAGAGAAAACAGCGCCAGCCCGCTGCCTGACGATCTGCTCGAGCTGTCGCAAAGCGCCCGCGATACGCGTCCTCCGGCGACGGGTTCGAATATTGAACTGTTGGCCGCCTCCGCTGAGGGTGCGCCGAATATTGTCCGCGTTAACGTGCTGGGCACCCAGCCGCAGCAGGCGCGCGAGCTGGATGAAACCGTGGTGAGCCTGCACCTGCGCCAGGCACAGCAGCTGCTTTTTGGCCAGGAGACGCCCGGCGTAACGGCGATCCTGCTCCAGCTGCACAGCACCAAAGAGATGGCGGCTGCGCGGGCGCGCCTGCAGCAGATCTTCGCCAACCGGCTCGCCGGCGAACCGCTGGCGGTGTATGACTTCACGCAGCTCCAGCCGCTCTACAACCAGGTGCTGGCAATGTTCGGCAAGATCTTCTCATTCCTGCTGGCGCTGATCCTCTGCATTGCGCTGTTCACCGTCGGTAACACCATGAATATGGCCGTGATGGAGCGCACGGTGGAAATCGGCACCCTGCGCGCGGTGGGGCTCAAACGTGGCGATATTCAGCGTCTGTTTCTGAGCGAAGGGGCGCTGCTGGGAGCGATCGGCGCACTCTCTGGCGTGCTGATCGCGCTGGCACTGGCCTGGCTGATTAATCGCTCCGGGATGACATGGCAGCCACCGGGAGTCACCTCGCCGCTGCCGATCCGCATCAGTATCTGGGGAGAGTGGCGCATGCTGGCCAGCGTCACGGGCACCCTGTTGCTGGTGACCGTGCTCTCTTCCTGGTGGCCGGCACGACGCGCCTCGCGGGTGTCGATTGTTGAAGCGCTACGCCATATCTGATGCAACACCCTGAATAAAAAGGAGGAATTATGTCATTACGGAAAAAGAGCCTGACGTCAGCGTGGCTGACTATCCTGTTGATGAGTGCCGCACCGGCGTTTGCGGCGCTTAACGCCCAGCAGATCCTGAAAAAAAGCGATGCGGTACGTAACCCGGATCGCTCCTTCAGCCTGGTGACCACCCTCATCAGCTACAAGAATGGCAAACAGCATGAAACCAGCGAACTGATGCTCTACTCTCGCGTTGCGCCGGATGGCGGTCAGTTTCGTAGCCTGCTGCGCTTTATCAGCCCGCAGCGCGATGCCGGCAAACTGACGCTGAAAAGCGGCCGTGATTTGTGGCTTTACGATCCCACAAGCCAGGCGAGCGTACCCATTTCACCGCAGCAGCGGCTGATGGGGCAGGCCTCCAACGGCGATGTCGTTACTGCTAACTGGGCGGCGGATTACCAGGCAAAACTGGTAGGTGAAGAGCGGATTCAGGATGGCGAGCGGCAGATGCGCGACTGCTACCACCTGCATCTGGATGCGCAAAACAAAGATGCGGCCTATCCATCGATGGATTTATGGGTTGATAAAACCGACTTTAAGAGCCGCAAAGCGGAGTTCTATGCCGTTAACGGTAACCTGCTGAAAACCACCTTCTACCGCCGCTATGCGCCCGTGCTGGGCGGCATCCGCTCGACCGAAGCGGTAATTATTGACGGGGTTAATGCGCACTGGGTGACTGTGCTGCGCCAGAAGGATTTCCAGTGGCGCGACGTGCCGGAGTCCTGGTTACAGCGTGATTATCTCGCCCATTTCCGGGATGCGAATTCATGACACGATCGCCTCTCTCCCTTCTCTGCCTGGTACTGCTGGCCGCACTGCCTGCCGCGCCCGCGCTGTCGCAGCAGGATGAGACCCTGGCGGCACTCGAGCTGGCAGACAACGCTGAGTTCAACCCCGACACCTACCAGGCGCTGAATATGATGTTTGAAGCGGCCAGCAGCATCAATCATCAGCAGGAGAAAGAGCAGCGGCTGTCGCTTGATATGCGCTTGGATACGCCGCTGGGTGAGAAGTGGCGGCTGGTGCTCTCTAACCGTCTGGACAGCCGTTTTACTCACCGGCTCAGCGACACCCGCTATACCAATACCCTGCGCGAAGCCTGGCTCAGCTATCACCTGACGCCACAAACAATGCTGGATATGGGCCGCATCAACACCCGCTACGGCGTCGCGCTGGGCTATAACCCCACGGACTTTCTCGGTCGGGGCACGGTGCGCTCAATGACCTCTGCCGATCCGGAAGCGCTGCGCAACAACCGCATGGGGAATGCGATGGTGCGCCTGCAGCACTTCTGGGACAACGCCGCCGTTAGCGCGCTCTGGGCACCGCAAATCCGCAGCGGCAGCACGGATCGCAGCGCCAGTCTCGACTGGCAGGCCAGCAACCCGCGCGACCGCCTGCTGCTCAGCGCCAGCTACCGCTTTGCGGAGAATTTCAATCCGCAGCTGCTGCTGTTTAAAGAGCAGCAGCGTGAGCCACAGTTTGGCCTCAACCTGTCGCGCGTGCTCTCCCGTTCAACGCTGATTTACGGCGAATGGGCCGGTGGACGTCAGCCCTACAGCTGGCAGGAGACGCTGCTGCCGGAGAGCCAGTGGGATATTGCCTGGCGCAACCGCGTGGCGGCAGGCCTGACCTGGACCGGGGAGAGCGATCTGACGCTGCGACTTGAAGGGCATTACAACGGCAGCGCGCAGCCGACCATAGCCGGGCAGGATCCCCGCCGCAGCGTGCTGTTACAGGCTTACTGGAAGGATTTTTTCGAACAGTACGATCTCAACCTGATTGCGCAGCGGGATCTGCAACGGCATAAAAATATGGGGTTTGCTGAACTTCGCCGCCATCTTGGCTCACTGGATGTGGCGTTGCAGTGGCAAAAGGTCTACCTGCTGAATCTGAGCGAGCGCCGCTGGCAGCTCTCACTGGATTACTGGCTGTGAACCATCGCCCAGCCGATAGAGGCAATAATAATGGCTGGGCCAAATGGAAAGGGCTGCTGACGCGCGGCGCGAAAGAGCAGCAGCCCGCTCGCCAGCCCAATCAGCGCGGCGATGAGCATAATATCGAACAGCGCCGCTAAGCCGTGCCATGCACCGATGCCGGCAAACAGTTTCATATCCCCTCCCCCTATTCCGTCATACCCACGGCGGCGCGCAAACCCGTAATTAAGCAACCACAGGACAGAAAAACCAACCGCCGCGGCAAGGGCATGTTCCTGTAACGTCAGTAGAGAGGGCTGACGGCTCCAGGCGCAGAGCAGCGCCAGCAGCATGAAGGGATATGTCAGCCCGTCCGGCAACAGCATATGGTCGATATCGATAAAGCACATCGCCACCAGCAAACTCAGCAGCGCCAGCGTCAGCAGCGCCGCCGGGTTGACGCCATCATGGGCAATTACCGCCGCGAACAGCAGCGCCATCAACGCTTCAATAGCCGGGTAGCGAACGCTTATCCGCTTCTGACAGCAGCGGCTGCGCCCGCGCAGCCACAGCCAGCCGAGCAGCGGAACATTGTCACGCATCTTTATCCGCGCCCGGCAGTGGGGACAAAAGGAGGGCGGCCAGCTCAGGCTTATCGCATCGCCCTGCATTTTTCGCGGTAAACGGTAGATCACCACATTGATAAAACTGCCGAAAATAGCGCCGAGCAGCGCAAAGAAGAGGCTTTCCACGGGATCATGGCTCCGGTTGATTGAGCAGCGAGCGGCAGGCGGAAGGGAGCGGCGCAGAGAGCACTTCCGGGGTTTTGAATATCCACTGTTCATAGCGCCCGGCAGGTTTGAAGCTCTTTATATCGGGCGGGAAGAGTGCACGGCGCAGCGGCCTGCCGTGGCCTTTGCTGAAGACGCCAACCCAGCGCCCCTGCTTGTCGTAGCTCATCCCCCAGTCGCGCGAGCCGGTGAGCGGGTCGGTGAACCACTGACGTAGATGCGCGACGGGCTTTTTATCGCGGTTGTCGCGCAGCAGATCCGCAAAACCGAGCGGGAAGCAGCCGCTGCCGTTTTTCTGATAACTGTGGATCGCATTACGGATCTGCACGCCGCGAAAAAAGAGCTCCTCCTCCTGCTGCTGGCGAAAGCGCACTTCGCGTGAGCGGGTCTCTTTCAATAAAGAGAGCGACAGCACAGTGAGCATCAGCAGCACCCACAGGTAGGTAAAACCGCCCTGCGCAGAGGGCTTACTCCTCGCCATTGTCCTGCTCCGGCAGAGAGGGCGAAGAGACATCGACGATCTGATCGTTTTCGTCACGCTTTACCTGCCAGTTATCGCGCCGCTGAGTGACGGGATCGAGCGGGATATCAAACAGGTAGCCCTGCTCGACCAGCTCCTCCAGCCGCTCCGGCCCGCTGAGACGATCGTGACGCCAGGCGGCAATCGCCGAGCGGAGGGCATTGCGGTTATGCTGCAACACCACGATTTTAGCGCGCTCGGTTTGATTGAAAAAACGCGGTGCCACCAGCGTCATCAACGTAGCGATAATCGCCATCACCACCAGTAATTCAATCAGCGTAAAACCCTTTTCACCACTGCGCATACGGCACTCCATTCAGTCCCGGCTGCATACTGGTAGAGCTGACATCCCAGATATCCTTGCCACCGGTGCTGTCGACGGGCGCCTGCGTCGAGGCGCGCAGCCGCCAGGTTTCAGCGTTCGGCTTGCCCTCACAGTCGCAGAAGGGATCGCGCGGAATCGCGCGCAGCAGATAGATCTTCTCCCGGTTGGCCGACTTTTTATTGATCACTCCTTCCACCAGTTGATTTAGCGACACCGGCCAGTTCGACATATCTGCCTCTTTTTCAATAATTCCCTCTTCGCTCAGTTGGGCATAGCGATCGAGGGCGGTGCGGATCTCACGCAGCGCCACCCGCAGCGCCTCTTCGTTGCGCTGCTGGAGCTGACGCTGGTAAATCGGGATCGCGGCGCTGGCAAGCGTCGCCAGCAGCGCCAGCGACACCAGCATCTCAATCAGCGTAAAGCCGTTGCGCCGCGCCATTACTTCTTGCCTTTCGCCAGCGTAGGCGCAGGCAGTTTTTTCCTCGCCGGGAAGGTGGCTGGCGGCGTCAGCGGCGGTGGTGCAAAGTGCGAGGCTTGAGGCGTCTCCTCTGCGGCAGGCGGCAGGTAGGCGCTCTCACCCGGGGCATCTTCGCTGCCCATCTCAATGGTGTTGATGTGGGTGCCTGGCAGATCAATGCTGCGCTCAATGGTGGGCGTGATCAGCAGCACCACTTCGGTCCGCTCATGGTTACTTTCATGGCTGCCGAAAAACTTACCGAGCAGCGGCAGATCCGCCAGCCCCGGCAAACCGTTCAGCCCTGTGCTGTCACTCTCTTTGATAAGCCCCGCCAGCATCTGCGTTTCACCATTCTGGCTGCTGAGCACGGTGGCCGCGTCGCGGTTGTTGGTGCGATAGTAAGCAACCCCATCTTTTGAGTGCTCGGCGCTGCCGATGGTGCTGAGGTTAAACTTCACATCCATCGAGATGGTGTTATCAACGCTGATATCCGGCGTAACCTCCAGTTTCAGGCCAACATCCTGATACTCAACCTGCTCTTGTGAAAAGCCCTCGGAGATACTGCTGGTCAGCACCGGGATGCGCTCACCAATCTCCACCACCGCTTTTTTATTGTTTTTCACGCGGATGCGCGGGTTAGCCAGTACGCGACCGTGGGAGCGGATCTTCTGCATATTGGCGCTCAGACCCTGGCCAGAGCCGAGATTGACGAACATATTGTTTTTATTCAGGGCGTTAATGGCGATATTGCTGTTACCGGACTCAATGGAGTTAAAGCCGACGCCAATCTGCCCCGGGAAGTTGATGCCGAGGGTTTCGACATCTTTGGCATCCACTTCCAGCACCTCTACCGCCAGCGTCACCTCCGCTTCCGGACGGTCGAGCGTCAGCAGCAACTGCTCGGCTTTTTCCACGCTTTCACGCGGGCCGCGAAAGGTCACCGAGTTGGTGCGCTCATCGACATGGACATCGCGCAGCTTGATCAAATTACGCAGCGCCACATTCAGCTCTTTCGCTTTGGCATATCCGAGAAAGACCGTTTTCACCACCGTATCGCGGTAGAGTTTCTCTTTCTGCAGGGTGGCGGGATAGATCAGCAGCGTGTTGCCATTAAGGATCTTTTTACGCAGCTGGTTGGAGAGCAGCAGCAGATTGAGGGCGTTTTCCGCGCTGGTATCGTGGGCGATCAGGCTGGCGGTAGCCGCATCGGAGACATCCTTATCGTAGATGATATTGATGCCGGTAATCTGGCTGATGGCGGCGAAGATCTCCTTCAGATTATGTTTGCTGAAGGTAAAGCTAACGGGCTTGCGCAACTCGCGTTTGATCATCTTCTCCGGCTGATTCTGTACGGCAATCTCCCGCATCAGATGGTCGCGCATCTCTGCCGCCTGCGGCCAGCCCGGTGACTCTTCAAGGATCTGCTGAATTTTGGCTAACGCTTGCTCCGGGTCGGTTTGATACTGCGCCATTGCCTGCTGATAGAGCTTGTCCAGCACGCGCAGCCGGTCAATTTTCTGCAACCCCTGCTGCGCGACAAAGTGGCCGGGCTGATAGCGCAACACTGCCTGCCACGCGCGGCTCGCCGCGAGATAGTTATTTTTCGCCGCCGCCTGGCGGGCCGTCGCGATATAGCCCTCCACCAGTTGCGTGACCAGCAGCTGCCGCTGCGTTCGCAGCTCAACATCCTGCGGGTGGCTCTTAAGCTGGCTGTCGATACGCTGCAACGCATCAAGCAGTGACGCCGTATTGACGGGCCCGGCCTCTTCCGGCGCAACCGGCTTACTGCTTACGCAGCCCGTCAGCAGCGCAAGGGCACATACCATAGTGAGAATCGGTTTTTTCATTGTGTTGTTACGGCTTGTGTAGTCAAAGAGTTAAGGCTGATGCTGTATGGCTCATGCCCCGGTAATGATTCAAAAAGCAGGCTGCCCTGCTCCATCGCCTGCAGTCGCCAGTCGGGCGTGATCAGGCCGCCTGGCCGGATATACCCCGCTTTACGACAGGCGTCACAGAGCAGCCAGTTACGTGCGCCATCCGTCAGGATGACGATGCGCATGTCTTTACGGATCCACAGCCCCACCGCGCGAAAAGGAAAGATAACGCTCTCTACCTTTACCACCGGCGCGGGCGCAGGCGCTTTTGCTACCGGCGCGTTATAGACGGGAAAGAGATCGGCAATCGCGCTGGCATCGTCCGTAATGCGTAGTGGACGATTCGCCTTGCGCGGCGGGCGCGTGTCGTCTGGCGCGGCCTGGCTCATCCCGGCCCCGCTTTCTGAGCCCTGGTCAGTGAATTGCACCCAGGTAAGCAGCCCGGCGGTCAACAGCAGCAAGATTTTCAGGTATCGCGGCAGCTTCATTACGCCTCCAGACCAGATGCAAGGCTCAGCGTTAACTGCAGCGTGATCAGCAGGTGGCCGCTCTCCGGGCTGGCGCGGCTGATGGCGAGCTTGTCGACATGAAATATCAGGCTTTTACTCATGGCGATAAGGGATCGCGTTAAGTTCTTCCACTCGCCCTGTAGCGGAATGGTTAGCGCCAGCGCACGTTGACGCCCTTTTGCGTTGTTGCCGAATTGGTAACGGCTGCCGTCAACCTGCAGGTGATTCTGCTGAAAAATGTCGAAGACCGCTTTCACCTGCTGATACTCGGTATCATTCAGCGTTCGCTGCAGGATCGCCGCGCTATTGTCAGGCCGGTGAGCGAGCCCCAACGGTTTATCTAACTGCAACTCCAGCTGCGCATTCTCAGAGACGAGCTTTCGGTTTTCCGGCGCGAGTACACACTGCCAGTAAGCGACGATCAGCAGTGGCAAGAGCGCCGCCAGCAGCGGCGCCCTGCCCGTTTTTTCCACGAGAGAGGCCAGCGACCAGCGTAGATAGGGTAAAGAGAGGGAAAATCTCATAAGTTCACTTAGAGCCGGGGGTTAAGGGTATAGATAACTATCAGCGTGGCGTTGACCGCCCATTTCTGGCTGAGCTCCTTTGACGGAGTATGGTTTTGCAACTCAACCCGCGCCGGAATTGCCTCCAGCCGGGTGCTGAAATCGAGCAGCGCCTCAAGCGACATCGCTTTGACCTGCAGCCGGACCGTTTTTTTCTCCGGCTCGACGCTGACGTTCATGATCGCCACATCGGGCAGAAGTAATTTCGCCAGCGGATTGAGCATCGCCACCACCTGCATGGCAGCTCTCGCATCCGGCTGATGTTTTTTCATGCGCGCCGACAGACCACGGACAATTTCATCCCGCTTCGCCACCGTCTCCAGGAGCCGTTGATGGTGCCCCTGTAGCGCATCGCGCCGTTGATAGTCGTTCATACTCGCCAGCAGCAGCCCGCCGGTCAGCAGCACTACGCCCGCCATGACGGGCCAGGCGGCGCGTGGTCGATGTTGAAAACAGGGAGCGGCCCAGCCTTTAAAAGCCGATATGGAAAACATCCTTACTCCCCCGGCGCTTTAATAGTGTTAAGAAAGTAGTGCGGAACGGCAGCGTCCAGCCCCATTAATCGCGCGGTCTGAACGACCTGCTGCTGCGGGCTTACGCCCGCGTCATTGTGCAGGCACCACGCCTGCTGCCACTCGCCGCGCTGGCGCGAGACAAAGATCGTCGATGTCTCATCACGCAGGTAGAAGAGCGCATCGGCGGGCAGCGCGCCGCGCCATGCGCGAAGCTTATGGTGCAGCGCGACATGAATGCCGCCGACACGCAGCTTCCATTTACGGGCGGTGAACACCAGGGATTGCCAGAGGGCTTCATCAATGGCCGCCGCCAGCGCCGTTGCGCCAAACTGCACCGAGATAAAGGCGGTTTTACACGCCAGAACGTCGCGCCAGAAAGGTTGCCTGGTAGCCTCGGTGGCGGCGAAGCTGCGTAACTCCTCCGGCGTGCTCAGCCCGGGCTGCCACGGCACGGTAAAGTAGTGAATTCGGCTGCTGCTCAGCGAGAAGCTGAGCTTTCCCCACCAGGGCATCCCTAAGGTGTGGGCGCTTAACAGCTGGTTGAGCGCCTCATCCAGCGCGCACTGCGCGGTTAACGCCTGTTCGCCGAGCACCCGGTCGCCCCGGCGAAGTACCAGCCGTTGCGGGTGAATCTCGCACTGCAATTCAGGCGGGAGGAGTGATAACACGGTTAATCTCCGAAAAAGTGGTTTTGCCCTCCAGCACCGCGCGAATGGCAACGTTATGCAGGGGGACAAAGCCTTCTGCTAAAGCAATTTCGCGCATCTGGCGCACCGAGGCCCGCATCTGGAGCGCCTCTTTCATTCTGTCGCTGAACGGCAATACTTCCGCCAGCGCCAGCCGGCCGCGAAAACCGCTCTGCCGACAGGCCGGGCAGCCGCGCCCTTTACGCCACACGGGCGTCAGCGTATGTAGTGCGCTCTGCCGCCACTGATGAAGATCCTGCTCGCTCGGCTGCGCCTCCTCCAGGCACTGCGGGCAGATGCCGCGTACCAGCCGCTGGGCCAGCACGCCGCGCAGCGCAGAGAGCAGGCTGTTGGCATCGACGTTCATATAGAGAAAGCGCTCCAGCACGCTAAAGACATCGTTGGCGTGTACCGAGGAGAGCACCAGGTGGCCGGTGAGCGCAGCCTGCACGGCGATGCCGGCGGTTTCGCTGTCGCGGATCTCGCCAACCAGGATGGTGTCGGGGTCGTGGCGCAAAATGGCGCGCAGGCCGCGGGCAAAGGTCAGCCCTTTTTTGTCATTGACGGGAATTTGCAGCACATCGTTAAGCTGATACTCCACCGGATCTTCAATGGTGATGATCTTATTGTCGCCGGTGTTGAGCTCGCTCAGTGCTGCGTAAAGAGTGGTCGATTTACCGCTGCCGGTCGGCCCGGTGACCAGCACCATACCGTGCGGCTGGTGGGTTAACAGGCGAATTTCGCGCAGCGTATGATCGTCAAAACCGAGCGTCTCAAGGCTCAGTGTGCTGCTGTGGGACTTGTCGAGTACGCGCAACACGGCATCTTCTCCGTGGATACCCGGCACCACCGAGACACGAAAATCGACCGGTCGCTGATGAATCATCGCCTTGAAGCGCCCATCCTGTGGAATGCGCCGCTCGGAGATATCCATACTGCTCAGTACTTTAATACGCGAAATAATCTGGCCGGACGCCTGAATGCCCGGGCAGTGACGAATGGCGTGAATGACGCCATCGACGCGGTACTTGACCGCCAGGCCATCCGGCGCGGCGCTGAGATGAATATCGCTGGCGCGGCTCTGGATCGCATCATAGAGCGTGGCGTTCACCAGCTTGATAATCGGGTTGCTTTCACTGGCGATATTGCCGGGGGTGATCTCAAGGATCACCTCATCTTCGCCCTCTTCATTTCCCTGCTGTTCAAGCTGATCGAGCGTGCGCTGCTGGCGGGTCAGCGCCTCAAGCTGCGCGCGTAACCAGCCGGGCGAGGCGATGGCAATAGTCACCGGCAGCCGCTGCGCCCACTGACGTAGCGCCAGCGAAAAAGGATCGCTCAGGAGCAACCACGGCTGGTCGCGCCAGCACACTGGCAGGACATGCATCGCCAGCGCGTCATTGAGGGCGACATGCTGAAAATCGACGCTCACCTCCTCTTCCGTCTCCGGCGCAAACAGGGTGATGCCGAGCGCATCAGCCAGCGCGGGCAGCACGGCAGGATCGCTATCAATTTGTTTTTCAAGCGCCTCGCTGCGCTGGGCTTCATCAACCGCCAGCAGGTCATCAATCAGGGCGGAAACTTCCGGCTGCGACATCATCAGGACATACTCCCGGCCATCTCAAAAATGGGCATATAGAGGAGAAACACCACCAGACCGACGATGCCGCCGACGATCATCATCAGTAACGGCTCAAAAATGCGGGTAAACGTATCGATGGCGCGCTCCAGCGCCTCGTCATAAAAGCCCGCGATGCGCTCACACATACCGGCTAACTCGCCGCTGCGTTCGCCCACCTGCAGTAAACGCATCGCTACCGGAGTGGTTAAGTGCTGGCTCTCCAGCGACTCCGAGACGCTTTTTCCCGCCATCACATGCTCCACCACCGTGTTGAGCTGGGAGTGGTGGCTGACCGGGATCACCGACTGAGCAAGGCGTAACGCGTGGGTAACCGGTACGCCGCCTTCAAGCAGCAGGCCGAGCGTGCGATAGAAACGGACCAGAATGGTGAGGAACTGCTGCTGGCGAAGCTGCGGGATTTTCATAGCCGCTCTCAGCAGCAGCTGTTTGGTCACGCTCTGTTTCGCCAGCACAATCAGCGTACCGAGCGTGACAAGGGTGCCCATCAGCAGCTCCGCGCCGGACTGTTTCACCAGCTGTCCCCACCATAAAATCAGTTCAGCGCTGCGGCTGAGGGTGTTAACGCCTTCAAACACCTGTGAAAAGCTCGGCACGATAAAGCCCAGCAGGAAACAGATAATCAGGCCGCCGACCGTCAGTACAATCAGCGGGTAGGTTAAGGTGCCGCGAATACGTTTACGCAGCTGCTCGAGGCGCTGTTCATAGAAGTGATAGCGTTTCAGAGCGTTAGCCAGCTGGCCGGTTTGCTCAGAGGAGGCGACGGTGTTGACTAATAGCGGCGGGAAAATGTCGGGTTGTGCGGCCATCGCCTGCGATAACTGACTTCCGGCGTAGAGTTTCTCCAGCAACCCCTCGAGCATCTCCAGCGCCTGTTCATCGCTGGAGCAGGCGCAGAGGGTCTCAATTGCTTCAGTTACCACCAGCCCGGCATCCAGCAGCGCCATCAGCTCCTGAATAAAGAGCGTCAGCGAGACGCGCTTTGTTGAGTGTTGCGCCTGTTGCGCCACGCGCAGCACTACGTAGCCGGCCTGCTGTAACTGGTGTCTGGCTGAAACGGGCGTATCGGCCTGGGTGCGGATCTTTTTTCGTTTACCCTTTTCTAAATAGGTCACTTCCCAGGTGCTCATTTTTCCCATGCCGCGAACTCCTTATCGTTCTTTTTCAGCCCCTGATAAATACGCGCTACTTTTTGGCTATAGCGCAGGCGTGCTAAATGAGTTTTTCTGTTACGGGCGTTCCCGGCGTTATAAGCGCCAACCGCTTCCCAGTTATAACCAAACTGGCGAATTTGCCCGGCCAGCACCCAGGCACCCGTTATCACGTTCTGGCAAGGGTTATGAATAAGCGAATGCGCGGTGATGTTGTATTGCTTGAGCTGTGCGAAATGCTGGCTGTTTATCTGCATCAGGCCGACATCCGTGGAGCCATTTCGGTTTTTATGCACCACCGTTGGTGATAATCCCGATTCAACGACAGCAATCGCTTTTAATAATGCCGGCTCAATACCGTAACGCGCGCCCGCACGTTGCCAGCAGTGGGCTTCAGCGCCATAAGCTGTCAGCAGGGTGAGTACCAGCATTAGCCGAATCATTATCAGAAGCCGTAGACAATGGCCTTGCCATTATTATCAGTGGTGGAAATATCCACTTCGAATACGCTCTGCGATTGTCGGCTCGGGTTGTGCCACTGATAGGCTTTGCCCCATGGGTCATGAGGAATTTTTTGCGCCAGATAGGGGCCGTTCCAGTTATTAACGTTATCCGGCTTCTCAACCAGTACGTTTAATCCCTCAGCCTCTGAAGGATAATTGCCGGTATCCAGCCGATATTGCGTTAACGCATCCGCAAAGGCGTGCATCTGACGTAATGCGGTTTTCTCTTTTGCCTGATCAACATTAGAAAATAATTTCGGGCCCACGAAGCCGGCCAGCAGCGCAATGATCATTAATACCACCAGCAGTTCGAGCAGTGTAAAACCCTGCTGCTGATTAATCCTAAGGCGTTGTTGATTATTCATGACTCAGTTGCTCGCTTAAAGAATTGCCGTTTACCGTGGCTATTCTCCCCCGATGCTACAGAGACAAAAGCTGATTGCTCCCGCGGCATTCAAGAATGCTCTACCCAGGCAAGGAAATCTCTTTTGGGTAAAAGGCCGCTGATTTTTCTTACTGGTCAGATAGAAATAACATCAGGAACGCCGTATGGTGCTTTTGTACTCTTCATTCCTACAGGACGTTGGGAGGATAATTAATGCCAATTAATATATTGATTGCCGATGAGCATACGATAATACGCCGGGGAATGACCTCGATGATTAATTCTCTGAAAGCCAGTAATATCAACACAGAGAGATTAGATATCGAAGTTGTTGGCGACACACATGAACAAACTGAACTGCTGAATATTCTCGCAAATAAACAAGTTGATCTTCTTTTCCTTGGCTACGGACTGACGACAATAAAAACCGGTAGCCCCTTGTCAGAATTAGATGGTATCGCGCTGGTAAAATGGATTTCAGGCCGTTATCCCAAAACAAAAATCATCTTCTTATCCCCGTATAACAACACTAACCTTATTCGAATCGCCCTCGAGGCCGGTGCAAAAGGGTATATCAGCCGTAATACCAGTGAACGCACATTATGGCGCGCGATGGCCACGGTATTAATGGATGAAGTCTATATTGAGCGCGGCTTAATGGACTCCCTTTTCCGCCGCGATGCCATCACACCGCAGGAGCTCTCGACGCGCGAAAGTGAAGTATTACGCTTGCTCTGCCGCGGCCTCTCGTTAACCACCATCTCCAGACGCATGAATATCAGCATTAAAACGGTGAGCGCCCATAAGCTGCGGGCAATGGCGAAACTAAATGTGCGAACCGACTGCCAGCTCTACTGCCTGCTGTTCCAGACGCGGATGTTTGATATCGCGATGTAACCGCAACGCCAGCCTTTTCCCCCACACCACCACTGCGCAAGCTTGATAAAACAGGGCCATCCACATTGCGGTATGGCCCTGTTTTGTCAGCTATGCGTTACTTCACCTCGCTCCAGACCTCATTCTCGCCAGGCTGATTGCCACGCGTCCACCAGCGCGCCTGGTACACTTTCCCATTCCACGAAGCTTTGTCGCCGCCAACATAGATAGTGTCGTTGTGCCACTGTGCCGGCAGATCGCTCGGCGTATCCTCTTCCGGCGCGGGCGCCGGTGCGTTATGACCGCCGAAATCGACGTCAATCACGTTGTAAAACGTCGCGCCCGTATCGGCAACGTCCCATGCCGCGAGGATCACATGGTAGCCCTGCCGATCGGGAACTGTGCACTCATGCGGCAGATCCGGGCCGGTGCTGGGACGAATGTTTTTGCCATCGATATGGCAAAAAGGTTCTGTTTCAAAGGAGGCGCGCGTCAGCGGCTGCCCGGGGTTCCAGTCGCTTTTGGTCAGGTAGTAGTCCCAGGATTTGGTTTTGTGCGGCGCGGTATAGGTCCAGGTGAAAGCATGCTTACCGGCGCTGATGGGGTGTTTCGCCCACCGCGTTTCGCTCTGCTCATCCAGCCGGCCCATTGAGGCTAACCCCGCGCTGGCGAGATGATTATCCGCAGGCCCTTGATTGGCCGCCGGGAAACCGTCAGGCCCCTCGACGCTTTGCATCTCATACAGCGGACCGCTGCCACACTCTTTATTTTGATAGCCCATATTGGCGTTACACATATATGCGCGTGAAGCCGGGAGAGAGACATAGCCATGCGCCAGTGCGCCGCCAGCCATGCATAATGCCACCACCGCCAGGCCTATTTTCGAATAAGACATACATACTCCGTTTGTTTTGCCAAAGAAATCCACAGCGTTAAGTTAATAACTTATCGCTCCAGCAGTAATATCAACTTTCCTTTATCCCCTCAGAGCCAGCGTAATATTGCGAGGAAAATTCCCAGATGAAATAAATAAAAAAAGCCGCAATGAAAACATTGCGGCTAAAACATCAAAGATTAACTCAACTAGAACTTACTCAACTACCTGCCACACTTCATTCGTTCCGGGCTCATTACTGCGGGTCCACCAACGCGCTTTATATTCCAGCCCTTTCCAGGATGCTCTGTCGCCTCCAACATAAATCTTATCGCTCTTCCACTCATCCGCCCCCACAGGGGTAGCCGGTGCATCCGGGTCAGAGACGCTGCCCTCTTCCGGCACATGCTTAATGGACAACGTTAACGGCAGGGAGTCATGCTCACCATCGTTCACCGTCAGGTTGAAGACCAGCGTCCCCTCTTCTTCCGGCGCATTGAGCGTAAAGCTCGCCTTCTTCTGGTTGGCATTATTCAGCGTCACATGGGGACCCGAAATCTGCGTCCAGCTCCAGCTTAGCGCTGCGCCTTCCGGGTCCGTGGATGCTGAGCCATCAAGCACCACGGTAGCCGCACCGGTCACGGTTTGCGGATAAACGGCTTTCGCTACGGGAATATGATTTTCCACCTGCGGCGCGTCGCCGCCCGCCGACTGTTTCATCTCATTGATATAGCTCACCTGGTCGGCAAAGCTCAGTTGAACATTATTAGAGCCCAGCGCCCAGACAAAGACACCGCCATAACCCTGCTCTGCCTGCCAGGCCGCACGGGTCAGGTTATTCTCTTTGGACTCAACATAGCGGCCTTCCGGCCCCCACTGGGAGTTGATGGTATTGCCAAGAATAATCTTCTTCTTATCGCCCACCGCACGCGCATAGTTGGCCATCGCGACGTCATAGCGGAAACGCGGACCGGCGTCATAGGTCATGACATTAAAGAAGTCGAACACATCGCGTCCGCCGGTGAGCAGCGACAGTACTTCACCGTGGTGAGTCGAGCGGGCATCCTCAATAAAGGAGCAGTTTTCCATCACCGATGGGTTGGCGCAGGCTTCAGGATCTGCGCCGACGTGATAGGTGGTCAGGCTCAGCACTTTGCCGCTGTTTGGCCCCAGCAGCGCTTTGACGCGTTTCGCCAGCATCAGCAGGTTTTCATTCTCCTGCGGCGTCAGGCGGGCCACTTTTTCATAATCGAAATCGATGCCGTCCAGCTGAACCGTACCTGCTTGCTGGTAACTCGCCATATTGCAGGTCTTGTCCCAGTTGGTACTCAAACAGCCGCCCACAATCTCTTCCGGCTTCATATCCTTTTTGTAAACCGGGAAGTCGGTGTTCAGCAGTTTAACCAGCCCCTGCGCAATCTTTTCCCGGCTTGACGCATCGGCGAGGTGAGCCCACATACTTTCATAGGTCTCCCCGCCGAACGCCACCAGCATGCGTTTGGAGGGCGATGCCAGCTTGGTCTGCGTCCAGGATGTATAGGTCGGAGAGACCCAATACGGATCGTACTCAACGGGTTTAATAATGTTGTCAGACGAGGTGATGTCACCATTCTGATCCCAGCCACCAAAGGAGAGGAAGAAGGTGTCAACATTGGACTTCTCTAACTGGGTTGCTGCATCTTGTGGAAGACCCCATGATGTCAGGTAACTCATGGTGCGGTTATTTTCAGCCGCTAACACAGATTGCGTCAGTAATACTGAACCAATCAAGACAGCTAAAGAGAGCTTTTTCAATGTAACCTCCTGTTACAGGGTAAGTAATTATTCTGGCCTCCATATTAATCCCGGCGATAAATAATCCTATTAGCGCTCTCTTTTCCGAATTGAGAAGCGAGAAGCGTGAGCAAGGAAAATTCCTGGCAATAATTAATGCTCTTTTTAACCGCTAATTCACGTCGCGTTTATATTATCCATTTTGCCAGCTCCTGCTGGCTGCAGGGTTTAAATAGACAACCATCCATCCCCGCGTTTTGGCACTGCGCCATAATGTCTGGCTGGGCAATAGCGGTAAAACCCAACAGGGTCGCCGGGGAAATAGCCTGCTGCTGCTCCTGCAGACGAATCATCTTCGCCAGCGTAAAACCATCCATTTGCGGCATATTGCAATCCATCAGAATGTAATCGAACGGCTGCCGGGCATGCCATTTTGTCAGTGCCTCTTCTGCGCTTTGCGCTTGCGTCACCTGATGGCCGAGCCGTTCGAGCTGGTGGCGCAGCAGCAGCAGATTTGGCCGGTAATCATCAACAATCATCACCCGCTTGCCCGCTGCGGTCGCACCTGGCCTCTCTGGCAGGCTTGTCTGCGTCGGGCAACTCTCATGGGACAACGGCAGAGTGAGTTGCAGCGTGACGCGGGTACCTTTGCCGGGTTTGCTGGTGAGGATAAGCTCGCCCGCCATTAATTCGCACAGCGCCCGGCAGATGGCGAGGCCGAGGCCGGAACCTTTTTGCGCGCGATCCTCACAGGGGCCGAACTGGGTAAAAGGGGTGAAAAGCCGCGCCTGGTGTTCTGGCGCAATACCTGGGCCGGTATCGGTGACGGTCAGCGACACCGCAACCCGCTGCGCATCGGTTACGTGATGGGAGAGCGTAATGCGGACCTCCCCTTCGTGCGTGAATTTTATGGCGTTACTCAGCAGATTAGAGAGGATCTGCCGGTAGCGCGAGGGATCAATCAGCACCGGGCAGCGCGCGCCGCCGACAACCGAAAAATGGGTGGCCAGCTGCTTCTGGTCGCTCGCCTCCTCAAAAAGCAGCACCACGGCGCGGGTCAGGCTCACCAGCTCCTGCGCAGAGGGTTCCAGAGGCATATGGCCCGATGCAATGCGCGACAGATCGACAACATCACCGACCAATGCCAGCAGATCTTTTGCCGCATCGTGCGCCACCTCCAGCATCGGCTGGGGGTGTTGCGCCTGCGCATTCTGCTTGATCTGCAACTCCAGGATGCCAAGGATCGCATGAAGCGGCGTGCGGATTTCATGACCAATCATGGCGAGAAAGTGGTTTTTCATAAGATTTGCCGCTGCCGTCTCGTCGCGCGGCAGGTTGAGCCTGCGCTTTCTGCGCTGGGCGAGCCCGTAAAACAGCAGCAGCAGAAGCACGCCCATACCTATGGCGCTCAGCAAACCCGCATCATGCCAGCGCGCAGAGAGAGCGGCATACGCAGGCAGAGAGAAGAAAAACAGCCCCGGCACACAAGCAAGCCATAAGAGGCGATAAAAAGGAACGCTGCGCACGATCTGCTCCGCTTTAAAGAGATTCATCATCAGGAGAAGGGAGAGCTATTTAACCGCCTGCATCACCTTAACAGGGGGCGGATAACAGCCTCTTACAGTGATGAAGCGACGCAAACAGCACGGAAATAAAATTGATGCGCATCTTTTCGCTCTCCTGCCTGCTTATGGCACCGCTTTCCAGCAGCGCGGGCAGGCGCTCCATAATGATGCAGCTTCGTCTGGCACGGCTGAGGCCCAACAGATGCCAGGAGGATTTCATTCGGTGGGCGATATCAGCGATTGTCGTGAGTGGGGTCGGCGCAGGCAGCGTGGTGAGGTGGCGAATATCCTCTTCGAGCGTCTGAATGAGCACCGGGATCATCGCATCTATAACCGCCTGTTGCTCACCTGCCAGTGCGTTTAGCTCGCGGAGATCCACCGCCTGTGGCACGCGACTGGGCAAGGTTTCGGTGATCGGTAAGGCGAGAAGCCGATCAAAGCCGTTAAGATGCAGCAGAGATTCATTTAAGGTTTCCGGAGTTGCGCTACAGGCCAGCAGCAGCCCCAGCGGTGCGAAGGTGCCCGCCAGTTCGCCCGCCAGCACCCGGTCAATAAGCATCAGGCCCGAAGCGGGTTGATGGGTTAAATCAATGAGTAAGGCGTTCCAGCGGCGGGAGCAGAGCGCACGGATGGCAGACTCACTTGCAGTGACGTCGATCTTATTAAGAACATCCGCCTGGCACTGCTGGGTTAAAAGCCGCTGCTGCGATGCATCAAAGGTAATGAGCAGGTTGACCGGGCTCTTCATCTTTCGGTCAATAATCAGCTGGTCAGCCCAAGCTGTTGCAGCTGTTGATAGAGTTCATACTCGGAGGTAACGCCGAGCTTGCGCATCGCGCTCTTCTTTTGTGCGCTGACGGTCTGTTTGGTGCGATTAAGGCGGGTGCTGATATCACTCACCGTTAAGCCGCGCAGCAGCAGACGCAGCACTTCGCTCTCTTTCGGCGTCAGGCTGATGCCTGTCGAAGCGGGTGCATCGGCGGTGGGTTTGCTGGGCGCAAATGTGCCGCTAAGCCCTTTGATAAAATGCACTAACTCTGTTGAGAGACCCGCTTTGCTGAGCACGCCATGTACGCCGAGCTGCCGTAACGCGCGCTGAATACCAGGGTTGTCGATCATCGTCACCACAATAATCAACAGTGCAGGCCAGCGCCGTTTAATTAACTGAATCAACGCGAGGCCATCGTTATATTTATCCCCTGGCATACTGAAATCTGTAATCAGCATATCGATATCATAACGTTCAAGTTTGCTTATTACGTCATCGGTAGTGAGCGCCTCGTCAACAATATGATATTGCCCGGCAAGCGGTGAGAGTAATGCGCGCAGCCCCATCAGATAGATGGGGTGATCGTCTGCTATCAGGATCTTTTTTTCCATTACCATGCTTACGCACTTTCAGGTGGCATCGTTATGACGAGAGTGGCGGCTACTCTAGCAAAAAACCTTTCGCTGCAGGATGAATATTTATTAGTAATAGCGGAGGAGAAATAGCCAGAAGCGCGGAACCGATATAAATAACAAATAAAAATAATTAACCAATAAACTCTATATATATTTCAGACAAAAAAAACCGCAACATGACGCTGCGGTTTTTTTATTATTGCCCGGCTGTTACGGCAGAATGGAAGGCTGATCCGCCCCCTCTTTCTCCACTTTCTGCTGCAGGAGATGCTCACGCTTCATCCCAAGTTTCAGCGCCAGCGCTGAAGCAACATAGATGGAAGAGGCCGTACCGATTGAGACACCAATCAGCATCGTCAGCGAGAAGCCTTTCAGCATCGCGCCACCGAAGAGATAGAGCATCAGGATCACCACCAGCGTCGTGCCAGAGGTGATCAAGGTACGATGCAGCGTCTGCGTCAGTGAGATGTTGAAGATCTCATACGGCGTACCGCGACGGATCTTACGGAAGTTCTCACGGATACGGTCCGATACCACGATACTGTCGTTGAGTGAGTAACCGATCACTGACATCAGCGATGCCACGATGGTTAGATCAACCTCGATCTGGAACAGCGACAGCACACCCATGGTAATGATGACGTCGTGCGCCAGCGCGATAACCACGCCCGCTGCCAGACGCCATTCGAAACGGAAACCGACATAGACAAGGATGCTGATCAGCGCCACCAGCAGCGCCATGCCGCCGGTTTGTGCCAGATCCGCGCCCACACTCGGGCCGACGAACTCAATACGCTTCACGGCGGCATTCTGGCTGGTCGCTTCGTTAATGACGCTAACCACTTTGCTGCCCAGCAGCTGCCCGCCGTTATCGCTCTGCGCAGGCGGCATGCGTACCATGATGTCGCGGCTGCTACCGAAGTTCTGCAGCAGCGGGTCCTGGAAGCCCGCTTTCTCCAGCGCTTCACGCATGACGTCCATATCCGCCGGTTTCTCCAGCGAGATTTCGATAACCGTACCGCCGGTAAAATCCAGGCCCCAGTTAAAGCCGCGAACGCCCATCACAACGATGGAGAGGATCAGCAGCGCGCCGGAAATGATAAAAGCCCAGTTGTCCCAGCGCATAAAGTCCCAGACTTTACGGCCATGGTTCAATTGTTCAACAGTATAATCCTGTGCCACAACGCACTCCTCAGATAGACAGCTTGTTAATGCGTTTGCCGCCGTACAACAGGTTGACGATGGCACGGGTACCGACAATAGCGGTGAACATGGACGTCGCCACACCGATACCGGTGGTGATTGCAAAGCCTTTGATTGAGCCAGTACCGACCGCGTAGAGGATAAGCACTTTGATCAACGTGGTGATGTTGGCATCGAAAATGGACGAGAACGCACCCTGATAACCTTCGTGAATCGCCTGCTGTACGGATCGCCCGTTGCTCAGCTCTTCTTTAATACGTTCGTTTATCAGTACGTTCGCATCCACCGCCACAGCAAGGGTTAGCACGATCCCCGCAATCCCCGGCATGGTCAGCGTTGCACCCGGCAGCAGGGACATAATGCCGACAATCAGCACCAGGTTCGCCAGCAGCGCCGAGGTCGCGATCAGGCCAAACTTCTTATAGAAGAAGATCATGAAGATGATTGAAACCGCCAGACCGGCCAGACACGCTTCCAGACCCTGAGTGATGTTCTGCGCCCCAAGGGTTGGACCGATGGTACGCTCTTCCACGATCTGAATTGGCGCAATCAACGCGCCCGCGCGCAGCAGCAGTGAAAGCTGACGTGCTTCGTTGGCGTTTTCGATACCGGTAATACGGAAGCTGTTACCAAGGCGAGACTGGATGTTGGCGATGTTGATCACCTCTTCCTGCTTCACCAGCACCGCGCGACCGTTGGCGTCTTTCTTACCGCTGTCTTTGTACTCCACGAACAGGGTCGCCATCGCTTTGTTGATGTTGTCCTTGGTGAAGTTAGACATGATGTTACCGCCCGCGCTGTCCAGTGAAATGTTCACCTGCGGCACGTTGTACTCATCCATGCTGGAGGTTGAGTCGGTAATGTGGTCGCCGGTGAGGATCACGCGTTTGTACAGCACCACTGGCCGCCCATCACGTGTCTCTTTCACTTCGGAATCACCCGGTAAACGGCCATTTGCCGCAGCGGAAGGATCGACATCTTTGTTAACCAGACGGAACTCAAGCGTTGCGGTCGCGCCAAGGATCTCTTTCGCGCGTGCCGTATCCTGAATGCCCGGCAGTTCAACCACGATGCGGTCAGCGCCCTGGCGCTGCACCAGCGGCTCGGCAACACCAAGCTGGTTGACACGGTTACGCAGGATGTTGATGTTCTGCTGAACAGCATATTCACGGGCTTCGCTCAGGCGCGCATCGCTCATCACCACGCGCAGCACGTTATCGCCCTGATTAGAGAAGACGAGGTCGCGATGACGGCCGGTCAGGTAGGTATTCGCCCGATCGCGCGCCGCGCTGTCGCGGAACTGAATGCTAAGACCATAGTTATCTTCCTTACGCACGGTGGAGTAAGGAATGCCTTTTTCCCGCAGATCGCTGCGCAGGCTGTCGATATTCTGTTCCTGCAATTTGCCGAGCGCCGTTTGCATATCCACTTCCATCAGGAAGTGAACCCCGCCGCGCAAGTCGAGTCCGAGTTTCATCGGTTCAGCTTTCAGGAGGGCGAGCCAGCGAGGCGTTGCCGGTGCGAGGTTGAGCGCGACAACATACTTGTCGCCTAATGCGCTGAGGAGGACTTCACGCGCGCGCAGCTGGGTGTCGGTCGATTCAAAGCGAGCAAGTACCGTGCCCTCTTCCATCGCCACCGATTTCCAGCTGATCTTTTCTTTTGTTAGTTCGTTCCGGACCTGGATCAGAGTTTGTTCGCTGGCGGCGACACCGCGCGCGCCAGAGATCTGAACAGCCGGATCCTCACCATAGAGGTTGGGAAGTGCGTAAAGCAGGCCGACGATAAGGACGACGACCAGCATGATGTACTTCCACAAAGGATAACGGTTTAACACGGCAGTTCCCTTTGGGAAAAACGAAAATTACAGCGCCTTCATGGTGCCTTTCGGCAGAACGGCAGCTACGAAGTCACGTTTGATTACCACTTCAGTGGTGTCGTTCAGTGCGATAGCAATGTAGCCAGTTTCCGCTACTTTGGTTACGCGCCCAACCAGGCCACCGTTGGTCAGCACTTCATCGCCTTTCGCGATGGAGTCCATCAGCTTTTTATGCTCTTTGGTACGTTTTTGCTGCGGGCGCAGGATCATGAAATAGAAGATCAGACCAAATACAACCAGCATCAGGATCAGAGACATCGGGCTGCCCTGCGCCGGTGCGCCTGCTGCCGCTACCGCGTCAGAAATAAAAAAGCTCATTCAAATTCCCTCATTATTAAATTAATCAACGTTCAAAGGTGGAACCGGTCGACCCTGACGCTGGTAAAAATCTGCTACGAAGCTCTCTAATTTACCCTCTTCAATAGCCTTGCGTAAACCAGCCATTAAGCGCTGATAGTAGCGCAGGTTATGAATGGTATTGAGACGCGCGCCCAGTATTTCGTTGCAACGATCGAGATGATGCAAGTAGGCGAGCGAATAATTGCGACAGGTGTAGCAATCACACTCGGCATCGAGCGGGCTGGTGTCGCTTTTATATTTTGCGTTGCGGATTTTCACCACGCCGTTGGTCACGAACAGATGGCCGTTACGCGCATTACGCGTCGGCATCACGCAGTCAAACATATCGATGCCACGACGCACGCCTTCGACCAGATCTTCCGGCTTACCTACGCCCATCAGGTAACGCGGTTTGTCTGCGGGGATCTGCGGACAGACATGCTCCAGAATGCGGTGCATATCCTCTTTCGGTTCGCCCACAGCAAGACCGCCGACAGCGTAGCCATCAAAGCCTATCTCTACCAGACCTTTGACGGAGATATCGCGTAAATCTTCGTAAACACTGCCCTGAATAATGCCGAACAGCGCGTTTTTGTTACCCAGCCCATCAAAGCGATCGCGGCTGCGTTTCGCCCAGCGCAGGGACATCTCCATCGAGCGTTTAGCGTAATCCCAGTCCGCCGGGTATGGCGTACATTCGTCAAAGATCATCACGATATCGGAGCCGAGATCGTACTGAATCTCCATCGATTTTTCCGGATCGAGGAAGATCGGATCACCGTTGATGGGGTTACGGAAGTGAACGCCCGCTTCGGTGATTTTGCGGATATCGCCGAGGCTGAACACCTGAAAACCGCCGGAATCGGTGAGGATTGGCCCTTTCCACTGCATAAAATCGTGCAGATCGCCGTGCAGCTTCATGATCTCCTGCCCCGGGCGCAGCCAGAGGTGGAAGGTGTTACCCAGAATGATCTGCGCGCCGGTGGCTTCGACCTCTTCCGGGGTCATCCCCTTCACGGTGCCGTAGGTGCCAACAGGCATAAACGCCGGCGTTTCAACCACGCCGCGCTCAAACACCAGCCGGCCGCGGCGGGCGCGTCCGTCGGTAGTATCCAGTTCGAATTTCATCTTTTCTCCAACACCAGATAGACAGTCTGATGATTACTCTCTGTTGCGGACTTACTCCACAACCTCGAATTGGCCAATCCGCACGCAGGGCATTATTGGCACAGCCACTCTGGACGCGGGCAATGCCCTGGTCCAGAAGGGCAAGTCAAATAGCCCTGTTAAGGGCGCTCTAAAATCGCCTGCGGATTGTACGTGATAAACATCGCGTCTCCGTAACTAAAAAAGCGATATTTTTCAGCAACTGCGGCGCGGTACGCATTCATGGTGTGTTGATACCCGGCAAAAGCAGAGACCAGCATGATCAGCGTCGATTCCGGCAGGTGGAAGTTGGTCACCAGCGCATCAATCACTTTGTATTGATAGCCCGGATAGATAAAGATTTGCGTGTCGCCGAAGAAGGGTGCGATTAGATCCGTTTTTGCCGCCTGCGCTGCGCTCTCCAGCGAACGCACGGAGGTTGTGCCGACTGCGACTACACGATTGCCGCGCGCTTTTGCCGCCAGTACCGCATCAACCACCTCTTGCGGCACTTCGGCATATTCAGAGTGCATGATGTGATCTTCGATGCTATCAACGCGCACCGGCTGGAAGGTTCCGGCACCGACGTGCAGCGTGACAAAAGCCATCTCGATGCCTTTGTTACGCAGGCGCTCCAGCAGCGGCTCATCAAAGTGCAGACCCGCCGTTGGCGCGGCAACGGCACCCGGCTTCTGGCTGTAGACCGTTTGATAGAGTTCGCGGTCGGCCTCTTCATCCGGGCGATCGATATAGGGCGGCAGCGGCATGTGGCCGATGGCGTTCAGGATATCGAGCACCGGGCGCTCATCATGGAACTCCACTTCAAACAGCGCGTCGTGGCGCGCAACCATCGTAGCCTGAATATCTTCCGCGTCGCCCAGCAGCAGCTCGGCACCCGGCTTCGGCGCTTTAGATGCGCGAATATGTGCCAGAATACGTTTGTCGTCGAGCATGCGCTCAACCAGCACTTCGATCTTGCCGCCGCTGGCTTTACGCCCGAAAAGACGCGCCGGAATAACGCGGGTGTTGTTGAACACCAGCAGGTCGCCCGGGTTGAGCTTATCGAGCAGATCGGTGAAAGTACCGTGCGTCAGCGCGCCTGTTGGGCCATCCAGCGACAGTAAGCGACAGCTGCTGCGCTCAGGCTGTGGATAGTGGGCAATCAGGGATTCGGGTAACTCAAAGGAGAAATCGGTAACGCGCATGACACTGACTCGAGACATAAAATAAGAGGCGGGTAGTCTAGTGCCCACGCCCCTTCGCTGCAACCGTTAGCCGCTTTTGGATAAATAATAGAGATGAATTTTTTAGCACACCTGCACCTTGCCCACCTGGCGAACAGCTCCCTTGCCGGCAACCTGCTGGCGGATTTTGTCCGCGGCAACCCGGAAAACCTCTACGCCCCGGAGGTGGTGGCGGGGATCCATATGCATCGCCGTATTGATGTGCTGACCGACAACCTGCCGGAGGTGAAGGTCGCCCGCGAGTGGTTTCGCCCCGAAACGCGACGAGTCGCGCCGATTACGCTGGATGTGATGTGGGATCACTTTCTCTCGCGCCACTGGACGCAGGTCTCGCCCGACATCGGGCTCGCGGATTTTATCCGCTATGCCCATTCGCAGGTGGCGACCATTCTGCCCGATTCACCGCCGCGCTTTGTCAACCTGAACAATTACTTATGGTCGGAGCGCTGGATGGAGCGCTATGGCGAGATGCCGTTTATCCAGAATGTGCTCAACGGCATGGCGAGCCGCCGCCCGCGGCTGGAGGCACTGCGCGACTCCTGGCAGGATCTTGATGCCCATTATCCGGCGCTGGAGACACAGTTTTGGGCGTTTTACCCGCGCATGATGGCGCAGGCGCGCGCGGGGACGTTGTAAACGCCGTCACGTTTGGCATTGCCGGATGGCGGCTCACGCCTTATCCGGCCTACGGGTGGGTGTGGTCTGCATTGCCGGATGGCGGCTCACGCCTTATCCGGCCTACGGGTGGGTGCGGTTTGCATTGCCGGATGGCGGCTCACGCCTAATCCGGCCTACGGGTGGGGGCGGTTTGTATTGCCGGATGGCGGCTCGCGCCTTATCCGGCCTATGGGTGGGGGCGGTTTGTATTGCCGGATGGCGGCTCGCGCCTAATCCGGCCTACGGGTGGGGGCGGTTTGCATTGCCGGATGGCGGCTCACGCCTTATCCGGCCTACGGGTGGGTGCGGTTTGCATTGCCGGATGGCGGCTCACGCCTTATCCGTCCTACGGGTGGGTGCGGTTTGCATTGCCGGATGGCGGCTCGCGCCTTATCCGGCCTACGGGTGGGTGCGGTTTGTATTGCCGGATGGCGGCTCGCGCCTTATCCGGCCTACGAGTGGGGGCGGTTTGCATTGCCGGATGGCGGCTCGCGCCTTATCCGGCCTACGGGTGGGTGCGGTCTGCATTGCCGGATGGCGGCTCACGCCTTATCCGGCCTACGAGTGGGGGGCGGTTTGCATTGCCGGATGGCGGCTCACGCCTTATCCGGCCTACGGGTGGGTGCAACGCAGGTTTTGTAGGCCGGATAAGCGCAGCGCCATCCGGCACGTGTTCAGCATCACCCGTTAACGGCTCTGCGCCTCGCGCCAGATGCGGATCGCCATCCACGCCAGCACCGCAACGCCCAGCACTAATACCCCCCACACCAGCAGCGTCTTCCACATTCCCTGCTGTTCGGCAACCGAGGTCGCCGTCATGCGCGCCTCACCGCCCAGCGTGACGTTTTCTCCCGGCAGCGCAATGGCAATCGACTCGGGGCCAAGCTGCTTACGCAACTCCGGCGGGATCAGCGTATCCGGCGTGACGGCGGCAGGCTGCGCCGCTTTATTTCCCCACGCCAGCATAAATGGCCCTTTCCCCTGCGCGTTAAACACCAGCGCCAGCCGATCGCGGCTGCCGGTGAGCTCAGGGAGTGTGTCGGGCAATCGCGCATCCAGCGTGGTAATGCGTACCGCCTGCACCGGCTCCCCCGCCAGCGCCACCGGCGCAGAGCGCTGCCCGTTACGCTGCCAGAGCACGGTTTTGGTCAGCGGCTGCCACGGCGAGGTGGCCGTGCGGCGAATGGCAATCTCTGCCGGCAGCACCGCATCATCGTTAAAGCCTACGGAGAGCGCGCCAAACAGCTGTGGCTGCGGCCATTGATATTGCGCCTCGGTCGGTGAAATCTGCCGCCCGTTGCCCGTCATCTCCACTTTCTCAAGCGGAGCAGGCTCGCGACCAGCCATGGCTGTCGCCTCGGTGAGGGTTACCGGCAGGTTTGGCGTATCAAATACCAGCAGCAGATAACGACTGCCTTCGGGCAACTGCATCTCCGGGAGCTGGATACGATCGATCTTGAGCTTATCGCTCCCGCTCGCCAGCGCCATTACCGGGGCATCATCCTGCAACGTCTCCCAGCTGCGCATATCGTGGCTCATCAGCACAGAGACGTTGCTGCGCCAGTTCTGGCCATTTTCCTGCCAGCCCAGTTTGATCTCGCCCAACCTGAACGCGTTGGGCAGATCGGGGGGCAGCACCAACAAATAGCTCTTCCCGACCGGTTTCGAGGCGTCCCCTTCAATACGGATCTCCACCCCGGACGGTGCCTGGAGGCGCACAACGTTCTCCTCCTGTGGCGCGCCGCTCGCCGGCGTAGCATCCAGCGGAAAGACGCGCAGCGGCACCGCTTTCGCAGCAGCAGCGTCGGTACGCTGGGTCTCCAGCGTAAACGGCACCCGCTCGCCGTCATGGTTAAACACCCGCACATCGCGCAGATCCGGCCACGCGCTGTGGGCATAGACCGTCTGCGGCAGATTGAGACGATACCAGGAGGCGGGCTGCGGCACTTCCAGCATCACACCGCGGGCATAATCCTGCGGTTTCTCAGGGAGATCTGCGGCGCCCGCCGGGGCGCAAAGCAGCGTACTTAACAGTAATCCGTACAGCCTTTTCATTGTCCTTCTCCCTCGTTCACTTCCCGCGCCGCTTTGGGCGGCAGGGGTGAAAAATAGCCCACGATCAGCACCAGTACCGCCACGCCGATAAAAGCGATGGCGCGCGCCAGCCCGCCGCCGCCCGCGCTGTCAACCAGCATCAGTTTCAACAGCACAACGCCTAACAGCCCCCCACCGACCAGCCACTGCTGGCGGGCCTGCCGGCGCGTCGCGCGGATCATCACCACCAGCGCAATCAGCATCCAGAAGAGCGCAAATGTTGTCTGAATAAGCCGCGATGCCCACAGGCTTTCCGCACTCCACGTCACCTCGCCATAACAGGAGAGCGCGCGCAACAGGGCGCCATTCAACCACCAGAAACCGAGCGCAGCGAGCGCCCACGGGCGAGCACTCCAGAGATCGGGCGCGAAATGCGGATAGTATTTCCAGGCAAATTGGGTATAGAGCCACACGCCGAGCAGCGCGAACGCCGCGCCCTCTTCCAGCGGGTTGAGCAGCGGCAGATAAGGCATACTCATCACCACGCCGTCATGCAGGTTGGCAAATAACAGGGCGATGATAAGCAGCGGCACCAGCGGTGCCAGCGCCTGTGCGCCATAAAGCGCAGGCCAGACGCGGAACGGCCACAGATTACGGCGCACCGCCGCCAGCGTCAGCATAATCACCGCGCCGCCCGCCGCCATCGGCAGCCCCCAGCGCCACGGCGCATTGCCCCACGGCAGCGAGCCTACAAACCACCACAGCTCGCTGCCAGCCGCGATCAACAGCAGCCAGAAAAGGGAGAGGTGCAGCCCCTGCGACAGGCGCGGTAACAGCGCGCTGCCCGCGTTGCGCAGCAGCAGTAGCGCAGAAGGCAGCGCCACGCACCAGACCAGGTTTTGCCAGCCGGAGGCCAGCAGGTGCCCCTGAGCAACCAGACGCTCGCCGAGTAACAGCGCCATCGCTGGCCACAGCAACCACTGGGCAAGCCCAAGTTCCGGCCAGGCAAACCGCAGGCTCCCTGCGCGCCATAGCCACACGGAGAGCGCCACCAGTAGCAGCAGACCAAAGCCCAGCTGCATCGCCCGTGGCAGTATCAGCTCTGCCGCACCCGCCAGCGCGACAATCCAGAAGAGGATACCGCCCGCCAGCAGCAGCCAGCTTCCCTCGCGGCGAATCGTGCGCCACAACCCTGCGCCGACCAACCAGCTTGCGCTGAGTACGGCAAAGATCATTAGTGTGGAGAGCGCATTGATGCCGTCAGCGGCGGCCCACAGCGCACTGAAGAGCGCCAGCAGTAACAGCGCCGTGCCGCTGTAGCTCATGCGGCGCTGCTGTTGCTGCACGCCGAGCCACAATACGCCCAGCCCCTCAAGTGACCAGGCCATCGCCGTCCAGCGCGCAGACAAGGCCAACGGAATGGCAAGCGTAGCGAACGCGCCACCCAGCGCCAGTGCGGCGAGCACCAGCGGTTTACCGGCGGCGGGGAAGCGTTTAAGGGCGACGGCGGCGAGCGCCAGGTAGAAGAGACCAAACCCAAGGGCGCTGAACGCCGGGCCGTAGGTCCAGTGCTGGGTCATGGCGTACTGCATGCCAAACCCCGCCAGCGGCGGTGCAAACAGCAGCACGCCGTCGATAATCCGCTCGCCCCGGCGCTGGGCGCGCAGGGAGAGGCCGACGCTGAAGACGCCGAAAATCAGCAGATTAGCAATCAGGAAGAGCTGGCAGCTGAGGTAATCTTCCGGGCGATAGCTCGCAATGCCCCACAGGGCGGCCACGCCAAAGGTGAAGAACATGCCGAGGATATTCAGCTCGCGCCAGTGCTGCCATACGCTGATGGCGAGAATGCCGACGGAGAGCAGAAGATAGAACGAGAAGAGCGCGATATGGCTCCCGCCGCCGGTAGAGAGCAGGATCGGCGCGAGGTAGCCGCCGAGGCTTGCCAGCAGCGCCAGGCTCAGCGCCCGTTGTAGCACCGCAAGGCCGACGCTGGCCGCGCAGATCACAATCAGCAGCGCAAAGGCGAGCGTCATCGGCAGCATCTGCCAGAGGCGAAACGCGCCAAACACCGTGAGATAGAGTGCGCCTACCGCCCCGCCCTGCAAAATAAGAGCAAAGACCGTCTGTTTATGCCGCAGCCGCCAGCCGAGCACCAGCAACACCAGCGCCACTACCGCTACGGCAACAAGCCGCAGTTCGAGCGGGAAGAGCGCATATTCCACGCTGTAACGCAGCAGGAAAGAGAGACCGATAAAGAGCAGCACCACGCCCAGTTTCGCCAGCGGGTTGCCCTGCATAAACCAGCGCACCAGCGCGGTAACCACGCCCCAGGAGTCGCCATCCGGCGCTTTCGCCTCTGCGTGTTCACGCACCACAGGCGCAGGCGTCGGCTCCGCGGTCGCCGCTTTGCGCCCCCAGACATTGGGTGCGGGTTGCGCTTGTGCGGGGGGAATTTCGCTTGCCGCAACCGGCTGCGGCTCTGGGAGTGGCGGCGCCTCGAGCGGCGCACTTACTGGTGCGCTTACCGTCTCAACGACCGGCTCCTCGCTCGCCGCAGGGGCAACTGCCCGTTGTTCAAGTATGCTGACGCGCTGACGCAGCATTTGCAGCTCGACCTGCGTGGCCAGGCTGCGCCGCCAGGCGCCAATCGCCATTATCGGCACCACGACCAGCGCCAGAATCAGCACGATGACACCGAATATCAGAAGACCATCCATGTACTTTCGCCTTCGCTAAAGGGGAGACGTTACGCCCGCCTCCCCGCGCGCAGGCTCAGGAGGCAGACCAGACAGAAGCGCTGATGGCTGAAAGCGTCAGCACGCCGTCCTGTAGGTTACCTGTACCTTCCAGAAGCCGCCACTGTTTCGCTTGCAGCAGCGGTGAATCTTCCAGCACTACGTCACATGCCTCGCCGCGGTTGATAGCAATCAGCACCCGTTGCTGGCGGTAAACGCGCAGAAAAACCAGCACATCCTGCCGGGCATAGACAACCAGACAGCCGCCGTGGCGCAGCGCCTGGCTGCGGGCGCGCAGCTTTGTCATCCGCTGATAGAGCGCCAGCAGGTGGTCATCTTGCTGCGTTTTGTCCCACGGGAAGGGCTTGCGGCAGAAGGGATCGTTCGCGCCATCCAGCCCCACTTCATCGCCGTAGTAGATGCAGGGCGTGCCGGGCCAGCAGAAAAGCCACACCACCGCCAGCGGCAGGCGGGCGATATCCTTGCCGAGAATGGTTTTAAAGCGCGGCGTATCGTGGCTGTCGAGCTGGTTAAACATTCGCAACTGCTGCTGGTGGGACAGCGCGGCGCGGTAGTTATCCATCCACGCGGCGCAGGTCTGCGCATCGATACTTTGCGGATCGAGGGAGATATCGGTATTGGCGAGAAACGCCCACACCGGCAGGGTAAAGCCGCGGTAGTTCATCGCCGCATCTTCCGCATCCGCCTGCAGCCACTGGCGCGCGTCGCCAAAGTGTTCGCCCACCACATAGGCTTGCGGCTGGGTCTCTTTTGCCGCGCGGGTAATGCTGCTGACGTGCTGCAGGTTGTTTCGCGCCCCACCGTTCTCTCCCAGCATATGCACCACGTCAAGCCGCCAGCCGTCCATATTCCACGGTGCTTTAAGCCAGTGGCGCACAATGCTCTCCTCGCCCTGATAGATCTCCTCAATCAGCGACGAAGAGCGGTAGTCGAGTTTCGGCAGGCTGGCGTAGCCCAGCCAGTCATGGGCGTAGCCGTTCTCATCAAAGTTGTACCAGCTGCGCCAGCGCGAATCGGGGTTGTGGCAGGCTCCGCCGGTGGCGCGGTTATGGCGGTCAAACCAGGCATGGGAGTCGCCGGTATGGTTAAAGACGCCGTCGAGGATCAGCCGCATGCCGTTCTCCTGCGTGTTATGGCGCAGATGCAGCAGCGCCTCGTCGCCGCCAAACTGCGGGTCGACGTGGCGGTAATCTTCGGTGTCATATTTATGCACGCTGGGCGCGACAAACACCGGGTTGAGGTAGAGCGCGGTGATGCCGAGCTTTTTCAGGTACGGCAGCTTTTCGCTGATACCGTCCAGATCGCCGCCGTAAAAGGTCGACCCGCCCGCCTCGCCGGTAAGCGGCTCATCCCAGTCACAAAAACGAATTTCGCGCCCTGCGGCGTGGTGCCAGTAACGCTGATCCTGCTGCACGGTGCGCGCTTCGCTACGGGCAAAGCGATCCGGGAAGATTTGGTAGAAGACCTGATCGGCGACCCACGCTGGGCCTTCATCGGGCGCATCGATGGCAAACTGCTCAAGCCTGGCGGGCGGAAAACGGCTAAACCCCTGCGGGGTAAACCAGATCTGGCGATCGTCCCACAGCAGTTTAAAGCTGTAGCGGCGGCGCGGCTGGCCGTTGCTGATATCAATGGCGGCGCGCCAGAGGGTGACACCATTATTGGCGGTGTTGCGCGCGCGGTGCATTGCAACCGGCGTCTCTTCGTTATCGATCTCAATTCGCAGCGTGACGCGCGACGGTAAATCCGTGCCGCGCAGCCAGAGGTTAATGATTAACTGCTGCTGGTGCGCTTTGACAAACGGCGCGACGGGCAGGTGCCATGCATTCAACATCAACGATCCCCTTAACATATTCAGGATCACTGTAGCTAACGTTCGCACCGGCACGCCTCCTTCTTTCCCTTTTTTTAGGGGGGTGAGAGACGGGGCGCAGAGATAAGAGGAAAAAAAGTGAGAGAAACCGTAGGCCTGATAAGCGCAGCGCCATCAGGCAGAACGCCGGGCGGCGGCCGGCCTACAGAAGCCAGAGCCCGGCACTTGTAGGCCTGATAAGCGTAGCGCCATCAGGCAGAACGCCGGATGGCGAAACAACGCCGGAGATTACGCCCGGCGCTTAAACGCCCAGCCAATCAGCAGCAGCACAATCCATGCAAAGCCGACATAGAGGGAAATGCGGGTTTCCGGGTGCCAGCCAATCAGCGCGATGATAAACACCAGGAAGATCAGTCCGGCAACGGTGGTCGCCACGCCGCCCGGCACTTTAAACTTCAGCGCTTTCACTTCATCCGCCGAGAGGCGACGGCGGAAACCAATCTGTGACAGCAGGATCATAATCCACACCCACACCGTCGCGAAGGTCGCCAGCGAAGCGATCACCAGGAAGACATTCTCCGGCATGATGTAGTTGAGATAGACCGCCATCAGCAGCGCCAGCGTCATCACCAGCACCGTCACCCACGGAATGCCGCGGCGGGAGGTTTTGGCGAACATCTTCGGCGCACTGCCCTGCTCTGCCATGCCGTGCAGCATACGCCCGACGCCAAATACATCACTGTTAATCGCCGACAGGGAAGCGGTCAGCACAACAAAGTTCAGGATGCTGGCGGCAAAGGTGATGCCCATATGCTGGAAGGTCAGCACAAACGGGCTACCGTTGGTCCCCACCTGGTTCCACGGGTAGATCGACATAATCACGAACAGCGTGCCGACATAAAAGACCAGAATACGCATCGGCACCGAGTTGATAGCACGCGGAATCGACTTCTCTGGCTCTTCCGCTTCCCCGGCGGTGATACCAATAATTTCGATACCGCCGTAGGCGAACATCACCATTTGCAGCGCCATCACCGTGCCCAGCCAGCCGTTGCTGAAGAAACCGCCGTGGCTCCAGAGGTTGCTGATGCCGGTCGGTTGCCCGCCGTTGCCGATACCCCAGATGATGATGCCGAAACCGGCGGCGATCATGATGATAATGGTGGCGACTTTAAAGAAGGAGAACCAGAACTCCAGCTCGCCGAAGACTTTTACGCTCATCAGGTTGATGGCGCAGATCAGCAGCACCACGCTCAGCACCCAGATCCAGTGCGGCACCGTCGGGAACCAGACGCCCATATAGATACCGAAGGCGGTAACATCGGCGATGGCGACAATCAGAATTTCAAAGCAGTAGGTCCAGCCAGTGATATAACCGGCCAGCGGGCCGAGGTTTTCCTGCGCATAGCGTGAGAAGGAGCTGGCGGAGGGGTTGTGCACGGACATCTCGCCCAGCGCACGCATAATGATATACGCCGCGACCCCGCCGATAATGTAGGCCAGCAACACGCTGGGCCCGGCCATTTTGATGGCGTCCGCGGAGCCGTAAAACAGCCCGGTGCCGATCGCTGAACCCAGCGCCATAAAGCGAATGTGGCGGGTACTTAGCCCACGCTTCAGCTTATTCGTACTTTCCATCGTTTCCACTGCCGTTATTCATCACAAAAAATAAAAAACCACGGAGTGCGCTACCCCGTGGTTCAACAAACCGTGCTTGCTGCTGTTAATGCGCGCTGGAAGTCACCTGACGTCCCGCGGCGCGATCCCAGATAGCGGCCAGAACCACCATCACCAGACTCGGCAACAGCCAGGCCAGGCCCTGCTCCGCCAGCGGTAAACGCTGTGTCCAGAGCGGAAGGTGCTCAGCAAACGCGGAGGCTTTCACGCCGTCAAGGATACCAAAAAGCAGACTGATAAACATGGTCGGCGCAATGACGCGGGTGGAACAATGCCAGAAAGAGCGGGTAAAGCTCAAGACCACCAGCACGATACAGGGCGGATAGATCATGGTCAGCACCGGAATCGAAATCTGGATCAGGTGGCTCAGACCGAGGTTTGAGACCGCCATGGAGAAGATGCCGAGGATAAAGACCAGCGTACGGTAAGAGAGCGGCAGGTACTGAGCGAAGAACTCTGCACAGGCGCAGGTCAGGCCAACCGCCGTCACCAGGCAGGCGATGAAAATCAGCGCTGCCAGCAGGAAGCTGCCCGCACCACCAAAGGTGTGCTGAACATAGGCATGCAGGATCGCCGCGCCGTTCACGGACTGATCGACCAGCGTCGCGCTGTCCGAACCGAGGCGGAAGAGCGCCAGATAGAGCAGCGTCAGGCCAACACCGGCCATCAGACCGGCCCAGACGGTGTAGCGGGTCAACAGACGCGCTTCGGTCACGCCGCGCGAGCGGGCGGCATTAACAATAACAATGCCGAAGACCATCGCGCCGAGGGTATCCATCGTCAGGTAGCCATTGACGAAACCGTTAGAGAACGGCGCGGTCTGGTAGGCTTCCAGCGCGTGGCTGATAGGCCCGGCCGGCCACACCAGCGCGGCGATAGCCAGAATCGTCAGGGCGATAATTTTCAGCGGCGCGAGGAAGTTGCCGACGGTATCAAGCAGTTTGCCCGGATAGAGGGAGACCAGGATCACCAGTGCGAAGTAGACCAGGCTGTAGATCAGCAGCGCCATGGAACCGTCGCCGGTCAGCGGCGCGATGCCCACTTCAAAGGAGACGGTTGCGGTACGCGGCGTGGCGAACAGCGGCCCCACGGCCAGATAGCAGACCGTCGCCAGCAGCACGCCGGCAATTTTGCCGATCGGTGTGCTGAGGCTATCAATGCCGCCGCCCACTTTCGCTAACGCAACCACCGTTAGCACCGGCAGGCCCACCGCAGTAATCAGGAAGCCCAGCGCCGCCGTCCAGACGAATTCACCCGCCTGCAAGCCGACCATGGGAGGAAAAATAATATTACCTGCGCCAACAAACAGCGCGAAGGTCATAAAGCCCAGCGCGATGATGTCACGCGGTTTTAAGTGATGGGTCATAATGTTTACTGCCTGTGGATGTGGTGTCGTAAAAATGTTGAATAATTAGCCTCTCCGCACCGGACAATAACGCATCATTAACGCGTTAATCAGCGGGAAATGCTTAATGTGCTGCGTGGCGAAGAATAGTTTTTCGGTTTACCACGCAAACACAGTCGGTCTGGCAATGCATGGGGCGCAATTTAAACGCTTATAACGTTTAAAGGCAAGTCGGGATCGCAAAACCAGATAGTTATACTAAACAGTGGAATTTAGCCAGTGAAAAACTCTATTTATCAGAAAAACACGTGGCTGATCGTGCGAACAAAAAAGCAACAACCGTACAAACTACGTTGCAGACACGGGATGAGGTAAGGCAGAGCGGCTCGCCGTAGCGAGCCGCCGGAAAGATAAGCTGACATAGGGGTCAGGCGTGGCTGTTTTTGGCAATCAGGCGTTCCGGCAGGACAAAGCTGAAGCGCGTCCCTTTGCCCGGCGTGCTGCTGATATCAAGACGGCTGTCGTGGTGATTGACCGCATGTTTGACTATCGCCAGCCCCAGCCCGCTGCCGCCGGTCTGGCGCGAGCGCGCTTTATCCACGCGGTAGAAACGCTCGGTGAGGCGCGGAATATGCTCGGCGGCGATCCCCGGCCCATTATCCTCGACGCTGAACTCCGCGCCGTGCGCCACCGGCTGCCAGCGCACAATAATATGCGTCCCGGCAGGAGTGTGATTAACCGCGTTGTAGACCAGGTTGGAGATGGCGCTGCGCAGTTGCTCTTCGCTGCCCAGCACTTTTAAGTGATTGTCGATTTCAAAGCTGAAGCTCTGTTTCTGCTGGCTGAGGGTCTGCGCTTCCCGCTCGACCACGCGCAGCATCATCGGCACATCAATCACCTCATTCGCGCCGTGCGTCGGCGCAGCTTCGATTTTTGACAGGGTGAGAAGCTGGCGCACCAGCCCCTCCATCCGCGAGGTCTGCTCGCGCATGGTGTGTAACGCTTTTTCGCGCGGCGCGCCTTCCAGCGTCTGCTCCTGCATCATCTCAAGGTAGCCTTGCAGCACCGTTAGCGGCGTGCGCAGCTCATGGCTGACGTTGGCGAAGAAGTTGCGCCGCGCCCCTTCCAGCTGGTGCATCTGCGTCACATCGCGCGCCACCATCAGCAGTTGTTGCTCACTGTAGGGCATCACGCGGATCTCTAAGTGGCGACCGTTGTTAAGCACCAGATTGAGCGGTTTGCTGAAGGACTGGCTTTTCAGGTATTGGGTAAATTCGGGGTAGCGCAGCAGGTTGAGGATGTTCTGCCCGTTATCATCGGGCCAGCGCAGCCCCAGCAGCTGTTGCGCAAGGCCGTTACACCAGAAGATCATCCCCTCTTCCGTGGTCAGCACCACCGCATCCGGCAGCGACTCGGCGCCGCTACGAAAGCGTTTAATCAGGTTGCCCAGCTCACGGCGGCGCTTTTTATTGCGCATCTGCATCTGATGCAGGCCATAGAGCAGCGGCTCCCAGCTGCCGGTGCCGGGCGGCGGCGTCATGCTTTTATCAACCCATAACCACCAGGAGAGACGCAGCAGATTCCAGAAGTGCCAGATCAGAAGCCCGGTCACCGCCGCCAGTAAAAACCACGGCAGATAGCCGAACATCGCGCCCAGAATAACGGCGGGGATACAACAAAGGAGGAGCTCCAGCACCAGCCTTTTCCATGACAGCCTTTCCAGCACGCGTCACACTCCTGTCAAATTTCAGAAACGGGTCGAAAAACGATATCCCGTGCCGCGTACCGTCTGCACCATCCGGTCGTGTCCACTCCCTTCCAGCGCTTTACGCAGACGACGAATATGCACGTCTACGGTTCTGTCTTCAACATAGACATTGGTGCCCCAGACGTGGTTCAGCAGCTGTTCGCGGCTGTAAACGCGCTCCGGGTGGGTCATAAAGAAGTGTAAGAGTTTAAATTCGGTGGGGCCCATATCGAGGGGGTTTTCGCCGGTCATAACGCGATGTGAGGAGGGATCAAGACTTAAGCCCTGCATCTCAATCACCTCTTCCACCGCCATCGGCGAAATGCGGCGCATCACGGCTTTAATGCGCGCCACCAGCTCTTTCGGCGAAAAAGGCTTGGTGATGTAATCATCTGCGCCCGTCTCAAGCCCGCGAACGCGATCTTCCTCTTCACCGCGCGCGGTGAGCATCATCACCGGAATATCGCGGGTCATCGCTTCACGTTTCAGGTGCTTGATAAATTGAATGCCGGACCCGCCGGGTAACATCCAGTCCAGCAGCACCAGATCCGGCCAGGGTTCATTAAGCTGGTTTACCGCGCTGTCGAAATCTTCCGCTTCAACCGGTTGAAAACCATTTTGTTCGAGCACAAAGCACACCATTTCACGGATCGGTGCTTCGTCTTCCACGACCAGAATTCGTCTCGCCATCATTCGCCCTGTATTAATTAGTCTGCAGTATAAATAGCGTCGCCATTATGCGTCAGTTTTATGACAGATTTATGAATAACATGACCGCTATATGACCCAGCCCGCCCAATTGTGACAACGCAAATTTGCGCCAGGCGATGTCCCTGACCCGCTTAATGTTTATAATCGCCGTTATGCTTTTTCGCCACGGGACCACTATGCGCATTCTTCACACATCGGACTGGCATCTCGGCCAAAACTTCTACAGCAAAAGCCGCGCCGCCGAGCACAGCGCTTTTCTGGACTGGCTGTTAACCACGGCCGGGCAGCAGCAGGTCGACGCCATCGTGGTGGCGGGCGACATTTTCGATACCGGATCGCCGCCAAGTTACGCCCGCGAGCTCTATAACCGCTTTGTGGTCAATTTGCAGCGCACCGGCTGCCAGTTAATTGTACTGGCGGGCAACCATGACTCTGTGGCAACCCTCAATGAATCAAAAGAGATCCTCGCTTATCTCAACACCACCGTGGTTGCCAGCGCCGGCGTTGCGCCGTTTCTGCTCTATCGCCGCGACGGCGAACCCGGTGCGGTCTTCTGCCCGGTGCCCTTTCTGCGCCCGCGCGACATTACCGTCAGCCAGGCGGGGATGTCCGGGCAGCAAAAACAGCAGCACCTGCTGGCAGCCATCACCGACTACTATCAGCAGCAGTATCAGGCCGCCTGCGACCTGCGCGGCGATCAGCCGTTACCGATTATCGCCAGCGGTCATTTGACCACCGTCGGCGCGAGTAAAAGTGACGCGGTGCGTGATATCTATATCGGCACGCTGGATGCGTTTCCTGCACAAAACTTTCCCCCGGCGGATTACATCGCGCTCGGCCATATCCATCGCGCGCAGAAAATCGGCGGCACGGAGCATATTCGCTACTGCGGCTCACCGATCCCCCTCAGCTTTGATGAGACCGGAAAAAGCAAAAGCGTCAATCTGGTGACCTTCGCCGACGGCAAGCTGGCAGACGTTACCCCCCTTGAGGTGCCCGCCACCCAGCCGCTGGCGGTGATTAAGGGCGAGTTTGCCGATATCTGCCGCCAGCTTGAGCAGTGGCGCGATGCCCCCGCCACACCGCCGGTGTGGCTCGATATTGAGATTGTCAGCAGCGATTACCTGGTCGATATGCAGCGCAAAATCCAGCAGGTGACGGAAGATCTGCCCGTCGAAGTGCTGCTGGTGCGCCGCAGCCGCGAACTGCGCGATCGCCTGCTCGCCGGTGAACTGCGTGAAACATTGAGCGAGTTAAAAGTGGAAGAGGTCTTTGACCGCAGGCTGGCGCAGGAGGAGCTCGACGAGATGCAGAGTGCGCGCTTACATACGCTGTTCAGCGAGACCCGTCAGGCGCTGGATGAGGAGAACGAGGCATGAAGATCCTCAGTTTACGGCTGAAAAATATTAACTCGCTGAAGGGCGAGTGGAAAATCGACTTTACCGAAGAGCCCTTCGCCAGCAACGGGCTGTTCGCCATTACCGGGGCCACCGGGGCCGGGAAAACCACCCTGTTGGATGCCATCTGCCTCGCCCTCTACCACGAGACGCCGCGCCTCAGCACCCTGTCACAATCGCAAAACGACCTGATGACCCGCGATACCGCCGAGTGTCTGGCGGAAGTGGAGTTTGAGGTCAAAGGGGTGGCCTATCGCGCTTTCTGGAGCCAGACGCGCGCCCGCGGGCTGGCGGATGGCAATTTGCAGGCGCCGCGCGTCGAGCTGGCACTTTGCGAAACAGGGAAAATCCTCGCCGATAAGGTCAAAGATAAGCTCGATCTCACCGCCTCCCTCACCGGGCTGGATTATGGTCGTTTCACCCGCTCCATGCTGCTCTCGCAGGGGCAGTTCGCCGCATTCCTCAACGCCAAACCGCGCGAGCGCGCCGAACTGCTCGAGGAGCTGACCGGCACCGAGATCTATGGGCAGATTTCGGCGATGGTGTTTGAAAAACATAAAAGCGCCAAAGTTGAGCTGGAACAGCTGCGCGCGCAGGCTGAGGGCGTCGTGCTGCTGGACAACGAGCAGCGGGCGCAGCTTGAGCAACGTTTGCAAGTACTGACTGACGAAGAGCAGACGCTGCTAAACGCCCAGCGCAGCGCCCAGGCGCAGGCGCAGTGGCTCACTCGCGAAGCGGAGCTACAAGCGGCGCGCGGGCGGGCAAAAGCGACGCTGGCGCAGGCGCTGCAGGCGCGTAATGACGCCAGGCCGCAGCTTGCGGCTCTTGAACTGGCGCAACCGGCACAGCAGCTGCGCCCGCTGTGGCAGCGGCTTGAGGATCAGCGTAACACGCTGGCGCGTACCCGCACGCAGAGCGAGGAAGTGAATACTCGCTTACAAGCCACCCTGTTACAGCGTGCGCAGATACGCGCCAGCGCAGCGCAGCAGCAAGCCTCGCTGCTTGCGTCGCGGCAAACCCTGGAGGCGTGGTTACACGAGCATGCCCGCTTCCAGCGCTGGCAGAGTGAATTGACCGGCTGGCGGGCGCTCTTCAGCCAGCTGGCGGAAGAGAAAAAGCAGTGGCTCGCGGCGCAGCAGCGGGTGCAGAGTCAGCAGGAGCGCCTGCGCACCCTGCCACTCTCCACCCTTGAGATGAGCCTTGAAGAGACGGCGGCAGCGATGGCGCTCTGCGCGCAGAACCGCCCGCTGCGCCAGCAGCTTACCGCCCTGCACGCCCGTTACGCGCCGCTGCGCAAGCAGTTGAGCCAGCGCCAGCAGAGCCTGCTGGATCTGAAAGCGGAGCAGGAGAAACTGACCGCCGAACTGGCGCACAAACGCGAGCTCTATAAAGAGAAGAATCAGTTACTGAGCGAGGTGCGCACCATTTGCGAGCTGGAGAGCCGGATTAAGGATCTCGAAAGCGAGCGCGCGCGCCTTCAGCCCGGTCACCCCTGCCCGCTGTGTGGCGCAACGGAGCACCCGGCGGTCGCCCACTATCAGGCTATCGAGCCGGGCGTAAACCAGACGCGCTTTAACGCACTCGATCTCGAAGTGCGCACGATGAAGGAAGCGGGCGTGGCGCTCGGTGAGCGGCTGAAAGGCCTCGCTGAGCGTTACGAGAAAGATGAACGCGAAGCAAAACTGCTCCAGGAGGAGGAGCGCGGCTGGCTTGAGGCGTGGGCAAAGGCCTGCGCCGCGCTGAACGTCACCCTTGAGCCGCAGCGCGATCTCAACAGCTGGCAAAGCGCGCAGGATGCCTATGAGCATCAGCTTTATCTGCTCAATCAGCGCCTGACTCTGCAACAGCAGATCAATGAGCTGCGCCAGCAGAGCGAGCAGTATCAGCAGGCGGTTGAGCGCCGCCGCGAAAGCCTGGCCGCAACCCTTGCAGAACTCGATCTGGCACTGCCTGTCGAAGATGATGAAGCGTCGTGGCTGGCTGCCCGCGCCGATGAAGCACAGCAGTGGCAGGCGAATCAACAGCAGCTTACCGCGCTCCGGGAGCAGCTGGCGCAGCTTGCGCCAATCCTCGACACTCTGCCCGCAGAAGATATCGCCGTTGGCGAGGCACGGGTGGCGCTGGAAGGGTGGCGCAACGTGCATGACGCCTGCCTGACGCTGCAAAGCCAGTGGCAAACCCTGCATCAGCAGCTGGCGCAGGCGGCGGAGAGCGAGCGTCAATCTGAGCAGGCGTTTAACGATGCGCTGGCGGCGAGCATTTTTGACGATCGCGACGCCTTCCTGTGCGCCCTGCTTGATGATGACGAGCATCAACGCCTTGCGCAGCTGCGCCAGACGCTGGAGAGCGATTGCCAGCAGAAACAGGCGCTGGCGGCCAGCGCAGAGCAGGCGCTCACTGACCATCAGCAACAGCGTCCCGCCGGGCTTGCGGCGGATGCCAGCGTGGAGAGCACCGCACCGGCGCTGGAGCAGCTTGCGCGACAGCTGCGTGAGAACACTACCGGCCAGGGCGAGGTGCGCCAGCAGCTGAAACAGGATACGGATAACCGCAAACGCCAGCAGACAGTGCTACAGCAGATTGAGCATACCACCGCCCGCTGCGATGACTGGGGCCATCTCAATGCGCTGATTGGCTCCAAAGAGGGGGATAAGTTCCGCAAATTCGCCCAGGGACTGACGCTGGATAACCTGGTCTGGCTGGCGAATAACCAGCTGACCCGCCTGCACGGACGCTATTTGCTCAAGCGCAAAGTGAGCGACGCGCTGGAGCTTGAGGTCGTCGATACCTGGCAGGCAGATGCGGTGCGTGATACCCGCACGCTCTCCGGCGGCGAAAGCTTCCTGGTGAGCCTTGCGCTGGCGCTGGCGCTCTCCGATTTGGTGAGCCATAAGACGCGTATCGATTCGCTGTTCCTCGATGAGGGCTTCGGCACGCTGGATAGTGAAACGCTGGACACGGCGCTGGATGCGCTTGATGCGTTGAATGCTACCGGGAAGACCATCGGCGTGATAAGCCACGTCGAGGCGATGAAGGAGCGTATTCCGGTGCAGATTAAGGTCAAGAAGATAAACGGGCTTGGCTACAGCAAGCTGGATGGGAAGTATGCGGTGCAGTAGGCCGCAGCACAGTTGTGCTGAAACCGCGTAGGCCGGATAAGCGGTACGCGCCATCCGGCATTATCACCGCGGCACAATTGCCGGATGGCGCGTTACACGCTTATCCGGCCTACCAAACCGTACCTACAGCCACACCGATATTGCTTTTACCCAAGATCTCACAGCGAGGGGTTGTGTCCCCGCTGAAATCGGCGAACCGAAGCGTGAGTGACAAGGTCTGGACGCCATGGATGGCGGACAGAGGCGAACCGAGACAGGGACTCGTTCCAGCATGGAACGAGTAAGTCGAGTCGAGCCGGCCGCCGTCAGGCACGCGGGAGGTGAGCGCAGTGCGCAGCACCGATTTCCTCGCGGGGCCGCGGGGATTGACAAGGGGGAGCGGTCCCCCCCTTGTCCCGTTCACCGCATAAGAGGTCAATGAAACCCCACCACGTATGGTGAACGGAACCCTTCCACCAATGCCATATGCCAGGTTCATTGCCGGATGGCGCGTACCGCTTATCCGGCCTACTCCGTTTCAGCGGATCGATGGGCGCATTACTCCCCCTGCGGCCAGAGCCATGCTGCGCCGCGCACGCCGCTCGAATCCCCGTGCAACGCTTTGCGGATCGGCGTTTCACACTCGCCGCCAAAAACCCACTTCTGCATCAAACCCGGTACCGTCTGGTACAGACGATCGACATTACTCATCCCACCGCCCAGCACGATCACATCGGGATCGAGGATATTCACCACGTGCGCCAGCGACTTCGCTAGCCGCATCTCATAACGGCTCAACGCCAGCTCGGCGACCGCATCCTGCTCGTTCACCAGGCGAATAATCTCGTTGCCCTTCAAGGCCTGGCCGCTCAGGCGCTGGTAATCGGTGCCAAACCCGGTGCCGGAGATAAAGGTCTCAATGCACCCCTGCTTACCGCAATAGCAGGGCACTTCATTGCGATAACGCAGCTCATCCTCATCCATCCACGGCAGCGGATTGTGCCCCCACTCGCCCGCCGTACCGTTACCGCCGATATGGGAATGGCCGTTGAGCGCAATGCCGGAGCCGCAGCCGGTACCGATAATCACCGCAAACACCGTCTGTGCGCCCGCTGCCGCGCCGTCGACCGCTTCCGACACCGCCAGGCAGTTGGCATCGTTCGCAAGGCGCACTTCACGATTAAGCCGCTGGCTTAAATCTTTATCAAAGGGTTTACCGTTGAGCCACGTGGAGTTGGCGTTCTTCACTACCCCGGTATAGGGCGAGATAGAGCCCGGAATACCCATGCCGACCGTGCCGCGCTGGCCGGTCTCTTTTTCCGCTAAATCGACCAGCGAAGCGATAAGCTCGATGGTCTGCTGATAGTCGCGCGGCGTCGGCTGCCGATGGCGGAACAGCGTCTCGCCGCTCTCGTCCAGTGCAATAATCTCTGTCTTTGTACCACCCAAATCGATACCGATACGCACATCAAACTCCTCGTAGTGGACCACGCATTAGCAATGCAAGCGCGGCGACAATTCGCTATTATGCCCGCTGCATTTAACGACAAGGCCGTGGAAAAAATCATGCTGTGGTTCAAAAATTTAATGGTATACCGTCTCAGCCGCGATGTGGCGCTCCGTGCGGAAGAGATGGAAAAACAGCTCGCCCCGCTCTCGTTTACGCCATGCGGTAGTCAGGATATGGCGAAAACCGGTTGGGTTCCACCGATGGGCTCACACAGCGAAGCGCTGACCCACACCAACAACGGCCAGATTATTATCTGTGCGCGCAAAGAAGAGAAAATCCTGCCGACGCCGGTAGTGAAACAGGCGCTGGAAGCGAAAATCGCCCGCCTCGAAGCCGAGCAGGCGCGCAAACTGAAAAAAACCGAAAAAGATGCGCTGAAAGATGAAGTGCTGCACTCGCTGCTGCCGCGCGCCTTTAGCCGCTACAGCCAGACGATGATGTGGATCGACACCGTCAACGGCCTGATTATGGTCGACTGCGCCAGCGCAAAAAAAGCGGAAGATACGCTGGCGCTGCTGCGTAAAAGCCTCGGCTCTCTCCCGGTGGTACCGCTGACGATGGAAAACCCGATTGAACTGACGCTGACCGAGTGGGTACGCTCCGGCACCGTCGCGCAAGGGTTCCAGCTGCTGGACGAAGCCGAGTTGAAAGCGATGCTGGAAGATGGCGGCGTGATCCGTGCGAAAAAGCAGGATCTGGTGAGCGACGAAATCGCCGTCCACATTGAAGCTGGCAAAGTGGTGACCAAGCTGGCGCTCGACTGGCAGCAGCGCATTCAGTTTATGATCTGTGATGATGGCTCGGTAAAACGCCTGAAGTTCAGCGATGAGCTGCGCGATCAGAATGAAGATATTGACCGGGAAGATTATGCCCAGCGTTTCGATGCCGACTTTATTCTGATGACCGGCGAGCTGGCGGCACTGATTCAAAATCTGGTGGAAGGCCTCGGCGGCGAAGCCCAGCGCTAACGCTTTGAGCGACTTCTTTCACAGGCCCGGTAAGCGCAGCGCTACCGGGCTTTTTTGTCGCCAGAGGGCGCAAGCGTTACAGATAACGGCAGAGATAGGCACTCGGCTCGGCGACCTGCAGATGGAATTCGCTGTGGCCCGGGACATTGAACACTTCGCCGGCGGCGTGTCTTTTCCATTCGGTTTCGCCTGGCAACAGCACGTTCAGCGCGCCGCTGACCACCGTCATCTCTTCCGGCTGGGCGGTGGAGAAGGTGTACTCCCCCTCCATCATCACGCCGACGCTGGCGCGGCCAGTGCTGCTGCTGGTAAACCCAATGGACTTCACTTTACCGGAAAAGTATTCATTACTTTGAAGCATAAACAGGCCCTTATAGAGAAATGACTGGAAAACCACTATAGAGGCCGGGCTTAAGTGATGTCACGCGAAATTGCGCCGTTCTGCGGCTACACCAGCAGTTCCGAGGCGAGGCGAGCCACCAGCACATTGGAGAGTAAAACCGGGACATCCAGCGCTTTTTGCAGCAGATCGCGATGCAGTTGATGGAAGCCAAGACAGTCGAGCATCAGCACATCGGCCCCGCGTTCCAGCAGCGCTTTTCCCGCGTCAATCAGCTCCGTTTCACTCGCCTGGTAGGGGTGGCAGAGTTCATACAGCGGCTCTTTTTCCAGCACCTGCCACTTCTTCTTCTGCGGTGCCATCAGTTCAGGCACCGGCACAATCACGCCCACCTGGTGACCATCAACAATCGAGGCGACCAGCGGGGGAATGATGCGCTGCGGTTCAATCAGGATGGCGTTGCGCGCATTTAAGCCGCGGATATCGGCGGTGCTCATCAGCAGAATGACGTCATAGGTTCCCTGATTATCGAGCACTTCGATCACGCTTTGCAGATCGCGCTCCACCTTCTGGCGCGAAACCATGCCGAGGCTGTCATCACTCAGACGCGTCGGGATGGCGGTCTCGCCGGGATCAACGCAATAATCGATACGAACTTGTGCCGGGTCCATCTTCCCCAGCAGGCTGACATGGGTGATTTGATCTTCTGAAACATGCTCTGCCAGAAGCGGCAGGATCTCTTTTACCGGCACCACACCTATGGTGAGGATCGCCAACGTCGCACTCATCTTCGCTTTCCGCCTTTCAAAACTGCTTTTTGGTTATAATTCTCTGTACAACAACCGACGGAGGATGGAGCACCGCCGCCGTGTAAAGAGAATGTGCCACTCCTGTGTTCTAATAAATTCCAGTAACAATGAATATAAACAGTGACTGGCATTAAGCCAGTCAAAAAATGTGATGCAAACGACTTTCTGAAAGGTTCAGGAAATCATGCTGGCGGGATCGCCGGATTAACTTTTATCGGGATCCTCGTAACGCTTTTTCGCATCCAGCGCTTCCTGCTCTGAAGGGTGTTCGCTGATCAATGAGTCCGGCTTCGGATGATCGGCGCGCAGTTCATACCAGGTGACAGTCGCGTCGCTGGGTCCCTTCTCAACAGCTACAACACGGGCTTCACGCGGGTAGGGCGGTTTAGTCGGCATAGCTTATTCTCCTTTTGCGGTTAGAGAGATAAGTATAGTCAAACGTTTCGCTAACTGGCGCGCGCCAGCTGTAAAGCCGCCTCAATTTCTGCCACTACCGCCTGCGGCGGCTGCGCGGCATCCACTACGAAATGCGCCGCATCGCGATAGAGCGCATCGCGGGTGGCGAGCACTTCACTCACCTCTTCGCTGATTGGCTTCCCGGTCAACGTCGGACGCAGCCCCTCTTGCGGAAAAGCTTCAAGCCGCCCTGCCAGCACGTCAACCGGCGCACAGAGATAAACCACGCGCCCATGTTCACGCATAAAACGGCGGTTATAGTCGCTGAGAATAATGCCGCCGCCGGTAGCGACGACCAGAGCGGGTTCGGTCACGGCTTCAAGTGCTGCCGTTTCGCGGGCGCGAAAACCGGCCCACCCCTCCTGCTCTACGATTTGCGCAACGGTCTGCTGCGCCTCTTCCTGCAACCAGCTATCGGTATCGATAAACTGGAAGCCCTGTGACAGCGCCAGCGCCCGGCCAACAGTGGTTTTACCGCAGCCGCGTGCGCCGATGAGAAAGATGGGTAGCGTCATGAGCAGGTTGTTCCTCCAGGCCCCCGGTTGGGGGACAACAATAAGATGGCGATGATAGCACTAAACCCACGGCGCGCGCTGCGTAAGAGTAACGTTACAGAGTCTCAATTTTGCGTATGAGAACGTTCTGGCGCAGCCGTTGGGGCTGTAAAGTTTCTGTGGCATCACCTGTAGCGGCAACCTTACTGGAAGTGATAAAAACTGACAAGCCCGGTTACGGCGTCTGGCGACGCTGGCGCTCAAGCAGCCACTTGTCTAGCTGGGCGGCGAACTGCTGGCGATCGCGCTGCGAGAGCGAGTCCGGGCCGCCGGTCTGGATGCCGCTGGCGCGCAACGTATCCATAAAATCGCGCATGGTTAGCCGTTCGCGAATCGTCGCTTCCGTATAGCGCTCGCCGCGCGGGTTGAGCGCCGCCGCCCCTTTTGCGATCACTTCTGCCGCCAGCGGAATATCGGCGGTGATCACCAGATCATCCGGCGCGCAGAGGCGCACGATTTCGTTATCGGCAACGTCAAACCCTGCCGGCACCCTGAGCGCGCGGATCACCCTGGATGGCGGCACGCGCAGATTCTGGTTAGCGACCAGCGTTAACGGCGTCTGCGTCCGCTCCGCGGCGCGAAATAAAATCTCTTTAATCACATTCGGACAGGCGTCCGCATCAACCCATATCGCCATGGTGACTCCTTTTTGTTTCGGCGCATTGTCCCTTTAATTGCCCGCCGGGGAAAGCAGAGATCCTTTCGCCCTCGTCGGAAAAGCGCGTTAAGCTATGAATCACATGCAATAACAAGCAGAGAGGGACGTGATGGAAAAGAAAATCGGTTTTATCGGCTGCGGTAACATGGGTAAGGCGATTGTCGGCGGGCTGATCGCCAGCGGCGAGGTGAAACCGGGGCAGATTTGGATCTATACGCCAACGCCCGATAAGGTCGCCGCCCTGCAACAGGAGTATGGCGTTAACGCCGCGCAGAGCGCACAGGAAGTGGCACAGATCGCCGATATTGTCTTTGGCGCCGTAAAGCCGAACATCATGGTGAAAGTCCTCAGCGATATCGCCTCCAGCCTGAACAAAGAGACACTGGTGGTCTCCATCGCGGCAGGCGTGACGCTCGATCAGCTGGCGCGCGCGCTGGGCCACGATCGCAAAATTATCCGCGTGATGCCGAACACCCCCGCACTGGTTAATGCCGGGATGACCTCCATTACGCCGAATGCGCTGGTAACCTCTGAAGATACCGCCGATGTGCTGACCATTTTCCGCTGCTTTGGCGAAGCGGAAGTGGTGTCTGAAGCGATGATCCACCCGGTAGTGGGTGTCAGCGGCTCCGCCCCGGCGTATGTCTTTATGTTTATCGAAGCGATGGCCGATGCCGCTGTGCTGGGCGGCATGCCGCGCGCGCAGGCCTATAAATTTGCCGCTCAGGCGGTGATGGGCTCGGCGAAGATGGTACTGGAGACCGGCAAACACCCTGCCGAGTTGAAAGATATGGTCTGCTCGCCGGGCGGCACCACCATCGAAGCGGTGAAAGTGCTGGAAGATAAGGGCTTTCGCGCCGCGGTGATGGACGCGATGGCAGCCTGTATGGCGAAGTCAGAAAAACTGAGCGCGTAGAAGGCAGCGCCACGGCGACTAAACCGTGGCGCGAACGTTATGAGAGGAGTTCGCTGGCCGCACGCATGGTCAGCGGCTCCTGCATTTTCAGCACCAGCTCCGCCGTGGCGGTGTTCTCGCCACAGCTCAGCACCGCTTTCAGCATCCCCTCCTGGCCATAGAGCACGGCAAAACGTTTATTCTCAAACGAGCCCAGAATCTTCATGCTGTCCCAGTCGCGGGCATAGCCGAGGTATTCAAACCGCGTCCCGAAGTGGGTAGTCCAGAAAAAGGGCACCCGATCGAAAGGCTGCGTTTCCCCGAGCATATTGAGCGCCGCGATGCGCCCCTGCTGCTGCGCAACACGCCAGTGCTCAATGCGTCGACGCCCCTCCGGTGCCGGATAGGTGGCGATATCGCCGACCGCCCAGATATCGGGCGCGGCGCGCAGATACTCATCCACCGTCAGGCTGCCATCCTCTTCGTGGGGCAGATCGCCCACCAGATCGGTCGAAGGCTCCACGCCGGTAGCAAACACCACCACATGCGCCGGAATGGTGCGACCATCTTTCAGCACCACGCGCTGTACGTGATCATCGCCCTGCAACTCCGCTGGCTCACCGGTCACAAACTTGACGCCATTCTGCTTATGCAACTGCATAAAGTGGCGGCCAATCTCTTCGCCGAACTGCGGCACAAACGGCAGCGCATGGCGCGAAAGCACGGTGACATCGACATCCTGGTTACGCAGCGCCGCCGCCAGCTCCATGGCGATAAAGCTGTTGCCGACAATCACCAGTTGCTGCTCATCCTCCACTTCACTGAGCAGCGTCTGCGCCTGGTGGATATCACGCAGCACATGCACGCCCGCCAGCTGGTTGCCGTTAATCTCCGGCCAGACCGGGCGTCCACCGGTCGCCAGTAGCAGTTTGTCGAAGGTAATTTCGCGCCCGTCGGCGAGGGTTAACTGATGTGCTTCGGCATCAAGCTTTGTCACCTCTTGATCAATGTTTTCCACACCCGGCTGGGCATAGAACGCCTTATCCAGCAGCTGCGGCACTTCGCTGATCTTCATCTTGCCGGAGGGCACAAACTTGCTCAGCGCCGTGCGGTCATAGGGCGCTTCGCTCTCTTTATCGATCAGCATCAGGTGCCCGTTAAACCCGGCGTCGCGCAGCGTTACCGCCGCAGAGCTACCGGCCGCGCCGGTTCCGAGAATCACCACCGTTTGCGGCCCGTCGCCGCGAATGGTGTTGTGGGTAGTCGGCGAGAGCGGGCGCGGGTTAACCAGCACGCGGTTCTGCTCAATATGCACCGGATACTGCTTCAGGTTTTGCAACGCCAGCGGCTCGCACCATTCGCCATTAGTAATATCGAAGTTAGCTTTATGCCACGGGCAGACCAGCCGCCCGTCGCAGACCGCGCCCTGCTCAAGCGGCGCACCTGCATGGGGGCAGCGGCTCTGGAACGCGCGCACCTGGGTTAAGGTGCGGATGAGGATAAGCGAGGTGCCATCGACATCGAATTTCACCGGCTGGTTTTCGGGTAGATCGTTCAGGTCAGTAACATATTGATAATTCATTACTCTTGCTCCCGTATTGGTGTGGCAAAACGGGCGTAACGTCTGGCGACGTACACTCGCAAAGGAAAAAAAAGACAACACAGCTCACAAATTAAGCCTGGCAGAGATTAAGCGGGGAGCAACAGAGCGGCAGAAACGCCTTGAGTGTGCGGGCGCGATTAACGCCCGCGCGGAGAGGATTACGCCGCTTTTTTCAGGCAGGCGCTCATAAATTTACTGCGGTCATCGCCTTTCAGGGATTGCTGCGTCGCCTGGGCGTTACATTCGCGCATCCGCTGCTGCTGCGGTGTCAGGCTTTTTTGTCCTGGCTCGGTTTTGGTGCTCTTCAGGCAGTCGCTCATGTAGCTCTTGCGCGCATCGCCGCCAAGGTTCTGCGCCTTAGCTTGCTGGTTGCAGAGCGTCATACGTTGTTGTTGCGGAGTCAGTGTTTTCTCGGCAGCGCTTAACGCCGTCATAAACAGCACACCGAAGATGAGAGTAACGAGGAGTGTGATTTTCATAGCGCCATCCTTCTGTCAATGAACCCTTTAAGGATGGTCCTAATTGGCGAAAAAACCACCCGGCAGCAAAGATTTACCGCCGGGCGGCCCTTACTTGAGGCTCAGCGCCGCTTTCATGGTGTAGAAGAGATCGGTCTGATCCGTCAGCCCCACCACGTTCGCTGCATGCGGGCCGTAAGCCGCAATGCGCACCTGTGTGCCGGTATGCTCCATCGACTCCTCTTCCGAGTTGCCGTAGGTCATCGCCATGACCGCACCATCTTTGGTGGTCAGCGCCTGGCTCAGACCCGGTGCTTTGGTATCTACCGGGATGATCTGGCTGGCATGGGCATGGTCTGCGGTGACGATCACCAGCGTATTGCCATCTTTACGCGCAAACTCCAGCGCTTTCTGTACCGCTTCGTCGAGATCGACGGTTTCGCCAATCTGGCCGCACGGATTGGCCGCGTGATCCTGCTTATCAATCGATGCCCCTTCCACTTGCAGGAAGAAGCCCTTCTCGTTTTTGCTCAGTAGCTCAATCGCTTTTTCCGTCATCGCCGCCAGCGTCGGCACGCTGTCGGTGCGTTTCGGGTTTGGCGTACAGGTTACGGCAGGCTTATCGAGGTTGCCATGCAGAGAGGCTTTCGGTCCTTCCCAGCGCACCGGCATATTGCCGTCGGCGAAGAGGCCGAGCAGCGGCTTATCCTGATTCGCCGTACTGATTGCCGCAAGCGACGCGGCATCGCTCACCAGCTGGTAACCGCGCGCCTGCGCCTGCTCGCGCAGGGTTTTGCCCTGCCACTCACCGGCGGTGGCGGTTTCACTGAAAGTTTTTGCCCCGCCGCCAAGCGTCACGTCCGGGCGCGCGTTCAGCAACTGTTCGGTAATCGAGCCTTTCCCGCCCTTCTCCAGCGCGTTAAGCGCACACTTCTCGCTGGTGACGGTCGGGCCGTAACAGCGGCGAGAGATAACATGGGAGATGAGCGCGGCAGGCGTCGCGTCCTGCAATTCAGCGGTGGAGACGTCGCCCGTCGCCAGACCGGCGGCTTTTGCCATCTCAAGGATGGTCATATGATCTTTATCGTGGATATCGACGCCGAGCGCGCCGTTATAGGTTTTTACGCCGGTGCTCCACGCGGTCGCTGACGCGGCAGAGTCGGTGACGTAATCGGGCTTCCCGCTTTTCTTATCCAGCGAGTAGTGGGTGTACTGCCCGGTGAGCGGCAGCGCATCAATACCTTTAAAGAAACCGCCCGCCCCTTCGGCATAATTTCGCGCGGCGGTAATTTCCGAATCGCCCATGCCGTCGCCAATCAGCAGAATAATATTTTTGGCTGGCTTGTCATTCAGGGAATCACGCAGGGCGGTAGTCTGGTCGCCCGTCAAACGGCGCGCGCCACCGGGCGCGGAAATATCGCCGTGAGCTGCGCGGCTTTCAAGAACCGGCGCTACAGATGATTCTGCATAAATAGCAGGCGAGGAAAGCAGGGATAATAGTGCAAGATATAACGCGCTCTGTTTCACTTAATATTCTCCATGTACAAATACTTAAAGAAAATAAAACAGAGCGACTATAGGCAGCCCAGATGACAGTGAGATGACAGATGTTACATGCTAACGCGGGGTCAACTGCGTGGGTGCCTTAAAAGCTTTTTTACGTATTGTTGTAGCAGTTCCGAGTCTCTGGATAAGGCCTCATCGCCCGGCAGAGCCTCTGCCAGCGCGCCTTCGACGCTTAAAATGAGCGACTGTTGTTCGGAGGCCGCCATCTGGCGCAGCAGCGCGGTGACGACGATCTCCAGCGCTTCAACCTGGGCGACCAGCTCCTTCGACTCCTCTTCCTTTTCCGCAAGCTTGACCAATAACTCAGCAATGAGATTTTTCATGGCGCTATTTCCTTTTGAGATGTTGCATGAAGTTAGCACTCGATTTAGTAGTTGCAAAGGAGATGCATCTATTATTTTTGCGCATTAATTCACACAGTGAGTAAGGTCATTCGGGAAATAACGCCCTCGCAGGTTGCGAAGTATATAGAGAACAGGATGCGCAGGCCGGAGATCTATTTCCGGCCTGTGTTTAGCGTGGTTGCCGCACGCGGCGGAATGCGCGTGCCAGCTGTATCAGGTTAATCAGCACGACTACCGCCGTGGCGGCGAAGACCCAGCGAAAGCCAGCCATTGCCGAGACCGAGGCCCCCATCAGCGGGCCAGCGACATTACCAAGGTACATAAAGGATTGGTTGTAACCAAAGATGCGCCCGGTGACCTGCTCGCTGGAGTACTTCAGCAGCAGCGTCTGCACGGCGGGGAGCATCGCGCCATCGGCAAAGCCGAGCAGAAAGCGCAGAATGCCAAGCTGCAATGGTGAGGTGACAAACGACATGGCGAAGAAGAGCACAATCGCGCAGGCGAGCGTCGCCAGCAGAATGCGCGAGGTGCCGATGCGATCGCCCAGTTTGCCAAGTCTGGGTGCCGAGAGCAGCGCAGAAACGCCGGGAACAGCGGCGATAAGCCCGCTAAGGAAGGCGATATTGGCAGTATCAGGCGACAGCGACTGGACAAACAGCGCGAGGATCGGGCCAATCGAGCCGTTACAGAGTTGGATCACCATCGTGGTGACAAAGAGGCTGATCACCAGCGCCGGATAAGGCAGCGTCGAGAAGACCGCTTTGCCGCTGAGCCGCTCGCCCTTCTTCACCTTCGGCCTGCCCCCCTCTTTAATCAGGAACAGCGTCACCAGGAAGCTCACCATCAGCAGCATCGCAGTGATAATAAACACCGTGCGCAGGCCCAGGTGGTCAGCGAGAAAACCGCCCATCAGCGGGCCGCCGATCACGCCGCTGATCTGCGCCGTGGAGAGGGTGCTGAGTGCCCAGCCGCTGCGCTCGCGCGGCACCTGTGAGGCCACCAGCGCCATGGCGTTAGGAATATACCCGGAGGTGAGCCCCATTACGCCGCGCAGCAGAAGCAGCTGCCAGACATTGGTGGCGAAGGCTTGCAGCAGAATGGCGATCGCCATCCCGAGCGAAGCGCGCAGCAGCATCAGCTTACGCCCTTTGCGGTCCGCCAGGCTGCCCCACATCGGCGAGACGATGGCCGAGATGAGGAACGTGATGCTGAAGGTTAGCCCTGACCACATCGACAGCGCCTCGTGCGAGGTCACTCCCAGTTGCGCCACATAGAGCGGCAGAAACGGCAAAATCTGGCTGATGGCAAGCCCGGTAAAAAAGCAGCCGAACCAGACCGAGATAAGATTGACCTTCCAGGATTCCATAAATACGCGTAATCACTCAGGTTTTGAAAAACGGCGCATAGGGTAACAAGAATGCGCCAGCGATAAGTTACCAGATATGCGCTTAGCCGCACTTTGGCGTTTTATCCCTTAACCACCGCCGAATAACAGCGTTGCAAAGAGAAAAACCGTAAATGCTAAGCGCGATATGCTTAGCGGCAGAGGCCGTAGCCGCGCATGCCGAGATGGAAATGGTCCGCGTGCGCGGCGTTATACTCCGGCCCAAGGCCATTGCCGTAATACCCGCAACTGGCGCTGAGCATCGCGCGCAGCCAGGGTTGCGTACGCGCCTGCCGCCAGCCGCGCAGGACGGAAACCTGCTCACCGTTCGCCAGCCTGAAAGCGCTGATATCAAGCGCTTCCGCGCTGGCATGCTCGCTGCGCCGCGCATCGGCGCGGTTGTAGATATTGCGGCAGGCGTAGCTGCCGACATGGTCGATGCGCGTTAAGGCGCTGCCCATCATCGTTTCACTTAATGGCCGCGCCTGCTGCTCGATAAACAGCGCTGAGCTGAGCGCCAGCGGGCAGCTCGCCAGAAAACTGCTGCTCAGCTTCACGGCACCGAAATCTTTTACCCGCACCACATTGGTTAACGGGCAGTCGCCGCCGCTGTCCGCCACCGCAACGGAGGAGATTAACCGCTGCTGATTCGCCTGCTTCAGCAGTGCGGTGCACTCTTCAGGCGCTAAGCGCCGCAGTTTGAATTGGGTGATGCGCCCCGGCGGATCGCTCAGTTGAAGCGGGGCAAAAGGGTTATACCACGCTGGCAGCGCACGGTAGCCCGCATAGACGCCGCCGATAAGAATAGCGATTACGATCAGGCTCTTCCCGCTCACCTCTCCTCCTCATTTTTTCTCCAGACATTATGGCAGAAGGCCGCGAATCGTGCGTTTTGACGTGATATCGTATGGGTTTTCTCATCAGTGTGAGTGATTGTTGAAATGGCAAAACTGCGGGTAGGGGTCGTCTTCGGCGGCAAATCGGCGGAGCATGAAGTGTCGTTACAGTCGGCGAAGAACATTGTCGATGCGATGGATACATCGCGCTTTGAAGTGGTGCTGCTGGGTATTGATAAATCAGGGCAGTGGCATATTAGCGATGCGCAGAACTATCTGCAAAACGCCAGCGATCCGGCGCGTATCGCGCTGAATCCGTCGGACAACAGCGTCGCGCTGGTGCCGGGCGTCGCCGCGCAACAACTGATTGCGGCGGATAATCGCTCGCCGCTGCCGAATGTTGATGTCATTTTCCCGATCGTTCACGGCACGCTCGGCGAAGATGGCTCTTTGCAAGGGATGCTGCGCCTCGCCAACCTGCCGTTTGTCGGCTCCGATGTGCTCGCTTCCGCAGCCTGCATGGATAAAGACGTCACCAAGCGTCTGCTGCGCGACGCCGGTCTGGCCATCGCGCCGTTTATCACCCTGACGCGCGCCAACCGCGACAGCGTCAGCTTTAGCGACGTGACCGCGCAGCTCGGCCTGCCGCTGTTTGTTAAACCCGCCAACCAGGGTTCATCCGTCGGCGTCAGCAAAGTAACCAACGAAGCGCAGTATGCTGACGCGCTGCGTATGGCCTTTGCTTTCGACAAAAAAGTGGTGGTGGAGAAAGGGATCGTCGGGCGCGAAATCGAGTGCGCGGTGCTGGGCAATGATGAGCCGCAGGCCAGCACCTGCGGTGAAATTGTGCTGAACAGCGAGTTCTACGCTTACGACACCAAATACATCGACGATCAGGGTGCGCAGGTGGTGGTGCCCGCCGCCATCGATCCCGAGACTAACGATAAGATCCGCGTGATCGCCATTGAGGCGTATAAGACGCTGGGCTGCGAAGGGATGGCGCGGGTGGATGTGTTCCTGACGCCGGAGAACGAGGTGGTGATCAATGAGATCAACACCCTGCCCGGTTTTACCAATATCAGCATGTACCCGAAACTGTGGCAGGCGAGCGGTATCAGCTATAGCGCGCTGATCGCTCGCCTGATTGAACTGGCGCTGGAGCGCCACCAGCAAAGCAGCGCGCTGAAGATCTCAATGCAAGAGTAAGCGTTACTCGACGCTTTCCGTCGCCTCATCCTGCACGGGGCGGCGGATAATCAGCCCCGACAGCCAGAACCCTATAAGCCAGGTCACCAGACCGACGGCATAGGTTTGCCACCCTTTTGCTTCAAACCCCAGCAGCCCGACCACGCCATTAAGAATAAAGATCAGGCCGATCGCGAACGCGTAGTAGTGCCAGTCACGGCGGATTTTCTCAGGCAGCTTCATGACAACTCCAGCAGATAAAGGGCGCATCATCGCACAGCGCGCGGGTTGAGAGTGTGTGCTGTGCGGTAATTCCGAAATGTTACTGAAATAATTAATACGTTACAAAAATGTGATGACTCACAAAAAACGCTTCCCTGGGATCCTTCCCGGTCCGAAATTATCACCATTCTGATGTTGACAAAGCGGGACTGGTGCCAAACTAACCAGGAGTTACGGCTCTGAGCCTATCTTCCCTGAGCGTTTAAAAGTAACGAGTACCGGAGGTCTTATGGCTGACTTTACCCTATCCAAACCCTTTAAGGGCGCGAAAAAACGAGACACCTCCAGACCGGGTAATATTGCTTACGCCGTCTTCGTACTGCTCTGCTTCTGGGCAGGTGCGCAGTTGCTTAACCTGCTGGTTCACGCGCCTGGCGTGTTCGAACACCTGATGCAGTCGCAGGACGTCTCCCGTCCCCACGTTGAAATGGGAATGGGCGTAGGCACGATTTTCGGTCTTGTGCCGTTTATCGCTGGCAGCGCGTTTCTGGGCGTGATCTTCCTGGTCCTGCGCTGGCGTAGCCACAACCTGCGCTAATTGCGCGCCATGCAAGCGGCCCGACGATCGTCAACGCGTTTCGCAAACCATGCCGTGGTTAAGTTACGCGTGATTTTCGGGCTCTCTAACTGAATCCCCGGTAGCATCTCGCGCGGCAGCGCCTTTCCGCTGCGCTTGTCCGCCAGGCGATAAATCTCCCGATAGAGCTTCGTCTCTTCAAACTCCTGGCTGACGCCACGCTCAAGCTGGCGGCGAATATCCCGATCGCTCATCGCAAGCTGCGCGCCCAGCGTCTGCACCGCGCGTTCGGTGGTGCCCGCTTCACGGCTGCCGTAGAGGATCAAGTCGCCATCCAGCGCCAGCTTGATGCCCGTCACTTTGCTCACCGCGTTCTGGAATGCCGCGTTACGGCTGGCGTAGAACCCGGCGTTGTAATCGGCGAAGCGGTAGATTGGCGCGCTGTAGCTGGCCGGGTAGTTAAGCAGATGATAGGTGCCAAACCACAACCCGCCGCGGCGGCTGAAGACCTCCTGGCGCACGGTGCCGGACATCTCCCACGGGTAGCCGTCGGTGTGCTGCTCGGCAAACGAGACGCTCACCTGCATCGGGCCGCCGGTGTGCACCGGGTTATAAGAGCCAAACAGCGTCTGCCCCATCGGCACCATATTGATCATGTCATCGAAGATCGCGCTCAGCTCGCGCTCGGTGCGCACCTTATCGAGCCGTTCGCTGTAGCTTTTGCCATTGGGCGACGGGATTTTCAGCGCCGTGTGTACCAGCAGCGCAGGGATGTGCAGCTGCCCGGCGCGCTTGTCGATCTCCTTCCAGGCGATCTTATTCAGCCCCGGCACCACCGGATCGGACTGGTAGTTGGACTCCTGCTGCGCCACCGCTAATACGGAGCAGATATTCTCCAGCGTCGGCGGCAGCTTCTGGCTTTTAAAGGTGGTCGCCAGATCTTCAGCCCAGCCGTCGCGATCTTTAACGCTGGCGGGAATGGTGTTACGCACCACGCTTGCGACATCCAGCGCCTTCGTCTTTTTAGGCTCCTTCGCGCCCTCTTTATCAGAGAGCGAGCCCTGCGAACTACACCCGGCGACAATCAGCGCCGCCAGCAACCAGCTAAAACGGGGTACGTAAAACATAACCTTCCTTTGTTAATGGCCGTGAGAGGCGACAGGAACGAACTCCTGATTATCGACCTCACGCTCAAAACTGCGCAAACGTTTATAGATAGACATCAGCTCCACCAGCGTCGTCCACGAGGTGATCAAATACTGGAACGAGCTGCGCACCTGTTCAAAGACGTTGGTGATCTGCTGCATCAACCCGAAGGTAATCGCCCCAGCCGCCAGCGTCGGGAAGAGCATAACCAGGCCAAACACCGCGTCAACCTGGAGATACAGAATGCGCACGACGTTGAAATAGGTGTAGTGGAAATAGAGCCGAAAGTAGTTGCGACGCACGGCGCTAAACAGCTCCGCCACAGTATGTGGTCGCGCACGTTCAGCATCATCTTCACCATAGACCAGCTCTTTACGGTACGCCGCTTCAACGCGCTGATTTTTAAACTGCAAACCGGGCAGCTTGATGCCCACCATGCCGAGTACCAGCGTGCCAAACAGCGCCCAGCCAATGGCGGCAAACACCAGCCCGTAGGGAACATGTCCAATAAGCGGCAGCTCCGGCACATGGGGCGAAAGAACAATCAGCACCGGCAGAAAGGCAAAGAGGGTCATAATGGCATTGATAAAGCTGGTGCCCATATCCTCCAGCGTGCTGGCAAAGCGCATGGTGTCCTCCTGCACACGCTGCGCGGCGCCCTCGATATGGCGCAGCTGCTGCCAGTGCGCCATATAGTATTCGTTCATCGCCGTACGCCAGCGGAAAACATAGTGGCTGACGAAGAAGTTATTCAGCACCGCCACCGTCACACCGATCAGCGCGATGCCCAAAAAGACGCCGCTGCCGCTGTAAAACTTCTCCAGCGGCACGGTATTGGGCGCGGTAAGCGCTTTTTGGATCAGATCATAAAAGGGCTGATACCAGGCGTTGATGGCGACGCTCACCTCCACCTGGAACCAGGTGACAAAGATAATCAGCGCGGTGCCGAGAATCGACCACCGCTGCCAGCGATGGGGCGAGTAGATATACCAGAAGGCGGCGAAGAGGCCGACGCAGAGCGCGTAGTAAGCGTAGAAGAGCAGAAAGTTGGGGCACCAGAAGCGCGCGGCGCTGATTGGCACCTCGCTTGATATGCCGGTCAGGTGTAACAGCCAGCGCTCGCCGCCCGCCAGCCAGAAAACAATGGCGAGAAGCGTCCAGATAAACGCCGAGGCAAAAAAGGGCGTCGGCCGGGGGAAAAAGGAACGAAACATAGTGCTCTCCTGGGTCTTTCTTATTCTTTACGACGTGTGCTGTGTCATGCTCGCGGCCAGCGACAAAAAAGCGCCGCGGGTGCGGCGCTGGCTCGTTTAATCAGACCTCAGGTTAACCGTTTAGTGGCTTTGCCAGTCATAAACAATTGTATCGACACTTTTCACCTGCACCGGGTTGTCCGGCACGATGAGCGTGCGCCACACCTCGTTGTAGTGGTCGATAAGCGTGGTTGCCTTTGCCGCCGCGCGGTCAGCGGTGGTGTGGGCATCTTCCGCGACGGTAATCGCGAAGCCTTTGCTGGCACCGTTTTTCAGCGTGGTATCGACACAGTAATCCGTTGCACAGCCGCAGATGACAAAGCTTTCAATCGCCCGTTCGCGCAGCAGCGCCTCCAGCCCGGTTTTATAGAAGGCGTCGCAGGCGGTTTTGGTGACGTAAAACGCGTTCGCTGGCTGGGTTAACTCCGGCAGCAGCGCAAAGCCGTCACTCCCCTCCTCCAGCCCGCCCGCTTCGGCGTGCTGAATAAAGATCACGGTCTCTGCCACCGCCGTCAGCTGATTGATCTGCGCGACGCACTGCGCGCGCTGATGACGCGGGATGGCGAACACGCCATTTTGCATATCGACCACCATCACTACCCGTTGAGCAACCATTGCCTGCCTCCTGTTTGGCGAAAAACGGAGCTTATCACAGCCCGCGGCAGCGGCGGTGGGCAGAAAAAAATGCTCTTATTTACCTGGCGTTACGGATTAGGGCGAAACATTCCGCTTTTCGCCCCTTTGCAACGGCGCGCAAGTAGTATAAATACGCTCTATCTTTCCCCGTGATTAATGGATCCTTTCGTTGAAACGTTGTCTGCTTCTCTCCGCGATGTTGTGTGCGCTGGGCCTGACCAGCGTCCGGGCGGCGCAACACTCCCCCGACCCGGTATTTGCTTCTGAAATCGTCGATCGTTATGCCAACCATATCTTTTATGGCAGCGGCGCGACCGGCATGGCAATGGTGGTGATTGACGGCAACCAGCGCGTCTTTCGCAGTTTCGGCGAAACCCGTCCCGGCAACAATGTGCGCCCGCAGCTCGACTCGGTGGTGCGCATCGCCTCGCTCTCTAAGCTGATGACCAGTGAGATGCTGGTGAAGCTGCTCGATCAGGGCCGCGTCCGCCTTGACGATCCGTTAAGCAAATATGCCCCGCCTGGCGCGCGCGTACCGACTTACCAGGGAACGCCGATCACGCTCGTTAATCTGGCGACGCACACCAGCGCCCTGCCGCGTGAGCAGCCCGGCGGCGCAGCGGTGCGCCCGGTGTTTGTCTGGCCGACGCGCGAGCAGCGCTGGAACTGGCTCGCCACCGCCAAACTGAAAAGCGCTCCGGGCACCCAGGCGGCTTACTCCAACCTGGCCTTTGATCTGCTGGCAGATGCGCTGGCGCGCGCGGCGGGAAAACCCTATCCGCAGATGTTTGAAGAGCAGATCACCCGCCCGCTGGGCATGAAAGACACCACCTTTACCCCGTCACCGGATCAGTGCAAGCGGCTGATGGTGGCGGAAAAAGGGGCCAGCCCGTGCAACAACACGCTGGCGGCGATTGGCAGCGGCGGCGTCTACTCCACGCCCGGCGATATGATGCGCTGGATGCAGCAGTTTCTCTCCTCAGACTTTTACCACCGCGATACGCAGGCCGACCGGATGCAGACGCTGATCTACCCGCGCGAACGCCTGACGAAAGTGGTGGGAATGGATGTGCCGGGTAAAGCCGACGCCCTCGGCCTCGGCTGGGTCTATATGGCTCCGAAAGAGGGCCATCCGGGGATTATTCAGAAGACCGGCGGCGGCGGCGGGTTTATCACCTATATGGCGATGGTGCCGCAGCATAACGTTGGCGTGTTCGTGGTGATCACCCGTTCACCGTTGACCAAATTCACCAATATGAGCGACGGCGTGAACGATCTGGTGAGTGAGCTGAGCAACAATAAGCCGGTGGCGATCCCCGCCTCCTGATGAAGTAACAGGCAGGTGCATTGCCGCCTGCCTGTGGCTTAACGGCGATTTTGGTAAAACGGGGGGTTATATTTTCGGCTACAATGCCGCCATCTGTTCCATAAATCTTAGGCATATCATGACCGATTTAATCACCCGTCCTCGCCGCCTGCGTAAAACCCCTGCGCTGCGCGCCCTGTTTGAAGAGACAACCCTGAGCAAAAACGACCTGGTGCTGCCGATCTTCGTTGAAGAAGAGCTAAATGATTACCAGGCGATCTCCGCCATGCCCGGCGTGATGCGCATTCCGGAAAAGTATCTTGCCCGTGAAATTGAGCGCATTGCTAAAGCGGGTATCCGCTCGGTGATGACCTTTGGTATTTCACACCATACCGACGACACCGGCAGCGATGCCTGGCAGGAGAACGGTCTGGTGGCGCGCATGTCGCGCATCTGTAAAGAGACGGTACCGGAGATGATCGTGATGTCCGATACCTGTTTTTGTGAATATACCTCCCACGGCCACTGCGGCGTGCTGTGCGAACATGGCGTCGACAACGACGCAACCCTGCTGAACCTCGGTAAGCAGGCGGTGGTTGCTGCGGCAGCCGGGGCGGATTTTATCGCGCCATCGGCAGCGATGGATGGTCAGGTGCAGGCGATTCGCCAGGCGCTGGACGCGGCGGGCTTCAAAGATACCGCCATCATGTCCTACTCCACCAAATTCGCCTCCTCTTTCTACGGCCCGTTCCGTGAAGCGGCGGGCACCGCGCTGAAAGGCGATCGTAAAACCTATCAGATGAACCCGCTGAACCGCCGCGAAGCGATCCGCGAATCGCTGATTGATGAAGCGCAAGGTGCCGACTGCCTGATGGTGAAACCGGCCGGCGCGTACCTCGATATTCTGCGTGATATTCGTGAACGCAGCGAACTGCCGCTGGGCGCATACCAGGTGAGCGGTGAGTACGCGATGATCAAGTTCGCCGCCCAGGCGGGTGCGATCGATGAAGATAAAGTGGTGATGGAGAGCCTCGGTGCCATCAAACGCGCAGGCGCGGATCTGATCTTCAGCTACTTCGCCCTCGATCTCGCCGAACGCGGCCTGATTTGATCCTCAACGGACGCTCTACCCCGTAGGCCGGATAAGCGTAGCGCCATCCGGCGTTTGTGCGTTGCCATGCCGGATGGCGGCTTGCGCCTTATCCGGCCTACATGATTCGTGGCCCGCTTTACCGTATGTTCACCTGCCCTGCCTTTGTAGGCCGGATAAGCGCAGCGCCATCCGGCATTTGTGCGGTGTCATGCCGGATGGCGGCTTGCAGCCTTATCCGGCCTACATGATTCGTGGCCCGCTTTACCGTAAGTACACCTGCCCTGCCTTTGTAGGCCGGATAAGCGCAGCGCCATCCGGCATTTCATCGCACGCACCCCTGCCGGATGGCGGCTTACGCCTTATCCGGCCTACATGATTCGTGAGCTGCTTTACCGCATGTTCACCTGCCCTGCCTACAATAAATGCTCATAACGTCATTGTAATGAAATGTAAGCGTCATCTTCTCCCGCTACTGTCAGCGGCAAGACGGGAGGAGAAATCGCCATGTTTAGTCTCGACAATGTACTTGAGGATCTCTGGCCGCAGGCCAGACCGGCACCCTGGCAAAAGAACCTGCTCAGGCGCCTGCTTTACGAACAGGAGTTCCAGCAATTCGCCGCCCAGCACCGCCACCTGAAAGGGCTGGATATGGTGGAACATGTCCTCGACCATCTGCACATTCGCTGTACCATCCCCGCTCACTGCCTCGAACAAATCCCCGAACATGGCCCGCTGGTGATTATCGCCAACCACCCGACCGGTACGCTGGATGGGCTGGCACTGATGTATGCCGTCTCGCGCGTGCGCCGCGATGTCAAAGTGGTCACTAACCGCCTGCTGAGCCACCTCGAACCCTTAAGCTCGCTCTTTATCGCAGTGGACAATATCGGTGGCCGCACCACCAAAGCCGCCCTGCAACAGATGGAAAACCAGCTGCAATCCGGCGGCGTGCTGATCTTTTTCCCGGCGGGCGAAGTCTCACGCCTGACCCGCAAAGGCATTCGCGATAAACGCTGGCACGCCGGCTTTATCAAACTGGCCAGTAAGTTCCGCGCGCCGCTGCTGCCAGCGTGGATCGATGCCCGCAACAGCGCGCTGTTTTACGCCAGCGCACTGCTCTCAGACACCCTGCCGCTGCTGCTGTTGATGCAGCAGATGTTTCGCCGCCGCAACAGCAGCCTGCCGATCACCCTCGGTCAGCGCATTCCCTGGGAGAACTGGCACACTACCGCCCTCGCGCCGCGCGAGCTGGCCGAGAAGTGTCGTCAGCATCTTTTGCGTCTTGGCAAGGGAGTGCCCGGCACGTTCAAAACTGAATGCGCCATCGCCCGGCCGGAAGACAGAGCCACCCTGCGCCGCGAACTGAACCGCGCCGAGTGCCTTGGTCGCACGCCGGACGGCAAAACAATCTATCTCTGGCAGCGCAACGGCCAGGAGGATGCGCCACTGCTGCGTGAACTGGGGCGGCTGCGCGAGATCGCCTTTCGCGCGGTGGGTGAAGGGAGCGGCAAACGGCGCGATACGGATCGCTACGATGATCACTACCTGCACCTGATCCTCTGGGATGATGCCGATCTGGAGATTGTCGGCGCGTACCGCTTTATGCCCACAGCGCAGCTTATCGCCGAGCAGGGGCCGGAGGGGCTCTACAGCCATAGCCTGTTTCACTACGACGCGCGTATGGCAGAGGTGCTGCGAGAAGGTCTTGAACTGGGGCGCAGCTTTATTCAGCCGCGCTACTGGGGGCGTCGCGGGCTCGATTATCTCTGGTCGGGAATTGGCGCTTATCTGGCGCGCTACCCGCAGTACCGCTATCTCTTTGGCCCGGTCTCCATCTCCGGCGGCCTGCCGCCTGCGGCGCGCGATCTGCTGATTGCTTTCTATCGCCTCTGGTTCCCCGCTGCCTGGCCGCTGGCATCCTCGCGCCGCCCCTGCCCCGCCACCCTGCCCGAGGTGCTGGCGCAGTTTACCGGCGAGGATTACACCGAAGATCTGACGCGGCTGAAATCGCTGCTGGGTAATCTCGGCTGTGGCATTCCCCCGCTTTATAAGCAGTATTCCGAGCTGGGCGAGCCCGGCGGCGTGCAGTTTATCGACTTCGGCAGCGATCCCGATTTCAATAACTGCGTCGATGGACTGGTGCTGGTGGATTTAACGCGCCTGAAGGCGAACCGCTACGAGCGCTATATCGGCGTGCATCAGGTGCAGCAGAAAGCGGGGTAAATTCCGCACTCCCGGTTGCGCGAATCCGTCCTCAATCCCGTAGGCCGGATAAGGCGAAGCCGCCATCCGGCAATGGGGGTTTCATGTTGCACAGGTGGAAGGGTTCCGTTCACCAGGCGTTGGGGAGTTTCATTAATCTCTTATGCGGTGAACGGGATAAGGGAAGCGGCCGCGCTCCCCTTATCAATCCCCGCGGCCCCGCGAGGAAATCGGTGCGGTGATAATGCCGGATGGCGCTACGCTTATCCGGCCTACGCCGTTTCAGCAGCTTCCTTACCGCATGGCCCCCGCCTCATCTACACTCTCTTTACGTGGTTTCCACCGACACCGTGGAGGAGAGATGGAGAAGAAGTCCCACCGCTATCCGGTGGCTGACAGCCCGTTCTGGCTGCATGTTGAAACAAAGGTGCAGCGCATTGGCTCCGTAATATTGTTTGCGGTAGTGATCGCCGGGTTGCTCGGCCTCTTTTCCCAGGGGTGGCTCAGCGCGCGAAGCGCCCATAGCATTGATGGCAAACTGACGGTGCAGTATGACCGCTACGCCCGCCTGCAAAGCGATATCGATATGCAACTCACCGCCCACGCCTCGAACGAACGCCGCACCGTTTTTATCCTCGGCGGCAACTTTATGCAGGATTTTGAGATCCGCACCCTGCAACCGCAGCCGGAAAAGATGACCAGCCAGAACGGCGAACTGGTGCTGGAGTATGCCCGTCCTCATCCCGATCAACCCTTTACCGTCTGGCTCGGGCTGACGCCGCAAACCCCTGGCAGCAGCGAATTGCGACTTTCGTTAAATGACACCACCCAGCTGGCGGTGAAACAGTTTATCTGGCCCTGAGGAGACGGCGATGGATATGGTGTTACGCGCGGTAGCGATCTATCTGGTGTTGATGGTGGTGTTTAAAATCGCCGGTCGGCGAGCCCTGTTGCAGATGACCTCCTTCGATCTCATTTTGCTGCTGATCATCAGTGAAGCGACGCAGCAGGCGCTGCTCGGCAACGACTTCTCCGTCACTGGCGCGGCGCTGACCATCATCACGCTGGTGGTGGTGGATATTCTGTTTGGCAAGTTGAAGAAGTATGTCAAAGGGGCGGAAAACTTTATCGATGGCACGCCGGTGGTGCTGGTCGAGAACGGCGAAATGCTGCCGGAGAAGATGCGCGAAGCGGATATCTCCCGCGCCGATATTATGCTCTCGGCGCGCAATAACCAGGGCATTGTCGATCTCGCAGAGATTAAGTTCGCCATTCTCGAGCGCAATGGTCACATCTCGATCATTCCGAAAAATTCGCCTTAAAAGGGCGCTGCTATACTTTTGCCAGGCAGAATTTTCTTTCGGATGGAAGGGAGTGATATGAAGAGTGAAACCACTACTGCGTTACAGAGTGAGCGCGTCGCGCCGCTGTTAAAGCTTGAGATTAGCGATCTGGCCGACCGGCTCGGCACGCTGTTGTGCGATAAAAACCTGCGCATAACCACCGCTGAGTCCTGCACCGGCGGGCAGATCGCCACCGCGCTCTGCGCCTGCGAAAGCACGCCGGAGTTTTACGGCAGCGGGTTTATCACCTTTACCGATGAAGCAAAACAGACGCTATTGCAGGTGAAAAAAGAGACGCTGGCGCGCTGGACGGCGGTTAGCCAGCAGACGGCTTTTGAAATGGCGCAAGGTGCCTGCGATGCCAGCCACGAGCCGGTCAGCATTGCCGTTACCGGCTACACCGGCCCCGACGGCGGCGAAGATGGCACCCCCGCTGGCACCGTGTGGTTTGGCTGGGGCCTGCCCGATAGCGAGCCGGTCACCGTTAAATGCCTCTTCGAAGGCGACACCACAGAGGTGATTGAGCAGGCGGTGAAATATGCCCTCGCAGGCGTGATAACGCTTTTAAGTAATTGATTGCAATTTGCTTCTTGTGTGCGAATGCCGGACGATAGGGTTCGGCTTTTTTATTGCGACACGTTCATGACCGAATGGGGAAAAGATGAAAATAGTTGTGCTGGATGGCGGTCTGCTGAACCCCGGCGATCTTAGCTGGGAGCCACTGCATGCGCTGGGCGAGGTCACGGTTTATGACACCACCCCGGCCGATGAGGCCGCGCTGCGTCTGCGCGATGCGGATATCGCCATTACCAATAAAGTGGCGTTCAGCGAGGATCTGCTCGCCCACTGCCCGCAGCTGAAATGTATCGCCGTGACCGCCACCGGCTACAACATTATCGATCTTGCGGCCGCCCGCGCCCGGCAAATTGTCGTGACGAATGTGCCTACCTACGGCACCGCGACGGTGGCGCAATTTACCACCGCGCTGCTGCTGGCGCTCTGCAACCGCGTCGGCGAACACGACGCCGATGTACACGCCGGCGGCTGGAGCAAGGCAGACAGCTGGTGTTACTGGCTGCAACCAATGGTCGAGCTGGCGGGAAAACGCGTCGGCATTATCGGCTATGGCCGCATCGGCCAGGCATTCGGCGCCATCGCCCAAGCGATGGGCATGACGGTGCTCGCCCACTCTGCCCGTTCGCGTCCGCTGCCGGAGAGCGCGCAGCTACGCTATGTCGATCTCGACACCCTCTACGCCGAGGCGGATGTTATCAGCCTCCACTGCCCGCTGACGCCGCAGACCAAAGGGATGATCAACCGTGACGCGCTGGCGAAGATGAAGCGCAGCGCGCTGCTGCTTAACGCTTCGCGCGGGGATCTGATTAACGAGGCGGATCTTGCCGCCGCCCTTAACGAAGGGCGCATCGCCGGGGCGGCGGTGGATGTGTTGAGCAGCGAACCGCCTGGCGCAGATAACCCGCTGTTGAGTGCGAAAAACTGCATTATCACGCCGCATATCGCCTGGGCATCCGTCGATGCGCGCGGGCGTATTCTCGCCACTACCGTGGAAAACGTGCGGGCGTTTATCAACGGTGATCCACAAAATCGTGTCGATCAGTAGCTTCAGGATGACCAGATCGCACGAAAAGAAGCGACTCACGTCACACTTTTACATGATGAGCTACGCTTGATAAATCATTACAAAAATATTGCGCAAGGAGATGCCAATGACAACGCTACAGGCTCTTTTTCCACCTCGCCTGCCACAGCAAACCTCTGATGAAAACGTCGTTGTAAACTGGGCGAAAAATGCCACGCTGGCACCCGTTCAGGCTGTTGAAACACCGGAAAACGAAGCGCAGTTGCAGCAGATGATTGCTGCTGCACGCGGACGTGTGCGCGTGATGGGTAGCCGCATGTCGCCGGGGAGAATGCTGAAGTTAAGCGAGCCGGGCGATACGCTGATTGACCTCTCGCGCCTGTGCGGTGTGCTGGCGGTGACCGACGAGAGCGTCACCTTTGCCGCCGGCACCGTGCTGCATGAGGTGTTTGAAACCCTGACCAGTATGAACCGCATGCTGCACGCCTCTCCGGGCGTGATCGATTCACAAACCCTCGCGGGGGCAGTGTCGACCGGCACCCACGGCCAGGGCATGGGGCAGAGTTCGCTGGCGGATGAAGCGCTCGCTATTCGCCTGATTGATGCCCACGGTGAAGCGCACGACATTCAACGAGACGATGCGGCCTTTGACGCCGCGCAGCAGGCGCTCGGCACCCTCGGCGTGATCACCGCCGTGACGCTGCGCACCCGCCCCTCCACGCTCTACACCTGCTTTAAGAGCGCGGGCAACGCCGATAACCTGGCGGAAGATCTGATTGCCTGGAACGAGGAGTGGACCTTCAGCAAAGCGTGGTGGTTCCCGGATGAGAACAAGGTTCACACCTGGAACGCGCGCGAAGCGACCACCGAGGAGCAGGCGCTGTGGCGCGATAACCACGGCGAGCTGGTCGAGATGGAGGAGACCGACGAGCAGATGAACGCCACGGTGGATAAAACCCTGGCGCAGATGCGTGATGACACCCGCATTGTCGATGAGAACGGTAAACCGTTTCGCACCGTGACGCGTTTTAAAGACTTCACGGATGTGATTGGCGATATCTACCAGGTCTTCTGCCGCGGCATTGCTACCCCGCAGATCAATATTGAGATCGGCATTCCGATGTCGCGCGTCGCGGCGGTGATTGCGCGCATGAAAGCGTGGCATAGCGAGTCGCAGCCGCATATGCACTACCCGATTATTCTGCGCTGCACCGGCGCCTCCAGCGCCTGGCTGAGCCCGGCTGGCGGGGAACCGACCTGCTTCTTCGGTTTTGTCGTTTACTACGCTGAAGATGGCTCGCTCTCTGAAGAGGGAACCGCCTTTTTACGTGCCGCAGAACAGTTGCTCGCCGAAGAGGGCGGCAGACCGCACTGGGGCAAATATTTTGACCCGTCGCTCTACAACTGGCCCGCGCTCTACCCGCAGTTTGAAGAGTTTAAAGCCGTACGCCGCCGCTTCGATCCTGACGGCAAGTTTATGAACCGCTTTATGGCAGAGGTGCTGTCATGAGCGCCGCGTTTGCCTGGGTCACGCTGTTAACGCAACCGGGCTACCTTCCCGGCGTGGAAGCATTGCAGCAGTCGCTGCGCGACAGCGGGTCGCCGTGGCCGCTGGTGGTGATGGTAACGGAGGCTATCGATGCCGCCACGCGCCAGCAGTTACAGGCGCAGGGGTGTGAAGTGCGTGAAGTGCCGATCGTCGGCCCGAACCCTGCCCTTGCCCATCGCTACGCGAATGCCCGTTTCGCCGAGGTGTGGAGCAAGCTGGCGGTCTGGACGCTGACGGAGTATCAGCGCGTCGCGTTTCTCGATGCCGATATGCTGGTGGTGCAAAACATGGATGAGGTGTTCGAACTGCCGCTCGCCAAAGGGACGCTTGCCGCCTGCCACGCCTGCCGCTGCAATCCAAACCACATTGCCAGCTATCCCGACAACTGGCAGCCGGATAACTGCTACTACAGCTGGGTTGAGGATGCGCAGATGAACGCCGCGCCGCCTGCTCAGGTCGATAACTACCTGAACGGCGGTTTTCTGGTGCTGACGCCGGACCGCGCCGTTTATGACGCGATGATGGCGAAGCTGGCGGCGAAAGAGGATATCGCCGAGTGGGTTTTCGCCGAGCAGGATTTCCTCAACGAGGTGTTCCACGACCGCTGGCTGCCGCTGCATTATGGTTATAACGCCCTGAAAACCCTGCCGAAGCAGCACCCGCAGATGTGGGATCTCGCGCAGGTGAAGAATATCCATTACATCATCGACAAGCCGTGGGACAAATACCCCGAACCGGGGGATAAGTATTACGATTTGCACAAAATGTGGTGGCAACATGCCCCGGTTGAAGCGTAATCGTTGAGAAACAAACCGTAGGCCGGATAAGCGTTCCGCGCCATCCGGCATTATCTCCGCCACACCCTCGCCGGATGGCGGCTGCGCCTTATCCGGCCTACAAAAACGGAGCCCGCTGAAACCGCGTAGGCCGGATAAGCGCCAGCGCCATCCGGCATTATCCCCGCGGCACCCATTGCCGGATGGCGGCTGCGCCTTATCCGGCCTACAAAAACGGAGCCCGCTGAAACGGCGTAGGCCGGATAAGCGTCAGCGCCATCCGGCATTATCCCCGCGGCACCCATCGCCGGATGGCGGCTTTGCCTTATCCGGCCTACAAAAGCGAGCCTACAGCGACACCGTCTTTGCTTTTATCTGCAATATGAAAGCGAGGGGTTGTGTCCCCGCTGAAATCGGCGAACCGGAGCGGGAATGACAAGGTCTGGACGCCATGGATGGCGGACAGAGGCGAACCGAGACATGAACTCGTTCCAGAATGGAACGAGTAAGTCGAGTCGAGCCGGCCGCCGTCAGGCACGCGGGAGGTGAGCGCAGTGCGCAGCACCGATTTCCTCGCGGGGCCGCGGGGATTGACAAGGGGAGCGCGGCAGCTTCCCTTGTCCCGTTCACCGCATAAGAGATTAATGAAACTCCCCAATGCATGGTGAACGGAACAATACCACCAAAGCAACATGCCAGGCTCATCGCCGGATGGCGGCTGCGCCTTAACCGGCCTACTCAAACCCTAAACGCAGAGAAATATCTGCGGCGTCTGCCCATCCGGATGCGTCGCCACATGCACCTGCGCGCCATACCACCGGGTGATAACCTCCGGTTGCAGCACCTGCACCGGCGTCCCCTGCTCCACTATCTTCCCCTTATGCAACAACACAATGCGATCGGCCCACAGCGCCGCGAGGTTCAGATCGTGCAGCACCACACAGACATGCAGCCTGGAGCGCTGCGTCAGAGATTTAAGCAGGCGCAGCAGCTGCTGCTGATGATAGAGATCGAGCGCCGAGGTCGGCTCATCGAGAAACAGCCACCCTTCCGGCGCGCCGTTACGCCAGAGCTGCGCCAGGCTACGCGCCAGCTGCACTCGCTGCTGCTCGCCCCCCGACAGGGTGATAAAGCGGCGTCCAATCAGCGTTTCGCAGCCGGTTAAACGCATCACTTTGCGCACGATATCGCACGCATGCCTCTCCCCCCACGGCGCGCGCCCCATCGCTACCACCGCCTCCGCGGCCCACTCCACCCCCATGGCGTGATGTTGCAGCATCACCGCCCGATAGCGCGACAGCGCCTGCGAAGGCCAGGCGGCAAGCGATTTTCCCGCGAGTGAACAGACGCCGCGCGAGGGCGTAAGAAAGCCGGTCAGCAGACGCAGCAGAGTCGATTTTCCCGCGCCGTTGGGGCCAATCAGCGCCACCATTTCACCCGGCGGCAGCGTGAGGGAGATATCATCCACCAGCCGCCGCTGACCGACCGAAAATTGCACCTGGTGGGCAATAAAACCGTTATCCATAGCGCGCACTCCGCTGACGAAAAATCAGCCATAAAAACCACGGCGCACCGAGCAGACTGGTCAGTAAGCCGACCGGCATCTCGGCGGGTGCCACCAGCGTGCGGGCAGCGGTATCGGCCAGCAGCAGCAGGCTTGCCCCCGCCAGCAGCGAGCCGGGGATCTGGTGTTGATGATCGGGGCCTAATCCCATACGTATCAGATGCGGAACGACCAGCCCGACAAAGCCGATGATGCCGCTGATAGCGACAGAAGCCGCCACCAACAGCGCGCTGCAGAGCAACAGCCGCCGCTGCAAGCGCCGCACATCAACGCCCAGATAGTGCGCCTCCTCCTCGCCGAGCTGCAGGAAATTGAGCTGTTTCGCCACCCGCCAGATACCGAGCATGGCGGGCAAGATCAGAGTCGCCGTAACGATCAGCGTCGGCCACTGCGCCTGCCCGAGGCTACCCATACCCCACTGCGAAAGCTGGCGCAGCTGCGTATCGTTGCTGATCCACGCCAGTACACCAACGCCCGCGCCGCACAAGGCGTTGATGGCAATCCCCACCAGTAGCAGCCGCGACAGCGCGCGCTCGCCCGCTTTACTGAGCAAAAAGATCGCCACCATCACCGCCAGGCTACCGATAAACGCGGCGACCAGCGGGGCATAGAGGGCAATCAGCACCGGTACCGACAGCGGCAGCACCAGCCAGCAACCCACCATCAACGCCGCGCCGCTGCTGATGCCAAGTAACCCCGGGTCGGCCAGCGGGTTGCGAAACAGCCCCTGCATCACGCAACCGGCGAGCGCCAGCGCCGCGCCGATAAGCAGCGCCAGCAGCACGCGCGGCAGACGAATAGTGAACCAGACCTGGCGCAGCGCCTCATCATCGCTGTGCCACAGGCTGGCAAGAGAGATATTCATCGCGCCCTGCGTAGAGGCGAAGAGCGTAAGCGCCGCCGTCAGCAGCATGAGGCCCCACAGGACCCGGGAAGCGGCACGGGTTATCACGGTAGCTGCTCCGCTTTTTTACGCAGATCCAGCAGCGCTTGCGGGGTGCGTAGCCCAAAGCCCAGCAGCGCAACCTCATCGACAATCAGCAGCTGTTTGTTGCGTCCGGCGGGCGTTTGCGCGAGGCCCGGCAAGTGCCAGATATTCTCCTCCCCGCCCAGGTGCTTCACGCCGGCAGCGGAGATGAGCACCAGATCCGGCTGGCTGGCGATCACCCCCTCCTGCGACATTGCGCGGTAGTGGGAAAAGCCCTGCATCGCATTATTAAGCCCGGCCGCCTGAATGGCGCCATCCGCCGCCGTCTCTCTTCCCGCGACCAGCGTGCCCATGCCGCCATGGCTGAGGATATAGAGCACTTTTTTATCCAGTGGCGAGGTGGGCAGCGCCGCGATCTCCGTTGCCAGCTTTTTGCGTAGCGCCAGGCTCTCTTCGTTTTTGCCGAGGGCGCGGGCGATCACTACCACTTTCTTATCGATCTCTGAGAGCGTATACCCGCCCGGCACCGGCACCATGTAGACATCGTTATCCTGCACGCTTTTCAATACCAGCGAGGGCTGCGCCTGGCTGCCCGCCAGCACGATGGTGGGCTGCAGTGACAAAATGCCCTCCGCATTCAGCTGGCGAACGTAACCTACATTCGGCAACTGCCTGACTTCGGCCGGCCAGATGCTGGTGCTGTCGCGCCCGACCAGTTGGCTCTGCGCGCCGAGACCATAGACAATCTCCGTGACATCGCCGCCCAGGGCGACAACTTTTGGCTCGGCCGCCACCAGCAGAGGCAGCGCCAGCAAGAGCAACGCGGCTCTTTTCATACTTCGGCCCTCCATGGCGTCAGCGCTTTAATCTGCCCGCGCCAGCAAGCCTGCTCGCGATCCCCTTCACTGCGCTGACCATAGAGCTGCGCGATTTGCGTCCCATCTTCGGCAAACAGCTCGAGGCTGGTGACATGCCCTTCCGTGGTCGGCTTGCGCGTGATCCAGCTCTCGTGGATCCCCGCTTCGCGCAGGTGCAGCGTGAAAATTTTGTTCATTACCCTCAGCCAGTCGCCTACCGGCGCGCACTTCTCCAGCGCACCGGTAAAAATCTGTATGCAGCCGCGGTTGCCGACAAAGATCATGATCTCATTGCCCTGCTGCTGCACCTGTTGCAAGAGAGTGGGCAGCGCATCGTTGCTGACCTGACAGGCGAGATCGTCGCCCACCAGCCGAAATGCCTGCTGGCGTGAGATGTTGTGCTTGCGCAGCAGGTTGAAAAACTGGTGTACATCGGTCATTTCGCGCCAGTCGTGATCGACCGCCTCGGCATCGGGCGCGTCATCGTAAAACTTACTCTCGGCCGTGAAAATGGAGAGCGGCACCTGGCGCCGCACGCTAAAGCGCTCCACGATTTCGTCCCACTGGCTGCTATCGGTATAGGGCGTGGCGTAGATTTTCAGCAGCCCATCGCCCTGGTGATCAAAAAACTGGATACTGCGCCGCTCGCCTCGCGGCCCCTGCTCCCGCAGGTAGTAGGCAAAAGCCCACTGGCTCATAAAGAGACGCAGATCGAGGCCGCGTGGGTTGAGCACGACCCCGGCACGATCGCTGATATGTTGATTGGTGAAACATCCGGTCATCTCATGAACGGCATATTCATTACGACAGATGCTTTTGGCTTCGCCGACGCTCTCCAGCGCCTTGAAGATATGGCGCACCGCGCCTTCGAGGCGCACCGCATCGTAGCCAACACGCGACTCGGCCAGCTCCGCTTCGCTTACCGCCAGCTGGAAAGCGATATCTCTGGCGCTTTTTGCCGGTTCAAGCGCTCTGATTAACTGATACTCCTGCCGGATGGCTGGGTAATCTTTTGAAGATACAGGCATATTTTTCACGTCCTTTATGTGACTTAACATCCCCGGCACGTGCGCCGGGGGTAAACGGGCTGCCGGGTCAAAAATCAATATTGATGCCCAGTTGCCAGCTACGCCCCGGCATCACGGCCAGCGCGTTGTCATAGCTATCCTGGAGAGTGCTCGTTTCCTGCGTACGGCTGCTGAGATAATCCCAATATTTGCGGTTGGTAAGGTTGTAAACGCCACCGTTAACCTTTACGTGCTTCGCCACCTGCCACCAGGCGCTCAGATCGACAATCCCGTAACCGGGCACGCGCATATAGCTGCTGCTGGTGGAGGCGATCGGCTCGCCACTGTTCTGATAGGTTTCACGGCTGGTCGCGGTGGCGCGCTTGCCTTTAACAAAGGTGGCGGTCAGCGCGGTGCCGTAACGTTTTGCCGGATCGTCCCAGCCGAGACCGACAATCGCTTTCATCGGCGCAACGCTATCAAGATCGCGGTAAGCGTCGCCCAGATAGCGCGATTTGGCTTTCCCCTCGGCGTAGCCGTAAGCGAGCGTGGCATGCAGCCCGTCGACCTCGTCAAGCCAGCGGCCTATATCAAGCGTGGCGCTGATTTCACCGCCATAGATAAACGCTTTATCGCGGTTTTCCGCCTGGTAACTGGTGTAGATATTTGACGGCACGTTGGCGAAGTGGGCCGGGCTGTCGGCGCGGCGATAGCGGGTATAGGCGATGAAGTTTTTGTAACTGTTGTAGAAGAGCGCACTGCGCAGCGTAACGCCCTGCGCCACCTCGCCTTTCAGCCCCCATTCGAGGTTATCGCTGGTTTCGGTTTTTAGCGCCGCGTTGCCGATCAGCGCATACTGCGCGCGCCCGGCATAGCTGGAGCCGAGATTCCAGGAGCCATAACGCTGGCTGGCATTGGCGAACTGCGCTCCGCGGCGATATTGCAGGTAGCTCATTAAACGAGGGGTAAGCGCATACTGGAAGGTGAGCGATGGCAGCCACTCTGTGTCGCTGTTTTTGTGGTACAGCGCGGTGACATCGGTGGTGTTTAGCACCTTGCTGGTGGTCGTCAGGCTGCCGAGGTTCTCCGGCTTCATCGACTGGTGCACCACCCGTATGCCAGGTATAAGGGCAAAGTGGTGGCCTCCAGCAGCGAAATTGATCTGATCCTGCACAAAAGCGCCGAGGATCTCGCGTTTACTGTCCGCTTCAGGCTGCATGATCGCGCTGCGCGTATTCGGTAATGGCTTCTGATGGAACGGGCGCTGCGTTTTACTGGCGCTGGCATTAAAGCCCGCGCGCCAGTCGTGGCGTCCGATGCTCTTCGCCAGTGCATGCTGAATGCCTACCGTATCGGTGTCGTAACTGGAGTAGACGTTGCCCGGCATGCGGGTGGTGCTGTCCGGCATCCGGGTGGCGTCGTGTGCCTGGGTGCGCTGTATATAGATCTTTGTCGAGGCGCTATCGACCCACGCATCGGAGGGCGTCCAGTCATCTTTCAGGCTGATGCCCCAACGCCGGGTGTAACTGCTCTGCTGGGCGTTGCCAATGATGGTGCTGCCATTACGGTTCCAGGCATCAAAATGGGTATGCGTCGTTTTGTTGTAGTATTCCGCCGTATAGGTTCGTTTGTGCGCTTCGGAGGCTTGCAGGATGCCGGAGAGCAGCAGCGCATCGGAGTGCCAGTTTGCCGGGTAAGCCCCGACTCTGTCGCTGTTGTTGCGCGTTTGCTGGCCGTCGCGGCGGCTGTAAACCACAATGCCGCGCACGTGTTCATCGCCTGCCGCCGCCGTTACGCCGTTGTGCCAGCTGCGATCGCTGGAGTCGTAATCGCTCTGGAAACCGGCGTAGTGCTGCTTTGCTTCATACAGATAGTCATCAGCGGATTTTGGCCGGAACGAGACATTGCCGCCGATGGCGGTGTTGGCTTGCTCCGCAGAAGTGGCACCTGGCTGGATCGCCACGTTGCCGTAAAGGTAGGGGTCGATATAGTCGCGACCAATGCCGAAGGTATTAAGCCCGGCACGCCCGGCGTAGCTGCGCCCGGTCGCTTCCGGCTGGGGAATGCCATCAACATCAATGCCGACGCGGTTACTCTCAAGGCCACGAATGTTATAGCCGGTGTAACCACCGCGATCGAAACTGCTCTTACCGTTGCCGGAACCGCCCCCCGCGCCGGTGGCACCGATCAGCGGCTCATAGCGCATGATGGTGCCGAAATCATTCGCGCCTTTGCGTTGCAGGGCATCAGCGTTGATAGCGCGGTCGCTTCCGGCCCTGAGCCGTGGCACAGGGGCAGTAATGACCATCTCTTCGGCGCGATCACGCTCCTCGCGAGGTGCAGTTTCTGCCGCAAACGTCGCGGCGGGCGTAAGTGTTGTCAGGAATGAGGTGGCCAGCACGCGGTTTCTGAAGCGTAGCCGGCAAAAGGGTGTAGTCGCCATAAGTGTGTGTGCCTTTGAATTATTCTCATCAGGCTCACATCAACTCCCAGAAAATCAGCGGAACCGTACACTTGCCGCACGGGGCAGGTATCGGCTCTCTGTTATTGGCAGGATAATAATGATAACCATTATCACTTGCAACGATTTCATAATCTCCCCATATTGCTTACACTTTGTGAACCCATTTCCCTTCTGGTAACGAGATGATGTCCACTAAACCTGCCATCACCTTGCACTACTGTGCGCAGTGCAACTGGATGCTGCGCGCCAGCTGGATGGCGCAGGAGCTACTCCATACCTTCAATACTGACTTAGGTTCCGTGACGCTTGCCCCCGGCACCGGCGGCATTTTTGTCATCAAAGCCGATGGCAGCGTTATCTGGGATCGCAAGCAGGATGGCGGCTTTCCCGATGCCGCAGAGCTGAAACGTCGCGTGCGCGACTGCTGCTTTCCGGAAAAACCGCTCGGTCATGTTGAGAAGCGCAGCGACTGATCTACTGCACGAAGGCCTGCTTCAGCGCGCGGAACGCCGCCAGCTGCTGAGGAATAAGCTGCTGACGCTCGTCGCGGGCGACGAAAATTTTCAGCATCGCCCTGCCTGCGGCGTTGAAAAAGAGGATGGTGGCGGCGTCCATTGCCATAAACTTGCGCTCTATAAAGGCGATATGGCAGCAGTGATCCGCCTTAATATGTCCTGATACCTGCTCTTTGCCCTGCAGATTAAAGTAACCGTGGCTGTAGAAACCCGCCGGCAGAGCGATGCTGCACTCGAGGATCACATCTTCGGTGTGGATCAGTAACAGCACCGTGCCCCAGGTGGTTACCTCCTGCCACACCTCATCAAAGTGGCTGCCAGCAATCATTTTGCTACCCGGCAGCTGGCGCACTACTTCCAGCAGCGTGGTCTGATAATGGCGGGCGACATGTTCAAGTATGCAATCGGGCTGGGTGTGCAGAAACTCCTGTAAACTCTTTTCGGTCATCTCCATCTCCTTTTGACTTTCCCTTCGCCACCTCTCCACTGCAGCGTCTAATGAGAATTACTATCATTTATCCGTATAAAAAACTACGCGTTAACGCGCAATAAAAAAGGCCGCCGAAGCGACCTTAAGACTATTTTTTAACCGGTTGCGGTTTTTTATCACCGGATTCCGGCGCTTCGCGTGGATCGTCTTTTTCAATAGTGTGCACAAAACCTCCTTTTGCGAATGTGTGTTTAGTAAATATAGCCAGGCTCACCCCGCTAAACCAGGCGGCAGCGGGTTAAAAATCACTCATTAGCGGAGAAGAAGTAAGCTGAATCGGTTCAAAAAATCGTCCACATAGCTAAAAACCACGTATTTTCAAATATTTATTCATGAAATAATTTATTCGTGAGGAGCGTAAAATTTCATTACAAATGCGCGTTTTAGCAGCCTATGCTGATAGCCAAATTGTGCATAAATCGCCAACTCATTGTTAGTAACGAAGATGCATTTGCATACCCTCAGGCGCAGATCGGATTTCCTGTACCTGAGGGATTTTTTTGTGCATAAATACCGGCAGGAAATAATGAAGTGAGGGGGTTAGCTCTATTTGTTGTCATTCATTAATATCCCAAAAAATAATTAAGCGAGCCGTTTCCGACTCGCTGGCGTTTAAAAAGCAAATTTTAAACTTCAGGTTAAAACAGCAACGGCACCACTATTTTTTATTGCTGCTGTTGCTATTCTGTCCGCCTTTCTTACCGGCTTCGGACGCACGCTCTGGGTCGTTTTTGAAGTTCCCACCGCTCTGCTGTCCGCCTTTACGCCCTGCTTCTGAGGCTTTCTCACGATCTTCAGCGAAATTACCGGAACCGCCTCTATGCTCGGCCATGTTATTTCTCCATCTGTCGTTTCAAAAATAATTAATATGACATCAGCGTCATATCAATCGCCTTTCATGATTAAGCCTGGATATAAATATAAGTTATGTCAAAGCGCAGCCGTTAATTTTGATGGCATTTAAAAAAACCTCTTTTTGTTAATTTATCTATCTCTCTGGTTAGAGAGGAAAAATAGCGTAGCGTAGCGCTAAATTTATTTTACCGCTGCGTTTAGTGTACTAATCACACACTTTACCCTCTGCCCGCCGCTGGCAGCTCTGCCGGGGGCTGGTATTTGCTTTTGTTATAATATAACATTTCAATATATAACAAACGTAACCAGGGAGTGACACCGATGATGAAGAGAACGGCTTTTGCTTTGGGGATGGGCGCGCTGCTGATGAGCGCACAGGGCTTTGCCCATGGGCATCACCACGGCAAACCACTGACGGAAGTGGAGCGTAAAGCGAGCGAAGGGATTATTGATGATAAAGATGTGAAAGATCGTCCGCTCTCGGACTGGGATGGCGTCTGGCAATCCGTTAACCCTTACCTGCTGAGCGGCGATCTCGATCCGGTGCTGAAGAAAAAGGCGCAGCACGGCGATAAATCGGTCGAGGAGTACCGCGACTATTACAAAAAGGGCTACGCCACGGGTGTCGATATGATCGGCATTGAAAACAACGTGATGGAGTTTCACACCGGCAAAACCGTTAACAGCTGCCGCTATGATTATGCTGGCTACAAGATCCTGACCTACGCATCAGGTAAAAAGGGCGTGCGCTATCTGTTTGAGTGTAAAGACGCCAGCTCAAAAGCGCCGAAGTTTGTGCAGTTCAGCGATCACACCATCGCCCCGCGCCAGTCTCAGCACTTCCACATTTTCATGGGCAATGAATCCCAGGAAACATTGCTAAAAGAGATGGATAACTGGCCGACCTACTACCCCTACAATATGACTAAAGCGCAGATCGTCGACGAGATGCTGCACCACTGATCTCTCTACGGGCGGCCATCGCTGCCGCCCGCTTCTCCCCCCGTTTTTCCCGCGCCGATGATTTAGGAGTAATCCTCTCCAGAGTGCCGTCTATGCTTAAGGCTTAAAAAAACGATAACACCGTTATAAGCACACCCCTTTTAATTCACCCGCATTGATGACTGGAGGCCTGGTATGAGCAACCAAGGCAACACCCCGGACGCGCACCGCGCCCCGGAAATGATCCCGCTGTCCTTAACTGTTAACGGCGAGCGCCGGCAGCTTGAGGTTGATACCCGCACCACGCTGCTGGATGCGCTGCGTGAAAGTTTACACCTTACCGGCACCAAGAAAGGGTGCGACCACGGCCAGTGCGGTGCCTGCACGGTGATCGTCAACGGGCGGCGCATCAACTCCTGCCTTACCCTGGCGGTAATGCAGCAGGATGCCGACGTCACCACCATTGAGGGCCTCGGCTCGCCGGACGATCTCCATCCGATGCAAGCGGCCTTTGTCAAACACGACGGTTACCAGTGCGGGTACTGCACGCCGGGACAGATCTGCTCCTCCGTTGCCATGCTGAAAGAGATTGAGCAGGGCATTCCCAGCCATGTGACGCTCGATCTTGTCTCGCCACCGGAGATGACGGCAGATGAGATCCGTGAACGCATGAGCGGCAATATTTGCCGCTGCGGCGCCTACGCCAACATGCTGGCGGCGATTAAAGAGACCGCCGGGGAGAAATCATGAAGACCTTTACCTATGAACGGGTCACTACGCCGGCCGAAGCGGCTGCCAGCGCGCAGCGCACAGCGGGGGCGAAATTTATCGCGGGCGGCACTAACCTGCTTGATTTGATGAAGCTGGAGATTGAGACGCCGACCCATCTGATTGATGTCAACGGCCTGGCGCTGGATAGCATTGAAGCGACTGCTGAAGGTGGCCTGCGCATTGGCGCGCTGGTGCGCAACACCGATCTCGCCGCCGATGCTCGTGTGCGCCGCGATTATGCCGTGCTCTCCCGCGCCCTGCTTGCCGGCGCTTCCGGGCAGTTGCGTAACCAGGCAACGACCGCAGGCAACCTGCTGCAACGCACGCGCTGCCCCTACTTCTACGACACCAACCAGCCCTGTAACAAACGCCAGCCGGGCAGCGGCTGCGCGGCGCTGGGCGGTTACAGCCGTCAGCTTGCGGTAGTCGGTGCCAGTGAATCCTGCATTGCCACCCATCCGAGCGATATGGCGGTTGCCATGCAGCTGCTTGATGCGGTGGTTGAGACTGTCAATCCGGACGGCAGTGAACGCCAGATCCCGTTGGCGGAGTTCTATCGCGCACCGGGCGACACGCCGCATCTGGAGACGGTGTTGCAGCCCGGCGAACTGATTGTCGCCGTCACCCTGCCGCCGCCCGCGGGCGGCACGCATATCTACCGTAAAGTGCGCGACCGCGCCTCCTACGCGTTTGCACTGGTCTCCGTGGCGGCGATTGTCCACCCGGACGGCAGCGGGCGCGTCGCCATCGGCGGCGTTGCCCATAAACCGTGGCGGCTTGCCGAAGCGGATGCGGCGCTGCCGCAGGGGGCGCAGGCGGTGTATGACAAGCTCTTCGCCACCGCGCAGCCCACGGCTGAGAATGCATTTAAATTGACGCTGGCGAAGCGCACGCTCGCCTCGGTGTTGTCGGAAGCGAGGGCGTAAACGATGAAATTTGAGAAACCGGCAGGTGACAACCCGATCGATCAACTGAAAGTGGTCGGTCAGCCCCATGACCGCATCGACGGCCCGCTAAAAGTGAGCGGCCGCGCCCATTACGCTTACGAGTGGCATGATCTGCTGCCCAATGTCGCCTATGGCTACGTCGTCAGCGCGGGCATTGCGAAAGGCAAAATCAGCGAGATTAACTGCGATGCGGCTGGCAACGCGCCGGGCGTGCTGTCAATCATCACCGCCGATAACGCAGGACCGCTGGGCAAAGGCGAGCGCAACGCCGCCACGCTGCTCGGCGGCCCGCAGATTGAGCACTACCACCAGGCCGTTGCGCTGGTGGTGGCTGAAACTTTTGAGCAGGCGCGTGCGGCCGCCGCGCTGGTGGACGTCACTTACCAGCGCGAAAGCGGTGCTTACGATCTGGCGGCGGAGAAACCGGCGGTTAACAGCGCACCGGAGAGCGCGCCGGACAACAATAGCGGCGATTTTGACGCCGCCTGGGCCAGCGCCGAGGTGAAACTCGACGCCACCTACACCACGCCGGATCAGAGCCATATGGCGATGGAGCCGCACGCCTCGATGGCCGTCTGGGAAGAGGATAAGGTGACGGTCTGGACTTCCAACCAGATGGTCGCCTGGTGCCGCACCGATCTGGCCACCACCCTCAATCTGCCGGAGGAGAACGTGCGCATCATCTCGCCCTACATCGGCGGCGGTTTTGGCGGCAAACTCTTCCTGCGCAGCGATGCGCTGCTGGCTGCCCTCGCCGCTCGCGCCTTGCAGCGCCCGGTGAAAGTGATGCTGCCGCGCCCGATGATCCCCAATAACACCACCCATCGCCCGGCGACTATTCAGCACATCCGTATCGGCACCGATCGGCAGGGGAAAATCACCGCCATCGCGCACGACAGCTGGTCCGGCAACCTGCCGGGCGGGACGCCGGAGACGGCGGTGAACCAGACCGATCTGCTCTACGCGGGGGCGAATCGCCATACCGGTTTACGGCTGGCGACCCTCGATTTACCCGAGGGCAACGCCATGCGCGCGCCGGGTGAAGCGCCCGGCCTGATGGCGCTGGAGATTGCCATTGATGAGATGGCAGAGCGAGCCGGGATCGATCCGGTTGAGTTCCGCATACTCAACGACACGCAGGTTGATCCGAAGGAACCACAGCGCCCCTTCTCACGCCGCCAGCTGGTAGAGTGCCTGCGTAGCGGCGCGGATCGCTTTGGCTGGTCGCAACGCAATGCCACGCCGGGCCAGACGCGGGACGGAGAGTGGCTGGTGGGCTACGGCGTCGCGGCGGGCTTTCGTAACAACCTGCTCGCCCCGTCCGGCGCGCGCGTGCACCTCGACGACGCAGGCCGGGTGACGGTGGAGACGGATATGACCGATATCGGCACCGGCAGTTACACCATCATTGCCCAGACCGCCGCCGAGATGCTCGGCGTACCGCTCTCCCACGTTGAAGTGCGCCTTGGCGACTCCAGCTTCCCGGTCTCTGCCGGTTCCGGCGGGCAGTGGGGAGCCAACACCTCCACCGCAGGCGTTTACGCTGCCTGCGTCAAGCTGCGTGAAGCCATCGCCAAAAAGCTCGGCTTTGATGCCGCTTCAGCGGTGTTCGCTGATGAGACGATAAGCGTGGGCGATCGCAGCGCACCGCTCAAAGCCGCGGGCGCGCTCAGCGCAGAAGATACCATTGAGTTTGGCGATCTGGATGAGCAGTATCAGCAGTCGACCTTCGCTGGCCACTTTGTTGAGGTCGCCGTCAACGCCGCAACTGGCGAAGTGCGGGTACGCCGCATGCTGGCGGTGTGTGCCGCCGGGCGCATCCTCAACCCGAAAACCGCGCGCAGCCAGGTGATTGGCGCGATGACGATGGGGCTGGGCGGCGCATTGATGGAGGAGCTGGCGGTCGATACGCGCCGGGGTTACTTCGTCAATCACGATATGGCGACCTACGAGGTGCCGGTGCATGCCGACGTGCCTGAGCAGGAGGTGATCTTCCTCGACGACACCGATCCCATCTCCTCGCCGATGAAGGCCAAAGGCGTGGGCGAACTGGGGCTGTGCGGCGTCAGCGCGGCGATTGCCAATGCGATCTACAACGCGACCGGCGTGCGGGTGCGGGATTACCCGGTCACGCTCGATAAGCTGCTCGATGCCTTGCCGGATATTGCCTGAGGAGACGTTATGCAGCAGACCACTCTGGCACCCGACAAGGCAGATGAAGCGCTGCTGACGCCGCAGCAGGCGCTGCTCACCGATGACAGTGAAGAGATTTTGCGCTTCGCCGTCGATGCGATCGGCGCAGGCATGGAGACGGCTCTGGTGACGCTGACCGGTATTCGCGGCGGCGCGGCTCGCGCGGCGGGCGCGCAGATGGTGGTGCGCGAAGATGGTGGCTATTGCGGCTTTGTCTCCGGCGGCTGCGTGGAGTCTGCCGCCGCCTTTGAAGCGCTGGCGGCACTCGCCTGCTTTGAAGATCGCGTGGTGCGCTACGGCGAGGGATCGCCGTGGTTCGACATTGTGCTCCCCTGCGGTGGCGGCATCACGCTGCATATTCACCGCCTGCGCAGCGCGCAACCGCTGCTGGCGGTGCTGAACCTGCTGGCACAGCGCCAGCCCGCCGCGCTGCGCTACCATCCCGCCCGGGAGCAGCTCGAGTGCGTGACGGGCGTGACCGAAAGCGGCTGGGACGAAGATGCCTTTACCGTCGCCTACCGCCCGCGCGTGCGGGTGATGGTGTTTGGCCGCTCAATTGAAGCGCAGGCCACCGCCAGCCTCGCCCGCGCCTCGGGCTACGACGTTGCGCTAGTGGAGACGATAACCGATGGCGCACAGATCGACGCGCAAACGGCAGTGATCCTGCTGTCGCACGATCTGCACCGGGAACTGCCGGTGTTGCAGGCGGCGCTCCGCGCGCAGCCTTTCTACATCGGCGCGCTCGGCAGCTATCGCACCCATCAAAAACGCACGCAGAAGCTGAGTGAACTCGGTTTTACACCATCCGATATTGCACGGATCAAAGCGCCTATTGGCATTTTCCCGAAAGCGCGCGATGCGCGTTCGCTGGCGCTCTCAGTGCTGGCGGATGTCGCCGCCGCGCAGCTTGCAGTGGACAAAAGCTGATGGCTGCTCCGGTGGTGATCATCCTTGCCGCAGGACGCGGCGAGCGCTTTCTCGCCTCCGGCGCGCAACGCCATAAGCTTGATACGCCGCTCGGTGAGCGCACGTTATTAGAGCACGTTATCCATGCAGTAGAGCGCGCCGGTCTCAGCTGGCATCTTGTTCGCCCTGCGGGCGGCACGGGCGGGATGGGCGACTCTATCTCACTGGGCGTTAACGCCACTTCGAGCGCCTCCGGCTGGCTGATTCTGCCCGCCGACCTGCCGCTGATCGCCCCCGAATCGTTGCTGTGCGTCGCCGATGGGTTAGGTGAAAAACCGCTGGTGGTGCCGTGGTATCAGCAGTGCCAGGGCCATCCGGTGGCCTTTTCCCATTGCTACTTGCCTGCCCTGCGGGCATTAACTGGCGATAGCGGCGCGAAAAGCATTGTGCAGCAGGCAAGAGCGCGCGGAGAGGTGCTGGATCTGCCGCTGACGGATGCGGGAATTATGCAGGATATTGATACGCTGGAGGATTTACGGCGGGCGGAGCGTATCTACGATAACCCTTTACGCATCCAGCGTGCGTAAGTGAGTCGCCACGCCCCAGCGCAGCACCTCGCATTTCTCTTGCGACATCTCTAACACCGCGTAGCTCGCATTGGGCTGCGCATAGCGGGCGAAGTTCTCAAGGCTCCCCTCCTTTAGCAGCGCCAGCAGACCCTGAGTGACGTGCCCATGGCAGACAACGCAGAGGGTTTTATGCGCCGCGCGAGTGTGCTGATGCTGTAAAAACGCCAGCATGCGCTGCACCGCCTGCGCCAGTGATTCACCGCCCGGCGGGCAGAATGCGGCATCGTGCGCGAATAACGCATCTGCTTCAGCCTGCAACTCTTGCGTGGAAAGCCCTTCGTAGCGCCCGAATGACTGCTCCATCAGCGCGGCATCAATCACCAGCGGCGCCTGAAAAAGCGCGGCGAGTTGTTCGCCCATGCTGCGCGCCCGCGCGAGCGGCGAGCTAAAGACAGACTCGGGGGCGTAACCTTCATCTTTTAACGCAGCGAGTAATGCCGCCGTTTCCCGCTCGCCGCGTTCGGTGACTGGGCTGTCCTGCTGGCCCTGAATCACGCCCGCGCGGTTCCACTGCGTTTGTGCGTGGCGTACGAGAATAACCTTCATCTGCCCTGCTCCTCGCCCGGTATATTCGCGGGAAATTTATAATGGGTATGAATGGAAGAAGAGTGGCTATCATATGGCGGGAATACAAGCAAAAAAATAACGCCGAAGATGGGTAAGAGATGGTTGAGATAAAAGCGTTTGATGCGGTTTGCGCGAATGTCGCCAACGAAGATGAGGTGCTAACCCTTGGCGTAGGAGACGATGCACACGACCCGCAGCATTTTTTTATCATTGGGAGATTTGATGAAGATGATCTTGCTATTGATGAGTGCATCGGGTTTCAGAGCGACGACACCGCCTATGAACTGGCGGCGGCAATAGAAGCCGTTACGCTAAGCGTGGATACATTGACGATTCGGCTGAACGAGGCTGCGGCGCAGCAGGCAGGTTACAGGGAGTATTGCGCGAAGATTTCTGCTGTTCAAAACAGCGGGGAGTTGCAAGCCGCCTTGCTGACGTTATTTGCAGGCAGCAAAGTGAGGCTGCAACTTAAATAATGCTGTGGTGTAAATGTGCCAAACAGCCAAGGCTCAGCGTACGCGCTGATACTGATTCACCCGGTGGCCCACCGCGATGCATTTCGCCTCGACCATGCTGATGTAGTAATAGCGAGGGCTTGGCAAATGGGTCATCAGCCACGGAAGCTCCGTGGAGTATTCGACATCCGTGGTGGCGATCATCCATACCGGCTCGCCGTATAAGGTGATGACCGTAGCGTGATGAGCGTGCTCATCCCACCCGCGGCGGCTCTGCGCGGCATAGGCTCTGGCGATCTCAATGGCTTCAGCTTGAGTGATCAATACCGCGTCCTGACAGAAAAGTTTTGAGTAAGCTACACGGCTTTGTGACCAGTGGCTATGACGGTTTTTAGCTGAAGGAGTGGGAATAATTTATCTCGTGGATGGCGTTCTAACAGCTGCGGCGAGCAGAAAATCATTTCGCATGTGATGCTTTTGTTTGGGCTTCGTTTTTACATTCTCTTTTCGCCTCAGCTACACTACCCGCTCAATTTTTCTTGCTGAATTCAACAATGTTAAAAAAATTACGCTTTATCATTCCTCTGCTCGCGCTGGTTGGCGCTGTCGCCTACTGGCTAATGCCGCACTACTCCGAAGAGGAGGAGAGCTATTACCGCGCGGTGTTCTGCACCATCGATCATGACGATCCACAGAATTTTGCCCGTGATATGGAAAACATTATCGAGGGCGGCAATTCTGATTACGCGTTACGTAAAAATCACTACATCGCCGCGCTGGGCGAACGGATGATCGATACCTGGACATCGCTCAGCACGCAGCAGCAGGCAGAGATCAAAGAAAACCAGCAGAAATGCCGCGAGATAATGAGTAACAAACAGCGGTCATAATAAAATTATGAGCTTTGCAGTTGGCCTTCTGGTTTAGCGGCAGGGATTATTTGAGAGTAAGTGATGAGCAAAAAGAGTACCGACACCAGTAAATTCTTAAGTTATATCTTGCGCCATGAACCAGAAGCCATTGAGCTAGCTCTGGATAAAGAGGGCTGGGCGGTTATAGACGACCTTATTCTGCGCGCTGGTAATAAAGGCCATGCACTCGATAGAGATCTTATTTTCGACGTTGTTGAAAGCAGTGAAAAGAAACGCTTCACGATTTCAGAAGATGGCTTACGCATTCGAGCGGCTCAGGGGCACTCCACTCAACAGGTCAATATCACTTACGCAGAGAAAACACCTCCAGATATTTTGTATCACGGCACTGCAACCCGCTTTATCGCTCAAATCAGAGAGCAAGGCCTACTCCCTTTGTCGCGCCAGCATGTACATCTTTCCTCTGAAGAAGATACGGCAATTCAGGTCGGGCAACGTTATGGAAAGCCTATGTTATTAAAAATTAAAGCCGTGGATATGTATAAGAAAGGCTTTACGTTTTATCAGGCGGATAATGGAGTTTGGTTAACGGCGCATGTGCCGTATGAGTATATTCAGGAGTGACTGCTACTCATCACCATCCTGATCATCTTTATGACGGGTTGCGTCAAGGCGAGCCGATTTTCACCTGAGTAATTGCAAATGCGAAGAGATGAAAACCAACCAGACAAAAATACCTTTTCCCATTATCAGAGAAATAGACAATTTCTAAACCATCAACTTTTCTGTGCCGGGAACAACACGTGCATCACTTCGCTCAATCTTAGCGCCACAATTCTTTTCAAGCTCATCTAAAAATTTAGTCATACTATCGCTATTTATCTGCTTTTGGTTTAAAGGGATATATTCAGCGTTTATTACCGCTAATGCCTGGATCGCTGCTTTCAGCAACATGACTGATAACGCTCTTGAAGCCTGGTTATACAAATGATTACTAACCCTTCATCATCCTGGTACTCCTTGATATAACTTCGAGAAAGAAAGGACATTAACTCAACAAATTTTTGAGGAGAAATTGCTGAACTTTCATAGTCCCCAAACATAAAGCTGACTTCGTTAAAATCTTCAGGAACATCCCAATTTTGATCTAGCTAATAACCGCATCCTTCTGATGGGGAGCATCCATACCCTTCGCTAGCTCGTTTCAAAAAGGCGATATAACTCATCTTATTTAGTGATAAAACCAAATAAACAACATCATATAAATCCCTGCTATCATTTTGATAAAAATAGTTTTTTATTGTTTCTAACCACTTTAACTTTTGCATGCGCGTTAATGATGACTTGTAAGAAGTAGAATAAATTTTTTATTCACAGTGTACGCTCTGTGGTTGCGCCAGGATAATTTACGAAACCAGATCAGCTTGTCAATTATCACTCATTAGGGTCAATATAATCCAGTGCAACCTCCCAATCAACTGTCAGTTATTGAGGGACACTAACGAGCTCAGAGAATAAACTTCCCTGCACAGTACTGTTTTGTGAGAAATTTCTTGTAATTCATTCTTTTTTCATGATTTTATCTTGGCTCTGTAAGTTAACGCTATTCTAAATTTGTTTTGATAGTTACTATCAACTATTAAACATTATAATTTATGATAGCAACGTTTCCAGTTTCGCTATAATCGAAATATTTAATATTATTATTGAACTCTAAGAGCTCAGACTTTATATTATTAAAACCTAAATCTTCCATTCTTATTTTTTTCAAAGATATAAAAGAACCATTAGCTTTATTAAAGTCATTTACATTATCAAAATTAATATAGCTATTAAAATTAATCGACTCAATAACTATATCTGATTCATGGAAATTCAAATTAATTTCCCCATCAAAAACCAGCATTATATTAATTGTTGTATTTTCGAAATCAGAGCAGTAGCCAGCAAGCCATATGTGCTTATCTCCAACACAAAACTCATTCCCTATGGAGTGATAATAGTTATCGGTGTCAGTCGATAACTTAATATACACACATTTAATTCCTGAAATCGTTAACTCTGCTCGTTGCATCATTAAAGTAAAAATATCTAAATCATTAACATCCACGCTATTCAAAGCTCTAGTCACAATACTATTGCTATTTTTTTTGGTTATTACGCCATACCATGATTCATCATCAATGTTTATAACCATATTATTCAACAAAATAGATGAGTTCTCTTTTTTATTAATGATATCTAAAATTGAAAAATATGATTTCAAACCAATGTTATTATCCAGGCAAATTACTTGAGGGTAGCAATCTGTTATATTTAACTTATACTTAATCATTTGCCGGCACCTTTTTTAAATTTATATTCAGTAACTGTTGAGTTATTTATCGGTTTCCCATCAGTCTGTGAAAACCCAGTAAAGTTCCCACGCTCTTCGATCTTTCGTCAACATAACGCTCAAATAATCTGTGTCTTGTTATTTTATTTTGTAGCTATAGTGATATTTTCAATTTTTTCTTTATCGGATAAGCTAAAGCACACTTCTAGTTCATGCTTATCATCATCAACCCAGGACAAAATAGCATCATTTAAGATATCAAGATAAAGATCTAAATCGTGCACTGGTAACTCAGGGAGTTGCTCGTGAATGAGCACTATTTTCTTATTAGTGATCCAGTGAAAATCGCATAAGCAATCATACAAGGCATTCCAGTTAAATCCATAATATCCAGGAAAACCGAGGAGACAATATAATTTCTTATGCAATTCAGTTCTGCTTCGAATAATGGGAGCAAGCCAAACACAACACTGCCCAAATTCATAATGGGGAAATCTTCCTTTGTAACAATTAAAAGCCATCATTTTATTTATTTAATACGTGTAATTTCAAAAATTCATGCCTTTGACCAGCAGGCATTTATCTGAATCTGGCACTAATAAACCAAAATCACTGTTTGCCTGGGTGTTCCAATCAGAAGGAACTTTAGCCTCATGCAATAGGGAATAATACCATGTCAATATCAAGTATAGCGCTCTTTAAGCCTAGCCATAGAGGATTCTATTGTCTCTTTATTTTCTGGATTCTCAGTTATATAAATATCCGTTATGTCCTGCATTAACTCAACAAATTTCTGAAGTGAAATCGTCGAACTTTCATAGTCACCAAGGATGAAACAAGCACCATCAAACTCGCTTGGATCATCTAGATCTTGATCTAATACGTATTCTACCCCTTCAGAGACAACACTGCCTATTCCTCTTGATGCATCATAGATAAATTGTTGGAAGTTCATTTTTTGTTCTTTATACATCACTTCTAATAAGCAATATAAATCTTCAGCCCCATCATTTATGAGGCGTTGTTCTACTTTTTTTAACCAAGCTAAATTGTCTATCATTTATTGTTCCCCGGGGGAAAACTTCTCATCACTTCCTTTCATTTTTTCCTGCCTCCTGAATTATTTTATCTTGTAACTCTTTCAATTTTTCGTGCCTTACTCCATATTGATCCTTCGCTTTCGTTAGAACAGTAATAATTGGTTTCCAGAAGCGATTAATTTAATTCTTGTGACCTGCCCCACTCTTTACCTCAAGGGCAACTGACTGGAAAAGGCGGGGTTTGTGACCGATACACCAGTTACCGTGGCGATTGAACGCGGGCAACTGGTGATACGACTGCTGGCTGCGTGACAGACATCAATCCCGTGTTAGTGATAGTCTGAGCAATCACCGTTAAATATGATGGAAGTTGCACAGCATTATTGACAGTATGAAAATTAATAAAAGATCCTAGTTTAAAAATTTAGGATCCTCTTTGTTAACTCATAAAAACCTTTAATTTTTATTCAACTGGTTTTAATGAAACAGCCATTTCTAAAGCGATTTTATTATATTTTTGACCAAAGTTAAGCATTGCCTTTGGTTTAAGCTCATCAAGAGCATAGACAATACTTGCCCTATGTCCCTTTTCAAAAGAACTTAAGTCTTCATTTTGATTAGTATAAATACCAACGGATTGGATGGTTCCATCATCAAGTAATAAATCGATGGTATTATTAAAATCAGAAGGGTCTTGCCCTGCTACATAAGCTTTTTTTATTACCCCAGACAGTGATAGCAACGGCATTTTACCTTGATTGATACTATCCCACCATTCTTGTGACCCAAAAAGACCATAGGTTCCATTTAAGCCAACATAAGGCCTTGATTTATCTAATGTTAAAGCTTGAGTCAAGGAAACATATTCAGGATCAGCTTTTAACTCTTCAGAAAGAAGATATACCAGTTTCATAGGTGTTTGTGTGTTTTCTAACGTTTTTCCGGGGGCGCTTGTACACCGGCGATCTGCTGGTGTACAAGCGCGGGAACGGGCGTTTTGCCTGATGGTTGACAGCACGATCCCGGCCATTCAGGCCGGAATTTCTTTTAACCGGTATAATTTATCCGATATTTTCTCTAATTCACCTGAGATAACCATATTATTTAAAAGTACCTCAAGCTGGTTTTCATCATCAAGCGAAAAGTACTGTAGTAATCGCCATGTATCAGCCAATTCAGGACAACTTATATTATTATGTACATCAACCACTTTATCAATGTGTGATCCTTCCATAAAGAACATGATTCCTTTTCCATGTTTGGAAAAATTCCATATATCCTCATTAATATGGACATATCCATTTTTGGGAAAATCTAATAACCACTCAATGTCTTTTGCCATTGGATAAGCTTTAAATAAGGCTTTAACCAGCTCATTCTGAAGTAGAAAAAATTGGATAATTTTATCTTTATCAAAAACACTATTCATTTCAGTGCCTCACCCTTGCCTCAGCAGCTTCACGCAGTAATTGATCACCTTGTTCTTTTGTAACAGGGTGAACTCTGACTGGAATAATGGAGTTTGGTTAACGGAGCATGTGCCGTATGAGTATATGCAGGAGTGATGGCTACTCATCCTGATCATCTTCATGGCAAGTTGAGTAAGGTGAAGCCACCTATAATTTGAGAAAATGCGACTAATGTTCGATAAAAACATCTTTAAACCTTAGCTTAGCTAGCTAACTGGCTTATTCAATCAAGAACCAATAATAAGATACATATCCTAATTAATGGCAAGGATTCAGCATCGATTAGAGTATTGAGAAAAGTCATGAGGAAACTTAACTTACATAACTAAATTAGCCGACGCATCAAATTACTTACACACTTAGTTTAAACATCATACCCAGAATTTTTAAATACCAAGCGTATATGCTCGGTTAAACCAGCAAGATCGTCATAGGCTATCGGGCCAAATTCTGGGTAATACTTTTCGATATAGTGATTAACGTCCTGCGTACTTTTAATATGCCTTAGCCTCTCAACAAATGTAGGAAAAATACGATAATTAATGCCAGAACCATACTTTTTCGGATGATGAGTCATACACCATTCAACCTTCCCTTTATATGACTCAATTGCATCCTCCATAAGTAAATAACCTCAGAAAGTTCATTTTCAAAACGGAAGCTGGAATATGGGGGATACTTAGAACGATTAATCTTCTCAAAGTGGTCATTGATCCATTCATCTTGAATACGGCTCTGATAATGTAACCACTCCAATTTTCCCAAAGAACCAATAAAGTCCAACAATATTGTCTCTTTTGTACCGATAGGAAACATTACTTTAACCCTCTGATTTATCAGAAATCGAAACATTCTCATTTCAAGAAGCTCAGAAGCTATATCTGAGCATTCCATACAACCAGTAACACTCATTCATGCAATAACCTTAGGATCGTTCATTTTATCAAAAAATTTCGGATTAACTGGATAAGCGGGATGTTCAGGTCCGGAATTTTCCAAACTAGGGATCTTCTCTTTCTTATAGAAAAAATCATCGGGCAAAGTTCACCACAAAAGTAATGTGACAGGTGCTATGCATACAGCTGGCGGAGAAAAAGTGACCAAGAAAAAGCTAAAAAGTAATTTAAGTCAAACAATAATTTCATAAAGAGTATCCGGTGGCGCTTGATACTTTTCGAAATCAGCATGTATGACCTCATATAAATCAGATAACTGAATTTTTTTTATTGTTTCAATTTGTTCGCACTCATTCAATGAAACAACCATTTTTTTTGCATTTGATATCTTTATCATTTCAAAAAAAGCATCTAAAAGAATATTTAAACGTTCTTTTGGATCAGGAGGAAAACCTATATCTGCTGATATAGGATCATATTCTGAATAATCAATTAAATACGTTGCATTAATGCTACCCCGCCGATCTGCAATATCAAATATAAAACAGCCATCTTCTGGCAAGTATGCCAGAGGATAATTAAACAACTCTCCCTTCGTTATCTCTCTAATATTTAAAGAGCTATCACCCACATACTTCCCTAAGGACATGAGATCTAAGGAACTTCCCATTGCAGGTTGTAAATATCCATAGACATTATTTGACATGATTGCACCTTAATTTTTATCTTCAATCCAAGGGCCTACAGGCTTACCATTCTTATCTATTTCTCGATAATATTTTTTATCCACATACCCACGTTCGTTATAACTAATCTTATGCTCGTGAGGCGGAACTTTACCGTTTGAATCATACCCTAATTGACCATGTGTTTTTTGTTGCCCGAAATCCTCGCGTGAAAACGTCCTTCCTTTATCATCATAATAAGTAATACTCTTAGTTCCATCTGCACGAGAAACTTCATAAACTGAATTTGGTGCCGACGTTTTTGGAGCTTTCCCAGAAGAAACTATTGTATGCTCAGTAACTATCTTATTATTTGCTGGATTGACTAATTTTTCTTTTTCCAGATATTTACCAAAATTGCTTGCGCTATTTCCTTTCTGACTTACAGCAATATTTTCTTTGATCTGATAAGGATTGACGTTCGGCTGGCTGTTAACTTTATTACTTCCACGCGAGCCTTTCGCCCCGCTAATCAACAATGGCAGGGTTGCCGCCATTGCCTCTGCAACATCCTTATTAGCACCCATAGCTTCGAAGCGTTCAGTCCAACCTGGACTGGCCATAATGCCTTGAGCTTCAATTCCTTGAGCATACGTTGGCGTCAGCGCATCTCTGAAATCATTTGGGAGTGATCCATCTGAAGCCATGTGTTTGATCATTGCATCAAACGCTGGCCATTGCTCTACCAGATAACCATATTTCTGTTGGCACTGTTTTGGATTGGTTGTACAAAGAACAGCTATATCTACCTGCTGCTCTGCACTTAGCGTGATCATTTCTCTAACAACGCTTTCGCAACCAGATCCTTGACAACTCCTAGCTCTTTCAGCATATGCGCTTAATTGATTGGTACTCAGTGCATTATTCTCAACCGTCGTTTTCCCTGCCTGCGCCGCAGCAACCACACTTGCGCTGCTGTCGCCCACCAGGCCGCCGGCAAGGCCGGATGCCAGCGTTGCCAGTGCGGAAACGGTCTGTTTCTCTTCCTCGCTCAGTTCACCAACGGTTTTATGGTATGCGTCAACGGCAATTATCCCTGCCAGTTCTCCGGTGGCGGCTCCTGCCGCTGCGGTGGCCACATCTTTTTTGCTCGCCGCCGCCAGCGCGGCATTCACCACAGCGTGGGCCAGCACGCGTGCTTGCCAATCTGTTTCGGGAATTAACCTGGCAATCTCATTCGCCAGGTAAGGTGCGGCGCCACCCGCAATCGCTGATTTGAGATCGCCTCCCGCCAGCGCCTGCACTGCGGCGGTTGTGGCGGTGATGGCACGCTGAACGCTGCCGCCTGTGCCCTGCTGTGTTTTCGCAAACTCACGGTTATAGAAGGTCTGGTACATCTGGTCACTGATAGCCTCATCAGTAACCGGCTTCCCTGCCTTCTGCAGCACGCTGATGGCTGCCGCGCGGTCTTTCTCATCCGCGTGTTGCATGCTGGCTTTAGCATTTACCGTCGCGGTGATCTTCGCGTCGGTGCGCACAACATCCGAGACCTGGCTGCCAATCTCGCCAATCAGCTGTGCCGTTTGCAACCGCCGTTGCTCTTTTTCCTTGTTGAATATCGGGTCGATGCTGCCGTTGGCATGTTCCGTGTCGCGGCTCAGCGTACCGACATCCTGCTGCTGATTCGCGGTATCGCGCACAATCACCGTACCGTCAGCCACCGCCGATTGCGTGGTGCCTTCGGCATGCCCGCTACCGCCGAGCCCGGTCAGCATGTTGCTCGCCATATTGCCGATCACGTTGCCGGCAATGCTTCCCCCGGTGCTGAATCCGCCGCCAACGTGTTCGGCTTTGTAATCCGCTTTGTTGGCGATATCCGTGAAGCCAAGCGTACCGGTGTCGAGCCGGTTTTTGTCAGCCTCTGCGCGGCTGGCAAGCACCGCGCCATCCAGCTGCGTATGGTTGCCGACCGTAACATCGAAACCACCCTTGCCAGCGAAGATACCCGTCTGCTCCTGCACCGAGTCGTAGTTGCTCTTCATCTTGTCGCGGCTGTAGCTGAAGCTGCCACCCGCTCCGCTGCCGAAGGTGTAATTCAGCCCGCCGCTGACGCTCTGCTGCTTGCTGTTATAGGTGTCGCTGTCCTGCAGGCTGCTCAGCGTCAGGTCACGGCCAACATCCGCCCTCACCTTGTCGCCATTAACCTGCGCGCCCTGCAACAGGGTGTCGCGCCCGCTGCTCAGGCTGACATTTTGCCCGGCATCCAGCGTGCTCTCCTTCCAGGTGGTGCCATTACCTTTCTCGCCGCCCTTCGCGGCGTTGCCGCTGGCGGAAACGGTAAACCCTGCGCCATCTTTTCCAGCAGTAATGCCGACGCCAAGGGAGCCGCCCTTGCTGGAGTTGCTGCCGCTGGTTTTCTGGGTATCTGCCGCGCCCGTGAGGGTGATATCCCGCTCGGCATCAAGGGTGAGATCTTTCCCGGCTTTCAGCTGGCTGCCCGCAATGGCAATATCGCCGCTGTTCGCCGCCTGCCCTTTGCCGCTGGCAGTGATGCTGAGATCGTTTCCGGCGTTAAGGGTGCTGCCGGTATTGGTCTCCTGCTCCGAGTGAGAGGTGGATTTCGACGACTGTCCACCGATGGAGGCCATCACGCCGAACGCACCGTTCTTCGTCATATCGCCGCCGCTGACAGCGTCCGCCAGGCGGCTCGCCTGCCCGGCCTGAATGCCGGAAAGCGCCGCTTTGGTGGCCTGCAATGCGGCCAGTCGTCCGTCGCTCTGATCTTTGGCTTCCATGGCGGTGGTCGCCGCCGTGTTCACCGCATCGCCGACCGCGCCGGAGAGCGCCACTGTCAGGCCGCTGCTCTTCTGCCTGAACGTCTGATCACTGACGCGTTTGTCACGGCCAGGTTCGACAACCACACTGTCGCCGGAAAGGGAGAGATCCTTTTTCGCCACCAGATCTGCGCCGCCCACGTGCAGTTGCTCGCCGGCGTTAATCGCGACATTGCCGCCATTGCTGCCAATGGCGCTCATGCTCTGGCTCTGGGTGGTGCCCTTCTCTTTCAGATCCTGCGTGGTTTTGCTGGTGCCGATGGTGAAACCGATCCCGCCGGAGCCCATCAGGCCGCTCTTTTTCTTCTCTTTGAATTGCCAGTTGGAATCCGTGTTGGTGGCGGCCTCAATATTGACATCGTGACCGGCACTCAGCGCCACATTGCCATCACCCACCACATTCGAGCCTTTCACCAGCAGGTCATTGCCGGATTTGAGGGTGATGTTATCGCCGCTCAGCAACGTGCCGGACTCGCGCGTCGCGCTCTGCTCAGAGATGGTGTGCGTGGTGGTTTTTTTCAGGAACCCTTTTTTGGTTTTGGTTTGTTCCTGGTAGTGGTAATCGCTCTCGGTGGCGGTCGTCAGGTTGATGTCACGCCCGGCCTGCACGCCGATATCGCCCTGGGCTGTCACCTGCGCCGCTTCGGCGTTCATATCGCGCCCGGCGATAATCGTCGTTCCCGCGCCGCTGGCAATCTCTGTACCCTGCTGGCGTACCTGCTCGTTGATAACGGTTTTTTTGCGGGCTTTATAACTGTCGCCCTGCGTCATCTCTGCCGCTTGTAGATCGACATCACGCCCGGCCTGCATCCCGACCTGCTGCTCTGCTGCCAGCCCGGCGGCCTGGGAATGAATATCCTGCCCGGCGGTGAGGATCAGGTTACCGCCCGCACTGACGGTGGTGCGATCAAGCCCGGTGCTGTGATTTTCGCTGTTGCCGTTACGGCTGCTCTGGCTGGTCTGCTGCGCATTCAGGTTGAGATCATTGCCTGCGGCAAGCGAAGCATCTTTTCCTGCGCGAACATCGCTGGCGGTCAGCGTTAAATCTTCGCCTGCCTGCATGGAGAGCGAACCGCCCGCCGTGATGCCGCTGCCCTGATAGCTCACGGTGGACCGGCTGGTCGGTGTTTGTCGCCGGAAGCCGGACTGGCTGTGGGCATCGTTAATTTCAATGGCGTTGACGGCGATATTGCCGCCCGCGTTCATCAGCAGATCGCCGCCTGCCGCCAGGGTAGAGCCGGTGAGCGCGATATCTTTTCCGGCCGTGAGCGATAAGCCATCCAGCGCCGTGATACTGGCGATGCTGCCAAGGGTGGTGTCCTTCAGGCTTATCGTGCCGCCCTTGCCCTGCGCATTGAGCGCAAACTGGTCAGCCAGAGTGATGTTGTTGATGCTGCCGTCGAGGCTCTCAAGCGCTACCGTTTTGCCACTGATGGCAGAGCTGATGTTGTTGATATCGCCAACGGCGCTGAGATCGACATTGCCGCCCGCTTTCAGCAATGCATCGTTAGTGTTGATAATCTGCGAGGCGCTATTAACGCTCAGATCGTTGCGCGCCAGCAGCGTGCTGCCGCTGTTGGTGACCTTGCCGCCATTAATGGTGACGTTGTTCCCGGCAATAACACTGCCGTTGTTAACGGTGACATCTTTCGGCGAGAGGTAAAGTTTCGGGATCATCACCGTTTCGCCGCCGATAGTCGCGCGCTCCCACCACAGGATGCTGTGGTCCAGGGCGGCAATCTGATCGGCGGTGAGCGCGATACCAAATTGCAGCCCCAGGGATTGCTTCGCGTTGGCGGCGTTATCCATCAGGTAGCGCATCTGCTCCAGATCGGAGCCGATACCGTTCAGGTAGCGGTTACCGGTCTGGTTCAGCATGGCATTGCTGACATAACGGGTATCAAATGCGGCATCACCGAGGAAACGGTAGTCGTAATCCGGTTTCAGGTTGATGCGATCCAGCATGTAGGCTGAACCGAGGAATAGCTTCTCGTCGGTATACTTTGGATTGGTCTCGCGCGGCGCAACCAGTGTGGTCATGCCAGCCTGGACGAAGAGCGGGTTACCCGCCACATCAGACGTTGATACGCCAGCCCCGGCGATACCGCCTGGCGAACTGACAAGTTTCACGCCCTCTGACGGCGTCATCCCCTGCGGTAGCGACGGACCATTTATCTGGCTGACTGGCGTAATGCCGCCAGGTAACCCGGAAGAGTTCTGCCCGGTGGGCTTCGCCGCAGGGTTAACCCCGGCCGGCAGGTTCGCGGCATTATAACCGGGCGCGGAGGCCGAGGGCGACAGCCCCAGCAATGCATTCAGGTCGCCGAACAGCGCCGGATCTAAATCACCCAGCCCGTCCAGTTTTGGGTTGAGGGTAATGAGATAGGGGCTTTTCGGGTTAGCTGACACCACGAAATAGCCGTTATTACCCGTTGGCAGCGGATAGGCGCTGGTATCAACGGTTTTCCCCTGGTGCTGACCGGGGCCGCTGTTAGCGATATTTTTCAGCGCGGCCTGGGTAACACTGGCACTGGCCAGGCTTCCTGCATTACCAAGGCTGGCACTGCCTTTCTGCTGACCGCTGACGGTGCTCAGCGCCGCTCCGGCGGTTGTGCCATTGTCCAGCGAGCCGCCGCCGTTAATCTGCTGCAGCGCGTTTTGTAGCTGATCCTGCCACTGCGGCGAGTTGACGGATGCGGAGCCTGCGGCAAGCGCCTGTTTTGCCACGCTACCGCCAATACCCTGGTTACTCAGGGTATTCAGTGCAGGAGCGGTAATCGTACCACTCACGCCACCCGCGTTGGAGGTGGTAGTTTCGTTACTGATATTGCTACTAAAATTAGCGGTTACATTACCACCGGCCTGGATAACGGCGCGGTAAATTTCACCTAATTGAGTTTCTACATCATGACCAATTAGCTTGTAGACGATTAGCTTAGATTTAGGTGGTATGCTGATAACTATTGGTCTGTTACCAAATACGGGGCTAGGTATGGTTACTGGCCCCCCAGGGGGATTTGCTGCAGGCTCCCCTGTATATTGATAAATATAGTTATTTCTTGAAACTGAATTTTCCCATGTCTGGTTTGACAAAGAGTTTCCACTCAGTGACATATTCATGGACGCTAAAATGGAACTGGCGTTGTTATCAAGCGCTCCAGCAGAGATAACAACATTCCTTCCAGACTGTATTAATGCAGCGCCGCCTGTTGAACTAGCGGTGGTAATACTTTCTGAAGAAGCAAATTTCTGGACTGTATAATCTTTGAATGGCGCATAAAATGTGCCTCCTGGTCTTGTAGCACAGTGATCATTCTTACCACCTGTGCAAAAATCGTAGGGTGCAAACCCATTCAAGCCGTACGTTCCATCAGGTAACAAGTCGACAGAGACCGAAATTGTCGCGCTGCCTAATTTAGGAATAGCCTTAGGATTGTTTTTCGTAGTCGTACTCGTAGAAAGCCCATCCCGCTGATTCAGCAGATGCCCGGTTCTGATGGTGATATCACCGTTCTGCGTCTCAATATTCCCTGACGTGTTAACCACTTCACTATTTGCATTTCCCGCCGCATCACGCTGCATCGACAGGTTATTCCCCGCCAGCATATCGCCGCGCTGGTTGGTGATACTGTTCGCATAGAGCGCCAGGTTATTCGCCGCGTAGAGCAGCGCGGTGTTAACAATGCTTCCCGGTGCGCTGAGCGTCAGGCTGCCGCGGGTGCCGGTAAAGCCGTTTACCGCGATCGCGCCGCGGCTTAACAGTGTCACATCACCGCCGCCCTGCAGGGAGCCATTACCATTCAGCACAATCGTGCTGCCGCTTAGGGTGCTGCTGCCGTTGCCGGTGGTGATTTGCCCGTTGTTCGTCAGCTGCCCGCCTGCGCTCAGGTTGACCGCCTGGCCCTGCATCACAGACTGGTTATCAATTGCGCCATTGCTGCTGATGTTCAGATTCCTGCCCGCCGCCAGCGCCGTTTTACCGGTAAAGGCATCGGCAAGTTGCAGCGTCAGGTTGCCCAGCGCAACCACCTGCCCCAGCGCATTCATCCCGGTTGCGCCAACAAACAGATCGCCGCCGCTGAAGAGCTTGCCGCTGGCAGACTGATTCACTTGAGAAGCATTGACCGTCAACTGGCTGTTCCCAAGCAGCGTGCCGTTGTTGGTGAGCTGGGCGTAATTCAGCGCCAGGTTGTTGGCCTGGGTGGTGCCCTGGTTGGTAAAGGTGTTGCCGGACAGCGTCATCTGGTCGGCAAGCAGCGTCCCGGTGCCTGCATTATTGGCCGCATTGAGGATCAGATTGGTGGCCTGTAACCAGCCCGCGCCGCTGTATTGCGGGGTGGTTAAGGTCAGACGCGCGCCGGAGAGGAGTTTGCCCGCATTTATTGCCTGTGCGGTGCTATCAATGCGCGTTTCGCCCGCACCCTGCATCAGCCCGTAGTTGAACAGCGACGGTGCGGTGAGCGTTAACCCCCTGGCGCTCACCAGTTCGGCCCCCGCATTGTTGGTCAGCGCACTCGCCGTAAGCGTAAGATCTCCGCCCTGGATTTTGCCCTGGTTGCCGACGGTTGCGGCGGTCAGCCCCAGCGTACCGTTGCTGGCAAACGTGCCTCGCGCCTGCTGGGTGAATGCGCCGTTGAGCGTCGCGGTCGCACCGTCGCGCCCGCTGATGGCGCCGCTGTTATCGAGTGTGTTCCCCTTCAGCGTAAGGGTGGCTGCCGCCCACTGCCCCTGGTTGGTGAGCGAGAGCGCCTGCAACGCCGCCGCGCCCATGGCGGTAATTTTACTGCCCGCCGTGGAGTTGAGATTGCCCGTAAGCGTCAGGTTCAGCGCCCCGGCGCTCTGCACCGCGCCGCCATTCTCCAGCGACTGGGCCGCCAAAATTACCCGGTTCCCTTGCCAGTTCCCGGCGTTACGCACCGTCCCGGCGGTAATATCGAGCGTGCCCTGAGTGAGTAACGATCCCGTCGCGCCGTTGCTCAGCTCAAGCGCCGGAGCCACCAGTGCCATGCGCGCCAGTGTGGTGATAGCGGGTTGACGATTATCCAGTTGCAGGCCTTTCAGCCCGATCAGTTTGCCGGTGTTGGTGATGCGGCTCTCATGTGCCGCCAGGCTGTTGCCCTGCAGCATGCCGGTGTTGGTTAGCGACTGGCCACTCAGCGTGATATCACCAGCGCTCAGCATCTGCCCGTCGTTATTCAGCGTCTGGGCACGTACATTCATTCCACCCTGGCTGGTTAACGAGCCGGACAAGGCCAGCGTATTGCCGACATTCGCCGTCAGCTCCCCCTGGCTCAGCAGCGAGCCGCCGAGTGTCCAGTTATCGGCGGCCACATTGACCTGGCTGCCCTGCAACGTCCCCAGCGTAGTGAGCGATCCGCTATCCAGCGTCAACGCACCGCCGCTCAGGGTGCGCGATCCTGCGCCGGTGGTCAGCGTGTCGCCGCTCACCGCCAGGCCATTATTGCCCTGCCACAAGCCGTTGTTGTGCAGTTCCGGGCCCGTTAACGTCAGGGTATTGCCGGTGATGCGTCCGCTGTTCGTCAGGGTTTGCGCGCGTAAATCGGTCGCACCGCCGCTGACCAGTTGCCCGTCATTGATGAGATCTGCGCCATAAACCCCGGTCAGCCCCTGCAGGCCGTTAACCAGACCGCGGTTGTTCAGGCTCGAACCGTTTAACGAGACGGTGCCGCCCTGCACTGTTCCGCCATTTTCCAGCTTGCCCGCCTTGAGCGTCATGGCATCGCCGGAGAGCAAACGGCCGCCCGCATTATTGGTTAGCGTGTCCGCCGTGGCCTGCAGCCCGTGCGCACCCTGCATCAGCCCGCTGTTGCTGAGCGCTCTGCCCTCAAGGGTCAGTGACTGCGCGGCGATGTCACCGCTGTTGGTCTGTGTATCGCCACGCAGCACCGCGTCCTGATGGGCAAGCAGAGTTCCGCTGTTGGTCAGCGTGCCGCGCAGTGTGGCGTCGAGAGCGTCAGACTCCACGCTGCCCCCGTTGACCAGCGTGAGCGCATTCAGGGTCAGCCCGCCGTTAACATAGAGCTGCCCCTGGTTCTCCAGCCGATCGAGATTCAGCGCCAGCGCGTTGCCGCTGACCAGTTGCCCCTTGCTGCCATTCAGCAGGTTAAGGGTGCTGAGCGTCAGGGCATCGTTGCCCTGCAACAGGCCGGTGTTGGACAGCTCAGGCGCGGTAAGCCGCAGTACTTTTGCCGCCAGCTTGCCGCCGTTCTGGGTTTGCGCAGTGCGGATATCCGCCGCGCCCTGGCTCAACATCTGCCCCTGGTTATTCAGCTTGCCGCTCAGGGTGGCGTTAAGATCGTCCTGCGCCTGCAGGGTGCCGCCGTTGTGCATATTGTCGGCGGTTGCGGTAACGGTGCGGCCCTGCATCTGCCCCTGGTTATCCAGCGTGCTTCCATTAAGCGTAAAGCCGTTGCCGCTCAGCATCTGCCCACTGGCCGCATTCACCAGCGAGGCTCCATCCCAGGCGAGCGTGTCGCTGCCCTGAATCAACCCGCTGTTGCGCACATCGCCGTGCAGGGCCAGCACTTTAGCCATCAGCGTGCCGTCATTCTCACTGCCTGCCGCCTGGAGCGTCATTGCCTGCTGGCTGATGATGCGCCCCTGGTTTTCCAGTTTGCCGCTAACTTCGGCATTCAGGCCATTTTTGCCCAGTGCGGTGCCGCTGTTGAGCCACTCTCCGGTGGCTAAATCCAGCGTATCGCCCTGCAACTGGCCGGCATTGACCAGGCGACCATTTTTAACGGTGACGACGCCATTGCTCAGCACGACGCCGCCCTGCTCATTGGTCAGGCTGGTGCCGGTTGCCGTCAGGCCGTTCGTGCCCTGCAAGGTTCCACTGTTGGTGATATCGCCCTGCTTCAGCGTCAGGCTGTTACCCGCCATCAGGCCCTGGTTAAGCAGCGTCGGTGCGCTGAACGTCAGCCCGTTCTCGCCGATGATGCGCCCGTTATCGTGGTTTATCGCCTGCCGCGTGAGCGTCAGCAGCAGCGAGGTGGCGGTCAGTTCACCGCGGTTCTCCAGACTCTGCGCCGTCACGCTGCCGGTATCTGCCGAGACCAGCCCGTCATTCACGATATTGGCTGAATTGAAGGTGAGGTTTTTGTCGGCCAGCAGACGCCCGCTGGCGGCATTGGTCAGGTTACGGTAATCACTGGAGAGGCTGACGCCGTTGATCTCGCCGTCATTGACCAGCGTGTTGCCACCAATATGCAGATCGCCATCGGTGGTGATGAGACCGCTGTTGGTTAATTCAGGGATGGCGAGGGTGAAGCCCTGCGTGGAGTAGATTGTCCCGCCGGAGAGGTTATCCAGTTTGCCGGTCTGAAGATCGAGTACGCGGGTGCCCTGCAACAGGCCGCTGTTGCGGATCTGCCCGCCGTTCATCGCGAGGGTGTCGGCAACCAGCGTGCCGCTATTCTCAAGCGCAGTTTGCCCATTTAAATTAATGCCGGTCGCGCTGGACTTGCCGCCATGGCTCAGCGAATTGGCTTTAACAGCCAGCGCGCCTTTGACCGCCTGCGTCCCGTTAAGCGTGACGCTGTCCGCATCGAGGGTCATATCGCCCCCGCTCTGCAACTGCGCCTGTTGCTGGCTGCTCAGCGTCCCGGCGTGAACAGTAAGCGCACCGCCAGCGTTAACCTGCCCGTCGAGATCGGCCCGGGTTTGTGCACGCAGCGCCACATTGCCGATACCGGTAATGGTGGAACCCGCACCGCTGGCGAGCGTTCCGGCCTGCACGCGCAGTGCGCCATCGGATGCCAGCGTGCCGCTGTTTTGCACCCGATCGCCCGTGATATCAAGAGCCTGCCCCTGTACCGTACCGCTGTTGTTAAGCGCTGTGACACTGGCGGTGAGCTGGCCTTTTGCCGCCACCGCACCGCTGTTCGTTACCTCTCCGCCGCGGATCTGCGCCGCGCCCGCTGCATTCAGCGTACCGCTGTTTTGTATGGCGTCGCCGCCGATATCCAGCGTCTGGCCCTGCAAGGTGCCGCTGTTGATAAGCGTCTGGCTATCGGCCGTGAGCTGACCTTTTGCCGCCATCGTTGCCCGATTATCCAGCAGCCCGGCGCGCAGTTGCGTATCCCCCGCAGACAAGGTCGAGCCGCTGTTGCGCAGCGTATCAGCGGCAATATCCAGCGTCTGGCCTTCAAGCGAGCCGCTGTTATCAAGCGTTGCGCCTTCGGTGGTTAAGCGCCCTTTGGCGGTGATCGCGCCACGGTTTTCCAGCGTGTTGGCACGCAGCAGCGCGTCGGAAGTAAAGGTCAACTCCCCGTCGTTGCGTAACGTATCGCCGGTGAAGCCCAGCGAGAGCGCCTGAAGGGTGCCGAGGTTATTGAGATGCGGAATATTTAACAGCAGGCCCTGCACCGAATAGATCGAGCCGCCAGTCTCGTTATCCAGTTGTCCCGCATTCAGGTTCAGGGCCTGGGTGCCTTGCAGCAGGCCACGGTTGGCGATCTGCTGTGCGTTCAGCGCCAGGCTATCTGAAATCAGTGTGCCGCTGTTGGTCAGCCCATCCTGCGCGGTGAGTGCGATGTTTCCCGCGCTCGTTCGGCCGCCGTGGTTCAGGGTGTTGGCCTTCACATCCAGCGTTCCTTTCGCCCACTGCGCGCCGTTAAGCGTGGCGCTGTCGGCGGCGATCGCCATCTTGCCGCCGCTTTGCAACTGGGCGGTGCTGGTCAGTGTGCCTGCATTAATCTGCAACGATTTGTCGGCGTTGAGCTGCCCTTGCAAAGAGGCGTCACGTTTAGCTGAAAGCTGGAGGTCACCTTTGCTGTTGAGCGTGGAGTCAGCCGTTGTCGTCAGGGAACCGGCATCGATGCGCAGCGCGTCATCCGCGACCAGCATGCCGCTGTTGCGTACCTGCTCACCGCGCATATCGAGGGTTTTGCCTTGCAGCGTCCCGCTGTTTTCCAGCACATCACCTGCAATGCCGAGTGTCAGCCCCTGCATCATCCCCTGGTTGTTCAAGCGGCCAGCACTGGTGTTCAGGGCACCTTTTGCCGCGACGTTGCCGCGGTTTTCCAGTTGTCCTGCTTTTAGCACCAGCCCGGTATCGGCAAGCAGTTTGCCCTCGTTTTGCAGCACATCGCTGGTGGCATTAAGCGATAGCCCCTGGATGGTGCCGCTGTTGTGCAGTTGCGGAGTGTTGAGGATCAGATCCTGAGCGGTGTAGATCGTGCCGGTCGCCTGGTTCTCCAGCCGATCCGCCTGCAGATTGAGGGCCTGGGTGCCCTGAATCTGCGCGGTGTTGCTCACCTGCGCGGCATGCAGCGCGAGGCTATCTGCGATCAGCTTCCCGCTGTTGTCGATGTTATCTTTCGCCGTCAGGGCGACAGCGGCTCCGCTCATCTCTCCGCTGTTGTTGATGCTATCTGTTGCCGTCAGAGCGACAGCCGCCGCGCTTGTCTGCCCGCTGTGATCGAGCGTTTTCGCCGTCACATTCAGCGCGTCCTGCGCGATTTGCGTCCCGCTCAGCGTCGCGTCATCTGCGCTGAGATCCATGCGGCTCTTGCTTTCCAGACGTCCGGCGTTGCTGAGCCGGGTAGCGTTAGCGGTTAACTGGCCTTTTGCAGCAATGTTACCCCGGTTATCGAGCTGTCCGGCTCTCAGCCAGAGGCCGGTATCGGCAAGCAGCGTGCCCTCGTTTTGCAGCACATCGCCCGTCGTGCTGAGCGACAGCCCCTGAATCGTGCCGCTGTTGTGCAACTGCGGAATATTGAGGATCAGATCCCGGGCGGTGTAGATCGTCCCGGTCGCCTGGTTATCCAGCCGATCCGCCTGCAGATTGAGAGCCTGGGTGCCCTGAATCTGCGCGGTGTTGTTAATCTGCGCGGCATGCAGCGCGAGGTTATTCGCCACCAGCGACCCGCTGTTGTTGATGGCATCTGTCGCCGTCAGGGCAACGGCAGCCGCGCTGGTCTGCCCGCTGTGGTTAAGGGTTTTCGCCGTCACGCTCAGCGCGTCCTGCGCGATTTGCGATCCGCCAAGCGTCGCGTTATCCGCGCTGAGATCGACACGCCCCTTGCTTTCCAGACGCCCGCGGTTATTAAGCTCAGTCGCGCTGGCGGTGAGCTGGCCTTTAGCCGCGATGCTGCCCTGGTTTTCCAGTTGCCGTGCCTTCAGCCACAGGCCGGTATCGGCAAGCAGCGTGCCCTCATTTTTCAGCACGTCGCCGGTGATACGCAGCGACCGCCCCTGCACCGTGCCCTGGTTGTTCAGCTGTGGCAGGGTGAAGTTGAGATCTTTTGCTGAATAGAGCGTGCCGCTGGCCTGGTTATCCAGCAGGCTGGTGTTCAGATTCAGCGCGTCGGTGCCCTGAACCTGCCCGCTGTTGCGGATGTGCGCCGCGCCGAGAGTCAGGTTATTCGCCACCAGCGAACCACTGTTGGTCAGGGTGTCACGGGCATTGAGGTTGATCGCGCTGGCGCTGGATTTTCCGGTGTGCTGGAGCGTGTTCGCAGTAACGTCCAACGCCCCGTTTGCCTGCTGAGTGCCGTTCAGCACTGCATTATCAGCGCCGAGCCGGATATTACCGTTGCTTTGCAACTGCCCACTCTTGCCATTGTTCAGCCAGCTGGTTTCGGCGGTGAGTTGCTGTTTTGCTGCGATGGTTCCCTGGTTATCCAGTTGCCCGATCTTCAGTTGCGTATTGCTTTCCGACAGCAACGTGCCGCTGTTATGCAGCACATCGCCGGTCAGGTTGAGTGAGCGCCCCTGAACCGTGCCCTGGTTGTTGAGTTGCGGCAGCGTGAGCGTGAGATCCTCGGCGGAGTAAAGCGTGCCGCTCGCCAGGTTATCCAACTGGCTGGTATTCAGATTCAGAGCCTGGGTGCCCTGAAGTTTCCCGCTGTTGGTGATGTGGGACGCGCCCAGCGCCAGCTCTTTCGCCACCAGCGAGCCGCTGTTGGTAAGCGTGTCCTGGCCGGTCAGCGCAATGCGATTTGCCGTAGAGGTTCCGCTGTGGGTGAGGCTTTTTGCTTTAACCTCCAGCGTCTCTTTTGCCACCTGAGTGCCGTTCAGCGCCACCGCCTGCGTCCCGGCAATGACCATATTGCCGCCGGTCTGATGGTTTCCATTTAGCGTCACGTTCTCGCCGCTCGCGGTTAACGATCCGCTGGCGACACTCTCCCGGATGACCATTTTCCCGTTGGCATCAAGCTGGATGTCGCCCTGCCGCGCGGCCAGGTTGCCGAGGTTCACCCCGACGCCTTTTTCGGTCGAGACCAGATGAATACGGTTGGCATACATACCGCCGAGCGCGCCGGTATCTACCGCCACGACCGGCGCCGTGCCTTCGCCAGCAATCGGCGTCGCGTTTCCGCGGGCATCGACGCGATTAGCGCCTGCGGTTACCGTTAAGGCTTTCGCATGGATCGCGGCGTTCACTTCGGTGGCGCGCGAGATCAGCGACAGCGCATCGCTCGCGCTGGCGTCCAGCCCCTTCCCTTCCACCGTAATGGTGCCTTTTGTCACCTCCAGCGCAGAGAGATTGCCCGCTGCGTCAAACTGCGGTTTACCGGTCGTCAGCGTAGCATTCGGCGTGTTGATAAAGCCGCAGCCGTTACAGGTGATGCCATACGGGTTGGCGACCATGACATTCGCCGCTTTCCCCGCCACTTCGGTATAGCCCTGCAACTGAGAACGGCTGCCGCCGGTGACTTCGTTGATAATGCCGCGCGCTTCCTGGCCTGCGCGCAGGTTCGGGTTGTTCTGGACAAGCCCGCCCAGTTGCGTCTGCGTAAGCTGACCGGTGGCGTTGTTGAGGATTAACCCCTCAGCACCGACGTTGTAATCTTTGAACTGGTTATGGGAAATTCCGGCGCCGTTAGGCGTGGCGATATTGACCACCGGCACGCCATTGGCGGCCTTGTCCATGGTGGCCGGGCCATTTGGCGTGATGGCAGCGGCAAAGGAAGGTGCCACGGGCTGCCAGACCAGCAGGCTGATGATCAGCCAGCTCAGCGCGCGTTGTGAGAAACGAACAGGTTTGACAGTATCCATTGCCTTCTTCCTTAAAATGTCACCGCAACACGCCAGTTGAACGTCAGATGATCCGGCCCCAGCCAGTCGGGATAGGCGAGCGGCGTCCCTACGGTGATTTGACTTGCGAACCAGCGCCCGGCGCTGCTAAGCGATGCCGCCGTTCCCCACAGCGTGCCCGAGGCAAATTTGTCGAAGCGATCCTTTTCCAGCCAGCCGCCGTCCAGCGCGACGGTGGCGCTGATCTGCCCGAGCACCGGCAGGGTAAACAGCGGGTAGTTGAGTTCATTGCGCCAGTAACCCCCGTTATCGCCGGAGAGATACTGCTCTTTGAAACCGCGAACGGAGCTTTCGCCACCGAGGGTCAGCCGTTCGCTGCCATAAAGCCTGTCCGGCGACCACTGCCCGTACAGGCTGGTAAGCCACAGAAGATCATGGGTTACCGGGCGCTGGAAACTGGCGCTCAGGTTCCACTTACGAAACTCTGCCCGCGGCACGTCGCCGATCTTCTCTTCATCGGTTTCAGCGTTAAACCACAGCATACCGTGGCTGTAACCGGGGTTGAACGTTGCCACACCGCCGAACATTTTTTGCGTGTGGTTAATACCAAGCTGCAGGCTGGAGAGGTTGCGGGTGCTGCTTTTCAGCGGCGCGTCGTTAAGCCAGTTACGGCTGGAGCGTTGGGTTACGCCCGCCGAGAGCGCGGTTTTGATATCGCCATTACGAAACACCACCCATGAACCATTCAGCCGATGGGTTTTCGTATCCCCCGTCGATATCCATGGAAAACCCTGATTCATAATGGTGGTGCGGTAGTTACTCCAGGCGTAGCTGTAATCCAGCAGGCCATAGCCATAAGGCACGCTGACGCCGGTCTGGAAACTCTGCGCGTCATATCCGGTAGCAAAGTCACTGCTGCGCCCACCGCTGACAAACCATTTATCGGCCAGCCCCAGCAGGTTATTTCTACTCAGTGAACCGTTTAATTGCTTCTCGCCAGTGCTCTTCTGCCCGCTATTATCGAGCGAGAGAGAAGCACTTAACGGAAATTCCGGCGTGGCGGTGAGGTTAACGATGGAATATCCCGGCTCGGTATCCGGCACTATTTCTATCTGCACCGGGTTGCTGCGCAAACGGTTTATTTGCTCCATCCCCTGCTCGATATCACGCAGATTTAAAACCTTGCCTTCCAGACCGGGGAAAACCATTTTCAGCATGCGCGGCGATTCGCCGTCGAGGCGGATATGGCTTAATTTCCCCTCCATTACCACCAGGCGTAATTCACCCTGCGACAGATCTTGCTCAGTAAGAAACGCACGGCTGGTGATATAGCCGCGGCTGATATACCAGTCAGAGATGGCGGTGGTTAATTCGGTGATTTTTGCCATATCCAGGCATTGATTCAGCCACGGTGAGATCAGTTTCTGCTGCGCTTTCGCGCTGATAAGCGTGACGCCTGAAAGGGTGATGGTGTGGATGGTAAAACAGGGGCCCTGAGTTTTGCCATCGGGCGTACGCACCTCCTGACGCGGCAGCGGCGTGCTTCGCTCCAGCTCATCGCGCTGTTGCTGGCCCTGGCGCAGCAGCTGTTCCTGCTGTTGTCGCACCGCATCCCGATCAGCCGGCGATAATGGCGCGGCCTGTGCGGCAGAGATAAATAATATCAACAGCAATAAATAACGCACTTTTCTCATCCCTGAAGAAAACATAGGTCACCCGACCAATATAAGTTTGGTTAAGTTGCTTTTAGTAATGATTTCTAAGTATTTTCTTATGGATTAATTAAAAAGGCAATACTCATTAGGGCAAATAGATAATGAGATTTTAAATTTAACTTTAGGTCGGGATATATTCTGGAGAAGATTGAAGTATATCACAGTGGCTTTGAAGATTACGTGATGAGCAGGGTAGTTAATAAGATGCCATTAGCATTTTTGGTAATTGTTAGCATCGATTATTTGGCTACTTAAATTAGTAGGTTAATCGGGAGCTATGGTTATATCAAAGCAGGGATGGGGGTAATAGCCACAGGCTATTATGTTGCCGGGTTCGCCGGGCGCTCTGGCTGATGCAAGCGCGGTGCTCTCTTCTGCGTGATTTGCGCTGCTCGCGCTCTTTGGCTAAAGCAATGATAGTGATGCCGACCATTACCACAGCCTTGCAAAACTAAGGTCTTTACCAGACTATCATCTGTTAAATCACTGTCTAATATGGAATGATTGGCAGACAATTTTAATAATAAAGGGAGTCAATTTTGCAGCATGAACTATGGTTAGAGCCAGACGGGAGCCAGACCTTTTGCCTCAAAGGTGTTCACGGAAATGCCGCAAGATCGTTATTAGCACCCGGCGCAGAGCTCGTATGGGAAGTTGAAGCTACGAGCTATTATGAAGCAATGACACTTTATTATAAATATATGGGCTGGGGTCAATATATAACCTCTTTTCCTGACCAGAATTGTAAGACTTATAGTGAGCTGGGTTGGGAGTAAACGCCTTTAAACTCCATGCCTGCTTTGCGATCCCACGTTGCGCGGCTTAGATGCTGAGGAAACGATGCCTAAAATTATTGATAAAAATTTAGTTATGTCTTCTGTACTGTCAGCGGTATTTGGCAGTTTATCTGGCTCATTATTTCTTTTGATATATCTTTACTGGGCAAAAAATAACGATTCCGCTGAGGAGTTGGTATCTGTCATTTTTGTCTATTTGTTTACCGTGATGATAAGTATTTACGGCACTCTGGCAGGGACTTTTATAGTGGGTCTTCCGGTGGTGGTAATAACAAGGCGAATATTCCCTGCCCCTTCATTTAAGGGATGCTTTTTTATATTGTTCACTACGCTCTTCATATGGCTGGTTGTACTGGCATGGCCTGTCATCAGCATATTCGACATTACTTACCACGAAATTTTGCTTTTAAGCCCTTATGTTTTTTGCTCAGTTGCTGCACTTACGTATCTGATTTACTGGAAAGGAAGCGAACGGCACAAATCAGGTTCTGCGTAGAAGGTTTGTACTGATAATCCAGGCTTCCTGCCGGGTAAGAGGAAATGGTCATGTGCGGGCTGGCTTCATCAGAACGGGTACTGACTGAGATCTAACTCGCCGGCCGGTTGCGGCGAGATTCCGGCCCGATGAAAGCAGGATAATCCCCTGCTTTTAACGGTTATTCCGGACGCAGGCTGGAACCTTACATGCTCGTTACCAGCTAATATTGTTACACTTCCTGAATGATTTAGTAGGAACGATTTTCATCATATGGTTTTTTACCATGCACTGGTTAAAGATTTCAGACCTGAAACCTTCGACGTTTAAGCCCAACAGTGTGGAAGAACGTTTATCTGCATCGTTTTTGATGTAAGCCCCACAATACTCCTTGAAACTGTCAGGGTTATCGCTGTGCGCCACTGACCATTTCAACTGTGATTCGGCTGACTCTTTCTTCGGCATTTTTGCATTCATCATTCCTGAAACTGCTCTGGAATAATGAGGATCGCTGAATATCTTTTCAACGAAGAGGCGGTCCCCGGTATCAAGATGACCTGCTTTGCATAACTGGATATAGGCCGATGAAAGGCGCTCCTTCTCCGCATCAGACTCAGTGTTACACTCCATAACAACCTGCCTGTCACTCTTCAGAGGATTTTTTTTAGTTGACTCCCAGTAACTCTTATCGAATTGCTGGATCTCACCTTTATGTGCGCCGAAAAGGCACAGTAGTTGGTAGTTGGATGAACAACTGAGCAATAAAAATGACGCGGGTATCAGCACCAGACAGCGGTTGAACCGAAACGATAGCAGGTGCTTAATTTTCATTTTGAGTGGGTTCCAGAAGTTTTATTGTTAAAGGGTCGCGATGTGCCGGAGTGAAACATCGGCTTTACAACATAAAATCGACCGTAAATTGCGTATTAACGGCTCCAGTCTTCAAGCTCGAGTCCGGGAACGCGGGCAAACTCACGGGTATTGTTGGTCACCAGAATAGCGCCGGCCGCAATGGCGTGCCCTGCAATCGCCGTGTCATTTGGACCAATCGGTGTGCCGGCTGCGGCCAGAGCGACCTTAATTTCGGTCGTGGCATCCACTGCTGCACGATCCCAGGCGAGAACTGCATCAAGACGGGCGCAGAATGCGTCAACAAGCTTTGCGTGACGCGGTGAGGCTTTCTTGCCGACAGCACCAAAGCGCATCTCAGCATAGGTGATGGCCGATACCACGATGCGGTGGTTACGCAGAACGGTTTGCTCCAGGCGTTTCAGTACTGCCTCAGGCTGCTCGCGCATGATGAATGAGCAAATATTTGTGTCGAGCATATAAGTCTTGTTCACAGATCAAATCGTCCTTCATCGGTGACAACGTCCTCTCGCTCCGCCATAAAGTCCGGATCGGCCTTCTCAAGTTGAGAGAAAGTGCCCCAAGTGGGGCGCACGGGACGCAAGATGATGCTGTCCCCTTCACGAATGATCTCCAGTTCACTCACCCCTTCAAAATCCAGATCGCGGGGTAGTCGTATGGCACGATTGTTGCCGTTTTTGAAAATAGATACGGTTCTCATAATTCTCTCCCGAATATTATGGGTATGTGGAACATATCAGGAACACTGTCCCGGTACCGGGCGTGTACATATGCCAAGTATATGCAAACTCAGTTCAAGCGTATAGGGCTGGCATATGTATATGCTCTTCACATGGCAATGTAACGACATTCAACAGCATTGCGAAGAGTCGGTACCGGAGCTGTGGTGAGTTGCCGTACAAAGGAAATAAGCGGCAGGAGTACATCGAAATGGCCCGTCGCTGTGCGCAATTGGCACCTAATTACCGGACTGAGCATGCGAAACAAATCGACTTAATCCTTTGGCGATTGTGCCAAAAATTTGTTTTACAGCGAAAATGAGAAAGGTAGTGATAAGGCGTAACGCGATAATAGGAACAACACATATCAACATAACAAATTGATTTTTAATAATTTAAATGGACATCATTTTAGAAGGTACCCCCATAAGTACCCCCAAAGAGAATTATGCCAAACATAAAAGTTCAGATTTCAACCAACCTTACCTTAGAGAAACCGAGTTCAGAGTATCTGCCTCACTCTTAAGACGGAACGACAATAGAATGCTCGTTGTAACGGTTTGAAATTTAACCAATTCGTATAAAATCTAACGAATATTTAGTGGAGGATTTCGTTGATTGAAACCATTTCAAATGCGACCATTCTGGACCAGACAATAGAGTCTGTAGCGTTTTTTTATCCCTTTCATTCATTCTTAATCCTAATGCTATAGAGTTGACCGCTAAAGGTTCAAACTTTCTCGCACCAAAGTTTTGAACAATCAGTCGTCGTTCCCTTTCATATTTCCAGCTAGTATATTTTGTCGTTAGAATAGAAAGTAAAATATCCCCTGCAATATTATCCAAACCGTTATAGCTATTACCTTTTTCGAAATGATGAATGCGTTTAATAATGTCATCAAAGGGATAATTGTCCTGATATCCTACATTAGTCCCAAAAAATTTAACTCCACTTTTCCTCAAATATTCCTCTTTAAAACCGATGCAAATGCCTTTATGCTCGTCGGCATAATGCGACCACATCAATTGATTTTTCCTTGCTTTACTAAAGGAGCAAATTCCAACTGTCTGCAATGAGTGTTTAAGTGCTTCCTCATATTTAACTCTAACATGAAGGGGCATGGGATAGTGCTCCCAAACAGCATTGAGTACATTTGAAAATGAAGAACTTGCCTCAAAGGGATCATTAAGAGTATCAGCTTTTGCAAACCATAACTCTCGATTCAATAATAGTTCTAGGCTACTTTTATCAAACTTACGATATTTAAATAATATCCTTGGCTTTGGCAAGCGTATCACATCTACTCCTATTTAATTCTCAACACTTATTTAAAACAACAAAATGACCAATAAAAATATGAAAGGGGCTTACTAAACCCCTTTCTTCAAAAATCATAAGCGTAGTATAAATACTGTTCGCTATAATTTTTCTTCCAATTCTTTTTCGTTTATCACTGCATATAATCTATTGATAAATGTGATATTTCTTCGAATAAGAACAATCACACAGGATAGTTGAATCAATAATACAGTTAAGATATAAGTACAGCTTATCCCTTTAATAAATAATCGATTATTCGCATATAAATCTGTACCACGAAGAACTGCATTAAATGCATAGAAAGCGATAATAAATATTAATACAGCAGCAGACATGATGATAATAAGAATCATCCCTTCTATGCGTTTCGCTTCATTTTTACTTGCTAAAAAATCCACTTTCTCAGACTTCATCAATCCAGCTATTGCATTTGGATATAGATAAGCTAACCAAATACCAGCAATAGCAAAAATCATCGCAGACGTATTTTGCAAAACACCAAGCAAATCAACAACATATGAATACTTGACGCTTTCGGAAATGCAAAAGCCGCTGACAAGTAGAACGACGGCCATGAGAATCCCAATTAGGATTTTTATTATCACATCATCCTCCTATAGCGACCCCATCGTTATTTGCTGAAGGCATCATTACAATTTTATCAGTTTGATTACCTTCGAGGCCACTAACTAGTTCTTTTCGTTTTTCATTAATTAGTTCAGACAACTTTTCAGCCGAGATATGTGCATTATCATTTACGGTATATGTAGCATTTAAATAGTCACGCATGACATATTCGTCTAACCACTTAGTCTGTCCGTTCTTACCATCCTGTTTAAAGCCAATATTGTTCCAAGAAGAACCGAAAGCATAATCCTCTTCATAAAAATCGAAAAGTTCGTCAATTTGTTTTTCAGTTGGCTTTTCTTCAATAATTAACTCGATTTGTCGTTCCTTATGAGTTTTGGGAACCTCATCACGTAATACAGGAAATTTGTCAAAAGCCTTTACCCACCAAGCTCTTTTATCGGGAACTTTAGCTCCAATTGTATCTCTTATTACAATATGTGTAATAGAATCTCTAATTCTCTTTATATTTAAACGCCCAGCTTTCTTCATATACTGCTGTGCTTCAAATAAAAATCTAACGCGTGAATGTCCGTCATCACTTTCAAATGTAACAACACTATACTTTATATCCTTCCCACCTGGGTTTGCTCTGCATACTTCAGCAATTTTACGCCCAGGATATGGCATCCTGAAATTAGCATAATCTCTAATGTAACGGCCAAAAAGGTAGTTATCTGAGTTTGAGTGAGGGAAGCGAATTGCAGCAAGTTTATTAAACTCAGGGATATACCAGTAATAGCATGGCTTACCCCAAATATATTTCACTCCGTCAGTCATATCATCCGAAAGCATCTTAACGTCACTGGATGATGAGTTTACCTTTGAATCTGGTGCAACGCCTTGAAGATTACCATTTCCGTCAAGTTCTGATTTCCAAAGTACAAAAAAATAATCGCCTGTTTTTTCGTCTTTATGTACACCACGACAATAAACCTTTTTTCTCAATCTAGAGTCATCTACTAATGGTAAAGTTTCTTCAAAAGAACGAGAACAGACCCAACTGGACAGGGAGTCTAATATATTTACAATATCCGCACTTTTTTGTACTTCATCTTTACCATTGTAAAAACCAGCTTTTGTTACATCAAAAAATGTTAAGCGCCCTGCTTCTTCAGCCATGATACTGCCCTGCAACATGTTTAAAATGGCTACATTCTATACTTAGCAAACAAAAGTGCTTACTGGTAATTTGAACAGCAGAAAAAACTGTTTATACATACAGTATCATAGCAAACTTTCTCATCACAGCGAAAGATAAACAAACTTAAGTATCCTAATGACACAATTAAGCAACTGTAACTTAGAGCGCGTTCTGCCAAAAATCCCCACTGGCGTTGCCGGTGTGTGACAACTTTTGACAACTCAATCTGAACGCCAGCGTCCGGGCAAACCAGAACAGCGATCTGAAAGAGGCTCGAGGATGGTTGCAAAGGGGGGGTGCTTAACACCTCTCCTTCACGAGTACGTATAGCTGAAGTTTTCTGAAGCGGTAGCGGTTAACACTTTCCCCCTAGTTTTCCCTGGTAAGGCATAACAAACCATAACAGGCTGACACCTGCCCTGCTTCGCATCAGGATTAACAAAAGCTAACAGCCAAGGCTCAACAAATCTCAACGCCAGCCCTTTACACTTCTGCTGTAGCTGCTGTTCGTAGGCGTCAGGATCCGTTAGGTTGGGTTGACACTTTTCCCAGTTTCTCGCGAAAAAGTGTCAAGTTTGAGGGGCTGGGGGGTTTACAGTTTTTCGCCGTCCAGCAGGCAAAGTGACATTAAACCAGTTTTGTTCCAGTCATCCAGCGTATCGGGGGTGCATTGTGGCAACGTAAGCCAGCTCAGAACGAAGAAACCGTAAAGCGCCTGCTGCACGGTCTTTGCCATAGAAGCTGTGGGTTTCTTCATCCGGCCGGAAGAGAATTAGCAATTGTTCTTCGGGCTCGTACTGAACATCAAAACCCAGCTCAGCGGCTGCTGCCTCTATTCGCTGGCCAGCATTAATATCAACCGACAGCTCTTTCCCGCCGTCATGCCCCCATACCCACGCGGCGGCCTGCGCCCACGTCATAGCATTGTGATGATCACCAGCACCAGCACCAGCACCAGCACCAGCACCAGCACCAGCACCAGCACCAGCACCAGCACCAGCAGAATTTTGTTTAGCCTGCGATGCGTCAACATCCACTTTATCGCCTGAAATTACAATTTCACCGCGGACTATCCAGCCGTAAACAGTTTGCCGGCTGACGCCCATATGCCTGGCGTAGGCTGATTTACTTAACAGCATTCTGGTGTATCCCTCCGGGTAGAAAAAAGCCGCCCTCAGGCGGCCTGCTTCTCTTCTGAATGTGTCTGCCGCTGGCTGCCTTTGAGCATCGCACTGACATGTTCGCTTAACTGGTCAAGGCCGGTCATGCGTGGCTGTACGTCTGATGGATCGTCGTTCTTCCCGTAGACGAGATTGTTATACCAGGTTCGGACAGCTGTAATTTGTGTGACGTTCTTCCTTACCGCGTCGACCAGATCGGCTACCACGCTAATCACCTGCCCGTTCTCTGATGCGATACGGGAGAAGCCGAGACGTTTTAGCTGTTCCGTATTGAGCCCCGAACATACCGCGTGCGCCCTCAGTAAGGCGTCCGCCAGCTCCTGATGCTTTCCACTGTGCATCGACAGCAGCATTTTTTCCTGGCTGCGGCGATCCAGTCGGGCGAATGCCTGGCGCATTTCGCTGTCACGCATGAATCCCTGAACATTATCCGATGCCAGTGGTTTAACCGGTGCCAGTTTGTTCTTCAGGTACCTCCTGTAGACCGAACAGCAAATAACCCCTTAAGTAAGTTCCCCCAAACGACCGTAGATCTCAGCGAACTTTGGTAGACGTAGAAATACTAAAAGGGGACTGTAAAGCGCGGAGCATACAGTCCTTCAATGGACAGAGTGCGCATAACTCCAGGTTATGTGGCTTCAGGAAATGGGCGGATGGGAGTCGATCGAAGTGGTTCGTCGGTATGCACACCTGGCACCTAATCACCTGACACAACACGTCATGCAAATTGATGCGTTTCTGGCGGGGAATGGCACAAGGAGCTTTTGCTGAACTGGTGAATATTGCGTGAAGCCGCGTGGTTGTTGGTGCGATAATAGGAACCAATAAATCAAGACAATACAATGATTTTAAAAGAAAAAACAATATAGAGAAATTAAACTATACACATCGCCGGTGGCGTTTATTTTTCGCTCTAAATCCTATCAAGAAAATTCTTTTTTTCCGTGGAACTGTTCACCTCCTGATTTTTCTTTTTAATATCATAGAGATAAGTGGAGATGAGTTGATGAAGAGTGAACAGTGGATTATTCACCCTTCGAAATCATCAGATACTAAAAGACCGGAGAGTATCAGCCTTAGGTAGTAATATATGTTTTAAGCAACCACTAACCATTGCTTTCACTTTTCTGTGCCTGATATTCTTAATATCAAATCTGAAAAATCTTTATTCGACCTCAGGAGTTCATTTAAATCAGCATGTGTTGAAAATCTACGCGCCGCTTTCTTTCGAATAGAAGTTGAAGGAACGGCCATAATATATTCATTTGGGCAAGCCATCTCCATCCAATCTTCAACTTCGTAAGGAATTATTATACGATTATTAAGGTTAACATTAAATATTTCATCAATTTCTTCTTTTAAGTCATCCGTTATTCCATTAGAACCTATAATAGCAACTAAATTACTTTCATCTTTATTGAACGTACGAGCCAAACTTGGAATACTTTGCTTACTGCCTGCAGACCAAAATCTAACCAAGTGAGCAATATTTAATCTTTCGAATATATTTTTTAACCCTATCTCATCGGCTTCACTAGCCACTAATATATTCCAAATTCCATTATTCCTGCTATTGGTTTTCATACTATGTACATCTGGATTCCAATCAATCTCTGTCTCTGCAGGTTTACTTTCATCAGATGCTAATGGTAAATAAGGCTGCCCCTCTTCAACAGCATATCTAAGTTTAGCTTTCATTGCGTTAGCAAATGATATTTGCTTATTATGAATTAAAATAAAATCTTTCGCGCCAAATAAAATAACATTTAAACTTTTCCCGAAAATTAATGCATTGACACACTCTTCACTAAATCCAGACATTGAAACAAAAATACCAACAGTACCAACGAGTTTACCATCAACCTTGCCACGAAATGAATATATTGACGAGGCAGGCAAAGGCTCTTTATGCCATTTCGCCTCCAACAAATATATATTATCATTATAGATAAATGACCCATCAATTTCCTCACCTTTTGGTTTCCAACTCCCCCTTGGTTCATGGCCTTGCTCTGCTAGGACTTTTTTTATTACTCTTTCAAAAGCCCGTCCTCTTTTTTGATACCAGCCACTATCTACATCTTGGGGCGGGATAAGTAAATCATTAAGATCATCAGTTTGACTAATATCATTTAATGATGCGGCGCCTTGCTGTTTCACAGTGCAATATACTCCCTAAAAGATTCAAGAAATTATACAATCAGTATATATACCCGTAAAAATAGCATAGTTTTTAATGATAATATGCAAGGATGGGAATTCTAGTTAAAAAAAGACCGGCGTTCCCAACATTCGCTATTAGGCGTGATGTGGTTTTGAAAATGAGGAAATCATGGCGGGATCAGATTTTATATTACCTATGGTAGCGGGAGGCGTGCTCAGCTGGGCCAGTTACAGCATGGTCGCGCACGTTACATCAAAACGGCAGATTAGCACTCTACGAGCAATCTCATGGGGTGTTCTGGGAACGCTTTCACTAGTGCTGGGAGTAAGTGCATTCGCAGCTGTTAGCACTCAACTCCCGGGAGAAAAACAAAATGCCTTGTGCTCGATTAACGAGCCAGAATGCTATGCAAAAGCACACCATAACCCCGTCAAAAAGTGCAAACAGGTAATGGATGAAAAAGCGACGTTTCGCCATGTGTGGCTGGATCGCGAAGCACCGCAGGTTTTCAGCACCTACCTATGGCACGACGAGCAAAAGAAAACGATTCAAGCATTTGAACAACAGGCTAAGGCCATTAACAGCATGAATATGCTGATACCACTGCAATATTTTTGTGTTTTTAACGCCAACACCGGGGAAGTCATCGCGGCTTCATTTGAGTAACTACCATAAGCCCCCCGAATTTATAAGTGGGGGTATTCCACCTAGTAGATCTTCCCTGCTGATCTAACCGGAAACGGTGCCACAATCTTTTTCACGCTTTGAATCTCCCACTCTAACCAGCCCAAAACTCGGGGTTGCAATGAAAGTTTAGAAGCGTTTAAAGCAACGCGGATATAGTCGCTCTGGAAACACCATATTCACGCGCTAACGCACTGATACTGGTCCCGCTATTCTTTTTCTCTATAATCGCCCTACGGGCTTCTGGTGCGTTTTCGACGGTCTGCCCAGCTTCTTTCCTTCAGCTTTTGCTCGTGACAGCCCCGCCTGAGTGCGTTCAATAAGTAGGTCACGCTCCATTTCCGCAACGGCTGCCAGCATAGACAACAGAAGCTTACCTGCAGCAGAGGTGAGGTCAGTAGTTCCAAGCTGGTGGACGATCACTTTGATATTACGCTCTGCCAGTGCCCTGACCGTCTGGAGAACATCAATCGCATCACGTCCCAAACGGTCTAGTTTTGCAACTACCAACGTTTCACCATCGCGAATTTTGCTAAGCATTTCAGAAAACGCTTTACGTTGCATAGCCGGAACCTTCCCACTGACAATATCGGCAAACCAATAGTCAATTTGCCACCCAGCTTGCTCAAGCTCCAGTCGCTGGTTCTCAGTATCCTGCTGCATTGTTGAAACACGCCCGTAGCCAAAAGTAGCCATTGTTATCTCCCCATCTGACCCCTGCCAGAAAACGAGGCCAACATTAGGATGGCCTGTTAGAAAAGCCAAGGCTATTTTTCCAACAGTGTGAAAGCGTGCGATTGGGAGGTGCCAGAAAACGGTCATTTTTTGGCATGATCGCAAAAGGAAGCCGCTTGACTTCATCAATATATTTTTTATTAAAAGTAACAACAAGTGTTCGTTTTACTACTTTTGCAGGGCATTGTGTCCATTCCACATGCAAAATGGCCCCGCTCCGGGGCCAAGTAAAATATCGAGGAAAAATCACTTTATGAATAACGACACAACCTCGTCTAAATAAGAGCTAGTTCCACCCTGCTCTAAAAAACCAACTATTGGCCGATAATATTCTGCAATTTTATATTGTTGCATGGATGATTTGTGCTTATCTGTATAAGGTTCAACCACTCTATTTTTAAGCAAAGTAGGGAGTAATTTTGATGCATATAATTTAGATTTTACATGCTGCTGTTTTTTAGGATAAAAATTACCACGCTCGTGGAATATTTTGAAGAAAGAAATCAATTCATCTCTAATATCTTTATTTTTATTATCAACTTCGATTTTTCTAACTTCAAGTGTGCTTTTTATGTCGCTAATATCACAATCAGAACTAAACGTCTCATCAAAAAATATTGGCTTAACCCCATCCCTTGGATTAATATTTTTGAATTCTGATGAATAAAACCTTGTTCCCTCATCAATATAACAATCCCAAAAATACTCATAATTATCAAAAGAACAATCAATGAATGTTAAATTTCTGAAGTCAAAGTTTGGTTTGTTTTTTTCATAACCGAATAAGTTTATTACTCTAAATCCAAATATAGAATTTTGTTTTTGGAAAAAATCCTTCATTAATGAGCTTCTAACTTCTACATTAGCATTTGTTGCATTCGAAACAACCAAATATGTCAAAGGAATTGTGAATAGTGAAGAAATGAGAGATTTATTATCATTGGTGATTTCATTAGTAGAGATACTTTCCACACATTCAATTAAGAATAGTTTTACATCCTCATCAATACATAACCTTTCACATATCCCTCGCGTAAAGTCATTGTTATACCGCACATAGCCACTGACAAGCTCCTTAACCCCCTCATCAAAACTTGAAATGTTTTTATTTTTAAGGAAGATAGATAAGTAGAGTGACTTGAAGTAAATATTGAAGAAATCATATCTGAAGATTATCTTTTTCCCATTTGATGATAAAGTAAGTAATGGATGGCCTTTTATCTTCTCAACTAAAGAATCATCTGCATTAATACCGATTTCACTCTTAAGTATCGCTTTTATATCGTATATACTAATCGAACTATCTTCAGAAAGAGCGATATAAGTCAACAGTCTTATTTGTGCATCAATATCAAGCGCTTCGAGTTTTTTGATCTCACGATTACAAACACTACCAACAATGAAATCATTCTGAAAATCCAAATTTAAAATAGTGCTATCAAGTTTGCCTTTCAAAGAAACATCAGCATCCTGCTTGACTAGATAGACAATTAAATCAAGAACATATGGAACATAGTAATCAATTTGAGAATCATCATTATTTTGTTGAATTGCTATTTTACCCGCCAACTCCATGGCCTTATCTACTTTGCCTTTATCTTGATTTAACGCTTGAGAAAAGAAATCAATAGCTAGCTCTTTACTAAAAGGCTTCAAAGTTATTTCAGGTATTTTCCTTTCATTTTCACTCGAACTGTCCCAAAAATGCTCACGGCATGTTATCAAAATCTTACTACGCTCTATACTCGAAAGTTTAGAGTCGTAAATAGATTCAATAAAGGAACTAACTTTAAACTTTTCGCCCAGTCGGGCAATAACCTCATCCAGACCATCTAGAACAATAATTAGGCTGCCATTATCTAATGATAATTTTAACAAATCTTTCGAAAACTTATCCTGGCTTGATTCATAATAACCATACTGCGCAAGATAAAAATCAAATACATCATCAATTTTCCCTGAACTATCACTCAACCGCGATAACTCATTTATAATATCGTTAGAATCTATAAAAAGAATTCCAGACTCTGGATTTTCAGTATGCACATAATCTAAAAATTGTTTCGCTAATGTTGTCTTGCCAATTCCCCCATGGCCTTTTACTACAAAGAGTGGGTCATTCCCTCTTTTATACCATGTTTTTAATACAGAATGAGCAGATTCAACCTCTCCTTCGCCGTTATCAACTAGACTTTCAATATATATAGGGAGGCTAAATTTGTTAAATTCCTCAAGACAGTTTTTATAAAGATATTGATAACCAAACTCATCTATAAAAAGTATTTTATCGGTCTTAAAAGTCCCGATTAAATTTTCTTTTCGTTTGCTAGGGCTGATATTTGTCGGCCTTTCAGTTAATATCATTATGTTATTAATATTATCATTTGTGATGATACCATGCTGTCTCAAATATCTATAGGTTTTTGCCTGGCTCGCATCTTCATGAATGTAAATAAATCTAATTATATTATTAAAGATATCATTCAACTGATAGTGCTCAAATATTATATTTTGCTCCCAATCCTTGTGCGTCTTTAAACTATCTATATCTAAAGAATAATTTGAATTCTTGCTTATAAATAACTCAATTGTATTCCCAATACTCCTATCCTTCTTGACAACAGGAGACGAATAAGCGGGTGCGTTATTATTGACTGCATCTTTGAACTCAGTTTTTAACAGCGACATTTCTTCAAAGGTAGCCATTCTGACTTCATCATTACTTTGTCCTTTTCGTATGAGAACAGCACCTTCATCAAATGCTCTGGTTTTTGTTTGTAATGATGATTTCAGTTCAATTAAATGTTTTGGCGCGTTAACTTCAAAAACTAATATTTGTTTTGAATCAACATCAACAATATTAATTTTAAAATCCAAAACATTGAGTTTCAATAAGCGCTCGGTCTTTTCCATTATGCTGGATTTAAAAGTAGCCAGATTTTTAAACTGCTTAATATTAGAAATATCAACATGATGGAATGTTTTATCCGACTCATCCAAACCTATTATCATATGACGTTTGAGGCCACAATGACCGATATAACTATTTGAAATTGCGATTAAATCTTTTAGAAACTCTCCCCACTTTATTTGCATCTCTGCTGCTGAGGTGGAATCATCCCAATACCATTGTCTTTTGAACTCCAATACTGGCGATTCAGGTTGAGAGGAGAGTTCGATAAGTTCATCTTCGGTCATCATTTAATCCTTAAAAAAGACATACACAAAGCAGCCCAGAAGCAAGCAGTTTAAAATTTGCAATAAGCAAAATCTCAAACGGTAACGAATCTTGCCACTATAACCTTTATATAGTCTCCTGTTAACCCCCCAAAAAAATGTCGCTTAAATACATTAAGTAATTAAAATCATATAGTTACATATAAAACTTGGTTATGAAAACTAAAGATTATCATCACATAATCTTACACTCTTTATTCAATCTTAGGCATTCCGTGCAGACTTTCAATGAAGCACAAAACTACGAAACAGAGATAAAAAGAGGGTTCCCAACTGTTCGATATGAAAGAAGGCCTTCGTGCTACTTATCCTTTCGCGACATGTTGCCCTGCTTAATCCGTAGTGCATCAGCTACCGCATCTACACCATCTTCGCAAACAAACGGAGCGACTTCCGGTAGCCCTAACGTAACGCTCTCAAGGACAGCAAAGAGGGCTGCTGGTGGGTGATCTTTGCTATACCGGTTCTCTGTCTCGCCAGAACCGCGGATATGTCCAACAAACTGCGCACGCGTCTCGCTGTCGATTCCTGCTTGTTTGAGCCTGGTAGAAAACGTATGACGGAACGAATGGAAGGATTTCTTGCTGCCCTTTTCAAATCCTAACTGCACTTTCAGCAACGAACGGTTAAACCAGTCCGAAGCCTTATCGCCGTATCCTTTTACAGGGTGGTAAGGAAGCTCTGGAAATAAACGCTCATGGCCTGCTTTCTTCAATGCTTCGCAATAGTGGATTAATCCAAGTTTGATCAATGTCGGATGCAACGGTATTTTCCGTCGTGAATTAATCGTTTTCAGTGACTGATCAGCACGTTTGGTATTGATTTCAAAGAAATAAAATCCGGCATCATCGTGCTTAACATCATCCAGATAAAGCTGGCATAACTCATTAATCCTTGCTCCGGTAAAGAATCCGATGAGTGGCAACCAGTAATGAAATGCACGGTAATGATGGAAGCATCCCTCTCTATTTCTATCCACAGTTCCACATTTAAACCAAGGACGGTTAAAAATAGCGTGCAAATCCTCATCAGTGAAATCAGCTTTGAATTCCTGATCCATCTTTTCATTTGCTACAGGTGCGAAGAATTGATTCGCTGGGGACTTAATAAAAATACCTTCTCCATCAGCCCACCTGAACGCTTCAAATATAACCCGCATATACTTACGAACGGTATTATCGCTCATTAGAGCGTCGCCATTCTCTTTTGCTTTAACCATCAGCTCATAAATGTCATTGATTTTGTATCGGATTTTAGCCAAATCACGCCGTGCAGGTATCGACCTTAGCAAGCTCTCATACTCACGGAGATAGTCACGATCTACTTTTACAAGCTTTGAATCCCCCATGACTTCAACCAGTAGGCTAAAACCTTCCCGAACTCGATTTTCTGCCTTTCCCGTGAATTTTCCCCCGCGCTTGTAGCGAATATATTTTTCACATAACTCGCTCATTTTCACCGAGTAGTATTTGAGATTTACATACTCATTCTCCGGCAATGATGGGGATAATATTGCAGTGGATATTGCTTTTGGCTTCTCAGGAGTTGCAGGAGATAGTGAGGGGCTATATGACAGCCAAAACAATCGTAAGCGCTCGGCTTGCACACGATGAATCATTAGTGAACCTGGCGAGATTTCGACACCGGGAAAGTCAACGAACCATGCGGCTTTGGAGGAAGCCTCTGAGGATTTAAATGCGGTTTCTGCGTCTAGCGGCTCGCCAGCGATAATCTGACGTAATATACGTGAAGTAATCAAAGGCTGGATATAACCGTTAAGAGAACCTCTTATCCCGATGTTAATGGCACTATCGATGATAAATCCAGAAGCCTCAGGATCATCCTTATCAACGAGTGAAAGATCTTCTACATAGTAGGCAGGACGCCCATCAGCAAGCCAAAAAAGTGGGATATTCGTATCAAGTAGTCGCTGCGCCACTTGTTGCAGGGAAGCGCTCGTTAAACCGCAAAATTCAGCGAGGCTGATCATTCCTTCGCCAGCCAAAGCAGGCGCACTGCTTACCAACTTTTCTCTATCCAATTTTTGATACTCACCCAGACATCGCTGCCAGACAACCAATAAACATGCGGCAATCGCTCGCGCTTTTCTGATGTCGTTTGTTTCTGTTGAAGCGTGAATCTCACGCTGTCCCGTGTAGAGACGGTATCGGGCGGGAACTGCAATACGGACAACATAAATACCGCTGCTACGGCGATACAGATTATCACGTTGAGCCATCGGCTGTATGACCTCTATGTAGTAGAGGCTACGCGATTTCACTCTGAGTGAATTTAATTTTAACTAAATCAATAAGATAAGAGTGACTGGTGCCGATAATAGGAGTCGAACCTACGACCTTCGCATTACGAATGCGCTGCTCTACCAACTGAGCTATATCGGCCCTGCGAGGTGTTCACGAGCGTGAATCACGGGTTAGAAGGTTAAAACTAAGCGGGTGATGCGTCAATGCCCCTGTGAATCAAACGGCTACTTTTGCATCACCCGACTTTATTTACGCACGAATGGTATCGTCGCCGAAACCGATCCACTTATAAGTGGTCAGTGCTTCGAGACCCATCGGGCCGCGCGCGTGCAGCTTCTGAGTGCTGACCGCCACTTCCGCGCCGAGGCCAAACTGGCCGCCGTCGGTAAAGCGCGTCGAAGCGTTCACATACACCGCTGAGGAGTCGACCTCGTTGATAAAGCGGTTAGCGTTGCGCAGGGTGCGGGTGAGGATCGCATCAGAGTGCTGCGTACCGTGCTGGCGAATATGATCGATCGCATCATCGAGATCGGCGACGATCTTCACATTCAGATCCAGCGACAGAAACTCATCGTCATACTGCTCCGCTTTTACCGCTTCAACCTTCGCCGGGCCGCTTTGCAACAGGGCGAGCGACTGCTCGTCCGCGTGCAGCGTCACGCCGCTCTCCGCCATCTGCTGGCTGAGCGCCGGTAAAAAGGTACCGGCAATGCCCTGATGCACCAGCAGCGTCTCAACGGTATTACAGGTGCTCGGACGCTGGGTTTTGGCGTTGACGATAATCTTCAGCGCCGGAGCGATCTCTGCCGTCTCGTCGACCAGAATATGGCAGACGCCGATGCCGCCGGTGATAACCGGGATCGTTGACTGCTCGCGGCAGAGCTTATGCAGCCCTGCCCCGCCGCGCGGGATCAGCATGTCGATATACTTATCCATGCGCAGCATCTCGTTGACCAGCGCGCGATCCGGGCTCTCAATCGCCTGTACCGCACCCGCCGGTAAACCGCACTCCTCCAGCGCCTGCTGAATCACTTTTACCGTCGCGGCGTTGGTGCGCCATGTCTCTTTCCCGCCGCGCAGGATCGCGGCGTTGCCGGTTTTCAGGCACAGAGAGGCGACGTCGACGGTGACGTTCGGGCGCGCTTCATAAATCACGCCGATCACGCCCAGCGGCACGCGGCGGCGCTCGATGCGCAGCCCGCTGTCCAGCATGCCGCCATCAATTACCTGGCCGACCGGATCGGCAAGTTTGCACACCTGGCGCACATCGTCGGCAATGCTTTTTAAGCGCGCCGGGTTGAGCGCCAGGCGGTCAAGCAGCGCCTCGCTAAGACCATTGCCGCGCGCTTCCTGCAGATCCTGCTCGTTAGCCAGCAAAATCGCCCCGGACTGCGCCTCTAAATAGTCGGCAATCTTCTCCAGCACGCGGTTTTTTTCCTGGCTTGTGAGCAACGCCAGCTTGTACGACGCAGCTTTCGCCGCGATGCCCATCTGTTCCAGCATACTTCTGCTCCTTAACGGGTAATCATATCGTCGCGGTGCACCGCGACAGGGCCATACTCATAGCCCAGAATCTCATCAATCTGCTGCGAGTGGTGACCGGCAATCCGGCGCAGCGCATCGCTGTTGTAGCGGCTTACGCCGTGGGCGATATCGCGCCCCTGCAGATTACAAATGCGGATCACTTCCCCACGGGAGAAGTTGCCTGTCACGCTCTTGATCCCTTTCGGCAGCAGCGAACTGCCGCGCTCAAGAATGGCGGCGGTTGCCCCTTCATCAACGGAGATCTCACCGGCAGGCGGTGCGCCGAAGATCCAGCGTTTACGGTTCTCCAGCGGCGACGTCTGGGCATGAAAACGTGTACCGACCGGCGTGCCGCTCACCACATCGGCAATCACGCCGGGCTTGCCGCCTGCGGCGATAATCGTCTCGATACCGGCCCGGCAGGCGACGTCGGCGGCCTGCAGCTTGGTGCCCATGCCGCCGGTGCCGAGGCCGGAAACGCTGTCGCCCGCAATAGCGCGCAGCGCGTCATCAATGCCGTAGACATCTTTAATCAGCTCGGCCTGCGGGTTGTTGCGCGGATCGGCGGTAAATAGCCCCTGTTGATCGGTCAGCAAAAGCAGCTTATCGGCTCCGGCCAGAATCGCCGCCAGCGCCGAGAGGTTATCGTTATCGCCGACTTTAATCTCCGTGGTCGCCACGGCGTCGTTCTCGTTAATCACCGGCACGATGTTGTTATCAAGCAAAGCGCGCAGCGTGTCGCGGGCGTTGAGGAAGCGCTCGCGGTCTTCCATATCGGCGCGGGTCAGCAACATCTGACCAATATGAATACCGTAAATGGAGAAGAGCTGCTCCCAGAGCTGAATCAAACGGCTCTGGCCGACGGCTGCCAGCAGCTGTTTTGAGGCGATGGTGGCGGGCAGTTCCGGGTAGCCCAGGTGCTCACGCCCGGCGGCGATAGCGCCGGAGGTAACAATTACTATGCGATGCCCGGCGGCGTGCTGCTGCGCGCACTGGCGCACCAGCTCCACAATATGGGCGCGGTTCAGGCGACGGGAACCGCCCGTTAAAACACTGGTGCCGAGTTTTACCACCAGCGTCTGGCTGTCACTCATGATTCTCTGCCGTTTTTAGAAAAAATAAGAAGTTTATTAGTAATCAGACGTTGTAACAGGAGTGAGCGCGCTTGCCAACCGCCAGCGTGAATCGACCACTTTTTTGTTGCGCGGGATCAGCAAGCGTAGCGGCAGAGTTTGACAATTTTATGGCAAACACAAAAAAACATAACTTTTTCAAATTACTCTTACTTTGTCATAAATGTTTCATTTCAGAGCGTTACAACCCTTCCTGTTTTTCACGGGGCGAGAGCCCAGCGAATAGTGGCGCGTTAGTTCAATCAGGAATTCAAAATGAAAAAGAGCACTCTGGCATTAATGGTACTGGGCGTTGTTGCATCGGCTTCTTCTGTTCACGCGGCGGAAGTCTATAACAAGAATGGCAACAAACTGGACGTGTACGGCAAAGTAAAAGCCATGCACTACTTCAGTGATGACACCAACAACGACGGTGACAAAACCTACGTGCGTTTCGGCTTCAAAGGTGAAACCCAGATTAACGACCAGCTTACCGGTTTCGGCCGTTGGGAATCTGAATTCGCCGGTAACAACGATGAAACCACCTCGGGTCAGAAAACCCGTCTGGCCTTTGCCGGTCTGAAAATCAAAGATTTTGGTTCTATCGATTACGGTCGTAACCTCGGCGTGCTCTACGACGTGGCTTCCGTGACCGATATGTTCCCGGAGTTCGGCGGCGACTCGCTGACCCGTACCGATAACTTTATGACCAAGCGTACCACTGGCGTGGCGACCTACCGCAACACCGACTTCTTCGGCATGGTGGATGGCCTGGACATGACCCTGCAGTACCAGGGTAAAAACGAAAACGGCCGTAGCAGCATCATCAAGCAGAACGGCGACGGCTGGGGCACCTCTCTGGCCTACGATTTCGGTGGCAGCCCGGTCACTATTATTGGTGCTTACGCCAACTCTGATCGTACTAACGCGCAGAACACCGCACTGGCGCTAGGCCGTGGTCAGAATGCCGAAGCCTGGGCGACCGGCGTGAAATATGACGCCAACAACGTCTACCTGGCGACTTTCTACTCCGTGTCGTACAACATGACGCCGGTCTCCTCTTCGCTGGGCTTTGCCAACAAAGCGCAGAACTTTGAAGCCGTTGCGCAGTACCAGTTCGACTTCGGCCTGCGTCCGTCCGTGGGCTACGTGCTGACCAAAGGCAAAGATATGGAAAACGGTATTGGCGACGAAGATCTGGTGAACTACATCGACGTTGGCGCCACTTACTACTTCAACAAAAACTTCTCGGCGATGGTCGATTACAAAATCAACCAGATCAAAGACGACAACAAACTGGGCATTGCTGACGACGACATCGTTGCCGTTGGTGTGACCTACCAGTTCTAAACCCTGTAGTGACCCTCGTTATATGAAATGCCCTCGGTTGAGGGCATTTTTTTCCCGTCTGCTGGGAGAAAGCAGGCCAGTGCCTGTTCATGCCCGGCGTGCGAAGAGCAGCCGGGCATTTTTTATCGGGGACGTTATGCGGGGAGTTTTAACTTCTCTTTGAAGTCATCGGCAGGTTCAAGCTTCAGCTCAAGGGAGGCTAAGAGCGTACGCGCGCGCTCATGGAAGTCGCGCAGCGTTTTTTCCAGACGGTCGACCACTTCCTGGTCTTTGATAGCGGTGGGTTTCCAGTGCCCCTCTTTGTCGAAGAGCCCAAAGTGGTAGCGATAGGTAAAGCGCTTCTCCTGCGCCTCCATTTCCATCCACCATCCCCAAAACTCGCGTTTTTCCGGCGCGGGTTTCACATTCACGCAAACTGCCAGGCAATCAAAGAAAAAACGGTTTTCTTCGCACTGCTCTTCGCGGATATAAGGTCCTAGCGCAGTAAACTTTTTAATCAACCTGCTTTTCGGATGTCCACTTGGTAACGTCATTGCGATCTCCTTTTGTGATGCAACTGTTTTACCAAATCAATGGAATTTCTCAAAGTATTAACCGAACTGATGGTTGATCCAGTCAACAATCTTCCTAAGCGCAGCGTCAAAATTGCGATAAACCGGGTTAAACGGGATATCGAGCAGCTTTCCATTGCTGGATGAAGAGGTGATTAACCGCGACTCCGCCTCCGGGCTGAAGGGATCGTTTTGCCAGAAACCGGAGAGCATCGGCGTCGGGCAGCGGCGGCCCAGTAACCCCTGCGTTTTTAATGAATAGCGGTTAAGTTCGACGCGCAGCGCCTCATCGGAAGCGTCATGCATGCCTAAACGGCTGGCGAGCACATCGAGATACATCTCCGGCACATCGCCCTGGCGCAGCGGCTCGCTGAGCAGGGAATGCACCACCGGCCCGAGGCAGGCCACCGCTTTCAGGCGCGACGCCTCAAGATAGGCCAGCCGCACCGCCACGTTGGCACCAAAACGGAAACCAAAGGCCGCCACGCGGGTGTGATCGATCCATGGAATGTTCGGCAATGCCTGGAGCGCATGCTGATGCAGCAGGCTGGAGTCCTGGGTCAGCTTCCATTTGCTGGAGAAGCCCACCGAGGGCATATCGAGCGTCAGCATGGCAATGCCTTTCGGGGCCAGGTAGCGCTCATAGAGGGTGTAGTAATCGATCTGCAAGCCATCCAGCCCGCCGCACATCAGCACCGTCGGAAAGGGACCTTCGCCTTCCGGCATATGCAGAAAGCCGGTGACCGGCGCGCCGCCGGGAATGGCGAACTCCAGCTCTTTAATGCTGCCCGGCAGGCGCTGCGCGGCCTCTTCATAGGCGCGGTTGGCCAGCGCCTGCGCCTGCTCGGCCAGGCTATCGCCTTTGATGTGCGGATAGGCCGCGATGCTATATAAGTTAGAGGCGTGCAGCCAGTGGCGGCCGCTCAGCGTGCTGTCGGTCTCCTGCATCGCTTTTTGCTGCCAGCTCATCGCCTGCGCGGACCATTCGTAGATCCAGTTGCCGTTGCGGTAGCCGACCACCGTATCGAGCAGTTCCGCGTCGGTGCGCTCGGCCTGGCTCATCACGATGCGCGCCTGCACTTCGAGGATCTCCCGCGCGTCGATGCCGCGCCAGATCCACATCAGCCGGTTGATCATCCGGTACCACTGCGGCACGTTTTTGCCATCCAGCGCGGACTGCACGGGCGGCTGCACGCCAGGGTTAAAGCGGCGCACCAGCGTCGAGGTCTCAGGGTATTTAAAGCGGGGTTTGAACAGCGTTTCGCTAAGATTTGACTGGGGCATGGCGCGCAGCTCCTTAAAATTCACCGGAGGGCATTGTAACCCGTGACGCGCCAAAAAGAACAACGCCCGGCAGAACCGGGCGTGTGTACAACAGGAGGGATTAACGGCCGCTAATTGGCGGAACGAAGGCTACGCCCATATCCCACGGCTGCTCAATCCAGGTATCCTGCGGGATATCAATCACATAATCATTCACCAGCGGGCGACCGGCCGGCTTGGCGAAGATAGTGACAAAATGTGCTTTCGGGTACATTTCGCGGATCGCGACGGCGGTGCCGCCGGTATCCACCAGATCGTCAATCACGATAAAGCCTTCGCCGTCGCCTTCCGCGCGCTTCAGTACTTTCAGTTCGCGCTGGTTGTCGTGGTCATAGCTGGAGATACAAACGGTATCGACATGACGAATACCCAGTTCACGCGCCAGCAGCGCGCCTGGAACCAGACCGCCACGGCTTACGGCGATAATGCCTTTCCACTGTTCTGAAGGCATTAAACGGGCAGCAAGTTTGCGGGCGTGAATCTGCAACATGTCCCAGGTGACGACGTATTTTTCGCTCATGTGAAGTGTCCCAGCCTGTGTTTTACGGCTTAAAAAGTGTTCGAGGGGGAAATAGGTTGCGCGAGATTATAGAGATCTGACGCGCTAAAAACCAGTCTTACCCGGCATCGCCGCCGCTTTTTCCCCAATCCCGTGCTCGCGCTGTCGCCATAAAGTGGTATTCTCAACCGCATCTCGCAAGAGGGTCTTGCGATTCGTTTATCTAACCCGCGACCTGCACGCAACCTGTTCGCAGGCGCTTTTAAGGAGACTCATCGTGTCTGAACTGTCTCAACTATCTCCGCAGCCGCTGTGGGATATTTTTGCCAAAATCTGCTCAATTCCGCACCCCTCTTACCATGAAGAAGAGCTCGCCGAACACATTATGGGCTGGGCGAAAGAGCAAGGCCTGCACGCAGAGCGCGACCAGGTCGGCAATATCCTGATCCGCAAACCGGCCACCCCCGGGATGGAAAACCGCAAGCCGGTCGTGCTGCAGGCGCACCTCGATATGGTGCCGCAGAAGAACAACGACACAGAACACGACTTCACCAAAGATCCGATTCGCCCCTATGTTGACGGCGAGTGGGTAAAAGCGCGCGGCACTACGCTCGGCGCGGATAACGGCATCGGTATGGCCTCTGCGCTGGCGGTGCTGGCAGACTCCACCGTGCAACACGGCCCGCTGGAAGTGCTGCTGACCATGACCGAAGAAGCGGGCATGGATGGCGCATTCGGCTTACAGGCGAACTGGCTGCAGGCAGATATCCTGATCAACACCGATTCTGAAGAAGAGGGTGAGATCTATATGGGCTGCGCGGGCGGTATCGATTTCATCACTACCCTGCCCCTGACCCGCGAAGCGGTGCCTGCCGGTTTTGAAACCGTCAAACTGACGCTGAAAGGGCTGAAAGGCGGCCACTCCGGCGCGGATATCCATTTAGGTCTGGGCAACGCCAACAAACTGCTGGCGCGCTTCCTCGCCGCGCACGCCTCTGAGCTGGATCTGCGTCTGCTCGACTTCACCGGCGGTACGCTGCGTAACGCCATTCCGCGCGAAGCGTTCGCCGTGATTGCCCTGCCGGCCGATAAAGCCGCCCAGCTGAAAAGCCTGGCGGATGAGTACCAGGCGATCCTGAAAAACGAGCTGGAAGCGAAAGAGAAGAATCTGGTGGTGCTGGTCGACAGCGTAAGCAGCGACAAAGCAGCGCTGACCGTCCAGTCGCGCGATGCATTTGTTCGCCTGCTGAATGCCACACCGAACGGCGTGATCCGCAACTCCGACGTCGCCAAAGGCGTGGTGGAAACCTCGCTGAACGTCGGCGTAGTTACTCTGCAGGACGACAGCGCTGAGATCATCTGCCTGATCCGCTCGCTGGTCGATAGCGGTAAAGATTACGTGGTAAGCATGCTGGAATCGCTGGGTGCGCTGGCCGGTGCGAAAACCGCGCCGAAGGGCGGCTACCCGGGCTGGCAGCCGGATGCCCAGTCGCCGGTGATGGCGCTGGTGCGTGAAACCTATCAGCGTCTGTTCAACAAGATGCCGAACATTCAGATTATCCACGCCGGTCTGGAGTGTGGTCTGTTCAAAAAACCCTATCCGGAGATGGATATGGTGTCGATTGGGCCGACCATTACCGGCCCGCATTCGCCGGATGAGCAAGTGCATATCGAAAGCGTCGGCCACTACTGGACCCTGCTGACCGAACTGCTGAAATCTATCCCGGCTAAATAAGCCTGCTGTCCGCGCCGCCCGGCGCGGACATTTTCCTTTCGTTACTGCGCTTTAAACCCTGGCCCCTTAAAGGTGCGCACCGGGTTGCCGCGTTCTATCTGATGATGAAACAGCCTGCGTTCCGACTTCAGCGCCGCGCGCTCGTCATCCTGCGCCTGCTCCAGACGGTGCGAAATCAGCAGCATCGCCAGCCGCTTATTCGCATGCTGACTGCGCTCCGACTGCACTTTCACGCTGATGCCGGTGGCAATATGCGTGGCGCGCACGGCGGAATCGGTTTTATTCACGTGCTGCCCGCCCGGCCCGGATGAGCGCAGCGTCTCAAAGCGAATCGCGCTATCCTGCAAGGCCGTCTGCGGAATAAACTCCGCCACGCCAATAAACCAGTTCTTCCGTGCATGATTGGCGCGATAGGGGCTTGGGCAGATCCACTGCACCGTGCCGCACCAGCGCGCACTCAGCGCCTGCGCATTTTCGCCATCGAGTGAGACCAGCACCGAGCGGTAAGCCCCCGGCTGGCGCGCCGCTTCCGTTTCGATCACCGCCAGCGACACCTTTTGCGCCTCAGCCTCTTCCATCAGCCGCGCTAACGCTTTACCCACTGCCAGGCAGCACTCATCAGGCCCCTGCGCGGAGGAGAGTTGCAACAGTCTCATTCGCCCGCCCCTCCGCTCACTTTCAGGGTTAACATCGGGCGCAACCGCGCAACCGGCGTCACCAGATCGGCCTCGACCAGGCACTCAAGCACGCTCTCAACGGACTTATAGGCTTGCGGCGCTTCTTCATAGATCAACTGACGATCGCGGCAAATCACCCGGCTGCCGAGCGGCGTACGCGCCAGCTGCGCCGGGGTGAACTTCCCGGACAAGCGACCTTTGCACTCGGTGCGCATCCATTTGCGTCCCGCGCCGTGCGCCAGCGAATAGAGGCTCACCTCGCTCACTTTCGGCATCACCAGCCAGCTGTGATCGCCGCGTGAACCGGGGATCACCACCAGGCCCTGCCCGTCCGGCGTCGCCCCTTTGCGATGCAGCCAACCGGCTTCACCGCCCACGCTGCAGGCTTCAACAAAGTTGTGCGCCACATCGAGCAGCGCTTCGCCATCGGCGTTGAGATGATCGAGAATGCGCCGCGCAATCAGCGCCCGGTTGATGCGGGCAAAGTTAAGCGCGTCATTGTGCTCGGCAAGATAGTGGCGAGCCGCGTCGCTCCCCTCCACCAGCCCGGCGTGCGAGAAGGCATCGACGTGACGACGCAAAATCTGCTGCCCCAGCCCGCGTGAACCGCTGTGGGCCAGTAACAGCAGGCGCTGCTCATCGAGGCCGCTTTGCGCAAACAGCGCCGCATCGGTCACGCTATCGACCTGTTGCAGCTCGGCAAAGTGGTTGCCGCCGCCAATCGATCCCAGCGCGGCGCGCCAGGGGTGGTTTTGCCACGCATCCGGCACCGCTTCATCCAGCCAGTCGGCAGAGGCGCTATCGCCCAGCGCGCTGAGGCGTTTTTCGACCTTATCAGCGTTATATTTGCGCCGTACCAGGTCGGTCTGCCACAGCGCCATGCCGCAGCCGATATCGTTCCCGACCAGCGCCGGGTAGAAACGCCCGGTGGAGAAAAAGGCCGCGCCAATCGGGTAGCCGCGACCGGGGTGAAGATCCGGCATGCCGACGACGCGCGTCATACCCGGCAGTGCCGCAGTGGTGTGTAATTGCTGGATCGCTGAACCTTCGATCCACAGGTTTTCCGACGCAATATAGGAGATCGCGTCTGAGATATGACAAACAGAATTGCCCATATACCAATCCATATGTAGAGAAATAAAAGGAATTGGCAGACGAAACCAGGGGCAAGTTTTGGAGAAATTAAGCCTGGAGAGGTCTGCAAAGAGAAATCAGGGCATGGTGTGTCATGGTGAACCTCCTTTGCAGTTAACAGGGAATGAATAAACGCCGGGGATAATAAAGAAGCGGGCGGGAATTTACCAGCGCAAATTCTGGTAGGGTTACAGCCCCAGCACCAGCTGGCGCTCAAGCTGCGGATCGAGCAGTGTGACGTGCAGGCCGACAAGACGGACGCCGCGCCCGCCGCGTCGCTCATCCCACGCCTGGCGCGCGGTGGCGAGCAGATCCTCTTTATTCAGGCACGGCCAGACATGCTCCTGGGTGGTCTGCTGAAAGTCGTTGAACTTCAGTTTCACCCCCTGGCGGGCGATGCGCAGATCCGGTTTCACCACCGAAAGCCGCCGCTCAAGCTCCGGGTAGAGCCGCTCGATAATCGCCTCGCACTCCTCCCACTGATGAATATCCTCCACCAGCGTGCGCTCGACGCCGACCGATTTTCGCAGCCGCTCGCTGCTGATCTCCCGCTCATCGATCCCCTGGCTGCGCTCCCACAACACGCGGCCAAACTTGCCAAACCGCTTAAGCAGCATGGCGAGATCGCTCTTTTGCACATCTTCGCAGGTGCGCAGCCCCAGGGTCTCCAGCTTGGCCGCTGAGACTTTGCCGACGCCAGGAATTTTGCTCAGCGGCAGCGTACGCAGAAAGGCCGGCACTTCCGCCGGGGTGATCACATATTGCCCGTCGGGCTTGTTGAGATCGGAGGCGATTTTAGCGAGGAACTTCACCGGCGCGATGCCTGCCGAGGCGGTAAGCTGCGTCTCATTAAAGATGGTCTGGCGGATCTCTTGCGCCATCAGCGTCGCGGAGCCGTGGCAGTGCGGGCTGTCGGTAACATCAAGATAGGCTTCATCCAGCGACAGGGGTTCAATCAGCGAGGTGTAGCGCGAGAAGATGTCGCGGATCTGGCGGGAGGCTTCTTTATAGGCGTCGAAACGGCCAGGTAACAGTGTGAGGTGCGGGCAGAGTTTTAGCGCCATCCCGGTTGGCATCGCGCTGCGCACGCCATATTTACGCGCCGGGTAGTTGGCGGTGCTGATGACGCCGCGCTGCACGCGGCTGCCGCCAATGGCAATCGGAATGTCGCGCAGGGCCGGGTTGTCGCGCATCTCTACCGCCGCGAAAAAGCAGTCCATATCGACATGTATGATTTTGCGCATGCGTACACCCTCACAGAACACTGGATAAGTATACAGCACGTTCCAGCGAAATGAGAAGCCAGCCGAGAAACCACTGAAAAGAGGGCAATCCGCTGTTTAATTCCCGGCATTTACTTCCATAATAGTCGTCGCCAAATCGCGCAGGTGGTTGAAAGGCAAAACAGAACACTTTTTGCGCGATGGCGAAAAGAGAATCAACAGGATCGACGGGCGCGGAATCACCGCTATTCGGGGCTTGCGAAAAAATGTCGGAGTGCTAAGGTGAGCGCTCAAAACAGAATTGTCCGAATTCTGGGCATCTTTTGCCGTTCTGGCAAAGTCGTATCCGTTTTATCAAGGAAACACGTTGTATGCGCAAAATCGCATTGTTCATTGCGATGCTTCTGATCCCGTGCGTCTCCTTTGCTGGCCTGGTTGGCAGCAACAGTGCCACTAAGCCGGTAAGCAAAGAGTTTAAACAGCAGTTGATGGGGTCGCCGGTCTATATTCAGATCTTCAAAGAAGAGCGCACCCTTGACCTCTACGTCAAGATGGGCGAACAGTATCAGCTGCTCGACAGCTATAAAATCTGCAACTACTCCGGCGGCCTTGGGCCGAAACGCCGTCAGGGCGATTTTAAAAGCCCGGAGGGGTTCTATTCGGTGCAGCGCAGCCAGCTTAAGCCGGACAGCCGTTTCTACAAGGCAATCAATATCGGCTTTCCGAACAACTTTGACCGCGCCCACGGTTATGAAGGCAAATACCTGATGATTCACGGTGCCTGCGTCTCCATCGGCTGCTACGCCATGACGGATACCGGCATTGATGAGATCTTCCAGTTTGTTACCGCAGCGCTGATTTTCGGCCAGCCGAGCGTGCAGGTGAATATCTATCCGTTCCGCATGACCGATGCGAATATGCAGCGTCACAAATATTCGACCTACGCGGATTTCTGGAAGCAGTTGAAGCCGGGGTATGACTACTTCGCGGCCACCCACCAGCCGCCGATTGTCGCGGTGGTGGATGGACGCTACGTGGTCAGCAAGCCGCTGGCGACCTCCGTGCAGCCTCAGCTGGCGTCAAACTATACGCTCACCGAGGCAAAATAACGCCCACTCGCCTGGCATAATCTTGTGCCAGGTTTCGTTCGCCGTTAACGGCTGCGTCGCAATCACGGTGACCACATCATTCGGTGTGGTCTCACGCTGAAAATCGATCTCCACATCCTGATCCAGCAACTTCGCCACGCCAAACGGCGCGCGCCGGGTAATGCAGAAGAGATTGGTGGAGCAGAACGCCATCACATAGCGCCCGTCCGATAGCAGCATATTGAACACGCCCTTCTCACGCAGCTCCAGCGCCAGCGTCGCAATGTACTTAAACACCGCCCCCATATTGCCCGGCGTGCGCGGGTAGCGCTGCGTCAGCTTGTGCAGCATCCAGCAGAAGGCTTTTTCACTGTCCGTTTCCCCCACCGGGCGGAAGTTGCCGGTCTGCAAAGATTTATAGCCCGTTAATTGACCATTGTGGGCATAGGTCCAGTTACGGCCCCAGAGTTCACGGGTAAAGGGATGGGTGTTTTCCAGCGCCACTTCGCCGCGGTTCGCCTGGCGAATATGGGCAATCACCGAGCAGGATTTAATCGGGTACTCCTGCACCAGCTTAGCGACGGGCGAGTTGTAGCTTGGTTGCGGATCTTTGAAGGTGCGACAGCCTTTGCCTTCGTAGAAGGTGATACCCCAGCCATCTTTATGCGGTCCGGTTCCCCCGCCGCGCTGGACGAGACCGGTAAAACTAAAGCAGATATCGGTCGGCACATTAGCGCTCATCCCGAGCAGTTCGCACATAGTCACCTCCACAACCGCCTCACTCTGAGAAGGCGTTATTGTTGCAGCCCGTCAGGCACGGGCAGCGCCGCGATTAACTGCGAAGTCACGCAGGAACGGTGAGCACTGCCCGGGCTGAACAGGGCAAAGAAAAAGCCTGCTTTACGCCTTATCCATCTCTTTTTCGATCAGCTGAATCAGGATATGGATCACTTTGATATGGATCTCCTGAATGCGATCGGCATAGCCAAAGTGCGGAACGCGAATTTCGATATCCGCAGTCCCGGCCATTTTGCCGCCATCTTTGCCGGTCAGGGTGATCACTTTCATCCCCTTCTCACGCGCCGCAGCAATCGCTTTGATCACGTTGCCAGAGTTACCGGAGGTGGAGATCCCCAGCAGCACGTCGCCTTCGCGGCCAACGGCTTCCACATAGCGGGAGAATACATAGTCGTAACCGAAGTCGTTGCTGACGCAGGAGATATGGCTGACGTCAGAGATGGCGATCGCCGGGTAGCCAGGACGGTTTTCACGGTAGCGCCCGGTTAACTCCTCGGCGAAGTGCATCGCATCACAGTGCGAGCCGCCGTTACCGCAGGACAACACTTTGCCACCGGCTTTAAAGCTGTCGGCCAGCAGCACCGCCGCGCGCTGAATAGCGTGAATATTGGCTTCATCTTTCAAGAAGTTCGCCAGCGTTTCCGCCGCTTCGTTCAGTTCGTTACGAATAAGATCCTGGTACATGAGGATATCCTTCAGCATAAATGTAAATAACACTGCGCAGTGTACCGGATAGCCTTTCAGCCGAGAAGCTAAAGCCATCCCTCCCGCCGCCGTTTTCATTTTCCGTGCGCAAAATGGCCTCAACAATGTGAACCAGGTTGTAATTATTTTGTAAACACATTGCTAAAAGAAATGACATCCACTACAAACAATACATCACAAGTGGTCAGACCTCCTACAAGAAGGGAGCTTTTCGTTATGATGATTTTGAGTATTGTCGCAACGCTCGTTCTGCTCGGTGTGCTCTTCTATCACCGCGTCAATCTGCTGCTCAGCAGCGTGATCCTGCTGGCATGGACCGCAGCCCTCGGGCTGGCGGGCCTCTGGTCTCTCTGGATGCTGGTGCCGGTGGCGCTTATCCTCCTGCCATTGAACTTCACGCCGATGCGTAAATCCTTTATCTCCGCGCCGGTGTTTCGCGGTTTCCGCAAAGTGATGCCGCCGATGTCGCGCACGGAAAAAGAGGCCATCGACGCAGGCACTACCTGGTGGGAAGGCGATCTGTTTCGCGGTAACCCGGACTGGAAAAAGCTGCACAACTACCCGCAGCCGCGCCTGACCGCAGAAGAGCAGGCCTTTATCGACGGCCCGGTTGAAGAGGCGTGCCGCATGGCGAACGACTTCCAGATCACCCATGAGATGGCGGATCTGCCGCCGGAGCTGTGGGCTTATCTTAAAGAGCACCGCTTCTTCGCGATGATCATCAAAAAAGAGTACGGCGGGCTGGAGTTCTCTGCCTATGCGCAATCCCGCGTGCTGCAAAAACTCTCTGGCGTCTCCGGCATTCTGTCGATCACCGTCGGCGTGCCTAACTCCTTAGGCCCGGGCGAACTGCTGCAACACTACGGCACGCAGGAGCAGAAAGATCACTACCTGCCGCGTCTGGCGCGTGGGCAAGAGATCCCCTGCTTTGCGCTGACCAGCCCGGAAGCGGGTTCCGATGCGGGTGCCATTCCCGATACCGGCGTGGTCTGCATGGGCGAGTGGCAGGGCGAGCAGGTGCTCGGCATGCGTCTGACCTGGAACAAGCGCTACATTACGCTGGCGCCGATTGCCACCGTACTTGGCCTGGCGTTCAAACTCTCCGACCCGGACAAACTGCTGGGCGGCGCAGAAGAGCTGGGTATTACCTGTGCGCTGATCCCGACCTCGACGCCGGGCGTGGAGATTGGCCGTCGTCACTTCCCGCTTAACGTTCCGTTCCAGAACGGCCCGACGCGCGGGAAAGATATCTTTGTTCCGATTGATTACATCATCGGTGGCCCGAAAATGGCCGGTCAGGGCTGGCGTATGCTGGTTGAGTGCCTCTCCGTCGGTCGCGGCATCACCCTGCCCTCCAACTCGACGGGCGGCGTGAAATCGGTCGCGCTGGGTATTGGTGCTTACGCCCACATTCGCCGTCAGTTCAAAGTGGCGATTGGCAAGATGGAAGGTATCGAAGAGCCGTTGGCGCGTATTGCCGGTAACGCCTATGTGATGGACGCCGCGGCGTCGCTGATCACCTACGGCATTATGCTCGGCGAAAAACCGGCGGTGCTGTCGGCAATTGTGAAATATCACTGTACCCACCGTGGTCAGCAGGCAATCATTGATGCGATGGATATTGCCGGCGGTAAAGGCATTATGCTCGGCGAAGGTAACTTCCTTGCCCGTGCTTACCAGGGCGCGCCGATCGCCATCACCGTTGAGGGCGCTAACATCCTCACCCGTACGATGATGATCTTCGGTCAGGGGGCAATTCGCTGCCATCCCTATGTGCTGGAAGAGATGGCCGCCGCGCAGAACAACGACGTTGATGCGTTCGATAAGCTGCTGTTTAAACATATCGGCCATGTCGGCAGTAATGAGATGCGCAGCCTGTGGCTCGGCCTGACGCGCGGTTTAACCAGCGCCTCGCCGACCGGAGATGCCACCAAACGTTACTACCAGCACCTGAACCGCCTGAGTGCCAACCTGGCGCTGCTGTCGGATATCTCAATGGCGGTGCTCGGCGGCAGCCTGAAACGCCGCGAACGCATCTCCGCCCGTCTGGGTGATGTGTTAAGCCAGCTGTTCCTCGCCTCGGCGGTGCTGAAGCGCTATGACGACGAAGGTCGCCAGGAAGCGGATCTGCCGCTGGTGCACTGGGGCGTGCAGGATGCGCTCTACCAGGCTGAACAAGCGATGGTCGACCTGCTGGAGAACTTCCCGAACCGTCTCGTGGCGGGCATGCTGAGCTTTGTCATCTTCCCGACTGGTCGCCACTACCGTGCGCCGTCCGACCGGCTTGACCATAAAGTGGCGAAGATCCTGCAAACGCCAAATGCTACCCGTTCGCGCATCGGTCGCGGCCAATACCTGACCCCGAGCGAGCACAACCCGGTCGGGCTGCTGGAAGAGGCGCTGGTTGATGTAATGGCCGCCGACCCGATTCATCAGCGCATCTGTAAATCGCTGGGTAAAAACCTGCCGTTTACCCGTCTGGACGATCTGGCTAACCAGGCGCTGGCAAGCGGGCTGATTAACCAGGATGAAGCGGCGCTGCTGATTAAAGCGGAAGCGAGCCGTCTGCGCACCATCAACGTCGATGACTTTGAGCCGGACGCGCTGGCGACACAACCGGCGATCCACACGCCGGAAAAGCTGCGCAAGCCGGAAGCCGCCTAAGCGCCTGACGGCTCCCCTCCTCCTTCGACAAAACCCGCAACCCTGCGGGTTTTTTTCGTTTTTTGGCGTGCTACAGTGTGCCGAAGCTGTCTGAAGGGGAGTCGCGATTGTGCCTGGATTAAAAATTACGCTGTTACAACAACCGCTGGCGTGGATGGATGGCCCGGCGAACTTGCGCCATTTTGATGTGCAACTGGAAGGGATTAGCGGGCGCGATGTGATTGTCCTGCCGGAGATGTTCACCACCGGCTTTGCGATGGAAGCCGCCACGCGGTCGTTATCGCAGGAAGAGGTGGTGAGCTGGATGCGCGACAAGGCGCGGCAGACTAACGCGCTGATCGCTGGCAGCGCGGCGCTGCAAACGGAACGCGGGGCGGTAAACCGCTTTTTGCTGGTTGAGCCGCAGGGCGAGGTGCATTTTTACGACAAGCGCCATCTGTTCCGCATGGCGGATGAGCATCACCACTATCAGCCGGGCGAAGCCCGCGTGATAGTCGAGTGGCGCGGCTGGCGCATTATGCCGCTGGTCTGCTACGACCTGCGTTTTCCGGTCTGGTCGCGCAACCGCGATGAGTACGATCTGCTGCTCTATGTCGCTAACTGGCCTGCGCCGCGCTCCCTGCACTGGCAGTCGCTGCTGCAGGCCCGCGCGATTGAGAACCAGGCCTGGGTGGCAGGCTGTAACCGGGTTGGCAGCGACGGGAATGGTCACCACTATCGCGGCGACAGCCGGGTGATTAGCCCGCAAGGGGAGATCGTCGCCAGCGCCGACGCGCACCTGGCAACGCGCATCGACGCCGAGATGTCACTCACCGCGCTGAAAGAGTACCGCACCCAGTTCCCCGCCTGGCAGGACGCCGATCCCTTTACTCTGGAATAATTCGTAGGCCGGATAAGCGTTTACGCGCCATCCGGCAATATCTCCGCGGCACCGATTGCCGGATGGCGGCTACGCCTTATCCGGCCTACCAAAACGAGCCTAAAGCGACACCAACGTTGCTTTTACCTGCGGTATTACAGCGGCGGTGTTGACCCCCGCTGAAATCGGCGAACCGAAGCGTGAGTGACAAGGTCTGGACGCCATGGATGGCGGACAGAGGCGAACCGAGACAGGATGTCGAGTCGAGCCGGCCGTAGTCAGACACGCGGGAGGTGAGCGCAGTGCGCAGCACCGATTTCCTCGCGGGGCCGCGGGGATTGACAAGGGGAGCGCGGCCGCTTCCCTTGTCCCGTTCACCGCACCGGTGATAAAAAAATACCGCCGCACGCATGGTGAACGGAACCCTTCCACCAATGCCCCATGCAAACCCCATTACCGGATGGCGCTCACGCTTATCCGGCCTACGGGAGCGGAGCCCCCTTAACTCACCAATGCCTGCCCATCTTTGCGGCTCTCGGTGGCGGCAACGTACTGCCCCTCCGGCATCCGGTAAATCACCTGCGCGCCGCCGAAATTGTACCCCGCCTGCGGGTCCTCAACGGTAATCTGATGCCCACGATCGCGCAGCGCAGCGATCACATTGTGCGAGAAGGTCGACTCGACAATCACTTCCCGCCCGCGTACCACGCGCCAGCGCGGGGCATCAATCGCCGCCTGCGGGTTCTGCCCGTGCTGCATAATGCGCAGCGCCATCTGCATATGCCCCTGCGCCTGCATCGGCCCGCCCATCACGCCAAAGGACATCAGCGGTTTGCCGTCTGCCCCCATCGCAAAGCCGGGAATAATGGTGTGGAACGGGCGCTTACTGCCCGCCAGCGCATTCGGGTGTTTCGGATCGAGCACAAAGCCGCAGCCACGGTTTTGCAGGCTGATTCCGGTCTCCGGCACCACCACGCCCGAGCCAAAGCCCATAAAGTTGGACTGAATAAACGACACCATCATGCCGCTGGCATCTGCGGTTGAGAGATAAACCGTGCCGCTCTGCGTCGGCGAACCGTAGACAAAATCGGAGGCTTTATCGGGGTCGATCAACGCCGCGCGGGTTTTCAGGTAACTGTCGCTGAGCAGCAGGTCAGCGGCGAACTCAAGGTGATCTTCATCGGCGATATAACGATCGAGATCCGCCAGCGCCAGCTTCATCGCCTCAATCGACAGATGCAGCGACTGCACCGAATCGGGATCGTAACGGCCAATATCGCACTGCTCAAGAATGCCAAGGGCAATCAGCGTCGCAATCCCCTGCCCGTTCGGCGGCAGCTCCTGCACCGATCCACCGGCAAAATCGCGCGACAGCAGCGAGACCCAGTTAGCTTCATGATTCGCCAGATCCGCTTCGCTCAGGTGTGCGCCGTGCTGCTTTGCAAAGGCGGCGATCTTCTGCGCCAGCTCGCCGCGATAGAAGGCTTCACCGTTGGTCTCGGCAATCAGCTCCAGCGTGCGCGCCTGCGCCGGGTTACGAAAGATCTCGCCGATTTTCGGCGCCCGGCCTTCAGGGGCAAAACATTCGCTAAAGCCCGGCTGATCTTTCAGCTTGTCATAGCCGCGCTGCCAGAGATGACCAATCAGCGGCGAGACGGGAAAACCGTTACGGGCATACTCAATTGCCGGTTGCGCGAGCGTGGTGAGCGGCAGCGTGCCGAAGCGCTCTGCCAGCGCCACCCAGCCGGAAACCGCGCCGGGCACCGTTACCGCGTCCCAGCCAATCTCCGGTACCGCGTCAAGACCGGCAAAGAGATCCGCATGCCAGCTGGCGGGCGAGCGGCCAGAGGCGTTCAGCCCGTGCAGCTCCTTGCCATCCCAGACGATGGCAAACGCATCGCTGCCTATGCCGCAGCCGGTCGGTTCTACCACCGTTAGCGCCATTGCCGCGGCAATCGCCGCATCCACCGCGTTACCGCCCTGCTGCAACATACGCATTCCGGCCTGTGCTGCCAGCGGCTGCGACGTTGCCACCGCATTTTGCCCAATCATCGGCGCGCGGCGTGAGGCGTAACCGACGCTAAAATCAATCGCTTTAGTCATGCAAACTCCTTAGTCGTGGCGCGGATCGAGCGCGTCGCGCAGCCCGTCGCCGAGTAAATTGAATCCCTGCACGGTGAGGAAGATCGCCACACCGGGAAAAATCGACATCCACGGCGCCTGCTCGAGGAACCCTTTTGCCGTGTTAAGCATTGCGCCCCACGAGGGGTATGGCGGCTGCTGCCCGAGGCCGAGAAACGAGAGGCTCGCTTCGGTAATGATCGCCGAGGCGATGGCGAGCGTGGCCTGCACCAGAATCGGCGACATCACGTTGGGCAGCACATAGCGCACGATGATCCAGCGATCCGGCAGACCGATGGCCCGCGCGCCGTCGATATACTCTTCATTACGAATGGCGATCACCTGGCCGCGCGTCAGGCGGGCAAAGATCGGCATCGCCGAAAGGCCAATGGCGATCATCGCGTTGGTCAGGCTTGGGCCGAGAAACGCGCCGAGGGCAATCGCCATAATCAGAAATGGGCAGGCGAGCAGCGCTTCAATAACGCGCGAAATCACCCCATCCCACATCCCCTGAAAATAACCGGCCAGCAGACCGAGCGGCACGCCAATCACCACGGCGATCACCACCGAGACACAGCCCGCCAGCAGCGAGGTGCGTGCGCCCCACACCATGCGCGAGAGAATATCGCGCCCCAGCTCATCGGTGCCGAACCAGTGGAGCACCGAGGGGGCTTTACGCACCGCCAGAAAGTCAGCTTTGACCGGATCAAACGGTGCGATCCACGGTGCCAGCAGCGCGATAAGTACAAAGATGCCAACAATCACCGCGCCAAGCACCGCGCTTTTGTTGGCGAGAAATTTCTTTAGCACCCGGTTTTCATTGCGCGGCAGCGCAGCCGCCGCACCGACAGAGGTGAGTTCCGCCATTATTCGCTCCGCATTTTCGGGTTGATCAACACATACAGCACGTCGGCCAGCAGGTTGAGGGCGAGAAAACCGATCGCCACCACCAGCACCACGCCCTGCACCACCGCGTAGTCGCGGTTAAAAACGGAATCGACAATCATCTTGCCGAAGCCGGGAATGGTAAACACCTGCTCGGTAAGCACCGCGCCGCCGAGTAACTCGCCGAACAGCAGCGTTGTCAGGGTGATCACCGGCACCAGCGCGTTACGAAAGGCGTGTTTCATGATCACCGCTTTCGGCAGCAGCCCTTTGGCCCGCGCGGTGCGGATGTAATCCGCTTTCAGCACCGCAATCATCGACGCGCGGGTGTGGCGCATCAGCGTCGCCGCAAGGCCGGTGCCGAGCACCAGCGACGGCAGCAGCAGCGTGCGCAGGTTTTGCAGCGGATCTTCCGCAAAGGGCACAAAGCCTGAAGCGGGCAGCCACTGCAAATTGACCGAGAAGATAAGGATTAACAAAATCCCCAGCCAGAAGTGCGGCACCGAAATTCCCGAGATGGCGACAAAGTTGGTGCCGTGATCGATCCAGCTGCTCTTATTCACCGCCGCGAGGATGCCCATGCTGATGCCGACCAGCAGCGCGATGATCATCGCCAGCAGCGACATCTCCAGCGTCACCGGCAGCTTGGCGGCAATCAGATGGGTCACCGGCTCCTGCGTACGTAAGGAGACGCCCAGATCCCCCTGCAACGCGCGGGTCAACCAGTGGAAATACTGCACCGGAATCGGTGCATCCAGGTTCAGCTCCGCGCGCAGCTGAGCGATCACCGCCGGATCGCGCTCCTCGCCGAGCATGGCGGTAAGCGGGTCGCCGGGCAGCAGCTTCTGCAACCCGAACACCATCATGCTCACCAGCAGCAGGGTCGGCACCGCGAGCATCAGGCGTTTGCAAATCAGTTCCAGCATGGTCTCTCCTTACGGCTGACGGGTTATTTGGCGAAGCTCAGACCCGCCAGACGCACAATGCCGTCCGGGTAAGGGGTAAAGCCCTGCACTTTTTTGTTCAGCCCGAACAGGCGCGGCTCAAAGTAGAGGTAGGCAATCGGCATATCCGTCTGCAGCTGTTTCACCACTTTTTCGTACAGCGCCTGACGGGTGGCGGGATCGTTCTGCGTCCGCGCCTCGGTCAGCCATGTGTCGACCTGAGCGTTGCTGTAGCGGCCATCGTTGAGCGCGCCTTTGCTGTGTACAAAGCCAAAGATGCTGCCATCAGGGTCCGGGCGACCAGACCAGCCGGAGAAGCTGAGCTGATAATCACCGCTCTGCTGTCTGTCGAGCAGGGTGGCGAATTCGGTCATCTGCAGGTTGATGTTGAAGCCCGCTTCGGCGGTCATCGCTTGCAGCACCTGGCCCACCTGCTGCGAGGTCGGGTTATTCGGCACCAGCAGCGAGACGGTCAGCGGCGTTTTCACCCCGGCGGCCTGCAACAGCGCTTTCGCTTTCTCCACATCACGCGGCGCAACCGGCAGCTTGACGTGATACGGGCTGACCGGTGAGAAGGCCTGGTTTGCCGGGGTATAAAGCCCTTCGAACACCACCTGATTGAGGGCGTCGCGGTCGATAGCCAGCGAGAAGGCTTCGCGCACGCGCGCATCTTTAAAGGGATCGTTGGCCGGCACTTTACCGTTATTGATATTAAACGTGATGCCCTGATAACCGAGGCCGGTCACCTTCGCCAGTTGCAGCTTGCTGTCGCCCTGCACGGTTTTCACGTCGCTGGCAGCAATGCCTTCCGTCAGATCGAGATCGCCCGCGCGCAGGTTCGCCAGCCGCACGGAGGCATCCGGGATCGGCAGATAGACCACTTTGTCGAAGTGGTACGCGCCTTTGTTCCAGTAGTTATCGAAGCGCGTCAGCACAATGCGATCCTGCGAGACGCGGCTGTCGAATTTATAGGGGCCAGAGCAGACCGGGTGCGCGGCGAAATTGGCTTTCTTCGCCGCTTCCGGTGCCAGCATCGCGCCAGCGCGGTCGGTGAGCTGCATCAGCAGCGCCGAGTCCGGCGTTTTCAGGTGCAGGGCGATCTGCATCGGCCCGGTCACTTCAACAGATTCCACCGAGGATAGTTCGCTTTTGCGCAGCGAGCCAGGCAGCGTCAGGGCGCGGTCGAGGCTATATTTTGCCGCCGCGGCGTCAAACTTCTCGCCATCGTGGAAGGTGACCCCTTCGCGCAGGGTCATGGTCAGGGTTTTGCCATCTTCGCTCCATGTCCACGCCGTGGCGAGGCCCGGCACCACTTTCAGATTGGCGTCGACATCCACCAGCCGGTCGCAGAGTGAGGCAAAGACAAAGCGCCCGTAGTAGGTGCGCGCCAGATGCGGATCGAGCATATCGGGATCGGCGCCGAGGCCCACTTTCAGCACACTTTCAGCGTGGGTCGGCAGCGCCGCGCCCAGCAACATAACGCTTCCCAGAACGGTCAACAGAGAATTTCGCACAATCATTATTGTTTCCTTTAACGGGACGAGTGAGAGGCTGCCTGTTCAAACAGCGCGCGGCGGCGCAGGAAGGCGGCGGAAGGTGGAGCAATCTGGATAACGCTGCGATCGCGGTTAATCTCCTGCCAACGATGGCAGGCCACCTGGCGACCGCCGTCGAGCAGCTGGTTAATCGGCTCAAGCTGGCGGCACTCATCGCTGACATAGGGGCAGCGGGTGTGAAAACGGCAGCCCTGCGGCGGATTAGCCGGGTTGGGCAGATCGCCCTGCAACAGCGGCGTTTGCCGCTCAAGACCTGGCTGCGTCTGCGGTGCGGAGGCGATGAGCGCCTGGGTGTAGGGGTGCAACGGGGCGTCGAAAATCTCTTCAACCGTTGCCATCTCAACAATCTGCCCGAGATACATCACCGCCACCCGGTCGCTCATATGGCGGATCACCGCCAGACCGTGAGCGACGATAATCATCGTCAGGCCAAACTGCTGTTTGAGGTTCTCCAGCAAATTGACCACCTGCGCCTGCACCGAGACATCGAGCGCCGAGACCGGCTCATCGCCGAGCAGCAGTTTCGGCCCCGAAGCCAGCGCGCGAGCAATGCCGATACGCTGGCGCTGGCCGCCGGAAAACTCATGGGGGTAACGGCGCGCCCAGGCGGAGGGCAGCCCGACAGTGGAGAGCAGTTCCGCTACGCGCAGCTGGCGATCGCTTTTGCCCATCTTCTGGTGCAGCCACAGCGGCTCGCCGACGATCTGCTCAACGGTCATGCGCGGGTTGAGAGAGGCAAAAGGGTCCTGAAAGATAATTTGCAGCTCGCGGCGCAGCTGGTTAACACGCGCGCCGCTGGCATGGGTGATCGCCTCACCCTGGTAGTAAACCTCGCCTTCGGAGGCGGCCAGCAGGCGCAGCAACAGGCGACCGAGGGTCGATTTGCCGGAGCCGGATTCGCCAACAATCGCCAGCGTTTCGCCGGGGTAAACCGTCAGCGAGACGCGATCGACGGCGGTGACATACCGTTTCGGTGCAAAGAGGCGCGATGGCCCGGCAAAGCGTTTGCTGAGATCGTGGGCTTCAAGGATCGGGGTGCTCATGCGGTTTCTCCCAGCGCGATATGCTGTTCAAGGGGCGCGCGGAAACAGGCTACCAGGTGGCCTGGCCCCTGCGGCTGTAAGGTCGGCTTTTCCTGATGGCAGCGCGTCTGCGCAAAGGGGCAACGGGTGGCGAAGCGGCACCCTTTCGGCATCGCTTCCGGCAGCGGCACCGCGCCGGGAATGGTGGAGAGCGGGCCTTTGCGTGCGCCAAGGGACGGAATCGACCCCATCAGGCCAATGGTGTAGGGGTGCTGCGGATCGGCAAAAATCGCCTCAACGCTCCCCTGCTCTACCACCTGACCGGCGTACATCACTGCCACCTGCTGCGCCACTTCTGCCACCACGCCGAGGTCGTGGGTGATCATCAACACCGCTGTGCCGGTTTCGGCCTTCAGGGTGTTGAGCAGGGTAAGGATCTGCGCCTGAATAGTGACATCCAGCGCGGTGGTCGGTTCGTCGGCAATCAGCAGACGGGGATTATTAATCAGCGCCATAGCGATCATCACGCGCTGGCGCATGCCGCCGGAGAGCTGGTGAGGGTAGGCTTTAAGGCGCATATCCGGGGCGGGGATCTGCACTTTTTCGAGTATTTGTAGCGCCGCCGCCATCGCCTCACTGCGCGAGACGTTCTGGTGGCGCATCACCGCTTCACTGAGCTGATCGCCTAACGTGAACGCCGGGTTAAGGGAGGTCATCGGCTCCTGAAAAATCATCGCCAGCGCGTTGCCGCGCAGATCGGCATAGTCACGCGGGGCGAGCTGGCGCAGATCCTGGTCGCGAAAGTGCATCTCGCCGCTGACAATCTGCGCGCTGGTGGGCAGCAGCCCCATTAACGCCAGCGAGGTAATACTTTTCCCGCAGCCCGATTCGCCCACCAGCGCCAGCGTCTCACCGCGTTTTACGCTCAAAGAGATGCCATCTAATACGCTGACCGGCGATCCGGCAAACTGCACCTTCAGGTTGGTTATCCGCAGCACCGGCGCGGGATCGTGAAACGGGATCGTCGTCATGGCATATCGTCCTCAATGTGGATGGCCTGGATCAGGGCGTATTGCAGATCGAGCAGGTGCTCGCGCATCGCCATCGCGGCCGCGGCCGGCTTGCGATCGCGGATCGCCTGCATAATGCGGTGATGATGATCGTTGTAGCGGTCGACCTTCGCCGGGGTACGCGCCAGTTCGCGCAGGTGGTGCCAGGCGGGCTCGCGGCGTACGGCGTCGAGGGTGTCGAACAGGCCAAGCAGCAGGCGGTTACCCGCCGCTTCAGCAATCGCCCGGTGAAAGGCGCTGTCCCACAGTTCATTGAGATCCGGATCTTCAGCGCTGACGTTATCGATGCGCTCAAGCATGCGCTGCATCAGCGCCAGCTGCTCCGGGCTTGCCCGCAGCGCCGCCAGCCGCGCCAGGCCGGGTTCAATCTGTAAGCGCGACTCCATCACTTCCAGCATATTGGTCTGCTGAACCAGCCCTTGTAGCGCAACGGGCGAGGCTGGCGCGGTCGGGCCGGTAAAAGTCCCTTTGCCCTGCTTGCGCCAGATGCGCCCCTCCTCCTCCAGCACGTCGAGGGCGCGGCGGATCTCGCGCCGCCCGACGCCAAACATTTCAGCCAGCTCGCGCTCTGTCGGCAGAGGAGTCCCTGGTGTTGACTCATACTGGTGGATAAGGCCACGAAGCTGTTCAAGCGCTGTGCTGGAGTTCGCCAGATAGCGTGAGGGTTTTTCCATATTGGTTCATCCGCGTTTCGCGTTATCTTTTTATTTCATAACAGCAAGTTATGGCTTTTATGCCTGCTGCCGCTCAGGGTTTATTAAGCAATTTGCGAACCAATAGATCATTGGTTCAGTTATATTTTTGAAATATTTGTTAATACCTTGATTTAAAGATGTTTATTTTTTGCGAGCAGTGGCGGGAAAAGCAGCGCTTGAGAGGATGAAAACCGGCGAATGCACAGTTTTTGTGCAACAAGCGCACCAAAAAAGAGCAAAACGTTCACAAATGCACCGCCCGGTGGTGCGATGCCTGAAAGAGATGAGGGTGTTTGTATTGCCCGATGGCGCTACGCTTATCGGGCCTACGGGTGCGGTGCCTGAGAGAGATGGGGGTTTGTATTGCCCGATGGCGCTGCGCTTATCGGGCCTACGGGTTCGATGCCTGGGTGAGCTGGGTTTTGTAGGCCTGATAAGGCGCAGCCGCCATCAGGCAATCGCGGAAGGACGCGCAATAATCTGCCCGACCGCAAGGCTAAAGGCGCGCAGCGCCTGGGCGACATCATCCTCTGTCACGCTCTCCGCCGGATGGTGGCTGATGCCCCCCGCACAACGCACAAAGAGCATCGCTGACGGCCAGCGTTCGGCAATGGCAATCGCATCATGCCCGGCACCGCTCGGCAACAACAGCGCACGCCCCTGCACTTCCCGCACCGCGTCGCTTAACTGCGCACGCAGAGCTTCATCGCAGGGCGTGGCGGCAATGGTATAAAAAATCTCATGGCTAAAACCCACGCCGCGCCGCGTCGCAATCACCTCTGCCTGATCCAGCAAGCGTTGCAGCAACGCGTCACGCGCCTCATCCTGCGGGCTGCGAATATCGAGCGTCAGGCTTACCGCGCCCGGGATGACATTCACCGCGCCGGGTTCACACTGCAGGGTACCGACGGTGGCAACAATATCCGGCGCGAAGGCCTGGGTGGTCTGCTCAATAAACAGCAGCCATTCGGCGGCGGCGGCCAGCGCATCGCGGCGATGGCGCATCGGCACCGTCCCGGCATGGCCCGCTTCACCAGTAAACCGGGCGTGCAGACGGTGCGCGCCATTAATCGCGCTCACCACGCCGAGGGCGAGATCCTCCTGCTCCAGCACCGGCCCCTGCTCAATATGCAACTCGAGGTAGGCCGAGAAATCCGCCGCCGGTCGCCGGGCGGCAAAAATCGCATCGGCGTTCAGCCCGGCAAGGGCTAACGCCTGCGCCACGCTTATTCCCTGCGCATCTTCGCAGGCGAGCCACGAAGCGGGCCAGCTGCCGGTAAGCCCACGGCTGCCGAGCAGGGCGATATTAAAGCGCGTCCCCTCCTCATCGGCAAAACCGACAATCTCGATCGCCTGCGCCCCGCGAAGCCCGGCACGGTTCAGGGCATCGACCACTTCAATCGCCGCCAGCACGCCGAGCATGCCGTCGTAGCGCCCGGCGTTGCGCACCGTGTCGAGATGGGAGCCGAGCAGCAGCGCCTGCTCGCCCGGCTGCACGGCCTCATAGCGCCCGCAGATATTGCCGACCGCATCCTGCCAGGTGGTCATGCCCGCCTGCTGCATCCACTGCGCGACCAGCGCGTTAGCCTGCAAATGCTCCGACGAGAGATAAATACGGGTCAGCCCCTCTGTGCTTTCGCTTAATTGCGCCAGCGCATCGCAGCGCGCCATTACCCGACCGGCGGCGCAGGCGGCCTCCTCCTGATTCATCATGCGCGTGCTCCTTCATAGACATCCCAGGCTGCCTGCATCGCCGCGCCCTGCACGGTACGAAAACCGAGGCGATTGAGCACCGCTTCCAGCGCGGTGAGGGTTTGCAGGACACAATCTTTGCGCGCGTTATAGCCCATGGTGCCGATGCGCCAAATCTTGCCCTGCAACGGGCCGAAAGAGGTGCCAATCTCAATATGGAAATCGTTCAGCAGCCGCTGGCGCACCTCTTCGCCGTGTACCTCAGGCGGGATCACTACACCGAGCACGTTATTCATCTTGTGGCGAATGTCGCCAAAGACGCCAAGCCCCATCCCCTGGATACCGGCGAGCAGCGCGCGACCGTGCAGTTCGTGGCGGGCAATCAGGTTATCCATCCCCTCCTCCAGCATAATGCGCGCGCATTCGCGGGCGGCGAAGAGCATGCTGGTGGCTTCGGTGTGGTGGTTCAGGCGCTCCGGCCCCCAGTAATCCATCACCATGCCGAGATCGAAATAGTTGGAGTAGATCATCTCCTCACTGCCATCCTCGTGGGCCTCGGTGCGGATCCCCTGCTCAACGCAGCGGCGGGCGCGGATCGCCGCCTCCATGCGCGGGCTTAAGGTGACCGGCGCGCTGCCGGACGGCCCGCCAAGACACTTCTGCAACCCGGCAGAGACCGCATCCAGCCCCCAGGCATCACTCTCCAGCGCGTTGCCGCCGAGTGACGCCGTGGCATCGGTGTAAAACAGCACATCGTGGCGACGGCAGATCTCGCCCAGCTGATCGAGGGGTTGCAGCATCGTGGTCGAGGTGTCGCCCTGCACCGTCAGCAGCAGGCGCGGCTTAACGCGCTTGATCGCCTCTTCAATCTGATCCGGGGTGAAGACGTCGCCCCACGGCACCTCAATGGTATGCACCTCGGCGCGGCAGCGGCGGGCGATTTCACAGAGCAGATGACCAAAGCGGCCAAACACCGGCACCAGCACGCGGTCGCCGGGGCGAATGGCAGAGACGAGGATCGCCTCAATGCCGGCGCGCGAAGTGCCATCCACCAGCATCGTCCAGCGGTTTTCGGTGCGAAAGACGCCGCGATAGAGCGCCATCACCTCATTCATGTAGCCGGTCATCACCGGATCGTACTGGCCGATAAGCTGGCTCGCCATCGCGCGCAGCACGCGCGGATCGGCATTGATCGGCCCTGGCCCCATCAGCAGGCGTTGAGGCGGGTTGATTTGTGAACTATGGAAGAGATCAAACATTGGCACGTCCTTCATCCGGTCAATGAAACAAAAGGTTCTTATTCGCTATTTCTGCAACTAATGTGCCATAGACGGAGGGGACGTGACTGCGGGGTAAACCACAAAAACAGGGGCACAGCGTGCCCCGTAAGGTGTCATCAGCGTGGTGCGAAAGCACCAAAAAAGTGCATCAGCGCGGCTCGAGTTCGTCGAGATCCTGATAGAGCGCAGCGATAGTGTGAATCCGCTGGCGCCCTTCGCTGAGGGTGGTGTGCAGTAGCGCATTGGCGAGAAGATTCACCAGGCTCATGGCGCTGCTGTAGCTGTCGAACGCCGAAACGCTCTCCAGCGGCAGGCCGATATGCCAGCGGCTAACGGCTTTCAGCCCGCTGGCCTGCGCTTCGCTCAGCACCAGCACCGGCACGCCGCGAGCTTGCAGCGTCTCCAGCAGCGGACGCACGCCGCGCGGACGGCGGCGAAACGCCACCATCACCACCATATCCTCCCCGGTGAGATCGACAATCTCTTCTGCCAGCGTCTGCCCCGGCTGCGGCATCACCGCCACCTGCCCGCGGCTTTGCAATAACTGCTGGCGCAGATGCAGCGCCACCGGCGCGCTGTTGCGAAAGCCGATAATCACCACCCGCCGGGCAGCGCTCAGGGCAGCGATAATGGCGGCAAACTGCGCCGCATCGAGGCTGTTGATCCACTGGGTCAGGTTCGCCATCTCCTGCTTATAGTGGCGCGCCAGCAGTGTGTTGCCCTGCACCGCCTCACGGCTTTCCGCCAGCGGCATTCCGCTCTGGCGCAGGGTGCGCAGCTCATCGCGCATCGCTTTGAAGTTGTCATAACCGAGCCGGCGAAACAGGCGGCTGACGGTCGCTTTCGACACGCCGCTTAAGCGGGCAAGCTCCGCGCTGTTGTAGCTCACCAGGTCGTCGAAGTGGTCGAGAATAAAGGCGGCCACCCGCTGCTCCTGCGGCGAGAGGTGGTCGTAACACGCGCGTAAGCGCATATCGAGCTGCTGCATAACGCCTCCTGCAACTTTTGTTTCAGCTAAAGCTGACACAGTGAAACGTATCGCGTCAATCTGGAACAGCTCTTGCTTAACACTCTGCTATACCCGCAAAAAAGGAAGCGTGACGATGCAGAGTAATATGGCCCCCTCCGGTATGGCGGTAACGCCCCACCACCTTGCCAGCGAGTCGGCGCTCTCGGTGCTGCGCCACGGCGGTGACGCCATTGAAGCGATGGTCGCGGCGGCGGCCACCATTGCGGTGGTCTACCCGCATATGAACGGCATCGGCGGCGACGGCTTCTGGCTGATTGTGCCGCCAAACGGCGAACCGCTGGCGATCGATGCCAGCGGCGCGGCGGGCCAGCACGCGACCACCGCCTTTTATGACGGGCACGCGCATATTCCCCATCGCGGCCCGCTGGCGGCGTTAACCGTGCCCGGCACACTGAGCGGCTGGGAGGAGGCGCTGGCAGTCTCCACCTCCCTCGGCGGCGGGCAGCTTCCGCTTTCACGCCTGCTGGCGGACGCCATTCGCTATGCCGCCGACGGCATTCCCGTCACCCAGTCGCAGGCCAGCGCCACCCAGGCGAAATACACCGAACTGGTTGATGTGCCCGGTTTTGCCGATACCTTTCTTCCAGAGGGTAGCGCGCCCGCGGCGGGGAGCCGCTTTTGCCAGCCGAAACTGGCGCGCACCCTGACCCGGCTTGCCACCGAAGGGCTGGGCACTTTTTATCGCGGCCCGCTGGCAACGATTATCGCCGCTGAAATGGCGGCTTTAGGCCTGCCGGTGACCGCGCAGGATCTCGCCGCTCATCGCGCCCAGCGCCGCGTACCGCTGCGGCTCGCGCACAGCCAGGGCGAGGTGTTCAACATGACGCCGCCCACTCAGGGGCTGGTGTCGCTGGCGATCCTCGGCATTACCGACCACCTGGCGATGGAACAGGCCAGTGAAGTGCAGACCATCCACCGAATTGTCGAAGCGACCAAAAAAGCCTTTAGCCTGCGCGACCGCTATATCACCGATCCGCGCCACGTCACGCTGCCGGTACAGAGCCTGCTGGAGCAGGCACCGCTGGCACAGCTCGCCGCCAGCATTGATGAGCAGCACGCCGCACCCTGGGGCCCAGGCAAAGGGCCGGGCGATACGGTGTGGATGGGCGTGGTGGATAAAAATGGGCTGGCGGTGTCGTTTATCCAGAGCATCTATCACGAGTTTGGCAGCGGCGTGGTGCTGCCAGAGAGCGGTGTGCTGCTGCAAAACCGCGGCGCGGCCTTCAGCCTCGACCCGGAACATCTGCTGGCGCTGATGCCGGGCAAACAGCCGTTCCACACCTTAAACCCGGCGGCGGCGCGGCTTAATGATGGTCGCACCATGGTCTACGGCACGATGGGCGGCGACGGGCAGCCGCAGACCCAGGCGGCGATCTTTACCCGCCATGTGTTGCAGGGAATGGGATTGCAGGAGGCGGTCTGCGCCCCGCGCTGGCTGCTTGGGCGCACCTGGGGGCAGACCTCCGACAGCCTGAAACTGGAGAGCCGCTTTAGCGAAGAGACGGCGCAGGCGCTGCGCGCCATGGGGCATGAGGTGGAGTGGCTGCCAGGGTTAAGCGAAGCGACCGGTCATGCCGGTGCGATTGTGCGCCATGCCAACGGCATGCTCGAGGGGGCGTTTGATCCGCGCAGCAACGGCAGCGCGGCAGGTTTCTAAGGAGCGATGATGAACAACGACGTAGTAGAGTGGAAAACGTGGATTCGGCTGATGGCGCAGATACTTGAGGTGCCGCTTGATGACGCGCGCCGCGCGGAGCTTGAGGTGCAGCTGGCGCGCATTGCGGCGATGGCGCAGCCGCTGATGCAGTTTCCCCTGCCCCCTCGTCAGGAAGGGGCGGGAGAGTACCGCTTATGAATCTGTCGATTGAGGATATTCAGCGCGGGCTGCGCGAGAAGTGGTTCAGCGCGCACGAACTGGCGCAACAGACGTTGTCGCGCATCGACCAACTTAACCCCGGCATTAATGCCTTTACTGAAATCACCGCTCCGCGCCTGCTTGCCGAGGCGGCGCAGATTGACCGCCAGATTGCCGGAGGTGAGACGCTGCCGCAGCTGGCGGGGGTGCCGTTTGCGGTGAAAAACCTGTTTGATATTGCGGGCGTGACGACGCTGGCTGGCGCAAAGCTGTTCAGCAACGACCCGCCCGCCGCGCAGGATGCCTTTGCCCTGCGCCAGCTCCATCGCGCCGGAGCGCTGCTGGCCGGGGCGCTTAATATGGACGCCTACGCCTATGGCTTCACCACCGAGAACAGCCACTACGGCGCGACGCGCAACCCGCGCGATCGCACCCGCGTGGCGGGCGGCTCCTCCGGCGGCTCGGCGGCGGCGGTCGCGGCGGGGATGGTCAATTTTGCCCTTGGTACCGACACCAATGGCTCGATCCGCGTACCTGCTTCTCTCTGCGGTGTGAATGGCCTGAAACCGACCTTCGGCCGTTTGTCGCGCAGCGGCAGCCACCCTTTTGTGCCAAGCCTCGATCATATCGGCCCGCTGGCGCGCACCGTCGACGATCTGACGCGGGTCTATGACGCCATGCAGGGGCACGATCCGGACGATCGCGCGCAGGCGGATCGCCCGCTTGAGCGAGCGCTTACGCAGCTTACCCGCGACGATCCGCTGCGCTGCGCGGTGCTGGAGGGGTTCTTCACCACCTGGTGCGATAACGATGCCAGGGGCGCCTTAAGCCAGGTGGCACAAGCGCTGGCCGCGGATCGCGCGATAACACTGCCGCAGGCGGAGCTGGCACGTTCGGCGGCGTTTGTGCTGACCGCTGCCGAAGGGGGAAATGCCTATCTTCCTGCCCTACGCACGGCGGCGGATAAGTTTGAGCCGAACTCGCGCGAGCGCCTGCTGGCGGGGGCGATGACGCCGTCGGCGTGGTATACGCAGGCGCAGCGCTTCCGGGCGTGGTTTCGTGATGAGACGCTGGCGCTGTTTAAGGATGTCGATCTGCTGCTCGCTCCCGCTACGCCGTGCAGCGCCACGCAGATCGGGGACGCGACGATGCGCATTAACGGCTGCGACCTGCCGGTGAAAGCGAGCATGGGGATGCTGACACAGCCGATTTCGTTTCTCGGCCTGCCGGTGGTGACCGTGGCGCTGAAGAGTGAGCGCGGGCTGCCGATCGGCGTACAGATTATTGGCGCGCCGTGGCAGGAGGCGCGCTGTTTACAGGCGGCATGGCGGCTGGAGCAGGCCGGGCTTCTTTATCCGCAGGAGGGGGCATGAATCGGGACAATATTGACCGCCCGCTGATCCTCAACGAGGTGACGGCGGCGTTTTATCGCTATGAGCAGGCGTTAATCAATAATGATGTGGCGGTGCTGGATGAGCTGTTCTGGGATGACGGGCGCACGGTGCGCTACGGGGCGACGGAGAATCTTTACGGCATGGCGGCAATCCGCGATTTTCGCCAGGCGCGCCCGTCGGCAGGGTTAGAGCGGGTGTTACGTAATACCACCATCACCACCTTCGGCGATGAGATGGCGGTGGCAAGCACCGAGTTTACCCGCGAAAACAGCGAGCGCATCGGCCGCCAGATGCAGACATGGGTGAAGTTCCCGTTCGGATGGCGGATTGTCGCCGCCCATGTGAGTGTGATGCAGTAAGTGGTGCGGTTTGATTGCCGGATGGCGGCTGCGCCTTATCCGGCCTACAACACCAGGATCTTCATCGTAGGCCGGATAAGCGTTAGCGCCATCCGGCAGTGTGATGCCGTAAACCGGTGCGGCCTGTTTGCCGGATGGCAGCTACGCCTTATCCGGCCTACAACACCGGCAATGGCGGAAGAGTTACCCTTCGTGCAGCCCGCATTCGCGTTTCAGGCCGAAGAAGCGCGTCTCCTCCTCTGCCATCCCCGGCTCCCATTTGCGGGTGGTGTGGGTGTCGCCCACCGACAGATAGCCCTGATCCCACAGCGGATGGTACTTGAGCCCCTGCTTTTGCAGATACTGGTACACCGTGCGGTTATCCCAGTCGATGATCGGCAGCACCTTAAATACACCGCGCTGGATGCCCAGTACCGGCAGCGCTGCGCGGCTACCCGACTGCTCGCGACGCAGCCCGGCAAACCAGGTTTGCGCATTAAGATCTGCCAGCGCCCGGTTCATCGGCTCGACTTTGTTAATCTGGTTGTACTTCTCAATCCCTTCCACGCCTTGCTCCCACAGCTTGCCGTAGCGCGCCTCCTGCCAGGCCGGGCTCTGCTCGGCGCGATAGACCTTGAGGTTTAAGTTGAGCTTCTCCGTCAGCTCATCAATAAACTGGTAGGTCTCCGGGAAGAGATAGCCAGTGTCGGTCAGGATCACCGGGATATTGGGGCAGACCTGGTTGACCAGGTGCAGGCTGACCGCTGCCTGAATGCCGAAGCTGGATGAGAGCACATACTCACCCGGCAGGTTCTCCAGCGCCCACGCCACGCGCGCTTCGGCGGTGAAGGTTTCAAGCTGGGCGTTGGTGTCGGCCAGCTGCTGGTCGCGCTCCTCTTTCGCCAGCGCGTTGAGCGCGTTCAGATCGAGTATGGACATAGGTTCCTCACAGTTTTATTGCCGGGTGGCGTGTTCAGTGCCGGATGGCGGCTTCGCCTTATCCGGCCTGCAACGCTTATTCCCAAAAATCGCGCGCCGGATCTAATACCGGGCGGATAATGCCGCTGCGCACGGTGAAATCGCCGAAGCCTTCACCCACTTCGCGCTCCTGCGCCCAGCGACCGACGAGGGTATCGATCTCGCCTAAGATCTCCGGCTCGGTGATGTTTTCGCGGTACATGCGCGGAATACGCGTGCCGCTGCGGTTGCCGCCGAGGTGCAGGTTGTAGCGACCCGGTGCTTTACCCACCAGGCCAATCTCCGCCAGCATCGCGCGACCGCATCCGTTCGGGCAGCCGGTGACGCGCAGCACGATATGCTCGTCGCCAACGCCATGTTTCACCATCAGCGCTTCCACTTTGTCGACGAAGGATGGCAGGAAACGCTCCGCTTCCGCCATCGCCAGCGGGCAGGTCGGGAAGGAGACGCAGGCCATCGAGTTTTCGCGCTGCGGCGTTACCGCGTCCATCAGACCGTGGCTGCGCGCCAGCTGCTCGATCGCCGCTTTCTGGCTCTCCGGCACGCTGGCAATGATCAGATTCTGGTTGGCGGTGATGCGGAACTCACCCTGGTGGATCTTCGCGATCTCCAGCAGACCAGTCTTCAGCGGACGGCCCGGATAATCCAGGATGCGGCCGTTTTCAATAAACAGCGTCAGATGCCAGTTATTGTCGATCCCTTTAACCCAGCCGATGCGATCGCCGCGCCCGGTAAACTCATACGGGCGGATCGGCGCAAACTTGATCCCCGCGCGGCGTTCCACTTCCGCTTTGAAGGTCTCAACGCCGACGCGCTCAAGGGTGTATTTGGTTTTGGCGTTTTTACGATCGGTACGGTTACCCCAGTCGCGCTGGGTGGTGACCACCGCTTCCGCCACCGCCAGCGTATGCTCCAGCGGCAGGTAGCCAAACTCACTCGCCGTGCGGGCGTAGGTTTTCTTGTTACCGTGCTCAATGGAGAGCCCGCCGCCGACCAGCAGGTTAAAGCCGACCAGCTTGCCGTTCTCGGCAATCGCCACAAAGTTCATGTCGTTGGCGTGCAGATCGATATCGTTCTGCGGCGGGATCACCACCGTAGTTTTGAACTTACGCGGCAGGTAGGTCTGGCCGAGGATCGGCTCTTCGTCGGTGGTGGCGACCTTCTCCTGATCGAGCCAGATCTCCGCATAGGCGCGGGTGCGCGGCAGCAGATGCTCGGAGATCTTCTTCGCCCACTCGTACGCTTCGGCGTGCAGCTGTGATTCGAACGGGTTCGAGGTGCAGAGCACGTTACGGTTCATGTCGTTGGCGGTCGCCAGCGCATCAAGACCGACGGAGTGCAGCATCTGGTGCACCGGCTTCACGTTCTTCTTCAGAATGCCGTGAAACTGGAAGGTCTGTCGGTTAGTCAGACGGATGCTGCCGTAAAGGGTGTTGTCATGGGCGAACTTATCGATCGCCTGCCACTGTTTGGTGGTGATGACACCGCCCGGCAGGCGGCAGCGCAGCAGCATTGCGTGGCGCGGCTCCAGCTTCTGCTCGGCGCGCTCGGCGCGAATGTCGCGGTCATCCTGCTGGTACATACCGTGAAAACGGATCAGCAGGAAGTTGTCGCCGGTAAACCCACCGGTCAGACCGTTATTTAAATCTTCGGCGATGGTGCCGCGCAGATAGTTACTCTCAAGCTTCATGCGCTCGGCATCGGCCAGTTTGCCTTCGACCACCAGAGGGCCGGGATGTTTTTCGCTCATTAGTAGACATCTCGCTGATAACGGCGCTCAACGCGCAGCTCACTTAAAAATTCATCCGCCGCTTCGGTATCCATGCCACCGAATTCGGCAATCACGTCCAGTAAAGCCTGCTCAACGTCTTTCGCCATGCGATTGGCGTCGCCGCAGACATAAATGTGGGCACCCTCATTGATCCAGCGCCACAGCTCTGCGCCCTGTTCGCGCAGTTTGTCTTGTACGTATATTTTCTCTTTTTGATCCCGCGACCAGGCGAGATCGATACGACTCAGCACGCCCTCTTTCACATAGCGCTGCCACTCCACCTGGTAGAGGAAATCCTCGGTAAAGTGCGGGTTGCCAAAAAAGAGCCAGTTTTTGCCCGGCGCTTCATCGGCGGCGCGCTGCTGCATAAAGGCGCGGAACGGCGCAATGCCGGTGCCTGGTCCAATCATAATGACCGGCGTTTCCGGGTTGGCCGGCAGGCGGAAGTGGTCGTTATGCTCGATAAAGACGCGCACTTCGCCCTCCTCTTCCACGCGATCGGCGAGGAAGCTCGACGCACCACCGGCACGCGGACGGCCTTCAATCTCGTAACGCACCACGCCGACGGTGACGTGCACTTCACTCTCCACTTCTGCCTGCGCAGAGGCAATGGAGTAGAGGCGCGGGGTCAGCGGGCGCAGCAGGCCAATCAGCGCATCGGCATCCAGCTGCGCCGGGGAGAAGCGCACCATATCAACAATAGGCGTGGTCGCGGCGTAATGCTGCAACTTCGCTTTATCACCCACCAGCGGCAGCAGCGATTCGCTGCGCGTCAGGGTGGCGTAGTTCTCGACGATATTGGCGGTGTTAACGGTCAGCTCGAAATGCCACTGTAAAGCTTCAGCCAGCGGCTGGGTTTTGCCGTCTACGGTGACCGGCTCATCGCCCTTCAGCCACAGCAGCTCCACCAGCTCTTTCACCAGCGCCGGATCGTTCTGGTACCAGACGCCGAGCGCGTCGCCAGGCTGGTAGAGCAGGCCAGAGTCGCCAAGATCGATTTCGATATGGCGAACATCTTTTTCCGAATTACGCCCGGTGATCTTCTGGTTAACGGAGAGCGTCGCGGCGAGCGGCGCTTCTTTAGTGTAGGGGCTGGAGGTGACTTCATTCACCGCGCCGCTGGCGCTGGCTGCGGTTTGCGCTGGCGTGGCGGCCGGGGCGCGGGATTTCAGCACCTCGACCACGCGTGCGCGCCACTCGGCGGCGGCGGCCTGGTACTCAACATCGGCATCAACGCGGTCGAGCAGACGCTCGGCACCCAGCTCCGCCAGCTTGCTGTCGAAATCTTTCCCCGCCTGGCAGAAGAACTCATAGGAGCTGTCGCCAAGGCCAAACACCGCAAAGGCGGTGTCGGTAAATTTCGGCGCTTTTTTCGAAAAGAGGAATTTATGCAGTGCTACCGCTTCTTCCGGCGCATCCCCCTCGCCCTGCGTCGAGGCAACAATCACCAGCAGCTTCTCGTTGGCAATCTGTTTGAATTTGTAGTCGCCCGCGTTGACCAGGTTGACGCTCAGTTTTGCCGCCAGCAGATCGTCGCGCAGCGCTTCAGCGACGCGGCGCGCATTGCCGGTCTGCGAGGCGGAGATCAGGGTAATCGATGGGGTTTCGGCAACGGGTGCGGCAGTGGCAACGGCCGCCGCGCCGGGCTGCTGATTGAGCACGCCCCAGAAATAGCCGGAAACCCAGGCGAGCTGGGTGGGAGTCAAATCGGTGGTGGCCGCCTGGAGGCGCGCCAGTTGCTCCGGGTTTAACGGGAGCAACGCGGAAGATGGGGCCTGGGTTGTCATGCGTCGTTATGTTCCAGTAGCAAAGCTGTTTTTATGTTTTGAAAAACAGAAGAGAAAGTAAGGTTAACGGCGGGGATAATAACAATTAAAGAAAGGTTGGAAATAATAAATAACCAAAAGGACTAACCTGTTTTAGCTATCATCCTTAACAGTAAAACAGGTTGAATAAGTGGCTGAATATTATCGATAAATCGACTATGTCATTAAGCACATGCAACGGTAACCGTTTTTAGCGGTTTTAGTTAATGCTAAAAAAGGTCATTTCCGCTACCATTCGGCGGTTTTTGTAGCCTGAGAGTGCATTATGTCGACCACCTTGTTCAAAGATTTCACCTTCGAAGCCGCGCATCACCTGCCCCATGTTCCTGAGGGACATAAGTGCGGTCGCCTGCATGGCCACTCCTTTATGGTGCGCCTGGAGATCACCGGCGAGGTGGACCCTTATACCGGCTGGATTATGGATTTCGCCGAGCTGAAAGCGGCGTTTAAACCGCTCTACGACAGACTGGATCACTACTATCTCAACGAGATCCCGGGGCTGGAAAACCCGACCAGCGAAGTGCTGGCGAAATGGATTTGGGATCAGATGAAGCCAGTTGTGCCGCTGTTGAGCGCGGTGATGGTGAAAGAGACCTGTACCGCCGGATGCGTCTACCGCGGCTGATCCTCTGCGTAAAACAACAAACCCGCCGCTGGCGGGTTTGTTTTTTCAGGCAATGTTGAGATATTTGTGCGTCTGCATCGACAGCCGCCAGTTGCGCGCAATGCAGGTTTCAATGCACAGCCGCGTGGCGTCCTCTTTCTGGCTGATCGGTTGCAGGGCGATAACCCGCTGCTTCTGATCGTGCAGCTGCGCCAGCAGTTCATCCAGCGCTTCGATATCACGCATGCGCCCGACCGGGTGCTTGATCTCATCGGCGCGCTCCAGCGCCTGCTGCAGCACATCATACCCGCCGCGCATATTCACCTTCGGCGACACTGTTACCCAGGTCGAGTGGGAAGTGCGCACTTCATGGGTGCCGCTGGTTTCGATCTGGCAGCTAAAGCCATGCTTCTCGAGCAGGGCGGTAAGCGGGATAAGGTCGTGAATGCAGGGTTCGCCGCCGGTGATCACCACGTGGCGCGCCGTCCAGCCCTGGCGCTCGATAATGGCAAGCAGATCTTCGCTGCTGGCCGCGCCCCACTTGTCACTCTCTTTGGTCTTGGCAAGAATGCTGTAGAGCGACACCTCCCGATCCGCGAGCTTATCCCAGGTGTGCTTGGTGTCGCACCAGGCGCAACCAACCGGGCATCCCTGTAAACGAACAAAAATGGCGGGAACGCCGGTGAAGTAACCCTCGCCTTGCAGGGTCTGGAACATCTCGTTAATCGGGTACTGCATGCTGGCTCTTTATCGAAGTGAAAAAAGGGATTATTGCAGATAATACGCCGACGATCATGTGCCATTTGCGCTTTGGCGTAACATCTCCGGCGGGTAGTACGCCATTTATGGCGAATTGTCAGCGGTGAAAGAGTGCCGCTATGATGTGGCGAATCTCCCCCAGCCCTGCAAGGAAGTTGCTTTATGGCACGCGTAGTCTCTCTATTGCTGCTGTTCGTGAGCATGGCGTTTCAGGCTCATGCGCTACCGGTTCCGTCGATGTTCGGCTTCGTCAACGATCCGCAAGATCTGATCCCTGCCCGTGAGGAGGCCTCGCTTATCGACGAGGTTTCAGCGATGAATAAGCGAACCGGCGCGCAGGTCGCGGTGCTGGTGTTGCCCTCCCTTGAGGGAGAGAACCTCGAAACGTTTGCCACACAAACTTTTAATACCTGGCGGCTGGGCAATGCACAGCGCAATGACGGCGTGCTGATCCTTGTCGCATGGCAGGATCGCCGGGTGCGCGTGGAGGTCGGGCGCGGTCTTGAAACCACCATCAGCGATGCGCTGGCAAGCCAGCTGATCAAAGAGCAGATGCTGCCCTATTTCCGCGAGGGGGATCTGCTCTCCGGCTTACGGCACGGGCTGAAAGGGATTGATGCGCTGCTGAGCGGGCAACCGCTGCCGTCGCCCGCCTCCGCCTCGTGGGCCTGGGTGCGTGGCAAGCTGGTCAATTTCTCTTACTGGCAAGGGGTGCCCTTTCTCGCCGTCGGCCTCTTTTTACTGATCCTCAAGCGCAAAAAGAGAACGGTGCGGGTGCTCTTTTTTGGCTCAGCTTTCTTACTTACGCCAGCGCTGGCAATTACCTCTGAATTCGCCTCCTGGGTGCGACCTTTTGTCTGGCTCAGCTTCTCTATCCCGTTCTTAATCATCTTTGCGGGATTATTCATCTTGTGGGTCTATCCCCAGCGCCTGTTTGCAGGAAACGGGAGCGGGATGCGCGATGACAGCGCCACCTGGACCTCGACCACCACCAGCCATCTTCACCACCATTCGGGCGGCGATAGCGGCAGCCACAGCAGCAGTGATAGCTCAAGCTCCGGCGACGGTGGCTCCAGCGACGGCGGCGGCTCGTCAGACAGCTGGTGAACTTATTGCGTCGGTAAAACGGCGCGTAATCTGCTGCGGGCGGGTGATCGCCCCACCCACTACCACCGCATGGGCACCGAGCGTCAGGCAGCGCGCAGCGCGCTCGGGGGTATCAACATTCCCTTCAGCAATCACCGGAATGGCGACCGCCGCCAGCACCGCTTTGAGCAGAGCAAAATCACCCTCCGGCAGCGTATGGCCTTTTGTCTGCGCCGTATAACCGTAGAGCGTGGTGCCGACGCAGTCGAAACCAAGCTGCTCTGCTATCACTGCCTCTTCAACGCTTGCGATATCCGCCATTAATAACAGCCCGGGCCAGCGGGCACGAACCCCGGCGACCAGCTGCGCGAGCGTTTCTCCACCGGGTCGCAGACGGGCGGTGGCATCAAGCGCAATCATCTCCGGCGCGGCGGCCATTAACTCTTCCACTTCGCGCAACGTAGGCGTGATAAACACCTCACAGCCGGGGTAGTCGCGCTTTAAAAGACCGATCACCGGCAGCGCTACCTGCTGTTTGATAGCTTCAATATCGACCACACTGTTAGCGCGAATTCCCGCCGCGCCACCCTCGGCGGCCGCCAGCGCCATTCTCGCCATAATAAACGGGCTGTGCAGCGGCTCATTTTCCAGCGCCTGGCATGAAACCACCAGCCTGCCTTTTATTTGCTCTAACATCGTCGGCCTCCCTTTCTCGTTTTAGCGTTATGTTTATTATTGCCGTTAAAAGCGAAAGCGCCCGCCTGCGATTAACGTATGCGAATCATCTACCAGGATTTTTGTAGGGGAAAAAGGATGTAACCAGAGATTATTTGTTTTACATATGGAAATAATTTGCGCTTTTATTTCACGCTGATGAAAGACAATTAAAAATAAACAAAATCAGCGATATAGATAATTTATTTTTCTTACCTGGATTTTTTAACCGGCGTCGCTGTCCTATAAAAATCCCCCGCGACACTTTCCTTAAATTAAGCTTAATTTTCGCCTTTTCACGCCGCGCGTTTATTTATCTGGCGTTTACTTTTCTGCTCCTACAATCCGCCCATTCAACCATAATGGGATAGCACGCATGACCACACTATTAATAACGGGCGCAACGGGTTTTTTGGGCGGAGCAGTAGTAGAAAAAATCCTGCAGCGTAATGAAAAGGTCAATTTACTCTTGCTGGTGCGCGCCGCCGATCGCGAAAGCGGGCTGGCGCGCATTGTCACCAATATGCGCAAATTTAATCTCAGCGAAGCGCAGCTTGCCGCGCTTAATACCGGACAGATCCTCTGCGGTGATTTGGGCGAGCCGGAGAGCTTTCTCAACGATCCGCGCCTTGAGCAGGTTACCCATGTGGTCAACTGCGCGGCGGTGGCCTCCTTTGGCAGCAATCCGCTGATCTGGAAAGTGAACGTGGAAGGTACCCTCGCCTTCGCGCGCCGGATGGCGCAGGTTACAGGCTTGCAGCGTTTCCTGCATGTCGGCACGGCGATGTCGTGTACCCCGGAGCCGGATTCGCTGGTGGCGGAGAGCGCAGAGTTCCGTGAAAACGCGGAGCACCTCGTGGCGTATACCCACTCCAAATCGACCATTGAACAGCTGATGCGCCAGCACTGCCCGCAGCTGCCGCTGGTTATTGCCCGCCCCTCTATTGTTGTTGGACATACCTGCCACGGCTGCCAGCCGTCGACCAGCATTTTCTGGGTCTTCAGTATGGGGCTGATGCTGCAAAAATTTATGTGCTCGCTGGAGGATCGTGTGGATGTGATCCCGGTTGATTACTGTGCTGATGCCCTACTGATGCTGCTGGAAAAAGAGATGGCGCACGGGGAAGTGGTGCATATCTCTGCCGGGGAGGAGAACAGCGTACGCTTTGCGGATATCGATAGCGCGATGGCGCAGGCGCTGGAGAAAGCCCCGATTGCCGATAACTACGCGCAGGTAAGCTATGAGACGCTGGTGAAGATGCGCCGCGAGCTGAAGGATATCTTCGGGCCGTGCAATGAGCGGCTGATGCTGAAAGCGATGCGGTTATATGGCGCCTTCGCTACGCTCAACGTGCGTTTCAGTAATGATAAGTTGCTGAGCCTCGGCATGCCGAAACCGCCGCGCTTTACCGACTATATCGCCCGCTGTGTGCAGACGACGCGCGGTTTGACCATTCCGCAGCAGATGGAAGTCGATTTTAAGTAAAAAAAAATGCCAGTCATTCGACTGGCATTTCTCTAAGACAAACGCGCAGGGATTATGCCTGGCCTTTGATCTCTTTACGACCGTTGTACGGTGCTTTTTCACCCAGCGCTTCTTCGATACGAATCAGCTGGTTGTATTTAGCAACGCGGTCAGAACGGCTCATGGAACCGGTTTTGATCTGGCCAGCTGCAGTACCTACCGCCAGGTCAGCGATGGTTGCGTCTTCAGTTTCGCCAGAGCGGTGAGAGATAACGGCAGTGTAGCCCGCATCTTTCGCCATCTTGATTGCAGCCAGGGTTTCGGTCAGGGAACCGATCTGGTTGAATTTGATCAGGATGGAGTTAGCGATACCTTTGTCGATACCTTCTTTCAGGATCTTGGTGTTGGTTACGAACAGGTCGTCGCCCACCAGCTGGATTTTGTCGCCCAGCACTTTGGTCTGGTATGCAAAGCCGTCCCAGTCAGATTCGTCCAGGCCATCTTCGATGGAGACGATCGGGTACTGTTTGGTCAGCTCTTCCAGGAAGTGAGTGAACTCTTCAGAAGAGAAGGCTTTGTTGCCTTCGCCAGCCAGCACATATTTGCCGTCTTTGTAGAATTCAGATGCAGCGCAGTCCATCGCCAGGGTGATGTCTTTGCCCAGCTCGTAGCCTGCTGCTTTTACCGCTTCAGCGATAACAGCCAGCGCTTCGGCGTTGGAGCCCAGGTTCGGCGCATAGCCACCTTCGTCACCCACAGCGGTGTTCATGCCTTTAGACTTCAGCACTTTCGCCAGGTGATGGAACACTTCAGAACCCATGCGGATCGCTTCTTTGACGCTGGAAGCGCCAACCGGCTGGATCATGAATTCCTGGATGTCGACGTTGTTATCAGCGTGCTCGCCGCCGTTGATGATGTTCATCATCGGAACCGGCATAGAGTATTTGCCCGGGGTGCCGTTCAGTTCAGCGATGTGCTCGTACAGCGGCTGGCCTTTAGAGGCAGCAGCAGCTTTCGCAGCAGCCAGGGAGACCGCGAGGATTGCGTTGGCGCCGAAGTTAGATTTGTTCTCAGTACCGTCCAGATCGATCATGATCTTATCGATGCCAGCCTGGTCTTTGGCATCTTTGCCAAGGAGCGCCTGAGCAATCGGGCCGTTAACCGCGCCAATCGCTTTGGTTACGCCTTTACCCAGGAAACGGGATTTGTCGCCATCGCGCAGTTCCAGCGCTTCGCGGGAACCAGTGGAAGCACCTGACGGAGCGGCAGCCAGACCAACGAAACCACCTTCCAGGTGAACTTCTGCTTCAACAGTCGGGTTACCACGGGAGTCGATGATTTCACGACCGATGACTTTAACGATTTTGGACATTAGGTTTTCCTCAGTACAAGTTAAACTAAAACTCCAGACAACAATGCACCCGTCGGGGTGCACTGTCTTTGTATATTTTACTTCGCCTGGCGCTTTTGATACTCGCTGGCGGCTTTCACAAAGCCGGCAAACAGCGGATGTCCGTCACGCGGCGTAGAAGTAAACTCCGGGTGGAACTGGCAAGCAACAAACCACGGATGGTTCGGCACTTCGATGATCTCGACCAACTGATCATCCCCGGAACGGCCCGCAACGCGCAGGCCCGCAGCTTCAATCTGTTTCAGCAGCATGTTGTTGACTTCGTAGCGATGGCGATGGCGCTCAACAATCGTTTCTGAGCCATACAGCTGGCGAACCAGGCTCTCATCGCTAAGCTGGCACTGCTGCGCGCCGAGGCGCATGGTGCCGCCGAGATCGCTCTTCTCAGAACGCTGCTCAACGTTGCCCTCTTCGTCACGCCACTCGGTGATCAGCGCCACAACCGGGTACTTACAGTCTGGCACAAATTCCGTGGAGTTGGCGTTCTCCATCCCGACAACGTGGCGCGCATACTCAATCAACGCAACCTGCATACCCAGGCAGATGCCAAGGTAAGGAATATTGTTTTCACGCGCAAAACGTGCGGTGGCGATCTTGCCTTCTACGCCACGGTAGCCGAAGCCGCCCGGGATCAGAATGGCATCAAGGCCTTTGAGGATCTCAACGCCGCGCGTCTCAACATCCTGCGAATCAATCAGCTTGATGTTGACGGTTACGCGGTTTTTCAGACCACCATGTTTCAGCGCTTCAATCACCGATTTATAGGCATCCGGCAGCTCAATATACTTGCCGACCATACCAATCGTGACTTCACCTGACGGATTCGCTTCCTGGTAAATCACCTGCTCCCATTCGGCGAGATTCGCCTCCGGGCAGTTCAAGCTGAATCGTTTACAAATATAATCGTCCAGCCCCTGAGATTTCAACAGGCCCGGGATTTTATAAATAGAATCGACATCTTTCAGAGAAATCACTGCTTTTTCTGGAACGTTACAGAACAAAGCAATTTTCGCTCTTTCGTTGGCCGGAACGGCGCGATCGGAGCGGCAAATCAGGATATCTGGCTGAATACCGATGGAGAGCAGCTCTTTCACAGAGTGCTGAGTCGGCTTGGTTTTTACTTCACCGGAAGCGGCCATGTACGGCACCAGCGTCAGATGCATGTAGAGGGTGCGCTCGCGGCCCACTTCTACCGCCATCTGGCGGATCGCTTCGAGGAATGGCAGGGATTCAATATCACCCACGGTACCGCCGATCTCAACCAGCGCAACGTCGTGGCCTTCGCCGCCGGCAATAATGCGCTCTTTGATGGCGTTGGTGATATGGGGGATAACCTGCACGGTCGCACCGAGATAGTCGCCGCGGCGCTCTTTACGCAGCACCTCGGAGTAGATACGACCGGTGGTGAAGTTGTTGCGACGGGTCATCTTGGTGCGGATGAAACGCTCGTAGTGACCCAAATCAAGATCGGTTTCTGCGCCATCTTCGGTAACGAACACTTCACCATGCTGGATAGGGCTCATTGTGCCCGGATCGACGTTGATGTACGGATCCAGTTTCATCATGGTGACCTTGAGGCCACGGGCTTCAAGAATAGCTGCCAGGGAGGCTGCGGCAATGCCTTTACCCAGAGAGGATACGACCCCGCCGGTCACAAAAATATAGTTCGTTGTCATGCTGAACCTGAGAAGTTAGGTTTAAAAGACGGTGGAATAACCAGGACGGGAAAGCAGTATACCGGATGATGAGTTGCGCCACAAACTTTCATTCCCTCTCCCCTTCTCTCTTCAGGCCGCATTAGCGTTAGCTTTCTTTGCTGACGCCGCTTGTACAACAATTCTTAACGACCGCTGATTCGTGCTGTTGCCGCCCGGAAGTCCTCTGGAGGAGCCGAAGCGGCGTTAGCGGAAACGTTTCAACAAACGTAATGAGTGTGAAAATAGCCCCTTTCCAGCAAATGTTTTTGACGCAAATCAAGCGCTTGCTATTTAAAAAATCACACAAATCGCGCTTGTTACCACAAATGCCTTAAAGATCATGTTCCTGGCGCTTTACCTGCTGCCAGATAGTTTCCATTGTTTCCAGATCTACGCCGGTCATTTCCAGGCCACGCTCCTGAACCAGGCGTTCGACTTCGCGAAAGCGGCGCTCAAATTTGAGGTTCGCTTTTTGCAGCGCCACTTCCGCTTTAACGCCCAGGTGACGAGAGAGATTCACCGTCGCGAAGAGCAGATCGCCCATCTCCTCCTCCACGCGCGCTTGATCGACAACCGCCTGTTTGGCTTCGTCCATCACTTCATCGATCTCTTCATACACTTTGTCGAGCACCGGGCCGATGGTGGTCCAGTCAAAGCCAACGGTTGAGCAGCGCTTCTGGATTTTGTGGGCGCGCATCAGCGCCGGCAGGCTGTGGGGTATATCATCCAGCGCCGAGTGCTGCGCTTTCTCCGCCCGCTCGGCGGTTTTGATCTGCTCCCAGCGCTCAAGCACTTCCGCGCTGTTGCCCGCCTGCGCGTCGCCAAAGATATGCGGATGGCGGCGCTCCAGCTTGTCGCTGATGGCAGCACAAATATCGTTGAAATCAAAACGCCCCTCTTCCTGCGCCATCTGCGCGTAGAAAACGACCTGGAAGAGCAGATCGCCCAGCTCGCCGCGCAGATCGTCGAAGTCTTCGCGCGAAATAGCGTCGAGCACTTCGTAAGTCTCTTCCAGCGTATAGGGTGCGATGGTGGCGTAAGTCTGCTCTTTGTCCCACGGGCAGCCGGTTTGCGGGTCGCGCAGCCGTTGCATGATCCCGAGCAGACGATCGATTTGTGTCATGAAAAATCCTTGCTAAAAAGCGATCCTCCCAGGACGTGAGAGGATCGGGTGAAGAGACGATCAGCCGCCGTGCAGGCGGCGGGCGTCGATAACGTCAGGCACCTGATTCAGTTTGCCAAGCACGCGGCCCAGCACCTGCAGGTTGTAGATTTCGATATTCATATCGATAGTCGCCAGCTGCTCGCGGGTATCACTGCGGCTGGCAACGCCCAGCACGTTGACCTTTTCGTTGGCGAGAATGGTGGTGATATCACGCAGCAGCCCGCTGCGATCGTTTGCCGTGACGCGCACCACCAGCGAGTAGCCCGCCGAGTAGCTTTCGCCCCAGACGGCATCGACGATGCGCTCCGGCGCAACGTTGCGCAGCTCTTCCAGCTGATCGCAGTCGGCGCGGTGAATCGAGATGCCGCGCCCCTGGGTGATAAAGCCGACGATTTCGTCGCCCGGGATCGGCTGGCAGCAGCGCGCAATATGGTGCATCAGGTTGCCGACCCCTTCGACCACCACGCGCCCGTTATCTTTGCTGCGGTTCTGCGGCGCATAGGTCTTCTGCTGCAACTGCTTGAGCGCAGCGGCATCCTGCTCTTCGGCGCTCGGCTTGTTGAACTGCGCCTGCAGGAAGTTGACCATCTGGTTGAGGCGAATATCACCGCCGCCAATCGCCGCCAGCAGTTCGTCCAGCTCGTTGAAGTTGTAGCGCGGCAGCAGGTGCTTCTCCGCCTCTTTCAGGCTGATGCCGAGGTGCGCCAGTTCATCGTCGAGGATCTGGCGACCGGCAAGAATGTTCTTGTCGCGATCCTGCTTGCGGAACCAGGCGTGAATTTTCGAGCGCCCGCGGCTGGTGGTGACATAGCCGAGGTTCGGGTTGAGCCAGTCGCGGCTCGGGTTCGGCTGCTTCTGGGTGATGATCTCAATCTGATCGCCCATCTGCAGCTGATAGGTAAAGGGCACGATGCGCCCACTGATTTTCGCGCCGATGCAGCGGTGGCCGACATCGCTGTGAATATGGTACGCGAAGTCCAGCGGCGTGGAGCCGGCAGGCAGATCCACCACATCCCCTTTTGGCGTAAAGACGTAGACCCGGTCATCGAAGACCTGGCTGCGCACCTCGTCGAGCATCTCGCCGGAGTCTGCCATCTCTTCCTGCCAGGCAATCAGCTTACGCAGCCAGGCGATGCGATCTTCATGGGCGGAACGTGCGCCAGTCGCCGTCGCGGTGCCCTCTTTGTACTTCCAGTGCGCGGCCACGCCCAGCTCGGCATCTTCGTGCATCTGGCGGGTGCGGATCTGGATCTCAACGGTTTTCCCGCCCGGCCCGAGCACCACCGTATGGATGGACTGGTAGCCGTTCGGTTTCGGGTTGGCGACATAGTCGTCGAACTCATCCGGCAGGTGGCGATAGTGGGTATGCACAATCCCCAGCGCGGCGTAGCAATCCTGCAACCGCTCGGCAACAATGCGCACGGCGCGGACATCAAACAGCTCGTCGAACGCGAGGTGCTTTTTCTGCATCTTGCGCCAGATGCTGTAGATATGTTTCGGGCGGCCATACACTTCGGCTTTTACGCCTTCGGTCTTCATCTCGGCGCGCAGGTGTCCGACAAACTCATCGATGTAGTGTTCGCGATCGATACGGCGCTCGTGCAGCAGTTTGGCGATGCGTTTGTACTCTTCCGGGTGCAGGTAGCGGAAGCAGTAATCCTCCAGCTCCCACTTCAGCTGGCCGATGCCCAGGCGGTTCGCCAGCGGCGCGTAGATGTTGGTACACTCTTTCGCCGCCAGCACGCGCTCATCTTCCGGCGCGTCTTTCACTTCGCGCAGATGGGCGATGCGTTCAGCGAGCTTGATGACCACGCAGCGGAAATCATCCACCATTGCCAGCAGCATGCGGCGAACGTTATCCACCTGCTCGGAGGAGACGGAATCGGTATGGGTCGCTTTTAACTGGCGGATGGCGGCCATGTCGCGCACGCCGTGGATCAGCTCAACCACCGCTTGACCGACGTTCTCGCGCAGCACCTCTTCGCTGACCACTTCCGCATCGGCGAGCGGGAAGAGCAGCGCGGCGCGCAGCGTGTCGGTATCCATACTCAGCATCGAGAGGATCTCCACCATCTCGATACCGCGTGAAAGCAGGATCTCCGCCTGCGGATGCCCTTGAGTTTGACGCAGACAATAAGCCCAGGTTTCGGTTAAGCGTTCACACGACGGCTGACTGGTAATGCCCAGACTGGCGATCCATTTGGCCGGATCGAATTCACCCGCTTTGTTCAAATGCGCACTGCGTACCGCAACCATTGTCCTCTCCTTTCAGGGACCGGGCCTGCCGAATTCGGCAAGCCGAAATTAATCATTTGTGTTTCACAAACAACACCATCGATTCCAGGTGACCAGTGTGCGGGAACATGTCCAGCATCGCTAGCCGCTCAATCTGGTATCCCGCACTCAGCAGCGCTTCACTGTCGCGTGCAAGCGTGGCGGGATTACAGGAGACGTAGACCACCCGGCCCGGCGACAATTTTATAATATGCTGCATGACACCCGCCGCGCCCGCGCGCGCAGGGTCGAGTAAAACTTTGTCAAACCCACGGCTCGCCCACGGCTGCTTTGTAACATCTTCCTCCAGATTTTCATGAAAGAATGTCACATTGTGCAAACCATTCTGTTGCGCGTTCTCCTGCCCTTTTGCCACCAGCTCGGCAACGCCCTCCACGCCAACCACTTCCGCCGCGCGTTTCGCCAGCGGCAGCGTGAAGTTCCCCATCCCACAGAAGAGATCGAGAATGCGGTCCTGCGGCTGCACATCGAGCCACGCCAGCGCTCGGGCGACCATCTGCTGATTTACGCCATCATTGACCTGGATAAAATCCCGCGGGCTGAAGTGTAAGGGTAGCCCGTCAGAAGCGTAGCAGGGAGTCTGACCAGTGATCTGCTCAACAATATCGCTTTGCGGCGCGAGATAAAGCGCAAGATGATGGGAATGCGAAAAGCGTTCCAGTTTTGCTCTGTCTGCGGCGTTTAACGGCGCGGTATGACGCAGCACCATCAGCGGGCCATTATCCGCCTCGACCAGTTCGACATGCCCCAACTGGCGAACGCCGCTTAATTCCGCCAGGCAGTCGCGCAGCGGAGTAAGCAGTGCTTCAAGAGGGGGCACCAGTACCGGGCATTGTGTGACATTGACGATATCGCTCTCGCCCGCTTTGCGAAACCCCATCTCAAGACGTTGCGTTTTCGGCTGCCAGCTCAGGCTTAAGCGCGCGCGACGGCGATATCCCCACGGCTCACCGGCAATGACATCGTCGACCTCCTGCTTCATCAGACGTGCCAGCGCGGCGCGTTTGCTGCGCTGTTGCAGCTCAACGCTGGCATGCTGTTGCTGGCAGCCGCCGCAGACGCCAAAGTGCGGGCAGCGCGGCGCTACGCGCTCCGGGCTGTCGTTCAGGCGGCGGCTCACTTCGCCGCGGGCATACTGACGCTTCTCCTCTTTGAGGATAATCTCCGCCGTCTCTGCGGGTAACAAACCGGGAATAAACAGCGCTTTACCATTATGACGCGCTACCCCCTGCCCAAACGGGTCAAGGTCGTTTACTGTTACGGTTATTTTTTGACGAGTCGTCACGCGTCGTTTTGCAGAGTAGAATTGCGCCATTGCGGTGAAAAATCTCAATTACTGATCAATGGCCCCATTCTCCCATAACGGAATTCCATGACCAACTACAGCTTGCGCGCACGCATGATGATTCTGATTCTGGCGCCCACCGTACTTATCGGTGTGCTGCTCAGCGTCTTTTTTGTCGTCCATCGCTATAACGATTTGCAGCGTCAACTGGAAGACGCCGGTGCCAGCATTATTGAGCCGCTGGCGGTCTCCAGCGAATACAGCATGACGTTGCAGGATAAAGACGCCATCGGCCAGCTGATTAGCGTCCTGCATCGCCGCCACTCCGATATCGTGCGGGCCATCTCGATCTACGACAATAAGAACACCCTCTTCGTCTCGTCGAACCTGCAACTGGAGGGCGACTCCCTCAAGCTGCCCGCCAACCAGCCCTTCCCGCGCAAACTGAGCGTCACCCGGCGCGGCGATGTGATGATCCTGCGCACACCGATCCTCACCGAAGGGTTTGCGCCCGCCAGCTCCTCGCTGCCGGCGGATAAGATCACCGGCAATCTGCTCGGCTATGTGGCGCTGGAGCTCGATCTCAAATCGGTGCGTTTACAGCAGTACAAAGAGATCTTTATCTCCAGCCTGATGATCCTCTTCTGTATCGGCATCGCGCTGATTTTCGGCTGGCGGTTGATGCGCGATGTCACCAGCCCGATTCGCAATATGGTCAATACCGTTGACCGTATTCGCCGCGGCCAGCTCGATAGCCGCGTCGAGGGGTTTATGCTCGGCGAGCTGGATATGCTGAAAAACGGCATTAACTCGATGGCGATGTCGCTGGCGGCCTATCACGAAGAGATGCAGCACAATATTGACCAGTCCACCTCCGATCTGCGCGAAACGCTGGAGCAGATGGAGATCCAGAACGTCGAACTGGATCTGGCGAAAAAGCGCGCCCAGGAAGCGGCGCGCATCAAATCCGAGTTCCTCGCCAATATGTCCCACGAGCTGCGTACGCCGCTTAATGGCGTGATTGGCTTTACCCGCCTGACGCTGAAATCGGAGCTCAATCCCACTCAGCGTGACCACCTGCTGACTATTGAGCGTTCCGCCAATAACCTGCTGGCGATCATCAATGACGTGCTCGACTTCTCCAAGCTGGAAGCGGGCAAACTGATTCTGGAGAGTATCCCCTTCCCGCTGCGCAGCACGCTGGATGAGGTGGTGACGCTGCTGGCACATTCGGCCCATGATAAGGGGCTGGAGCTGACGCTGAGTATCAAAAACGATGTGCCGGATAACGTCATCGGCGATCCGCTACGCCTGCAGCAGGTGATCACCAACCTGGTTGGCAACGCCATCAAGTTTACGGAGAACGGCAATATCGACGTGGTGGTGGAGAAGCGCGCCATCAGCAATAACAAAGTGCAGGTGGAGATGCAGATCCGCGATACCGGCATCGGCATTCCCGAGCGCGATCAGTCCCGGCTCTTCCAGGCATTTCGTCAGGCAGACGCCAGCATTTCGCGCCGCCACGGCGGCACCGGGCTGGGGCTGGTGATCACCCAGCGGCTGGTCAATGAGATGGGCGGCGATATCTCTTTCCACAGCCAGCCCAATCGCGGGTCGACCTTCTGGTTCCATATCAATCTTGATCTTAATCCGAACGCTATCAGCGAGATGCAGCCGACCCGCTGCCTGGTGGGCAAACGCCTGGCCTACGTGGAGCCAAATGCGACGGCGGCGCAGTGTACGCTCGATGTGCTGAGCGAAACACCGCTGGAAGTGATCTACAGCCCGTCGTTTTCCGCGCTGCCGCAGGAACACTACGACATGCTGCTGATGGCGATCCCGGTGACCGTGCGCGAGCCGCTGAGTATGCAGCATGACCGCCTGGCGCGTGCCGCGGCGATGACCGACTATCTGCTGCTGGCGCTGCCGTGCCACGCGCAGGTTGACGCCGAATCGCTCAAACAGGATGGCGCGGCGGCCTGTCTGCTTAAACCGCTCACCTCGACGCGCCTGCTGCCTGCGTTAACCGAATATTGCCGCATCACGCGGCTGGCGGAGCTGCCCGCGCCGGATGAGAGCAAATTACCGATGTCGGTGATGGCGGTGGATGATAACCCCGCCAACCTGAAGCTGATTGGCGCGCTGCTTGAGGATCAGGTTCAGCAGGTGGAGCTGTGTGAAAGCGGCCTGCAGGCCCTTGAGCGGGCGAAGCAGATGCAGTTCGATCTGGTGCTGATGGATATTCAGATGCCGGAGATGGACGGCATTCGCGCCTGCGAATTGATCCGCCAGTTGCCGCACCAGCAGCAGACGCCGGTGGTCGCCGTCACCGCCCATGCGATGGCCGGGCAGAAAGAGAAGCTGCTCAGCGCCGGGATGAATGACTACCTGGCGAAGCCGATTGAGGAGGAGAAGCTGCGTAACCTGCTGCTGCGCTACAAGCCCGGCCACAGCGTCGGCGCGTGGTTGACACCGCTGGAGCCGGAAACAGAGCAGACACCGCCGGTTATTACCGTAGATGATGACACGACGCTCGACTGGCAGTTAGCCCTGCGCCAGGCGGCGGGGAAATCGGATTTGGCGCGCGATATGCTGCATATGCTGGTCGAGTTCCTGCCGGAGATCCGCAATATGGTTGAAGAGCAGCTGGTCGGCGAAGCGCCCGGCGGGCTGGCGGAGGGGATCCATAAGCTGCACGGTAGCTGCGGTTATAGCGGCGTCCCGCGCCTGAAAAAGCTTTGTCATTTGATTGAGCACCAGTTGCGCAGCGGCGTGCCCGCCGAGGATCTGGAGCCGGAGCTTCTCGAATTGCTCGACGAGATGGATAACGTAGCGCGCGAAGCGCACCGGTTGATTGGTTAAGCGCCGGTTCAGTGCCGGATGGCGCGTAAACGCTTATCCGGCCTACGCGCTTCAGCAGCTCCGTGACCGCAGGCCGGATAAGGCGCAGCCGCCATCCGGCACAACCACCCCACAGGCATATCGCACCCGTAGGCCGGATAAGGCGCAGCCGCCATCCGGCAAAACAACCACCCCGGCATATCGCACCCGTAGGCCGGATAAGGCGTAACCGCCTCCGGCACAACCAACCATCAGGCATTCGGCAATCCTTACCGCAACGTCTGCCCCGCTTTTAACACCGCCGCCACGTTGCGGGCGGTGAGGCGCACATTCTCCCCGGCGTTGGCTAATGCCTCGTCGAGGGAACAAATGGTGTAAATCACGCTGAACACCGCGTCGATACCGTGCTCATGCACCACGCCGACATCGGCGGTCAGGCTACCGGCAATGCCGATCACCGGAATATCATACCGCCTGGCAACCTTCGCCACGCCGACCGGCACTTTACCATGCACGGTCTGGCTGTCGATTCGCCCTTCGCCAGTGATCACCAGATCCGCATCGGCCACATGCTTATCCAGCGCCAGCGCATCGGTCACAATCTCAATCCCCTGGCGCAGCTCGGCGCCGCAAAACGCATATAACGCCGCCCCCATGCCACCCGCCGCGCCGCCGCCGGAGAGCGTTAACACATCGCAATCGAGATCGCGGGCGATGACCTGCGCGTAGTGCGCCAGCGCCTTATCCAGCCGCGCGATCATCTCCGGCGTCGCCCCTTTTTGCGGGCCAAACACCGCTGAAGCGCCCTCTTTACCGGTAAGCGGATTGGTGACATCGCAGGCCACATCGATCCGGCACTGCGCCAGGCGACGATCCAGCTCGCTAATATCAATGCGCGCCAGGCGCTCCAGCGCTGCGCCGCCTGCGGCAATCTGCTCTCCCTGCTCATCCAGCAGCTTTGCGCCCAGCGCCTGCACCATGCCCGCGCCGCCATCATTGGTGGCGCTACCGCCAATGCCAATAATGATATGTTTCACACCGGCATCCAGCGCATGGCGGATCAGCTCCCCGGTCCCCCATGAGGTGGTAATTAACGGATCGCGCTTCGCCGTCGGCACGCGCTCCAGCCCGCTTGCCGCCGCCATTTCGATAAAGGCCGATTGCTCATCGCCGGAGAGGCCATAAAAGGCGTCGGCCTCCTCGCCAAGCGGCCCTTTGACCACCACCTTCACCACCCGCCCTTGCGTGGCGGCGACCATCGCTTCTACCGTCCCTTCCCCGCCGTCCGCCACCGGGATTTTCACATACTCAGCGTTGGGGTACACCTCGCGAAACCCCGCTTCAATGGCGGTCGCCACCTCCAGGGCCGTTAAACTCTCTTTGTAGGAGTCGGGTGCGATGACAATTTTCATAAGCCGTCCTTACGCATATTCACCACGGTAAGCATACACCTTGCCGGCAGCGGGAAATGCCAGCCCCCGCAAGGAGTGGCAATTTCATTAACGCACCATGCAGGGACGCTTGTTATCAAACTTCCAGTCGGGGATCAGGTACTGCATGCCCATCGCATCGTCGCGCGCGCCGAGCCCATGCTTCTGGTACAACGCGTTGGCCTTCATCACCTGATCCATATCCAGCTCAACGCCAAGACCCGGCGTGGTGGGCACCTGCACCATCCCGCCTTTGATCTCAAACGGCGCTTTGGTCAGACGCTGGTTGCCCTCCTGCCAGATCCAGTGGGTGTCGATGGCGGTGATCTTGCCCGGCGCGGCGGCGGCGACATGGGTAAACATCGCCAGTGAGATATCGAAATGGTTGTTGGAGTGCGAACCCCAGGTGAGGCCAAACTCATGGCACATCTGCGCCACGCGCACTGAGCCCTGCATGGTCCAGAAGTGCGGGTCGGCCAGCGGAATATCGACCGATTGCAGCGACAGGGTGTGACCCATCTGCCGCCAGTCGGTGGCGATCATATTGGTAGCGGTAGGTAACCCGGTGGCGCGGCGGAACTCTGCCATCACTTCACGCCCGGAGAAACCCTGCTCGGCACCGCACGGATCTTCGGCGTAGGCGAGCACGCCCTTCAGCTGCTTGCCGATAGCAATTGCCTCATCGAGCGACCACGCGCCGTTCGGATCGAGGGTCACGCGCGCCTGCGGGAAACGTTTTGCCAGCGCGGCAATCGCTTCTGCCTCTTCCATACCGGCCAGCACGCCGCCCTTCAGTTTGAAGTCGTTAAAGCCATATTTCTCATAAGCCGCTTCTGCCAGGCGCACCACGCGATCCGGCGTCATTGCCTCTTCATGGCGGATGCGATACCAGTCGCACACATCGTCCGGCTGGCTCTGGTACGGCAGCGGCGTCTTTTTGGCATCGCCGACAAAGAAGAGGTAACCGAGCATTTCCACTTCACTGCGCTGCTGGCCTTCGCCGAGCAGGGAAGCGACGTTGACGTCAAGGTGCTGACCGAGCAGATCGAGCATCGCCGCTTCGATACCGGTCACCACGTGAATAGTGGTGCGCAGATCGAAGGTCTGTAGCCCGCGCCCGCTGGCATCGCGGTCGGCAAAGGTATTGCGCACGCTGTTGAGCACATTTTTGTACTCGCCCAGTGTCTTACCGACCACCAGCGCGGCGGCCTCCTCCAGCGTCTGGCGGATCTTCTCCCCGCCGGGAATTTCGCCGACCCCGGTATGACCGGCGTTATCTTTAATGATCACGATATTGCGGGTGAAGAAAGGCGCGTGCGCCCCGCTCAGGTTCATCAACATGCTGTCGTGACCGGCAACGGGAATAACCTGCATCGATGCCACAACGGGCGTGGAACTATAAGTACTCATAATGGTGTCCTTTTGCTCTTTTAATGCCGTCCAAAAACGGGGCGTTTTTTATCAAACGTCCAGCCAGGAATGAGGTACTGCATCGGGCCTGCGTCATTGCGCGCGCCGCCCGGCAAGGTTTTATAGAGTGCGTGCGCTTTCTCAATTTGCGCCCAGTCCAGCTCAACGCCAAGCCCCGGCGCGTCCGGCACGGCGATTTTGCCCTCGCAGATCTGCAAAGGCTGCTTCGTCAGGCGCGCGTCGCCCTCCTGCCAGATCCAGTGGGTATCAATCGCCGTTGGCGTGCCCGGTGCAGCGGCGGCGACGTGGGTAAACATCGCCAGCGAAATATCGAAATGGTTGTTGGAGTGGCAGCCCCAGGTTAAGCCCCAGTCATCGCACAGCTGCGCGACGCGCACCGCGCCGGAGAGGGTCCAGAAGTGCGGATCGGCAAGCGGAATATCGACCGCGTTGAGCATTACCGCGTGGCCCATCTCCCGCCAGTTGGTGGCGATCATATTGGTGGCGACCGGCAGACCGGTAGCGCGGCGAAACTCCGCCATCACTTCGCGCCCGGAGAAGCCCTGCTCTGCGCCGCAGGGATCTTCCGCGTAGGTCAGCACATCGTTCAGCCCTTTACAGAGGCGGATGGCTTCGTCGAGCAGCCACGCGCCGTTAGGATCGACGGTGATGCGCGCATCGGGGAAGCGTTTTTTCAGCGCGCGCACGGTATCGATCTCCTGCTCGCCCGGCAGCACACCGCCCTTCAGTTTAAAATCTTTAAAGCCGTAACGATCCTGCGACGCTTCAGCCAGGCGCACCACCGCTTCGCTGCTCATCGCCTCCTGATGGCGCAGCCGGTACCACTCGTGGCTGCCCGGCGTCGCGTCCAGATAGGGCAAATCGGTTTTGGTGCGATCGCCGACATAGAAGAGGTAGCCGAGCACGGTAACGGCATCGCGCTGTTTGCCCGGCCCCAGCAGTTCGCACACCGGGACATGGAGGGTTTTGCCGAGCAGATCGAGCAGCGCCGCCTCCAGCGCCGCGACGGCGTTCACGCGCAGTTCAAAGGTCCACGCGCCGTTGCCGAAGGTGTCGAAATCCGCCGCCTGGTTGCCTTTGTGCACCCGCTGCACCACGTTGTTCAGCCGGGCGATCTCTTGTCCCACCACCATTGGCGTGGCATCGACCAGTGTTTGATAGATCACCTCGCCCCCCGGCGCTTCACCTACGCCGGTATGCCCGGCGCTGTCCGTCAGCACCACGATATTGCGGGTGAAGTAAGCGTTATGCGCGCCGCCGATATTCATCAACATGCTGTCGTGCCCGGCAACCGGGATCACCTTCATGTCGGTGATGACGGGCGTGGCTTGTGTATTCATCATTCGCGTCCTGTTACGGGTTTAAGTTCGATGCGTTTGATATTGCCCACCAGCACCAGGTAACTGAGCACCGCCACCAGCGCATGAACGCCAACGTAGATCAGCGCGCCGTTAAACGAGCCGGTGGTGCCGACGATGTAGCCAATCGCAATCGGCGTGACGATGCCGGAGATATTGCCGAACATATTGAACAGGCCGCCGCTCAGGCCGCTGATCTCTTTCGGCGCGGTATCCGCCATCACCGCCCAGCCGAGCGCGCCGATGCCTTTGCCGAAGAAGGCCAGCGCCATAAAAGCGATGATTAAGGTTTCCGAATCGGTGTAGTTACAGAACACCATACTCATCGAGAGCAGCATGCCCAGCACGATCGGCGTTTTACGCGCCACGTTCAGCGATCCGTAGCGGCGCATTAACCAGTCGGAGATCACTCCGCCAAGCACGCCGCCGACAAAGCCGCAGATCGCCGGGATCGAGGCGACAAAGCCCGCTTTCAGGATCGACATGCCGCGCGCCTGCACCAGATAGACCGGGAACCAGGTGATAAAGAAGTAGGTTAAGGCGTTAATGCAGTACTGCCCGAGGTAAACACCGATCATCATGCGCGAGGCGAGTAGCTGTTTGACCTGGCCCCACTTCTGCGCAAAGGGCACCTTCTGCTGATGGTTCTTCTGATCCATGTTGATCAGCGCCCCGCCCTCGGCGATGTACTCCAGCTCCTTTTTGTTGACGCCCGGATGCTGGTTCGGCTCGTGGATCATTTTCAGCCACAGGAAGCTGATGAAGATCCCAAGCCCGCCCATAAAGAAGAAGACGTGCGACCAGCCCACTTCATGGGTCAGCCAGCCCATGATCGGCGCGAAGATCACCGTGGCGAAGTACTGCGCGGAGTTGAAGATAGCGACAGCCGTGCCGCGCTCCTGCGCCGGGAACCAGGCGGCAACAATGCGGCTGTTGCCCGGAAACGAGGGGGCTTCTGCCAGGCCGACCATAAAGCGCAGGGTAAAGAGCGCGATGATGATGCCAAAGCCGCTGAAGAGATCGACGAACCCTTGCAGCAGAGTAAAGAGAGACCAGGTGAAGATGGACCAGAAGTAGACGCGTTTCGAGCCGAAGCGGTCAAGCAGCCAGCCGCCCGGGATCTGGCCAATCACATAGGCCCAGGAGAAGGCGGAGAAGACATAGCCCATACCGACAGGATCAAGGCCGATGGCCTTAGACATTTCAGAGCCAGCAATCGATAGCGTAGCGCGATCGCCGTAGTTGAAGGATGTGACGATAAATAGCATCACCACGATCCAGTAGCGGGCGTTGGTGCGCTTTTCAGCGCCGCTCGCCGCCTGGCTTAATGCACTCATGGTTGTACTCCCGAAGCATAGATGTTCTTTTCAACATGCATCCTGTACGGCGCAACCTGTAGGGGAAGACAGAACGCTGTCGCTCTTTTTATGCCGCGGCCCGACGCGTTTTCACTTCACGGCGGGCGGCTTTATTAACTGGCTCAAGGAGTATAAAAAGCGGCCTGGGAACTCTCACCGTGCATCGACACAACATTCGGCGGCAGGTCGTCGCGGGTTTGGGGCATTAGCCCAGGGCGATGGGGGGTATTTCACGAAAATTGAAACGGACGATAAACGGCGGGGTAAAAACGCGGGTCAGGTGCGAAGAGTGTGAATGGCGTCGCTTGACGGGGGATAAAACGAGGCTAACCCTCCCGGCGCGCGGGAGGGAGACGGGCCTATTTCAGCAGGCTTGCCCACTGCTCAACCCACGGATTAGAGACGCTTTCCGGCTCCGGATCTTCGCTGGCGTCAATCAGCAGCACCTCGCCAATGCGCTGCGCGCCCTGCTCCTGCAACAGCGCATCAAATTTTTTGCCGCCGCCGCAGAAGTGGCTATAGGTGCTGTCGCCGAGCGCAATCACGCCGTAGCGCAGTTCAGGCTGATAGCCGACAGTGTCGCGCAGGTAGTGAAACAGCGGCGCGATGCTGTCCGGCAGATCGCCCTGGCCGGTAGTAGAGGTGACCACCAGCGCATAGTTGCCTTTGTTGCTCTCCCACTGCGCCGCTTCGGGATCTTCATACACCTTTGCCGTGTGGCCCTGGGCTTCTAAAATCGCCTGCGCCTCTTCCGCTACCAGCAGCGAATTGCCGTACATCGTGCCGACAAAAATGCCTATATTCGCCATGCTTATCACTCCTTGCGTGATTCGAGATTGTCCTCATCCTGACCGCTGAGCCCGCTAAACTCAACCCTTTCATTCTCAGGGAGAAGGCCGCGCCAGCCGAACTGATCCAGCGCCTGCATCCACACCGCATCGAAGCCGGCGCGCAGGGTGAGCGCCTCGCCGGTAAAGGGATGCGTAAGGCTTAACTGGCTGGCGTGCAGCATCAGGCGGTTGAGGCCAAAATGCGCCGCCGCGCTGCGGTTTTGCCGCAAATCGCCATGCTTGCTGTCGCCAATAATCGGGTGGCGCAGATGGGAGAGATGGCGGCGAAGCTGATGTTTACGTCCGGTTTTCGGCTCCAGTTCGACTAGCCCATAGCGCGTGGAGGGAAACTTACTGATCGCGACCGGCAGCTCGGTCGTGGCAAGGCCGCGATAGTGGGTCACGGCAGGCTGCGGATCTTTGTCGGTGCGGGCAAATTTGTCCGCTACTTTGTCCAGCTCTTCGACTAACGGATAGTCGAGCAGCGCCTCCTCCATCAGCCAGCCGCGCACGATGGCGTGGTAGCGCTTCTGCATCTGGTGCTGCTCAAACTGCTGGGATAAACGCCGCCCTGCTTCGCTGGAAAGCCCCATCAGCAGGACGCCGGAAGTGGGCCTGTCGAGGCGATGGGCGGTAAAGACATGCTGACCAATCTGGTCGCGCACGGTCTGCATCACCACCACTTTTTCGTCGCGGTCGAGCCAGCTGCGGTGCACCAGCCAGCCGGAGGGTTTGTTAACGGCAACCAGCCACTCATCCTGGTAGATTATCTCAAGCATTAGCGGTTTTCGTCGCTAAACAGCGCGTCAAGCTGCTGGAGATGAACCAGCATTACATCGCGGGAGGGGTGTGTCGCCTCGAGGGCCATTTCGTAATAGGGTGCGATAGCAAACGCCTGCGGCAGCGCCTGCTTGCTGTCGAGCAGCGCGTGCATACGTGGGATCAGCACCCACTGCAGCCACTCAAAGGGCGCGAGGGTATCCATGCAGAAGGGTTGCGTGCTTTCAAAGGCGCTCAGCGCCGGGGCAGTGGTTTGCCAGAGATCGTGCTCGCGCAGCTGCGCTTCAATCAGCTGCAGCTGCTGGCGCACGCGTTGATGTTGAGTCATAAAGGCCCCCGTTTAATCAGACTGGCGCGCAGCATAGCAAAGAGCGGGAGAAATAAAAAAAGGGAGCACTGTAAAAACAGTGCTCCCGGTTCGTTTCGCAGCTATCCGGCTACCCGTGTGCTCCCTGCTCATCCATGAAAACTTTTCCTGCGGTCTCCTGACCCGTTCATCCTTAAACAACGCATCATGCTCACACCACCCCGATGTGACCTGGCCTTATCCTTAAAGCGTGTCCTGGATCCTCCTGATCTACCGTCCATCCTGACCGGCTCTCATTCTCCGTCCTGGAGGTGTCCTTTAACGCACTCCGGCGATATCCTCTCACTTCGTCCTGAAGTCTGTCCGTGAAGCACCTTCCCGGTGTGTCCAGAGACAACATCATCCTGATGTACGTCTCTTAGTCAGACTCCGTGTCGACAGGAGATAGAATTACGTATTCCGGCCGGTCTTACAAGGAGACTTAACGACAAAGCTATGCCGTAATCGGCCATTAACCCCAGGGATTATCGTATTAACATTATGATTTCTAATTGTTTAAATAAAGATAACTCACGTGAGTTATAGAATACGAACAGCCGATCTCCTACAGGCTCTGTAAGAGATCTCTCACACGGGATGTAGGCTATGGGCTTACACGAGGGGGGCGAGCTGGGTGAGGAATTCGGGCAAATCGCTGGCAAGAGGCGTGCGTTTACGCGTACCGAGCGTCTCCTGTACCACTTCGCCGCTGAGGTTACACACCGAGATGACGTCCAGCTCGCTCTCAAGCGTGGCAATAAAAAGTGTAGGCGATAATTTGAGCCTTTTCTGCGTCACCAGGTGCCCAATCAGATTTTCCTGTACCCGGACAAAATCCGCTTCGCTCCAGGTTTGCAGCAGCGTCAGGCTGATATTGCCCAGCCGCGCGCGCATATCACCGGCAAACTGCGTGGTATAGAACGCATGAATCGGCGGTTGTACCACAATCTCCATCGCCTGTTCAACGGGGTGGACGTTCTGCTGCGCCGTAAAGGGCTGCGGCTGCCAGAACACCGCCTCCTCGGTGGATGAGATGATGCAGGGCGAAGGAACGCCATACAGCTCTTCACTCTGCGGCCAACTGCCGTGCGCCGCATGCCACGCATCGCAATAACGTTCCGTAAAGGCTTTCAGCGCCTGAGCCGTCTCTTTTTCCACCGATTTCTCTCTTTACTTAAGCCAGGATAAACTTGCGCCATAGTTTACCTGCAAAATGGCGATGAAACATGTCTTCTTATGATAACCACCAGGCGCTATCGGGCCTGACGCTGGGCAAAACCACCGACTACCGCGACACCTATGATGCCAGCCTGCTGCAAGGCGTGCCGCGCTCGCTTAACCGCGATCCCCTTGGGCTGAAAGCCGATAACCTGCCGTTTCACGGCGCAGATATCTGGACGCTGTATGAGCTCTCCTGGCTCAATGCCAACGGATTGCCGCAGGTCGCGGTCGGGCAGGTAGAACTGGATTACGCCAGCCTCAATCTGGTGGAGTCTAAAAGTTTTAAACTCTATCTCAACAGCTTTAACCAGACCCGTTTCGCCAGTTGGGATGAGGTGCGCAGCACCCTGCAACGCGATCTCAGCGCTTGCGCGCAGGGTGCGGTAAGCGTCACGCTCTACCGCGTTGATGAGCTGGAAGGCGAACCGGTTGCCCGCTTCGCGGGTCTCTGCGTCGACGATCAGGATATCGCTATTGATAACTATGAGTTTGATGCCGCGCTGTTGACTGACGCCGCGCGTGGCGAGGTGGTGGAAGAGACGCTGGTAAGCCATCTGCTGAAATCGAACTGCCTGATAACCCACCAGCCGGACTGGGGCTCGGTGCAGATCCAGTATCGCGGGAGCCAAATCGACCGGGAAAAACTGCTGCGCTATCTGGTCTCGTTCCGCCATCACAATGAGTTTCACGAACAGTGCGTTGAGCGCATCTTTATGGATATTCAGCGCTTCTGCCAGCCGGAATCCCTCAGCGTGTACGCGCGCTACACCCGACGCGGCGGCCTTGATATCAACCCGTGGCGCAGCAACACCAGCTTCGTTCCGGCAACCGGGCGGCTGGCGCGCCAGTAAAACATGCGTTGGCAGGTTGTTAAACGTCATAAGCCAGGGCTATTGTAATCAGCAGGGAAGATAAAATTTTCGTCCCGTAAGGAGTTCACTTGATTACACATATTAGCCCGCTTGGCTCGATGGATATGTTGTCGCAGCTGGAAGTCGATATGCTTAAACGCACGGCCAGCAGCGACCTGTATCAACTGTTTCGCAACTGTTCGCTCGCTGTACTGAACTCAGGGAGCCAGACCGACAGCAGCAAAGAGCTGCTCTCCCGTAACGAAAGTTTTGATATCAACGTTTTGCGCCGTGAACGCGGCGTCAAGCTGGAGTTGATTAACCCACCTGAAGAGGCGTTTGTCGACGGGCGTCTGATCCGCGCGCTGCAGGCCAACCTCTTTGCCGTACTGCGCGATATCCTGTTCGTGAACGGCCAGATCCATAACGCCAGTCGTTTTCAGCATCTTGATGTGGAGAGTTCGACCCATATCACCAACCTGGTCTTCTCGATTCTGCGTAACGCCCGTGCGCTGCACGTCGGCGAAGCGCCGAGCATGGTGGTCTGCTGGGGCGGCCACTCGATAAACGAAACCGAGTACCTCTACGCACGCCGCGTCGGCACCCAGCTTGGCCTGCGCGAGTTGAATATCTGCACCGGCTGCGGGCCGGGCGCGATGGAAGCGCCGATGAAGGGCGCGGCGGTCGGCCACGCGCAGCAGCGTTATAAAGAGGGGCGTTTTATCGGCATGACCGAACCGTCGATCATCGCCGCAGAGCCGCCAAACCCGTTGGTTAACGAGCTGATTATCATGCCGGACATTGAAAAGCGTCTGGAAGCGTTTGTGCGTATCGCCCACGGCATCATCATCTTCCCGGGCGGCGTCGGCACGGCGGAAGAGCTGCTCTACCTGCTGGGTATTTTGATGAACCCGGCGAACAAAAATCAGGTGCTGCCGCTGATCCTCACCGGGCCGAAAGAGAGCGCTGACTACTTCCGCGTGCTGGATGAGTTTATCGTCAACACGCTGGGCGAAGCCGCGCGCCGCCACTACACTATCATCATCAACGATGCGGCCGAAGTGGCGCGCCAGATGAAAAAGGCGATGCCGCAGGTAAAAGAGAATCGTCGCGAAACCGGCGATGCCTACAGCTTCAACTGGTCGATTCGTATTGCGCCGGATCTGCAGGTGCCGTTCGAGCCGACCCATGAAAATATGGCCAACCTGAAGCTCTACCCGGATCAACCCGTCGAAGTGCTGGCAGCGGATCTGCGTCGCGCCTTCTCCGGGATTGTGGCGGGCAACGTCAAAGAGCACGGCATTCGTGCGATTGAAGCGTTCGGCCCTTACAAAATTCATGGCGACAGCGACATGATGCGCCGGATGGACGATCTGCTACAGGGCTTTGTTGCCCAGCACCGTATGAAACTCCCCGGCTCGGCCTATATCCCCTGCTACGAAATCTGCGCCTGATCCTCGTTTTTTACCGGGCGGCCATAAGCCGCCCTTATACCTTCCCTCTTTTCACACCGCAATGCCCCTACCCTGCACAAGGTAATGATCCACTTCAGTTGGCTTAAAAGTCGATAAATCACTGCTAATGGGATGATCAGCAGCGCTTTTATCGTCTTTCGCCGCTGTGAGTTTGATCGCATATCTGGTGGGTGATAGCCTTCGCGCCCATAAATCTCAGATGATTTTGGATAAGCAGACAGATGGTCTAAATATGCCCACTTAAGAAGTGGATTATTGCAATTGCGATCCTGATCACTGATAGAGTCATAACATACATGTATCTTTCCGCCGCAAATAATTGCGGTAAGAAATTATAAAAATAGCCGCAATCAACCGGATAAAATATTACCGCTGACGTGGATGGCAAACGATTTGTCTAAATGGCAGCTTTTTGATTTTCCCAGGAGATTTACCAATGGAAACGACTCAAACCAGTAATCTGGCTTCAACCGGAACGCGGAGCGCATGGCGTAAGACCGACACCATGTGGATGCTAGGCCTCTACGGTACCGCGATTGGCGCTGGCGTACTGTTCCTGCCCATCAACGCTGGCGTAGGCGGACTGATTCCGCTGATCATCATGGCGATCCTCGCCTTCCCAATGACCTACTTCGCACACCGCGGCCTGACCCGCTTTGTGCTTTCCGGTAAAAACCCCGGCGAAGATATCACTGAAGTGGTGGAAGAACATTTTGGTATCGGCGCAGGTAAACTGATCACCCTGCTCTACTTCTTCGCCATCTACCCGATTCTGCTGGTATATAGCGTGGCGATCACCAACACCGTCGACAGCTTTATGACCCACCAGCTGGGCATGACGCCGCCGCCGCGCGCTATTCTCTCCCTGATCCTTATCGTCGGTATGATGACTATCGTGCGCTTCGGCGAGCAGATGATCGTTAAAGCGATGAGTATTCTGGTCTTCCCGTTTGTTATCGCCCTGATGCTGCTGGCGGTCTACCTGATCCCGCAGTGGAACGGCGCGGTGCTGGAAACCCTCTCTTTTGACACGGCTTCCGCCACCGGCAATGGCCTGTGGATGACCCTGTGGCTGGCGATCCCGGTAATGGTCTTCTCCTTTAACCACTCACCGATCATCTCCTCCTTCGCCGTGGCGAAACGTGAAGAGTACGGCGCAGAAGCAGAACGTAAATGCTCGCGCATTCTGGCCTTCGCCCACATCATGATGGTGCTGACGGTGATGTTCTTTGTCTTCAGCTGCGTGCTGAGCCTGGCTCCGGCCGATCTGGCGTCGGCGAAAGAGCAGAACATCTCGATTCTCTCCTACCTGGCTAACCACTTTAATGCGCCGATGATCGCCTGGATGGCACCGATCATCGCGATGATTGCTATCACCAAATCCTTCCTCGGCCACTACCTCGGCGCGCGTGAAGGTTTCAACGGTATGGTGATTAAATCCCTGCGCGGCAAAGGCAAAACCATCGAGATCAACAAGCTGAACCGCATTACCGCGCTGTTTATGCTGCTGACCACCTGGGCTGTTGCCACCTGGAACCCGAGCATCCTCGGCATGATCGAAACGCTGGGCGGCCCGATTATCGCCATGATCCTCTTCCTGATGCCGATGTACGCCATTGCCCGCGTTCCGGCGATGCGTAAATACAGCGGTCACATCAGCAACGTCTTCATTGTGATTATGGGTCTTATCGCTATCTCCGCGATTTTCTACTCCCTGTTCAGCTAATCTCTGCGCGCCGTCCAGCCGGGCGGCGCGATCCCTCTTTGTCATGGATAACGCGTTATGATCAGCGTATTCGATATTTTTAAGATCGGTATCGGTCCCTCCAGCTCGCACACCGTCGGCCCCATGAAAGCTGGCAAACAGTTCACCGATGATTTGATTGCCCGCGGCCTGCTGCGCGATGTCACCCGCGTGGTGGTCGATGTTTACGGCTCGCTCTCCCTGACCGGCAAAGGCCATCACACGGATATCGCCATTATTATGGGGCTGGCCGGCAACCTGCCGGATAGCGTCGATATTGATGCGATCCCGGGCTTTATTCAGGATGTGAATACGCACGGCCGCCTGCTGCTGGCGAACGGCGAGCACGAAGTGGAGTTCCCGGTCGATCACTGCATGAATTTCCATGCCGATAACCTCTCGCTGCATGAGAACGGTATGCGCATCACCGCGCTGACGGGCGAAACGGTGCTATACAGCCAGACCTACTACTCGATTGGCGGCGGCTTTATTGTCGACGAAGCGCACTTCGGCCAGACCACCAGCGCGCCGGTTGAGGTGCCTTACCCCTATAAAAACGCAGCCGATTTGCAGCGTCACTGCCAGGAAAGCGGGCTTTCTCTCTCCGGCCTGATGATGAAAAACGAGCTGGCGCTGCACAGTAAAGAAGAACTGGAGCAGCACCTGGCGCGCGTGTGGGAAGTGATGCACGGCGGCATTGAGCGTGGCATCAACACCGAAGGCGTGTTGCCGGGACGACTGCGCGTTCCGCGTCGTGCCGCCGCGCTGCGCCGCATGTTGGTCAGCAGTGATAAAACCACCACCGATCCGATGGCGGTTGTCGACTGGATCAATATGTTCGCGCTGGCGGTCAATGAAGAGAACGCTGCCGGTGGCCGCGTGGTGACCGCACCGACCAACGGTGCCTGCGGCATTGTCCCGGCGGTGCTGGCCTATTACGACAAGTTTATCCGCGAAGTGAACGCTAACTCGCTGGCTCGCTATCTGCTGGTCGCCAGCGCCATTGGCTCGCTCTATAAGATGAACGCCTCCATCTCCGGCGCGGAAGTGGGCTGCCAGGGCGAAGTGGGTGTCGCCTGCTCGATGGCCGCTGCGGGTCTGGCTGAGCTGCTCGGCGCCAGCCCGGCGCAGGTGTGCATTGCGGCGGAAATCGGTATGGAGCACAACCTCGGTCTGACCTGCGACCCGGTCGCCGGTCAGGTGCAGGTGCCCTGTATTGAGCGTAACGCCATAGCCTCGGTGAAAGCGGTCAACGCCGCGCGTATGGCGCTGCGCCGCACCAGCGAGCCGCGCGTCTGCCTCGATAAGGTGATCGAGACGATGTACGAAACCGGGAAAGATATGAACGCCAAGTACCGCGAAACCTCCCGCGGCGGGCTGGCGATGAAGGTCGTTACCTGCGATTAACCTGCCTGACAGATGCCTCGTTTTGCGAGGCATCTTCCTGAATAGCCACCGTTTCATAGCCTCAAAAAGCGGGCAATGTTACCCTTAGCGCTCGCTTACAAGGAGGGTATCCGTGGCTCATCTGCTTATTGTCGACGCACTCAATCTTATCCGCCGTATTCATGCGGTGCAGGGTTCACCCTGCGCGGAGACCTGCCTGCACGCGCTCGAGCAACTGATTGTGCATAGCCAGCCGACCCACGCGGTGGCGGTGTTCGATGATGAAGCGCGCAATCAGGGCTGGCGACACCAGCTGTTGCCGGACTATAAAGCGGGCCGACCGCCGATGCCGGAGCCGCTGCATCAGGAGATGCCCGCCCTGCGCGCGGCGTTTGAGCAGCGCGGTATTCGCTGCTGGGCAACGCCGGGCAATGAAGCCGACGATCTCGCCGCCACGCTGGCGGTGAAAATGGCGCAGGCGGGGCAAGAGGCAACGATTGTCTCGACGGACAAAGGCTACTGCCAGCTGCTCTCGCCCACCATCCGCATCCGCGACTACTTCCAGAAACGCTGGCTCGATGCGCCGTTTATCGACCAGGAGTATGGCGTCACGCCGCAGCAGCTGCCGGACTACTGGGGGCTGGCGGGTATCAGCAGTTCAAAAGTGCCGGGCGTCGCCGGGATCGGGCCGAAAAGCGCCACCCAGTTGCTCAGCACCTTTCCCACCCTGGAAGCGCTGTATGACAATCTTGCCGAGGTGCCTGAGAAGTGGCGGCAGAAGCTGGAGACGCACCGCGAGATGGCCTTTATCTGCCGGGATGTCGCGCGCCTGCAAACGGATCTACAGCTTGATGGCAACCTGCAGCAGCTGCGCCTGACGCGCTAATCCTCGCCCGCACACTGGCGGGCAGCAGGCTGGTTACGCTTTATAGGGGTGATGTTTCAGCCAGTGCTCGGCGATCTCCTGGCGGCGGCAGATCCACACCTTGTCATGGCTCTGTACGTAATCAAGAAAACGCTGCAGGGCACGAAACCGCCCCGGGCGCCCCAGCAGGCGGCAGTGCATGCCAATCGACATCATCTTCGGCGCCGTTTCGCCCTCGGCATAGAGCACATCGAAGCTATCTTTCAGGTAGGTATAAAACTGCTCGGCGGTGTTGAACCCCTGGGCGGTGGCAAAGCGCATGTCGTTGGCGTCCAGCGTGTAGGGCACAATCAGATGCGGTTTCTCGCCGACGGTGGTCCAGAAGGGCAGATCGTCGCCGTAGTAGTCGCTGTCATAGAGAAAATCACCCTGCTCCACCACCAGCGCGCGAGTATTTGGGCTGTCGCGCCCGGTATACCAGCCGAGCGGGCGTTTGCCGAACAGCGTTTGCAGGATCTCAACCGCCTGCTGCATATGCTGGCGCTCGGTCTGGATATCGAGATCCTGATAGTGGATCCAGCGCCAGCCGTGGCTCACCACGTCATAATCTGCCGCCCTGATCGCCTCGACGATTGCCGGATTGCGCGCAAGCGCCATCGCCACGCCAAACACCGTTAACGGCAGGCCGCGCTGCTGAAACGCCTGATGGATGCGCCAGAAACCGGCGCGCGAACCGTACTCATAGAGGGAGTCCATCGACATATGGCGCGCCGGGTAGCTGGCCGCGCCGATGATGTCGGAGAGAAACTGCTCCGAGCCGCTGTCGCCGTGCAGAACGTGGTTCTCGCCGCCCTCTTCAAAATTAAGCACAAACTGCACGGCGATGCGCGCGCCGCCCGGCCACTGTGCGTGCGGCGGTTTGCCGGCGTAGCCCGCCATATCGCGCGGGTAGTCGGCAGTAAAGTGCCAGAAGGGAGTCTCGGTTGCTGCTTGCATGCTGATTCGACCTCTTAACCGGGGCCGCCTTCAGCTGAGCATATCGAAGCATCCTGAAAGCGGCTTTTTATTGGGATACGCGAGATCGCCATATTTACTGGTGCCAAAACCGAGGGCGAGCAGGGATTCAACCATTTTGACCGCCGCCGTTACGCCGTCGATCACCGGAATGCCCAGCTCCTGCGTCAGCTCACTGGCAAGATTCGCCATACCGCCGCACCCCAGCACAATAGCCCCGCTTCCATCCTCACGTTTGGCTTGTATACAACGCTCGCGTACCTTTTGCTGAGCAAGACCCGTGCCATCTTCCAGCGCCAGCACCGGTAAATCGATGGCGTGCAGCGCGGCGCAGTGATGTTCAAAGCCATACTGGCGCAGTAAATGGCGGGCGATGATCACCGTGCGCGGCAGCGTAGTGACAATCGAAAAGCGTGTCGCCACCAGCGTCGCCATATGCATCGCCGCTTCGGCAATGCCGATAACCGGGCCGCTCGCCAGTTCCCGTGCCGCCAGCAATCCCGGGTCGCCAAAGCAGGCGATTACGTGTCCCTGCGCGCCCTGTGCTTTGCCCTGCTTTACCTGCTCCAGCACGCCGATGGCGGCAATCGCTTCGTCGAAATGCCCCTCAATGGATTCCACGCCCTGCGTCGGGCAGGTGGCGAGGATAGTTGTGCCCACCGAGGCGATGCGGCGCGCGGCGCTGGCTATGGTTTCGGTCATTTCCGGGCTGGTATTTGGGTTGATGACTTGTATACAAAATGCGCTCATTGCGGCTCTCCTCGGGTGCCAAACAGGCGGGTAAAATCGGGCAGCGTTTCGCCGCTGCGCTCAAAGCGCAGACTGGAAACAATGTGGTCAAAGTGGTGCGCCATGGCGTGCTCAAGACCCGCCAGATCTTTATTACGTAAGAGTTCGATTAACGCATCGTGATCGTGACAGCGGCAGCCCTGCTGCCACGGCGCGCCCCAGGCGGCAATCACCAGTGAGGAGCGCTGTGTCAGAGTAGTGATGATATCGGTCACCACCGCATTGCCCGATATCGCCTGCAACTGAATGTGGAAAGCTGCCGAATGGCGAATGGCCGCCGCGCCGTCATGCTGCTGGTGCGCCGCTTCCTCCTCGGCAATGATCGCCTCCAGCGCTGCCAGATGAGGCGGTTGCAGATGCGCCAGCACCTGCGGCAGGTTGCCACACTCGATCATTTTGCGCGTGGCGAAGATCTCTTTTGACTCGTCGATACCCGGATTCGCGACAAATGCACCGCGCCTGGGCGCGATGGTGATCATTTGCACCGTTGCAAGGCGTGTGAGCACTTTACGAATGCCGGTGCGGCTGACACCAAATACTTCCGCCAGCGCCTCTTCCGGCAGCTTACTGCCCGGCGGCAACTGGTGCTCAACAATGGCCGTTAATAGCGATTGCCAGATGAAATGCTCTCTCTCTTCCCGATCCGCAGGCGCCTGTAGCCCGGTGTAATGGTTCATAACCTGATTCCTGTATGACGCAGCATTGTCTTTTTTGTATACGTTTTTTATCCATCTTGTATACAAAAAATCCAAACCTGGCCTGGTTAATGCAATAGCCGATAGCAGACCTGTGAACGCTATCGCTATTTAAAGGAGCAGAATCCATGCCAAACCCTGAACCGCAGTACGATGCTCGTTATAGCCCAAGATTGACCAACGAGGACCTCGCCCCGACTCGCGAGCAGAACTGGACCTGGTACAACATCTTCTCGTTCTGGATGTCCGATGTGCACAGCATGGGCGGCTATGTGGTCGCCGCCAGCTTCTTTGCCTTAGGGCTCGCCAGCTGGCAGGTGCTGCTCTGCCTGTTGGTGGGGATCTGTATTGTGCAGCTCTGTGCAAACCTGGTGGCAAAACCGAGCCAGATGACCGGCGTGCCCTATGCAGTGATTTGCCGTCAGGCATTTGGCGTGTTCGGTGCCAATATTCCGGCGGTGATCCGCGGGCTCATCGCCTTCGCCTGGTACGGTATTCAAACTTATCTCGCCGCCAATGCCCTGATGCTGGTGGCGCTGAAATTCTGGCCTTCGCTGGGCGCGCTGACAAGCAGCCACTTTCTGGGGCTGTCGACGCTGGGCTGGATCTGCTTCGGCATTATGTGGGCGCTACAGGCGCTGGTTTTCTGGCACGGAATGAACGCGATCAAACGCTTTATTGATGTTGCCGGACCGGCGGTCTATGTCGTGATGATGGCGCTGGCGGGCTGGATCCTCTACCAGACCGGTTTTGACGGCATCTCCTTTACCCTTGCCAGCAAAACGCTGACCCCCGGCGAGCAGGCGTGGCAGATGATCACCGCCACGGCGCTGGTAGTCTCCTACTTCTCCGGGCCGCTGCTCAACTTTGGCGACTTCTCCCGCTACGGTAAAAGCATGCAGGCGATCCGCCGCGGCAACCGCTGGGGATTGCCCTTTAACTTCCTGCTCTTCTCGATTGTGACAGTAGTGATTGTCTCGGGAACGCAATCGCTGTTTGGCAAAATGATCACCGATCCAATTGAAACCGTCAGCCACGTCGGCAGCGATCTGGCGATGGCGATTGGCCTGCTGACCATGATCACTGCAACCATCGGCATTAATATTGTCGCGAACTTCGTCTCGCCAGCGTTTGATTTCTCTAACTGCGCACCGCAGAAGATCAGCTTCCGTACCGGGGGGATGATTGCCGCGGTCGGCTCTGTGCTGCTGACGCCGTGGAACCTGTTCCAGTCGCCGGAGTTGATCCACTACACGCTGGATGTGCTCGGTGCCTGCATCGGCCCGCTGTTTGGCATTCTGTTGGCGGACTTCTACCTGATTAAACGCGGCAAGGTGTTTGTCGACGATCTCTTTACCGTCTCCCCGAACGGCCGTTACTGGTACAAAAACGGCTTTAACCCCAAAGCGATTGCTGCGCTGCTACCGTCGGTGATGGTAGGCCTGGTGATCAGCTTTATTCCGGCGCTGCATGAAGTGGCAAACTTCAGCTGGTTTATCGGCGTCTTTCTCGGTGCAGGTTGCTACTGCTGGCTGGCGCGTCATGAGCGCGCGGGCGTGGAGAGCGGATTTATCGCGCAGCGCGCGGTGGTGAAGGAGTAGAAACGACGAAGGCCTGAATCATTGCTGATTCAGGCCTTCTGAATAGTGGCGGAACGGACGGGACTCGAACCCGCGACCCCCTGCGTGACAGGCAGGTATTCTAACCGACTGAACTACCGCTCCGCGTTGTGTTCCTGTTAGGGAACGAGGCGCATATTACGTATTGCGCCTGGTGCCGTCAACGCTTTTTCTCTTGTTTTGAATCGTTTGCTGCAAAAATCGCCCACGGGCTGATTTTTCTCGGTTAATAAATGAATTTAGCCGCGCCAGAGGCAACTTCCGCCCTTTTTCTGTACTAAATCGAGGCGCGATTCATGGGCCATCAGCTCTTCATCACTGGCTAAAACAACGCGCAGTTTGTTTGCCTGGCGCACAACGCGCTGGATCCCCGCTTCGCCTGACTGATTCTGGTTCTCGCCCTCCATCGAAAATTTTATCGATGTCTGGCCGCCGGTCATCATCAGATAGACATCGGCAAGAATTTGGGAGTCGAGAAGTGCGCCGTGCAACGTTCGCTTGCTGTTATCTATTTCATAACGCGAGCAGAGCGCATCGAGGCTGTTACGCTTGCCCGGGAACATCCTGCGCGCCAGCGCCAGACTGTCGGTGATTTTGCAGAAGGTTTCGGTTTTCGGAATGCCACGGTTCAGCTTGCCGAACTCATAATCCATAAAGCCGATATCAAACGAGGCGTTATGGATCACCAGCTCCGCGCCGCGGATATAATCGATAAACTCATCGGCAATATCGCCGAAGGTTGGTTTATCGAGCAGAAACTCATCGGCGATGCCGTGAACGCCAAACGCTTCCGGGTCCACCAGCCGATCGGGCTTCAGGTAGACGTGATAGTTATTGCCGGTCAGGCGGCGGTTTATCACCTCAACCGCACCGATCTCAATGATCTTATGCCCTTCGTAGTGCGCACCGATTTGGTTCATACCGGTGGTTTCGGTATCGAGGACGATCTGTCGTGTAATTGCAGTGCTCATAGCGGCCATTTATGTCAGACTTGTCGTTTTCAACTCAGGAAGTCTACCAGAGATGCTCAAACAGGTAGAAATTTTCACCGACGGATCGTGCCTCGGCAATCCGGGACCGGGTGGATATGGCGCCATTTTACGTTATCGCGGACATGAACGGACCTTCAGCGAAGGCTACCGTTTAACCACCAACAATCGCATGGAGCTGATGGCGGCGATTGTCTCCCTCGAAGCGCTGAAAGAGCACTGCGAAGTGGTGCTCAGCACCGACAGCCAGTACGTGCGCCAGGGTATCACCCAGTGGATCCACAACTGGAAAAAACGCGGCTGGAAAACGGCGGATAAGAAGCCGGTTAAAAATGTCGATTTATGGAAGCGGCTGGATGCAGCGCTTAGCCAGCATCAAATCCGCTGGGAGTGGGTAAAAGGCCACGCCGGGCATCCGGAAAACGAACGCTGTGATGAGCTGGCTCGCGCGGCAGCGATGAATCCCACCCAGGAAGATGTCGGTTATCAGCCGGAAACCCTGGCTTAAGATTGCCGTGTCGCGCCCACGGCCTGCGGCACGCGCGCCCGTGAGCGGCTCTGTTTTAAGGGGTTGAGCGTCAGCGGAATGGTGCGTTTACGGGCGACGATCAGCTGCATACAGCCCAACGCCGGCAGATGCGCGCTCAGCAGCTTTCCGCCCTGCTTCGTCCAGGGCAACACGCGAAACCGGCTATAATGAAGCACTTCAAAATTGAGCAGCGCGAGCCAGTCAAACTGGCGCGTGAGGGTGAACATTCGGCTTTTGACGGCCAGCGAGCGGCGCGCAAACGGCACTGCTTTGCAGGCACCTAATAAGCTGATGGGGTTAAACCCGCTCATCACCAGCCAGCCGTCGTCAATCAGCACGCGATCAACCTCCTGCAGCAGCCGGTGAGGATCGGGGCACCAGGGCAGCGTATGGGCCAGCAGGCAGGCATCGACGGACTTCTCCGCGAACGGCAAAGAGAGCGGGTCCGCGCGGACTTGCGCCGGTTCGCCTGCCAGCGAGACATTGACCTGATGGGAGATCGCGCAGCTTTCGAGGTTGATTTCCGCGCTGAGGTTGCCAATCTTAAGCAGGTGAAAACCATACATTTTCGCCAGCCACGGCTTGAGTTCCTCCTCCAGCGCCTGGCGGTAATAAACACCTTTTGGGAGCGCGCCCCAGCTTACGGGTGCGACAAATTTTCGGGGAGTCCTTGCCGGCTTCATTACAACCTTCCGCTACGCTTTGAGAGGTAATTTATGAATCTTAACAGTATTCCCGCGTTTCAGGACAACTACATCTGGGTGTTGAGCGAGGATGACGGGCGTTGCCTGATTGTCGATCCGGGCGAGGCCGCTCCGGTGCTGCGTGCCATTGAAGAGCACCAGTGGCAGCCTGAAGCTATTCTGCTGACGCATCACCATAACGATCACGTCGGTGGTGTACAGGCACTGCGGGAGGCTTTCCCTGATGTGGTGGTTTATGGGCCCGCAGAGACACAACATAAGGGCACAACCCAGGTTGTGACCGAAGGCGATACGGTCACCGTTTTAGGCATGGATTTTTCGGTCTTCTCCACCCCAGGTCACACTTTAGGACATATCTGTTTCTTCAGTTTCCCTTACCTTTTTTGCGGCGATACGCTCTTCTCTGGCGGCTGTGGAAGATTATTCGAAGGGACGGCAACGCAGATGTATCAATCCTTCTGTAAAATTAATGCCCTTCCCGATGATACGGTGATTTGTTGCGCACATGAATACACTTTAGGGAATATGAAGTTTGCCGTCAGCGTGCTGCCTGAAGATGCCGACGTTCGGGAATACTATAAGAAAGTGAGTGAGTTACGTGCTAAAAACGAAAAGACACTCCCTGTAATTCTGAAAAATGAGCGGAAAATAAATTTATTTTTACGCACGGAAGATGCTGATTTAATTGAAGTAATAAATCAAGAACGCGTATTGCAACATCCAGAGGAGCGTTTCGCCTGGTTACGGGCAAAGAAAGATGCTTTCTGACATTGCGGGTTGCCTTTTGAAAACATCGCCGTTATCATCGCTCGTCTTTTAAGCAACTACTATTGACACACACATGAAGGCAAAAGCGATATTATTCGCCTCTGTCCTGCTCGTGGGTTGCCAGGCGTCGCAACGCGACGGTTCGGTACAACAGCACGCACAGAGCCTTTCTGCAGCTGGTCAAGGGGAAGCTGGGAAGTTCACAAGTCAGGCACGCTGGATGGACGACGGAACACTCGCCGACCAAACGGATAGCAACTTGTGGACCTCCATAAGCGACGAGCTAAAGATGGGAATTCCGGAAAACAGCCGGATTCGCGAGCAGAAACTGAAGTATTTAAACAATAAGAGCTATCTCCACGATGTAACTTTACGGGCAGAGCCGTATATGTACTGGATAGCAGGGCAAGTTAAAAAACGTAACATGCCCATGGAACTGGTACTACTACCCATAGTGGAGAGCGCTTTTAACCCGCACGCAACGTCTGGTGCCAATGCCGCAGGCATTTGGCAAATCATTCCGAGCACAGGGCGAAATTATGGTTTAAAACAGACACGCAGCTACGATGCGCGTCGTGACATTGTGGCCTCTACCACGGCCGCACTCGACATGATGCAGCGTCTTAATCGTATGTTTGACGGCGACTGGTTACTGACCGTTGCCGCCTATAACAGCGGTGAAGGTCGCGTGTTGAAGGCAATTAAAGCGAACAAAGCGCAGGGGAAACCCACCGATTTTTGGTCACTGTCACTGCCTTATGAAACAAAGATTTATGTGCCTAAGATGCTGGCGTTGAGCGATCTTCTCAAAAACAGCAAACGTTATGGCATTAATCTGCCAACGCCGGACGAAAGCCGTGCGCTGGCACGCGTCAGGCTGAGTAGCCCGGTAGAAGTGGGTCAGCTGGCTGAAATGGCGGGAATGTCCGTCAACAAACTGAAGGCGTTTAACGCAGGCGTTAAAGGTTCGACGTTGGGTTCAGCCGGTCCACAGTACGTGATGGTGCCGAAGAAACATGCAGATCAGCTGCGTGAATCGCTGGCATCTGGCGAAATCGCCGCCGTACAGCCGACGCTGGTTGCGGATAACACCCCGCTCTCCAGTAAAAGCTACAAGGTTCGTTCAGGCGATACGCTTTCAGGCATCGCGTCACGCCTCGGCGTAAGCGCGAAGGATCTGAAGCAGTGGAATAATCTGCGCGGCGCGAACCTGAAAGTGGGTCAAAACCTGACGGTTGGTGCAGGCAGCAGTGCACAACGTCTTGCCAGCAACAGCGATAGCATTACCTATCGCGTGCGTAAAGGTGACTCGTTGTCGAGTATCGCGAAACGTCACGGCGTGAACATTAAAGATGTGATGCGCTGGAACACCGATACGTCCAATCTACGGCCAGGCGATCAAATCACGCTCTTCGTGAAGAACAGCGCGACGCCAGACTCCTGACCTGACGCAATAAAAAAGCACCGTCTCCCCACGGTGCTTTTTTTTATCCTTTTTCGCCCTATTTGCCGGAAGGGAGTGGGCTGAACTCCACCAGCAGCGGGTTGTGATCCGATGCGCGGGTCACCAGCACCGAGGCCTCATCAACGTTTAAGCCACGATAGAAGACAAAATCGAGCGGTCGGCCAAAGGCTCGCCTGCGGTTATCGTCGGTGAATCGCACCTGCCGCAGCGCCATTTCACGCGCGAAACGGTAGAGCGCGTTCATGCGCGGGCGGCTCCAGGCGTTAAAATCACCGGCCATAATTACCGGACCATCGTGACGACCAATCTGATCGCCAATCGGCAGCAACTGCTTGCTGTAGACATCGACACCGAGGCTGAAGTTGACCGCATGAACATTCACCACCATCAGATTACGGCTGTCCGGCAATGGGTAGACCGTGACTAGAGCTGACTTAGCCAGCCGCAGAATCGGCTCACGCTCGCGCAGAGGGCAGCAGTAGACCGGATGGGCAGAAGAGAGCGTCATCACGCCTGAGGGGTGCTGAGGCAGCACAAAGGCGGGAACCTGATCGGCGGCAAGGTAGTTGCTGGTTGCGAAACTCACCAGTTCGGGCGTCGTCTGCGCTTCCTGCAACAGAACCAGGTGTGCATTTTTGCCGAAACTTTGCAGCACCGAGAGCCACTCTGCCCGCTGCTGCTTAAAGATGTTCCATACCAGTACGCGGATTTTTTCATCCTGGCTGAGAGGAACGCCGGCAGGTAAAGCCTGACCAATACTGGCGAACGAACCCGGCGGTAAAATGCGTTCCGCTGGTTGTCCGGCAACATATCGCATAGCGTAAGTATTTTTCGCCACTTCGGCTTTAAACCTCTTTGATTTCCGCGCCCGAAAAAGGGGCGTCACTCAGTTATAGGGATTGTAGACCATAGTTTCAACGAATAATCACCAGAAAAGAGCCTGCTTGTATAGGTGCCATTGACCTTAACGCCGCGCGATGGCGTTGCGACACGCGGCGTGGTTAAATACGACCGCATGAATAATCTCGTTGTAATGTTGCTACAGAGGCAATAATGAAAACCACCTCGGAAGAACTCGCCATTTTTGTCGCGGTTGTGGAGAGCGGTAGTTTTAGTCGCGCGGCTGAACGGCTCGGTCAGGCAAACTCGGCCATTAGCCGGGCGGTGAAGAAGCTGGAGAATAAGCTCGGCGTTAACCTGCTCAATCGCACGACTCGCCAGCTTAGTCTCACTGAAGAGGGCGAGCGCTATTTCCGTCGCGTACAAACGGTGTTGCAGGAGATGGCGGCAGCGGAAAACGAGGTGATGGAGAATAAATCGGTGCCGCGCGGCACGCTGCGAATTGATGCCGCCACGCCGGTGGTGCTGCACTTTTTAATGCCGCTGATAAAGCCGTTTCGTGAACGTTATCCGGAGATCAACCTGTCGCTGGTCTCAAGCGAAACATTTATCAACTTGATTGAACGTAAAGTGGATGTCGCTATTCGCGTCGGCAAGCTGACCGATTCCAGCCTACGAGCGCGTCCGCTCTTCAAGAGCTACCGCAAGATTATCGCTTCGCCCGATTACCTTGCCCGTTACGGTACACCCGAGACGGTCGAGGATTTGCAAAATCACGTCTGCCTCGGCTTTACCGAGCCGGCATCGCTGAATACCTGGCCGGTGGCGGCAGCGGATGGGCAACTGCTCGAGGTGACACCGACTCTCGCTTCTAACAGCGGTGAAACCCTTAAACACCTCTGCCTGAGCGGCAACGGTATCGCCAGCCTGTCGGATTATATGATTGATAAAGAGCTGGCGAGCGGCGAGCTGGTTGCGCTGATGTCAGATAAACTGCTGCCGGTAGAGATGCCTTTCAGCGCGGTCTACTACAGCGATCGGGCTGTGAGCACGCGTATCCGCGCATTTATCGACTTTGTCAGCGAGCATGTACCGCAGACGGGCAGATAAGAGAAACGGGAGCCAGGCTCCCGTTACGTTGCTGATTAATCCCAGTCAGGCGCAAGCCCTTCAGGGCTGACCAACCGGTCGTTGCAATCCAGCGCCGCGATGGCGGCTCTGTCATCCGCATCCAGCTTCAGCGTCTTTGCCTGCAGGTTGCTCGCCAGGTTCTCGCGTTTGGTTGAGGAGGGGATCACCGCGTACCCCTCACCCATCGCCCATGCCAGGATCACCTGCGCTGGCGTCGCGCCATGTTTCCCGGCGATGCGGGCAATCGTGGCATCTTTCAGCGCCTTACCATATGCCAGCGTCATATAGGAAGTGATATGGATCGCGTGCTCTTTTGCCCACTGCACCACTTTGCGGTTTTGCAGATAGGGAGAGAGTTCAATCTGGTTGGTGGCAATGTTTTCCGCCCCGACTGCCGCAATCGCCTGTTCCATCAACCCAATCGTGAAATTGGAAACGCCAATCTGGCGCGTTAACCCCTGCGCTTTAGCATTCATCAACTGCTGCATCGACTCGGCAACCGACACCGCTGCGCCCGGCGATGGCCAGTGAATCAGCGTGAGATCCACATAGTCAGTGCCTAACTTTTTCAGGCTCTCTTGTAGGCTCGGGATCAGCCTCTCTTCATTCAGGTTTTCAGTCCAGATTTTGGTGGTGATAAACAACGATTCCCGCGCAACACCGCTCTGCGCAAGCGCTTCACCAATGGCGGCTTCGTTACCATAAATCTGCGCGGTATCAATCACGCGATAACCCAGTTCAAGGGCGTTTTTTACCGAGGCAATAACCGCCTCATCGGTTAAACGGAAGGTCCCCAGACCAAATGCAGGGATAGACATATCAATTCCTCTCTCATTATTTCTTAACAGATGGCGTGATTATGGTGAGTTGGGCTCGGGGGAAAAAGAGGCAGGAAAGCAGAGGATATTTGCCACAGGGGCAATAGTGCTAAAAGTAGTGACTTGCATATTGAAAGTCACTATGTCACTTTGGTGCAGCATGTTTACTACAGCAGATACCACCATGAAAAATGAAGCGCTTTACCAGGCTCCCTGCCCTGTCGCCCGAAGTCTGGGGCGCATCGGTGATAGCTGGAGCATGATTATCCTACGGGATGCGTTCGCAGGGTTTACCCGTTTTGATGAGTTCCAGAAAAACGCCAATATTGCGCCTAACATCCTCTCCCGACGGCTGAAAGAGCTGGTTGAAGAGGGGCTGCTTGAAAAAGTGCGCTACAGCACAACCCCGCCGCGCTACGAATATCACCTCACCCCGTTAGGCGATGATTTTCGACCGGTCATCATCGCGCTGGCGCAATGGGGAAACCGCCATTTCTCACCTGAGGGCCCACAAATGGCGCTGGTTGAGCGCGAAACGTCACGTCCTGTTGAGGCGATCCTCGTCGATAAGGCCACCGGCGAAGCGATAACCCCCGAAAAATACGCCATGATGCCAGGCCCGGCAGCGTCACCGGTAATTCATTATCGTCATGACTATTTAAAACGTAAGCAGGCCGGGGAGACGTCGCTGAAATATGCGCCACAATTAGAAATGAATAAGGAGGAGTGAAGATGAGCAATTTGCAAAAGCGCGTCGTGATAACCGGTATGGGCATCGTCAGCCCGCTGGGCTGCGGCCTTTCCCACGTCTGGTCATCATTAGTTGCGGGCAAATCGGGTATTTCCCGCCTCGACGACGAAATGGTCGACGATATTGCCTGCAAAGTGGCAGGCCAGGTCCCCTCAATTGAGGAGGATCCGCATCACGGTTTCGATCCGTTAAGCACGATCCCGGCGAAAGAACGCAAAAAGATGGATCGTTTCATTGAGTTTGCGCTGGTGGCAGCAAAAGAGGCGCTGACGCAGGCGAACTGGTTTCCGCAGGAGGAGGCGCAGCGCGATCGAACCGCAACGGTTATCGCGACCGGGATCGGCGGCTTTAGCGAGATCACTAACGCAGTACGCACCACGGATTCGCGCGGTCCACGTAAGCTCTCCCCGTTTACCGTTCCCTCCTTTCTCGCCAACCTTGCAGCAGGCCATGTCTCGATTAACTATGGCTTTCGCGGCCCGATCGGTGCGCCCGTTTCGGCCTGTGCGGCCGGCGCGCAGGCCATTGGCGATGCCGCGCGGTTGATACGCAGCGGCGAGGCTGATATCGCCTTATGCGGCGGGAGTGAAGCAGCAATTCATCGAGTAAGCCTTGCGGGATTTGCAGCGGCGCGAGCGCTGTCGAGCAGTTTTAACGATCAACCGACAACGGCTTCACGCCCCTTTGATCGCGATCGTGATGGGTTTGTGATGGGTGAAGGTGCCGGGCTGCTGGTAATCGAATCGCTCGAACATGCGCTGGCGCGCGGCGCGACGCCGCTGGCGGAACTGGTAGGGTATGGCACCAGCGCAGATGCGCATCATCTCACTGCCGGCCCGGAAGATGGTAACGGTGCCGCAAGGGCGATGGAAGCCGCGATCCGTCAGGCAGATATTTTAGCCTCCGAGATCGAGCATATTAACGCTCATGCGACCTCTACTCCGGTTGGCGATAAAGGCGAACTGGCAGCAATAAAGCGTGTGTTTGGCGAGAACAGTACGGTAGCGATTACATCGACTAAGTCAGCGACGGGGCATCTTTTGGGCGCGGCGGGCGGTATTGAGGCGATTTTCACGGTCCAGGCGCTGCGTGAACAGATCGCTCCACCGACGCGGAATTTACATCATCCTGATGAGAAGGCCGATGGGTTAAATCTGGTAGCGCTTGCCGCGCGGCCGCTTGAGATCCGCTACGCGATGTCGAATGGGTTTGGCTTCGGCGGCGTGAACGCCAGTTTGCTGTTAAAGCGCTGGGAAGAGTAAATAACAGGGGCTGTTCGGCCCTTTTTCATAAATTGCAGTCGAAAAAAAACCGTATCTCGTGAGAGATACGGTTCTTAAAATAAGTGGCGGAACGGACGGGACTCGAACCCGCGACCCCCTGCGTGACAGGCAGGTATTCTAACCGACTGAACTACCGCTCCACCGAATTTTTCCACAACCACCGGTTTGTTGCCCCGGTTTACTGCTTAA